>Ga0209564_1000076_pt1 | contig 283602 bp, 262 predicted proteins | sample AraplaCol_mMF_r2_FD_184272 | JGI IMG/M metagenome (GOLD analysis project Ga0209564, IMG submission 184272) | Arabidopsis root microbial communities from North Carolina, USA - plate scrape MF_Col_mMF_r2 (SPAdes) (version 3) | ecosystem: Host-associated > Plants > Roots > Endosphere | place... | reverse complement strand
GCCTGCGGCTGCCAGCCAGAGCTGAGCAGCCGCTCCGGCCGGGCGACGAGGCTGCCGGCCAGCTTCAGGAAGGTCTCCTCGCGGCCGGCGAGACGTGCCAGCCGGCGCAACCAGGTTTCCGGCACCGGGAGCAGGCCGGGGCCACGCCCCAGTCCGGAGCGCATCGCGGCCAGCATATCCGAGACACTGATGGGCTCGGGATCGGCAACGGTATAGGCCTGCCGCGCCGGACAGGCGGGCGTCAGCGCGAACAAGATGGCGCTGGCCAGATTTTCGACGGCAAGCAGCGAGCGCGGCGCCTTCAAGCCACCAAGAGGCAACGGTACGGGCAAACGCGCCAGCCGGAGCAAGGCGGCCATATTGGCCTTCACGCCCGGCCCGTAGATCAGAACCGGGCGCAGGGCGACCCAACCGAGATCGCGCACCGCGAGCCCTTGTTCGGCCGCAAGCTTGGAGCGGCCATAGGCGTCGCCGGGTGCCGCTTGCGCGTCCTCGGTCAGCGGCGGACCGTCGAAGGCATCGGTCATGGCTTTAATCGAGGAGAGGTAGACAAAGCGGCTGATGCCGGCAGCTTCGGCAGCACGGGCAAGCTCCAGCGTAGCTTCGGTGTTGATGCGGCGATACAGCGCCTCGTCGAGCCCCGGCCCGGCATGGGCGAGGCCGGCCAGATGCAGGACATGATCGACGCCCTCCAGCGCGGCCCGCCAATCGACGGGAGCCGCCAGATCGCCGGTCAACACGGCTTCGGCGCCGGCCGGGACCGGCTGCGGCTTGCGCTGGGCAAGGCGCGGGCGATAGCCGGCCTGTAGCAGCGCCGCGACGACATGCGGCCCGACGAAGCCGCTCGCGCCGGTGACGAGGACGCGCCCCTCAGCCACGGCGAGGCCCTGTCGCGAAGCGATGCAGGAGCAGAGCTGTCAGCGCGGCCGCGATCGCCAGGCACGCGAACTGGACCGGGAGAGCCGGCCAGGCCAGCGAAATGCCGGCAATCACAGCGAGCGCCAGGTTGAGCAGGGCGACGCGGCCGACAACGCCCATCACGCTGAAGCCGTTCGTCGTCGCCTGCTGGTAGAAATGCGAGCGATGGGCTTCCCAGACCTTCTCGCCGCGGGCGAGGCGCCGCAGCAGCGTGATCGTCGCGTCGGTGATGTGATAGAGCGGCAGGATCAGGGCGGCGGCGAAGGCGCCCGTTCCGGCGAGACGATAGAGCAGATAGGCGGTGACGAGCCCGATCGGCAGCGAGCCGACATCGCCGAGGAACAGTCGCGCCACCGGCCGGTTGAACGGGGCGAAGCCAATGAGACCGCCGCAGAGCCCGGCCGCAAGCCAGCCGGTCACCGGATCGATCGCGCCCGCCATGCCGGCAAACGCAAGCGCGGCCGCCAGCGGCACCATGCCCGCGACCGTCATCCAGTCGAGCCCGTCGATGAAATTGACGAGATTGACGAACCAGATTCCGGCCACCAGCGCCAAGGCGCGCTCGACCGGGAGGGGCAAGAATTCGGGAAACAGGCGCAGTTCCGGCACGGCGCAAAACAGCACGAAACCGACGCAGGCCGCCTGAAGGACCAGCCTCACGCTTGCCGGCAAGGGGCGGATGTCGTCCCAGGCGCCGACGATGCCCAGCCCCGTCACGGCCAAGGCGAGCACCAACACCGCGCGGGTTGCTTCGCTCTCGACCGGCGCGAGCGAGAGCGATGCGCCGAGCGCGAGAAAGGCGCCGGCGAGAACGGCGATGCCGCCGCCCTGCGGGGTGGGAATCTTGTGGCTGGAACGGGCATTCGGCCGCGCCAGCGCATAGCGCAGGAGAAGGGGGCGCAGCACCACGCAGAGCACCGCCGCCAGGACGGCGGCGGCAACGCAGATCAAGAAAGGTCGGAGCACATTATCCAAAGTGCCCGCACCATAGTCGAGGCGGCGCAAAAGCCTAGAGGCTACACCGCCTTATCCGCGCCAGGCGGTTCCGGCCTAGTTCCGGAAGCCGATCAGCACGCCGTCGGCGCCGAGCTGGAGCTGCAGCCCCTGGCGGCGCGTGGCGAGCCTGAGCGTCACGCCCTTGTCGTTGCGCAGCCAGGTCGTGCCGCGGCCTGCGTCACCGACCGCCCAGCCCTCCTTGAGCTGGACATAGGCCCCGGCGAAGTCCGAAACCCGATGCAGCCCATAGACCGTGCCCGAGGCGACCGAGCGCGCGGCGCCGATCGAGCCGATGCCGAGCCCCCCGACCGTGACCGGGTAGGAGCGGCCGCGATAACGCAAGGTGCCGCCGCCGGCCTCGCCGGAGGCGATGAAGCCGGCCTGGACCTGCTCGAGCCGCACGGTGCCTGTCGAGGGGCCGAGCGCGCGCTGCTGCGCCATGGCCGGCGTGGCCAACATCAGCACGGCCGCGATGGTGGTGGTTGTCTGCCTGATCGTCATCATATCCTGCTCCTTGCGCCGAACCGGCGGCGCAGCGGATCAACCCGCGAAACGCGGATTCGATCCCAAGGCGAGCACGGGATTGTCGCACCGGGGAACGCAGCCGGGAAAAGCGCGACATGCCCAGGCGGAGGCGGACTACTTGCCGCCTTTCTCGTTGCGCAAGGCGTTGGCGACCTGGTCGACGAGGCGGCGCGGGTCGGGATGGCCATCATATTCGATGACGCCGACATTCAGCGTGTTCTTGAGGACGGTCTGGCCGTCGATCGAGAAATGGGTCGCCGCATAGCTGTCGACGATGCTACGGGCGAACACTGCCGCCTCCCTGGCATCGGTCCCGACGCGAATGATCAGGAAGGTCTCGCGGCCCATACTGAAGACCGTGTCGCTCGATCGCACCGCATTCAGCAGCATCGCGGCCGTCTGCTGGACGACCGTGTCGGCCCCGGCTTCGCCGAGACGCGCGCGCAGCGTGTCGAACTGCGAGATCTCCAGCATGATCATCGAGAAGGGCCGGCTCGTCCGGCGCCGCAGCGCGACTTCGCGGGAGATCGCCGCTCGCAGATAGCGGCGGTTCAGCAGGCGCGATAGCGGGTCCCTGGCGCTGCCCATGTCGAAGGAATGAATGAACTGGACGTTGAGGAGATTGTTGATCTGACCGACGATCAGCCTGATCTCGCGCAGATGCTCCGCGCGGCGCGACGCCTCCGCGTCGTCGCGCAGATGCCGGACATGGCCGTCGGCCTCACCCACGAGCCGGGCGATCGACGCATATTCCGCGGTCCGGCCGAAGAGCAGGTTCGCCCGGTGAGAAAACCACAGACCGAATTCGGACCGGCTCAGCGGGAGCACGCCATCGACCTCGCCCGTAATATGGGACCCGAAGAAGACGGCCTGCGCCCATTCGGCCAGGGCAGCCTTCTGCTTTTCCCGCTCGGCGCGGAAATCATGATCGATCGAGACCTGACGAAGCGCTTCCTCTGCCCGCAGATTGCGGTCGAGCCCGCTGAGATGGGCGGCGACGATCGCTGCCGTCGCGACATCGATGACGCCCGCGACATAGAGCGCCGCCTGGACGAACTCGTCACGCGACAACCGGGTGTGCTTGAGATTGTTGTAGATGCCGCGCTTGAACACGCGCGCCGCAAGCAGGCTCAGCGAGGTCGGAATCTGGATGCGGGCATGCGTCGACCCGATCTCGGACTGTCGCATGAGGAAGGGCGTCGCGTCGATGGGCTCCTTCGGGAATATCTCGACGAGCCATTGCGACAGCGTGGCTCGAAACCGCCGGGCAATGACCTCGTTGTCGAACAGGACCTGAACCCGGACATGGCGCGCAAGATCCCGCCAGAGATCGTCGACCAGCTCATCGGCGAAATGCTTGACGGTGCTTGCTACCATAGCGCGTACCGCGGGCGGCGCGTTGCTGCTCAAGGTTGATATTTCAACCTTTAGTTGCGCGAAATCTTCGTCTTCCCAAAGCGCGGCACTCAGCATTTCACCTTATCCGGCAGAATATAGGCTCCTGATGAGGTCAATCGGTAGTATCTTATAGTTATCAAACGACAACAAATCTGCGCCTTGCTCATTAAGGAGGTGTTAACGCCTCTTAACGCGTTAACACCTCCACGCCCCCAAAGCCACGAGTTTGGCAGAGAATCGCAAATAAGCCGCCTTTTATCCGCAAAATGCCTCCCGGAAATATGAATTCCGCTCCAGCCATTCAGCTTGATTAACAAACCGTTGAGCATGCCTTTCATCGGCACCGTTCGTTATTTAACTTGGTTAGAGCTTTCTTCCCTGCGTCACACCGCGTCAGGGACGAACAATGGCCTTCAACCTCTTCAGCAGTGATAGTGCTTCAGCGCAGATCGCGGCGATCCATCGCTCCCAAGCCGTGATCGAGTTCGACGTCACGGGAACGGTCCTCTTCGCCAACGAGAATTTCCTCGCAGCGACCGGCTACCAGCTCGCGGAAATCGTCGGCCGGCCGCACGCGCTCTTCCTGCCCAAGGACGAGGCCAACGCGCCGGATTACAGGGCGTTCTGGAACGCGTTACGACAGGGAGAGCCGCAGGAAGGGCAGTTCCTGCGCGTTCGCAAGGATGGCGCGCCACTCTGGCTGCAGGCAATCTATGCCCCGGTCCTGGGGCGCGGCGGCAAGCCGGCCAAAGTCGTGAAATTCGCCACCGACATCACGGCTCAGAAGGCGGAAATCGCCAATTCGGAAGCCCAGATCGCCGCGATCCGCAAGTCGCAGGCCGTCATCGAATTCAACCTCGACGGCGCCGTCCTCGATGCCAACGAGAACTTCCTCAAGGCGGTCGGCTACCGTCTCGACGAGATCAAGGGCCAGCATCACCGCCTGTTCATCGCGCCGGACCAGCATGATTCCGACGAATACAAGCGTTTCTGGTCGAAGCTCAGCCGGGGCGAATACGATGAAGGCGAGTATCTGCGGATCGGCAAGGGCGGGCGCCAGATCTGGATCCAGGCCACCTACAACCCGATCCTCGATTCCACAGGACGGCCGTACAAGGTGGTGAAATTCGCCTCCGACATCACCGAGCGCCATCGCGAGCAGGAAGCCCTCCAGATCACCGTCGCGGAAACGCGAGAGGTCGTCGCCGCGGCCAAGCAGAAGAACCTCAATCCGCGCATCGACATGACCGGCAAAGCCGGCGACCTGCGCAATCTCTGCGAGGGCGTGAACGCGCTGATCGAGACGCTCTGCGACGTCGTGACGACGACGGCCGACATCTCCGGCACGCTGACCGCCGGCTCCTCGACGATCAATCAGGACAGCCGCAACCTCGCGCAGCGAACCGAGGAGCAGGCCAGCAGTCTGGAGGAGACTGCCGCCACGACCGAGGAGCTCGCCGCCTCCGTCAAGCAAAGCGCGGCGCGGGCGCAGGACGCGACAGTGCTCGGAGAAAAGGCGAATGTCATCGCCAATCGCGGCGGCGACATCGTCACGGCAGCCATCGCGGCGATGGAGCGCATCGAGCGCGCTTCGACCAACATCGCCGAGATCATCAACGTCATCGACACGATCGCCTTCCAGACCAATCTGCTCGCCCTGAACGCCGCCGTCGAAGCGGCGCGCGCCGGTGAGGCAGGTCGCGGCTTCGCGGTGGTGGCCTCGGAGGTCAGGGCGCTCGCCCAGCGCTCCAGCGATTCGGCCAATGACATCAAGAAGCTGATTACGGATTCGGCCGATGAGGTCGCCGCGGGCGTGAAGCTCGTCCAGGAGGCCGGGACTGCGCTGACCGAGATCGTCCAGTCATCGCAGCAAGTGTCGACCGCACTCGCCGACATCTCGACCGCCTCGCACGAACAGGCCAATGGAATCGAGGAGGTCGCCAAGGTCGTGGCCCATCTCGACGAGATGACGCAGCAGAACGCCACAATGGTCGAGCAGAGCCATGCCGTCGCCGGCACGCTGGAGAATGCGGCAAAGCGGCTTCAGTCCCTCGTCACCTCCTTCCAGATCCCGCTGGAGCGGCTCAGCGGCAAGGTCGACAGCGTCGCCTTCACGCGCCCGGGCCGGGACGAGGCCGAGCCGGCACCGAACGCTCCCGCCCGGCTGCAGCGCAAGGTGCTGCGCGCCATGAGCGGCGGCCGCGACGACTGGGCGGAATTCTGAAACCGCGCCGACCGCCCCCTTCCAAACCGCGTCCGACAGCCGCCGCAGCCAAACGCGCGCACCATCCCCAAGGACAAGACGATGACTCAGGACGACCTCAGCAATTGTATCGCCGGGCTGGCGAGCGCCCAGATCAGCCTGTTCGGCATCCTGTTCAAGCATCTGGAAAATCGCCTCGGCAGCGAGATCAAGAACGACTTCGCAGACGAGCTCAGCCGAATAATGACCGTCGCCGAGCAAAGCGGGCAGCCTATCCAGCCCTTCCAGCGCATCATCTTCGAGCATATCGCCGACTGGCTGAAGTCCTCCGAGCGCGGCTGGACGCCGATCGTGATCGACGGGGCGAAGGCGGCGCAGCACACCGCGAGCGCGACAACGCCGTCATCGGCCGGTCAAGGCGCTTTAGCAGGCTGACTTTTCGTGGAAATTGGAGCGGGCGATCGGGATCGAACCGACGACATTCAGCTTGGGAAGCTGACGTTCTACCACTGAACTACGCCCGCATGCCCTTCACGCTGGCGAAGCAACGCGCGGCAGGCCCGCGTTCATAGCGGGTCTGAAGGCGAGTGTCATCCGGGAATCGCTGGCGACGCGGAAAGCCAGGGGCCTGCGCCGGCTCAGCCCTTGAAATGCTTGGAGAGCTTCAGGGCTTGGCCCTGGTAGTTCGACTTCAGATCCGCGCCGTAAAGCGCTTCTGGGCGAGCCGCCATGCTCTCATAGACGAGGCGGCCGACGATCTGGCCGTCCTCGATGATGAAGGGCACGTCGCGAGAACGGACTTCGAGCACGGCGCGCGCACCCTGGCCGCCGGCGGCGCGATGGCCGAAGCCGGGGTCGAAGAAGCCGGCATAATGCACGCGGAATTCGCCGACGAGCGCATCGAAAGGCGTCATCTCGGCGGCATAGTCCGGCGGGACATGCACCGCTTCCTTGGAAGCCAGGATGTAGAACTGGCCGGGATCGAGGATCATGCTGCCCGAGCCGTCGTCATGGATCGGCTCCCAGAAATCGGCGGCGCGATAAGCGCCGACGCGGTCGACGTCGATCAGCGCGGTGTGATGCTTGCCGCGATAGCCGAGCAGGCCGTCGAAGCCAGAGAGATCGACGCTGACGGCGACACCGCCCTGGAAGGAGGGCTCGGCCGCGCTGACCAGCGTCTCGCGCTGGTGGATCTCGCCGAGGGCGCGGTCGTCGAGGCGAGTCTCGCCGGAGCGGAAGCGGATCTGCGAGAGGCGCGAACCGGAGCGGACCAGCACCGGGAAAGTGCGCGGCGAAATCTCGATGAAGAGCGGGCCTTCATAGCCGTCCTCGACCAGATCGAACTCGCGGGCGCGGTCGGTGATGACGCGGGTGAAGACGTCAAGCCGGCCGGTCGAGCTCTTCGGATTGGCGGCGGCGCGCAGCCCCTTGGGCAGGCGCAAGCCCTCCATCAATTCGGCGATATAGACGCAATCGGTCTCAAGCACCGCGCCCTGCGTCAGGTCGATCTCGTGGAGCGAGAGATCCTCGATGCGACTATGCACCGTGCGGTCAGGACCGGGCAGGAACGAGGCACGGACGCGATAGGCCCGCGCGCCCAGGCGCAAATCGAGGCTCGCGGGCTGGATCTGCCCCTCGGCCGGGGGCCGGGCGAGCGTGATCGCTCCCGCCTCGATGAAGGCGCGGATGGAGCTGTCGGGCTGGATGCCGGGCTTGAAGGTCAGCATGCGCGTTCCGCTGGGGATAATCGATCATAGCTAGCGAAGCGGGCTACGAAGGCCAAGCATGGCGTTCCCGGGGCATGCGTGGCTCGCCGGGTTGTCCACGCCAGAATCGCCGCAGCGCCGCATTGACGCTGGCGCCGGACGGCCGGTAACACATCACGGCGGCACAGCCGCGACCGGCCGAAGCGGAGCCCTGGATGTATCAGGCCCTGACACATGGCGTGCGCGTGACGGCGGCGCCGAGCTTCATGGATGCGGAATCCTCGCATGCGCAGGGCCGCTATTTCTGGGCCTATGCGATCGAGATCGTGAATCTCTCGACGCAGACCGTGCAATTGATGACCCGGCACTGGTTCATCACCGACGGGCGCGGCGAGGTCCATGAGGTCCGCGGCGAGGGCGTGGTCGGCAAGCAGCCGGTGCTGCGGCCGGGCGAGAGCTTCAACTACACCTCGGGCTGCCCGCTGACGACGCCCGATGGTTCGATGCACGGGTTCTATGCCATGCAAGGTGAGAACGGCACGATCTTCGATGTCGAGGTGCCGCTCTTCCCGCTCGATTCCCCCTATGTGAAGAAGGTTCTGCATTGACCGCCTCCGCTCACGCCGGGCAGCGCCATACGCCGCTCGAAATGCTCGCCCGCCTCGTTTCCTTCGACACGGTCAGCGACAAGTCCAACCTGGCGCTGCTCGATTTCGTCGAGGACTACCTCGCCGGCTGGGGGGTCTCCTCCGTGCGCTTCCCCAACGAGACCGGCGACAAGGCCGCCCTGTTCGCGACAATCGGCCCGCAGGATCGTGGCGGCATCGTCCTTTCAGGTCACACCGACGTGGTGCCAGTGGCGGGCCAGGCCTGGAGCCGCGACCCGTTCACGCTGCATGTCGAGGACGGCAAGGCCTATGGCCGCGGCGCCGTCGACATGAAGGCCTTTCTCGCGCTCGGACTTGCGCTGGTGCCGGATTTCCTGGCCGCGAACCTCAAGACGCCGATCCATCTCTTCCTGTCCTATGACGAGGAGGTGACCTGCCTCGGCGTGGTCGACGGCATCGCTGCCATGGGCAAGACGCTGCCGCGGCCGCGCGCGGTCATCGTCGGCGAGCCGACCATGCTCGACATCTGCGACGCGCATAAGGGCGTGCGGACCTTCCAGACCGTGGTGAAGGGCTTCGCGGCCCATTCCTCCAAGCCGCAGCTCGGCGCCAGCGCCGTCCATGCCGGCGCCCTGCTCGCCGCCGAACTCGACCATATGGCCGAGGATGCCAAGACACGTCCGGACCCGAGCGGTCGCTTCGACCCGCCCTATGACACCATTCATATCGGCACCTTCCATGGCGGCATCGCCCGCAACATCCTGGCCGATCGTAGCGAAATCCTCTGGGAGATCCGGACGGTTCCGAGCTCCGATCCCGAAGCCGGCCCGGCCCGTTTCGCGAAGACGGCCGACAAGGTTCTGGCGCGGATGCGTTCGACCGCGCCGAGTTCGGCAATCGAGACGCAGATGACCTCGGACGTGCCGGGGCTGGCGCCCGATCCGGGCTCGGAAGCCGAGCGGCTCGCCATGCGGCTCTCCGGCCGCAACCATACGATCGCGGTCGCCTATGCGACCGAAGCCGGGCATTTCCAGCAGGCGGGGCTTCCGACCGTGGTCTGCGGTCCCGGCTCGATCGATCAGGCGCACCAGCCGGACGAGTACATCACGCTGGAGCAACTGGCGGCGGGCGAGGCCTTCATGCGCAAACTGATGGCCGAGTGCCAGGCGGGGTAGCTTCAAGCGTCATGCTCGGGCTTGACCCGAGCATCTCGGGACGAGCAGGCGCCCGTGCTTTTCCTGCATGAGATTCTCGGGTCACCGCTTCGCGGCGCCCGAGAATGACGGGTTGGCCTACTCTCCCGCCGCCTGTCCGTCCTCGACCTCGGCCGGGTCGAAGGAATAGCGCCGCGAGCAGAATTCGCAGGTGACGCCGAGTTGGCCGTCATCGGCGATCATCGCCTTGCGGTCTTCGGGCGCGAAGCCGCGCAGCATCGAGAGCACGCGCTCGCGCGAGCAGCGGCAGGCCTCGTGCACGGTGACCGGCTCGAAGACGCGGGCGCCGCGCTCGTGGAACAGGCGATAGAGCAGCCGCTCGCTTTCCAGCGTCGGGTCGAGCAATTCGTGGTCCTCGACCGTCTCGACCAGCGAGCGCGCCTCCGCCCAGGCATCATCGGCGATGCCGTCCGGGTCGGGGTTGGCGAGAATCTCGTGGCCTTCCGGAACGTCGCCGGGATGGATGTCGGCCGCGCGCAGGCGATCCGGCGAATGCGGCATGAACTGCACGAGGATGCCGCCGGCGCGCCATTGCGGGCGGCCGCCGGTGGTGACGGTGCCGACGCCGAGACGGACCCGCGTCGGAATCTGCTCCGACTGGCGGAAATACTGATGCGCGGCTTCTTCGAGGCTCTGGCCCTGCAAGGCGACGATGCCCTGGTAGCGCGTCGTGGCCGAGCCCTGGTCGACGGTCATGGCGAGATGACCCTCGCCGAGCAATTCGCCGGTCGAGACCTTGTCGAGCGCGATCGCCTCGGCGAGCTTGGCCTCGTCGATATGGGCGACGGCCCGGAAATTATCGGGCGCGTTGAAATCGACCACCATCATGGTGATGGCACCGCCGCTCTTGGTCTGGAGCTGGAAACGGCCCTCGAACTTGAGCGCCGTGCCGAGCAGGACGGTCAACGCCGCGGCCTCGCCGAGCACGCGCGAGACGGGCTCGGGATAGCCGTGGCGATCGAGGATCGTGTCGATCGACGCACCCAGCCGCACGACGCGGCCGCGCACGTCGAGATCGGGCACGGCGAAGGGGATGACCCGATCGTCGAGCCCGGCGGTGCCGATGGTGTCGTCCACGGCCATCAGGCCGCCACTCCGCCGAAGCACCAAGCCAGGATGCCCTTCTGCGCGTGCAGGCGGTTCTCGGCTTCGTCGAACACGGCCGATTGCGGACCGTCCATGATCGCGTCCGTGACCTCCTCGCCGCGCGAGGCCGGCAGGCAATGCATGAAGATCGCGTCCTTCTCGGCGCGCTCCATCAGCCTGTCATCGACCTGGTATGGCCGCAGCAGGTTGTGGCGGGTGCCTTCGTCGTCGTCGCCCATCGAGACCCAGCAATCGGTGATGACGCAATCGGCGCCCTCGACCGCTTCCTCGGGACGGTGGGTCAGCTTGATCCGGGCGCCCTGCTTCTTAGCCCAGGCGATCAGGGCCGGCGGGGGGGCCAGTTCCTCGGGCGTCGCGACGGCAAGCTCGAAATCGAGCCGGCCGGCGGCATGGACCCAGGAGGTCAGCACGTTGTTGGTGTCGCCGGTCCAGGCGATGCGCTTGCCCTCGATCGCGCCCTTGCGCTGCTCGAAGGTCATGACGTCGGCCATGACCTGGCAGGGATGCTGGCGCTTCGTCAGGCCGTTGATCACCGGGACGGTGGCGTATTTCGCCATCTCGACCAGAGAATCGTGGTCGAGGATGCGGATCATGATCGCATCGACATAGCGCGAGAGCACGCGGGCGGTGTCCGCGATGGTCTCGCGCTCGCCGAGTTCGATCTCATGGCCGGCGACCATCATCGGCGAACCGCCGAGCTCGCGGATGCCGACATCGAAGGAGACGCGGGTACGCAAGGACGGCTGCTCGAAGATGGTCGCGACGACCTTGCCCTCGAGCAGGCGGTCGCCGACAGCCGCGGGGGTACGGCGTCGCGCCTTGATCTCCTCGCCCGTGCGCAGGATCGCGCGCAGTTCGTCGCCGGAGAAATCGGAGAGATCGAGGAAATGGCGCGTCACGGGCGCTTCCTTACGCTTCGCTGGGTTGGGCTTGAGGATGAACTTATTCGGCAGCCGGACGCTTCAACGCGGCTTCAATCGCACCCGCCGTCTTGTCGAGACGCGACACGGCTTCCGCGACATCGGCCTCGGTGATGATCAGCGGCGGCAGCAGGCGCACGACATTGTCACCGGCGCCGACGACGAGCAGGCCGTGGGCGCGGGCTTCATTGACGAAGTCGGTATTCAGCGTGTGCAGCTTGAGGCCGAGCATCAGGCCTTCGCCGCGGATCTCGGCGATGACCTCGGGATGCTTGTCCTTGAGCTCTGCCAGCGACTGCTTCAGGCGAAGAGCGATCTGGCCGACGTTCTCGATGAAGCCGGGCGCCAACACCACGTCGAGCACGGCATTGCCGACCGCCATGGCGAGCGGATTGCCGCCGAAGGTGGTGCCGTGCGTGCCGAGCGTCATGCCGGACGCGGCCTCTTCGGTCGCGAGGCAGGCACCCATCGGGAAGCCGCCGCCGATGCCCTTGGCGATCGACATGATGTCCGGCGTCACCCCGTATTTTTCATGCGCGAAGAACTTGCCGGTGCGGCCGACGCCGGTCTGGATCTCGTCGAAGATCAGCATCAGGCCCTGCTCGTCGCAGAGATCGCGCAGCAGCTTGAGGAAGCGGGCCGGCACGGAGCGCAGGCCGCCCTCGCCCTGGATCGGCTCGATCATCAGCGCGGCGGTCTCGGGCGTGATCGCGGCGCGCAGCGCCTTCTCGTCGTCGAAGGGCACCTGGTCGAAGCCGTCGACCTTGGGGCCGAAGCCGTCGATATATTTCTGCTGGCCGCCGGCGGCGATGGTCGCCAGCGTCCGACCGTGGAAGGCGCCCTCGAAGGTGATGATGCGGTAGCGCTCGGGATGGCCCTTCGCGGCGTGGTATTTCCGCGCCATCTTGATGGCGCACTCGTTCGCCTCAGCGCCCGAATTGGTGAAGAAGACGCGTTCGGCGAAGGTCGCCTCGCAGAGCCGGCGAGCCAGCCGCTCGCCATCCGGCGCGCCATAGAGGTTCGAGGTGTGCCAGATCTTGCCGGCCTGCTCGGTCAGCGTCTTGACGAGATGCGGATGGGCGTGGCCGAGCGCGTTGACCGCGATACCTGCGCCAAAATCGAGATAGCGCGTGCCATCAGCCGTGATCGCCCAGGGGCCTTCGCCGCGCTCGAAAGCGACGGGCGCGCGGGCATAGGTCGGGACAAGCACGGACTGGCTGGCGGAAACAGGGGCGGGAGCCATGAGACGAAGATCCTCGCGAGGGGGACGGGTGAGAAACGGATTGGCGCTGAACGGAGAACGACGATCCGGGATGGATGCTGCAGGCATGCAGCCACGATAAGACCCGGTGACGACGTTATCGTCGCACCCAACTCCTGATCTCTCGTCGCGCCGTCATCCGCATCGTCGGAACCTTGATCCGCCAAACATAAGCGCCGCCCGATCGAGGGCGGCGTCACCTTGTGGATAAATATGCTTAAGGCAGCCACGACTGTCAATTCAATGCCGCAGGGACAGTGTTGCCGAAAGGATTCGCTTGACGGCGCAATCGCGAATCGCCTGGGGAAAAGCCCAATTCAGATTCGCCGACTCTTGTTCGCGAGTCACCGCAGCTTGTATGGTGGGCTTCGTCAGATACGACATTTCGTGCGGCGCCTCCTGTACCGTCTGTTGCGGCAGCAACGGCTTTGTCCCAGCGACAAAAGCCGCCGGTCCCGGATTCCGTCACGAAGCGCCCTTAAAGGCAGGACCCGCGAGGGGCCGGCCGGACAAGACAGGTGATGCGGATGAACGAAGCCGGAGCATGGACGGAAGAGCGCGTCGAGCAGCTCAAGAAGCTCTGGAGCGACGGGCTGAGCGCCAGCCAGATCGCTGCCGAGCTGGGTAACGTCACGCGCAATGCGGTGATCGGCAAGGTCCACCGTCTCGGCCTCTCGGGCCGGGCCAAGAGTGCGGCGCAGCCCGCCGCGCCGCGCAACAACGCCCCGCGCAAGGCTCCGGCCCGCTCGCCGAGCCATCCGATGGCGGCGCCCGCCCCCACGCGCGGCGCCCATGCGCTGGCGCCGGCTTTTGCTCCCGAGGCGGAGATCGAGGTCGAAGCCGCGCCCGTGCTATCCGACGATGTGGTGATCCCGTTCTCCGAGCGCGTCACCATCATGGACCTGCGCGAGTATATGTGCCGCTGGCCGATGGGCGACCCGACGACCCCCGAGTTCCGCTTCTGCGGCGCCCGATCGCAGACCGGCCTGCCCTATTGCAGTCACCACGCCCGCATCGCCTACCAGCCCGCCGCCGACCGCCGGCGCGACCGGAGCAAGGCCCGGGCCTGATCGGGGCTTCGGAGCATCGAATAAAGAAAACCGGCCGAAAGGCCGGTTTTTTGTTGTCTGCGAGAAAGGCACGTCATGCTCGGACTCGACCCGCGCATCTTCTGCCGAAAGGGGCTCCGTGAGCCTCATCCTGCCTGAGATTCTCGGGTCCGAGCTTCGCTTCGCCCGAGAATGACAGCCGATTCACAATCTCCGTTTTTTCTCCAGCGAACGGCTCCAGCGCGAGAGCGCGAAGCAGATCAGCCAGTAGATAGCACCCGAGAAGGCGTAGGCCTCCATGTTCATGCCGACCCAGTTGGGATCGGCAAGCGAGGCCTGGGCGATGCCGAGCAGGTCGAGGATCGAGACGACCAGCACCAGCGTCGTGTTCTTGATCAAGGCGATGAACTCATTGGTCATCGCCGGCAGCGAGATGCGCAAGGCCTGCGGCAGGACGATCAGCCCCGTCGCCTTCCAGTAGTTGAGGCCGAGTGCGGTTGCCGCCTCGCGCTGGCCTCTGGGCAGGGCCTGCAGGCCGCCACGCACCGCTTCTGCCATATAGGCGGCGATGACGAAGCCGAGCCCGATCACGGCGCGCGCCAAACGGTCGATGCCGATGCCGCCGGGCAGGATCAGCGGCAGCAGCAGCGAGGCCAGGAAGATCACCGCGATGATCGGCACGCCGCGCCAGAACTCGATGAAGATCACGCTGATCAGCCGGATGATCCGGAGTTCCGACTGCCGGCCCAGCGCGAAGAGAATGCCGAGCGGGATCGCGATCAGGCTCGAATAGATCGAGATGAACAGGGTGAGCATCAGCCCGCCCCAGTCGCGCGTCTCGACATAGCGCAGGCCGAAGCCGCCGGAGAGCAGCCAGATGCCGAGCGGCGGCAGGATGACGAGCATCGCCAGCGCGAGCTTCAGCCGGAGACGCTGCGGCGCCAGGACGACCGACGCGATGCCCAGCACGAAGGCGATGCCGGCGATATCGACCCGCCAGCGCTGATCGACGGGATAGAGCCCGTACATGAACTGGCCGAAGCGGGCGCGGATGAAGACCCAGCAGGCACCGCCGGGGGCGCAATCGGCCCGCGTCGAGCCGACCCAGGTCGCGTCGATCACGGCCCAGCGGATCAGCGGGATGGCGATCCAGGCGATCAGCACCACCAGCACCACGCTGGTGAAGCCGGTGAAGGGCGTGCCGAACAGGCGCTCGCGCCAGAGGGAGAGGGAGGAGGTGCGGGTCATCGCGTCACCAGGGCGATGCGGGCATTGTACCAGTTCATCAGCGCCGACACGGCGAGGCCGATGACGAGATAGACCGCGAGCGTCATGGCGATGATCTCGATCGCCTGGCCGGTATTGTTGAGCGCCGAGCCCATGAACAGGCTGACCACATCGGGATAGGCGATGGCCGCGCCGAAGGACGAGTTCTTGAGCACGTTGAGATACTGGTTGGTCAAGGGCGGGGTCATGACGCGCAAGGCCTGCGGGATGACGACGAGGCTCAAGATGCGGCCGGGCCGCAGGCCCAGCGCCGAGGCAGCCTCGCTCTGGCCCTTGGCCACGGATTCGATGCCGCCGCGCACGATCTCGGCGATGAAGCCGGCGGTATAGGTGACGAGCGCCGCGAGCAGCGCCACGAATTCCGGGATGACGACGAAGCCGCCGCGATAGTTGAAGCCGCGCAGCACGGGAATGTCCCAGCGCGTGGCCAGGCTCGCCCAGGCGATGGCGAGCGCCGGGACCACGAGGATCAGGCCAAGTCCGATGGCCAGCAGCGGCGCGTCCTGCCCGGTGCGTTCCTTGCGCTTGCGCGCCCAGGCGCTGGCCAGCCAGTAGCCAACCCAGGAGACCAGGATCGCCAGCGCCGCCCAGCGGAAATTATCGGGCGCATCCGGTAGAGGAATGGTGATGCCGCGGTTGTTGAGGAAGGCGACGCCGAACAGGCCAATGCTCTGGCGCGGCTGCGGCAGGGCGGCGATGACGCCGAAATACCAGAACAGCACGAAGAACAGCAGCGGGATGTTGCGGACGAACTCGATATAGGCCCCGGCGATGGTCGAGAGCAGCCAATGCGAGGACAGGCGCGCGATGCCCAGCGCGAAGCCGAGCAGGGTCGCCAGCACGATCGCGATCACGGTCACCAGCATGGTGTTGGCGACGCCGACCCAGAACAGCGCGAGGATGTTGTCGGACTGGGTGTAGCCGGTCAGGACGAAAGGCACCTCGATGCCCGATGTCCGCCAGAGGAAGTCGAAGCCAGAGGCGATGCCGGCCTTGACCATGTTCTCCGAGGCATTGCGCACGAAGAACACCGTGAGGCCGACGAGCAGCAGGATCAGGGCGATCTGGTAGAACCAGTCCCGGACGCGCTTGTCGTTGATGAAGGATAGGACGTTCATGCCGCGAGGCCTTCGCAACTTGCGTCGGAAACACGCGGTCATCCCGGGCGGAGCGAAGCGTAGACCCGGGATCCATGCCGCAACGGTTCAGGCATGGATCCCGGATCGGCGCGGCTGACGCCGCTTGTCCGGGATGACGCGCTGGCGGGGTCGCTAGGCGTCCGCTCTCACTGGAAGGGCGGGGTGAAGAGCAGGCCGCCCTTGGTCCAGAGCTGGTTCTGGCCGCGCTCGAGCTTCAGCGGAGAGCCCATGCCGACGGTGCGCTCATAGCTTTCGCCGTAGTTCCCGACCTGCTTGATGGCGTTGTACATCCAGTCGTTCGATAGCCCCATCATCGCACCGAAGCCACCCTCGGCGCCGAGCAGGCGGCGCACCTCGGTGTTCTTCGAGTTTGCCTTCATCTCGTCGACGTTCTTGGAGGTGACGCCGAGCATCTCGGCCGCGATGGTGCCGTTCAGCACCCAGCGCACAATGAGCTGCCAGCGCTCGTCACCCCAGCGGGTCACCGGGCCCTGCGGATCGTTCGAGATCGGCTGGGTCAGGATGACATGGTCGTCGGGGTTCTTGAGCTTGGCGCGCTGGCCGGCGAGCGCGCCGACGCCCGCCGTATAGGCGTCGCAGCGGCCGGCGTCATAGGCGGCGATGGCGTCGTCGTTCTTCTGGAAATTGGTGATGGTGGTCTTGAGGTTGCGCTCGCGGAACCAGTCGGCGGCATTCTTCTCCTCGGTCGAGCCGGCGGCGACGCAGACCGAGGCGCCGTCGAGGCCGGCAGCATCCTTCACGCCGGCGGACTTGCGGACGATGAAGGTCTGGCCCTCGTAGAAATTGATGCCCTGGAAGTTCAGGCCCAGCGTCGCGTTGCGCGAGAAGGTGATCGTCGAATTGCGCGAGAGCACGTCGACCTGGCCGGACTGCAGGATCGGCCAGCGCTGCTGCACCGAGGTCGGCGTGTACTTCACCTTGTTGGCATCGCCGAGCACCGCGGCGGCCAGCGCCCTGCAATAGTCGACATCGAGACCGCTCCACTCGCCCTTGTCATTGGCGAAGGAGAAGCCGGGCAGGCCGAGATGCACGCCGCATTCGAGATTGCCGCGCGCCTTGACGGCGTCCAGCGTCGGGCTCGGCGCGAGCTGCTGTGCCTGCGCCATCGAAGCCCCCGCAGCGAGCAGAGCCGCCGCACCCAAGATCCTGAACGTCATGTATCCGTCTCCCCGAAGCCGTCAGCGGCTTTCTGCGTTGAAGACCGACTATGCAACAGGCCTATCGAAAGCGGTAGCGGCAGAAATGCCAATCCACGTCAGTTGCCGAAGATGGTGTTGAGCTGGCTTCCGACCATGATGAAGGTGGTGCGCTTGGGCACCTCCTTCAGGCGGACCGCGCCGATATAGGTCATGGCGGAGCGCACGCCGCCCATCAGTTCCTGCATCGTGCCCTCGACCGGGCCGCGATAGGGCACCTCGACGGTTTTGCCTTCGGAAGCCCGGTATTTGGCGACGCCGCCGGAATACTTGTTCATCGCCGTGTCCGAGGACATGCCATAGAAGGTCATCGCCACCGGCACCTTCTCGCCATCGTGCTCCTCGTAGCGGATCTCGCCCTCGCATTCGTCGTGGCCGGCGAGCATGCCGCCCATCATCACGAAATCGGCGCCGCCGCCATAGGCCTTGGCGACGTCGCCGGGCACGGTGAGGCCGCCATCGCCGCAAACGAAGCCCTTCAGGCCATGGGCCGCATCGGCGCATTCGATGATGGCGGAGAGCTGGGGATAGCCGACGCCGGTCATCTTGCGGGTGGTGCAGACCGAGCCCGGCCCGATGCCGACCTTGACGATGTCCGCGCCGGCGAGGATCAGCGCTTCGGTCATGTCGCCGGTCACGACATTGCCGGCCATGATCGCCGCATCCGGGAAGGCGGCGCGCGTCGCCTTGACCGTGTCGACGAATTTCTCGGTATAGCCGTTGGCGACGTCGAGGCAGATCTTGGTGATCGGCGACTGGGCGTGGACGGCTTTCAGCTTGTCATGGTCGGACTCGGTCGTGCCGAGCGAGTAAAAGGCGTTGGCGGAGCCCGGCTCGCGGAAGAAGGCGATCAGTTCCTCGGCGCTGTAATGCTTGTGCAGGGCGACCATAGCCCCGTGCTTCAGCAACGCGCGGGCCATGGCCATCGTGCCGACCACATCCATGTTGGCGGCGATCAGCGGGAAGCCGTTCCACTCGTTGCCGGTATGGGCGAAGCGGAACGAGCGCTCGACATCGACCTCGGCACGGCTGCCCAGCGTCGAGCGCTTCGGGCGAATCAAGACATCGCGGAAATCGAGCTTCGGATCGTTTTCGATGCGCATGATCGGCCTCTGGCTGTCGCGCCGCAGGCTCAGGGCCCGGCGGCCGCACGCGGGAGAGGCGTGCGCCGATTCATAGCGCCCGGGAGGGGAGCGGCGCAATCCCGGGACGGTCAGGCGGCCGCGGGTGGTAGGCTCGTCCGGGCGTTCTTGCGGATCGTGTAGAGCGTCGCCCCGATGACGACGGCCGCGCCGAGCCAGGTGGTGAGCGCCGGGATTTCGGCGAAGAAGACGAAGCCGGTGAAGCTCGCCAATAGCAGCCGGCTGAAATCGAGCGGCGCCAGCGCCGCCGCCTCGCCGACCTGATAGGCGCGGGTGATCAGCCATTGCCCAGCCGTGCCGAACAGGCTGAGCGTGATCAGCCAGAACCATTGGTTGGACGTCGGCGTCTGCCACCAGGCCCAGGTCGGCACGGCGAGCAGAACGATCAGCACGATGCCCTGATAGAGCAGGATCGTGTCAGTGCGCTCACTGGCCGCGAGCTTGCGGACGCTGACGGTGATCGCGGCGCCGCAGACCGCGCCCGCGACCGCGAGCAGGGCGTAGATATCGAGCCCTTCCGAGCTCGGCCGCAGCATGATCAACACGCCGGCGAAGCCGATCACGGTCGCCGCCCAGCGCCGGCCGTCGACCACCTCCTTGAGGAAGAGAACCGCCGCAATGGTGACGAAGAGCACCTGGCTGAAGCCGATCGCGGTGGCTTGGGCGAGCGGGATTTTGACGACCGCGGTAAAGCCGCAGAGCATCGAGAGCAGCGTGACGACGCTGCGGAAGACCTGGAGGCCGAGCCGGTCGGTATGGAAGGCCCGGCGCAGGCTACCGGCGGCGAAGAGCAGCAGGATAGCCGTCATGATCATCTGCCGGATCAGCAGGATCTGTACGAGCGGGATGCCCTGCCCGACATGCTTGATGCCGGCGACCATCACGGCATAGACCAGCATCGCCGCGAACATGAACACCGAGCCGCGCAGGTTCGGGCTCGCCCCGCGCCACCAATAGCGCAGGAGCTGCCGGCGGTTCTCCAGCCAGCCAGTCCGGCTCGCGCCGACAGGTGGTTCGGCCGCGACGATCGGGACGGAGCGGGACGGGCCGGGCTCGGGAGGTACGGAAGCGGCCGGCTCGTGCCATGCCGGGGCATCGCCCTCGAACGCCGACCGGTCGTGCCGGGCGGACTGCCGCTCCTCGCTCATCACCCTCAACCAATGGTCGGCGGCCGATGATCGGCCCGGCATTTCATCCCTAATGCCAAATCATTGAGGAAACGGGGCAATTCGGCCAATGACAAAGTCACATGGCCGCATTGTGCCGGCCGCGCGACGCGCAGGGGCGGCATACCCGGCATGGGCTGTGCAATGACGCGAACAGATTCTAGGACGAGCCCGAAAGGGACCTGCCGCTTGATGCTTCAAGACCGCCCATCTCCCTGCCGCCTTGCCGCAGAAGCGCGTTCGGCCGGCCCGTGTCGCCCAGCCGAATGCGGCGGGCAGCCCCGATGAAAGTCCTTCTCGACGATTTCGTCGGCGGATTGCGCCAGCTCGCCCCGAGCCGCTTCCCCTATCGCCGCTTTGCCCTGGCGCTGGCGCTCGGCGGCCTTGGCGGCTGGCTCTTCGTGCAGGCCAAACTACCTCTGCCCTGGATGCTGGGCTCGATGGTGTTCTGCACCTTCGCGGCGCTGGTCAGCCTGCCCGTGGCCGCACCGGCGGTGATCCGCCCTCCGATGACGGCGGTGATCGGCGTGATGCTCGGCGCCTCGTTCAAGCCGGAAGTGGTCTCGCAATTGCCGAACTGGCTGCCGACGCTCGCCGGGCTCGTGCTGTTCATGGTCGCCTGCGGGCTGTGCTGCGTCAGCTATTTCCGCCGCGTCGCCGGGTTCGACCCTGTCACCGCCTTCTTCTCGGGCATGCCGGGCGGCTTGATCGAGATGGTCACGGTCGGCGAGGAGAAGGGCGGCGACGCCCGCATCATCGCGCTGATCCATTCCGCCCGCATCCTGCTCGTCGTGATGACGCTGCCCTTCATCGTGCAGTGGATCGGCGGCGTGACGTTGAGCGGCGGTCGCGTCGCCGGCCCATCGATCATGCAGACGCCGCTCGGTTCCGAGCTCTGGCTGATCGGCTGCGGCATCGCGGGCGTGATCGTCGGACATTGGCTGCGCATGCCGGCGAAATTCCTGCTCGGCCCGATGCTGGTCAGCGCGATCGTGCATGTCACGGGCTTGAGCGCCGCCATGCCTCCGGCCGAGATCGTCAATGCCGCTCAGCTCATCCTCGGCGTGACGATCGGCTGCCGCTTCGTCGGCACGGCGCCGCGCATCATCCTGCGGGTGCTCCTGCTCTCGGTGGGCTCGACCGTGATCTTGCTGGCGCTGACGCTGGGCTTCGCATGGCTCGTCGCACTCCTGTCCGTGCACGGCCATGTGCCGCTGATCCTGGCCTATTCGCCCGGCGGGCTCGCCGAGATGAGCCTGATCGCGCTGGCGCTGCACACCGAGGTCGCCTTCGTCGCGGCCCATCACATCATCCGCGTCTTCCTGGTGATGGTCTCGGCCGGGCCGATCTTCGGCCTGATCGGCCGCAGCAAGGCCGCGGCGGAATAGCCGCCCTCACCCCCTCGCCGCAGCGAGTCCGCGCGCAAGCCCGTCCGCCAGCGCGCTGCGCTGCCCCGCCATGAAGGCGGCGCCGTCGATGCGCTGGCGATCGCCGGCGCGGATCGCGGCGACGCGCTCCGTCACCGCGCGTGCGAAGTCCGAGGCCGTATCGGCAAGGGTGAAATTGTCGGGTAGCTCAGTAAAGCCGCGGCAGGACAGCGTCGTCGCCACCGCCGGAAGGCCGAGCTGCATCGCCTCGATCGTCTTGAGCTGCACGCCGGTGCCGGCCCGGCTCGACAGGGCGGCGAGACGGCAGGAGCGCAGGAAATGCTCGGCCGAGGGCACGCGCCCGACCAGGGTGACGTTCGCCGGCACCTCCAGATCGGGAGGCACGCGGCCGGCAACCGCGATGCGGATATCATCAGGCAGAAGCGGACAAATCTCGCGCAGGAACCATTCGAGGCCGATGAGATTGGGGCCCCAGGTCCAGGTGCCGATCAGCCCGACATCGAAGGCGGGGTCCTCGCCGAGATCGGCGGACGGCGCAGCGGCCGGATCGCCGGAGACCAGCGGCAGGGCGCAGGATTTCCCCTGATAAGCCGGCCCGAGCGCCTGCCGGTCCTCCTCGGCCAGCGTCCAGATGAAGCGCACGCGCGCCCAGAGCTGCTGCTCGACGCGCTCCAGCAGGCGCGCCTCGCGCCTGTAGAGCCGGCGCAGCAGCGGGTTGCCGGCATGGTCGGCATTCTGCACGGCCGAGACATGCTCGATATTGTGCTCGACGAGGATGCAGGGCGCGATCCGCAAAAGCTCCGGAAATGCGCCGGGCAGGAGCACAGAATTCAGGACCAGGGCATCGAAGGGCCCATGCGCCCGGACGGCCTCGACGAGGCGGCCCGCCCCGGCAAGCCGGAGCTTCGCGCAGGCGACCGGCAACCCGAGCCGAGCAGCCGCCGCGAGCCAGCGCAACTTCTGTGCGGCCGGCACCACCGCGTTCTCGATATCGGCTTCGGCGACGACGACGGCCTGGTCCGGATCGGCCGGAACTTCGCCCGGACGCAGGAAGCCGATCGCCGTGACCTCGTGACCGGCCGCACGCAAGGCCGAGAGGATCGCCGCATTGGCGATCTCGAAGCCGGTATCCGGCCGGGCGACGGGGATCAGCGAGGTCAGGAAAGCAAGGCGCAAGAGGGCAAGCTCGGCGGCAGGTGGTACTCCACTCGTCCCATTGGCCGGGCAGGTCAAGCGGCGCCGCCACCTATGATCAACAAGGCCTCGCCCGATCATCGGCTGTTTCGGCAATGGCGAACACCGAACCTTAAGCCGCCGCAGCCTAGTTTGCGGCTCGATGAAGATGGCCAGCCAAACGAATGCAAGCGCGACCGGGGGCGAGCAGGATCGCTCCACCTGGCCGGTCTTCGGCATGCCCGAGAGCTTCGAGGTGGTAGCCAGCTCGGCACCGGAAGCCCTGGCAGGAATCGCTAGCGTCGTCTGCATTCCGACCTTCCGGCGCCCGGACATGCTGGAGGCGACCCTGCGCTCCCTCGCCAACCAGAAGGGCGGGCATGATTTCGCAGTGATCGTTGTCGAGAACGAGGGCGTCGAGCGCGCCGGTGCCGCCCGCGCCAGCGCGCTGCACGCAGCGGGGCTGTTCAAGGGCTTCGTCATCGTCGAGCCGCGCCAGGGCAACTGCAAGGCCTATAACGCCGCCTGGCGCTGCGCGCTCACGCGCTTTCCGGCGCTCGAACAGGTGCTCGGCATCGACGATGACGAGGAGGCAGAGCCAGGCTGGCTCGATGCCTTCGTCACCGCTGCCCGCATCGCCCCGGCCGAGCTGTTCGGCGGCTCGGTCACGGCCATCTTTGCCGATCCGTTACGCGCCTGGCTCTCGGCGCATCCGGTGTTCCGGTCCCATTACGGCGCCTCCGGCCCGGTGCCGATGCTCTATTCCAGCGCGAACTACCTGATCCGGCGCAGCGTGCTCGACCGGCTCGGCTTCCCCTTCCTCGACGAGAGCTTCGACTTCACCGGCGGCGGCGACACGGATTTCTTCACCCGCGCCAAGGCGGCCGGCTTCCGTTTCTGGTGGGTCCAGGAAGCCGCGCAGCGCGAGACAATGCCGGAGCGGCGCAGCGCATTCGACTGGATCAACGCGCGCGGCCTGCGCAACGGCGCGATCTCAGCCGCGATCGAGAGGCGGCAGAATCCGGGGCTGTCCGGAAGGCTGAAAGTGCTCGCGAAGTCGCTGGCCCTGCTTGCGGCGTCAGTTCCGCGTGGGCTTGTCCTTGGCTTCCGGACCCGCTCCGGGCTGATCGGGCTCTACCATGGGCAGGTCGCGATCGGCCGGTTGATGTCGGAATTCGGCGTCGCCAACGAGCAGTACCGCAAGCCCGAGAAGAACTGACCCGGCCCTCGCCGCAGCAGAGGTTCAGGCCGCGTTGAGGACGAGGCCGCGCAGCTTGGCGGCATGCACTCCCAATTCCGCCCGCCAACGCTCGGCCGCAGCCTTGGCCGACCGCCCTTCGCGCGCGACCAGCACGATATCGTCGACGGCTTCGGCGAAGCGCTCGATCAGGCCCGCGACCGGCAGGCTGCCGCCATCGACGATCATCGGTCCGAAACGATGCGCGGCAGCGAACGGCCCGGTGCGAAGCGAAACCTGCCCCGTTGGCGGCAGATTCCCTGCGAAGGGCAGGAAGGTCAGACCGGTGCCTTCATCCTTCAGGATCGCGCGCGCCAGTGCCGCACGCCCCGCCAGAACGTCGCCGAGCCCGATCGGGGCGTCGGCCGCAAAGACGGGGGTCAGGCCGCGGGTGCCATCGCCAGCATCGACCAACAATGCAGGCAAGCCCGCCGAAGCCGCATCCAGCGCGAGATTGAGTGCGAGGGTCGTCGTGCCTGCTTGCGGCTCAAAACCGAGAACAAGGATGCGGCGGCGCTGCTCGCCCCCGGCGACCTTTGCCAGCGCCAGACGGATCGCCGAGACGGACTCGGTGAAGGCGCCTTGCGGCTTGTCGATGACATCGACCAGATGTGCCTGCCCCTGGAAGACAGAACGCGCCTCGACGCCACGCCGCCAGCGACGGTTACGCACCGGCGGAAGGGTTCCGAGCATCGGCAAGGAGGTTGGCTCTGGAGCCGCTTCCGGGATGCTCACGGGAACGGAACGACGCACCGGCTCGGGAACCGGCTCGACTACTGGCTCCGGCGAGCGCGCGACACGATCCGCCTGCCCGCCCTGGATCGCCATGAGACGCCGCCAGCCCGCCGGTCCCAGTCCCGTGGGGGCAGCCGGAGGGGGAGCTTCCTGCGGCGCTGCCGCGGGTTGCGAACGAGGTGGCGGAGCGGCGGGAGAGGGAGCCGTCGGTGCAGGCCTCTCCTTCTCGGCCGCTTCAGTGACGACGGGACGCGGGGTCCGCTGCCAGAACGGCTTGCGTTGCGGCGGTGAGGCAACAGCAGCGGCAGGCGATGGCGGGACGGGTACGGGCGGCTGCTCGACAACCGGTTCGGCCGGGACCGGACGCGGCGCGCGGCGCCAGAACGGCTTGCGCGGACGAGATTCCGAAGTGGCAGCCGGGCGCGGCACGGCGAACAGGGCAAGGCCGAGCGCCAGCAACATGCCCCAGCCGGCGCCGCCGACAGCGCCGAGCAGGGCGAGCGTTCGGCGGCTGATGCCGCTCTTTTCGAGTGGCGGCATGGCCGGGCTGATGATGCGGGCATTGGTGGTGTCGATGCCGCCAAGCTCGCCTGTCTCGCGGGCGCGCTTGAGGAAGGCATCGTAGATGGCGCGGGAGGATTCGACCTCGCGCTCCAGTTCGCGCAACTGCACGGAGGCGCGGCCGGCGGCGTATTGCCCGGCCGTGAGCTGGTCGACGCGGCGGGCGAGCTGACGCTCGGCCTCGACCGCGCGGTCATATTCGGCCTTGGCGGCCCGGGCGATGCGCGAAAGCTCATCGGCGATCTGGCGGCGGGCATCACGGACCTGCGACTGCGACGAGGCAAGCGACGGATGGCGCGCGCCGAGCGAGGCGACGAGATCAGCCTCGCGCGCCAGCGCGGCGCCAAGCTGGGCGCGCAAGGCGGTCATCGTGTTGGAGGCGACGGCTTCGGGGATCGCGCCGGCCTCGATATTGGCGGCGCGTGTCGCGGTGATCTGGTCGTATTTGGCCTTCGCTTCGGTCGCGCGGGTCCGCGCCGCGACGAGCTGGGCGTTGTTGAGCGAAAGCTGCTCCTCGCCGAGCGAACGGCCGCCGACGCCGACGATATTGTTGGCTTCCTTGTATTTCTCCGCCTTCTCCTCTGCGATGCGCAGGCGATTGCGCAACTCCTCCAGGCGGCCGGTCAGGGCCGTGGTCGCGCGCTGGGCGGCCTCGGCGCGGACTGCGGTCTGATCCTCCAGATAGGCCTCGGCCAGGGCGTTGGCGATCTTCGCCGCCTTGTCGGGGTCCTGCGCCGTCGCGGAGATGTCGATGACGAAGGTGCGTTCGCCGCGGCGGACGCTCACGGTGCGGTCGAGCGCCGCCAGCGCGTAGAGCGTCGCCTTCGGCGAGGGGCCGGTATCAGTGCCCAGCAGGCGAGAGAGGAAGCCGGCCGAAGCGCCGCCGAAATCGGGATCGCGGTCGAGGTTCAGCCGCTCGACGACGCGCGACTTGATGCTGTCGGAGGCGATCACCCGCGCCTGGCTTTCGAGATAGCCGGTGATCGAGGTCGGGTCGCTGCCGACGGTATTGGGCGAGACGTCGTTCTGGAGCACGCGGAGGTCGCGCGGATCGATGAAGAGCTGCGCGGTCGAGACGTATTTCGGCGTCATCAGCAGGCTGCCGAAGATCGCGAGGACGAAGCCGAGCACCGCCATCAGCAGGATCAGTCCGCGACGCGCCCAGAGCGTCGCGACGATCCAGGCGGGATCGGTGAGGCGGCCAAGCCGAGCAGGCATGGCCGAAGCCGGCCGCTCGCGGCGCTCCGGCTTCTCCTGTGCTTCGCTTGCAGCGGGCTCGGTCGTGAACATGACGCTACGCTTCACTGTCCCACATCACGCCGTACCGCGCCTGTAGCGCTCGAGGACGGCCATCATCGGCTTCTGCCGGTAATCGGCATCAAGCGGCAGGGGCCGTGCGCGGGCGGTATCCTTGCGCGGGAAAGTTTCGTGAACCCATGAATAGCGGTCGGTCAGCCCCCAGGTGACGATCGCCTTCGGCCGCTTGGCCGAGACGACGGCATCGAGGAAAGTCGAGACCAGGGCGGCGGCTGTCTTGTCGCGCTGCGCAGGATCGGCGGGCAGCTTCCAGTCGATGACGTCGAGCTCGGTGATCTCGACATCCAGGCCGAGTTCGTCGAGATCGCGCATGAAGCGCTGCAATCCGTCCACGTCGATGCCCTTGTCGGCATAGAGATGGGCCTGCATGCCGATGCCATGCACCGGGATGCCCTTGTCCTTCAGGCGGCGGCAGATATCGAGCGCGACCTTGCGGCGCGCGGCGGCGCCGGGAACCGGCTCCTCGAAATGGAAATCGTTGAGCACGAGCCGCGCCTTGGGATCGACCCGCGCCGCCGTGCGGAAAGCGATGTCGACATGCTCCGGTCCGAGCAGGCGCTGCCAGATGGTGTCCCGATACGGGCCGCCCTCGGTCGGGTCATATTTGATGACCTCGTTGACCACGTCCCAGGTCGCGATCCGCCCCTTGTAGCGGTCGACCACGATCTCGATGTGGTTGACGAGTTCGCGCTCGGCCTCGGCGCGCGTCGCCATCTCCTTCGCCCAGGGCGGCAGGGCCTCGCCCCAGAGCAGTGTGTGGCCGCGCAGAGCCTTTTTGTTCGCCTCGGCGAAGCCGACGAGCTCGTCGGCACCGGAGAAATCGAAGCGCGGCCGGTCGTGCCGCAGCGCCTCCCATTTCAGATCGTTCATCGGAACGACGACGTCGCAATAGCGCTTCAGCGCATCGCGATAGCGCGCGTCCTTGCGAAAGGTATCGATCTCCGCCGCGGAGCCGAACGGAATCGGCCCGTTGGCCGCAAGCGCCGCCTCCGACCCCGCCAGAGCCCCGGCCGCCAGGCAAGCCGAAGCCCCGCGCAGCAGGCCGCGGCGCGTCAAGGACGCTTCATTCCGGTCCGTTTCAGCTTTCCGTTCGGTCAATCGGGACGCTTCCGTATCGTTTAGGGTCGTTCAACGCCTCTGGTCTAAGAGGGATCCGTCATGCTGCAACGCTAAGGCACGCGCCGGGCCAGCCGCCGCGGAAACGGGTTCATGCTGCCGGATCGCGCCACCATCTTCGCCTACCTCACCATCCTGAGCGGCTCCGCCGGCCGGCTCGTGATCTCCCTTGTCTACTTCCTCATCGTTGCGAATACGTTGACCCTCGGCGAATTCGGTCTGTTCGCGACGGCGTCCTCGACAGGGCTCATCCTGTCGCGGCTGCTCGCCTTCGGATTCATCTCGCCGCTCTACCGGGTCGCGACCGTCAAGCCGCGCCTGCTCGGCGCCTATCTCTCCGGTTTCGCCGGCCTCTCCGCCCTGTCGCTGCCGCTGATCGTCGCGGCGGCCGGCGCGGCCTATCTGCTGCTCTTCGCGGAGCGTCTGGCGCTTCTGCCCTTCGCGGTGATCATCGTCGCGGAGGTGTTGGGCTGGCGGCTCGTCGAGGTCATCGCCATCGTCAATAACGGCCTCAGGCGCTTCCGGCAGGCGGCGCTGCTCGTGATCATCGGCTCCGGCTTGCGGACGGTCGCGGCGCTGCTCTTCGCCGCTTTCGGCCATGCCAGCCTCGATATCTGGGCCTTCGCCTATTGCGGGGCGACCATGGCGAGCGCGCTGATCGCGCTCGTCGCCTTCCTGCCGGCGGCGCGCTGGCGTTTCGTGCGCAGCCTCTATCCGCGCCGCATGGCCGATGCCGTCTTCGCCGGCGCGGCCGATATCCTGTTCTACGTCCAGTCCGAGCTCGACAAGCTCCTGGTGCTGGGCTTGGCCGGAGAGCGCACCGCCGGCCTCTATGCGATCACGCTCCGGGTGATCGACCTCACCGCCATGCCGGTGCGCAGCTTCAACCAGATGCTCGTCCAGAAGATCATGCAGGAGCGCGGCGTCGGCGGCTTCAGGCGCCTCGCGGCTTATGAGATCGGCATCGCACTGGTCTCGATCGCCGGGCTCGTCGCCGTCATCGTCGCGCTCAAGCCCGTCCCGAACCTGCTCGGGCGCAATGTCTCGGAAGCCGCCTATCTGTTCGCGCCGATGCTGCTGGTCCCGGCCTTCCGCAATCTCGTCGAGTACCATGCCGAACTGCTCTATGCCCGCGAGCGCACGGGCTCGCGCATTGCGCTGCTCTGCCTGCTCACCGCGATCAAGGCCGGGCTGATCTCGCTGGTCATGACGCGCTACCCGGAGGCCGGAAGCTGGGCCGCGTGGATGAATCTCGTCTTCGGGGCAGTCTATCTGGCCTCGGCCGGCTTCACCTACGCACTGCTGGCGCAGGGGCGCAGGCCGTCAGGCTGAGGCCTGCTTCTCGAACAGGGCGCGGATGCGATCGAGTGGCTGGCCGATGAAGGACTGGATGCCGACGGCGACCTGCCACGGCTCCAGGACCTCCTCGAAGGAGCGCAGCGCAGCCATGCCGACAGCGTCATCGCTGAACCAGTAGACCTTGCAGAGCTCGCGCGCGTCCGGCCAGTGGCCGGCGGCCTCCAGCCCGAGCACGCGTTCGACGAAATAGCCGTAGATCATATATTCCGAGAACTGCCGCTCGCGAGCGATGGCGGAGACCCAGTCGCGCTCGCTGACGCTCTCGACATGGTCGAGCAGGGCCAGAACATGGTCTCGGCGCCAGCTCACCAGATTGTTGATGTAGTCGGGGCTCGGGAACTCGGGCGCATCGAGCCCGAGCAAGGCTGAAGCATGCGTGCACCACGGGATGTGGCGCGCCATGTCCGCCGTGATCGCATCCGGCTTGCGGTAGAGCCGGATCGCGCCGTCATCGGACAGGCTCGTCAGGTCGAAGGGCCGCACGAACAGCATGTCGGAATCGGCGAAGAGGATGACGTCCTCGGTGCCGGCCTTGGCGACGGCGAATTTCCGGAGCTGCTGGGCATGCCAACCGCGTAGCGGCGGGATGCCGCGCGCCAGCGCCTGCACCCCGGTCCAGAGCCGGCGCTTGCCGAAGCTCAACGGATCAGGGCGCGATTGCAGCCAGCCGGGCAGCAGTTGCGATTCCGGCAAGATGCGCCGGCGCGGCCCTTCCAGGTCGCGAAAGAGCGGAACGTCGCGATCCTCGACCAGGAGATAATGGACCGCATGACCGCTGACGAAACGGTCGATGCTGGCGCAGAGCAGCCGGCAGCGCTCGATATCGCCCCTATAGCTCGGCGTCGCCAGGGCAAAGGTCGTGTTCAATGGGTTGGACTCACCCGCTCCGTCGGCCGCCCACGGCATATTGCCTGGCCATGCGCAGGAGGAAAGCAGGATTGCCGAGCACGTAGCGGCGCCAGAGCCGACGCGGTTCGAGCCAGAGCCGGTAGATCCATTCGAGCCGCACTTGGCGCACCAGCTCGGGGGCGCGCGGCACCTCGTCGGCGAAGAAGTCGAACAGCGCTCCGACGCCGGCCGCGACCGAGCAATGCTGCGGCCCGAGCTTGTCGGCGATGAAGCGCTCCTGCAGCGGGTTGCCCATCGCGACCAGCACCAGATCGGGGCGCTGGACCTTCAGCTTGTCGAGCAGCGCCTTCTCTTCGCCGGCGGCGAAATAGCCGTGCGAGACGACGCTGAAATGATGCTCCGGATAGCGCTGCGCCAGATTCGCGACCGCCCGGTCCGCGACGCCCGGCCGCCCGCCGAGCAAGGCGACGTGCATCGGGCGCCCGGCTTGCGCGAAGAGGGTCGGGAAGAAATCCGTCCCGTTCAGATTGGCCGGAAAGGCCGCGCCATAGAGCATCCAGCTGCCGACATCGACCCCGATGCCATCGGCGAGCACGAGGAAAGTCGCGAGGCTGCGCTGCAGGGCGGCGTTGCCGGCAGCGACGTTGACCAGGTTGGCGTTGCAGAAGGCCAGCTTCATGTGGCCGCCCGTCTGCACCGCGTCGGTGACTTCGGTGATCGCCGTCTCGCGCTCCATCACCGCGATGCCGATGCCGCCGATATCGCGCTTGGCATAGCCCGGCCGCTTGCGGCTCCCGGCTTCGCTGGCGATCGTGATGGATGCGGTTGCGGGCACGGGTTTCTCGATGAGGGGCACGGCGGCCCATTCGGAATACCCCGATTGTCTTTGCCGTTTCAGGGCTTGGGTCAAGGCAAAGCAAATCGAAAGGTGAACGGCATCTTCCCGCGATCCGTGAAGCCGCGTTAATGGCAATCCTCTTGCAGCAACAAGGGCTTGTACCGAACCGGAACGAAAGGTGCCGCATCATGCGCGATCCTCTTCCGGAGCCGTACCGACCCGACACAGACCCCGCCCGGATTGCCCCGATCCGGCACGCGCCAGAGCCCCCCGAACCCTGAGCTTTTTGTCGTTGCCCTTAACGGCTTGCATGGCGGGTCTGCAGATTTCTCCGAAGCCGCCGCGCCCTCTGGCCGGTGCCCGGCCAGCCGGTTAGGGTGATTCGCATAACAGGGCGGGAGGGCCGGGCATGAACCAAATCGATTTAAAGAAGCGCGTCGCCATCGTGACCGGCGGGGCGCAAGGCATCGGCCGCGCCGTCGCCGAGCGTTTCGCGCAGAGCGGCGCGACCGTCGCGATCTGGGATGTTGACTCGGCGCTCGCAGCCAAAGCCGCCGGCGAGATCGGCCATGGCGCGATCGGCGTCGGGGTCGACGTGACCGATGCGGAGGCCGTCCAGAAGGCGAGCGATGCGCTCGAAGGGCAGCATGGCAGCATCGACATCCTCGTCACCAGCGCCGGCATCGCCGGGCCCAACCACAAGACCTGGGAATATCCGCTGGAGGACTGGGCCCGCGTCATGAAGCTCAATGTCGACGGCACGCTGCATTGCTGCCGCTCGGTCATCCCCGGCATGGTCAAGCGCAACTATGGCCGCATCGTCCTGGTCGCCTCGATCGCCGGCAAGGAGGGCAATCCCAACGCTTCCGCCTATTCAGCCTCGAAAGCGGCGGTGATCGCGCTGACGAAATCGCTCGGCAAGGAATTGGCCGACAAGGATATCGCGGTGAACTGCATCACGCCGGCGGCGGCACGCACCCGCATCTTCGACCAGATGAGCGAGGAGCATATCGGCTACATGCTGGCGAAGATCCCGCGCGGGCGCTTCCTGTTGCCCGACGAAGTCGCTTCCATGGTCGCCTTTCTCGCCTCGGCCGAGAACAGCTTCACCACGGCTGGCGTGTTCGATCTCTCCGGCGGTCGCGCGACCTATTGAGACAGGGCGAGCACGGCGGATGATGCCGTGGCGGAGAAGCTGCTTGGCGAAATTGCCGGTCGCAGTTTTCAAAACCCTGCTCTAGCTTGGCGGCATGAAGCAGACGCTCCCTTCCGCCGCCGTCCTTGGTGCCCGCGCCTTCGCCGCGCTTGCCGGCCTCAATCGCTTCAGCGACGAGCCCGGCAAGCTGACGCGGCTCTATCTCTCACCCGCGCACAAACAAGCTGCCGAGTGGGTCAAGGGTGCGATGGAGGTCGCGGGGCTGACCGCCTTCATCGATGCCGCCGGCTCGGTGCAGGGCCGGCGCGAAGGCACCGTACCGGGTGCGCCGGCCGTGCTGATCGGCTCGCATATCGACACGGTGAAGGATGGCGGGCGCTTCGACGGCAATCTCGGCGTCGTCGCCGGCATCCTGGCGGCGCAGGCTCTGCGCGATGCAGGGATCAACCTGCCGTTCCCGCTGGAAGTGATCGGCTTCGGTGACGAGGAGAATGTCCGCTTCCCCACGCATCTCTCAACCTCAGAGGCGCTGGCCGGCGCCTATGACCCGGCCTGGCTGGAGGCGCGCGACAGCGGGGGCGTGAAGCTCGGCGATGCGCTCGTGGCCTTCGGCGGGAATCCGGCGGGGATCGGGGCGCTGGCCCGCAAGCCGGGTTCGGTCCGGGCTTATCTCGAAGTCCATATCGAGCAGGGACCCGTGCTCGAGGCGGAGAACGAGCCGGTCGGCATCGTCACCGCCATCAATGCCCAGAGCCGCGCACGGGTGCGCGTCACCGGCGAGGCGGGCCATGCCGGCACCGTGCCGATGGCGCTGCGCAAGGATGCACTGACCGCCGCCGCCGAGATGGCGCTGGCGCTGGAACAGATCGCGGCGGCCCATGAGCTCGCGGTCGGCACGGTCGGCGTGCTCAGGCCCGAGCCGGGCGCCACCAATGTCGTGCCCGGCGCGGCCGAGTTCACCGTCGACTACCGTGCCCCGAAGAACGAAACGCTTGCCTCCATGGAGGCACAGATCCAGAGCCGTTTCGCCGAGATCGCGGCGCGGCGCGGCGTCGGGCTTGAGATCGTCCCCTATGCCAAGGCCCCGGCCGTACCGATGGAGCCGAAGCTGCAGGATGCCTTCGCCGCCGGGATCGCCCGCACCGGCAGCAACCTCGCAGGCCGGCGCCTGCCCTCCGGCGCCGGGCACGACGCCATGGCGATCGCGCAGGTCGCGCCCGTCGCCATGCTCTTCGTGCGCAACGAGAAGGGCATCAGCCACTCGCCGCTGGAGAACATGACCGAGGCCGATGCCGGCATCGCCATCCGCGTCCTCATCGAAACGATTCTGGAACTAGCCGGGCACTCACAGTAGAACGATTCCAGCCGCGACACCGCGCACCATTCCGCAAATGGCCCGAAAGGCCTAGGAGAGGCGCGCCGCAGGAGGCTGGAATGGATTTCGAGAACTTCTTCCGCCGGGAACTCGACGGATTGCGCCGCGAAGGCCGCTATCGCGTCTTCGCTGACCTGGAGCGCCAGGCCGGCCGTTTCCCGCTCGCAACCTATCATGGCGAAGGTGGCCCGCGCGACGTCACCGTCTGGTGCTCGAACGACTATCTCGGCATGGGCCAGCACCCGAAGGTGCTCGCCGCGATGCACGAAGCGCTCGACGGCAGCGGCGCGGGGGCCGGCGGCACCCGCAACATCGGCGGCACCAACCATTACCATGTCCTGCTGGAGCGCGAGCTCGCCGACCTGCACGGCAAGGAAGCCGCGCTGATCTTCAACTCCGGCTATGTCTCGAACTGGGCCTCGCTCTCGACGCTGGCCGCGCGCATTCCCGGCTGCATCGTCCTCACGGACGGGCTGAATCATGCCTCTATGATCGAGGGCATACGGCATTCGCGCGCGGAAAAGCACATCTTCGCCCATAACGACCCCGCCGACCTGCGCCGCAAGCTCGCCGCGCTCGATCCCGCTCGGCCGAAGCTGATCGCCTTCGAGTCGGTCTATTCGATGGATGGCGACATCGCGCCGATCGCCGAGTTCTGCGACATCGCCGACGAGTTCGGCGCGATGACCTATATCGACGAGGTCCATGCCGTCGGCCTCTACGGCGCACGCGGCGGCGGCATCTCGGAGCGCGACGGACTGACCGACCGGCTCACCCTGATCCAGGGCACCCTAGCGAAATCCTATGGCGTGATCGGCGGCTATATCACCGGCTCGGCCGCGCTCTGCGACTTCATCCGCAGCTTCGCCTCCGGCTTCATCTTCTCCAGCTCGCTGCCGCCGGCGGTGGCGGCGGGTGCGATCGCCGCGATTCGGCATCTCAAGGAAAGCTCCGCCGAGCGCGAGCGCCAGCAGGACCGCGTCGCGGCTTTGCGCAACAAGCTCGACGCCGCCGGCATCCCGCATCTCGCCAATCCCAGCCATATCGTGCCGGTGATGGTCGGCGATGCCCAGGCCTGCAAGGCGATCAGCGACGAGCTGCTGGGGCGTTTCGACATCTATGTCCAGCCGATCAACTACCCGACCGTGCCACGCGGCACGGAGCGGCTTCGGATCACGCCGTCGCCCTTCCATTCCGACGCCGATATCGACGCGCTGGTAGCAGCGCTCAGTGCGATCTGGGCACGGGACGGGCTGAAGCGGGCTGCGTAGCTGGTCAGCCGTCATTCTCGGGCGGAGCGAAGCGCAGACCCGAGAATCTCCGAACAAGACGGCGCCGGGAACCTCTTCCGGCACGAGATGCTCGGGTCAAGCCCGAGCATGACGCCTTGTGACCCCCGACAATCTCAGAGATTGAAGACGCGGTGCGGGACGAATTCGCCGTTCTGGACCGAACCGGTCGAGACCAGCGTGCCGGCGCAGGTGGCGTAGGCTGCTTCAAGCTCGATCGGAGCACCCGCACCGCGCAGCAGGGCGCTCTGGCCGCGCTTGAGGCGGGCGGCGGCGTCGCGATGCAGCACGATCTCCGGGATCAGCGTCAGCGCCGCCTTGACCGGCTGGAGGGCCGTCAGCGCACTCTCTGGGCTCTCGCGCAGTGTCTCGACGCTCGCGGCCTCGGTGACCGTGAAGGGGCCGACGCGGGTGCGGCGCAGATGCGCGACATGGCCGAGACAGCCGAGCTCCAGGCCGAGATCGCGGGCGATGGCGCGGACATAGGTGCCCTTGCCGCATTCGGCCTCGAAGGTCGTGGTGGCGCCGTCATGGCTGACGATGCGCAGCGCGTCGATCTCGACGGGCCGCGCCTCAAGCTCGACCTCCTCGCCGTCGCGGGCGAGGTCATAGGCGCGCTCGCCGGCGATCTTGATCGCCGAGAATTTCGGCGGCGTCTGCAGGATCGTGCCGGTGAAGCGCGGCAGCAAGGCGACGATCGCGGCTTCGTCCGGACGCTTGTCCGAGGTGGCGATGACGCTGCCCTCGGTGTCGTCCGTGTTGGTCTGCGTGCCCCAGGCGACGGTGAACTGATAAGCTTTGCGGCCATCCATCACGAAGGGAACGGTCTTGGTCGCCTCGCCCAGCGCGATCGGCAGCAGGCCGGAGGCCAGCGGATCGAGCGTGCCGGCATGGCCGGCCTTCTTGGCACCGAAAGCGCGCTTCACGACGCTGACCGCATGGGTCGAGGTCATGCCGATCGGCTTGTCGAGGATGACCCAGCCATGAACGTCGCGCTTCTTCGGGCGCGGCGCCGGCGCGGCATCCGGGCTCGGGGCGGCTTCGGATGGATTCTCAGCGGTCATCGTCACGGCGGTCGTCTTCAGGGGCTTGGTCTTCGTGGTCCTGGTCGATCTTCAGGCGCTGGACCAGCGTGTCGCGGCGCACGATCTCGGTATCGAGCAGCGCATCGATGCGCTCGGCCTCAGCGAAGCTCTCATCGGCGCGGAAGCGGAGATCCGGTGCGTATTTGAGGTTCACGCGATGGGCGATCTCGCCGCGGAGATAGCGCTTGTTGGCTTCGAGCGCCTTGAGTACCGGCTTAATGTCCAGCCCGCCGAGCGGCATGATGTAGCAGGTCGCGAGCTTGAGGTCCGGCGAGAGGCGCACCTCCGGCACGGTCACCACATGCTTCGCCAGAACGTCGTCATGGATGTCGCCGCGCGCCAGCATCTCGGCGAGCGCATGCCGGATCAGTTCGCCGACGCGCAATTGCCGCTGGGACGGGCCTGTAGGTTTTGCAGGTTTAGCCATGGTTCTCGTTTCTCCGGGATCGGACCGGACCAAACGTCCCGGCAGGCCAGGCCCACCGTCTCAGGAAGATAAGGCGCTGGACGCGCTCTTCTCGTCACGAGATGGCCGAACCCAAGGCCCGGCCATGACGCGCTGTTTCAGACAGCGCAGCCCTCAGAGGCTGCGCTTGATCTCCTCGACGCGATAGCACTCGATCACGTCGCCGGCACGCATGTCCTGGTAGTTCTCGAAGGACATGCCGCATTCCTGGCCGGCCACGACTTCCTTGGCATCGTCCTTGAAACGCTTGAGCTGGCCAAGCTTGCCCTCGTGAACCACGACGTTGTCGCGGATCAGGCGGACATTGGCGCCGCGCTCGATCGTGCCGTCGGTGACGCGGCAGCCGGCGATCTTGCCCACCTTCGAGACGTTGAAGATCTCGAGGATCGTCGCGTTGCCGAGCATGGTCTCGCGGAGCGTCGGCGCCAGCAGGCCCGACATCGCGTCCTTCACGTCATCCATCAGGTTATAGATGATGTTGTAGTAGCGGATCTCGACGCCGGCCCGGTCGGCCGCCTCGCGCGCTTCCTTGTGGGCGCGCACGTTGAAGCCGAGCACGACCGCACCCGAGGCCTGGGCGAGCGTGACGTCGGACTCGGTGATGGCACCGACGCCCGAGGAGAGCACGCGGGCGCGAACCTCGTCATTGCCGACCTTCTCAAGCGCACCAACGATGGCTTCGACCGAACCCTGCACGTCGCCCTTGACGACGAGCGGGAATTCCTTGCGGCCTGCGCCTTCCTTGAGCTCGCGCATCATCTCGGCGAGCGAGCGGCCAGCGCCCGAAGCGGCGCCACGGGCGGCGAGACGATCGCGGCGCTGACGCTCGCGGTAATCGGTGACCTCGCGGGCCCGCGCTTCCGACTCGACCACCGCGACGCGGTCGCCGGCCTCGGGCGTGCCATTGAAGCCGAGAACCTCGACCGGCATGGAGGGCGGAGCCTCCTTCACCTGCGCGCCGGTATCGGCGATGAGCGCACGGACGCGGCCCCATTCCGCACCCGCCACGACGATGTCGCCGGTGCGCAGCGTGCCACGCTGGACGAGCACGGTCGCGACCGGGCCGCGGCCACGATCGAGCTTCGCCTCGATGACCGTACCTTCGGCCGGACGATCCGGGTTGGCCTTGAGATCGAGCAGTTCGGCCTGCAGCGAAATCGCTTCCAGCAGCTTGTCGAGGTTGTGGCCGGTCTTGGCGGAAACCTCGACTTCGAGCGTCTCGCCGCCCAGCGTCTCGACCTGGATCTCGTATTGCAGCAGCTCGGCGCGGACGCGATCCGGGTTGGCGTCGGACTTGTCGACCTTGTTGATCGCCACGATCAGCGGCACGCCGGCCGCCTTGGCGTGATGGATCGCCTCGGCCGTCTGCGGCATGACGCCGTCATCGGCCGCCACGACCAGCACGACGACGTCCGTCACCTTGGCACCGCGGGCGCGCATCGCCGTGAAGGCGGCGTGGCCGGGGGTGTCGATGAAGGTCACCTGAGTGCCGAGCGGGGTCGTCACCTGATAGGCGCCGATATGCTGGGTGATGCCGCCAGCCTCGCCGGTGACGACCTTGGTCTTGCGGATCGCGTCGAGCAGCGAGGTCTTGCCGTGGTCGACATGGCCCATGATGGTCACGACCGCCGGCCGCGACTCCAGGGTCTCGTCGATGTCCGGCGTGTCGAACAGGCCTTCCTCGACGTCGGATTCGGCGACGCGCTTGACGGTATGGCCCATTTCCTCGGCGATGAGCTGGGCGGTGTCGGCATCGATCACGTCGGTGATCTTGTGCATTGCGCCCTGCTTCATCAGCAGGCGAATGACATCGACGCCGCGCTCCGTCATGCGGTTCGCGAGTTCCTGGATGGTGATCGTCTCGGGGATGATCACCTCGCGCATCACTCGCTCTTTCTGGGCATCCGACGCACGATGGCCGGTCATGCGCTGCACGCGCCGGCGGAACGAGGCGACCGAGCGTGTCCGCTCGTCATCGCTCCCGGTCGCGGTCGACAGCGTCAGGCGGCCGCGCGGCTTGTCGTTGGTGGTCTTCGGCGTCTTGGGCGCGGCCGGAGCCGGGCCACGGCCGGCGCCGGCGCTCAGGCCAGGACGGCGGAAGGCGGCCTTGACGTCGACATCATCCGAGCGATTGCGCGTGGTGTTGGCCGAGGGGGCCTGACGCGCCGGACGGGCGATCGCGGGCTCGGCCGGGGCCGTGGTGTCGATCCGGGGCGTGCGCGGCGCATCGGAGCGCGGCGGACGGCTGTCGAGACGCGGCGGGCGGGCGCCGGTGTCACGCATCGGCGGACGCGAGGTGAACTCGCGCGGGCCGGACGGGGCCGGGCGGCCGTAATACTGAGTGGGCTGCGGCGCCGGAGCCTGCGGAGCAGGCGCAGCTTCGCGGGCCTGCGGCGGCGGGGCCGCCGGACGGGCCGGCTGCTCGTCGCGCTGGCGCGCGGCCATTTCGACGCGGCGCTTCTGATCGTCTTCCTGACGGCGGCGCTCTTCCTCCTGCCGCTGACGGGTCGCGGCGGCTTCGCGCTCCTGGCGCTCGCGCTCGATCGCGGCGTTGCGCTGGCGCGCCTCGTCCTCGGCGATGCGACGAGCCTCGGCCTCGCTGCTGCGAGCTTCCGAAAGGGCGCGCTGACGGGCGTCCTTCTCCTCATCGGAGAGGGTGCGCAGCAGCATGCTGGTGGCCGGACGCTGGGGCGGCGGCGGAGCGGCGGGGCGCGGCGGGGTCGCCTGTGGAGCCGGGGCCTGCGGCGGGCGCGGCGCGACAGGCTCCTTGACCTCATGCCCGGCGGCGCGGCGCTTCACCTCGACGACGACCTGCTTCGTGCGCCCATGCGAGAAGCTCTGGCGAACAGTGCTCTGCTCGACAGGCCGCTTCAGCGACAGGGTCTTGGGCGGGTTGACGGAGAGTGTCTTGTCGCCCGGGTTCTTGGTATCGGTCATTCCGCGTTCGGTCCTGCCGGTTCGGTCGTGTCTTCGGTGTCGTTCTGGTCAAATGCGGCGGTATCGTCCGTCCGGTACCGGACGAGCCGACGCCAGCGGGAGAGGACACCCTCGGCCGCCGGACCCGGAGCAAGCGCGGCATGTATCACATGTGCCCGCCCCAACGCCAATTCCAAATCCGCCGCCGTGAAAATAGCGACGACGGGCAGTTCACGCGCCTTGAGCCCTTCGGCTTCGCGCGCCGCCCCGGCCCGCCGGATGGCCTGGCCGATCTTGCGCTTGCCGTCCTCGGCCCCATCGCTGGCGGCGATGACGCCGACACAGCGGCCCGAGCCGATCAGGGCCTCAACCTTGGCGAAGCCCGCGATGACGAGCCCCGCCTTGTTGGCCATCGATACGGCCTGGACCGCATCGCGCAGCATCAGCGTATCGATCATCTCCGGAAGGTCGGCGGGAACCGCGACCTTCGCCTTGAGCGAGCGCTCGAAAGCCTTCCGTTTGATCGCCTCGGTGACGGTCTTGCGGCTCAGGCTCGCCCAGACGCCACGTCCGGGAAGCTTGCGCCGCAAATCCGGCACCAATATGCCGTCGGGTCCGGCGACGAAGCGGATCAGATCGTCAGGTGCCTTCACGGCCCGCGTCACGACGCAGCTCCGCTCCGGTCCCTCCTTCTCTGCCGCCTTCACCGCGACGATCCCGCTCAGGCCTCGGCCGCCTCATCGGCTTCCGCCTCGGGCTCCTCGGCCGGCGCCTCGACCCAGCCGGCGTGGATGCGGGCGGCCATGATGATCGCTTCCGCGTCCTGGCGCGACAGGTCGAACCCGTCGAGATAGCCGGAGTGACGGGTGGACTCGCCGTCCTTGCGCTCGGTCCAGCCGACGAGATCGTCCGTGGCGCAGCCCGCGAGGTCTTCGACGCTCTTCACATCGTTCTCGCCGAGCGCGACCATCATGGAAGTGGTGACGCCATCGACTTCGCGCAAGTCGTCCTCGACACCGAGCGCGCGGCGCTTTTCGTCGAGTTCCGCCTCGACGGCGGCGAGATGCTCCTGCGCGCGGCTCTGGATCTCGCCGGCGGTGTCCTCGTCGAAGCCCTCGATCGAGGCGAGCTCGGAGAGCTCGACATAGGCGAGCTCCTCGACATTGCGGAAGCCTTCCGAGGCCAGAAGCTGGCCGACCGTCTCGTCGACGTTCAGCGCGTTCATGAACAGGTCCGTGCGCTGCACGAATTCCTTCTGGCGGCGCTCCGACTCCTCGGCTTCGGTCAGGATGTCGATGTCCCAGCCGGTGAGCTGCGAGGCGAGGCGGACGTTCTGGCCGCGGCGGCCGATGGCGAGCGAAAGCTGCTCGTCGGGAACCACGACCTCGATCTTGTCGGCTTCCTCGTCGAGCACGACCTTGGCGACTTCCGCCGGCTGCAGCGCGTTGACGACGAAGGTCGCGACATCCGGCGACCACGGGATGATGTCGATCTTCTCGCCCTGGAGCTCGCCGACCACGGCCTGCACGCGCGAGCCGCGCATGCCGACGCAGGCGCCGACCGGATCGATCGAGGAATCGCGCGAAATCACGGCGATCTTGGCGCGCGAGCCCGGATCGCGGGCCACCGCTTTCACCTCGACGATCCCGTCATAGATCTCAGGCACTTCCTGGCCGAACAGCTTGGCCATGAACTGCGGATGGGTGCGCGACAGGAAAATCTGCGGGCCACGCGGCTCGCGGCGCACGTCGTAGACATAGGCGCGCGCGCGGTCGCCGACCTTGAAGGTCTCGCGCGGGATCATCTCGTCGCGGCGGATGATGGCTTCGCCACGGCCGAGATCGACGAAGACATTGCCGTACTCGACGCGCTTGACCGCGCCGTTGACGATCTCGCCGATGCGATCCTTGTACTCGTCGTACTGGCGATCGCGCTCGGCCTCGCGGACCTTCTGGACGATGACCTGCTTGGCCGACTGGGCGGCGATGCGGCCGAAATCGAAGGGCGGCAGCGGATCGGCGATGACGTCGCCGGCCTGGGCGGCCGGGTTATGGCGCTTGGCCTCGTCAACCGTGATCTCGATCGCCGGGTTCTCGACCTGATCGACGACCTGGAGATGGCGGGCGAGGCGCAGTTCGCCGGTCTTGGTGTTGATCTCGGCATGGACGTCGGTCTCGGCGCCGTAGCGCGAGCGGGCGGCCTTGGCGATGGCGTCCTGCATGGCGTCGACGACGATCTGGCGGTCGATCGACTTCTCACGGGCGACCGCGTCGGCGATCTGCAGCAGTTCGAGCCGGTTGGCGCTGACGACCATGACGCTCACTCCTCTTCGTTATCGTTTTCGTGCGGGGCCTGCGTGTCGGCCTTCTTCGGCCGCGGCCCCAGCGATTTTCCTCGGCCCTTTTTCGGGCTGGCGATTTCTTCGGCGGCCGGCATCTCCGGCGGCAGGCCGGACTTGCCGCGGCGCAGCGACTCGGTGACGAGCGCGTCGGTCAGGACGAGGCGGGCCTCGGCGATCGCACGCATCGGAATCGCGACGTCGCGCTCTTCCTCGCTCTTGGCGTCGTCGCGCGACAGCAGCGCGTCCTGGCCGGCGACGCCGCGCAGGATACCACGGAAGCGCTTGCGGCCGGCGACGATCTCGCTCGTGTCGATCTTGGCGAGATGGCCGGCCCAGCGCTCGAAATCGCTGGCGCGCACCAGCGGCCGGTCGATGCCCGGCGACGATACTTCGAGGTGATAGGCCGCCTGGATGGGGTCGTCGACGTCGAGCGCCGGCGAGACCGCCTGGCTGATCTCCTCGCAACCCTCGACATTCATCGTGCCGTCCGGCCGCTCGGCCATGATCTGCAGGGTGCAGCCGTTCTGGGCGCTGATGCGCACGCGCACCAGCCGGTAGCCGAGATCGACGATCGCCGGCTCGATGATCGCGGCAACACGCAGCGCAACACCGCTCTCGACGACGAGGCGGGGTTCCTGATCGGATGCCGTGATCGGCTCGTGGGTGGGTTCACTCATGGCCTGAGACCGTTCCGTCTGCCTCCGGCGGGTCGCGGCCAATAAAAAAGAGCGGGCCGGTGGGCCCGCTCTTGATCATCGGCGTTAACCGATACCAGAGCTGTTGCCCGCTATTTAGTCCGCATCGCCCCGATATGCAAGCTCGGTTACGGCGGCGCTAACCCGATGGTCATCCTTCGCGTGCCAGACTGCGCAACAGGATACCGGTTGAGGACTTGGTATGAGTGCGGTCGGCTCGCTGCTGCGAGATCTCGAATCCACGATGCTGCGCGGCTCGAACGACGAGCGCGCCGACATCCTCTCGCGGCTGACGGACCTGTTCCTGGCCACCGCCGTCCATATGGACGAAGAGCAGGTCGGCGTCTTCGATGTGGTCATCGGGCGGCTGTCGCGCGCCATCGAATTGCGGGCCCGTGTCGAATTGTCGGAGCGGATCGCGCCGGTGCCGAACGCGCCAAGCGGCGTCGTCCGCCAGCTCGCCCTCGACGAGATCGCCGTGGCGCGCGCCGTGCTGGTGCAGTCGCCGCGCCTCAACGACCAGGATCTCGTCGCGGTCTCCGCCGCCAAGGGCCGCGACCATATGCTCGCCATCACCGAGCGGCCCGAGCTCGGCGAGCCCGTCACCGATTTCCTGATCCTGCGCGGCGGGCGCGTCGTCACCCATGCGGTCGCGGCCAACCAGACCGCGCGCTTCTCTCGTCACGGCATGGGCGTGCTGGTGATGCGGGCGGCACAGGACGACGCGCTCCAGGCGACGCTGGGCCTGCGCCGCGACATTCCGGCCGAGCTCGTCGCCCAGCTCATGACCGCGGCGAAGAACTCGGCGCGGCGGCGCTTGAGCGAGAGCCTCGAACCGACGCTGGCGGGCGATGTCGACAGCGCGGTCGAGCGCGGGGCGGACGCCATCGCGGCCGGCGGCCAGATGCCGGGCGAGCTCGGCGCGATCAGCGCGGCGCTCGTCAATATTCGCGAGCTCAACGAAGCCGGCCTGCTCGACGAGGCCAAGGTCCGCACCTACGCTCAGGAAGGCGCGACCGAACATGCGATCTGCGGTGTCGCCGTGCTGGCGCAGCTCGGCCTACCGGCGAGCGAGCAGATCATCCTCGGCAGCGATCGCGAGGCCGTTCTGCTCGTGGCCCGCGCACTCGGCTGGTCGTGGGAGACGACGGCTGCGCTGATTTCGCTGCGCAAGGATTTCGGCAAGTCTCAGGCCGCGGTCGACCGCGCTCGCGAAAGCTTCCGCAACCTCGCCCAGGGCACCGCCCAGCGCGTGCTCGGCTTCCTCAGGATGCGCGACGCAAAGCCGTGATATAGCTGGAGATACGCCCCTCGCGGACCGCCTTCGCCTCGTAGCGGGTGCGGATCCAGCCGGGATAGGGCGTGCGCCAGTCACCCGGCCGCTCGTCCGTCCAGTCGAAATCGGCCGAGGCCATCAGGCGCGACAGGGTCCAGCCGACATAATCGTCGATATCGCTGGCGAAGCGGAAGCGGCCGCCCGGGCGAAGCGCTCGAGCGAACAGGCCCAGCGTGTGCTCGGAGACGAAGCGGCGCTTGCGTTGGCGGCGCTTCGGCCAGGGATCGGGATAGAGCAGGTCGATCGCGTCGAGACTGCCGGCCGGGAAGCGCGGCAGCAGGAGCGCGGCATCGTCGTCCCAGACCCGGATATTGGTCAGCCCCTCGCGCTCGGCCACCGCCAGGAACTTGGCCATGCCGTTGATGAAGGGCTCGACGCCGATGAAGCCGATCTGCGGGCTTTCACGCATCCGCATCAGGAGATGCTCGCCGCCGCCGAAACCGATCTCGAGCCGGACCGCCTCGACGGGTTGCGGGAACAGCGCCTTGAGGTCGGCGATCTCGCCTTCCGGCAGGCGCAGACGCGGCAGCGTACGCTCCATCAGATGGCTTTGGCCGTCGCGCAGGGCCTTGCCCTTGCGACGGCCATAGAAGGCGCGGTCGTCATGATCGGAGGGGTGGGTCATTCGAGATTGTCTCGCAGAAACCGAGGTCATCCCGGACAAGCGGCTTCAGCCGCGCCGATCCGGGATCCATGCCAGAGCGCATCCGATCGAGGCTCAGGCATGGGTCCCGGGTCGACGCTTCGCTCCGCCCGGGATGACGGCGCGGATAGAATGCCTGTAGCAAAATGAAAAGGCCGGAGCGATCGGCTCCGGCCTCATCAATTCAAGCGAAAGCGCTATCTCAGGCGACGGCCTTCTTCAGCGCGTCGACGAGATCGGTCTTCTCCCAGGAGAAGGAGCCGTCGCGGCCGGCCTTGCGGCCGAAATGGCCGTAAGCCGAAGTCTTGGCATAGATCGGCTTGTTGAGGCCGAGATGGTTGCGGATGCCGTTCGGCGAGAGATCGATCAGCTTGCCGAGCACGTCCTCGAGCTTGGCCTCGTCGACCTTGCCGGTGCCGTGCAGGTCGACATAGATCGACAGCGGCTTGGCGACGCCGATGGCGTAGGAGAGCTGGATCGTGGCGCGATCAGCGAGCTTGGCCGCGACGACGTTCTTGGCGAGGTAGCGGGCCGCATAGGCGGCCGAGCGGTCGACCTTGGTCGGGTCCTTGCCCGAGAAGGCGCCGCCGCCATGCGGAGCCGCACCGCCATAGGTGTCGACGATGATCTTGCGGCCGGTGAGGCCGGCGTCGCCGTCGGGACCGCCGATCACGAACTTGCCGGTCGGGTTGATGTGCCAGACCGTGTCCTTTGAGATCCAGCCGTCCGGCAGCGCCTGGCGGATATAAGGCTCGACGATCTTGCGGACGTCGGCCGAGGTCAGGCTCTCGTCGAGATGCTGGGTCGAGAGCACGATCTGGGTGACGCCGACCGGCTTGCCGTTCTCGTACTTGACGGTAACCTGGCTCTTGGCGTCGGGGCCGAGCTTGGCGGCGTCGCCCTCGCCCTTCTTGCGGGCAAGCGTCAGGGTCTCGAGGATCTTGTGGGCATAGTAGATCGGGGCGGGCAGCAGCTCGGGCGTCTCGCGGCTGGCATAGCCGAACATGATGCCCTGGTCGCCGGCGCCGACATCCTTGTTGCCGGACTCGTCCACGCCCTGCGCGATGTCGGCGGACTGTGGGTGCAGCAGCACGTCGATCTTGCATTTCTTCCAGTGGAAGCCGTCCTGCTCGTAGCCGATGTTGCGGATCGCCTTGCGGGCGGCCGACTTCACCTTCGACTTGATCTGCTTCTCGTCGAGATGGGTGCGGACCTCGCCGGCGATCACGACGCGGTTGGTGGTCGCCAGCGTCTCGGCGGCGACGCGCACCTTGGCGGGCTCATAGCCGGCCTTCACCGCTTCCCTGAAGAACAGATCGACGATCTCGTCGGAGATGCGATCGCAGACCTTGTCGGGATGCCCCTCCGAGACGGACTCGCTGGTGAACAGGTAATTCTGGCGTGACACGGTCGGGGTTTCCCTGAATCGGCACATGGAAAAGGCCGGCACAGCCGCGCCAGCCAATGAACGGCCCGTCATTGCAGCGGACGCGTTCGTCGTCAAGCGCTAACATCCGCTTATCGGGAAGATCGTTCGGCACATCGAACGAAAAGAAGCGATATTACGCCGTTACGGCGTCTTCTTCGGCCAGCGCCTCGACAAGGTCGATGATTCGGCGACGGACGCGACCGCTCTTGATCCGCGTGAAGGCCTTGGTGAGCTGCACGCCCTCGCTGGTCGCAAGGAACTCGGAAATATAGGTCGTCGCGGCGGAATCGGCGAAGCCGGACTCGGGCATGTCGCCGGTCGGAGCGCCGTCGAAGAAGAAGGACACGGGCACGTCGAGCATCTTGGCGATCTGCTGCAGGCGGCTCGCGCTGATGCGGTTGGAGCCCTTCTCGTATTTCTGGACCTGCTGGAAGGTCAGCCCGAGCGCCTCACCCAGCTTTTCCTGGCTTACACCCGCCAGCATCCTGCGCATGCGGACACGGCTGCCGACATGCTTGTCGATCGGATTGGGGACTTTCTTGATCATGATTCACCCTGCTTAGGCATCAGTGTCATGACCAGGAGCCGCCATCCTGGTCGGCGCGCGGTAGCCGTCATGTATTATACGCTTGGCGGGTGGTCCACAGAAAAAGTTCCACTTGGTATCATTTCCGCGTTCCGAAACGGGAAAACGCCAGAAACAGGAACAGGAGGCCAGCGAAGACCAGGTCTCCAGCCCGCGCATAGAGCGTGACGGGACCGGCCCGCGGCAGGCCCGAATCCAGCACGCCTTCCACGCCGAGCGGCAGGCTCGCCACCGTCCGGCCATAGGCGTCGACCACCGCGGAAATCCCGGTATTGGCAACGCGGACGAGCGGCAAACCTTCCTCGATGCTGCGCAGCCGCGCCTGCGCGAAATGCTGGTAGGGACCGCTGGTCTGGCCGAACCAGCCGTCGTTGGTCAGGTTCAGGAAGAAGCCGGCGCGCGGGCCGCGCGCGGCGACATCGCCGGGGAAAACGACCTCGTAGCAGATCAACGGGGCGGCCGTCGGCAGGCCCTTGATCGCCAGCGGCGTCCGCACGCTGCCTGAGGCGAAGCCACCGGGGATCGAGACGAACTGGGAGAGGCCGACGCCGCGGATCAACGTATCCAGGAACGGCGGCAGATATTCGCCGAAGGGAACGAGATGGACCTTGTCGTAGCTCGCAACGATGACACCCTCGTCATTGACCACCTGGATCGCGTTGTAGATCGGGGGCCGGCTTTCGCCGGGCAGCATCTCGCCGGCCCGCGCCGCGCCGGTGATCAGTGTCACGTCGGGCGGGAGCACCGCCCCGATGCGCGACAAGGCGCCGGGCGTGCGGCCCAGCAGGAAGGGAAAGGCCGATTCCGGCCAGATCAGATGCGTGATGCCTTGCAGGCCCGGCGTGGTCGGGCTGGTCGCCCGGTCGCTCAGGGCGAGGTAACCGTTGAGGATCGCCTCGCCATTGCGGCCGTTGAACTTGGCATCCTGCGGCAGGTTGGGCTGCATAAGCCTGAGCTTCACCCCGGCGACGAGCGGCGAAGGAGCGGCCGGCACGCGCCAATATCCGAAGGCGAAGAAGCCGGCCAGCATCGCGAGCGCCAAAAATGGTGGCCCATAGCGCCCCGCCGGCGTCTGCGCCGTTGCGAGCACGGCCGGTGCTGCGCCGATCGCGACGGCAAACAGCGTCACGCCGTAGAGCCCGATGAGAGAGTTGGCCTGGGCGAGATGGATCTCGCCCGTCAGCATCATGCCGTAGACGTTCCAGGGAAAGCCGGTGAGGACGTGGCCGCGCAGCCATTCGCTGATCGCCAGCATCGCGGCGAGCACGAGGATGCGCCCGGCCCCTTGCGGCCAGGCCAGCCGCGCCAGGCCGAAAGCGCCGGCCGGAAAGATCGCGAGGAAGGCCGGCAGCGCGACGACCCCCAGCGGCATCGCCCAGGCGAACTTGTCGGCTTCGACGAGAAAAGCGGCACCGAGCCACCACAGGCCGGCGAGGAAGAAGCCGAAGCCCCACCACCAGCCGACCGCGAAACCGGCGCGGAAGCGGCGCCAGGCGCTGGTGCCGACGGCGCCGTCGATCAGCCAGACCGCGACGGTCATCGGCACGACGATAACAGGCCAGAGATCGAGCGGCGGCAAGGCGAGCGCCCCGCTCGCGCCGGCGACGAGCGCGATCAGGCGCTTCCGCCAGCCCCAACCCAGGATGACGGCCTCCGCTGCCCCCGCCAGCCCCATCAACCCGACTCCATCGCCGGTTCTTCGGTCGCGGGTTCGCTATGGCAATGGATGGTCAGGCGCTTCACGCGGCGCTGGTCCGAATCGAGGATCTCGAAGCTGAGCCCGTCCGGGCCTCTCACCGTTTCTCCAAGAGCCGGAACGCGCCCTGCGAGCGTCACGATCAATCCGCCGAGCGTATCGATATCGTCGGCGACCTCGTTGCCGGAGAGATCGACGCCGGTCGCGGCCTTGAGCTCGGCCAGCGTCGCGCGGGCATCGGCCGTGAAGCGGTTCTCGCCGGCCGGGATGATCGGCGTCTCCTCGAGGTCGTGCTCGTCCTCGATATCGCCAACGACGATCTCGATCAGGTCCTCGATCGAGACGAGGCCGTCGGTCCCGCCATATTCGTCGATCACCAGCGCGATATGGGTGCGGGTCGACTGCATGCGTACCAGCAGGTCGACCGCCGGCATCGAAGGCGGGACGTAGAGGACGGGGCGCAAGAGCTTGGTTTCGGACAGGCGGGTCGTGAGATCGACATCCGAAAGCGTATGCGGAATCGCGAGCTTGCCGTTCTCTTCCGATGACGCGTTCTCGCCGGGCCGGGCCTTCTCGGCGATGTATTCGAGGAAATCGCGGATATGAACCATGCCGCGGGGATCATCGAGCGTGTCGTCGAAGACCGGCAGGCGCGAATGGCCGGCGGTGCGGAAATGCGCGAGCAATTCGTCCAGCGTCGCCTCGGCCGGGACGGCGACGATGTCGGCTCGGGGAATCATCACGTCGCCGACGCGACGCTCGCGCAGGCTCAGCACATTGCTGAGCATCGCGCGTTCCTGGGCCGAAATATCTGCGAGGTCACCATTCTGCTCGGCCAGGGCCTCGACGATTTCCTCGCGGGCGGTGCCGCCGGCACGCAGGCCGAGGCGTTCGAGGAACTGGCTGAGCCAGTGGCCGAGGCCACGGCCGGCGGTTTCGTTCTGGGATTGTCGACTGTCGTCGCTCATGATCGTGAGGGCTTACGCGGAAGAAGGGCTGGGTGCCGTGACGAGCTCGGCACCGGCATAGGGGTCGGCCACGCCGAGGCGGGCGAGGGCCGCGACTTCGAGCGCCTCCATGCGGCGCGCCTCGGCTTCGGTCTCGTGATCCTCGCCGAGGAGATGGAGCAGGCCGTGGATGGCGAGATGGCGCAGATGGTCCGTGACACTCTTGGATTCGGCCTGCGCCTCCCGCAGCACCGTCTCATAGGCGATGACAATGTCGCCGAGCAGCGGGCTCAGCGTGACGCGTTCCGGCGGCGCGGCCGGGAAGGAGAGCACGTTCGTCGCCTTGTCGAAGCCGCGCCAGTCGCGGTTGACGGTGCGGATGCGCTTGTCGTCGGTCAGCAGGAGGCTGAGTTCGGCGCCGGACATGGGCTTGCGCGGGGATACCGCGATGGCGGCGTCCAGCGCCTCGTTCAGCAGCGCGCGCAGGCTCGGGAGTTTGCCGAGCTCGTGCCAACGGCGCGATTGCGCCCTGACGTCGAGATGGATCTCCGGAGACGTCTTCTCGGGTGGCGGCACTGAGCGCCGCCCGCGAGGTCGATCGTTCATCGCGGCCGCTCCCGCGCCAACATCCGCTTCAGCCCTTCGCTGTCGCCTTCCCGGTTGGGATCCGGGGGCGTTTCGGGATTGCGCAAGCGCTCTTCCCGTTCGGCACGCTCATGGCGCGACGCGCTCTCATAGGCCATGACGATGCGTCGCACCAGTTCATGCCTGACGACATCACCTTCCTCGAAGCGGGCATAGCCGACGCCCTCGACATCCTTGAGCAATTTCACGGCCTCGACCAGGCCGGAACGCTGGCCCGGCGGCAGGTCGATCTGCGAGGGATCGCCCGTGATGATCATGCGCGAGCCCTCGCCCAGGCGGGTGAGGAACATCTTCATCTGCATCGACGTGGCGTTCTGGGCCTCGTCGAGCAGCACGACGGCGTTGGAGAGGGTGCGACCGCGCATGAAGGCGAGCGGCGCGATCTCGATCATGCCAGTCTGCAGGCCGCGCTCGACATGACGCGCTTCCATGAAGTCGTTCAGCGCGTCGTAGATCGGGCGCAGATAGGGATCGACCTTCTCGCGCATGTCGCCGGGCAGGAAGCCGAGCCGCTCGCCGGCTTCGACAGCCGGCCGCGACAGGATCATGCGCTCGACCACACCCTGCTCGATCAGGGAGACGGCGTGCCCGACCGCGAGCCAGGTCTTGCCCGTGCCGGCCGGACCTTCGGCGAGGACGAGTTCATGACGCTTGAGCTGGCGCAGATAGGCGTCCTGTGCGGCGTTACGCGCCCGGACCGGACCGCGCTTGCGGGTCACGACCGCGTCGAAGGAGGTTTTTCCCGCATCGGCCGTCGGGAAGAGCGAGCGCTGTACGTTGCTCTCCTCGATCGCGCCGTCGACCTCGCCCAGCGTGACGGGCGCGCCCGCCTTGGCGCGGGCATAGAGCGTCTTCAGCACGCGCCCGGCCTGCTCGGCCGTCTCGCGGGCGCCCTTGACGGTGACGTGGTTGCCGTTGGGGCTGACCACGACGCCGAGGCGGCGCTCGAGATGGGCGAGGTTCTGGTCGTACTGGCCGAAGACGAGGCTCGCGAGCCGATTGTCATCGAAGGAGAGCACGACCTCCGTCGCCGCAAGCCCTTCGCGGCCCACGCTTTCGCGCACACCGCCCTCAGGGCGGGCCGGCGTCAGATCGCGCCGCGGGTTCCGGTCGGGTCTTTGCGTCGAATCAGCCTGTGCCAAATGCGTCGCCTCGCTTCAGGCCGGGGTGGCGGATGGTCCGTTCCCGGCGCCTGTTCCAGCCGGGCAGGAGCGCCCGGCCGGGTCGTCTCGCAGCATAACCGGACGCAACAATCTCAGCCTGATGACAGGCCGTCACTCGTCCCTGGCAAATGGTGATGGGATCAGGCGCGCTCAAGCGGCCAGGCCCTTTCCATCGCTCTCGCCCGGCTCCGCCAGCCGGCCGAACAAGGAATTCGTGCTCGTCTTCTCGATCACCACCCGCACGATGTCGCCGATCTGATTCGCGTCGCTCTCGATCTGCACAGCCTGCAGATAGGGCGACTTGCCGGCAAGCTGTCCGGGGTAGCGTCCCGACCTTTCCAGCAGGACATCCACCGTCCGTCCGACCATGGCCCGGTTAAAGGCCTGCCGGTGATGCTCGATGCGCTCCTGCAAACGGTAGAGCCGCTCGTTCATGACCTCGCGCGGAATCTGGGCGTCGAGATCAGCCGCCGGAGTGCCGGGGCGCGGCGAATAGTTGAAGGAATAGCTGGAGGCGAAGCCGATCTCGTCGACCAAGCTGATCGTGTCCTCGAAATCGGCATCGGTCTCGCCGGGGAAGCCGACGATGAAATCCGAGGAGAGCGCGATATCGGGCCGCGCCTCGCGGATGCGACCGATCAGGCGGCGATACTGGTCGCCGGTATGCTTGCGGTTCATCGCGGCGAGGATGCGGTCGGAGCCCGCCTGCACCGGCAGATGCAGGAAGGGCATCACCTGCGGCAGGTCGCGATGGGCGGCGATCAGGTCGTCGTCCATGTCTCTGGGGTGGCTCGTGGTGTAGCGGATGCGGGCGATGCTCGGCACCTCCGCGACGCGCTGCATCAGGCGCGCCAGGCTCCAGACGGCGCCGTCCGGCCCCTTGCCATGATAGGCATTGACGTTCTGGCCGATCAGGGTGATGTCGCGCACGCCGGCCTCGGCCAAGCGCTCGACCTCGGCCATGATCTGCGAAACCGGACGCGAGAACTCGGCGCCGCGGGTATAGGGCACGACGCAGAAGGCACAGAACTTGTCGCAGCCTTCCTGGACGGTGACGAAGGCCGAGACGCCGCGGGCCAGGATCGCCTGCCGCTTCGGTGCCGGCAGGAAGCCGAACTTGTCCTCGACCGGCAGGTCGGTGTCGACGACGCGGCGCTTGACAGCCTCGGCCAGCAATTCGGGCAGGCGGTGATAGGCCTGCGGCCCGACCACGAGATCGACGGCGGGCTGGCGGCGCTGGATCTCGCCACCCTCGGCCTGGGCGACGCAGCCGGCGACGACGATCTTCGTCTCCTGGCCCTCGGCGCCTTGCGCCTTCTTGATGTCGCGCAGCTTGCCGAGCTCGGTATAGACCTTCTGCACCGCGCGGTCGCGGATATGGCAGGTGTTGAGCAGGATGAGGTCCGCACCCTCCGGCGTGGCCGTCTCCTCATAGCCCTGATGGCTCAGGATGTCGGCCATGCGCTGCCCGTCATAGACGTTCATCTGGCAGCCGAAGGACTTGATATGGACTTTCTTCATCGGTGCGGATCGGGTCTCCAAAACGCATCCTTTACTGCGGATCGGGCCCCTTGGGAACGGCTGCGGGACGCAGAGGCAGGACAAGCAAGCGGCGGACCAATCGGCATCATTGCGCCGGGCGACCTGTGACAGCCCTCCGGCGGGCCTCGCGAACCGAGGCTTCGGCCAGTCGCGTCGCTTCCTTGCGCGAGGTCGCCCGGCCCATCACGATCGGTTCGCCCCAGACCAACTCGACATCGACCGCGCCGCATTCCAGCACATGTTTCAGATGCGGCCAGAGTTCGGTATCGCCATACCAGGCGAGGGCCGCGCGGCCGATGCGCCCGCCCGGCAGGTTCTGCCAGCCGGTATAGGTGATGGTCAGCGGGTAGACCGTCACATCTGCCGTGGCATCGCCCATCGCCTGATGCGCGGCGCCGAGCAGGGAGGAGCGGAAGGGCAGGATACGGGTGCCGTCACCGGTCGTGCCCTCGGCGAAGAGCACCACCTCCTCGCCATTGGCGATGCGCGCGCCCATCGTGGCGGCCATCCCTGCGGTCGCACTGCGGCGCTGCCGGTCGAGGTAGAGTGTACGCTGGAGGTTGGCGAGGAAACCGACCACCGGCCATTCGCCGACCTCGCTCTTGGCGACGAAGGCAAGCTCGCGCTCGGCGCCGATCACGCCAATATCGAGCCAGGAGACATGGTTGGCGACGATCAGCGCCCCTGTTCCGGCCGGCGGCGGCGCGCCGCGCACTTGTCTGCGCACACCGAGGCACCAGCAGGTCAGGCGATGAAAGCGCAGCGGTAGGGCACCGCGACGCGACGGCGCGACACGCATGACGACGAGCTGGGCGAGAACGAGCCCGAGTGTGCCGGTGCACAGCATCACCAGACGGGCGAGCGCGCCAAAGCGGAGTCCGTTCATGCTGAGGCGGGTCCGGTCATCGGCGAAAGGGTGTTCTCATGGGAGGTCAGAGTGCCGTCAATGGCGCGATTGCGCCGGCTTGTCACGCAAGATCGAGCCGCATCGCGATCGCCGTCGCGCGCGTACCGTCCGGCTTGGGGTAATAGCCCTTGCGCCGTCCAACCTCGCGGAACCCGAAATGGCGATAGAGCCGCTCCGCCGGCTGGTTGCCCTCCTCGACCTCCAGGAAGACATGGACCGCGCCTTCCTCGGCCAGCCGGGCGAGATGCGCGGCCAGCAACGCGCGGCCGAAGCCGTCGCGGCGGCGGGCAGGGGCGACTACGATGCTCAGGATCTCCGCCTCGTCGGCAGCCTTGCGGGAGATGACGAAACCCTCGGGACGGCTGCAGCCACCGCTGAAGACGCCATCGGCGGCAACCGCCGAATCGGCGATCAGCGCCGCGCATTCCGCTGGTTCCCAGCCGCGGGCGAAGCCGCCCTGATGATGCAGCGTCGCGACATCCCTCGCATGGGCGGCATCGAGCCGCATCGTCCGCAGCGGGACCGAATCAGGATGAAGCAGTTTGCGCAGCCAAGCCATGCGCCCTGTTCGCACAGATTGACGCAGCGGCAACCACCATTTGGAGGATCCGCTCACCGGCGCGGCAGGCGGGCTTTGTCCTGCGGCGTCGTCTCGGGCGCCTTCAGGTAGAGCGGCCGGGGTGGTGCGCTCTCGGGATCGGCGATGAAGCCAAGCCGGGCGACCCAGGCGATATCGGGCGCCTTGGCATCGTCGATCACCAAGGCGTCGAGGCCGATCGCCCAGGCCTCGTTGGCCACAGCCAGCGCCGAGGAACCGACGAGGCTGACGGGGCCTGCGCCGATGGCGCGGGCCGCATCGCGATAGCTGACCTGCCGGAGCGAGACCAGCGGCTTGCCCTCGCCCGTCAAGGCCTGGAACCAGACCTGGCCGTGCCTGGCATCGAGCGCAGCAGCGATGACGCGGCCCGATTCGCGTCCGATCAGGGGCGCGGCGCAAGCCGCGACGGTGGTGACGCCGACCGCTGGGATGCCGGCCGCGAAGGCGATGGCGCGCGCCGCGCTGACGCCTACGCGCAGGCCCGTATAGCTGCCGGGACCGACGGTGACGGCGACGCGCGAGAGCGAGCCGAAGCCGCCCTCGACATCCTTCATCACGCGCTCGACGAGCGGCATCAGCGCCTCGGCATGGCCCCGATCCATGGCGAGCTGCTCGATCGCCAGGGGCTTCACCATGTCGGCCGTATCCAGCACGCAGGCGGAGCAGGCGCCGAGCGCGGTATCGATCGCGAGAATGCGCATCAGGATGTCATTCCGCGAAAGGCCCGGCTCATCGTCACCAACAATTCCGTTCCGCTCAGACGGCTTCGACTTCGCGCACATCCGGCAGGAAGTGGCGCAGCAGGTTCTGGATGCCGTGCTTCAGCGTCGCGGTCGAGGAGGGGCAGCCCGAGCAGGAGCCCTTCATCGCCAGATAGACCGTGCCGTCGCGATAGCCGCGGAAGGTGATGTCGCCGCCGTCGCCCGCGACCGCCGGGCGGATGCGTGTCTCGAGCAGGTCCTTGATCGTCTCGACGGTCTCAGCATCGGCGGGATCGAAGAACTCGCCCTCCTCGATCACGTCGGCAGCCGAGCCGGCCGCCAGGACCGGGGCGCCCGACATGAAATGCTCCATGATGGCGCCGAGGATCGCGGGCTTCAGGTGCGGCCATTCGCCGTCCGACTTGGTGACGGTGATGAAATCCGAGCCAAGAAAGACACCGGAAACGCCGGAAACGCCGAACAGGCGCTGTGCCAGAGGCGAGCGCTCGGCGTCGGTGACGTCGCGCAGGTCGAGCGTTCCGTCCGGCATGACGGCGCGGCCGGGGAGAAACTTCAGGGTCGCCGGATTCGGCGTGGCTTCGGTCTGGATGAACATGGACTTGCCTCCGGTACCGGCGATTCAAGGTCGCCGTTCCTGGCTCCGATATAGGCCGCCGGCTGGAATCATTCCAGCGGCATGGACGCGCAGGCCGTCGCCTTCAGGCGAGGGCGTCGATCTCCTCGTCCTCGAGATGACCCGGCACGATGGCGACGGGAATCGGGAAGCTCGCCGAGGACTTGCCGGCGAGCGCGCTGACGAGCGGCCCGGGACCCTTGCTGCTCGTGCCGGCTGCGAGCACGAGCAACGAGATATCCTCGTCCTCCTCGATCAGCCTGACGAGCTCGTCGGCCTTGTTGCCGACGCGCACGACCTTCTCCGGCTCGAGCCCGGCCAAGGTCCGCACGGCAGCCGCCGCCGCATCGAGGCGCTTTTCGGCCTCAGCCTCGGCTTCGGCCTGCATGACCTCGCCGACGCCGAGCCAGGTCTCGTGCTCAGGCGGGGTGGCGACGCCGAGCAGGACGATGGAGGCCCCGACGCGGGCGCAGCGGCGCGCGGCGAAGCGAATCGCCTTGGCGCATTCCTCGCTGCCGTCGACGACGGCGAGGAATTTCGGGCGATGGCCCGTCTCGTAGGACCGCCGTCTCTTGACCATGACCTGTCCTGCCGCCGCTTCAGGGAGGGGCATGGTGACCCGCGCCGGCACTCCGGCGCAAGCCCATCCCCGGAAATCCGGCCTATCGGCTACGCACGAAGCCGACGATATCCTTGACCTCGCGCATGATCGGCGCCGCGATCGCATCGGCGCGAACCGCGCCCTCGCCGAGGATCGCATCGATATGGCTGGGATCGGCCAGAAGGCGGCGCATCTCGACGGCGATGGGCGCGAGCTTCTCGACCGCGAGATCAACCAGCGCCGCCTTGAAACCGGAGAACTGGCCGCCACCAAACTGCTTGAGCACCGCGTCCTTCGACGTGCCGGAAAGGCCGGCATAGATGCCGACGAGGTTTTCGGCCTCCGGCCGGCCTTCCAGGCCCTTCTCCTCGGAGGGAAGTGCCTCCGGGTCGGTCTTGGCCTTGCGGATCTTCTGGGCGATCGCCTCCGCATCGTCGGTCAGGTTGATGCGCGAATAGTCGGACGCATCCGATTTGGACATCTTCTTGGTGCCGTCGCGCAAGCTCATCACGCGCTGGGCCGGGCCCATGATGATCGGCTCGGACAGGGGGAAGTAGCCCTGATCGCCCGTCCCGAGCCCTAGCTCCGCGATCCGCTCCGCGAAGTCGTTGTTGAACTTCTGGGCGATGTCGCGGGTGAGCTCGAGATGCTGCTTCTGGTCCTCGCCGACCGGGACATGGGTCGCCTTGTAGAGCAGGATGTCGGCGGCCATGAGCACCGGATAGTCGTAGAGGCCGACGGAAGCGTTCTCGCGGTCCTTGCCGGCCTTCTCCTTGAACTGCGTCATCCGATTCAGCCAGCCGAGCCGGGCGACCGTGTTGAAGACCCAGGCCAGTTCGGCGTGGCCGGCAACCTGGCTCTGGTTGAAGATGATGCTCTTCTTGGGATCGACGCCGGCGGCGATATAGGCGGCGGCAACCTCGCGAATGGCGCCTGTAAGCACCTTCGGCCCGCCCCAGACGTCGAGCCCCTGGGTGATCGCATGCATGTCGACGACGCAATAGATGCACTCATGCGTATCCTGCATCGCCACCCAGTTGGTCAGCGCGCCCAGATAATTGCCGAGATGCAGCGTCGAGGTCGGCTGCATGCCTGAGAATACGCGCTGATGAAAACCCGACATGGGGCACTCCGTCGTCACGATGGAGAAGGGAAGCGGCGCTTCTGGCTCAAGCCCGCGGCTTGCGCAAGGGGAGAGCGCCAAAGGCACCGAGCGCCCAGCCCGCCGCTCCATAACTTACGAGCCCCGCAAGGCAGAGCAGGCCGAGCGCTCCGACCCGGTGCAAGGCCGGCTGATCGAAGGCCAAAGGCCCGGCCAAGAACCGCAGCAACAGTTCCAGAACGGCAAGCATGATCGCGCTGGCCGCAAGCCCGGCGGCGATCGGCCGCAAGCTGCCGATGCTCGGGCGCCAGATGCCATCATGCAGCAGCATTCCGCCGAGCAGGCAGGCTTGCGCCACGAAAGCAAAGGTCGCCGCGAGCGCCGCCATATGCGCCGCGTTGCCCTCGTTCGCCAGACAGAGGCCGATGAGAGCCGCGACCAGGACGGCGAGCCCGCCGGAGAGCAATGGCAGGCGGGGTGCGCGGCGCGCGAAATAGACCTGGCCGAAGACCTTTGCGGCGACGGCAAAGGGCAGGCCATAGCCGAAAGCGGCCAATGCCGCGGCCGTCCGGGCGCGATCGGCGGCATCGAAGCGGCCATATTCGAACAGCGCCGAGACGATCGGCTCCGCGAGCGCCACCAGCGCCGTCGCGGCCGGCAGGGCAAGCGCGAGACCCAGCGCCAGGGCCTGCCCGAGCATCGCGTCAGGGCCTTCCCGGTTCGCCGCCAGCGCCATGTCGGAGAGCACGACCGTGCCCATCGCGACGCCGACAAAGCCCAGCGGCAACTGGAAAACGCGATCGGCATAATAGAGCGCGGCGACGGCGCCCGATCCGGTCGAGGCGATCTGCGTCGCCACCAGCAGGACGAGTTGCGCGGCGGAGGCAGCGAGCAAGGTCGCGCCGCCGGTGCGGACGAGCCGCGTCATGTCCGGCGACCAGCGCAGGCTCGGGCGCGGCAGGCCGGGTCCGCGCAAAGCGAACAGGATCATCACGAGATGGGCGAGGCCCGTCAGGCTGGTGCAGAGCGCGAGCCAGCGCGCGCCGGTCTCGGGCTGCACACCCTTCGCATGCAGCAGCAGCAGCACGGCCAGAAGGATCGCGTTCATCAGCGCCGGGGCCAGAGCGGCGACCGTGAAGCGCTTCTCGGCATTGAGCAAAGCCGCCAACATGGCGGCCAGCGTCGTCAGGAACAGGAAAGGCAGCATCAGCCGCGTGTAGGAGGCAGCCAATGCGAGGGTTTCGGGCGCGTCGGCGAAGCCGCCGGCGAGGCCGAGAACGAGCCAGGGCGCAAACAGCTCGCCCAAGCCGACCAACACCAGCAGCAGCAGGCCGATCTGCCCGGCCGCCTCGCCGGCGAAGCCGCGCGCCGCCGCCTCACCGCGCTCGCCCTTGATCGCGAGATAAAGCGGTACGAAGGGAGCATTCAGCCCACCCTCACCCAGGACACGCCGGACGAAATTGGGCAGGCGCAAGGCCGCCAAGAAGGCATCCGCCACCGGCCCCCCGCCGAGCAGCCGCGCGATCAGCACGTCGCGCGCGAAGCCGAGCAGGCGCGAGGCGATCGTGGCTGCGCCGACGACGGCGGAATCGCGCGCGAGACGGGAGGATTCCGGCGCCGATGCCGCCGGCTTCTCCATCAGAGAATGAACCGGCTCAGGTCGGCGTTCTTGGCGAGGTCGCCGATGCGGGCCTCGACATAGGTCGCATCGATCGTCACAGCCTCGCCCGAGCGGTCCGGCGCGGTGAAGGAGATCTCGTCGAGGATGCGCTCGATCACGGTCTGGAGGCGGCGGGCGCCGATATTCTCGACCGTGGAGTTCACCTCGACGGCGATGCGGGCGATGGCGTCGATCGCGTCCGGCGTGAAGGTGACCGCGACCTCCTCGGTCGCCATCAGCGCCACCGACTGCTTGATCAGGCTCGCTTCGGTCTCGGTCAGGATGCGCTTGAAATCCTCGATGTCGAGCGGGTTGAGCTCGACGCGGATCGGCAGCCGGCCCTGCAGTTCCGGCAGCAGGTCGGAGGGGCGCGAGACGTGGAAGGCGCCCGAAGCGATGAAGAGGATATGGTCGCTCTTCACGGCGCCATGCTTGGTCGCGACGGTCGTGCCCTCGATCAGCGGCAGCAGGTCGCGCTGCACGCCCTCGCGCGAGACGTCGGCGCCGCCCTTGCCCTCGCGGGCGCAGATCTTGTCGATCTCGTCGAGAAAGACGATGCCGTTCTCCTCGACCTCGCGGATGGCGGCCTGGATGATCGCATCCTGATCGATCAGCTTGTCGCTCTCCTCGGCCAGCAGTGGCTGGTAGGCGTCCTTGACCAGGACGCGCTTGGGTTTGCCCTTCTGGCCGAAAGCCTTGCCGAACATGTCGGAGAGGTTGATCGCGCCGATCGAGGCACCGGGCATGCCGGGAACCTCGAACATCGGCGCGGATGCGCCGGAACCCGCCGTCATCTCGACCTCGATCTCCTTGTCGTCGAGCTCGTTGGCGCGCAGCTTGCGGCGGAAGGAATCGCGCGTCGCCTGGCTGGCATTGGCGCCGACGAGGGCATCGAGCACGCGCTCCTCGGCCGCGACATGGGCTTTCGCCTGGACATCCTTGCGCCGGCTCTCGCGCACCAATGCGATCGCAACCTCCAGCAGGTCGCGCACGATCGATTCGACATCGCGGCCGACATAGCCGACCTCGGTGAACTTGGTCGCCTCGACTTTCAGGAAGGGCGCGTTGGCGAGCTTCGCCAGGCGCCGCGCGATCTCGGTCTTGCCGCAGCCGGTCGGTCCGATCATCAGGATGTTCTTCGGCGAGACCTCCTCGCGCAGCGGTCCTTCGAGCTGCTGGCGGCGCCAGCGATTGCGCAAGGCGATAGCGACGGCGCGCTTGGCATCCTTCTGGCCGACGATGAAGCGGTCGAGTTCCGAGACGATCTCGCGAGGGGAGAAGCTGGTCATGGCGGTGCTGTATCCGGTGAACGGGCCTGGTGAGAACGTCAGGCCGCTTCGAGCGTCTCGATGACGAGCGAATGGTTGGTGTAGACGCAGATATCGCCGGCGATCTTCATCGCCTTGCGCACGATCGCCTCGGCATCGGGCTCGACATCGATCAGCGCGCGCGCCGCCGAGAGGGCGTAGTTGCCGCCAGAGCCGATCGCCATCACCGCGCCATGCTCGGTCGTTTCCGGCTCCAGCACGTCGCCGGTGCCGGAGATCAGAAGCGAGACCTCCTTGTCCGCGACGAGAAGCATCGCCTCCAGCCGACGGAGATAGCGGTCGGTGCGCCAATCCTTGGCGAGCTCGACGCAGGCGCGCAGGAGTTGAGTCGGGTATTGCTCCAGCTTTTTCTCGAGACGCTCGAACAGGGTGAAGGCATCGGCGGTAGCGCCGGCGAAACCCGCGATCACCTCCCCCTTGGCGAGGCGGCGGACCTTGCGGGCATTGCCCTTCATGATGGTCTGGCCGAGCGAGACCTGGCCGTCGCCGCCGATGACGACGCGCCCGCCCTTGCGCACCATCAGGATGGTGGTGGCGTGCATGACGGGGACATTGCTGTGTTCGGACATGAGATGGCTAACCGGGAATCGGGACGGGAGCGGCGGGTGACGCCAAACATGTTCAGGCGAGGCCGCTCTATCAAGGGGGTAGCCGGGATGCCACCTTCCGAAGGCGCTATAGTGAAACATGCAACCCACGCTTGAGACGCCGCCCTCACTTGAAGTTGAATTTCAGCTTTCATGTCATGCCCGCGATCACTCCGATGATAAGCTTGAGCGGCCGATACGACAGTCCTTCCTCTGCCGTAGAGCATCCATAGCAAAACGGCGTGTTCCGGTGGCTCTAAGCTTTTAAGCAGTTTTTTATCATTAACGCCCAATGGTCGGAGTTTAGAACGGTTTCCATTGTCGGGAAGCCGCCCTGGGGCGTCATCCATGAAATCCATCCGCCTGAAAATCCTTGCCATGCTGGCCATCGTGGCCGGAGGCGCCATCCTGTCGGCGATCATCAGCATCTACGGCCTGCACCGGGCCGACGACCTGAACACGCGCTCCGAAATCCAGGGCAATGTCGCGTTGCTGACCCAGCGCATTAATGGTGTGGTTACGGCCGTGGTGATGGAATCGCGTGGCGTCTACATGGCGAAAAATCCTCAGGAGGCCGCAACCTACGCCAAGGGCATCGAGGATCGCTTCCCGACGCTGCGGAAGTTCAGCGCCGACCTGCAGAAGGTCGCGCCGCCGGAAGAGCGCGCTACCGTCGATCAGATCGCCAAGGCGGTCGACGATTTCATCGTCTTCCGGACCGAAACCGCCCGGCTCGGGCGCGAGGTTTCGGCTGCAGCCGCCAACGAGCAGGGCAATAACGAGGCCAACCGCGCCAACCGCAAGGCCCTGAACGACCTGCTGATCAGCTTCAGCCAGCGTGTCGAGAAGACGGGCATCGAGATCGGCGAGGAAGCGACCGCCTTCACCCGGCAGGTCCAATGGCTGCTGCCTGTTGTCCTGCTGGCGACGCTGCTGGTTTCGGTCGGTGTCGCGCTCGTCTTCGCGCAGCGCTCGATCACCCGCCCGATCCTCGACCTCAGCCAGGTCATGGAGAAGCTGACGGCCGGCGACACCAAGGTCGACGTGCCTCATTCCGGCCGGCCCGACGAGATCGGCGCCATGGCCCGCGCCGTCTCCGTGCTGCGCGAGAGCACCGAGCAGGTCGCCTTGCTGCAGGAGCAGGAGCGGGCTGCGGCTGCGGCCCGCCTTGCCCGGGCGCAGTCGATGGAAGCGGTGGTCTCGGATGTCGGAGAGGTCGTCGCGGCCGCCGCGGCCGGCGATTTCTCGGCGCGCCTGCAGATCGACGATGCGGACGAGCAGATGCAGCGGCTGGTGGCCGGCATCAACGAGATCAACGCGGTTGTTGACGGCGCGACGACGGAGTTCGCGGAGATCCTGCAGGGGATCGCGGGCGGGGACCTGACGAGCCGGGTCGAGACGGCTTATCGCGGCCGCTTCGCCGATTTGAAGGGCGCGATCAACGAGACGGTGGACCGCCTCTCCGACACGGTCGCGACGATCCAGACCACCTCGGCCGATGTCGGGCTGGCCGCCCGCGAGATCAACATGGGCGCCGACGACCTGTCGAAGCGCACCGAGGAACAGGCCTCCTCGCTGGAGGAGACCGCCGCCACGACCGAGGAGCTCGCAGCCTCCGTCAAGGCCTCGGCCCAGGCCTCGAAGGATGCCGCCCGGATCGCCGACGAGGCGATGCAGGCGGCCGAGAACGGCGGCGCCATCGCCGGCCAGGCGGTCGACGCCATGGCCCGGATCGAGACCGCCTCGCAGAAGATCTCCGACATCATCCGCGTCATCGACGACATCGCCTTCCAGACCAACCTGCTGGCGCTCAACGCCGCGGTCGAAGCCGCGCGGGCCGGCGATGCCGGCAAGGGCTTCGCGGTGGTGGCCTCGGAAGTGCGGACCCTGGCGCAGCGTTCGAGCGCGGCGGCCAAGGACATCTCAGGGCTGATCTCCTCGTCCAATGTCGAGGTCGGCGACGGCGTGAAGCTGGTGCGGCAGGCCGGCGACCAGCTCGCCCGCATCCTCGCGGCCTCGCAGAAGGTCGCGGCGACGATCGCCGACATCTCGGCGGCGTCGGGCGAACAGGCCAACGGCATCGACGAGATGAGCCAGGCCGTCGCCCATCTCGACGAGATGACGCAGCAGAACGCAGCCTTGTCCGAGCAGAGCGCGGCCTCGGCCGGCTCGCTGTCCGGCCGGATCGAGCAGCTCAACGCGCTGGTCGCGGCCTTCAAGACCCGGCGCGAGCCTGCCGGCCATGCGGCTTACGCCCAGCCGGCCGCGACGGCCCCGCGCGCGGTCAAGGCGCCGATGCGGGCAGCTCCCGCCGGCGAACCGGCGCGCCTGCGCCAGCTCGCCGAAGCCGCCTTCGTGCAGTCCCGCACCGCGCCCGCCCCGCGCAAGGTCGCCAATGGCGGCGGCCGGGCCAGCGATTCCGGATGGGAGGAGTTCTGATCAGAATCGCGCGAGTCGCAGGCCGTCGAGCAGCCCCAGCCCTTCGCGCGCCCACCACCGCCACAGCATCATCACGGCAACGACGGAAAGCCCGGTCACCAGCCCGATCCAGATCCCGCGCCCGGCGAGCGGCGTCAGGAAGCCGAGCCCGGCCGAGAGCGGCAAGCCGATGCCCCAGTAGCCGATGCCGGCGAGGATCATCGGCAGGCGCGTATCGCCGAGGCCGCGCAGAATCGACGAGCCGATGACTTGCGCCCCGTCGGCGATCTGGAAGACGGCGGCATAGAACAGGAAGATCACTGCGATCTGCGCCACGGCCTCCGCGCCGGGTTTCGACCGGTCGAGGAAGGGCGCTATCAGCCAATCCGGCACGGTCGCCATCAAGAGCGCGGTGAAGCACATGAAGCTCAGCGCCAGGATCAGCGCCATCATGCCGGCGCGCCGGATGCCTTCCTTGTCGCCGGAGCCGAAGGCGCGCCCGACCCGGACGGTCCCGGCCTGCCCGATGCCGAGTGGCACCATGAAGGCGAGCGAGGCGATCTGGATCGCGATCGCATGGGCGGCGAGCGCGGTCGATCCGATCAGCCCCATCATGAAGGCGGCGCCGTAGAAGATCAGCGATTCGAAGGAGAGCGTCAGCGAGATCGGCAGGCCCATGCGCCAGAAGGCGCGGTAGCGCGGCCAGTCCGGCACCCAGAAGCGCCCGAACACCTGGTAGCGCCGGAAGCGCCGGTCCAGCATGACGACCAGCGCGAGACCGAGGAACATCAGCGCCGAAGATAGCGCCGTCGCCATGCCGGAGCCCGGCAGGCCGAGCGCAGGGAAGCCGAGCCGCCCGAACATCAGGCACCAGTTGGCGAAGGCATTGAAGGCCACCGCGAAGAGCACGACGATGAAGGCCCAGCGCGGCCGCTGCAACGCGGCGACGAAGCCGCGCAGGCACAGATAGAGGAAGAAGGGCAGCAGGCCCCATTGCAGCGTGTGGATATAGGACGCCGCGGCTCTCGACAGGGCGGGGTCCTGGCCCATCGCCCTCAGGATGAACTCGGCCTGCCAGAGGAAGAGCCACATCGGCCCGACCATGGTGGCCGCGGCCCAGAAGCCCTGGCGGACCGTGCGGCGCAAATCCCTCACCGCGTGCCTGTTCCGGCCGAGCTCGATCGCGATCATCGGCGAGACCGCGCCCATCGCGCCGATCCCGAAGATCAGCGCGGCATTGTAGAGATTGGTGCCAAGCGCGCCCGCCGCCAGCGCGTCGGGGCTGAGATGGCCCATCATGATGACGTCGGTCGCCGTCATCGCGGTCTGCGCGACATTGGTCAGCACCATCGGCCAGCTCAGGGCCAGCATGGCGCGTGCTTCCGCAAGCCAGGGACGATGCGGACGGGATTCGGCGATTGCGGACATGGGGCGCCGCTTCTACCGCCGATCGGAGCATAGAAATAGCCGCGGCCACGCGCTCCGCCGCCCTGAGCCGATGCGCTGGACGCGGGTCGACAACCGCTGCCGCGGTCTGCATCTTGCCTTGCCGACTGCGGAGGAGCGTAAACCGATGAGCACCAATCTGAGGATCGACGGCGCGAGGCTGACCTCGCGCCTTGCCGAGCTTTCGAAGATCGGTGCGACGCCGGAAGGTGGCTGCCGCCGCCTCGCCCTGACCGACGAGGACAGGCAGGGGCGCGACTGGCTGGTCGGCCAGATGAAGGCGCTCGGCCTCGATACCCGCGTCGATGCGATCGGCAATATCGTCGGCATTCTGAAGGGCCAGCAGGACGGCCCCGCCGTCATCATGGGCTCGCATATCGACACGGTCGGCACTGGCGGGCGCTTCGACGGCGCGCTTGGCGTCGTCGCCGGTGTCGAGGTGCTCGCCGCCTTGCGCGATGCCGGGCTGACGCCGAAGCGCGACATGGCGGTGATCGCTTTCACCAACGAGGAGGGCGCGCGCTTCCACCCCGACATGCTCGGCTCCTATGTCTGGGCTGGCGGCATGAGCGTCGAGGCGGCGCATCGCGAAGTCGATTCCGAGGGTGTCGGGCTCGGCGCCGAACTCAAGCGCATCGGCTACGAGGGCGCGGAGAAGCCGGGCTTCCTGCCGGCCCATGCCTATCTCGAAATGCATATCGAGCAGGGGCCGGTGCTGGAGAACGAGGGCGGCGGGCTCGGCGCCGTCACCGGCATCCAGGCGATTTGCTGGCTCGAACTCACCTTGAAGGGCCGCCCGAGCCATGCCGGCACAACCCCGATGGCCTATCGCAAGGACCCGGGGCTCGCCGCCGCGCGCATCAACATCTTCGCCAACGAGCTGACCAAGACCATTCCCAACCAGCTCGCCAATAGCGGCGTCATCCGCGTCCAGCCCGGCAACGTCAATGTCGTGCCCGAGACCGTGGTGATGACGCTCGACCTGCGCAATCCGCTCGATCAGCCGCTGGCCCAGGCCGAGGCCGCGGTGCGCGCCTTCTGTGCCGAACTCGCCGCGCGCGACGGCATCGAGATCTCCTTCCGCGATCTCGCGCGCTTCCCGGCGACGCCCTTCGCCGAGGAATTGATCGCCGAGGTCGAGCGCAGCGCCGGTGAATTCGGTCTGCCGATCCGCCGCATGATCTCCGGCGCCGGCCATGACGCGCAGATGATGGCGCGGCTCTGCCCGACGGCGATGGTGTTCATTCCCTCGATCGGCGGGCTCTCGCACAATCCGGCCGAGTTCAGCACCGATGACGACATGGTCGCCGGCGCCAATATCCTGCTCACCACCGCCTGGCGCGTCGCCAACGCCTGAGAGGTTCCCGCATGACGACGATCGCCTCGCTTTCCGCCGCCGAACTCGGCCCGCTCTATGCGAGCAAGCAGCTCTCCCCCGTCGAGGTCGCGAAGGACACGCTCGCACGGATCGAGCGCTTCGAGCCCGCCGTGAACGCCTTCGCCGTCCGCGACGAGGCGGTGACGCTGGCCATGGCCGAAGCCTCGCAGGGGCGCTGGCTGAAGGGCGAGGCGATCGGCCCGCTCGACGGCGTGCCCGTCACCATCAAGGACAATCTCGGCGTCGCCGGCTGGTCGATGCAGCGCGGCTCGGCCATCGCTTCGGATGCGCCGTTCCCCGAGGATTCCCCGGTCACGGCGCGGCTGCGCGAGGCCGGCACAGTCTTCCTCGGCAAGACCACCATGCCGGAATATGGCTGGAAGGGCGTCGGCGATTCCCCGCTGACCGGCATCACCCGCAATCCCTGGAACACCGGCACCGGGCCGGGCGGCTCCTCGTCGGGCGCGGCGGTCTGCGCCGCGCTCAATCTCGGCTGCATCCATATCGGCACGGACGGCGCGGGCTCGGTGCGCATTCCCGCCGCCTTCACCGGCGTCGTCGGTCTGAAGCCGAGCTATGGCCGTGTGCCGGCCTGGCCGATCTCGGTCATGGGCTTCCTCGCCCATCTCGGGCCGCTGACGCGCACCGTCACCGATACCGCGCTCGCGATGAAGGTGATCGGCCAGCCCGACGCGCGCGACATGACCGCGCTCACGGATCGCCCGCCGGATTATGTCGACGGGCTCAAGGGCGGTCTCCGAGGCCTGCGCGTCGCCTGGTCGCCGCGCCTCGGCCGGTCCGTGATCGTCGATCCCGAGATTGCCGCGCTGACGGCTGCCGCCGCACAGGTCTTCGCCGAGCTCGGCGCGACGGTGGAGGAGGTCGATCCCGGTTTCGAGGACCCGATCGAGATCCTGATGACGCTCTGGTCCTCGGGCGCGGCACTGGCGCTGAAGAGCATCGACGCCGCCGGCCGCAAGCAGATGGACCCCGGCCTCGTCGCGGTGGCGGAGCAAGGCGAGCGCATCCCGGCCTCGGCCTATGTCGATGCGCTCCTGAACCAGCGCAATGCGCTGGCCTACCGGATGGCGCAGTTCCACCAGCGCTACGACCTGCTGCTGACGCCGACCCTGCCGCTCCCGGCCTTCGCTGTTGGGCGCGATACGCCCGAGCACGGCGCCTATGGCGAGGACTGGACGCGCTGGACACCCTTCACCTACCCCTTCAACATCACCGAGCAGCCGGCGGTGTCGGTGCCTTGCGGCCTGACCAACGCAGGCCTGCCGGCCGGGCTCCAGATCGTTGGCGCCTTCGGCAAGGACGCGCTCGTTTTGCGGGCGGCGGCGGCTTTCGAGCAGGCGCGTCCCTTCGCCCGTGTGGATGAACCGGTCAAACCGATTTAGTCGCGGATTTTTTCGCTTTTCCCCGAATGGGCTGAAAAAGCCCCTACGGGCGCCCAAACCCTGCGTTCTCCCTGCAGAAGTTCCGTCTGGCACGAACCGTGCAGGCGGTTTGGCGGGCTCGATCGGGCGCTGCTGCGTGTTGTCAGGCGGATTTTTTCTGCCCAAACTTGCGGCAAGGCAGCCCGTTCAGAGGCGCCGCTTCAGGGGAGAGCATGATGGATCGCAGGACGTTTCTGAAATCCGCGACGGGCGCCGGCATGGCCGCCGCGACAGGCGGGCTGGCAATGCCCGCCCTGGCGCAAAGCCCGAGCAAGACGCTACGCTTCGTACCGCAGGCCAATCTCGCGAATTTCGACCCGATCTGGGGAACGCAATATGTCGTCCGCAACGCCGCGGCGCTGGTCTGGGACACGCTTTACGGCGTCGATTCGAAGTTCCAGCCGCAGCGCCAGATGGTGGAGTCCGAGGAGATGTCCTCGGACGGCCTGACCTGGACCTTCAAGCTGCGCTCGGGCCTCAAGTTCCATGACGGCGCGCCGGTCACCTCGAAGGACGTGGTCGCCAGCCTCGTGCGCTGGTCGGCGCGCGATCCGATGGGCCTGATGATCCGCGCGATCCAGGTATCGCTCGAGCCGGTCGATGAGCTGACCTGGAAATGGGTACTCAAGGAGCCCTATCCGAAGATGCTCCTGGCGCTGGCGAAGAACAATTCGCCCTGCACCTTCATCATGCCTGAGCGGATCGCCAAGACCGATCCGTTCACGCAGATCACCGAATATGTCGGTTCAGGCCCGATGAAGTTCCTGCGCAGCGACTGGGTGCCGGGCGCCAAGGCCGTGTTCGAGAAGTTCGCGGACTACAAGCCCCGCACCGAGAAGGCCGACTGGCTGTCCGGCGGCAAGAACATCTTCGTCGATCGGATCGAATGGGTGATCATGCCCGATCCGGCGACGGCCGCCGCCGCGCTCCAGAACGGCGAAGTCGACTGGTGGGAGACCCCGCTCGCCGACCTCGTGCCGGTGCTGAAGGGCCACAAGGACATCAATGTCGATATCGGCGATCCCTTGGGCAATATCGGCGCGTTCCGCATGAATCACCTGTTCCCGCCCTTCAACAACCTGAAGGTGCGCCAGGCCGTGCTGACGGCGCTGAACCAGGAGGACTACATGCGCGCCGTCGTTGGCGACGACGACAAGCTCTGGAAGCCGCTGCCCGGCTTCTTCACGCCCGGCACGCCGCTCTATACCGAGGAGGGCGGCGACATCCTGAAGAAGCGCAACGTCGCGGAAGCCAGGAAGCTCTTGGCCGAATCCGGCTACAAGGGCGAGCCCGTCATATGCGTGGTGGCCCAGGACATGGCCGCCACCAAGTCGATGGGCGACGTCACGGCCGAGCTGCTCAAGAGCATCGGCATGAAGGTCGATTTCGTCGCCACGGACTGGGGCACGGTCGGCGCCCGCCGTGCCCAGAAGACGCCGCCGGATCAGGGCGGCTGGAGCATGTTCCACACCTGGCATGCCGGCGCCGACTGCGTGAATCCCGCCTCCTACACGGCGATCCGCGCGAATGGCGACAAGGCCTGGTTCGGCTGGCCAAACGTTCCCGCCGTCGAGACCGAGGTGACGAACTGGTTCAAGGCCAAGGACCTGGCCGAGGAGAAGGCGGTGATGGGGCGCCTTAACAAGGCCGCCGTCGAGAACGTTGTCTTCGCGCCGACCGGCTTCTACCTCAGCTACCAGGCCTGGCGAAAGAACGTCACCGGCGTGGTCAGCGGGCCGCTGCCGTTCTTCTGGGACGTCAAGAAGGGCTGATCGCCCCGCGCGGAGCCGCTCGGGCTCCGCTGCCTCGCTTTGTCGCGACCCGGAAGAAGTCCGGGCCGCGACTTCCGCATCGGTTATGAACGAGGTCCCCCGGCCCCATGCTCGCTTTTGTCGTCAGGCGCATCGTCACGACCATCCCTGTGATGGCTTTCGTGGCTTTGTTCGTCTTTTCGCTGCTCTACATCGCGCCGGGCGATCCCGCCGCCATCATCGCCGGTGACCAGGCCTCGCCCGCCGATGTCGAGCGCATCCGCGCCAGCCTGGGACTGGACCGGCCTTATCTCGTGCGCTTCGCCGAATGGTCGTTCCGCGTGATCCAGGGCGATCTCGGCACCTCGATCTTCACCAACCTGCCGGTGACGCAGCTGATCGCGCAACGCATCGAGCCGACGCTGTCGCTGATGGTGCTGACGCTGATCTTCGCCGTCGTGGTCGCCGTGCCGATGGGCGTGGTCGCGGCCTGGAAGGCGGGCAGCTGGGTCGACAAGGCGGCGATGGGCTTCGCCGTGCTCGGCTTCTCCGTGCCGGTCTTCGTCGTCGGCTATCTGCTCGCCTATCTTTTCGCGCTCAAGCTCGATTGGCTGCCGGTGCAGGGCTACACGCCGATCGCGCAGGGCTTCTGGCCCTGGCTCAGGAACCTGATCCTGCCGGCCGTCACGCTCGGCCTCGTCTATATCGCGCTGATCGCGCGCATTACCCGCGCCACCATGCTGGAAGTGCTGCAGCAGGATTATGTCCGTACCGCCCAGGCCAAGGGCGTGGCGCAGAAGGACGTGCTCTTCCTGCACTCGCTCAAAAACGCGGCAGTGCCGATCGTCACGATCATCGGCATCGGCATCGCGCTGCTGATCGGCGGCGCGGTGGTGACCGAGAGCGTCTTCGCCATTCCCGGCCTCGGCCGGCTCACCGTCGATGCGATCCTGCGCCGCGACTATCCGGTCATCCAGGGCGTCGTGCTCATGTTCAGCCTGGTCTACGTGCTCGTGAACCTGCTGATCGACCTGACCTATACCCTCGTCGACCCGAGGATCCGCTATTGACCGCTTCATCGACCCCCGCGACCATCGCAGCTCCCGCCACTGAGCCGGTGAAGGCCGAACTCGGCCGCGCCGCCCGTTTCCGCCGCTATCTGCGCCGGCATCCCTCCGTTGCCGTCGGCGGCGGGCTCCTCATCCTGATGGCGCTGATCGGCATCTTCGCGCCGCTGCTCGGCACCACCGATCCGACCGCGATCTCGCCGGCCAGGCGCACCCGCGTGCCCTCCGAGCTGTACTGGTTCGGCACCGACATGCTCGGCCGCGACGTCTACTCGCGCGTGATCTATGGCGCCCGCGTCTCGCTGCTCGTCGGCTTCAGCGTGGCGATCCTGGCCTCGGTCATCGGCCTGGCGATCGGCCTCTTCGCCGGTTTCATCCGCTGGGCCGACGGCATTATCATGCGCATCATCGACGGCATGATGTCGATCCCGCCGATCCTGCTTGCCATCGCCCTGATGGCGCTGACGCGCGGCTCGATCCAGAACGTCATCATCGCCATCACCGTCGCGGAGATTCCCCGCGTTGCCCGGCTCGTGCGTGGCGTCGTGCTCTCGTTGCGCGAGCAGCCCTATGTCGAGGCAGCGGTGGCCAATGGTGCGCGCGTGCCGCGCATCATCTTCCGCCACATCCTGCCCAACACCTTCGCGCCGATGAGCGTGCAGGCGACCTATATCTGCGCCAGCGCCATGATCGTCGAGGCGATCCTGTCCTTCATCGGCGCGGGCGTGCCGCCGGCGACGCCGTCCTGGGGCAACATCATGGCCGAGGGCAGGGCGCTCTGGCAGGTCCGCCCGCATATCATCCTTTTCCCGGCGGTGTTCCTCTCGATCACCGTGCTGGCCGTCAACCTGCTTGGTGACGGTCTCAGAGACTCCCTTGATCCAAGGCTTGCCAAGACCCTCTGAGGGCCTGCCCCGCAGCTGGGACAACCCACGCCCCGCATTGCCGGCGCTTGACGCGCCGGCTCGGCGCATCGAAGCCTTCCCCTCAGGGTGATCCTCATCCGGAGCCTATGCCGTGACCCGTATCCTGACCGTCGCCGCCGCCCAGCTCGGCCCCATCCAGCGCGATGAAAGCCGGGCTTCGGCCGTCGCCCGCCTGATCGAACTGATGCGGCAGGCGAGGAGCCACGGCGCCGATCTCGTGGTCTATCCGGAGGCTGCGCTCACCGCCTTCTTCCCTCATTGGTGGATCGACGACGAAGCCGAGATCGATAGCTGGTTCGAGAGCGCTATGCCCTCGAACGAGACCGCGCCGCTCTTCGAAGAGAGCAAGCGCCTCGGCATCGGCTTCCACCTCGGCTATTGCGAACTCGCCTTCGAACAGGGCCGCAAGCGCCGCTTCAACACCGCGATCCTGGTCGACAAGTCGGGCTCGATCGTCGGCAAGTACCGCAAGATCCATCTACCGGGGCATCCGGAGCATCGCCCCGCGGCACCCTTCCAGAACCTGGAGAAGCGCTATTTCGAGACAGGCGAACTCGGCTGGCCGGTCTGGCGGACGATGGACGCCAATATCGGCATGATGATCTGCAATGACCGCCGTTGGCCGGAGAGCTATCGCTCGATGGGCCTGCAGGACGTCGAATTGATCGTGCTCGGCTACAACACGCCCAAGCACAATCCGCCCGCTCCCGACCACGACCGGCTCGGTAATTTCCACAACCAGCTCGTGATGCAGGCCGGCGCATACCAGAACGCCACCTGGGTCGTCGGAGTCGCCAAGGCGGGGCTGGAGGCCGGCGTCGACCAGATCGGCGGCTCCTGCATCATCGCGCCCACCGGCGAGGTCGTGGCGCAAGCCGTGACCGAGGGCGACGAACTCGTCGTCGCCCGTTGCGACATGGACCTTGGGAAAAGCTATAAGGCCTCCACCTTCAACTTCGCTAGGCATCGCGAGCCCCAGGCCTATGGCCTGATCGTCGAGCGCAAGGGCGCCGTCTCTCCGGTTTGATCAGCCTCCAAAGGAAAAAACAAAGTGACCCATGATCTCATCCTGAAGGGCGGCCGCGTCATCGACCCCTCCCAGAAGCATGACGGCATCCTCGATGTCGCCTTCACGGACGGCAAGGTCTCCGGCTTCGGCAAGGACCTGAAGGGCGCCAAGGAAATCCGCGACGTTTCCGGCTATGTCGTCTCGCCCGGTTTGATCGACCTGCACACCCATGTCTATTGGGGCGGCACCTCGCTCGGCATCGACGCCGACGAGTTCTGCCGCGTCTCCGGTGTGACCACCTCGGTCGATACCGGCTCGGCCGGCCCCGGCAACTGGCCGGGCTTCCGCAAGCACGTCATCGAGCCGAGCCAGGCGCGCATCCTCGCCTATCTCCATGTCTCGCATGCCGGCATCTATGGCTTCGACCACCGCGTCATGGTTGGGGAGAGTGGCGACCTGCGCCTGATGAACCCGATCGACTGCGCCAGGGTGGCGGACGAGAACCGCGACTACATCGTCGGCATCAAGGTCCGCGTCGGCCTTCACGCTTCGGGCGACCAGGGCACCAAGCCGCTCAACATCGCGCTGCAGGTCGCCGACGAGGTCGGCATGCCCCTGATGTGCCATATCGACCACCCGCCGCCGTCCTACGAAGAAGTCATCGCCATGCTCCGGCCGGGCGACGTGCTGACCCACGCCTTCCGCCCCTTCCCGAACGCGCCGGCGACCGCGCAGGGCACGGTGAAGCCCGAGGTTCTGGCAGCCCGCAAGCGCGGCGTCATCTTCGATATCGGCCACGGCAAGGGCTCATTCTCCTTCAAGACCACGCGCGCCATGCTCGCCAACGGCTTCGAGCCGGACGTGATCTCCTCGGACGTGCACAAGCTCTGCATCGACGGCCCGGCCTATGATCAGGTCACCACCATGTCGAAATTCCTCTGCATGGGCATGAGCCTGAACAACGTCATCGCGGCTTCGACCGTGAACGCGGCGATGGCGCTGAAGCGCCCGGAATACGGCTCGCTCAAGGTCGGCTCGCTCGGCGACGCGACGATCCTGACCGTCAAGGAAGGCAAGTTCGCCTATGAGGACGTCGTCGGCGAGATCCTGACCGGCGACCGCAAGATCGTCTCCGAGGGCGTCGTGCTCAAGGGCAAGTGGTGGCACCCGAAGCGGACCAGCAAGTTCCCGAAGGTCGCGGCGTAAGCGTTCATGACCAACGAAACGGGCTGGCGCCGCATGGCGCCGGCCGATCTGCCGGCGGTGATGGCGATCGCGGCCGTCGTGCATCCCGATTATCCCGAGGATGAGGCGGTCTTCGCCGAACGTTTGCACCTGGCGCCAGAGGGTTGCCATGTGCTGGTTGGAGATAACGGGGCGCTTCAGGGCTACCTCGTCAGCCATCCTTGGCCGGCGGGCGCGGTTCCGGTCCTGAACTCCCGGCTCGGCGATGTTCCGGGCGGCGTCACGAACTGGTACCTGCACGACCTCGCGCTGCTGCCGGCCGGGCGCGGCAGCGGCGCGGCAGGCGCGATCGTCGCCACGATCGCCCGTCAGGCCGCCGCAGCCGGCTACGTCAGCCTGGCGCTGGTCGCCGTCAACGATTCGACCGGCTTCTGGCGGCGGCAGGGTTTTCGCGAGGTGCATGACCCCGCGCTTGATCGCAAGCTTGCAAGCTATGACGATGCGGCGCGCTATATGCGCCGCGATGTGAACGGCTGATGCCGCGGGCATCGGCAGGGCAAGAGTGAAGTGAGGAGAGAAACGCCATGAGCGCCGATGACAAGCTGAAGGAGCTGGGGCTGACCCTGCCGGACGTGCCGACGCCGGTCGCGACCTATGTCAGCTTCAAGCAGGTCGGCGACATGATCTATCTCTCGGGCCAGGGTCCGAAGCGGGCTGACGGCACCTATCCGACCGGCAAGGTCGGCGCCGATGTCACGATCGAACAGGCCTATGAGCATGCCAAGCAGACGGGTCTCGGCCTGCTCGCAGCGATGAAGAAGGCGGCCGGCTCGCTCGACAAGGTCGAGGTGGTCAAGCTGCTTGGCATGGTCAATGCCGCCCCCGATTTCTCGGACCATCCCAAGGTCATCAACGGCTGCTCCGACCTCTTCGTCGCCGTGCTCGGCGACCGTGGCCGCCATGCCCGCTCGGCCGTCGGCATGGGCTCGCTGCCCAACCGCATGACCGTCGAGATCGAAGTCATCGTCAAGGTGCACCCATGAGCCTGACCGCGACCACCTCCCGGGCCGTCGAGCAGCCGGCTGCCACCCCGCTCGCCGCCGAGATCGCCCGCGTCTACGGCACGCCCGCCGTCGTGATCGATCTCGACAAGGTCGATGCCAATATCGCTCGTCTCCAGGCGGCCTGCGATGCGGCGGGCATCGCCAATCGCCCGCATATCAAGACGCATAAGTCGCCGGAGCTGGCGCGGCTTCAGATCGAGGCCGGCGCGCGCGGCATCACCTGCCAGAAGCTCGGCGAGGCCGAGGTGATGGCGGATGGCGGCATCGACGACATCATGATCAGCTACAACATCCTCGGCGAGGAGAAGCTCGGCCGCCTCGGCGCCCTCCAGCGCCGCGTCCGGATGATCGTCGCCGCCGACAACCCGGTCACCATCTCCGGCCTGCCGCGCGCGGGCGAGATCGCGGGGCGTGACCTGGAGGTCGTCATCGAATGCGATACCGGCCGCAAGCGCGCCGGCGTCGAGACCCCCGCCGAGGCTGTCGAGCTCGCCAAGATGGTCGCGGCTTCGCCCGGCCTGCGCTTCGCCGGCTTCCTGATGTACCCGCCGGAGGATGGCTGGGAGCGCACACAGGTCTTCCTCGACACCGCCAATGCCGGCCTGCGCGATGCCGGCCTCAAGGCCGACATCGTCTCGACCGGCGGCTCGCCCAACATCCCCAATATGGGCAAGCTCAAGGGCTCGACCGAACATCGCTCGGGCACATCGATCTTCAACGACCGCATGCAGATGGCGGCCGGCGTCGCGACGCTCGAGGATTGCGCGCTGACCGTCTATGCGACGGTGGTGAGCCGGGCGGGCCCGGAGCGCGGCATCCTCGATTCAGGCTCGAAGACGCTGACCAGCGACAAGGGCGGCCTCGACGGCCATGGGCTTATCCTCGAATATCCGGCGGCGCGGATCGCGCAATTCGCCGAGGAGCACGGCTTCCTCGACCTCTCCGCCTCGAACAAGCGTCCGCTCGTCGGCGAGGTCGTGCGCGTGGTGCCGAACCATGTCTGCGTCGTCGTCAACATGGTCGATCGCCTGGTCACCGTGCGCGGCGACAAGCTGATCGGGGAACTGCCGGTCGCGGCGCGCGGCAAGCTGACCTGATCGGAACCACGCCGTCATTCCGGGGCAGGCCGTAGGCCTGAACCCGGAATCCAGAGCCGATGCCGCTTCCACCAAAAGACACGGCAGGCGGTCCTGAAGCTCATGGCGGTATTGGTTCTGGATTCCGGGCTCTTCGCTGACGCGAAGCCCCGGAATGATGGAGAGGTTCCGTCAGAAGGCGGCGCTCTCTAGTTCTGCAGGATCTTCGATCCCTTGATCGTGACATTGCCGGACGCCTTGGCTTCGAGGCGTCCGGAAGCCCTGATCGTGATGTCGTGCCCTTGCAGCTCGACGCCGCCGTCCTTCTTCATGTTCAGCTTGGCGTCGCCGCTCTTCAGGGTGGTTCCGTCGGCGCTTTCGATGGCGAGCGCCTTGCCGACACGCAGCGTCATGTCCTTCCCGACGCTCATGGCCATGTCCTTGCCGGCCGTGACGGCGAAGTTCTGCCCGCTGTCGATCGCGCATCCCACGGCCGCGCTGACGGTGAAACTCCGCGTTTCGAACGTGGCTTCATGGCCGCTGCTGACGCGCAGGCGATTGCCGATGACGAGATTGGCATTGGCGCCCGCCGTCACGGCGAGGTTGGCGCCCGCTGTCAGGCTCATCGTGCTGCCGGCGGTCAGTGCGATGCCCATCCCGCAATTGATGGTCAGGGAACCCGGCGCGTTGATGACGACATTGCCGCCCCGGTCCGCCGAAATCGCTTGCAGCAGGGCTTTGATCTGCGCCTCCAGCGCGGCGATGCGCCTCTGGAGAGCTTCGTGCTCCGGATTGGCCATTGCCGTCTCCGCTTCTGGGCATGACAGGATGACGAAGCGTCAGCCTATCACGCGGCGGGCGCGGCGAGAATGCGTCTGGCCGGTCAGCTTTCCGGGTGCCGGGCGTTCCAGGCGGCCGCGTATTCCACGCAGAGGCGGTCGAGCTCGGCACGGTCGGTGACGCCTGCAGGGCGCCCGCGCGAGGGCGAAGCCTGCTGGAACGGCACCGAGCGCTGATGCGCGACGCGCCAGAGCCGCCGCAATTCCTTCAGTGGGGCCGTATGATCGTCGACGCGGATGTCGATGCTCGGCACCGGCTCGCCACTCCAAATGCGGATGGCGGCGGATTGCTTGCCGCGCTTATCGCCGCCAGCCTTCTCGCCGGCCTCCAGCGCGACCAGCAGGCGCTCGTCGAAATCGAGCGCGGAGGCGGCGATATAGGCCTTCAGCGTCTCCTGCACGACCTCCGGCCCGGCCAGCATGTTGCCGGCGACCGAAACCTGCGGCCCGTCGACCGCGCCGCACCAGTCGATGCAGGCGGCGCCCGTATGGGAGGCGATCTTGCCGTCGCGGTCGATGACATGGAGCTGGCGATGGGCGCGACCTTCGTCGGCGGCCGTCAGCGTCGCGATGATCTCGACCGCCGAGCGGCCCTCCTGCAGCAGCCGGAGGCCGTCGATCCCGTAGAGCGGGTTTACGAAGGCCTGCGTCGCGATCGCGCCGACCCGCCCGCCGCCATAGGGCACGCGGGCGCCGACAGCGAAGGCGCAGGTCGAGACGGCGACGCCATAGGCGCCGGTCGCGGCGTCGCGGGCGACGATGGACCAGGTCATGCGATCAGCTCCTCAGCGGCCGGCGGCGTAAGCCTGCATCAGACGCGGCGTCGCGGCGGCGCGCAAGAGCCCGTCATCGCCGCGCTCCGCTGCGGTCAGGCGCCCGACCGTCCAGGCCGGTGCCTTCTCGAGCTTGTGGCCGCGGCGCTCGAGCTCGGCGAGGGCAGCGCTGCCGATGCTCTCCTCGATCATCATGTGGCCCGGCCGCGAGGAGCGCGGATAGAAGGAGGAAGGGAAATGTTGCGTGTGGAACAGCGGCAGGTCGATCGCCTCCTGCAGGTTGAGGCCATGATGGACGCGGCGCAGGAACAGGCCGAGCTGCCATTGCTCCTGCTGGTCGCCGCCCGGCGTGCCGAAGGCGAGGCGGGGCTTGCCGCTCTCGAAGGCGATCGAGGGCGTCAGCGTCGTGCGCGGCCGCTTGCCCGGCGCGAGCGATGAGGGCAGCCCTTCTTCCAGCCAGAACATCTGGGCGCGCGAGTTGAGCGGGAAGCCGAGCTCGGGGATCACCGGCGAGGATTGCAGCCAGCCGCCGGAAGGCGTCGCCGCGATCATGTTGCCCCATTTGTCGATGACGTCGATATGGACGGTGTCGCCCTTGCGCCCGGCCGCGACCATCGAGGCCATGGTCGGCTCGCCGACGCTGGCGCCGCCCTGGGTCGGTTGGGCGATGGCACCGAGCGCCCTCATCGCATGCGCGACCTGCGCCTCGTAGCCGGAGACGACGCCCGGCCGCAGCTCCAGCGAGGCGCGCTCGCCGATCAGCCCGCGCCGCCCGGCCGCGTAATCCTCGGAGAGCAGCGTCGCGAGCGGCACCTTCACGAAATCGGGATCGCCGTAATAGGCCTCGCGGTCGGCGAAGGCGAGCTTCATCGCTTCGACGACATGATGGACGAATTCGGGGCTCGCCGGCCCCATTCCCGCAAGGTCGATGCCTTCGAGGATCTTTAGCGTCTGGAGGAAGGCCGGACCCTGGCCCCAGGGACCGATCTTGAAGACCTCCCAGTCGTGATAGGTCACCGAGGTCGGCGTCTCATAGGTCGGCTTGTAGTTCACCATGTCCTGCGCGGTCAGAAGACCCTTGTTGCGGCGGCCGGAGGAATCCATCACCTCCTGCGTACGGCAGAAGCGATCCATCGCCTCGGCGACGAAGCCCTTGTACCAGGCGTCATAGGCGCCCTGGATTTGCTCCTGGCGGTCGCCGCCCTTGGCTTCCGCCTCGGCGAGGATGCGCTTGTAGGTCTCGGCCGCGGCCTTGTTGGCGAAAAGCTTGCGCGCCTCCGGCACGTTGCCGCCGGGCAGGTAGACGTCGCCCGAAGTCGACCACTCGTTGGTGAAGAGATCGGTGAGCTCCCGGATCGAATCCGAGACGCGCGGCAGCATCGGGTGGCCGTTCTCGAAATAGCCGATCGCAGGTTCGAGAACGTCGCGCAGCTTCAGCCGGCCATGGTCGCGCAGCAGCGTCATCCAGCCGCCGAAGGCGCCTGGGATCACGGTCGCGAGCAATCCCGAGCCCGGGATCAGGTCGAGGCCGAGCGCCTTATAGGCCGCGATGGTCGCGGCCTGAGGTGCCGGCCCCTGCGCGCAAAGCGTCTCGACCTTCCCGGTCTCGGCCGAATAGAACACGGCCGGCATGTCGCCGGCGGGGCCGACGAGATGCGGCTCCACCACCTGCAGCACGAAGGCGGCGGCCGCGCAGGCGTCGAAGGCGTTGCCGCCCTTTTCCAGCATCGCCATGCCCGATGCGGTGGCGAGCCAGTGCGTCGAGGTGACGACACCGAAGGTGCCGAGGATTTCGGGGCGGGTGGTGAACATGGCGTGTCCCTGAAGCCTAGTTTTCTTTCGGATCGAGCGCGTCGCGCAGGCCGTCGCCGAGGAGGTTGAAGCCGAGCACGGCAAGGAAGATGCAGACGCCCGGCGCCACCGACATCCAGGGCGCCTGCTCCATGAAGTTCTTGGCGACGTTGAGCATCTGACCCCAGGACGGCGCCGGGGGCTGCTGGCCGAGGCCGAGGAAGGAGAGGGCGGCTTCCAGAATAATCGCCTGCGCCATGAACAATGTCGACTGCACCACGATGGGGGACAGGGTGTTGGGCAGGACATGGCGGAACATCAGCCTGAGATCCCGCGCGCCGACCGCCCGCGCGCCCTCGACGAAATCCTCCGCCTTCACGCTCATCACCTGGCCGCGGATCAGGCGGATGAAGATCGGCACGGCCGAGAGGCCGATCGCGATCATCGCATTGGTCAGCGATGGCCCGAGCACGGCTGCGAATGCGATGGCGAGGATCAGGAAGGGGCAGGCGAGCAGGGCCTCGGTGACGCGCGAGATCACAATGTCGACCCAGCCGCCATACCAGCCGGCAAGCAGGCCGAAGGGCAGGCCGATCGCGACCGCGATCAGGACCGAGACGATGCCGGCAAGCAGCGAGGCCCGCGCCCCGAAGAACAGCCGCGTGACCTGGTCGCGCCCAAGCTCGTCAGTGCCGAACCAGTAGAGCTCTGAGGGCGGCTTGCGGATGGCGAGGAAGTTCGACTTGAACGGGTCGGCCAGCGGCAGGACGGGCGCCAGTACCGCCATCAGCACGAAAAGCAGAACGATGCTGCCGCCGATGAGCGCCGACTTGTTGCGGACGAGCCGCGCCAATACGCCCGGGCGTCCGGTGACGCTGGTCGATGTGCCGGCAGAGGAGATGGAATCGAGCGATGCCATCAGCCGGTCCTCAGGCGTGGATTGACGAGGACGTAGAGGATGTCGGCGATCAGGTTCATCAGGATGAAGCCGATCGCCGTGCACAGCACCACGCCCTGAACCACGCCATAGTCGCGGTTGAACACGGCATCGACGATCAGCTTGCCGAAGCCGGGGATGGTGAAGACCTGCTCGGTCAGCACTGCGCCCGCCAGCAATTCGCCGAAGAGCAGGGTGGTCAGGGTGATGATTGGCACCAGCGCGTTGCGCAGCGCATGGCGGTGGATGACCGTATCCTCGTCGAGCCCCTTGGCGCGGGCGGTGCGGACATAATCCGAACGCAGCACCTCCAGCATCGCCGAGCGGGTATGGCGCATCAGGAAGGCGGCGAGCCCGTTGCCCAGCACGAAGGCCGGCATGATCAGGCGCTGGATCGCCTCCCAGGGGTGGACGAAGATCGATTCATAGCCGGAGGCCGGCAGCCATTTCAGGTGCACCGAGACCAGCAGGATCAGCATGATCCCGAACCAGAAATTCGGAATCGATAGACCCGACAGTGCGGCGGCGCTGGCCGAATAGTCGATGATCGTGCCCTTGTGCCGCGCCGCGAGGATGCCGATCGGGATACCGATCGCCACCGCGACGAGAATCGAGGCGGTGGCGAGCTGGATCGTCACCGGCAGCTTCTGCAGGATCAGCCCGAGGACCGGCTCGCCGGTGCGCAGCGAGCGGCCGAAATCGCCCTGGATCACTTGCCCGAGCCAGGCGAAGAACTGGACGAAGATCGGATCGTCCATGCGGTAGATCTCGCGCAGCCGCGCGATCACCTCGGGATCGCGCTCCTCCCCGGCGATGACGAGGAAGGGATCGCCCGGAAGCGCGCGTTGCAAGGCGAAGACGAAGAGCGATACCAGGAACAGCGTCGGTATCGCGATCAGGGCGCGGCGGAGGATCAGCGTGGCCATGGGCCACCCCTCACGGCATGAGCGGCGTCACGAGCGCTTTAGCCCCGCGAGCCGGATCATTCCGTCCGGATTGATCACGAAGCCCTGCATGTTCGCGCGTAGCGCGAAATAGCGCTTGTCGTTGTAGAGATAGATGATCGGCAGTTCGTCCTGCAGGATCTTCTGGGCTGTATCGTAATGCTTCTTGCGCTCGGCCGCGTCGTAGATCGTGCGCGCCTCGTCGAGCTGCTTGTCGACTTCGGCGTTGGAGTATTTGCCGTCGTTCTGGCTGCCCTTGGTGGTGACGAAGGCGTGGATATTGCCGTCCGGGTCGATCCGGCCGGACCAGCCGATCAGGCTGAGCTGGAACTTGCCCTGCTGCTGGTCGCGCAACTGGCTGGCGAACTCGGTCGAGCGGATCTGGACGTCGATGCCGGCCTCTTGCGCCATCGCCTGGATCACCTGGCCGACCTGCGCCTGGACCGGATTGTTGGTGACGAAGAGCTCGACCGAGAGCTTTTCCGTGCCGGCCGCCTTCATCAGCGCCTTGGCCTTGGCGACATCGCGCGGCGGCACGGGGAAGTCTGCGCTGAGATAGGGGTTGCCGGGATTGAAGGGCTGCATCATCGGCTCGTAGAGCCCGTCGAACACGGCGTCGTTCAGCACCTTGCGGTCGATCGAGAGCGAGAGCGCCTGGCGGATGCGCTTGTCCAGGCCCATCGGCTGCTTCGCGGACTCGCCGTTATTGGTGTTCACGGTGATGCCCTGATAGCCGAGATTGGCGATGCTCATCACCTTGAGCGACTTGTCCCCCTGGGCCGATTTCACGTCGGTTGGTGCCAGCCGCTCCAGCATGTCGAGCTCGCCGGAACGCAGATTGGCGAGGCGCACGGTCGTATCGGGGATCGAGCGGTAGAGGATGCGGTCGAAACTGTACTTGTCCGCCTCCCAATGCTCCTTGAACTTCTCCAGCACGATCCGGTCGTTCTGGACGCGCTCGACGAATTTGTAGGGGCCCGAGCAAATCGGCTTGGCCGTCACGTCGCCGGAGAGGCTCTTGGGCGAGAGCATCATTCCGGCGCGGTCGGTGAGCTGGGCGAGCAGCGTGGCATCCGGCCGCTTCAGCTTCAGCACCAGCGTCGTCGCATCCGGCGCCTCGACCTTGTCGACAGAGGCGAGTTCCGATTTGCGCAGCGAGTCGGGCAGGGTCATCGCGCGTTCGAGATTGGCTTTTGCGGCTTCGGCGTTGAAGCTCTCGCCATCATGGAATTTCGCGTCGCTGCGCAGCTTCATGGTCAGCGTCAGCCCATCGGCGGAGAAGCCCCATTCCGTCGCCAACCGCGGCACAAGCTTCAAGTCGGGCGTGATGTCGAGCAGCCGGTCGCACAGGCCCATGAAGACGATGCGTCCGACGAAAGTGCGCGCCTTGTGCGGGTCGAGCATGTCAGGGTCTTCCTGCAGACCGATCCTGAGCGTCGACGGAGCCTGAGCCAGCGCCGGCACTATCGCGAGCGCGAGCGCGGCGGCGGAGATCGCAACCTTCAGCAGCTTCATGTCTTCCCCTCGTTCCGGACGGTTGTCGGCGAACGTTCCCGCTGCCTGGTGCTCGGGTCGCTCTGCTCAATTCGTTCCTTGTGGCACTAACCTGACTCAGATCGCGGCCGCCGTCGATGATGCGCCGCATCAATTCGCAGGCAGTATTGCCTGCCGGGTGGGCAGAGGCTGCCCGGTCTGAAGCCGGGGTTCCATGTCCGTGGCGGACGTGCACGATGCGGCGATAATAGTCGCCTCATCGGGCGGCAGCCATTAGAACGACGCGCGACAGGGCCATAGGGGAGATCGAGCATGCTGCTGGGCGTGATCGCCGATGACATGACAGGGGCGACCGACGTCGCGCTGATGCTGAACCGGGCGGGCATGCGAACCGTCCAGGTCATCGGCGTGCCTCCCGCCGGCTCAGCACTGCCGGAGGCCGATGCGGTCGTCGTCGCGCTGAAATCGCGGACCAATCCGGTCGCTGAGGCTGTCGCGGATTCGCTCGCCGCCTGCGAGGCCCTGCTGAAGGCCGGGGCGCGCCAGATCCTGTTCAAATACTGCTCGACCTTCGATTCGACGGCTGAGGGCAATATCGGGCCCGTCGCCAATGCGCTGGCCGAACGGCTGGGCTCGAAACTCGCCATCGTCTGCCCGGCTTTCCCGGCGAACGGACGCTCGATCTATCAGGGCTATCTCTTCGTCGGCGCCGTGCCGCTGCACGAAAGCTCGATGAAGGATCACCCGCTGACGCCGATGCGGGATTCCAACCTGATGCGGTTGATGTCGGCGCAGGCGAAGACCGAGACCGGCCTCGTCGACTATGCCACGGTGCTCGCCGGGCCTTCCGCGGTGAGGGCGCGCCTCGCAAAATTGCAGGCCGACGGCATCCGTTATGCCGTGACCGACGCCCTGACCAACGAGGACCTGATGACGCTCGGCCATGCGGTGTCCGAGCATGTCCTGCTGACCGGCGGTTCCGGCATCGCCATGGGCCTGCCGCAGAATTTCCGCCGCGCGGGTTTGCTGCCGGAGCGTCCCGGTCCGCAGGAGTTGAGGGCGCCGGCCGGGCGCGCCGGCATCATCTCAGGGAGCTGCTCGACTGCGACGCGCGGCCAGATCAAGGCGGCCTTGGAAGCGGGCTTTCCTGCTCTCAAGGTCGATCCCTTCGCGCTGGCCGATGGCCGGCAGGATGCCGCGGCCCTCGCCACCTGGGCGCTGGCGCAGCCGGCCGACAGGCCGTTCCTCCTCTATTCCAGCGATGATCCGGCCGAGGTTGCGGCGGTGCAGGACAAGCTCGGCCGCGAAAAGGCGGGCAGCGTTGTCGAGCATGCCTTCGCCGAGGTCGCGCGCCGGCTTTCGGAAGGCGGCGTGACGCGGCTTCTCGTCGCAGGCGGCGAGACTTCGGGTGCGACCGTGCTCGGCCTTGGCATCCGCACCTTGGAGATCGGCCCGGAGATCGATCCTGGCGTGCCCTGGACGCGCGTCGTCGACGGCCCCGAGATGGTCGTTGCGCTGAAATCGGGCAATTTCGGCACGCCGGACTTCTTCCTGAAGGCCTGGAACCTGCTGCGCTAATGGAGCGCGTGGCGCGCTCGCAATGACGTCACGTCATGATACCGCCGCGCTTCCGTCAGGATGCGGTGCGCTCTAAGATTGCAGGACAACCAACAGGCCCGCATCACACATGGCGTTTCTCGGCGAACTTCTAACCAACGTTGCGGATCGCGGCCGCGCGCTGATCGGCTTCGAGCGTTTCCTCGGCAGCCGCTCGCGCCCGATCGAAAAGCTCTGCGAGGATCTGCTCTCCGGCCGCGGCGAAGCCTCGGGCATGGCGCTGGCGCAGGCCGTTCTCGAAGCCTGGCAGGGGCTCGACAAGACCGGCCGGCTCGCCTTCTTCAGGCTGCTGCGGGAGCGTTTCGGCCCCGATCACGAGCGGCTCGACGCGGCGATCGAGGCTTATCGCGCCAAGCCCGATCCCGCGACCGTCGCGGCCCTGCACCATGCGGCCGAGCCGCGCCGGCAGGAGTTGCTGCGCCGCCTGAACCTCGCGCCCGAGGGCACGCATGTGCTGGTACGGATGCGCGAGGCCCTTTTCGAGGCAATGTCGGTCGAGCCGGAACTGAAGGGCATCGACGACGATTTCCGCCATCTCTTCGGCTCCTGGTTCAACCGCGGCTTCCTCGTCCTGCGCCGCATCGACTGGCGCACGCCCGCCAACGTGCTGGAGAAGATCATCCGCTACGAAGCGGTGCACGAGATCCAGGGCTGGGACGATCTGAGGCGCCGGCTGGAGCCGGCCGACCGGCGCTGCTTCGCCTTCTTCCATCCCCAGCTCGTCGACGACCCCCTGATCTTCGTCGAGGTCGCGCTGACCGGCGACATCCCGCGCAGCATCGGCGAAGTCCTCCAGCCCGAGCGCGAGGTCCTGCCGGCTCAAGCTGCGACCACGGCGGTGTTCTATTCGATCTCGAACTGCCAGGAGGGCTTGCGCGGCATCTCCTTCGGCAATTTCCTGATCAAGCAGGTTGCGGAGGACCTGAAGCGTGAATTGCCGGGGCTCGACACCTTCGTCACGCTCTCGCCGGTGCCGGGCTTCGCGCGCTGGCTCGCCGGCATGGCAGCCGAGCCCGGCGATCTCGTCCTCAGCAACGAGGAGCGCTCCGAGCTGGCTCGCCCGGCCGGCGAGACGATCTCGCTCGACGACGCGACGAAGGCCCGCCGCGACAAGCTGCTCGGCCAGATGATGGCGGAATACATGTTGCGGGCACGCACGGCCTCGGGCCGCGTCATCGATCCAGTCGCGCGCTTCCATCTCGGCAATGGCGCCCGACTGGAGCGGATCAATGTCGGCGGCAATCTCTCGGCGCGGGGCCTGCGCGAGTCGCATGGCGTGATGGTCAATTACCGCTACAACCTCGACGATATCGAGACGAACCACGAAGCCTTCGCCACCCGCAACACGGTGGTGGCCTCCTCCGGCGTACGCAAGCTGCTGCGCCCGGCCGGAAATTAAGACGGAAACGCCTGAAAGGACCCGAAATCATGGGCAATCATCTCTTCGACCTGATCCGCTCGCGCATGCCGGCGCCGGACGCGCCCTTCGCGCTGCTCGATGACGGTCGGCGTTTCTCCTATGGCGACATGGTCGCCGTTTCCGCGCGCTTCGCCGCTGTCCTCATCGGGCTCGGTGTGAAGCCGGGTGACCGTGTGGCTGTCCAGGTCGAGAAGAGCTTCGAGGCGTTGATGCTCTATCTCGGCACGGTCCGGGCCGGCGCGATCTTCCTGCCGCTCAACACCGCCTATACCCCGGCCGAGATCGAGTACTTCCTGGGCGATGCCGAGCCGGCCGTTTTCGTCTGCGATCCCGCCAAGGCCGAGGCCCTGCGTCCCTATGCCGAGAAGGCCGGTGCCAAGCTGGAGACGCTCGGCATCGGCAGCGGCAGCCTGCTCGCCAAGGCCAATGCCGCGTCGAGCGATTTCGCCGATGTCGCGCGCGGGGCGGATGATCTTGCCGCCATCCTTTATACCTCTGGCACGACCGGCCGCTCCAAGGGCGCGATGTTGAGCCACGACAACCTGTCGTCCAATGCGCTGGCGCTGGTCGATTACTGGCGCTTCGGCAAGGGCGACGTGCTGCTGCACGCCCTGCCGATCTTCCACACCCACGGCCTCTTCGTCGCGACCAACGTGATCCTGCTGTCCGGCGCCTCGATGATCCTGCTGCCCAAGTTCGATCCCGAGCAGGTCTTCAAATACCTGCCCCAGGCGACCAGCATGATGGGCGTGCCGACCTTCTATGTCCGGCTCCTGCAGGACGCTCGCCTCACCAAGGAGGCCACCAGGCATATGCGCCTCTTCGTATCCGGCTCGGCGCCGCTGCTGGCCGAGACGCATCGCGAATGGCGCGACCGGACCGGCCACGCCATCCTCGAGCGCTACGGCATGACCGAGACCAACATGAACACCTCGAACCCCTATGAGGGGGATCGGGTTGCCGGCACGGTCGGCTTCCCGCTGCCGGGCGTCTCGGCCCGCGTCACCGATCCCGAGACCGGCAGGGAGATCGCCCGGGACGAGATTGGCATGATCGAGGTCAAGGGGCCCAACGTCTTCAAGGGCTACTGGCGCAATCCCGAAAAGACCAAGGCCGAGTTCAGGGCCGACGGCTTCTTCATCACCGGCGATCTCGGCAAGATCGATCCGGCCGGCTACGTCCATATCGTCGGCCGCGGCAAGGACCTGATCATCACCGGCGGCTACAACGTCTATCCGAAGGAAGTCGAGACCGAGATCGACGAGATGCCGGGCGTGATCGAGAGCGCCGTCATCGGCTGCCCGCATCCCGATTTCGGCGAGGGCGTCACCGCGGTCGTGGTCTGCAAGCCCGGCGCCGAGATCACCGCGAAGGGCATCGCCGCGGCGCTGGAGCAGCGGCTCGCCAAGTTCAAGCAGCCCAAGCAGGTCTTCGTCGTGCCCGAGCTGCCGCGCAACACCATGGGCAAGGTCCAGAAGAACCTGCTGCGCGAGCATTACAAGGACATCTACGCCAAGCAGCTGAAGGCGGGGGAGTAGCCCTCGTTACGTCATGCTCGGGTCAGATCCGAGCATGACGTCTGGCTGAACGGCTCACACCAGCGCCGGCACGCCGAGTTCGATCGTCTCGCCGTCAGTGGGGATGCGCAGGCGTCGTGTATCGACGCCGCGCTCCTTCGCCGCCTTGCGCAAGGCCGTGCGGCTGACCGTGGCATGGTCGAGCGCTTCCATATGCGTCGCGATCACCGTCGCCAGTGGGAAGGCTTCGGCGAGATCGAGCGTCTGCTCGTCGTCCATCACGATCAGCGTGTCGTCCCATTTCGCCCCGCAGGAATGCGTCACGATGACATCCGGTCCCGTTGCCGTCGCGGCATCGCGCAGCGGCGGATAGAGCACGCTGTCGCCGCACCAGTAGAGCGTCGGTTCGCCCGGAGCCTCGAAGCTCAGGCCCATCACCGGCCCCATCTTCTCGACGACGGCGCCGGTGCCGTGCTGCGCCGGGTGTCTCTTCAGGATGATCGGCCCCAGCCTGAGATAGCAGTCGATCGCCGTGATCGACGAAAAGCCTGCCTGCGCGATCGCCGCCTCGTCGCCGGGCCGGCAGATGACGGCTAAGTCCTTCGGGATACGCTCCTTGGCGACCTCGTCGAAATGATCGGCATGGAGATGCGAGACGATCACGGTATCGACGCCGGCGATGATGTCCTCGATCGGCTCCGGTAGCTCGACCATCGGGTTCTCCGAACGCCCTGTGAAGGAGCGACGGCTATGGCGCGGGCCGAAATCCGGGTCGATCAGGAAGGTCCTGCCGCCATAGGTGAGCTTCAGCGTCGCGTTGCGGAGAAGTTTGAGCTTCATATCCGTCGGCTCCTCATCAGGGAGGGGCATTGTTCCGCATCCCGCCACGAGGAGACCAGTTCGGATTTGTGAAGCTCTTTCCACGTTCGCGTGACGTATCACGCCGCCGCGAACTGGCCGTAGGGCACCGCCTCGCGCGCTTTGCGCAGCGCGCTCGCCCACCAATGGAGCTGCGCCAGCATCGTCGCCATCGCCTGCTCGGCACGGTCGGCATCGAGCAGCGCACCTTCCGCATCGAAGCGGCTCCAGACATCGGCGAAGGCGACGCCATCGCGGATCGGCGCGGCATGCAGTTCCCCGAAGACGAGGCGCAATTGCTCGACGGCGCGCAGGCCGCCGGAGATGCCGCCATAGGAGACGAAGCCGACCGGCTTGCCCCGCCATTCTTGTCCGACGGCGTCGATCAGGAATTTCAGGATCGCCGGATAGCCGCGATTGTACTCGGGCGTCACCACGACAAAGCCGTCGGCCCAGCCGATGATGTTCCTGAGTTCTTCAAGCGCCGGGTGCTTGCCGCTGACATGGCGCGGCGGCAGGTCGATCTCGCCGGGATCGACGACCGCCAGGTCGAAGGGGCCGTCGCCCGCGATCTGCGAGATCGCCCAACCGGCGACCTTGTCGCAGAAGCGGCCTTCGCGGCTGCTGCCATAGATCAGGGCGAGCCTGATCCGCGTATCGACCTTCTGGTGCATGGAAACGCTCCGGTTTGCATCACGGGAGCGCGGCTTATAGAACCTCAAGTAAGGTTAAGGTCAAGAGGCGTTTCCGATGTCCCGGCAGCCCCATTTGCCGATCGAGCTCAGCGTCGGCGAAGTCGCCCGCCGCAGCGGTCTTGCCGTCTCGGCATTGCATTTCTACGAGGCGGAAGGGCTGATCGGCAGCCATCGCACGGCGGGCAACCAGCGCCGCTATGCCCGCGAGGTGCTGCGCCGGGTCGCGATCATCAAGGTGGCGCAGCGCGCCGGCATCCCGCTGAAGACCATCCGCGAAGCCTTCAAGGCTTTGCCGCAGGAGCGCACGCCGACCGTCGCGGACTGGACGCGGCTCTCATCCGCCTGGAAACAGGAGCTGGAGCACCGCATCGACCGGCTGACGCGATTGCGCGATCAGCTGAACGGCTGCATCGGCTGCGGCTGCCTCTCAGTGCGGGATTGTCCGCTGCACAATCCGCTCGACCGCCTGGCCGAGGAGGGGCCGGGGCCACGCCTCCTCGATCCGGAGTGAGGTTCAGCCCGCCTTGTAGAGCGTATCGAGCGGCATGCGCGCGACATCGGCCATCAATTGGGCGAATCCCTCCGCCTGCAGCGCAGCGGTCGCCTTGCCTTTCGCGGCGGTTGCGAGGCTGGCATCGCCGGCCGCGCCCGCGCGGTTCACGTCCTGCGCCATCCAGGCGAAGGCATGCGGGCCGGTCGGCCGCAGATGCGTGTAGCCATCCTCGGCCATCGTCACCGTATGCGGCTTGAACAGCGCAGCCTTGCCCATGTCGACGAGGTCTGGCCGGAAATGCAGCATCAACGAGGTCTCGACATCGCCGCCATGGATGCCGTGGCGGATGTCGAGCTCGCCATAGAGCCCGTCCGGCAGGCCGAAGGACATCCAGGCGGTGCAGATGGCGAGCATGCCGTGGTCGACGCGCAGCTCCCGCGCCGCGATCTTCATCGGGTCGACATTGCCGCCATGGGAGGTGATCAGCACGAGCTTGCGCAGGCCCGCCCGTTTCACGCTCTCGCCGATCTCGATCCAGGAGCGGATGGCGCTCTCCCAGCCGATCGTGACGGTACCCGGCGAATGCAGGTGCTCGTTCGACTTGCAGACGGCCTGCGTCGGCAGGACGAGCACGTCGAGATCGGCCGGAACGAGTGGCATCGCCTCGGCCAGCATCCCGTTCATCACGGTGGTATCGACCGAAACAGGCAGATGCGGGCCGTGCTGCTCGATCGCCGCCAGCGGCAGCACCGCCACGGTGCGATCGGGCGAGAGCCCGGCGAAGTCGGAGCTCTTCTGGTCTCCCCAGAAACGTGCGGTCATGATCAGGCCTGTCAGGAGCCGATGTCATCGCCTCGTTTCTGTGCAGAAACCCGGCGAGGCGGCGTTGCATTGTCCCGCCGTCCTATCGCATGGGATAAGGAGACGGGCCAGTGGCTGCCCGGCTGCAGGATGAGGGGAGAGAGCGAGATGACGACGATGAAATATCGCGTGAACCGGCGTGCCGCGCTCGGGCTGATCGGCGGCTCCACCGCCTCCTTGTTGATCCCCGTGCCGGGTGCGCGCGTCAGCGCGCAGACGCTCGACAAGGTCAGCTACCAGACCAACTGGCGCGCCCAGACCGAGCATGGCGGCTTCTATCTCGCCGCGGCCAACGGCATCTACAAGAAATACGGGCTCGACGTGGAGATCCGCCCCGGCGGCCCGCAGCAGAACCCGACCCAGCTCCTGCTTGGTGGCCGCGTCGACATGATCATGGGCAACTCGCTGGAGGCGCTCAGCTTCGCGCATGAGAACCTGCCCTTCCTCTGCATCGCCTCAATCTTCCAGAAGGACCCGCAGGTTCTGATCTCGCATCCCGGCCAGGGCAACGACACGCTCGCCGACCTCAAGGGCAAGCCGATCCTGATCGCGGCGCAGGCCCGCGTCGGCTTCTGGCCCTTCCTGAAGCTCAAGTTCGGCTATCAGGACGAGCAGATCCGCCCCTATACCTTCAACATGGCGCCGTTCCTGGCCGACAAGAAGCTGACGCAGCAGGGCTTCCTGTCTTCCGAGCCCTTCGTCATCCGCAAGGCCGGCGTCGACCCGGTCGTGCATCTCCTCGCCGATGCCGGCTTCGAGAACTACAACACCACGATCACGCTTTCCCGGAAGATGGCGCAGGAGAAGAAGGACGTCGTGCAGCGCTTCACCGACGCGACGCTGGAAGGCTGGGCCGAATACATGAAGGGCGGCCCCGGCAATGCTGCCGCCAATGCCCGGATCCTGAAGGACAATCCCGACATGGATCAGGAGAAGATCGACTACGCCCTCAAGGTGATGAACGAGCGCGGCATCGTCGTCTCCGGCGACGCCAAGACGCTCGGCATCGGCGCGATGACCGATGCGCGCTGGGCGAGCTTCTACAAGACGATGAGCGAGGCTGGCGTCGTTCCGGCCGGCGTCGACGTGAAGAAGGCCTACAGCCTCGACTTCGTCAACAAGGGCATCGGCAAGGGCTGATTCAGGCTCCTGCGAAAAAGCGGGTCATCCCGGACAGGCCGCGTGAGCGGCGCCGATCCGGGATCCATGTCCGAACCGTTCCGGCATGGATCCCGGGCCTCCCTTCGGTCGCCCGGGATGACGCGGTGGTATTGGTATCGAGATCGGATCATCAGGCTTTGGACACAGCCTATCTAAGCACACCCCCGGGCAACGAAAGCGCCGGCACCCCGCTGGTGGCGATCCGCCAGGTCTCGAAGCGCTTCGCCAACGGCACGCTCGCCGTGCGCGATGTCGATCTCGAGCTGGGGGCAGGGCAGTTCATCAGCCTGCTCGGCCCCTCCGGCTGCGGGAAATCGACGCTGCTGCGCATGATCGCGGGTCTCGGCGCGCCAAGTTCCGGTACGATCACCTGGCCGGGCGAGACCGGCGCCGCGCAGGGCAGCGCCGGCCATGGCGCCCGCGATCTCGGCTTCGTCTTCCAAGACCCGACGCTGATGCCCTGGGCCAATGCGCTCGCCAACGTCATGCTGCCGCTGAAACTCAAGGGTGTGCCCCGGGCCGAAGCCGAGGCGCGGGCCGCCGAGATGCTGGCGCTGGTCGGCCTCAAGGGCTTCGAGACATCCTATCCGCGCGAGCTTTCCGGCGGCATGAAGATGCGCGTCTCGATCGCACGCGCGCTGGTGATGCGGCCGAAGATCCTGCTCATGGACGAGCCCTTCGCGGCGCTCGACGAGATCACCCGCCACCGCCTCAACGACGACCTGCTGGCGCTGTGGGAGCGCGAGCGCTTCACGGCGGTCTTCGTCACCCATTCGGTCTTCGAGTCGGTCTATCTCTCGCAGCGCATCGTGGTGATGGCGGCCAGGCCCGGCCGGATCATGGCCGATCTTTCGGTCGATGCCGCCTATCCGCGCGACGAACTGTTCCGGACCTCCGGCGAATACGCCCACCTCTGCCGCGTCGCCTCCACCACGCTGAAGGAGGCGATCGGCCGATGAGCGCGCCTGTCGAAACCTTGCGGCCGGACGGCACCGACGCGGGGGCGCTGCCCGTCGCTATGGCCGAGACCCGCATCCTCGGCCTGCCCGCCAGCATCTGGCCGCGCATTCTTGCGCCGTTGGTGATCGGCGTGATCGTGCTGGCGCTCTGGGAATTCGCCGTCCGTTGGAACGATATCCCGCATTATGTCCTGCCTGGGCCGATCCTCGTCGGCCAGACGCTGGTTGCGGACTGGGGCACGCTGTCCGGTTCGCTCTGGGTCACCTTGAAGATCACCTTCATGGCACTGGCCGCGGCGATCGTCGTCGGCGTGACGCTTGCCGTGCTGTTCAGCCAGTCGAAATGGCTGGAGATGGCGCTGCTGCCCTATGCGGTCATCCTGCAGGTGACGCCGATCGTCGCCATCGCCCCGCTGATCATCATCTGGGCCAACGATATCGATCTGTCGCTGCTGATCTGCGCCTGGATCGTCGCCTTCTTCCCGATCCTGTCGAACACGATCCTCGGGCTGAACTCGGCCGACCACAACCTCGTCAACCTGTTCGAGCTTTACGGGGCCTCGCGCTGGCAGACGATGCGCTATCTCAGGCTGCCGGCGGCCTTGCCCTATTTCCTCGCCGGGTTGAAGATTTCGGGCGGCCTCGCGCTGATCGGCGCGGTCGTCGCCGAATTCGTCGCGGGCACCGGCGGGAGCGCCTCGGGGCTTGCCTATCGCATCCTCGAAGCCGGATACCAGCTTAAGATTCCGCGCGTCTTCGCGGCGCTGGTGATGATCTCGCTGTCGGGGATCGCGATCTTCCTGGCGACGAGCCTGATCTCGTACCTGCTGCTTCATCGCTGGCACGAAAGCGCCATCCGCCGCGAGAACTGAACTGTTGGCGTGGCGGTCTAGACGAAATAGGCGAGCTTTCGCTCGGCCGGCATCGCGTCGATCTCGCGCATGGCGGTCTCGGACGGGCTCGCCGCCAGGCGCATCGCCTCCGGCATCGGAACATCGGAATCGCTGAAGACGATATCGTCGTCGAGCAGGGGGGCGGTGGCGAGGCGCGCCTCGTCCGCCGGCCGGTCGTTGCGTTCCAGCGGGACGGGCTGGTGGCCATCGCTGGCGATCTCAAGGTCGTCGTAATGGCGCGGCAGAGCGGAGGGCGGCGGCACGGCCAGCGTTTCGACGCTGGCCGCCATGGTCGCAAAGCTCACGCTGCTCTCCCGCGAGACCTCGCCGAAAGCCCGCAAGCTCGAATCCAGCATCGCGACCGTATCGGCGATCTTGTCGATACGCTGGACCACGCCGTCGACGATCCCGATCGCCGTCGAGATTTCGGCGGCCCGGCGGTCGAGCGCGTCGCAGGCTTCCTGATCCGCTCCGGCCTCGCGCAAATGCCAGGCCGCTTCCTGGATGCTTTCGGACGCGGCAAGTACGGTGCCGGCCGCCTTTTCGATCTGGGCCGCGAGCCCGGAGGAACGGGCCTCGGCCTTGCCGCTGATGCGTTCGAGATCGGTTCGCAGGTCGCTGATCAGCGCGGCCGCCTCGATCAGATTGGTTTCGCGGCTCGTCTCCTGCACGCCGAGCCCTACCACCCGCTCGATCCGCTGGATCGCGCCGAGCAGTTGCAGCGTGTCCGCCTGCCGGTTGCGCTTGGCATATTCGACCATGAACCAGCGGCCGCGCGCCGTCTCCATCACCGCGGCTTCGATCGCCTCGTAGTCGGCCTGGCTCAGCGGAGTCAGCGAGCGCGCATCGCCCATGACGGATCTGCTTTCGAAGGACCGACCGAATCAGCGGGCGGTCGTGACGGTATGGTTCGAGCCTGCCTTGCGATTTCTTAAGGAATTGCTGCCTTCGCCCCGAATTGGAACAATCCGTCGGCAAAGCCGCCATTATCGGGCTCGTCGAAGCATACGCAGCGCGGCCAGAGCTGTTGGAAGGGCCGATGCTTGCCAAGTGCACGCGGCGCGGCAATACAGGGCTGGGGGTGGAAGCTGGTGCGATCGACGATCTGCGGTCGCGCACGGCTGCAAGGCCGTTCCGGCCAGGGGAACAAGGACCTCACGGCGACATGGCGAGCGTCGATACCGCCGAACCGCAGGCGACCATCCGCGATGATGCGGGCGCTCTCGCGGTAGCGCTGGCGGGGTCGTGGAGCGCGGACCGTGCGCCGCGCATCGAGGAACTGGTCGGCGAGATCACCGAGAGCCTGACGCAGGCCGGCGCCCGGGTCGATCTCTCCGGCGTGACGCGGCTCGACACGCTCGGCGCCTATGTTCTCAACCGCCTGAAGGCCCGCCAGGAGCGGGACGGCGTCGATGTCGAGCTCGTCAGCAGCAAGCCCGAGCACGGCCTCCTCCTGGCGGAAGTCCAGGTCCATGACGACGACCCGCCGAAGCCGCACCGGCATGTCGGCGTCGTCGACATCCTCGTCGATATCGGCGAGGGCGTCGTGCGCTTCGGCCGCGACATGGTCGGCGGCGCGATGTTCCTCGGCGAGGTCGTGGTCGGTTCGGCCAGCGTCGTTCTCGGCCCGCGCAAGTTCCGGGGGCCGTCGCTGGTCAACCAGATCGAGCTGATCGCCTTCAACGGCGCGCCGATCATCATGCTGATTTCGTTCCTCGTCGGCTGCATCGTCGCGCAGCAGGGCATCTTCCAGCTGCAGCAGTTCGGCGCCTCCGCCTTCGTCGTGAACCTGACAGGCATCCTGATCCTGCGCGAGCTCGCCGTGCTCCTGACCTCGATCATGATCGCCGGCCGCTCCGGCTCGGCCTTCACCGCCGAGATCGGCTCGATGAAGATGCGCGAGGAGATCGATGCGCTGCGCGTGATGGGGCTCGACCCGATCGAGGTGCTGATCGTGCCGCGCATCCTCGCGCTGATCATCTCGCTGCCGATCCTCACCTTCATCTCGGCCATGGCGGGCCTGGTTGGCGCCGGGCTCGTCTCTTGGCTCTATGGCGGCATCGGCGTCGATACGTTCCTGGCGCGCTTGCAGTCGGTCATCACTTGGAAGCATTTCGCCGTCGGCCTGATCAAGGCGCCGTTCATGGCCTTCGTGATCGGGCTGATCGCATCGATCGAGGGGCTCGCGGTCAAGGGCTCGGCGGAATCGCTCGGCCGCCAGGTCACGGCCTCGGTGGTGAAGGCGATCTTCATGGTCATCGTCGTCGACGGGCTCTTTGCCATGTTCTTTGCCTCGATCGCGTTCTGACGATGACGCAGCAGAACCACTCCCATTCCGATCGGACGCAAGCCCCCGGCGAGCCCGAGGCCGTCATCCGCGTCCGCGACCTCAAGGTCGCCTTCGGCGACAAGGTGATCATGGACGGCTTGAATCTCGACGTGCTGCGCGGCGAGATCCTCGGCTTCGTTGGCGGCTCCGGCCAGGGCAAGTCCGTTCTGACGCGCACGATCCTCGGCCTCGTCCGCAAGCGGCGCGGGACGATCGAGGTCTTCGGCGAGGATGTCGACGATCTCAGCCCGCAGCAGCGGCGCGTGCTCGAGCGGCGCTTCGGCGTGATGTTCCAGCAGGGCGCGCTGTTCTCGGCGCTCACCGTGAAGCAGAACATCCAGGTGCCGATGCGCGAGTACCTTCACCTCTCGCCCGACCTGCTCGACGAACTGGCGATGGTGAAGCTCGATCTCGTCGGCCTGCCGCGCGATGCCGCCGACAAGGCGCCATCCGAGCTATCGGGAGGCATGATCAAGCGCGCGGCTTTGGCGCGGGCGCTCGCGCTCGATCCCGAGATCGTCTTCCTGGACGAGCCGACCTCGGGTCTGGACCCGATCGGCGCCGCCGAATTCGACGATCTGATCATGACCCTGAAGCAAACTCTGGGTCTCACCGTCTTCATGGTAACCCACGATCTCGACAGCCTGTATCATGCCTGCGACCGAATCGCCGCTTTGGCGGACAAGAAGGTGATCGCGGTCGGCACGCTCGCGACGATGCTGGCGTCCGATCATCCATGGTTGAAGGCCTATTTCGGCGGGGAGCGCGCCATGGCCAGGCTGCCGGCGGGAGAGCAGGGACACAGCAGCTAAACGATGGAATCGCGCGCCAATTACGCACTCGTCGGTCTTTTCACGCTCGCAGTCCTCGCGGCGGCCTTCGGCTTTGTTTACTGGTTCAACAGCGGTGGGGCCGGGAGCAAGGAAAGCATCCGCGTCATCTTCACCGGCACGGTGACCGGGCTTGGGCGGGGATCGAGCGTCCTGTTCAACGGCCTGCGCGTCGGCGAGGTCACCAGTATCGAGCTCCAGTCGGATGATCCGCGCCGCATCTACGCCGTGATCCAGGTCGCCAACACCACGCCTGTGCGCGACGACACGCGCGCACGCATCGAGGCGCAGGGGTTGGCCGGCGTGGTCGCGCTGCAGCTCATCGGCGGCGATCCCAGTGCTCCGGTCCTGAGAGCCAAGCCCGGCGAGCCGATGCCGACGATTATCGCCGAGCGCTCCGAGTTGCAGGACATTATCGAAACCGTGCGCAACGTGGCGCAAAGGGCCGACGGGATGCTCACCTCGCTCGACGGGTTGATCAAGCAGAACGCCACGCCGATCAACAACACTGTCCGCAATGTCGAGAAATTCTCGCAGGCGCTTGGCAACAACGCCGCTGGGCTCGACAAGCTGATGGCCGGCTTCGGCAATATCGCCGAGACGATCCAGCCGCTCTCGCAGAAACTGCAATCGCTCAGCGAGGAGTTGACCGGCGTCGTCCGCTCGGTCGACCGGAACAAGGTCGCCAGCATCATCGACAACGTCGACAAATTCACCGGCGCGCTCGGCGGCTCCAGTGCCGATGTCGCCAAGGTGGTCAAGGACGCGGCCTCGATCTCGGCCAAGCTCGATCGCGCGGCCGATCAGGTCGAGGGCGTGCTCCAGGCGGCGAAGGGTTTCCTCGAATCCGGGTCAGGGCCGGATGGCCGCAGCGCCTTCCAGGAAGTCGCGGACGCTGCCAAGTCGATCCGGACGCTCGCCGACAACCTTGACAAGCGAACGGCCGAGATCACCGCCGGCATTAGTCGCTTCACCGGGCCGGGATTGCGCGATGTCGAGACGCTGGCCTCGGACGGCAAGAAGACCCTGACGGAACTCAACCGCACCTTGCGGAATTTCGAACGCAACCCGCAGCAGTTCATTTTCGGCGGCAAGCCGCCGCTTCCCCAATATAACGGATCGCGCTAGCCCCATGACGACCGAGCTTCGTCTTCCCTTGGCCCGCCGGGCGCGCCGCTTCCTTCCGGTCCTGGCCGTGGCTGCTGCTGCGCTGCTCGCCGGCTGCGGCGGCGGCGCGACGCCGACCACTTTCGATCTCTCGGCGCCGGGCGGCTTCGGCAAGGTCGGCGGCTCGCGGGGCGCGATGGTCGTGGCCGAGCCGACGGCGGTCCAGGCGCTCGATTCTGACCGCGTCATCATCAAGGATTCGAGTGGCGCACTCTCCTTCCTCGGCGGCGCGCAATGGGCGGACCGGATTCCGGCGCTGGTTCAGGCCCGCCTGATCCAGACCTTCGAGAATGCCGGCAGGGTCGGTTCGGTTTCGGGGCCGGGGCAGCGCATCTCCCCCGACGTCCAGCTCAACACCAATATCCGCAGCTTCAACATCGATGCCGCGAGCGGGACGGCGGTGGTCGAGATCACCGCGCGGATCGTCGGCGATCGGACCGGGCAGATCCAGCGGGCGCGGCTCTTCGCGGCGCGCGTGCCGGCTGGCGCGGTCGACGGGCCAGGCGCGACGCAGGCGCTCGACCGGGCGCTGTCGCAGGTCCTGATCGAGATCGTGCGCTGGGCGCGCTGAGTCTTCTCCCTGTTAGCAGCCGGCGATTCCCTTTCGGCCATGGCTGCGCTAGGCTCCGCTTCCGGCTCTGCCCGAGCCTCCCCCCTCCAGCCGGGGCAGCATCATCATGCGGGGCATTTTCATCGACCTGACCGACTGTCCGGGCATCACGCATGAGGAGGGATTGCGCCAGCTGCCCGCGATAGGAGGTTCACGTCATGATGTTGTCGGCCCCGATCCATCAGTTGAAACGCAAGGCTAGATTGCTGAGCCGGGCGGAACGAATCCCGCTCCATGCCGCGCTCGATCGCATCGCGATTGAGGAGGGTTATCGCAGCTGGAGCCTGCTCGTCGCGAAGCAGCCCGGAATGACATCGGTTCGCGCCCTGTGGCCTCTGCTGGAACCGGGTGATCTCGTCCTGATCGCCGGGCGGCCGGGGCAGGGCAAGACGCTGGCGGGCCTCGCGCTTCTGGCGGAAGCCATGCGGGCTGGGCGTCGGGGCATCTTCCTCACGCTCGAATACACGCCGGCTGATGTTCTCTCCCGTTTGCACGCCATCAATATCGAACCGGGTGAATTTGCCGGCTTGTTTGATTGCGATTGCTCCGATGCGATCAGCGCCGAATATATCGCCGCCAAGCTGGCCGATGCGCCGCATGGCACCGTCGCGGTCATCGATTACCTGCAATTGCTCGACCAGCGCCGCGATACGCCGGAGCTGGCGCTGCAGGTCGGGATGCTGAAGGCCTTTGCGCGGGAGAGGGGGCTGGTGTTCGTCTTCCTCTCCCAGATCGACCGCGCCTATGAAGGCTCGGGCAAGCCGTTTCCCGAGATCGCGGATGTCCGGCTGCCCAACTCGCTCGACCTCACCCTGTTCGACAAGACCTGCTTCATGAACCGGGGCGAGGCGCGCTTCCGGGTGGCGGCTTGAACGGGGCGCGCGGTCCCTTCACCGTGCCGCCAAAAGGAAAGGCCGCCCTCTCGGGCGGCCTTCGTGTTTCGGCGGACAACGTGGCGAGGCTTACTCGAAGCGCCCGCTGGCATGGGCCAGCATCGTATAGACCTTGCCGGTCTCCGAGGTCAGGTAGGTCTTGGCCACCATCGAGTCGCGGTCGTCCTTGGCGGCTTCGCCGAGCAGACGTTCGAACTCGTCGATATAGCGGTCGACCGTATCCTTGAACTCGGCATCGCGGCGGTATTTGCGACGGATGTCGTCGAAAGTCTGCTGGCCCTGCAGCGTGTAAAGCCGGCGGGTGAAGACGTTGCGCTCGCCGCGCTTGTAGCGGTCCCACAATTCGACGGCGGCGTCATGGTCGATCATCCGCGCGATGTCGACGGAGAGCGAATCGAGCTTCTCGATCGAATGCGTCGTCGGCTTGCTCGGCTCGGGCTGCTTGTCCTCGCGCGAGGCGCGGGTCAGCAGGTCCGAGAGCCAGCCGGCCTTGGCCGGCTGTTGCTGCTGCGGGGCAGGCTCAGGCTGGCGGCGCGGTGCCTCCTGGGCGGAAGCCGGACGGGTCGGTGCCGTCGCGGTCTCTATCCGGGCATTCGCGCGCGGCGCGGCAGGCTGCTCGGGCTCGCTCGCCGCGTCGATGGACGGCCGCAGCAGCGGTTCCTCGGCGGCCGGCGCAGGCTGCGGAGCCGGCGTGAACGTCTGCGCCGGCCGTGCGGGCGCCGCCGGGGCAGGGGCGGCGACAGCCGCAGCCGCGACAGGCCGCCGGCTGACGACATGGTCGATCGGCAGCGAGACGTCGCCGCGGCGGCCGGCGCGCGTCACGATCTCGGTAAGGTCGTTCAGCGCCTTGATCTGCTCGGCCACGACCCGGCGCATGGCCGAGGTCGATTCCTGCGCTTCGGCCGGCAGTTCGAGCACGCCGCGCTTCAGCTCGGCGCGGGTCGCCTCCAGCTCGCGCTGGATGTCGCCGGTGATGCCGCGCATGTCCTGCGCTGCCTTCTGGAAGCGCTCGGTCACCTTGGCGATCTCGCCGCCGATCTCCGAGGAGACCTGGGCATAGGCCGCGCGCAGCGCCTCCGCCGTACGCTCGCGCTCCTGGCCGGTGGCCGAACGGATCGCCTCGAACTGCTGGGCGATCGCGTTCGTGGTCGATTCCGCGGAGTCGGAGAGAACCGTGCCGATCTGGCGGGCACGCGCCTCCGCGGTGCTGAGTGAATCGTCGATCAGCGAGGCGAACGAGCGGGTGATCGTTTCGACATCGTCGGTGCGGTGGGCAATCAGCCCGTGCAACTGCTCCAGCGCCTCGCGGCGCTCGGAGAGGGCCTTGCCGACGCGGGCTTCGATCTGCTCCAGCCGGCCGGCAACGGCGTTGAGCGCCGCGCTGCTGGCCTGGGTCACCTCATTGAGCGAGGTGCCGCGATCGTCGAGCTGGGCGACCAGCGCCGCGGTCTCGCGCAGCGTGCCTTCCGAGAAGCTCTTCAGTTCGGCGATCTGCGTCGTGACCTGCTGCGAGGCCGAACCGGCCTCGGACATCACGGTGCCGATCACGGTCTGCAATTCGCCGACGCGGGTCGACAGGCTGTTCTCGACGGCGGCGAGGTTCTTGTTCGCGCCGTTGACGATCTGCTGCATCAGCTTGTTGGCTTCGCCGAGGCGTCCCAGCATGCCGCCGAGCTCTTCGCGGAGCTGCTCGTTGGTGCCGACCAACGCGTCGATCGACTGGCGCGAGCCGGATTCGAGCGTCTCGCGGAGAGCATTGGACGACGCCTCGACCGCATTGGCGATGGCCGCGCCACGGTCGCGCAGGCCGGCGACGATGGCGTTGCCGCGGCTTTCCAGCGCCCGCACCACGGTCTCGCCGACCGAGGCGAACTCGCTGGCGAGCGCTTCGCCGCGCTCGTTCAGGGCCTCGACGGCACCGTTGCCCTTCGCGTCGAACACGGCACGCAGGGCCTCGACACGCTCGTCGACCGCCTGGGTGAAGCTCGCGCCCTGCTCGCCGAGGGCCGCGACGAGGCCGCTGCCCTTGGCCTCGAAGACGCCACGCAAAGTCTCCACGCGCTCATCGAGCGACTGGGTGATCGTCTCGCCCTGGCGGCCGAGCAATTCGACGAGGCCGTGGCCCTTGGCGTCGAAGGCGGCGCGCATGGCGTCGGTCCGCTCGTCCAGCGAGTTCGTGATCGCCGCGCCCTGCCGCTCAAGCGCGGTGACGATGCCGGCGCCCTGGCCCTCGAAGATCGCGCGCAGCTGCTCGGTGCGTTGGTCGAGCGCGCCCGTGATCGCGTCGCCGCGGCGGCCGAGCGCAGCGACGATGCCGAGCCCGCGATCGTCGAACAGGGTGCGCAACTGCTCGGCGCGCTCGGAGAGCGCCGCCGCGATGGCTTCGCTCTGGCCGGCGAGCGCCGAGACCATGCCGCCGCCTTGGTCGTCGAACAGGGCGCGCAGTTCCTGCGCCCGCTCGGCGAGAACGGCAGCGATGGCTTCCGAACGGCCCTGCAGCGTGGCGGCGATCTCGTTGCCGCGCGTGTCGAGCGTGTTCGAAACCGTATCGAGCCGGCCGACGACGCGCTCCTCGAAGCGCGCGACGCTCTGGTCGAGCGTATCGGCGATCTGGAGGGCGCGGCCGCCCAGCGTCGCGTTGATCGTGTCGGCCTTGTCGCTGAGCGTGCGGGTGAGCGACTCGCTCTTGGAGGTGACGACTTCGCCGATCTCGTCGGCCTTGGCCGCGAGCGCTCGGGTGACCTCGCGTCCGCCTTCGGCCAGCACGCGGGCGATATCGACAGTGCGCTCGACCAGCGCCTCGTTGAGGGCGGTGGCGCGCGAGCCGAGGCTGCCGTCGATACGGGCGATCAGGTTGTCGAGCGTGCCCGCGATCTCGGAGCTCTTGGCGCCCGAGCGGTCCTCGAACAGCTTGATCTGGCTCTCCATGGCTTCCGCCGCCTCGCGGGTCCGGGTGGCGAGCAGCTCGGCCGCTTCCAGCGCGCGGGCGCCGGCCTTGTCGGCCAGCACGACGCTGTCTTCGGAAATCAGCTTCTCGACCTGCGCGATGCCGGCATGGAGCGCGGCGGTGAGTTGCTGCGCGTCGCCGGAGATCTTGGCGGTCAGCGTGCCGCCCTGGTTGACGATGAGGTCCTCGAAAGCGCCGAGACGCGCGGCCAGCGCATTCTCGACGTCGCGGCCCTGCGTATCGAACAGCGCCGAGAACGCTGCGAGGCGTCCGCCGAGCGCGGCCTCGATCTCGTGCCCGCGTTCGTCGAAGAGCTTGGTCAGCGCATCGTGGCGCAGCGCCAGCGCTTCGTTCAGCGCCTGCGCACGGCCTTCGACCGAGCGCAGCATCGATTCGGCATTGGCCGAGAGCGCCTCGTTGACGCGCCCGCCCTGCTGGGTCAGCGCCAGCACGATCTCGCGGCCGGTGCCGGCGAGCATGGTGCGGGCGTCCTCGGCATGGACGGTGAAGGTGTCGCGCAAACCTTGCGTCGCTTCGGAGACGCGGTCGGCGACATGGCGGCCGTCGACATTGATCGTCTCGGTGAGGGTGCGGGTCGCCTCGGTCATGCGGCGCGCCAGATCCTCGCTCTGCTCGCCGAGCAGGGTGTGGACCTCGCGGCCGGTGCTGACGAGGTCGCGCACCATGGTCTCGCGCTGCTCGCCGAGCAGGGCGCCGACCTTCTCGGCCGTGTCGCTGATATTGGCGAGGAAGCCGGTCTGCTGCTGCTCGAGGGCGCTCTTGGCCGCTTCGATGCTGCCGGTGACGTGAGCGGCGAGCGTCGCGCCGCGCTCGTCGAGCTGCTGGTCGATATTGGCGCCGGTCTCGGCGAGGCGGGTGATCAGCGCGTTCGAGCGTTCCGCCAGGATGCCGTGCACCGAGCGGCCGACATCGGCGACACGGCTGGCCAGCGCCTGGCTCTCGTTGCCGAGCAGGTCCTTGATCTCGAGTCCGGCCTGCGAAACCTTGACGGTCATCGCGCCGGCTTGCTCCTCGAGCAAGGCGCTGACGCGCATGCCGGTCTCGGAGAGGCCGGTGATCAGGCGCTCGCTCTCGTTGCCGACGATGACGCCGACCTCCTGGCCGGCCTGGGTCAGGCGGCTGACGAGCATTTCGCTCTCGTCACGCAGGCGCGTCTCGACCGTGTTGACGGCGCCCGACACGCTGGAGACCAGCGCCTCGCTGCGTTCCGACAGGAGCTTGGCGACATCGGCACCGGCATTGGAGACGCGCGCGACGGTGGCGTCGCTGTGCTCGCCCATCAGGTTGGCGAGGTTGCGGCCGGCTTCGGCAACGCGGTTGACGACGCCGTCGCTCTGCTGGCCAACGAGGTCGGCGAGCTCGCTGCCGGCCTCGGAGACACGGCCAACCAGCTTCTCGGCCTGCTGGTCGAGCAGGGTGTGGACGGTCTGGCCGGTTTCGTTAAGGCGGTCGACGAGCTTGCTGCCCTGATCGGTGAAGAGCCCGTTCACCTGGCCGGCGACATCGGTGATGCGGCTGGTCAGCGTGTCGCCATGCTGCGCGACGGACTCGCTGAGCGACTGGCTGGCATCGCTGACGCGCAGGATGATCGCCTCGCTGCGTTCGCGCAGCACGTCGTCGACGGTGCGGGCAGTTTCGTTGAGCCGGCTGACGAGGGTGTCGCCATGCGTGCCGATCAGGCCATGGACGCTTTCGCCGACCTCAGTCAGGCGGGTGGCGATGGCCTCGTTCTGGCGGATGAGCAGGGTGTTGACCCCGCGCCCGACCTCGGCAAGGCGCGTCGTGACGCTCTCGCCCTCGTCGGAGAGGGCACTGCGCAGCGCTTCGCCGGATTCCGCCAGGCGCGCCTGCAGGGCCTCGCTCTGGCTCTCGATCAGCGCGACCATGTTGCGGCTGCTGACCTCGAAGCGCTCGGCGGCTTCCGTGCCGCGCGCCGAGATGTCGCGGGCGAGCGTCTCGCCGGTATTCTTGAGCAGTTCGTTGACGGTCTCGACGCGGCCGGTCAGCGTTTCCGCGACCTGGTTCCCGGTCTCGCTGATGGCGCGGGTGACATCCTGGGCGCCGGCGGTCAGGCCCTCGGTGAGGACGGCGCCGGTGCGCTCCAGCGAACTCGCGATCTCCTTGGCCCGGCCGTCGAGCATCTCCGACAGGTTGCCGCTGGCGCCGGCCAGGCGCTCGGAGACTTCGCCGGAAGTGATCTGCAGGCGCTCGACGAGGTCGTGGCTACGGCCGCTGATCTCCTCGATCATCTTCTCGCCGGCGCGGCCGAGCGCTTGCGTGATCTGGTCGCCCTTGGCGCCGAGCGAGCCGGTGACGCGGTCGCCGGCCTGCGAGACCGCTTCCGCGATGGCGCGGCTGGCGCTGTCGAGGTCCTTGGCGAGCCCGTCATGGGCACCGCTGATGGCGAGCTTGACGCGCTCGGCATTGCCGACCACGGCCTCGCGCTGGGTGACGAGCTCGTCGATCAGCGAGCGGAGGCGGATTTCGTTGTCGGCATAGGCGCGCTCAAGCGTCGAGATCTCGCCGCGGACGATGGTTTCCAGCTCGCCGGCGCGCGCGACCGCGCGCTCGATGCCGTCGCCCATGGCGGCGACCTCGCGGCGGATGGTCTGGCTGAGCGACAGCACGGAATCGGCGCCAGCCACCTCCGGCTCGGCCAGGCGCAGCGCGACCTCGGTCATGGCGCGCGAGATCAGGCGCATTTCCTGTGTGCGACGATAGAGCGCCGCGAGCACGAAGAAGAACACGACCGGCGCGCCGATCGAGAGCGCGAGCAGGGTCCATTCGCCGATGCCGAAGCTGGCGACCGGCTCGGGCAGGCCGTTGCTGAACGAGCCGTAGCGGCCGAGCAGAACAAAGGCGGCGCCGCCAAGCCAGGCGAGCGAGGCGAGAGCGGCGAACCAATAGGGCTTGCGCGAGGGGCGGACGGCGAAGGCCCGGACCAGCGAGCTCGAATCCCGGCGGTCGTCATTGGCGACGCGGCTGGTATCGGGCGCGATCGCGGCGCGCGGCGCCGCCGGCTGCTGGGCGGGAGCGGCAAGGGCGGGCGGCGGCGAGACCGGGGCCGGCTCGACACGCGGCAGTTCAAGTTTCAGGTCGTTCTCGCTGGTCGCGGGCAACCTGGGCTCGGTCTCGACCGGCGTCTCGGTGCTATCCTTGGGCTGGTCAAGGCGAAGCGCCTCTTCGATCGCCGACATCGCAGCTTCAGTGGGGTCCTGGAGCTTCTTGGGTCGATTCATCGTTGCCGCCTCGCCACGCTACTGAACATGGGCGCAAAGGGTGATATCCGCTGCCCCATGCCGCCTCTGGCCGGGTGAACGGAGACACTGCGCCCATCATTTACCAATTGGAAGGGTAGTGGACCCCAGGACCCTTGGAAACCCATTTGACTGCGCGATTCACAAACGTCGTTAACGCCTCGTTTACCATCCGGGCGCTTCCTGAAGGGCAAGAGACCGGCCCATGCGGCCATGTGATGACATCTGTCGAAGAGTTCCAGACATGACCGAGAAGGCCATCGATTTCGCCTATCTCTCCAGCCAGACCGCCGGCGACCACGAGCTGGAGCGCGAATTGCTCACGCTTTTCGCTCAGCAATGCGTCGCCCATTTGCGGACCATCCATGCCGCAGCCGACCGGCAGGCGCGGATGGATGCCGCCCACACCTTGAAGGGGGCGGCGCGGGCCATCGGCGCCTGGCAGGTCGCCGAGGCAGCCGACCGCATCGAGGAGGGGCTCGCCGGCCCGGAACAGAAGCCGAGCGAAACCGCACTCGATGCCTTGGCGCTGGCCGCGGCCGAGGCGAGGGCGGTCATCGCCCGCTTCGATTGTGCTGCCTGAGCAGGCGGCTGCGGCGCGAAATCCCGTTCCGTGCCGCTTTGAAATGCTCTAAGCGGTGCCGAAGATCGTGCCGCCGGAGTTTCCCATGCCGAACATCACCTTCATCGACGCTCATGGAGAGAGCCGCACCGTCGAGACGGAAGTCGGCTCGACCGTCATGGAGGCGGCGATCCGCAACGCGATTCCAGGTATCGAAGCGGAATGCGGCGGCGCCTGCGCCTGCGCGACTTGCCATGTCTATGTCGATGATGCCTGGACCGCCACTGTGGGCCCTGCCGAGCATATGGAGGAGGACATGCTCGACTTTGCTTTCGATGTACGTCCGAACTCGCGCCTCTCCTGCCAGATCCGCATCCGCGCCGACCTTGACGGGCTCGTCGTCCGCACGCCCGCGCGGCAGGGCTGAAGCCCCACTTGCCCAATCCGGACGCGGCGCTGCACCGCAGCCCGCATTTTGCGCTGGATCATGGCGCGGGTGCTGGCAAACTCCATGATGGTTTCACAGCCCGCCTGGATCGCCGCACGTCCTGCCGGACGCAAGAACGATCTAAGCATTTGTGATATCATCGGATGTGCTCGAAAAGCGGCTCTCGCTTTTCCGGCCCGATGCCATGGAGGATGCGATGTACAGATCGATCATGGTCCCCGTAGATCTCGCCGAGGCCGAGCTTGCAAAGCCGGCGATCGCGGCAGCCGTATCCTTCGCCAAGATTTCGGGCGGGCGCGTGCGACTGGTCTATGTCCGCTCGCTCATCCCGGTCACCTACATGGAATTCGTGCCGGCCGATTTCGATTCCGAGCAACAGGAGGATGCCGAGGCGAAGCTCGCCGAGATTGCGGCGAAGGTCGATCTTCCGGCGGAGCAGGTGTCGGCCAAGGTGCTGATCGGCTCGGTCCATGGCGAGGTTCTGGCCGAGGCCGAGGTTGGCGGGATCGACCTCATCGTCATCGGCTCGCATGAGCCCGGCATGCTCGCCTATGTCATCGGCTCGAACGCCTCGGCCATCGTGCGCCGGGCGAAATGCTCGGTGCTGGTCGTCCGCTGAGCCTCAGCTCGTTCCGCCGGGGACGAGGTTGTCGGGCACTTCGCCGGTCGCGAGTTCGCGCGGCCGGTTGAGATTGACGAGCGGCCAGACCTGCCAGAACGAGGCAGCGACCAGCAGGACGCCGAGCAGCCCGGCATTGGTTGCGCCCTGCTGGAAGGCGCGCAGCGTGAAGGCCGCCAGCATCAGCAGCGACAGCGCGCCGACGACGGCGACGCCGAGCCAGATCGGCTTCGGGCGCCCCGCGACGAAGCGGGCGCGCGGATTGGCCCGCGCGATCGCTGCCGAGAGAGCCGTGACGAAGCGGTGATAGCGCGGATCGTCGCGGTCAAGATCAGTCAGCGAGCGCCAGGACAAATTGCCGAAGGTCACGGTTCGGCCGTCGCTGAGCCTGAGCTGCGTTTTGTAGCCCTTCGACGAGATATTGCCGGGCGCATAGACGAAGCGCACCTGCTCGACCGCGCTCAGGCGGATGCTGTCGACTCGACGCGTCCGGTCGACCTCCAGCGTGTCACCGTCGAGCTTGTAGGCGATCTCGAAGCCGACCGGCTTGGGCCGCTGGCGCCAGCTCGGGGCTGGGGCGTCATCGTCTTCATCCATGATCGTCTTCGTCACCGCGCCAGAACCTTCATCGCGCCATCGAGCCCGTCGAGCGTCAGCGGGAACATGCGCCCGCCCATCAAGCCGCCGATCTGGCGGATCGACTGGGTGTAGTTCCACAAGTTTTGCTGCACCGGATTGAGCCAGATCGATTTCGGGAACTTGGTCGCGAGGCGTTCCATCCAGACCTCGCCGGCTTCCTCGTTCCAATGCTCGACCGAGCCGCCGGGCATCGCGATCTCATAGGGGCTCATCGAGGCGTCACCGACGAAGACGAGACGGTAGTCCGACGGATAGGTCCGGAGCACGTCCCAGGTCGCGATCTGCTGATCGTGGCGCCGGCGGTTCTCCTTCCAGACCCGCTCATAGGGGCAGTTGTGGAAGTAGAAATGTTCGAAATGCTTGAACTCAGCCCGCGCCGCCGAGAACAGCTCCTCGGCCAGCTCGATATGCCAGTCCATCGAGCCGCCGACATCGAGGAAGAGCAGAACCTTCACGGCGTTGCGGCGCTCAGGCCGCAGCTTGACGTCGAGATAGCCGTGGCGGGCGGTCTCGGAAATGGTGTTGTCGAGATCGAGTTCCTCGGCCGCGCCGGTGCGGGCGAAACGGCGCAGGCGCCGGAGCGCGATCCGCATGTTGCGCACGCCGAGCTCGCGCGTGTCGTCGAAATCCTTGAACTCGCGCTTGTCCCAGACCTTCACCGCGCGGAAATTGCGGTTCTTGTCCTGGCCGATGCGGATGCCTTCGGGATTGTAGCCATAGGCGCCATAGGGCGAGGTGCCGGCGGTGCCGATCCACTTGTTGCCGCCCTGGTGGCGACCCTTTTGCTCGTCCAGCCGCTGTTTCAGCGTCTCCCAGAGCTTCTCCCAGCCCATCGCATCGATCTGGGCCTTTTCCTCGTCGGTCAGGAATTTCTCGGCGAGCTTGCGCAGCCATTCCTCGGGAACGCCTGCTTCCTCGATCGCCTGCTGCAGCGTCTCCATGCCCTTGAACACCTGGGCGAAGACGCGGTCGAACTTGTCGAGATGGCGCTCGTCCTTCACCAGCGTGGCGCGGGCGAGATAATAGAACTCGTCGACGCGGTGCTCGGCGAGATCGGCTTCCACCCCTTCGAGCAGCGTCAGGTATTCGCGCAGGGTCACCGGGACCTTGGCGGCGCGCAGATCGGTGAAGAGGCGAAGGAACATGCCGCTAATGTGAGGGCATGAGGCGCCGGGTCAAGCAGCGTCCGCGCTTCATGTGCAGACGCTGCTCGAACCCGAACGTTGGCTGTTACGCCACCGCGTCGGCGAGGTCCTTGGTGACCTTGAACTTCACGACGGTCTTGGCGGGAACCTTGATGGTCGCGCCGGTCGAGGGGTTGCGGGCCTCGCGGGCCTCGCGCTTGGCGGCGGAGAGCTTGCCGATGCCGCCGAGGGTGACGTCGTCGCCCTTCTTCAGGGTCTTGGCGACGGTCGTGCCGAGCGAGGCCAGGATGGCCGAGACGTCGGCCTTGGTCTTGCCGGTCTCTTCGGCGATGGCGGCGATCAGTTCGTTCTTGGTCATGAAATCCTCCTTGAGAAGGTTGTTCAGGCGTCGCGTGCTCGATGACGGCCGTTCATGCTCGTTTCCGGCATGAGCGGCCGCGGCACATGGGTGCCATTCGCGGCGCGCAACTCACGCAGTTGCCACGGTTATCGTGGAAAGACGATGCCCACGGCGGTAGATACGCACAGAAAACGGCTTCGTTCCGTCCGTTTTGGGCCGATACGCGGCCAGTTGAGAATCGAAACAACCTGAGGGGGGTGATTGACGAAAGGTCAGGCGCTCCAGACCTCCGAATCGCCATGGCGGCCGGCAGGGCCTCCGCCATGGCAGAGGAACGTCCTCAGGCCTGGATGCCGTCGACGTACCAGTCCATCTTCGAGAGCATCTCGTCGCTGGCCTTCTCGCCGGCCTTCAGGCGGACTTCGCCCTTCTGGTCCTTGAGTTCGCCGGTGAACGGGTGGAGCGTGCCGGCGATGATGCCCTTGGTCACCTCGTCGGCGGCGGCGCGGGCCGCGGGCGTGACGGCGTCGTTATAGGGCGCGATCTTGACCATGCCCTCCTTCAGCCCGTGCCAGACGGCGCCGCTCTTCCAGTTGCCGTCCATCACGTCCTTGACGCGCTTGATGTAGTAGCCCGACCAGTCGTCGACGATGGCCGAGAGATGGGCCTTGGGCGCGAAGGACTTCATGTCCGAGGCCTGGCCGAACGCGAAGACGCCGCGCTGCTCGGCCGCCTGGAGCGGAGCGGCGGAATCGGTGTGCTGGGTGATCATGTCGGCGCCCTGGTCGATCAGCGCCTTGGCAGCGTCGGCCTCCTTGGCGGGGTCGTACCAGGTCGAGCACCAGACGACCTTGGTCTTGAAGTTCGGGTTCACCTTGCGGGCGGCGAGGTGGAAGGCGTTGATGCCCATCACGACTTCGGGGATCGGGAAGGAGGCGACATAGCCCGCCTGGCCGGTCTTCGACATATGCCCGGCGATGGTGCCGATCACGGCGCGGCCCTCATAGAAGCGCGCATCGTAGGTCGCGACGTTCTCGGCGCGCATATAGCCGGTGGCGTGCTCGAAATGGATCTTCGGGAACTGCTTGGCGACCTGGATGGTCGGGTTCATGAAGCCGAACGAGGTCGTGAAGATCAGCTGGTTGCCGGCCTGGGCGAGCTGGCGGATGGCGCGCGCTGCGTCCGGCCCCTCGGCGACGTTCTCGATGAAGCTGGTCTTGATCTTGGCGCCGTATTCCTTCTCCAGCGCGAGCCGGCCCTGGTTATGCGTCCAGGTATAGCCGTGGTCTCCGATCGGGCCGACATAGACGAAGCCGACGCCGAGCGGAGCCTGCGCCGAGGCGCCGCGGCCGAGGATCGGCAGGGTGGAGGCGGCGGCCGCGCCGAAGGTCAGCTTGCGGCGGGTAATGATGCTGGTCATGTCCAAAGAACTCCCCGTTGTGGGTTGCGGCGTCAGGACGCCGAGAAAGGTTTGCCGAGGCAGGCGGGCGCGTCGAGCCGGCCGGTCTTCCGTCCTAGCGACATCATGGTCAGAACTGCAATCGTCGCAAGGTAGGGGGCCATCGCCAGAACCTCCGGCGCGAGCCACGTCACGCCGGCTGCCTTGAGCTGCAATTCGAGCGTCATCACCGCGCCGAAGAGATAGGCCCCGAGCAGCAGTCGCCCCGGCTTCCAGGCCGAGAAGACGACCAGCGCCAGCGCGATCCAGCCGCGGCCCGCAGTCAGCCTGTCAGCCCACATCGGCGTCAGCGCCAGCGAGAAATAGGCGCCGCCCAGCCCCGCGAGTGCTCCGCCGAAGGCAACCGCCGCATAGCGGATGGCGACCACCGGATAGCCGATCGCATGCGCCGAGGCGTCGTTCTCGCCGACGGCGCGCAGGATCAGGCCCGGCCGGGTCCGGCGCAGGAACCAGCTGACACCCGCGACAAGCGCCAGCGAGAGATAGACGAGGATATCGTGCCCGAAGACCAGTCGCAGGATCGGATGTTCCGAGAGGGCCGCCGGAAAAACCGGCTGGAGCCGCGTCACCGTGCGCCCGACGAAGCCGGCGCCGATCAGAGAGGAGGCGCCGATGCCGAAGATCGTCAGCGCAAGCCCCGTCGCGACCTGATTGGCCATTAGCGAGAGCGCGAGTACGGCGAAGACCATCGCAGCGGCGACGCCGGCAAAGGCTGCTGCGACGAGGCCGATGCCGGTGCTTCCGGTCGAGAAAGCGATGGCGAAGCCGGCGACCGCGCCGCAGAGCATCATGCCTTCGACGCCGAGATTGAGCACGCCCGCCTTCTCGGCGACGAGTTCGCCCAGCGCCGCCAGCAGCAGCGGCGTCGAAGCCGCGATCAGCGTCATCAGGATGGAGACGACCATGGCGGAGGTCATGCCGTCCTCCGCTTGAACGTGATCCGCCACCTCACCAGCACGTCGGTCGCGAGGAGCATGAACAAGAGCATCGCCTGGAACAGCCCGGTCGCCGCCTGCGGCAGCCGGACTGTCGACTGCGCGATCTCGCCGCCGACATAGGTTCCCGCCAGCACGATCCCGCCGAAGACGATGCCGAGCGGGTTCAGTCGGCCGAGGAAGGCGACGATGATCGCAGTGAAGCCGTAGCCGACCGGGAATTGCGGCGTGAGCTGGCCGAACGGACCGGCCGCCTCGAAAAGCCCGGCAAGGCCGGCGAGCGCGCCGCTGATCAGCATCGTCGCCCAGGTCGTGCGTGCCGCGCTGAAGCCGCCATGGCGGGCGGCGGCTGGCGCAAGGCCGACGACCTTGATCGCATAACCTGCCGTGGTCTTCTCCATCAGTAGCCAGGCGATCACCGCAAGCACGAGCGCGGCGGGGATGCCGAGATGGACGAGCGTCCCCTCCAACACGGTAGGCAGGGTCTGGTCGGCGGTGAACATCCGCGTCTGCGGGAAATTGAAGCCGCCCGGGTCCTTCCACGGTCCGCGTACCAGGAAATACAGGAACTGCACGGCGACATAGGTCAGCATCAGGCTGGTCAGAATTTCGCTGACCTGCAATTTCACCCGCAGGAAGGCCGGGATCGCGGCCCAGGCCATGCCGCCGAGGATACCGGCCAGCACCATGGCGGGCAGAATCCACCATCCCGTCATGTCATAGGTCAGGAGCGCGACGCCGGTGCCGGCGATGGCGCCCATGACGTATTGCCCCTCGGCGCCGATATTCCAGACATTGGCCCGGAAGCCGATGGCGAGACCGAGCGCGATCATCACGAGCGGCGCGCCCTTGACCCCGATATCGCCCCAACGCTGCGGCTCCAGGAAGGGCGTCAGGAAGATGCTCTCCACGGCATGGAAACCGTCATAGCCGATCGCGGTGAAGACGATCATGCCGATCAGCATGGTGAGAGCGATCGCGATCAGCGGGCTCAAGGCGAGCATCATCATGCTGGGTTCGCGGCGGCGGCGCCATTCAAGCATGGGCGGCCTCCGTGCCGTGGACGCCACCCATCATCAGGCCGATCTCGTCGATGCCTAGGCTGGCGACCGGGCGCGGCGCCGACAAACGCCCCTCGTTGATGACGCAGAGCCGGTCGGCAAGCTCCAGCAATTCGTCGAGGTCCTGCGAGATCACGACCACCGCCGAGCCCTTGGTAGCGAGGTCGACGAGTTCCTGCCGGATCGCGGCGGCGGCACCGGCATCCACGCCCCAGGTCGGCTGCGAGACGACGAGCACGGCCGGCTGCTGGCCGATCTCGCGGCCCATGATGAATTTCTGCAGGTTGCCACCCGACAGCGAGCGGGCGAGCGCGCCATTTCCGGTGGTCCGGACGTCGAAGAGCTTGATGACGCTGTCGGCGAAACGCTTCACGCTGCCGCGATTGATGAAGCCATGCGGCGCGAGCGGCAGGCGATGGCGCGCGGTCAGGACGCCATTATCGGCGAGCGAGAAATCCGGCACCGCGGCGTGGCCGTTGCGTTCCTCGGGCACGCAGGCGAGGCCGAGCGCCCGGCGAGCCCCGGCGCCTTCCAGGCCTATCGTCTTGCCGTCGAGACGTATCGCTTCGGCGCCGTTAGCGAGCTGTTCGCCCGAGAGCGCGGTCAGGAGCTCCGCCTGCCCGTTGCCGGCGACCCCGGCGATGCCGAGGATCTCGCCGGCCCGCGCCTCGAAGGAAACGCTATCAAGATCGGTGCCGAAGGGCGGCTGTCCCGGCAGCGAGAGGCCTTTGACCTCCAGCCGGACGGTTCCGCCGCCAGCCGTCTTGCCATGCTCGATCTTGCGCAATTCCGCGCCGATCATCAGCTCGGCCATGCGCTTGGTCGTCTCGGCCTTGGGATCGCAGGTCGCGACGACGCGCCCGCCGCGCAGGATGGTGGCGCTGTCGCAGAGCGCCTTGATCTCATGCAGCTTGTGCGAGATGTAGAGGATCGAGCAGCCCTCTGCCGCGATTTGCCTGAGCGTCGCGAATAGGCGCTCGACCTCCTGCGGCGTCAGCACCGAGGTCGGCTCGTCCATGATCAGCAGCTTCGGCTTCTGCAGCAGGCAGCGCACGATTTCGATGCGCTGGCGCTCGCCGACCGAGAGCGTATGCACCTCGCGTTCCGGATCGAGCGGCAGCGAATAGGATTGCAGGATCGCGGCGACGCGCTGCTTCAGCTCGTCGCGATCGACCGCCTCGTCGAGCCCGAGCGCGATGTTTTCGATCACCGTCATCGCGTCGAACAGCGAGAAATGCTGGAAGACCATGCCGATGCCGAGCTTGCGCGCGGCCTTGGGCGAGGGGATCGAAACCGGCGAGCCGTTCCAGGAGATGGTGCCTTCGTCGGCCTGCTGGACGCCGTAGATAATCTTCACCAGTGTCGACTTGCCGGCGCCGTTTTCGCCGAGCAGGGCGTGGATTTCGCCAGGTTGGACGCTCAGGCTGATGTCCTCGTTGGCCTTGACGCCGGGAAAACTCTTCGAGATATGGGCGAGCGCCAGCCGCGGCGGCACTTCCTGCTCACGCGGCTGATTCATGTCGCGACCGTCTCCCTTTCGCCGGCTCCGAGCGGCCAAGCAAGCAACGCACCAGCTCGGCCGCCGTCAAGGTCGCGATGACCTCCGGGCGCTTGTCGTCCACATCCGAACCGCCGATCGGGCAGGTCAACCGGGTCAGCGCCTCGTGTCGTCCGCCGCTACGCAGGAAGCCGGATTCGAAGCGGGCGCGCTTCGTGGTTGAGCCGATCATGCCGACATAGGCCGCATCGCCGCGCGCCAATGCAGCCTCCGCCAGCCGGTAGTCGAGGGCGTGGCTATGTGAGAGCACGACGAAGGCTGCCTTGGCCGGCGCGTTCGCGATCGCATCGACGGGATCGGCCATGCGGATGCAGGTAACGGCGGCCGGCAGCCCGCTCATGACGTCGTCGCGGTCGTCGATCAGCGAAACCGAGACCGGCAGGGGCGCCAGCGCATGGGCGAGCGCCCGGCCGGTATGCCCGGCGCCGAAGATCAGAACCGATGGCCGCGCTGCGGCTTCCGCCTTCTCGCGAGCGCTGAACAGGGCGATCTGGGCAGCGCCCGCATGGCGCAGTGACACGCGGACCCGCCCGCCGCAGCACTGCCCCATCTGGGGCCCGAGGGGGATGTCGAGCAACTGGTCCTCGGCCCCGTCGCTCAGCATGTGCCGGGCGATATCGATGCAATGGAATTCGAGCTGCCCGCCGCCGATCGTTCCCGCGATGGCGCCGGGGCTGACAGCCATGCAGGCGCCGGCCTCGCGCGGCGTCGAACCTTCCGCGGCTTCGATGCGGACGAGAACGATGCCGTCGCGCTGATGGGCGGTGAGGAACGCGGCGAGGGTCATCGCGCGGCCTCCGCCCTGACGCGCTCGATCGCATCCAACAAGCGCTCCGGCGTCGCGGGCGCGTCCAAACGCGGGCAGATGCGATGATCGCCCACGCTCGCCACCGCATCCGACAGCGCATGCAGAACTGAGATCGCCAGCATCAATGGCGGCTCGCCCACCGCCTTGGAGCGATGGATCGTCGGCTCGCGGTTAGGTGCGTTCTCCAGCAGATGCACGTTGAAAATGCGCGGCCGGTCCGAGGCTACGGGGATCTTGTAAGTGGACGGCGCATGGGTCCAGAGCCGCCCCTTCTTGTCCCAGACCAGTTCCTCGGTGGTCAGCCAGCCCATGCCCTGCACGAAGCCGCCTTCGATCTGGCCCTTGTCGATCGCGGGATTCAGCGACTGCCCGCAATCATGCAGGATATCGACTCGCTCGACCTTGTATTCGCCGGTCAGTGTATCGATGGCGACCTCAGCCGCCGCCGCGCCATAGGCGAAATAGTAGAACGGGTGCCCGCGCCCGGCCTTGCGGTCCCAATGGATTTTTGGCGTGGCATAGAAGCCCGTCGCCGAGAGCTGGACACGGGCCATATAGGCGGCGGCGACCAGTTCCCTGAAGGCGATCTCGCGGGCGCCGGCCTTCACCCGCCCCGGCAGGAAGGCGATATCCTCCGCCCCGACCTGCCAATGCTTCCCGGCGAATTCCGTCAGCCGCTTCTTGATCGTTGCGCAGGCGTCGAGTGCCGCCATGCCGTTGAGATCGGAGCCCGAGGAGGCGGCGGTGGCGGAGGTGTTCGGCACCTTGCCTGTGGTGGTCGCGGTGATCTTCACCTGATCGAGCCCGATGCCGAAGGCCTGCGCCACCACCTGCGCCACCTTGATATAGAGCCCTTGCCCCATCTCGGTGCCACCATGGTTCAGCGCGACCGTGCCGTCGGTATAGACATGCACCAGCGCGCCGGCCTGGTTGAACCAGGTCGCGGTGAAGGAGATGCCGAACTTCACCGGCGTCAGCGCGATGCCACGCTTGACGATGGGGCTCGCCCTGTTGGCTTCGCGGATCGCCGCCTTGCGGGCCTGATAATCGCAGCGCCGCTCCAGCTCGGCGATGACCTCGCCCGCGATATTGTCCTCGACCGTCTGGTGATAGGGCGTCACGTCGCGGCCCGCACCGCCATAGAGGTTGCGCCGGCGCACCTCTAGCGGGTCGAGTCCGGTCGCGTAGGCGACCTCCTCGATGAAGCGCTCGGCCCCGACCATGCCCTGTGGCCCGCCAAAGCCGCGAAAGGCGGTGTTCGAGCAGGTATTGGTGAAGAGCGGCTCGGAGCGGGCGCGCACTGCCGGGTAGAAATAGCAATTATCCATGTGGAACAGGGCGCGATCGGTCACCGGCCCCGACAGATCGGCATTCCAGCCGCAGCGCGCCGCATAGACGGCGTCGAGCGCATGGATGCGGCCCTCGTCGTCGAAGCCGATCTCGTAGTCGCAGACGAAATCATGGCGCTTGCCGGTGAGCGCCATGTCGTCGTCGCGATCGGGCCTGAGCTTGACCGGGCGCCTCAGCTTGCGGGCCGCGATGGCCGCGATGCAGGCAAAGAGATTGGCCTGCGTCTCCTTGCCACCGAAGCCGCCGCCCATGCGCCTGACCTCGACGGTGACCGCATGCGAGCCGACGCCGAGCACGGCGGCGACCATGTGCTGGACCTCGCTCGGATGCTGGGTCGAGACCAGCACGGCCATGTCCTCATCCTCGCCGGGGATGGCGAGCGCGATTTGGCTTTCGAGATAGAAATGCTCCTGCCCGCCGATCGCCATCGTGCCTTTGAGCCTGCGCGGGCTCGCGGTGAGGCCGGTGGCCACATCACCACGTTCCAGCTTGAGCGGCGCGGTGACGAGCCGGCCGCCGGCCTCACGCGCCGCTGCGATGTCGATCAGCAGCGCTTCCTCGGCATACTCAGCCTTCGCGAGCGTCGCGGCATGGCGCGCCTGCCCACGCGTTTCGGCGACAACGGCAAAGAGCGGCTGGCCGTGGAACAGGATGGTATCGGTCGCGAAGACCGGCTCGTCGTGCAGATGCGTCGAGGAGATGTCGTTGGCTCCGGGCACATCCGCTGCCGTCAGCACGGCGACGACCCCCGGCGCGGCGCGGACCGCATCGAGATCGAGCGAGAGCAGCCGGCCATGGGCGATGCTGCTCGTGCCGAGATAGGCGTGAAGCAGCCCCTCGGGCGCGGCGATGTCGTCGATATAGAGCGCCTCGCCCGCGACATGCTTGGGCGCGGAATCATGGGTACGGGAGCTGCCGACCGGCCCGCTCTCCAGTCCGATATCGAGCTTGCGGCGCGCGTCAGCCATGATGGGCCTCCGCCAGCAGGCCGGCAACCCGCGTCTGCGTTTCGGCCTGCGTCGTCTCGATCAGAAAACGGCGCAGCAGGTTGCCGGCGATCTTGAGCCGATAATGCGCCGAGGCGCGCATGTCGTCGAGCGGCGTGAAATCCTGCGGCAGGGCCGCGATTGCCGCTGTGACCGCCTTGTCGTCCCATCGCTGGCCGATGAGCGCGGCTTCGGCCGCCGCCGCCCGCTTCGGGATACCGGCCATGCCGCCATAGGCGAGGCGGGCCTCGCTGATGCGCCCATCGCTGCCAAAGACCAGCCGGAAAGCGCCGCAGACGGCCGAGATATCCTCGTCGAAACGCTTCGAGACCTTGGAAACGTGGAACAGCATGTCCTCCGCCAGTTTCGGCACCAGCACGGCCTCGACGAACTCGCCGGGGCGCCGGTCCTGCTTGCGGTATTCGGTGAAGAAATTGTCGAGCGGGATGCCGCGGCGCTCCATTTCTGTCTCGGAAGGCCTTGCGAGCACCAGCGTCGCGTCGAGCGCGATCAGGGCCGGCGGCAGGTCGCCGATCGGCGAGCCGTTGGCGATGTTGCCGCCGATCGTGCCGGCATTGCGCACCTGCTCGCCGCCGAAGCGCCGCATCAGCTCGTCCAGCTGCGGGGAGAGGTTGGCCAGCGCCGTGCGGACGTCGATATGACCAGCCATCGCGCCCAAGCGCAGATGGTCGCCCTCGTCGGCGATGGCGCGCAAAGCCTCGATCCGCCCGAGATAGATCACGGGGTCGAGCCGCTTCATCGCCTTGGTGACCCAAAGCCCCACATCGGTCGCGCCGGCGACCAGCGTCGCGTGCGGATGCGTCGCGACGAGTTCAGCCAAAGCCTCGACCGTTGCTGGCGCATAGAACCGGCCGCCGTCCCCTTGCAAGGCCAGCGTCTCGTCATCGCTCAAGGCCGTGAGCCGCGCCGCAACGGCCTCGCGCTCCTGTAGGAAGCGATCGGCCTCGCGCGGCGCGATCTCGTCCATGCGGCGGCCTGCGGCGATGATCGGCTCGTAGCCGGTGCAGCGGCAGAGATTGCCGGCGAGCGCATCCTCGATGCGTTCGATGCTCGGCTGCTCCTCGTTGAGCCTAAGCGCGAAGAGCGACATCACGAAGCCCGGCGTGCAGAAGCCGCATTGCGAGCCGTGGCACTCGACCATCGCCTGCTGGACCGGATGCAGGGCGCCATCGGCGCCCTTCAGATGCTCGACAGTGAGGATCTGGCAGCCGTCCAATGTCGGCAGGAAGCGGATGCAGGCATTGATCGCCTCGTAGCGCAGCCTTCCGCGATCCAGCCGGCCGACCACGACGGTGCAGGCGCCGCAATCGCCCTCGGCGCAGCCTTCCTTGGTGCCGGTCATGCGCTGGTCGAGGCGCAGCCAGTCGAGCACGGTCAGGGTCGGGTCGCAGCGGTCGATCTCGACCAGCCTGTCGCCGAGCAGGAAGCGCAAGCTCTCACGCATCCTGCCCGCTTCCTTCGCAAAGCCAAATCATGCCCGCAGATTAGGCACGATCCGCGCTTGGCCGGAAGCTTCGATTTGGTGCAGATGTGATGTGGAATTGTGCCGGAGCTGCCCGACGTGACTGCATCCACCGCCTCGCGTGCCCTGCGCGGCCGCCTGCTCTGGTTCGTGGATGATCCACAGGCCGCAGGCGAGGCCGCGCATCGCTATGTCGAAGATGGCCTTCTCGTCATCGAGAATGGGCTGATCAAGGCGGCGGGCGAGGCGCGGGATTTGCTGCGAACGCTGCCGGCCGATACGGAAATCATCGATCACCGTCCGCATCTGATCATGCCGGGCTTCATCGACGCCCATATCCACATGCCGCAGACGCAGGTCGTCGCCTCCTATGGCGCCCAGCTCATGGAGTGGCTGAACAAATACACCTTCGTCGAGGAGCAAAAGCTCGCCCAGCAAGGCCATGCCGAGAAACTCTCGCGCTTTTTCCTCGATGAGTTGCTGGCCAACGGCACGACCACGGCTGCGGTCTATTGTTCGGTCCATCCGCAATCGGCGGAAGCCTTCTTCGCGGAGTCGCAGCGCCGCAACACGCGCATGATCGCCGGCAAGGTGATGATGGACCGCAACGCGCCGGAAGCGCTGACCGACACGGCCGAGAGCAGCTATCGCGATTCGAAGGCGCTGATCGCCCGCTGGCACGGCAAGGGCCGCCAGCTCTACGCCGTCACGCCGCGCTTCGCGATCACCTCGACGCCTGAGCAGATGGCGGCGGCGGGTAGGCTCGCGGCCGAGCATCCCGATTGCCATGTCCAGACCCATATCGATGAGAACCGGGCCGAGATCGCCTTCGCCCGCGAGCTTTACCCGGCCGCAGCCGACTACGCCGACATCTATCGCGGTTACGGTCTGCTCGGGCCGCGGAGCCTGATGGGTCATTGCATCCACATGACGCATAACGAGTGGCAGGCCTTTGCCGAGACCGGCGCGGTCGCGGTGTTCTGCCCGACCTCGAACCTCTTCCTCGGTTCAGGACTGTTCGACTGGGCCCATGCGCGCCAACGCGGCGTCAAGGTCGCAGTCGCCACCGATATCGGCGGCGGCACCTCCTACTCGATGCTCAGGACCATGGCCGAAGCCTACAAGGTGCTGCAGCTTCAAGGGCAAAGCCTCTCGGCTTTGGAGGCCCTGCATGCGATCACGCGCGGCAACGCCGTGGCGCTCGGCCTGGATCATCTGATCGGCAGCCTGGAGCCCGGCCGCGAGGCGGATGTCGTCGTGCTCGATACGGGCGCGACGCGGGCGATGGCGCATCGCCTGGAGACGGTGCGCGATCTGGCGGAGGAACTCTTTGTGCTCGTCACGCTCGGGGACGAGCGCAATGTCGCCGCGACCTATGTGATGGGGGAGCGGGTGGGGCTCCCGGAAGGAGCCATCTGACGCCACCCGTCATGGTCGGGCTTGTCCCGACCATCCACGTCTTTGCTTGGTTGATCGCGCGTGGTATTCAAGACGTCGATGCTCGCCGCGAGTGCGAGCCTGACGCCAAGGTCACAGCGGCTCTATCTCAGCCCAGGACGCCGCCCTTGCGGGCGTAGTCGATATAGATATCGCGCAGGCGCAGCGCGGTCGGACCGGGCGCGCCGTTATGGATCGTGTGGCCGTCGATCGTGGTCACCGGCATGACGAGGCTGGTCGCGGAGGTGATGAAGGCCTCCTCGGCGTCGAGAGCTTCTTCCAGCGTGAACTCGCGCTCCTCGAAGCTGAAGCCGGATTCCGCGAGATAGGCCAGTACCGCCTTGCGGGTGATGCCCGGCAGCACCTTGTTGGAGAGCGGGCGCGAGATCAGCGTCTTGCCCTTGACGATCCAGGCGGTGGAGGAGGCGCCCTCGGTCACCACGCCGTCCTCGGTGAGCCAGGCTTCCTGCGCGCCGCTTTCCAGCGCGAACTGCTTGGCGAGCACGGGAGCGAGCAGATTGACGCTCTTGATGTCACGGCGGGCCCAGCGCAGGTCCGGCGTCGAGACGACCTTGATGCCGGTCTTGGCGCCCGGGGCGTTCACGAAATTGCGGGCCTGGGTGAACATCACCAGCGTGGGCGCGACATCCTTCGGGAAGGGGAAGTCGCGATCGGAGGCGCCGCGCGAGACCTGCAGATAGATGCCGCCCTCGTCGAGATTGTTGCGCTTGATCAGCTCCTCATGAACAGCGACCAGTTCGGCCTTCGACCACGGAAGGGCGAGACGGATTTCGCCGCAGGAGCGTTCGAGGCGGGCGAGATGCGCCTCGCAATCGACGAGCCTGCCGCCGATCACCGCCGAGACCTCGTAGATGCCGTCGCCGAAGATGAAGCCGCGGTCGAAAACGGAAATCTTGGCCTCTTCCTCGGGAAGATAGGCGCCATTGACGTAGACGATGCGGCTCATCGATGCGGACTCGCTGATTGGAAGAAAACGCCAGCCCTTCCTAGCGAAGCTCGGCTGCGGTTGCGAGCCTCAAGGCGGGGAAACAGCCCGGCGTCTGATGCAGGGCCGGTTCAAGCCTTCAGGCTCAGGAAGCGCGTCGGGATCGCGCCGCGCAGGTTCTGCTCGAAGCCTGAGAGCTTCGGCGAGACCAGATTCTTGGTCGAGTAATGCAGCACCGGAATCCACGGCTCGTCACGGATGACGATGCTGTCGGCCTCGCGCAGGATCGCGGCCCGCCGGGCGAGGTCGAGTTCCTCGGTCGCGAGCTTCATCAGCGCGTCGAATTGCGGATTCCTGTACTTGCCGATGTTGAAGCCGGCATTGTCGCTCTCGAACAGGAACAGGAAGTTCTGCGGGTCGGAATAGTCGCCGATCCAGCCATAGCGCGCGACGTCGAAATCGCCGCCGTCGCGCAGATAGGCGAAATGCGTGCGGAAATCGGTCTCGACGAAACGGGTCTCGACTCCGATGGCACGCCATTGCTCCGCGATCGCCTCGGCGGTGTGGCGATTGTTGTCGGTGGTATTGAAGCGGAACTCGACCTGGAGCGGCACGCCGCCGCCGAACCCGGCCGAGGCGAGCAGCCGCTTCGCTTCGTCCTCGCGCTCCAGCACCGAGGCATAGCGGAAATCGAGCTCGGCCCGCTCGCCGTAATTGCCGATATGCGGCGGGATCACACCATAGGCCGGCAGCATGGTACCGCCCCAGACACGGTCGGCGATGAACTCGCGGTCGATCTGCAGCGAGAGCGCCCGTCTGACGCGCTCGTCGTCGAAGGGCGCCTTGGCGCTGTTGATGATCAGGAAATAGGTCGCGAGATAGGGGCCGATCCGGACCTGGTCGCCGAGCTTGTCCTTCAGGCTCTTGAACTGGTCGGCCGGGATATCGGTCGTCAGGTGCAGTTCGCCGGCCTGGAAGCGCCGCGCGGCCGCCGCAAGGTCCGAGGCCGGATAGAAGATCACAGTGTCGATCTTCACCTCGGCGGCTGCATGGAAATGCGGGTTGCGGTCGAGCCGGATATGCGAGTTCGGCGCCAGCTCTTTCAGCAGATAGGGGCCGTTGGTGATCCAGTTTTCCGGTCGGCCGGGCTCCTGCACGGCCTTGGCCACGCTGGCCGGGTGCACGGGCAGGGTGCTCTGATGGGTCAAGAGTTCGAGAAGATAGGGCGTCGGCTGCTCCAGCGCGATCTCCAGCGTGCTCTCGTCGGGAGCGGCGACACCGAGCGCTTCGATCGATGAGCCGGCGGTCGCCTTGTGGATGGCCTCGGCATTGCGGATCGGGAAGAGCAGGTTGGCGTATTTCGCGCCGGTTTCCGGATTGACGATGCGCCGGAAGGAATAGACGAAATCCGAGGCCTTGACCGGGTCGCCGTTCGACCATTTTGCGTTGCCGCGCAGCTTGAAGCGCCACGTCTTGCCTTCCGGGCTCATCGTCCAGCTCTCGGCGACGCCCGGCACGACTTCCCCCTTCATGTCGTGGATGACGAGGCCCTCGCGCAGGTCGCGCAGCAGATGCGCTTCGGCGACGGTCGAGGTCTTGTGCGGATCGAGCGTCTCCGGATCGCCGTCATTGCCGCGATGGAAGACAATCTGGCCCTGGGAGGCCGCGGCGCGTGTCGCGGCCAGGATGGCGGCAAACGCCAAGGGCGCGTGGCGGCGCGTGACGTCGAGCATGGCAACCTCCCTCGAATCGGGCGTCGTTGCGAGCGATGCCCGACTTCCGGGAAGTAGACCCTGTCGGACCGAGTCTGCCAAGCGCGAAAACGACGATGCCGTCGTCGTTTTCGCTCCTTGGTTGTCAGCAGTTGGCCAGAAGCTCAGCGGCCGGCCGCGGCGGCGGCGCTTTCCTGCGCCTCGACCACCGCAACCGCGGTCATGTTGACCACGCCGCGGGCCGTCACCGAGCCGGTGAGGATATGCGCGGGCTTGGCCGTGCCGATCAGGATCGGCCCGACCGGCAGCGCATCGGCCATCACCTTGGCAAACTGGTAGGAGATATTGGCGGCGTCGAGATTGGGGAAGATCAGGACGTTCGCCATGTCCTTCAGCGTGGAGGAGGGCAGGACACGCTCGCGGATCATCGGCATGAGCGCGGTGTCGGCCTCCATCTCGCCGTCGCATTCGAGATGCGGCGCCCGCTCGCGGATCAGTTTCAGCGCCTTGCGCATTTTGAGCGAGGAGGGCGTGTCCGCGGCGCCGAAATCGGAATGCGAGAGCAGGGCGATCTTCGGGGCGATGCCGAAGCGCTGGACATGGTCGGCGGCGAGCACGGTCATATCGGCGATCTCCTCCGCCGTCGGATCATGCTTCACATGGGTGTCCGACAGGAAGAAGGCGCCCTTGTTGGTGATGATGAGTGTCATCGCCGCGATGTCGCAGACATCAGGCGCCATGCCGATGATGTCCTTGATGTGCCGCAGGCGCGACATGAACCGGCCTTCGAGACCGGAGATCATCGCATCGGCATCGCCGCGGGCAACGGCGAGCGCCGCGATCACCGTGTTGTTGGTGCGCACCAGCGAACGCGCCGCCTCGGGCGTGATGCCGCGCCGGCCGGCGATGTCGAGATAGGTCTGGACATAGTCGCGATAGCGCGGATCGTCCTCGGGGTTCACCACCTCGAAATCGACGCCGGGCTTGAGCGACAGGCCGAAACGCTGGATGCGCGTCTCGATCACGCTCGGGCGGCCGATCAGGATCGGAACGGCCAGCCCTTCCTCCAGCGCGATCTGGGCGGCGCGCAGGACGCGCTCGTCCTCGCCCTCGGCATAGATCACGCGCTTGGGATCGGCCTTCGCCTTCTGGAACAGCGGCTTCATCAGGAAGCCGGAGCGGAAGACGAAGCGTGAGAGCTGCTCGCGATAGGCCTCGACATCGACCAGGGGCTTGCGGGCGACGCCGGTCGCCATGGCAGCCTCGGCGACGGCCGGCGCGATGCGCATGATCAAGCGCGGATCGAACGGGTTCGGGATCAGGGAGTTCGCGCCGAAGGTCGAGGCCTCGCCGCCATAGGCGCGCGCCGCGATGTCGGAGGTCGCTTCGCGGGCGAGCGAGGCGATGGCGCGTACGGCGGCGAGCTTCATCGCCTCGTTGATCGTCGTCGCCTGCACGTCGAGCGCGCCGCGGAAGATATAGGGGAAGCAGAGGACGTTGTTGACCTGGTTCGGATAGTCCGAGCGGCCGGTGCAGATCATCGCGTCGGGGCGCACGGCGAGCGCGTCCTCGGGCGTGATCTCGGGATTGGGGTTGGCGAGAGCCAGGATCAGCGGTTTGGGACCCATCTGCTTCGCCATCTCGGGCTTGAGCACGCCGGCGGCGGAGAGGCCGAGGAAGACGTCGGCGCCGCCGATGACGTCATTGAGCGTCCGGGCGTCGGTCTCCTGCGCATAGACCTCCTTCCAGCGGTCCATCAGCGTGTTGCGGCCCTTGTAGACCACGCCGTCGAGATCGGTGAGCCAGATATTCTTGCGCTGCGCGCCGAGCTCGACCAGCAGGTTGGTGCAGGCCAGTGCCGCGGCGCCCGCGCCGGAGACGACGATCTTGACGTCGGCGATCTTCTTGCCCGCGAGGTCGAGCCCGTTCAGGACGGCGGCCGAGACGATGATCGCCGTGCCGTGCTGGTCGTCATGGAAGACCGGGATCTTCATCCGGGCCTTGAGCTGCTCCTCGATTTCGAAGCATTCCGGCCCCTTGATATCCTCGAGATTGATGCCGCCGAAGGTCGGCTCCAGCGCAGCGACGACCTCAACGAATTTCTCGATGTTCTTCTGCTCGACCTCGATGTCGAAGCAGTCGATGCCGGCGAATTTCTTGAAGAGGACGGCCTTGCCCTCCATCACCGGCTTGGAGGCGAGCGGGCCGATATCGCCGAGGCCGAGCACAGCGGTGCCGTTGGTGATGACGGCGACGAGGTTCTGGCGCGAGGTCAGCTCGGCGGCTTCGGAGGGGTCGTCGACGATCGCCTCGCAGGCGGCGGCGACGCCGGGAGAATAGGCGAGCGCGAGGTCGCGCTGGTTGCCAAGCGGCTTGGTCGCCTGGATCTCGAGCTTACCGGGCCGGGGCTGGCGATGATAGACAAGCGCGCCCGAGCGCAGATCGGTGGAGAGGGTGCTTTTCATGGCGCGCTTTCATCCCCGCAGTACGAGCAATGCTGGTCGCGCGAAAGCCCCCATCCCGTCAAGCCGTCGAGGCGTTGCAAGCAGTTTCGCCGCGGCGGAAAGGATGGCGGCGCAGCGGCGATTGCGCCGTGCGCCTCCGGCATCACAACTTGAATCAGTTTGGCAGGGCGTTGAATCGACAGGCGAGGAGCCGCGCGCAAGCGCCGGAAATGATTCAACAAGCGGCGTGACGCGGGGCGAGCGCCGACGCTCAGAACGCCTTGAAGGTGATGATCGTGTGGGTGTCGGCGATCTCGGGGATCGACTGGACCTTCTGCGCCACGAAATGGCCGATATCGACATCGGCTGCGACGTGGAACTTGGCCAGGATGTCGTAATTGCCGGCAGTCGAGTAAATCTCGGAGGCGATCTCGCGATCGGCCAGTTCGCTGGCGACCTCATAGGTCTTGCCGAGCTTGCATTTGATCTCGACGAAGAAGGTCTGCATCGCGCGCTCCGAAACTCTGATGGGGTCTGGATAGAACCCCAGGCGTGGAAAGATCAAGCGCCGGCGAGCGTGGCGATCCGCCGTGTCATCGCGTTTTCCGGATCGGTCAGCCCGGCGATCACGGTGAAATGGTTGGCGCCGGGGATCTCCTCGTAGCGCGTCGTCACGCCTTCCAGACCCCAGACATCGACGAGCCGGCGGCTCTGCTTGTGGTATTCGGCGCTTTCCGCGCCACCGACGACCGCGTCCATCGTCAATCGCGAGGGGGCCGACCAGAATAGTGGGCTTTCGAGCTCCGCGGCAGCCAGATCGAGATTCAGCGCGTTGTTGATGGTCGTCTCGGTGAGGGGCTTCAGGTTGTAGAGGCCGGAGATGCCATAGGCCGCCGGCACGAGCTGGTCCGGCAGGTCCTGGTCGACATTCTTCCAGTCGGTGGCGAGCGTGCATGCGCTGAGATGGCCGCCGGCTGAGTGCCCCGTCGCGATCACCGGCAGGCCGAAACGCCGCCACAGCGCCGCGGCCGCCTGCTGCAACTCCCAGACGATATGGCCGAGATGGACCTGCGGGCAGAGATCATAGCCGACCACCGCGACCGGCAGGCCGAGCCGGTTCAGTCCGCGCGCCATATGCGAGAAATAGCCGCGGTCGAGCGCCTGCCAGTAGCCGCCATGGATGAACATCACCAGCGCATTGCCGCGGATCGCCTCGGGCTTGAACAGGTCGTAGGCTTGGCGCTCGCCTTCGCCATAGGAGACGTCCAGCTCGCACAGCGCTTCGCTGCGATAGGCGGCGGCATCGCTCTGCCAGCCAGCGATGATGCCGGGATGTTCCGGCACGCGGGCGCGGTTGTTGTATTCGGTCTCGTAGTCCTGCGACATCGATCGTCCATCGCTGAAGGTCGTTTGATTGGGCCGCACCGTGGCAGCCCGGCGCGCTTCGCGCCAGCGCTTTTGACAGGACCCCGCTCCGGCGCCAAAAGGCGGCAAGCCCATCGCAAAGGGCAACGGAGGTCGCCATGGAAAATCCCGTTCTCGCCGAGGTCACACGCGGCAATGTCATCGAATCGCGCCATCGCGGCGCGGCGATCGTCGTCGATGCCGATGGCGGCGTGGTGTTCTCCGTGGGCGATGTCGAGCGCCCGGTCTTCCCGCGCTCCGCCGTCAAGGCGATCCAGGGCCTGCCCTTGATCGAGAGCGGCGCCGCCGACCGCTACGGGCTGACCGAGGCCGAGATCGCGCTCGCGGTCTCCTCGCATTCCGGCGAGCCGCTGCATGCCCAGACGTCGCTGGCGATGCTGCGCAAGGCCGGTCGCGACGCCGGCTGCCTCGAATGCGGCGCGCATTGGCCCTCGAACGAGAACGTCTCCCGCGCCCTCGCCAAATCGGGCGCCGAGCCGAGCGCCCTCAACAATAACTGCTCCGGCAAGCATGCCGGCTTCGTCTGCCTGTCCTGCACCATGGACGAGGACCCGACCGGCTATGTGAAGGCGAACCATCCCGTGCAGCAGGCGGTGCGCGGCGCACTGGAGGCCGTGACCGGGGCTGTCCACAGCGCCGACCGGATGGGCATCGACGGCTGCTCGATCCCGTCCTACGCCGTGCCGCTTTCGGCGCTGGCGCTGGGCTTCGCCCGGCTCGGCACTGGCCGCGGCTTCGGGCCGGAGCGGGCGAAGGCGGCGGCGCGCATCCGGGCGGCCGCAGCAGCCCATCCCTTCATGGTCGCCGGCACCGGCCGCTACGACACGCGCTTGATGGACCTGCTCGGCGCGCGCGCTTTCACCAAGACCGGTGCCGAGGGCGTCTATTGCGCCGCGCTCCCCGAACTGGGCTACGGCATCGCCCTGAAATGCGATGACGGCGCCGGCCGCGCCGCCGAAGTCGCGCTCGGCGCCCTGATCGCGCGCTTCCTGCCGATGGACGATGCCACGCAGGCTGCCTTCGCGCCGCTGCGCGAGACCGTCCTGAAGAACTGGAATGGCATCGAGGTCGGCCGCATCCGCGCTCCGGCCGCCTGAGCCTCGATCAGCGCACCGCGTTGTTCGCGACCACGATCCCGGCGGCCCTGCTGTCGGGGGCCTTGGTCAGGTCGCCGGTGACGGGCTTGCCGTATTCGGTGCCGATCACGGCGCCGTCGCGGGCCTCTGCGATAACGTTGTTGGCGACCAGCGCGTTGCGCTCCTTCGGCACCAGCGACACCGAGACGCCGATGCCGGTCTTGCGAATGACGTTGCCGGTGGCAGCGAGGTTGCGCATGCCCCAGGACCAGCCGAGCACGATGCCGATATCGCTGGCATCCTCGATGACATTGCCAGTCACCGCCGCTTCCGCCTCGACATGGATGCCGAAGCCGCCGACCGGGTCCTTGCTATAGGGAACCGCCTTGCGCGTCGCCCGGCGGATGATGTTGTTGGCGCAGACCGCCATGCGCCCGCCCTGGTCGAGATTGGTCATCGAGGCGCCGGACGCACAGTCTTCGACATGGTTGTTGGCGATGATCGCGCCCTCGAAGGCGAACTCGCTGTAGAGGCCGACCTCCCCGCAGCGCCGGCCCTGATTGCCAAGCATCTGGACGCCGGAGCCGGAATTGTTGCGGATGAAGCTCAGCGCGCAATCGCGCAATTGATTACCCTCGATGATGACGCCCCCGGCGCGGAAGACACTGATGCCGTTGCCATTCTGGCCACTGCCGCCGCCATCGGTCCGGATGCGCATAACCTGGTTGCCGCGAACGATCGAGCCGTCGTCGCCCGGCTGGCTGCGCCAGATCTGGATGCCGTTATTGCCGCAATCCTCGACGCGGTTCTGCTCGACGGTAAGGCCCTTCGAATCGATGGCGAACACGGCTGCGTCCCGCATGTCGCGGAAGCGGTTCGCCGTGATCCGCCCGCCGCAGCGATCGAGCGTCAGGCCGACCGAGCCCGCCTTGACGAAGGCGCAGCCGGACATCGCGAGCTCGCCGACATTCTCGGCCGTCAGCAAGCCGCTTCGCTGTGCCGATGGAATGTCGAACCCGTCAAAACTCAAGCCGGAGAGCTCGGCGCGGGCGATATTGCGGGCGATCAGCGGCGCCTGGCCATTGGCTGTGACGAGATGCGTCTCGCCGGGTAGGCCGATGATTCGGGCGTTCTCGGGCAGCGCGACGCCGCCGACCCGGTAGCGACCGGGCGGCAGGAGAAGCGGTGCACCACGCGCGGCAGTCTGCTTCAGGGCAGCCAGCAGTTGTCGCGACTGATCCTCGGTGGCGCCAGGGCGCAGGCCGAATTGGCCGGCATCGAGCCCGAGATGGCCGAGCGGGCCGGCAGCCGTCCCGCGCGCTTGTGCAGAGGCGGGAAGGATGGCCGAGGCCGTGCCGAAAAGGCTCATCGCCAGCACGCTGCGTCGGGGCAACACCATGGAAACTCCTGTTCCGCCGGCTTGGATCAACCGGCGTGCCAACATCGCCTGTGCCGATCTGGAACCATGAAGGGCGGCGTGAGCGCTATAGCCCGAGCGCCCGCGCGATCTCCTCGGCGGCCGCTGTCGGAGGCAGGCGGCCGGCCGCGACGGCAGCTTCCAGCTCGGGCGTGCGGGCCTTTAGCGCCGGATCGTGCCGCAGCTTCGCCTGCAACCGGTCCTGCACAATCGCCCACATCCATTTCACATCCTGCTTGCGGCGCTTCTCGGCGATCAGGCCCTTGGCCTCGAAGCGGGCATGATGCTCCCCGACCTTGCTCCAGAGCGCATCGAGGCCGAGGCCGGTCAGCCCCGAGATGGTCACGACCGGCGTGCTCCATAGTGGCGATGCGGGCGCCAGGATATGGAGCGCGGCCTTGTACTGGGCGGCGGCGGCGCGGGCAGGCGTTGCGCCGTCGCCATCGGCCTTGTTGACCGCAATCATGTCGGCGAGCTCGATGATGCCCTTCTTGATGCCCTGCAATTCATCGCCGGCATTGGGCAGCATCAGCACCAGGAAGAAATCGGTGAGATCGGCGACGGCGGTCTCCGACTGGCCGACGCCGACCGTCTCGACCAGGATCACGTCGAAACCGGCAGCCTCGCAGAGCAGCATGGTCTCGCGGGTCTTGGCGGCGACGCCGCCGAGCGTGCCCGAGGACGGGGAGGGGCGGATATAGGCGTTTGGGTCGACCGCGAGCCGGGCCATCCGCGTCTTGTCGCCGAGGATCGAGCCGCCGGTGCGGGTCGAGGACGGATCAACTGCAAGCACTGCGACCTTGTGGCCCCTGCCTGTGAGATAGGTGCCCAAGGCATCGATCGTCGTCGACTTGCCGACGCCGGGTACGCCGGTGATGCCGACCCGAATCGCTCGCCCCGTATGAGGCAGCAGCCGCTGGATCAGCGCTTGCGCTTGCTCGCGATGGTCTGCGCGGCGCGATTCCGCGAGCGTGATCGCGCGCGCCAGAGCCGCACGCTCGCCGGCGAGGATCGCATCGCCGAGCGGATCGGCTGGAGAACTGCTGTCGACCATGTCGCCAGTTAGCAAGTCACGCGAGCGGGCGACAAGGTGTGCCTGCCCGCGATTGCTTCATCACTGTGTCATGGTCGCCTCTTGTGAATCCGCCGTGGCGATGAGACGACTTGATGATGATGTGCGTGGCGATGCGGTTTCGTATTTTCCTGTTGGCCCTGTTTCTGCCACTGGCGCTCGCAGCTTGCGGCACGCCGCGCGTGCTGGAGCTGAGCCAGGCGCCGAAGGCGGATATCGCCGGCATCGTCCAGATCTATGTCGCGACGACGCGCGAGGTCTCGGCCCAGCCGGTCTATTTCAGCGGCGAACGCGGGCCGAATCTCTCCTTCGCCCGCCTGGACATCACCGTGCCGCGCGCCCACAAGGCCGGCAGCCTGGAATTGCCCGATTCCGGCCCGGGCGACCCGGCCAAGCATTTCACCGCGACCTATATCCAGAAGCTCGACCTCGCGCCTGTCGTGTCCGATGTGCGCAAGGAGCTGCAGCGGCGCCCGGCGTCTCAGCGCGATGTGCTGGTTTTCGTCCACGGCTACAACACGAATTTCGCCGATGCGGCCTATCGTTTCGCCCAGATCGTCTATGATTCCGGCTTCAAGGGCGTCCCGGTGCTGTTCACCTGGCCCTCGCGCGGGCAGCTCCTGGCCTATCCCTATGACCGCGAAAGCGCGTTCTATTCGCGCGACTTCCTCGAGGCCAACCTGCGCGCCATCGCCCGCGACCTCGGCACCTCGCGCATGGATATCCTCGCCCATTCAATGGGTACGCTGCTGACGCTGGAGACGCTCCGCCAGGCCGCGATCCGTGGCGATGGCAGCTTCGGCGGCAAGCTGCGCGACGTCATGCTCGCGGCCCCGGACGTCGATCTCGACGTGTTCAAGACGCAGATGCGCGCGATTCGGCGGCCGATAACAGTCTTCGTCTCGGCCGATGACAGGGCGCTCGACTTCTCCCGGCGCTTCGCCGGCGACAAAACGCGATTGGGAGCGGTGTCGAGCAAGGACACCGAAACGATCGCGGAGCTGGAAAGGCTCGGCGTGAAGCTGATCGACCTGTCCGAGGTCTCCTCCGGTGACAGCCTCAACCACGCCAAATTCGCGTCCTCGCCTAAGGTGGTGCAGCTCATCGGCCAAAGGCTGCAGCAGGACAGGGGCATCGGCTTCGCCGGACCGCAACTCGGCGACAAGGTTGGCGACATCGCGGGTGGTGTCATCGGCACGGTCGGCTCGACCGTCGGGCTCGTCGTCACGGCGCCGATCCAGATCATCTCCGGCGCAACACAGTGATGTCGCCTCCGTGCAACGCAGGCGCCGCTTGCGGCAAGCTCTCGCGTTTTTGCCCCATTCTGGCCGCGTTGGCCTGCCTTTAGAGGTTCAGCTGCCAGCTCGGCCTCTCACATTCTGACCGGATGCCTGTCCCCATGCCCGTTACAAGGCGCGCCTTTTCATGCCGTTCGCTGGCCCTTGCCGCGTTCCTGCCGCTGGGCCTCGCCGCCTGCGCCCAGAGCGAGGCGAGCGTCTCGCCCTTCTCCGAGCCGGAGCGCGCCGATACGTCGGCGCTCGGCAAGGATCCGCGCTTGCTCGTGATGACGACGCGCCGCTCGACGGGCAATGCCGCGCCCTATTTTAACACCGATCGCGGCCCTTTGACCTTCGCCGAAGCGCGATTGTCGCCGCCCGGCCGCGGCATCTCGGGGCGCGTCTCGTCGGCGGTCAGCGGCGACTGGGAGGTGCTCGGGATCTCTCGTGAAACCACGGGGGACGCCGCGGCGCGTGCCTTTTCCGATGCCGTGAACGGCCGCGACGTGCTGCTCTATATCCACGGCTTCAACGAGACCTTCGAGACGGCGGCGCGCAGCGCCGGGCAGCTCTCCCATTCCCTGGAATTCCAAGGTCGCACCGCCTTGTTCACCTGGCCCTCCGGCGGCAAGCTCTTCGACTACGCTTACGACCGCGAGAGCGCCCTGTGGTCGCGCGACGGTTTCGTCCAGACGCTGCAGGCGCTCGTCGCCAACCCGACGGTGGGCCGCATTCACATCGTCGCCCATTCCATGGGCACCTTCCTGACCCTGGAAGGCCTGCGCGAATTGCGTGATTCCCAGGACGTCTATGCCCGCATAGGTTCGGTCGTGCTGGCCTCGCCCGATGTCGATATCGACGCCTTCGAGCAGACGGTGAAGCGGCTCGGCCCGCTGGCCCAGCGCATGACCGTGATCATCGATCCCGGCGACCGGGCGCTGGCAGTCTCGGCGCGCATCGCCGGCGGCGTCGCACGCGCCGGCGCCGCGGACCGCTCGCGGCTGGAGGCTCTGGGCGTCAGGGTCGCGGATACCTCCGGCCGGGGCTGGAGCATGTTGCGCCACGACCTCTTCCTGTCCAATAGCGAGGTCACGCAGGTCGTACGCCGCGCGATGGATCGCGGCATCTAGGTTGTGGCGCGCAGAATCCGCCGAAAAGTGCTACCGGCTTTTCGGCAAGATCCGCGAGAGGAGCAGGCGGCATGAAGCGGCTGGGCAGGGGATTGTTGGCAGTTGCGCTGGCGCTGGGTTTCGGCCTCTCCGCCGCATCCGCCGAGGCACCGGCGCTTTTCGCCCAGACCGGGCCGGCCGAGGGCAGCTATACCGATCCGCTGCCGGCCACGATCGCGGTCTCGACCTATGCGCCGCCGGCCTGCTCAGCCAAGCCCTGCCCTTTGCTGATCGCGGTCCATGGCATGGGCCGCAACGCGAAGAGCGCGCGTGATGCCTGGAAGGCCGCGGCCGATCAGGCCGGGTTCCTCGTACTCGCCCCGCGTTTCGACAACGATCAGTTTCCGAGCCGCCTGTTCCAGCAGGGCGGGGTGCGCGGCGAGCCGGACAAGGCGAAATGGACCTTTGGCTTGATCGAAAGGCTGTTCGATGCCGCTCGCGCCAGCGGCCGCGTCGCCGGAAACAGCTACACGATCTTCGGTCACTCGGCCGGCGCCCAGTTCGTGCATCGCATGATGCTGCTGATGCCGGAGGCGCGCATCGCGACGGCCGCCGTGGCCAATGCCGGCTACTATACGTTGCCCGCTCTGACCGGCGAGCGCGCCTATCCCTATTCGCTCAAGGGCACACCGGGTGCCGACGCCACGCTGGCCCGTGCCTTCGCCAAGCCGATGCTGGTCATGCTCGGCGATAACGACATCGATCCCAACCATCACCAGCTCAACAAATCCCGTGGTGCGGAGGAGCAGGGGCCGACCCGTTTCGCCCGCGGGCAGCACTTCATGGCCGCGGCCACTGAGGAGGCACGCCGTCTTGGCGTGCCGCTCCGCTGGCGCGAGATCGATGTGCCCGGCGTGGCGCACCAGCAGACCGGCATGGCCAAGGCTGCGGCGGCCGAACTGTTTGGCGCTCATTGAACGACACTAGATCGGCGGCAGGCCGGAGCGCTTCTTGATCGTCGCCAGCGCGAAATTGGATTCGACCGACTGGATGCATTTCAGCCGCGTCGCCTTCTGCTTCAGGAAGCGCTCATAGCCCTCGATGCCGTCGGTGACGACGCGCAGCAGGTAGTCCTGCGAGCCGGTCATCAGATAGCATTCGGCGACTTCGCTCCAGCTTTCGACCGCCTTCTCGAATTCGGCGATCTGCTCCTGGTTCTGCTGGGTCAGCCGCACCGAGACGAAGACGCTGAAGGGCAGGCCATAGGCCTTGGGGTCGACGACCGCCGTATAGCCCTGGATGACGCCGGTCTCTTCCAGTCGCTTCAGCCGCCGCAGGCATGGCGTCGGCGACAGCCCGACGCGCTGCGACAGGTCCTGGTTGGTGATGCGCCCGTCCTCCCGCAGCACGGCGAGAATTCGGCGGTCGATGCTGTCGAGCACGATATGCTCCATCCCTGTTGAAATTGAGCAGAAAGCTGCTCAGGACACATTAGGATGATGCTGATCGGCCAAGCAATGGCGCGCTGATGGGAATAATCTGGTCCCAGAAACCGGGCCTGCGTCGCAGGATCGCAAGGGAGAGCGCCATGAGCGAAGACAACTACCACAAGGACCGGATCGCCAACCGCAAGCTCCATCCCGAGACGCTGATGATGGGTTTCGGCTATTCGCCGGCCATGTCGGAGGGCTCGCTCAAGCCGCCGGTCTTCCTGACCTCGACCTTCGTTTTCCAGAACGCCCAGCAAGGCAAGGACTTCTTTGATTTCACTTCGGGCCGGCGCCAGCCCAAGCCCGGCGAGAAGCCCGGCCTGGTCTATTCGCGCTTCAACCATCCCAATATGGAAATCCTCGAGGATCGCTTGGCGATCTGGGACGAGGCCGAGAAATGCGCCGTCTTCGCCTCGGGCATGGCCGCGATCGCGACCACCTGCTTCGCCTTCCTGCGCCCGGGCGACACGATCCTGCATTCGCGCCCGCTCTATGGCGGCACCGAGACCCTGCTGAAGAACCAGATGGGCGCCTTCGGCGTCACGCCCTTCGGCTTCACCGACGGGCTCGACATCGCCCAGATGCGGCAGGTCGCGAAGGAGGCGGCTGCGAAGGGCCGCGTCGCGATGATCCTGGTGGAGACCCCGGCCAACCCGACCAACGGCCTGGTCGATCTCGCCGCCTGCAAGGCGATCGCCGACGAGCTTGAGAAGTCGCAGGGCCATCGCCCGCCCGTCGTCGTCGACAACACCATGCTCGGCCCGAAATACCAGAAGCCGCTGAAGCAGGGCGCCGATCTCTCGCTGCTCTCGCTGACCAAATATGTCGGTGGCCATTCCGATCTCGTCGGCGGCTCGATCAGCGGTTCGGAGGCTCTCGTACGGCAGGTGAAGGCCTGGCGCGGTTCGCTGGGCACGCAGCTCGACCCGAATTCCTGCTGGATGCTGATGCGCTCGCTGGAGACGCTCGACATCCGCATGAGCCGCGCCAACGAGAACGCCAAGCTCGTGGCGGAGTATCTCGAAAGCCACCCGAAGGTGGCCAAGGTCCATTACCTCGGCAATCTCAAGGACGGCGACCCGCGCAAGGCCGTCTTCGACCGCCAGTGCACGGCGGCGGGCTCGACCTTCGCTTTCGACGTCAAAGGCGGCGAGAAGGAGGCTTTCGCGCTGCTCGACAATCTCCAGATCATGAAGCTCGCGGTCAGCCTCGGCGGCACCGAGACGCTGGTCTCGCATCCCGCGGCGATGACCCATTCCGGCGTCGCCCGCGAATTGCGAGAGGAAATCGGCCTGACCGATGCGCTGATCCGCATCTCCGTGGGCATCGAGAATATCGAGGACCTGATCTCGGATCTGGCGCAGGCCTTCGAGGCGGTGTGACCGCTTCGATGTTCTAAACTCCGACCCGTCCCCAGCCCGGCAGCTTCAGCGCCGGGCTGCGCAGGTCGAGCCCGGCGACGAGCCCGAGCAGGTTGATCTCGATGCCCTCGACCCATCCCACGGTCACGCCGGCAAGCCCGTAGAGCGAGGTCTGGATGCCGGTGCGGCTGGCGGTCAGGCCGGCGAAGAGCCCGTCGGCGCGCCAGTCCTTGCCCAGCGCCGTCGGCGGCAGGGCCTGCTGGAGTTCCGGCACCTCCGCCAGGACATGCTGGACGAAGCTGTTCGAGTTCGGCCCCGGCCAGGCAAGATAACTGCCGGGGCTGGAATAGGCGTAGTCAGCCACGGCCGCGCGGAGGCGTGGGATCAGCCGCTCGGCAGCCTCGCCGCGGATGTCGATGACAGGTTCCGGCATGTTGCCGAACCAGCGGCCATCGGCCTCGCGATGGTTGACCCGGACCGGCGCGCCCCAGCCGACGACGTCGAAGCGGGTATAGGCGCTAGCGCCGCGCTCCTTCACCACGATCCAGGAATGATGGGCGAAGATGCCGCGCCAGCGCCCGACGCGCGCGGCGAAGACATGCACCGTCGCTTCCGGCTCGGCGGAAGCCGCCGGCAGCAGTTTGGCGCTCGTCCAGTCGGCGCGCTGCCAGTCCGGCGCATGCGTCTGCCAGACCCACCAGCCTGCATGGCTTGCCAGCGGCAGCAGGAAGACGAGGGCGAAGAACAGCAGGAAGCGGCGGAAGAGGCGCATAGGGCAGGGTATGTGCAGGGCGCCGCCCGCCGGCAAGAATGCCGCCGATCACGCTTGCGTCAGCTGGTTCGAACGGGCTGGTCGGAGTTTGGGCAACCCTTGCCTGTGCGTTGGCCTCGCGCCGCGCCGTTGGCGGTTGAAGCCGGGGGGAAAGCTGGTAGCGTGCGCGGCGTCTGAGCTTGATGGAGGGGCAGATTGGGTAAGACGACGCGACTGGCCGGGGCTTTGGCTGCCTGCGCTATCGGATGGGGACTGCTGGCAGCGCCGGCGGCCGCGCAGGACAAGCAGCTGCGCATCTTCAACTGGTCCGATTATGTCGATCCGGAGGTGCTCGACGCCTTCAAGAAGGAAACCGGCATCACCGTCGTGTACGATACCTTCGACCAGATGGAGACGGTCGAGACCAAGCTTCTCGCCGGCAAGACCGGCTACGACCTGATCGTCGTCACCGCGTCCTTCCTGCCGCGCCACATTCCGCTCGGAATCTATCAGCCGATCGACAAGGACAAGGCGCCCAATCTCAAGAACCTCTGGCCGGAAATTCAGACCCGGCTCTCCAAATACGACCCCGGCAACAAATACGCCGTGAATTACATGTGGGGCACCACGGGGATCGGCTACAACACCGCCAAGATCAAGGAGCGCCTCGGCCCCGACGCGGTGATCGATAGCTGGAAGATCGTCTTCGAGCCGGACACACTGAAGAAGCTCTCGAACTGCGGCGTGCATGTGCTCGACGCGGTCGAGGAGATGTTCCCGGCGGCCCTGCGCTATCTAGGGCTCGATCCCGACTCCAAGAACGAGGCCGATCTCAACAAGGCTGGCGAGTTGCTGCGCAAGATTCGCCCGCATATCCAGAAGTTCCATTCCTCGGAATACATCAACGCGCTGGCGAACGGCGATATCTGCCTGGCCGTCGGCTATTCCGGCGACATCCTCCAGGCCAAGAAGCGCGCCGAGGAGGCCAAGAACGGCGTCCAGATCGCCTATTCCATCCCGAAGGAAGGCGCGCTGATGTGGTTCGACTCCTTGGTGATCCCGAAGGATGCGGGCAATGTCGAGGCCGCCATGAAGTTCATCGACTTCGTCAACCGGCCGGAGATGGCCGCGAAGAACTCGGACTTCATTCAGTATGCCAACGGCAACCTCGCCTCGAAGCCGTTCTTGTCGGCGGCGGTGCGCGACAATCCCGGCATCTATCCGTCGGACGCGGTGATGGCGCGGCTCTACACGATCACGCCCTATGACCAGAAGTCCCAGCGGCTGGTGAACCGGCTCTGGACGCGCGTCAAGACCGGCAAGTGACCGGTGCCGGACGGACCGCTGGTACCATGAAGAAGACCTCGCCCGGCAGCGTGCGCCGGGCCTTCCAGCCCTGGAACGACCCGACGGCGAAGCCGCTGGTGGAGTTCCGGGGCGTGACCAGGCGCTTCGGCGACGTCACCGCAGTAGGCGATCTGTCGCTGGCGCTCTACCCGCGCGAGTTCTTCGCGCTGCTCGGGCCATCCGGCTGCGGCAAGACCACGCTGATGCGCATGCTCGCCGGCTTCGAGGCGCCGGATGCGGGCACGATCCTGCTCGACGGGCAGGACATCACCGGCATCCCGCCGCATCTGCGGCCGATCAACATGATGTTCCAGTCCTATGCGCTGTTCCCGCATCTCAGCGTGGCCGGCAACATCGCCTATGGGCTGAAGCGAGAGGGGCTGCCGCGCGCCGAGATTGACCGGCGCGTCGAGGAGATGCTGGCGCTGGTCAAGCTTTCGGGCCTCGGCGGGCGCAAGCCCCACCAGCTCTCCGGCGGCCAGCGCCAGCGCGTCGCGCTTGCCCGTTCGCTGGCCAAGCGGCCGAAGCTGCTGCTGCTCGACGAGCCGATGGCGGCGCTCGACAAGAAGCTGCGCGAGCAGACCCAGTTCGAACTGATGGACCTGCAGAGCGAGCTTGGCCTGACCTTCATGGTGGTCACCCACGACCAGGACGAGGCGATGACAATGGCCGACCGCATGGCGGTGATGGACCATGGCAAGCTCGTCCAGATCGGCCCGCCGGACGTGATCTACGAGGCGCCGGCCAATCGCCACGTCGCGGAGTTCGTTGGCGACATCAACATCTTCGAGGGCCGGATCGCGGCGGTCGAGGGCGAGCTGGTCCGGGCCGAGGTCCCGCATGTCGGCACTGTCGAGCTCGACGAGGAGGCGCCGGCCCTGAGGCCGGGCGAAGCGCTCGTCGTCGGTATCAGGCCGGAGAAGATCGAGATCGCTCATGACGAGCCGGCGCAGGGCGTCAACAAGGTTGCGGGCGAGATCTGGGATATCGGCTATCTCGGCGACTTCACGATGATCCAGGTGATGCTGGGTGGAGAGGGCGGTCAACTCGTCAAGGTTGCGCTCGCCAACCGCACGCGCCGGCTGGCCCGGCCCTTTGCCTGGGACGACAAGGTCTGGCTCTCCTGGGATGTCGAAGCTGGCGTGGTGCTGCCGCCATGAGCGCGGTCGCCTCGCTGCAGTGGCTGCGCCGGCTGGTCGTGGCCGTGCCGTATCTCTGGCTGACACTGTTCTTTCTGGCGCCGTTTGCCATCGTTCTGCGCATGGCCTTCTCGCAGGCGGCGACGGCGCTGCCGCCCTATGCGCCGCACTGGGAGGGCCTTGCCCAGCTCGGCGACTTCCTCTCGCAGCTTGATCTCGCGAATTTCAGCCTGCTCGGCGACGATCCGCTCTACTGGCAGAGCTATCTCTACTCCCTGCGCATCGCGGCGCTGACGACGGTTTTCGCCCTTGCGATCGGCTATCCGCTTGCCTACGCCATGGCCTCGGCGCCGTCGCGCTGGCGCGGCACCTTGCTCGTCTTCGTCATCCTGCCGTTCTGGACCTCGTTCCTGATCCGCGTCTACGCTTGGATCGGCATCCTCAGGCCGGATGGGCTGCTCGACGCGGCGCTCGCTTTCCTCGGTTTCGAGGCCGAGCCCTTGCGCCTGCTCAACACCGAGACGGCCGTGCTGCTCGGCATGGTCTATTCCTATCTGCCCTTCATGGTGCTCCCGCTTTTCGCCACGCTCGAGAAGCTCGATTGCGGCTTGCTGGAGGCAGCCGCCGATCTCGGCGCCACGCCAATCACGGCCTTCCTCACGGTGACCCTTCCGCTTTCGCTGCCCGGCATCCTCGCAGGCTCCGCGCTGGTCTTCATCCCGGCAGTCGGCGAGTTCGTCATCCCCGACCTGCTTGGCGGCCCAGACACCGTCATGATCGGCAAGGTGCTGTGGAACGAGTTCTTCTCGAACCGCGACTGGCCATTGGCCTCGGCGGTGGCGGTGGTGCTGCTCGTCGTGCTGGTGCTGCCGCTCGTCCTGGCTCAGCGGGCGCGGCTGCGGCGGGAGATGGCGGCATGAGCCGGCTCGGTCCCGGATTGATCCTCGCACTGATCGTCGGCTTCGCCTTCCTCTACCTGCCGATCCTGACGCTCATCGCCTACTCCTTCAACGCCTCGCGGCTGGTGACGGTCTGGGGTGGCTTCTCGACGCATTGGTATGGCGCGCTGATGCAGAACCAGCCGCTGCTCGACGCCGCCTGGCTCTCGATCCGCCTCGGCTTCGTCTCCGCGACGCTGGCGACCATCCTCGGCACGCTAGCGGCGCTCGCTTTGGCGCGGCACGGCCGTTTTCTGGGGCGCACCTTGTTCTCAGGCATGGTGCTGGCGCCGCTGGTCATGCCCGAGGTGGTGACGGGGCTGTCGATGCTGCTGCTCTTCGTCGCCGTCGATGTCGAGCGCGGCTTCTGGACTGTGACGATGGCGCACGCGACCTTCAGCCTCGGCTTCGCCTGCATCGTCGTGCAGTCGCGGCTCACCGGCTTCGACCGCTCGCTGGAGGAGGCGGCTCAGGACCTGGGCGCCACGCCCTTCGTCACCTTCTGGACCGTAACCCTGCCCTTGATCTGGCCGGCGGTGGCGGCGGCCTGGATGCTCGCCTTCACGCTCTCGCTCGACGATCTGGTCATCGCGAGTTTCACGACAGGTCCCGGCGCGACGACATTGCCGATGCGGCTCTATTCGGCAGTCAAGCTTGGCGTCTCGCCCGAGATCAACGCCGCCTGCACGATCATGATCGGCGCTGTCGCCGTCGTCGTTATCGCGGCCTCGCTCCTGCTCAAGCGCGAGCAACTGTCCGGCAGCTAAACCGACATTGATCGGGGTTGTCCGTCATTGCGAGCGCAGCGAAGCAATCCAGGGGGCTGGGGGACGCTTTGACCCAGTCTCCCTGGATTGCTTCTTCGCTTCGCTCCTCGACATGGCTCGTTGAATAAACAACGGCTGAACGGCGCCCTCAAAGCCCGTTCAGGCACGCCATGCGAATGTCCGATCCGTGGCAGGGCGATCCCTGCCGGAACAGGACATGAGACCATGTTTGGCAATCGCGCCCGTATCGGTTTGGCGGCTCTCGCACTCAGCGGCGCCGTTCTCGCAGGGGCGACATTCGCCGGAACAGGCGAGGCCCAGGCCTTCGGCGGCTATGAGCGTTCCTATGACGGCCCGGCCTACGGCTACGGCTGGCGCCCGGCGCCGCCGGCTGTCCACGGCTTCTGGGGCCAGCGCCGCTGGCATCGCTATTATGACGGTTACGGCATGCGGCCGCCTCCGCCGCGCTACGGCTATGGTTACGGCTGGCGGTAAGTGTCGCCACGTCGGTCGTGATCATGGGGCGGGCGCTGCCGGCTGGCAGCGCCCGCCTTCTTTTATTCCGCCGCCGTCCGCTGGGCGTAACCGAGGCGCTGGTTCAGCTCCTGCAGCAGCTTCTCGGCGGCGTCCGCGATCACGGTACCGGGCGGGAAGATCGCCGAGGCCCCCGCCTCGATCAGCGCGTCGAAATCCTGCGGCGGGATGACGCCGCCGACCACGATCATGATATCCGGCCGACCCGCTTGCGCGAGCGCTGCCTTCAGCTCCGGCACCAAGGTGAGGTGGCCAGCCGCCAGCGAGGAGACGCCGACGATATGGACGTCGTTCTCGACCGCCTGCCGCGCTGCTTCGTCCGGCGTCGCGAAGAGCGGGCCGATATCGACGTCGAAGCCGAGATCGGCGAAGGCCGAGGCGATGACCTTCTGGCCGCGATCGTGCCCGTCCTGCCCCATCTTGGCGACGAGGATGCGCGGGCGGCGCCCATCCGCCTCCTCGAAGGCTTCGCACATCATCTGGACGCGCGTCACGGCTGGGTTCATCTCGCCGACCTCCCGCTTGTAGACGCCCGAGATCGCCTTGATCTCGGCCCGGTGGCGCCCGAAGACTTTCTCCATCGCCATGGAGATCTCGCCGACTGTCGCTTTGGCGCGGGCGGCCTTGACCGCGAGATCGAGCAGGTTGCCGTTGCCGGCTGCGCCGTTGGTCAGCGCCGTCAGCGCAGCCTGCGCCTCGGTTTCGTTGCGCTCAGCCTTGAGGCGCTTGAGCTTGTCGAGCTGCTGGGCGCGCACGGAAGCGTTGTCGACCTTCAGCACATCGATCGAAGCCTCGTTCTCGGGCTTGAAGCAGTTGACGCCGATGATCTTCTGCAGCCCACCATCGATGCGAGCCTGCGTCTTGGCGGCGGCCTCTTCGATCCGCAGCTTCGGGATGCCGGCCTCGATCGCCTTAGCCATGCCACCGAGCTTCTCGACCTCCTGGATGTGGCCCCAGGCCTTCTCGGCGAGCTCCGCGGTGAGCCGCTCGACATAATAGGAGCCGCCCCAGGGATCGATGATCCGGGTCGTGCCGCTCTCCTGCTGCAGCAGGATCTGGGTGTTGCGGGCGATGCGGGCCGAAAAGTCCGTTGGCAGCGCCAGCGCCTCGTCTAGCGCGTTGGTGTGGAGCGACTGGGTATGGCCTTGAGACGCCGCCATCGCCTCAATCATCGTGCGCGGCACGTTGTTGAACACGTCCTGCGCCGTCAGCGACCAGCCTGAGGTCTGGCAATGGGTGCGCAGCGGCAAGGATTTCTCGTTCTGCGCGCCGAAATCCTTGACCAGCTTCGCCCAGATCAGGCGGGCGGCGCGCATTTTGGCGACTTCCATGAAGAAGTTCATGCCGATCGCCCAGAAGAAGGACAGGCGCGGCGCGAAAACGTCGACGCCGAGGCCAGCGCGCTGGCCGGCGCGGATATATTCGACGCCGTCGGCGAGCGTGTAGCCGAGCTCGAGGTCCTGCGTCGCCCCGGCCTCCTGCATGTGATAGCCGGAGATCGAGATCGAGTTGAACTTCGGCATGTTCGCCGAAGTGAAGGCGAAGATGTCGCCGATGATCCGCATCGAGGGCGAAGGCGGGTAGATATAGGTGTTGCGGACCATGAACTCCTTGAGGATGTCGTTCTGGATGGTCCCCGAGAGCTTGGCCTGCGGCACGCCCTGTTCTTCCGCCGCGACGATGTAGAGCGCCAGCACCGGCAGGACGGCGCCGTTCATCGTCATGGACACGCTCATCTGGTCGAGCGGGATGCCGGAGAACAGCGTGCGCATGTCGTAGATCGAGTCGATTGCGACGCCGGCCATGCCGACATCGCCGCCGACGCGCGGGTGGTCGGAATCGTAGCCGCGATGGGTGGCGAGGTCGAAGGCGACCGAGAGCCCCTTCTGACCGGCGGCGAGATTGCGCCGATAGAAGGCGTTCGAATCCTCCGCCGTGGAGAAGCCGGCATATTGCCGGATCGTCCAGGGCTGGTTGACATACATCGTCGGGTAGGGGCCGCGCAGATAGGGCGCGATGCCCGGCAACGTGTCGACGAAGGGCAGGCCATCACGGTCGGCGGCGGTATAGACCGGCTTGACCGGGATATCCTCGGGTGTCAGCCAGGCCTCGCCGGTCGGCAATGCGCTGGCGGTGGGGCGAGCCCCCGCGAAGGCGAGTTTTGTGAAATCCGGGATCGCGGTCATGACTGGCTCCCGTCGGTCCTGTCCCACCAATGGTGGAAATGATGCACCGGTCCGTGGCCGTGGCCAACCGGAACCTGATCGGCCGCGGCGATGGCGGCGGAGATATAGGTCTTGGCGTGGCCGACCGCCTCCGCCAGCGCCAGCCCCTTGGCGAGATTGGCGGCGATGGCCGAGGACAGAGTGCAGCCGGTACCGTGCGTATTGCGCGTCGCGAGGCGCGGCGCGTTGAAGCGCTGGCGCGCGCCGCCCGCCAGCAGCAGGAGGTCGCTGCTGATCTCGCCGGTGCCGTGCCCGCCCTTGACCAGCACATTGGCGGCGCCGAGCGCGGCGAGCTTCTCGGCCTGCTCGTCCATCGCCTCATCGGTCTCGGCGGCACTGGTGCCGAGCAGGGCCGCGGCTTCCGGCAGGTTCGGCGTGATCAGCGTCGCGAGCGGGAAGAGATGGGTGCGGATCGCCTCGACCGCCGCGCTTTCCAGCAGCCGCGCGCCAGAGGCCGCGATCATCACGGGATCGAGCACGACATTCTTCGCGCCATGGCGCTTCAGCCCCGCCGCTACGGTCTCGATCAGCTCGGCCGTCGCCAGCATGCCGATCTTGACCGCGCCGACATCGAGATCCTCGAAAACGGCGTCCATCTGCTGGGCGACGAAATCGCGCGGCACGGCATGGATGGCGCTGACGCCCCTGGTGTTCTGCGCGGTCAGCGCGACGATGACGCTGGCGCCATAGACCTGATGCGCCGCGAAGGTCTTGAGATCGGCCTGGATGCCGGCGCCGCCGCTTGAATCCGAACCGGCGATGGTGAGGGCGATGGCAGTCAAACTCTTGTCTCCGGTCAGGCGCTTGCGATGGCCTGCGCTTGTGCGAGCGTCTCGACCACATCGCAGCCCATATAGATGAACGTGGCGACGCCGGCCTTGTTCAGCGCTTCACTCTCGGCCGGCCGGCCGGCGAGCCAGACCGTCGCGCCGGCTTTGGCGAGCGCCTCGGTCGCTGCTGCGCCCTCGGCGGCATAGGCGGCATCCGAGCCGCACAGGCAGGCGAGCTTCGCGCCCGAGGCCCGGAATGCACCGACAAGAGCATCGAGATCGCTCGCACCATCCTTGGCGAAGCCGTCGCCGCTGGGCGCTGCAAGGCCGCCGGCCTCGAACAGGTTGCGGGCGAAGCCGGCCCGCGCCGTGAAATCGGCGATCGGGCCGAGCGTCGCCAGGAAGACGACCGGGCGCTTCGGCTGGGCATCGGCCTTGTCGCGCAAAGCCTCGAACGGCTCCGCCAGCCGGAGCGAGGGCAAGGGCTCCGCGCGCAGGCCTGCGGCGGGCGCGGCCAGCGCATCGGCCCGTCCGGCGCCATCGACGAAGGAGCGGATGATCTCGCCCTGGTTGCGCTCGGCAAGGCTGCCCTGCACGCGCTGGCCGTCGAGCTTGACCGGCGCGACGGCCAGCACAGCCGCTTTCTCCTCGCGGATATTCGGGAATTCGCTGGTGCCGGTGATCGGCTCGCGGCGGGTCGCTACGGCCTTGGCGCGAGCGGCGCGTTGCTCGGCGAGCCTCTTCTGGAGATGGCCCTCGACCAGGGATGCGACGATGCCGCCGAGATCGCCGCTGCGCTGCCGCTCGATCTCCTGGAAGACCTGCCAGCACTGTCCGCAGAGCGTCTGCGTCAGCGTCTCGAAGCCGCCCGCGCCGGCCGCGGGATCGGCGACGCGCCAGAGATTGCTCTCCTCCAGCAGGATGAGCTGGGTATTGCGGGCAACGCGGCGGGCGAAGCCGTCGGGCAGGCCGAGCGCAGCGGTGAAGGGCTGGACGGCGATCGAATCGGCACCGCCGACTCCCGCCGCGAAGGCGGCGATGGTGCCACGCAGCAGGTTGACGTTCGGATCGCGCCGGGTCAGCGAGCGCCAGGCCGTTTCGGCATGGATCCGGGCGGGCTTCGGCGTCAGGCCGCAGGCTTGCTGGATGTGGTTCCAGAGCAGCCGCGCGGCCCGGAACTTCGCCACCGTCAGGAATTCGTCGGTATCCGCGACCAGCGTGAAGGCCAGTGCATCGCGCGCCTCGGACAGCGTCATCCCCTGCGCTTCGAGGGCGCGCAGATAGGCGACGGCCGTGGCGAGCACCGCGCCGAGCTCCTGCGCCTCGCTGGCGCCGGCCTCGTGATAGGGGCGGCTGTCGACCTCTATGAAGGGTCCGGCGAAGCCGCGCTCCTTCAGCGTGCGGATCGTCGCCGCGAGCCGGCGGCCAAGTTCAGGCCAGGGCGCTGCGAGCGTGCCACGACCGGCGAAGACGCCGATCGGATCGAGGCCAAACGAGACCGAGAGCTCGCTCGGCGCGTGGCCGCGCTTCTGGATCAGGGCGGCGAGTAGGAGGGCGTTGATGCGGGCCTGCGGGGCGGGGTCTAGCCGCAGCTGGATCAGGTCCAGCATCACGCCGTGGAGCGCGGCATCGAGCGTTGCGACGTCGTCGGCGAGGAGGCCGTAGCCCCGCGCCGCCTGCGCGCCGGCGAAGCTGATGGTCAGCGTGTCGGCGCCGCCTTCGAGATCGGCCAGTGCCAGGGTCCGGGCCTCGGCTGGCTTCGGATGGTCGAGCCGGGCTGCGACATGCCAGCGCCCGGCCTCGGCGCGCAGCGCGCGCGCGGAGGTAGAGGCGGCCGGATAGAGCGGTTCGATGCGGATGCCGTCGGCGGTGCGGCCGACGAGTTTCTTCTCGAAATCGGCGCCCTTCAGGACCTTGTCGACGGCCGCGCGCCACGCATCATGCGACGGCGCCGCGAAAGCGTCGAGATAGGGAAGGTCGGATGGGGCAGCCGAGTTCATGCGCGCCGATGCTCCTCTTCCGCACAGTGTGCAGCCGTGGAGCGCTGATTGCCATGGGCGCGCACGCACCGCCATCCCTACTTCGTCGCAAGGCGGGTGCGAGAATACAAAAACGCCGCGGCGCTGTCCTGAGACAGCACCGCGGCGTTCTAGAGTTCGGCTGGGATCAGACGAACTGGCCAAGGCCCGGGATGGCGCCGACGATGGCGCCCATCGCGTCCTCACCGGCCTTCTCACGGCCGACAGCGAACATTTCCTTGGAAACGCTCTGGATCTGACCCATCGAAAGGCCGGCGCTCATGAGTTGGCCGCCGAGCGCCATCACGCCGCCGCCACCGCCCATCAGCCCGCCGATCGCACCGAGCATGCCGCCCTTGGCGCCGCCTTCAGCATCGGCCAGTTCCTGCGCGCCCGGCAAGGCCGCCATCAATTGGCCGATCTCGGCAGCCGGGCCTTCCTTTTGCAGGAAGGCGAGGATGATGCCGACGCCCTTGCGGGCGAGCTCTTCATTGATGCCGGCGGCGGCCGCCACGCGCGTGAGCAATTCTTCCATGAAACCAAAACCCCTCGCCAAACGGCTTCGCCACGAAGCCCTTAGAAAAATAGTTTACATGTTTACGATCTGATTTCCAACGGTCCCGGGCTTCCGCCTTCTGCGTCGTTTGGTTACACCCATTTGCGAGGCTTCCGGAACGAATGGGCGAATTTCAATGGCGAATGACGGCGCGATTCTGATCGGCAAGAGCGGCAAGCCGGAAAACCTCCTGCTGAAGCTCGCCAATCGCCATGGGCTGGTGACCGGCGCGACCGGCACCGGCAAGACCGTGACGCTGCAGGTGATGGCAGAGGGCTTTGCCCGCAACGGCGTGCCGGTCTTCGCGGCCGATATCAAAGGCGATCTCTCAGGCATCGTCGCGCCCGGCGATTCCAAGCCGCCCTTCGTCAACCGGGCCAAGGAACTCGGCCTGAAATACGAGCCGGACCAGTTCACCACCGTGTTTTGGGACGTGTTCGGCGAGCAGGGCCACCCGGTCCGCGCCACCATCTCGGAGATGGGCCCGCTGCTGCTGGCGCGCTTGCTCGATCTCAACGACACGCAGGAGGGCGTGCTCAACATCGCCTTCCGCATCGCCGACGAGCAGAAGCTCCTGCTGCTCGACCTCAAGGATTTGCGCGCGATCCTGACCTTCATCGCCGAGAACGCGCAGGATCTGACCACCAAATACGGCAACGTCACCTCGGCGACGGTCGGCACGATCCAGCGCGCCCTGCTCGTCCTGGAGAACCAGAAGGGCGATCTCTTCTTCGGCGAGCCGGCACTCGACATCAATGACCTGATGAAGACGGATCGCGACGGCCGCGGCATCGTCAACATCCTCGCCGCCGACAAGCTGATGAACAATCCGCGGCTCTACGCGACCTTCCTGCTCTGGCTGCTCTCGGAGCTGTTCGAGCAGTTGCCCGAGGTCGGCGATCTCGACAAGCCGAAGCTCGTCTTCTTCTTCGACGAGGCGCATCTGCTCTTCAACGGCGCGCCCAAAGCCCTGTTGACGGCGGTCGAACAGGTCGTGCGCCTGATCCGCTCCAAGGGCGTCGGCGTCTATTTCGTCACGCAGAACCCGCTCGATATCCCCGATACGGTGCTGGCCCAGCTCGGCAACCGCGTCCAGCACGCTTTGCGCGCCTTCACGCCGCGCGACCAGAAGGCGGTGCGCGCCGCTGCCGAGACCTTCCGCCAGAACCCGAAGATCAACACCGAGGAGGCGATCAGCCAGCTCGCCGTCGGTGAGGCGCTGATCTCGATGCTGGAAGGCAAGGGCTCGCCCGAGATGGTCGAGCGCGCCCTGATCGCCCCGCCGATGGCGCAGGTCGGCCCCTGCACCGCGCAGCAGCGCCAGCAGGCGATCAACGCCTCGCCCGAAAAGGGCAAGTACGACACCATGATCGACCGCGAGTCGGCCTATGAGATCCTGATGGCGCGCAAGAACCTCAGCCCGGACGGCACGCCGATCGAGGCGTCGACGGATGGCGGCGGGGGAGGCGGCATCCTCGATACGATCGGCGGCTGGCTCGGCGGTGGCGCCCCGCAGCAGCGTCCGAAGACCGGGCCGGGCTCGCGGGGCGGCCCGCTGCCGCAGAGCATGACCGAGAAGATCATCACCTCGGCCGCCCGCTCGGCTGCAACCTCGATCGGCCGGCAGGTCGGCACCGCGATCCTGCGCGGCATTCTGGGATCGATGACGGGTAAGCGCTGAGGCTGCCTGAACGCGTCATTCTCGGGCGAAGCGAAGCTTCGACCCGAGATTCTCATGACGAGAGGACGTTGGTTTCCGAGATGCTCGGGTCAAGCCCGAGCATCTCGGCGGTTGGTCACGCCCCTGTCGCGAAATCGTAGATGAGCTTGAGGTTCAGCACGATGATGATCGCGGCGATCAAGGCTGCGGTCAGGCTGAGCCAGCGCGGAGCAACGAGGGCGCCCATCTTCTGCTTCGAGGCGGTGAACATCACCAATGGCACGACCGCGAAGGGTAGCTGCAGGCTGAGCACGACCTGGCTGAGGATCAGCAGCTTCGCCGTCTGGCTCTCGCCATAGATGAGCGTCACGGCGATCGCAGGGATGATCGCGACGAGGCGCGTCACCAGCCGCCGCATCCAGGCCGGCAGGCGGATGCGCAGGAAGCCCTCCATCACGATCTGCCCGGCCATGGTCGCGGTCACCGTCGAGTTCAGGCCGCAGCAGAGCAGAGCGATGGCGAAGAGCGAGGGCGCGATCGAGGAGCCGAGCAAGGGCTGCAGCAGTTCCTGCGCCTTGCCCAGCTCGGCGACGTCATGGTTTCCGGTCTTGTGGAAGGTTGCGGCGGCCAGGATCAGGATCGAGGCATTGATCAGCAGCGCGAAGCAGAGCGCGACGGTGGAGTCGATCGTCGCGAATTTCAGCGCCTCGCGCTTCTCCGGCAGCGTGTCGCCATAGGCGCGGGTCTGCACGATGCCGGAATGCAGGTAGAGATTATGCGGCATCACCGTCGCGCCGATGATGCCGAGCGCGATGTAGAGCATGTTCGGATTGGTCACGATCTCCGTCGTCGGCGCGAAGCCGCGGATGACCTCGCCCCAGTTCGGATCGGCCAGCGCGATCTGGATGCCGAAACAAAGCGCGATGACGCCGAGCAGCGTGATGATGAAGGCCTCGATCCAGCGGAAGCCGCGCGTCTGGAGCCAGAGGATGACGAAGACGTCGAAGGCGGTGATCAGGACGCCGATCTCCAGCGGGATGCCGAAGAGCAGGTTGAGGCCGATCGCGGTGCCGATCACCTCGGCAAGATCGGTCGCGCAGATCGCAAGTTCGGCCAGAAGCCAGAGCGGCCAGGCCATATAGGGCGGATAGGCGTCACGGCAGGCCTGGGCGAGATCGCGGCCGGAGGCGATGGCGAGCCGCGCGCAGAGCGACTGCAGGATGATCGCCATCAGGTTGGAGACCAGCGCGACGACGAGCAGCGTGTAGCCGTATTGCGCGCCGCCGGCGAGCGAGGTCGCCCAGTTGCCGGGGTCCATGTAGCCGACGGCGACGAGATAGCCCGGCCCGAAGAAGGCGAGGAACTTGCGCCAGTTCGACGAGGTCGGCGTCACCTTGATGGTGCGGAAGACATCCGTCAGGGACGGTTCGCCCCGCGATCGAAGCCAGATCGACGAGGATTCCGGGGCGCTTTGCGTCATGACGAGACCTTGCTGCAACTTGGTTGCAATAAGGGGTATCGGCTTGCCGCAGGTCTGTCAACGTAATTGCGAATGATTGGCAATTACGACCGGGTGAGAAGGTGCGGGCCTGTCCGGCATGCGCGAATAGAGGCTGACGCCCGCGACGTGGCTTGCCATGATGGCGTCATCTGAATCGCATCCGATGGCTGTCATGACCAAGCTCCCCGCCATTCTCGCCCGTCTCGACGAGGGGCTCGACGCCTCGCTCGATCGCCTCTCCACCTGGCTCGAAATCCCCTCGATCGGCACCGATCCAGCCTATAACGAGCAGACGCGTGCCGCCGCCGAATGGCTGCGGGCCGATCTGGAAGGGCTCGGCTTCAAGGCTGAATTGCGCGAGACCGGCGGACACCCTGTCGTGCTCGCCCATCGTCCCAAGCCCGGCGCGCCGCATGCGCTCTTCTACGGCCATTACGATGTTCAGCCGGTCGACCCCGTCAGCCTCTGGGACACCGATCCGTTCAAGCCGGTCGTCCGCGAGCTCGAACCCGGCCGCAAGGTCATCTCGGCCCGCGGTGCCTGCGACGACAAGGGGCAGGTGATGACCTTCATCGAGGCCGTACGCGCGACGCTGGCCGAGACCGGCGACCTGCCGATCGGCCTGACCATTCTCGTCGAGGGCGAGGAGGAATCCGGTTCGGTCAACCTGCCCGGCTATATCAAGGCCAATGCGGCCGAACTGAAGGCTGATTATGCGCTGGTCTGCGACACCGGCATGTGGGACCGCGAGACCCCGCTGATCACCTCGACGCTGCGCGGCATGGTCTATCAGGAGGTCACGCTGACGGCGGCCGACCGCGACCTGCATTCCGGCCTGTTCGGCGGCGCAGCCGCCAACCCGATCCATCTCCTCGCGCGCATCCTCGGCGAAATCCACGACGAGACCGGCCGCATCACCATCCCCGGCTTCTACGAGGGCGTGCATGAGCCGACCAATGCCCAGAAGGCAGAGTGGGCCGACCTGAACCTGACGGAGAAGGAATTCCTCGGGCAGGTGGGCCTGAAGCATTCCGTCGGCGAGAAGGGCCGGATGCTGATCGAGCAGATCCAGTCCCGCCCGACCTGCGACGTCAACGGCATCTGGGGCGGCTATACCGGCGAAGGCAGCAAGACGGTCATCCCCGGCAAGGCCTCGGCCAAGGTCTCCTTCCGCCTCGTCGGCGACCAGGCCCCGGCCAAAATCGCCGCGGCCTTCCACCAGTTCATCCGCGAGCGCCTGCCGGATGACGTGACCGCCGAGTTCATCAGCCATTCCGGCTCGCCAGCGCTGGCGGTGCCGGTGGATTCGCCGGTGCTGCAGAAGGCGCGCGTCGCGCTGGCCGATGAATGGGGTGGGCGCGTCGTCTCGATCGGCAGCGGCGGCTCGATCCCCGTCGGCGGCGATTTCAAGCGCACGCTCGGCATCGACACGCTCTTCGTCGGCTTCGGCCTCGACGACGACCGCGTCCATTCGCCCAACGAGAAATACGACCTGTCCTCCTTCCACAAGGGCCAGCGCTCCTGGGCCCGTATCTTGCAAGCTCTCGGTTCATGAAATCTGTCTGCGTTTTCTGCGGCTCCAATCCCGGCAATGATCCCGTCTACGCGGCGGGTGCCCGCGCCATGGGCGCCGAGATCGCCCGGCGCGGCCTGACGCTGGTCTATGGCGGCGGCGCGGTTGGCCTGATGGGCATCGTCGCCAATGCGGCGATGGAGGCTGGCGGAGAGGTCCACGGCGTCATTCCCAAGGCGCTGAAGGACAAGGAGGTCGGCCATGTCGGGCTGACCCGGCTCGAGGTCGTCGACACCATGCACACCCGCAAGGCGCGCATGGCCGAGCTCTCGGACGGCTTCATCGCCATGCCCGGCGGGATCGGCACCTTCGAGGAACTGTTCGAGATCTGGACCTGGGGGCAACTCGGCATCCACGCCAAGCCGCTCGGCCTGCTCAATGTCGCCGGCTTCTACGACCCGCTGGCGACCTTCCTCGACCGCACCGTCGAGGCCGGCTTCCTCAAGCAGAACCACCGCGCGATGGCGATGACCGATACCGAGCCGGCGACGCTGCTCGACCGGCTGCAGAACTATGTGCCGGCCGCGACCTATAAATGGATCGAGAAGGAACAGGCCTGACGCATCGCTGGTGCACCTCAGGATTGTAGGAATTTTATCCTTGACACCGTGACGCTGATCCGCTAGACATCAGGAACGCTCACGAAATCTGCCCGAACGAAGCCGCCGCGCTCTCCAGCCGGCGGCTTTTTCGTGCCTGTCATCCGAGAGGGACGTCATGGCCGAAGAGGACGAGACAACCCCGCAGCCGGCCGCCGAGCCGAAGTCGAAGCGGAAGGCGATTTCGCGCAAGGCGGTGGTGGGCCAGCTCTGGCGCGCCGCCAAGCGCCAGATCGATACCCACGAGGAGCATCTCGCCGACCTGCCCAAGGGCACGACTGCGAGCGAGGCCGACGCCAAGGCGCTGGCCGTGCTCGCCCGCACCGTGCGCGAACTGGTCGCGATCGAGGAGCCCCCAGCAGCAAGGAAGGACAAGCATACGGATGAGCCTTCCGCTGCCGACGATCTGCGACATGTCGCACAGCTCCGTCAGGATCTTGCTCGACGTCTTGAGGCCCTTGCCGCTCAGGACGCGGGTGAGAATTCTCAAGAAGCTGATGCCGACGGCGAGCCCGGATGACGTCGAGCTCATTCGGAATACCTGGGAAATCTGGGCGCGCCCCGATCAATTGCCGCCCGAACCGCTGAAGCCGATCTGGCTGGTGCTGGGCGGCCGCGGCGCCGGCAAGACCCGCACCGGCGCCGAATGGGTCAAGGGCATGGCGCTGGGCCATCCGCCCTTTGCGGATATGCGGACCGAACGGATCGCCCTCGTCGGCGAGACCCAGGCTCAGGTTCGCGACGTGATGATCGAGGGCGTCTCCGGACTGCTCTCGATTCACACCCGCTGGGAGCGCCCGACCTGGCAACCTTCGCTGCGCCGCCTGCAATGGACGAACGGCGCGATCGCACAGGTCTTCACCGCCGAGGATCCCGAGGCGCTGCGCGGCCCGCAATTCGGTGCCGCCTGGTCCGACGAACTCGCGAAATGGCCGAATCTTCAGGAGTGCTGGGATATGCTGCAATTCGGCCTGCGCCTCGGCGATCATCCCCGCCAGGTGGTGACGACGACGCCGCGCCCGCTGCCCTTGGTCAAGCGCCTGCTGGTCTCGCCGCATGTCGCGGTGAGCCGGGCGCGGACGCAGGACAACCATTACAATCTCGCCGCCGAGTTCGTCCGCACGGTCACGCAGACCTACGGCGGAACGCGGCTCGGCCGGCAGGAGCTCGATGGCGAGATCGTCGAGGAGAGCCCGGATGCGCTCTGGACGCGGGCGATGATCGAGGCGGCCCGCGAGCGCGAGAAGCCCGCGCTGGCCCGCATCGCGGTGGCGGTCGATCCGCCCGCCTCCTCCTCGCTGCGGGCCGACCGCTGCGGGCTCGTCGTCGCCGGTGTTGACCATAACGGCATCGGCCATGTGCTGGAAGACGCGACATTGGCCGGCGCGAGACCTCACGAATGGGCGGAGAGGGCGGTCGCGCTCTATCGCCGCCATGAGGCGGATGCGCTGGTCGTCGAGGTCAACCAGGGTGGCGAGATGGTGGAAAGCATCATCCGCGAGGTCGATGCCGGGGTTCCCGTGATCTCCGTGCGGGCGACGCGCGGCAAATATCTCCGCGCCGAGCCGGTTGCCGCGCTCTATGCACAGGGCCGCGTCCGCCATGCCGGGGCCTTTCCGGAGCTGGAGGACGAGATGTGCGCCTTCGGGCCGCGGGGCCTCGAAACCGGCCGCTCACCGGACCGGCTCGACGCGCTGGTCTGGGCGCTGACCCATCTGATGCTGGCACCGAAAGCCCGGCCGCGGGTGAGGGGCATCTAGCCCTTCGTTCCCTTACGCTCCAACAGCGAGACATCCATGTTCGATTTTCTTCGTAGCCTGCGCGGCCGAGCCGCGCCGGGCCAGAAGCGCTCGCGCGTCGGGCCGCTGATCGCGCTGCATGAGGCAGGGCGCGCGGTCTGGACACCCCGCGACTATGTCGCGCTCTCGCGGGAGGGCTATGAGCGCAATCCGGTCGTGCATCGCTGCATCCGCCTGATCGCGGAGGCGGCGGCGCAGACGCCGCTCGTCGCCAAGGTCGGGTCCCGCGAGATGCCGGAGCATCCGGCGCTCGCGCTGATCGAGCGGCCCAATCCGCGCCAGGGCGGCATCGCCTTCCGTGAGATGCTGGTCGGGCACCTGCTCGTCGCCGGCAATGCCTATGTCGAGGCGGTCAGTGCCGGCCGCGAGCCGCGCGAGCTCTATGCGCTCCGGCCCGACCGGATGCGCGTCGTGCCCGGCCGCGACGGCTGGCCGGAGGCCTATGACTACACGGTCGGTGGCGAAACGGTGCGTTTCCGGCAGGATGAGGGCGGCCTGCCGCCGATCTTGCATCTGACGCTGTTCCACCCCGTCGACGATCATTACGGGCTGTCGCCGATCGAGCCGGCGGCGGTCTCGCTCGACATCCACAACGCCGCCGGCAGCTGGCACAAGGCCTTGCTCGACAATGCCGCGCGCCCCTCGGGGGCACTCGTCTACGACGGGCCGGAAGGCGCGCCGCTGACCGAGGCGCAGTTCGAGCGCTTGAAGCAGGAGCTGGAGGATTCCTTCCAGGGCGCACGCAATGCCGGCCGGCCGCTGCTGCTCGAAGGCGGGCTGGACTGGAAACCGCTCTCGCTGACGCCGGCGGAACTCGATTTCGTCGCCGCCAAGGGCGTCGCTGCCCGCGAGATCGCGCTTGCCTTCGGCGTGCCGCCTTTGCTGCTCGGCCTGCCCGGCGACAACACCCATGCCAATTTCGCTGAGGCCAACCGCGCGCTCTGGCGCCAGACCGTCATTCCGCTGGTGCGCCGGACGGCACAGTCGCTGGCGCAATGGCTCGGGCCGGCCTTCGGCGACGAGCTGGTCCTGGAGCCCGATCTCGACGCCATCGAGGCGCTCGCCGAGGAGCGGGAATCGCTCTGGCGTCGGCTGGGCGCCGCGACGTTCCTCGACGAGGACGAGAAGCGCGAGGCCGTCGGCTACGGCCGGCGCGCCTCCGGAAAGGAGGCGTCATGAACATGCTCGAACAGGTCGTCGCGGCCTTCGTAGGCCGGGCCGATGTCGGCCATCTCGGCCTGCTGCTCTGGGCGGCGAGCGCATCGGGCCTCGCCTGGCTCGTCCTGCGCGAGCTGACGGCGGCGAACCGCCGCTTCGACGATTTCGTCCGTGAGCTCAACCGCTTCAACGCACGCCACGAAGGGGACCCGTCATGAAAGGCAGAAACGGCGCGGCCAAGCCGCCGGCCAAGGCTCCTGCGCCAGCCCGCGCGGGCAGGGCGTCGCGCAATGGGGCGCCCGTCGAAACCTTCAGCCGCTTCGTCAGTCAGCTCGCCAAGCTTGAAACCGGGCGGACGAAGGGCGGCCGCGACGGCGCGGAGGGCGAGCGATGACGCGGCCGAGCCCGACCCGCGCCTCGTTCGAATCCAAGCTGCTGCCGGTCCAGCCGTCCCGGATCGGGCTCGACGGCGTCTTCGAAGGCTATGCCAGCCTCTTCCGCATTCCCGATCTGGGCAAGGACATCGTCGAGCCCGGCGCCTTCCGCGAGAGCCTGCAAAGGCGCGGGCCGGGCGGCGTGAAGATGCTCTGGCAGCATGACCCGGCCGAGCCGATCGGCCGCTGGTCCAGCCTCGCCGAGGATAGCCGCGGCCTGTTCGTGCGGGGCCGGCTGTCGCTCGCCGTCGCCCGTGCCCGCGAAATCCATGCGCTGATGCTGGACGGTGCGATCGACGGCCTGTCGATCGGATTTCGCCACGAGAAGGCCCGCACCGAGCCGCGGAGCGGCCTGCGCCGGCTAGAACGTATCGATCTCTGGGAGGTGTCGGTCGTGACCTTCCCGATGTTGCCCCAGGCCCGGATCGCCACTGTCAAGGCGACCCGGCCTTCCGCCTTCATCTGACCCATCACCCCCGAGGAGAGACCATGAGCCATCTCAACACTGCGCCCGAGACCAAGGCCGCCGGCGGCGATCTCGCGCTGGCTTTCGAGGATCTGCGGTACACGCTGGAGAACTACCGCTCCACCAACGAGGAACGCCTCGCCGGGCTGGAAGCGCGCCAGGGCGCCGATCCCCTGACCGAGGAGAAGCTCGTCCGCATGGACGCGGCGCTGGACGACACCATGCGCCGCATCGACCGGCTGACGCTGGAGCGAGCCCGTCCGGCACTGGGCCAGGACGGTCCTCGTGATCCGCTGACGGCCGAGCACAAGGCGGCCTTCGGAGCTTATGTCCGCACCGGCGAGGCTGGCGGCCTGAAGCGGCTGGAGGCCAAGGCGCTCTCCGCCGGCTCCGGCCCGGATGGCGGCTATCTCGCGCCGGCGACTGTCGAGGGCGAAATCCTGCGCCGCCTCGCCAATGTCTCGCCGATCCGTTCGCTCGCCACGGTCCGCACCATCTCGTCCGGCACGTACAAGAAGGCGTTCTCGATCACCGGTCCGGCTTCCGGCTGGGTGGCCGAGACGGCGGCCCGGCCGCAAGGGTCTTCGCCGACCCTGGCCGAGCTCTCCTTCCCGGCCATGGAGCTCTACGCCATGCCGGCGGCGACGCAGACGCTGCTCGACGACGCCATCGTCGATATCGACCAGTGGATCGCGGAGGAGGTCGAGAGCGCCTTCGCCGAGCAGGAGGGCGCTGCCTTCGTCAATGGCGACGGCGTCGACAAGCCCAAAGGCTTCCTGGCCTATCCGACGGTGGCCGACGCGAGCTGGAGCTGGGGCAATATCGGCGTACTCAATACCGGCGTGGCCGGGGCCTTCCCGGCTTCGAACCCCTCGGACGTCCTCGTCGATCTCGTCTATGCGCTGAAGGCCGGTTATCGCCAGAACGCTTCCTTCGTGATGAACCGCAAGACGCAAGGGGCGATCCGCAAGTTCAAGGACGCAACGGGCAACTATCTCTGGCAGCCCCCGGCCTCGGCCGGTGCGCCTGCGACGCTGCTCGGTTTCCCGCTGATCGAGGCGGAGGATATGCCGAACATCGCCAACAACGCGGTCTCGATCGCCTTCGGCGATTTCCGGCGCGGCTATCTCGTCGTCGACCGGGCCGGCGTCCGCATCCTGCGCGACCCCTATTCCGCGAAGCCCTACGTGCTGTTCTACACCACCAAGCGCGTCGGTGGCGGCGTGCAGGACTTCGCCGCGATCAAGGGGCTGAAATTCGCGGTGTAAGCCGGAGCATCGGACCGAAAAGTGGAATCCACTTTTCGGAACAATCCGATGCTGAGGCAAAAGCTAGATCGCTACTTCGCGCCCGTCAGGGTGCCAGGCGATCTAGCGGGAAAACCACCAACTGAAGGCGGCGCGCGGCTCGGCCGTCTGCTCCGGCGGCGCTTCGCTGCCGATAGCGCGCAGCCGCGCGCTGCCTTCGGTGATCCAGTTGCGGTACTCGCTGACCGGCGTGATGGCGGTGAAGCCGCCGCAGATCAGGCGAGCCTGCGTCTTCAGCGGGCCGCTCGACCAGCTGACGATGCCGACGAGATCGCGCGAGCGGGCACCGCTGCCGCGCAGCACAGGGCCGCCGGAATCGCCGCGGCAGGCGCCGGCCCCCGGCGTCTCGCCGCGGTTCTCGGCATCGACCGCGACCTTGACGGTGTTCTGCGTGGTGTAGTTGCCGGCGTTGACGAGCTGCGTCTCGCGCAGGCGCCGGGCCGTGCGCTTGTTGTTCTCTGCCGACAGCCCGTAGCCGGCCATGGTGACGGTCTCGCCCTGCCAGAGGCCGCTGCCGAGCGTCAGAGGCTCGATATCTCCGGGCAGCGGCTGGGCGAGGCGCAGCAACGCGAGGTCGGTGCCGGGCTGGGTGCGCGGTGTCGTTCCCGGCACGAAGCTCGGATGCGGCAGGACAGCGACCACCATCTGGCGGCGCGCTTTGAAGCGGCTGTCGAGGCTGACGACGCTGATCGAGCCACCACCCATCAGGCAATGTGCCGCGGTGAGTACGATCTCAGGCGCGATCACGGCTCCCGAGCAGAGTTCGCCCCGGCTGGTCTCGACCCGGACGGTGGAGGCACGGGCACCGAGCGCATCGCGCGAATCGACACCGCCGACGACGGCAAGCGCCGGATGAGCGGTACCAACGGCAAGGAAGCAGGCAAGGGCGAATGACGAGCGCAGGATCATGAAACGAACCAATGGATCGGCAGATCAATCTATGCTGTGCCGCGACACAGTCCAGCCCTTCCGTTAGCGACTGCCAGTCCAGCGGGCGCTTTCACCCCATTTCGACAGGGTGGAATCGATCCAGCCGCGCTGCGGCGCGACGAGGACGCCTTGGCTGAGCAGCCCGCATTGGCGCCCGGAGGGGCCGGTCGACCAGCTCGTGACCGCGACCACGCCGTCATGGCCGAAGATCGGCCCGCCGGAATCGCCCTGGCAGGCGCCTGCACCGGGGCGCTTGCCGCCGCCCGCGCTATCGGCCGCCCAGAGCAGGATGCGGCCGGGGCCGTAGGGCTCGACGGTCGTCAGCGCCGCCGAGCGATAGGTGCCCGTGCTGCGCGCCTCGCCCTCGCGGGAGACGCCGTAGCCGGCGAGCGTGACGCTGCTGCCGGCGCGCGGCAGCGAGCCGTCGACCAGTGTGGCCGCGCTGAACCGGCCGGGCAGGGGCTCGGCCAGGCGGACCAACGCGAGGTCGATCGTGCGGCGGCGGCTGCGGATCGCACCGGCATCGAATTCCGGATGCATCGCGACTGACGACGGCACGACGAGGACGGGTTCCCCGTCCTCACGCCAATGAACACGCAATTCCGCGCCGCCGGCGGCGCAGTGCGCCGCAGTCAGGATGGCGCGAGCCGACAGCACGATGCCCGTGCAGACCCCGCCGCGGGCATTGAGCACCATCAGGGTGGAACCGGCTTCCGGCCCGCCCTCTTGCCCGGCCACCACGGCCCGAGCCGAGTAGCTGACGAGGCTTCCAGCCAGTGCGCAGGCGAGACCGATAGCTGCAGTTCCGTGGGCGATGCGCATCGGGTGCTCCTCTCCGAGAGAGCGCTGATAGCGCGCCGGGCGCCGCAGATGAACCCTCTCGGCCGCGTTTTCGCAGCCGAACCCCATGCAATCGAACGAATGAAGGGAGCGCTCATGACGCCGCTTGCCCTGGGTCCGCCGGCGACCGAGCCGGTGACGCTTTTTGAAGCTCGCCAGTTCCTGCGCCTCGACCAGACCGAGGAGGACGACTTGCTGGCCACTCTGATCACGGCCGCCCGGCTGATGATCGAGGCGGCCTCGGGGCGCTGCCTGATCGAGCAGCCCTGGCGGATCGTGCTCGACCGTTGGCCGGCGGGCGGCGAGATCCGCCTGCCGCTCTCGCCGCTGCTGCGGATCGACGCGGCGCGCGTCTATGACGTGCTGGCTCGGCCCAGTCAGTCGCGAGCGCGTCGCTGACGTTGGACAAGGCCGCCGATCCGCCGGTCATTCGTCTGACCGGCGAGGTGCCCGAGATCGGTCGTGCCCATGGCGCGATCGAGATCGATCTCGTCGCCGGCTACGGGGCGACCGCCGCTGCCGTGCCGGCGCCGCTGCGGCAAGCGGTCCTGCGCCTCGCTGCCCGCTGGTTCGAGCAGCGTGGAGACGTTGCCGGGCGCGATGCGCAGGCTCTGCCGGCCGCCATCGCCGCACTGGTCGCGCCGTTTCGCCGCGGGAGGCTTTGAAGATGGCGCAGGAACCTGCCGCCATCGGCCGGATGCGGCGCCGGCTCGTGCTGGAGGCGCCGGTGGCATCGCCGGACGGTCTCGGCGGCGCGACGCAAGCTTTCGAGGCCGTGGCCGCGTTCTGGGCGCAGGTCGAATGGATCTCCGGCACCGAGGCCTGGCGGCAGGGCCGACCGGAGCAGTCGCGCAACTATCGCATCACGATGCGCTGGCGCGGCGATCTCGATGCCGGCCGGCGCGTGCGTGACGGCGATCGCATCTTCGACATCCGCTCCGCCGCCGACCCGGATGGCGCGCGTCGGCGGCTGGTCTGCTTGGCCGAGGAGGTGACGCCATGAGCGATGCCATCCTGGCTCTTCGCGCTGCCGTTCAGGCGCGCCTCGTCGCGAATGCAGACCTCACGGCGCTGATCGGCCCCGACCGCGTCTTCGACGAGGCGCCGCGTGCGGCGCGCGGACTCTATGTCGTCCATGGCGAGGTCGAGGCGCGCGATTGGTCTACCGGCAGCGACCGGGGCTGCGAGCAGGAATTCGCGCTTGTCGTCTGGGCCGCGCAGAGCGGCTCCTCGCGGCAGGCGCTGGAGGCGGCCGGCCTGATCGTCGCGGCGCTCGACCAAGTCGATCTCGTCCCGGAGGGGCATGCGCTGATCAATCTGCGCTGGCTGTCGAGCCGGCTCGCACGCGAGACGCGCAACGGATTGCCTCAGGTGACGATCCGCTTTCGCGCCGTCACCGAAACGCTCTAGCTGAATAGAAGGAGAAGCCGCATGGCGGCACAGAAGGGCAAGGACCTGCTGCTCAAGGCGGGGGATGGTGCCGGCGGTTTCGTCACGGTCGCTGGCCTGAGGGCGCGGCAGATCGCCTTCAACGCCGAAACCGTCGATGTGACGCATTCGGAATCGGCCGGGCGCTGGCGTGAATTGCTGGCGGGTGCCGGTGTACGCAGGGCCAGCATCAGCGGTGCCGGCATCTTCAAGGACGAAGCCTCCGACGCACTCGTCCGTCAGAGTTTCTTCGACGGCGTGATCCGGGACTGGCAGATCGTCGTGCCGGATTTCGGCACGATCTCGGGGCCGTTCCAGCTCACGGGCCTGGAATATCGCGGCGACCATGCCGGCGAGGTCACCTTCGACCTCTCGCTGGAATCCGCCGGGCTCCTGGCCTTCGCGGCGCTTTGAGGAGATGGCCATGGTCAACCGTCATCGCGGCGAGACCGCGCTCATGGTCGCCGGCGAAACCTTGCCGATGCGGCTGACGCTCGGTGCGCTCGCCGAACTCGAACATGCCTTCGCCGTCGACAGCCTCCCCGCGCTCGGCGAGCGCTTCGTCGAGGGCAGGCTTTCCGCCCGCGACATCATCCGCATCATCGCGGCGGGCTTGCGTGGAGCGGGCAGGGCGATCCGTGACGAGGATGTCGCGGAGCTGTCCTTCGACGGCGGTCTCGGCGGCGCGATCAAGGCGGCGATCGCGCTGCTCGAGGCGACTTTCGGCGAGAGCGGTGACGCAGCCCGCCCTCCGCAGCCGCCGGCCTAGGCGCGCCGGCGGGTTTTCCCTGGGACGAGGTGATGACCTTCGGGCTCGGGCGGCTGGCCTGGCCGCCCGATCGCTTCTGGGCCGCGACGCCGCGCGAGATCGCGGCGGCATTGCGGGCCCATCAGGACCAGTCCCGTAGCGCGGCCCCGGAGCGGCCCGCGCTGGCGGCGCTGATGGACGCCTTTCCAGATGCCTGAGGCGGCAATTCCAAGCGACTGATTGAGAGGATGACCATGACGGATGATGACGGTATCGAGTCCGGGGGGCGCCTCTCGGACTTGAAGGCGATGGACCGGCTGACCCAGTCCCTGAGCCGATCCTCGGAGAGCTTCGGCAAGTCGATCGTCAGCGCCTTCTCGCGCGGCGTCGTCGAGGGCAAGCGTTTCGAGGACGTTCTGCGCAGCGTCGGCCGCTCGATGACCGACAGCCTGCTCAAGACGGCGTTGAAGCCGCTGCAGACCGGCCTGTCGAGCTTGCTCAGCTCGGGCGTCAAGAGCCTGACCGGCCTGTTCGGCGGCATCGGCCTGGGCGGCTCTGGAGGTGGAGGCATTTCGGTCGCGCCCTTCGCGGAGGGCGGCATCGTCTCCTCGCCCTCCTATTTCCCGACTGGGCGCGGGCTCGGCCTGATGGGCGAGCGCGGCGCCGAGGCGATCATGCCGCTCTCTCGCGGACCCGACGGGCGCCTCGGCGTCCGTGCCGGTGGCGGGCAGGGGCGGCCGCTCAATGTCGTCGTGCAGGTCTCGACCCCCGATGCCGACAGCTTCCGCCGCTCGGAGGCGCAGGTTTCCGCCGCGATCGCGCGCGCGGTCGCCCGCGGCCGGCGGGCGCTGTGAGGGAGTGGAGGCATGCCCGATTTCCATGAGGTCCGGTTCCCGCTCGATGTCGCGCGCGGCGCGCGCGGCGGGCCGGAGCGCCAAACCCATATCGTGACGCTCGCCTCCGGGCGGGAGGTGCGCAACAGCCGCTGGGCGCATTCGCGCCGCCGCTACGATGCCGGGCTCGGCATTCGCAATCTCGATGCCCTGGCCGCGGTGGTGAGCTTCTTCGAGGAGCGCCGCGGGCGGCTGCACGGCTTCCGCTGGCGCGACCAGCTCGATTGGAAGAGCTGTGCGCCTTCGCAGCAGCCGGCGGCGACCGACCAGGTCATCGGTATCGGCGACGGCGTCGCAGCTACGTTCCAGCTCTGCAAGGTCTACGGAACAGGTGCGTCCGCCTATAGCCGGGAGATCACCAAGCCCTGCGACGATACCGTCAGGCTCGCCATGGACGGCGTCGAGCTGCCGGCCAGTGCCTTCTCCTGCAATCTCTCGACCGGGCAGGTCACCTTCGCCGCCGGGTCGATCCCGCCGCCGGCTGCCGTCGTGACAGCCGGCTTCGCTTTCGACGTGCCCGTCCGTTTCGACGCCGACGCGATCGAGGTCGATCTCTCCGCCTTCGCGGCCGGCGAGATCCCGCGCGTTCCCGTCGTCGAGATCATCCCCTGAGGCCTGCTCCATGCGTGACATTCCTTCCGCTCTCGCCGCCCATATCGAGGCGGCTGCGACCACGCTCTGCCATTGCTGGAGCCTGACGCGTCGCGACGGGCTGGTGCTCGGCTTCACTGATCACGATCGCGAGCTGTCGTTCGAGGGTATCGACTTTGCCGCAATGACCGGTCTCGAAGCGGCGGAAAGCGCGGCGGAGCTCGGCTTCGCCGTCGGCGGGGGCGAGGTCGCCGGCGCGTTCGCCGCCCTCGGCCTGAACGAGGCCGATCTCGCGCGCGGGCTCTATGACGATGCGCGCGTGCGCGTCTGGTTGGTCAACTGGGCCGATCCCGACCAGCGGGTCCTGCTGGAAGAGGGCTTCGTCGGCGAGATCAAACGGGGGGAAGCGAGCTTCACGGCGGAGATCCGCAGCTTCGCCAAGGCCTTCGACGAGGAGCGCGGGCGGCTCTACATGCGCTCTTGTTCGGCCGATCTCGGCGATGCGCGCTGTGGTATCGTGCTCGCCGCGGCGGAAGGCGAGGTCTTCGCGAGCGATGGGCGACTATCAGTCTCGGTCGAGGGCATGGAGTCCTACGCCGATGGCCATTTCAACGGCGGTCGGCTGATGTTCATCAGCGGCGCCAATGCGGGTTTTGCCACTGAGGTGAAACGGCATGGCCGTGAGGGTGTGCAGGCGCTGTTCCAGCTCTGGCAGGCACCGGCGGCGCCGATCGTCCCCGGCGACGGCTTCAGGGTCACGCCGGGCTGCGACAAGAGTTTCGCGACCTGTCGCGCCAAGTTCGGCAACGGCGTCAATTTCCGCGGCTTTCCGCATATGCCGACCACCGACTTCATCATCGGAGGTGTCCGTCCCGGCGACGGCGCGCTCGATGGCGGGAGCCTGTTCCGATGAGGCGCCAGGAGATCGTCGAGGCGGCGCGGCTCTGGCTGGGCACGCCCTATCATCATCAGGCCTCGCTGCGTGGCGTTGGCTGCGATTGCCTGGGGTTGGTCCGCGGCGTCTGGCGCGATCTTTGTGGGGCCGAGCCGGAAGCGCCGCCGCCCTATTCGCCGAGCTGGGCCGAAAGCCTGCGGCAGGAGACGCTCGCGCGGGCGGCCGAGCGGCATCTGCTGCCGCTCGCTCTCACGGAAACGCGACCGGGTGACGTGCTGCTCTTCCGCTGGCGCGAACACCTCCCGGCCAAGCACTGCGCGATCCTCGCGGGCCCGGGCCGCATCATCCATGCCCATGACGGTGCCGCCGTCGCCGAAGTCGCCTTCACGCCCTGGTGGCGGCGCCATCTCAGCCATGCCTTTTCCTTCCCCGGAGTGACCGACTAATGGCGACGCTTCTTCTCCAGGTTGCCGGCGCGGCGCTCGGAAGCGCCCTGGGCGGGCCGGTCGGCGGCGCGATTGGCCAAGCGCTCGGCGGGCTCGCCGGTGCGACGATCGATCAGGCCTGGATGAGCGGCTCCGGTGGTGGGAACAAGGTCGTCGACGGCCCGCGCCTCAAGGAGGTGAACGGCCTCGCCGCGACGGAGGGCGCCGCGATCCCGCGCCTCTACGGCCGCGCGCGGCTCGGCGGACAACTGATCTGGGCGACGCGCTTCGAGGAGGAGGTCACCGTCTCGATCACGCGCACCAAGAGCGGCGGCAAGGGCGGACGTTCGAAAAAGACCTACGAGACGACCTATAGCTACCATGCCAACCTTGCGATCGGGCTGTGCGAGGGGCCGATCGCCTTCATCCGGCGCATCTGGGTCGATGGGCGCGAGCTCGATGTCCAGACCATGCAGATGCGCGTCCACCACGGCTATGAGACGCAGGAGCCCGACCCGCTGATCGCGGCGAAGGAGGCGGGCGAGGCCCCGGCCTATCGCGGGCTCGCCTATGTCGTGTTCGAGCGCTTTCCGCTGGCCGATTACGGCAATCGCGTGCCGCAATTCGATTTCGAGGTCGTGCGCGCCGTCGAAGGGTTGGGCGGCATGATCCGGGCGGTCGCGCTGACGCCCGGTGCCGGCGAGTTCGTCTATGACATCCGCCCGGTCAGCCACGAGCCCGAGGCCGGCGTCACCGAAAGCCTGACGCGCCACCAGCTTTATGGCGGCAGCGACGCCGACACCGCGCTCGGCCATCTCATGGCGCTCTGCCCCAATCTTCGCCGTGTGTCGCTGGTCATATCCTGGTTCGGCGACGATCTGCGTGCCGGTTCCTGCACCGTGACACCCCGGATCGAGATCCCGCATAAGCCGACGGTCGGCGCGGAATGGTCGGTCGCCGGGCTTTCGCGCCCGTCGGCTCGTGTCGTCAGCCAGGTCGACGGCCGGCCCGCTTTCGGCGGCACGCCTTCTGACGAGAGCGTCGTCGCGCTGATCCGGCGCCTGCGTCTCGATTACGGCCTGGAGGTTGTCCTCTATCCCTTCCTGATGATGGACATCCCGGCCGGAAATGCGTTGCCGGATCCCTATTCGAACGCGGCCAGCCAGCCGCGCTATCCCTGGCGCGGGCGCATCACCTGCGATCCCGCACCCGGCGAGCCGGACAGCCCGGAAGGCGGCGCGGCGCTTGCGGCGCAGATCGCGGCCTTCGTGGGAACGGTCGACCCGGCCGATATGGCCGTTGCCGGCGCGAGCGTTACCTGCGCCAAGCCGGCCGAATGGTCTTACCGCCGGCTCGTCATGCACTGCGCCGCGTTGGCCCAGGCAGCGGGCGGCGTCGAGGGCTTCGTGGTCGGCTCCGAGATGGTCGGCCTGACGCATCTGCGCGGTGCCGCCGGATATCCGATGGTCGATCGCCTGGTCGCCATCGCGCAGGACGTGAAGGCGATGCTGCCGAGCGCGACGCTGACCTATGCCGCCGACTGGACCGAGTATGGCGCGGATGTCCGCGATGATGGCGATACCATCGATTTCCCGCTCGATCCGCTCTGGGCTTCTCCGGCAATCGGCGCGATCGGCATCGATTTCTATCCGCCGCTCTCGGACTGGCGCGATTCCGGGGATCATGCCGATGCCGCGATCGCGCGCGGCCCGGCCGATCTCGCCTATCTGCGCCAGCGCCTGACGGCGGGCGAGGCCTATGACTGGTGCTATGCCGACGAGGCCGACAGGGCCGCGCAGGCGCGCCTGCCGATCACGGACGGCGCTTATGGCAAGCCTTGGATCTACCGGCCGAAGGATCTCTGGGGTTGGTGGAGCCAGGCCCATATCCGCCGCGCCGGTGGCGTCGAGACCAGTGCGACCCCGTTCGTGCCCGGAGCGAAGCCGATCTGGCTGACCGAGATCGGCGTGCCGGCCGTCGACAAGGGGGCCAATGCGCCCAACATGTTCCCCGATCCGAAATCGGACGAGGACGGCTACCCGCCGTTTTCGAGCGGGGCGCGCGACGATCTCGTACAAGCGCGGGCGCTGGAGGCGATCATCTCCGGCTTCGATCCCGCACGGGCAGGGTTCGATGCCACGCGCAACCCGATCCATCCGGTCAGTGGCATCCGCATGGTCGACCCTGCCCGGATCTTTGTGTGGAACTGGGATACGCGGCCCTTCCCGGCCTTTCCCGACCTTTCCGGCATCTGGGCCGATGGGGCGAATTTCGAGACCGGCCACTGGCTGAACGGGCGCCTCGAAGGCACGCCGGTCGACCGGCTGGTCGCGAAGCTTCTCGCGGATTTCGGGTTGCCGTCAGCCGATCGGATGGCGGTCGATGGTTTCGTCGACGGCTATGTGCTGGACCGCCCGATGTCAGCCAGGCAGGCGCTGGAGCCGCTGGCCCAGAGCTTCGGCTTCGATGCGATCATGAGCGCCGGCGCACTGCGCTTCGAAGGCAGGGGCGGCAAGGTCTCGCGCCTGCTCGGCCCCGACGATCTGGTTCCGGATCGCGACGGCGAGCCCTTCACATTGCGGCGCAGCCAGGAGACGGAACTGCCACTCGAACTGCGCCTCGGATTCAGCGACAGCGAGGCCGATTATCGCAACGCCGCTGCACGCTCGCGTCGGCTGGCCGGGGCGGCCCGACGCGAAGTCGCTGTCGAAACCGCGATAGTGACCCGTTCGGCCGAAGGGCGCCGCCTTGCGGACCAGCGCCTGCAGGAGGCCTGGGCGGCGCGCGAGAGCCTCGAATGCGAGCTGTCACCGCGCTGTATCGCGATGGAGCCCGGCGACGTGCTGTCCGCCCCGGCAGAGACCGGCAATCGCTTGTTCCGCGTCACCCGCATCGCCGATGGCCCGACGCGACGTGTCAGTGCGCGCGCCGTCGAGCCGGCGATCTATGTCTCGACCGGGGCGGCCGGCGGCACGCGTCCGCCGCGCATTCCTCCGGCCCTGCCCGGGCGGCCGCTGGCCGTCCCGCTCGCCCTGCCGATCGTCACTGTGCAGCCGCTGCCCTTGCTGTCGCTTGCCGCTTTCGCCGCACCCTGGCCGGGTGCGCTGGCGATCTGGCGCGCCGACGAAGCCGGCCTGTTCGAACTCGACGGCTTCGTCGAGGCGCCTTCGATCGTCGGCGAGACCTTGACGGCGCTGCCGCCGGGGCCGCTCTGGCGGACGGACCGGCGTGCCGTGCTGGAGGTTCGGTTGCGCGGCGGCGTGCTGTCTTCCGTCTCGCCGGAAGCGGCATTGGCCGGGGCGAACGCGCTCGCCTTGATCGGAGCAGATGGCACGGTCGAGATCGTCACGGTTTCGCAGGTCGAGCTGATCGGGCCACAGCGCTTCCGCCTGTCCGGGTTGATTCGCGGGATCGGCGGGAGCGAGGCCGCCGCGGCGCGCCTCCTGCCGGCCGGCGCCCGAGTCGTCGTGCTGGACGGCGCGGCGGTCACGCTGACCGCCGATCTGGCTGATCTCGGCCGCATGCGGCGCTATCGTGTCGGCCCGGTTCGCGACGATGTCGGTGATGCGACGATGGTCGAGTTCGAGGCCGCGATCACGGGGGAGGCGCTCTTCCCGCTGTCTCCGGTCCGGCCGGGCGCGACACGCAATGGAGATGGCATCGCCCTGAGCTGGCTCAGGCGGACACGGATCGACGGCGATTCCTGGGAGCTGGCGGAAGTGCCCCTGGGGGAGGAGAACGAGCGCTATGAGATCGGCATTCTCGACGGCGAGGATCTGCTCCATGCCGAAATCGTGAACGAGCCGCGATGGACCTATCCGGCGGCACAGGAGCTCGCCGATTTCGGCTCACCGCAGCAGGAGATCGGGCTTTCGCTCCGCCAGCTCAGCGCCACCATCGGGCGTGGGCGCGAATGGCGTGGACGGATCTCGGTACGCTGATCTACTGTGAGTTGTGAACGAAGCGATGCATTCATGGCGCATTCAGGCGGATGGGATTAGCCCATGTCGATGATGCCGGTCGAACCGATCCTTGCTCTTGCGCTTATCGCCTCGTCGCCGACGCCGGTCATCCGCGTCGACGATGCGTCGCCGATCTCCTGCCTGTCTTCCGAGGAAACACGCGACGCCGTCGCCGAAGGGCGCGTCATGCAGCCGGCCGAGGCCTCGCGCCATGCCCGCCACGCCGCGCCGGGCGAGGTCGTCCGCATCAGGCTCTGTCGACAGGGCGATGATTTCGTCTATGTGGTGACGACGCTGAAGCGCGATGGCCGCGTGGCGAGGGTGACGCTGGAAGGACAATCCGGCAAGATCGCCACCATTCGCTGACGTCCGTCGCGGCTACCCCCAACTGGAGCGACCCAACCGTGAGATTGCTCGTCGTCGAGGACGACAAGGACCTCAACCGCCAGATTGTGACCGCGCTGGAGAATGCCGGTTACGCCGTCGACAAGGCTCTCGATGGCGAGGAGGGGCTCTATCTCGGCGAGACCGAGCCCTATGACGCGGTGATTCTCGATCTTGGCCTGCCGAAGGTCGATGGCGTATCCGTGCTGCAAGGCTGGCGCCGCGCCGGCAAGACCATGCCGGTGCTGATCCTGACCGCACGCGATCGCTGGAGCGACAAGGTCTCGGGCTTCGACGCCGGCGCCGACGACTATGTCGTGAAGCCCTTCCATATCGAGGAGCTGCTGGCCCGCGTCCGCGCCCTGCTGCGCCGCGCCACCGGTCATGCGACCTCGGAGTTGTCCTGCGGCCCCGTCCGGCTCGATACCCGCGCGAGCCGCGTCGTCGTCGACGGCAATCCGGTCAAGCTCACCTCGCACGAGTACCGCCTGCTCTCCTACCTGATGCATCACCAAGGCCGGGTCGTGTCGCGCACCGAACTGGTCGAGCATCTCTACGACCAGGATTTCGATCGCGATTCCAACACGATCGAGGTCTTCGTCGGCCGGCTCCGCAAGAAGCTCGGCGTCGACATCATCGAGACCGTCCGAGGCCTCGGCTATATCGCCGCCGCTCCGGAAAAGGTCTGATCGCGGGCGATGCCGCTCAAGTCCCATCGCTATTCGCTGGGAACGCGGCTGTTCTTCTCGGCGGCCGTCTGCTGCGTGCTGATCCTGGTGCTGGCCGGCGTCGGCCTCACCACTTTCTACCGCCGCTCGGCTGAGCGCGGTTTCGACGAGCGGCTCTCGGTCTATATTAAGCAGCTGGTCGCCGACCTCGCCGCCCCGCCTGAGACCGAGCGCCAGACCGTCGGCGATCTCGGCGAGCCGCGCTTCGACCTGCCGCTGACCGGCTGGTACTGGCAGATCACCAGGCTCGACGGGGAGCGGCCGAATGTCCGCGCCTCGCGCTCGCTGGTCGGCGGGCAATTGCCCAAGCTGCTCGACCAGTCGATCGCGCCGAACAGCCGGGGGGTGCGCGAAAGCTATGTCTCCGGGCCGGACGATCGCCGCCTGCGCATCCTGGAGCGCGAGATCGATGTCGGCGAGGACGGGCGCTTCACCGTCGCGGTCGCGGCGCCGGCCGACGAGATCGAGGGCGATATCCAGGATTTCCGCTTCACGCTGGCGATGACCTTTGTGCTGCTCGGCATCGCATTGGTTGCTTCCACGCTCGTCCAGGTCCGCTTCGGCCTGCGTCCGCTGGTGCGTTTGCGTTCGGCCGTCGGCGCGGTGCGGACGGGCGAGAATCCGCGGATCGTCGGCCAATACCCGCCCGATCTCGCGCCGCTCGCCAGCGAGCTCAACCAGCTCATCGATGCCAATCACGAAATCCTCGACCGCGCCCGCACCCAGGTCGGCAATCTCGCGCACGCGCTCAAGACCCCGCTCAGCGTGATGCTGAACGAGGCCGGTATGAGCGGCGACGGCCAATTACCCCAGACGGTTCGCGCTCAGGCCGCGATCATGCGCGATCAGGTCCAGTATTATCTCGACCGCGCGCGGGCGGCGGCGCTCTCGGGTGCGCTCGGTGGCGTGACCGAGATCGCGCCCTCGCTCGACGCGCTGTTGCGCACCTTCACCAAGATCTCGCAGGGCAGGGGCATCGCCGGCTCGCATGCGATATCGCCCGGCCTGCGCTTCCGTGGCGAGAAGCAGGATCTGGAGGAGATGCTCGGCAATCTCCTCGACAACGCCTTCAAATGGGCGGGCTCGAGGGTCGAAGTTTCGCTTGCGAGCGAGAAGGCTGAAGATACCGAGCGGATCGCGCTGCTGATCGACGATGACGGCCCCGGCCTGCCCGAGGAAGCGATGGCGGAAGTCCTGAAACGGGGGCGCCGTCTCGACGAAACCACGCCGGGCTCGGGGCTTGGCCTCTCCATCGTCGTCGACATCGCGAAGCTTTATGGCGGCGGCCTGACCCTGCATCGCTCGCCGCTGGGCGGATTAAGGGCGCGGCTCGAGCTGCCTTCGGTTTAGACGAATTCTGTGCCGCGTGACCCTTTGTCACCATGAACCCGAGCGGACGATTGGCTAAGAACACCCCATGATGATCTGGGCCATCTTTGCAGCCATGACCGGAGCGGCAGTTTTCGCCTTGCTCTGGCCGCTGAGCCATGGCCGGGCGCAGGGCTTCGCCGACGTAGCGGATGCCCGCAGCCTCTATAGCGCGCAGCTCAAGGAGATCGACCGCGATCTTGCCCGCAAGCTGATCGGCGACGAGGAGGCGCAGGCCGCCCGAACCGAGGCGGCGCGCCGTCTGCTGCGCGCCGCCGGAGACGAAGCCGGTCCCGCGGGCGAGACCGAACCTTCGCTGCGTCGCCGCCGCGCGAGTTCGGCCCTGATGCTCTCGGTCGTCCCGCTGCTTGCCCTCCTGATCTACGGTCTCTACGGCTCTCCCGGTCAGCCCGACCAGCCGCTGGCGGCGCGATTGGAGAATGCCGGGCCGCAGCAGGATTTCGCTCTCGTCCTCGCCCGCATGGAAGCGCATCTCGCGGCCAATCCAGGCGATGCCAAGGGCTGGTCGCTGCTCGCACCGATCTATCTGCGCCAGGGCCGCTATGACGAGGCTGCGAAAGCCTTCGCCGCCGCCGTCCGCTCCGGCAAGCCAGACCCCGAGCTTTATGCCGGCCTAGGCGAGGCCCGCATCATGGAAGCCGGTGGCGTCGTGACCGCCGCCGCGCGCGAGGCTCTGGCCGAATCCGTCAAGCTCGATCCCAAAAGCCCGCGAGCCCGCTATTATCTCGCCCTCGCCAAGGAGCAGGACGGCGACGGCGAGGGCGCGCAGGCCGCTCTCGCCCAACTGCTCGCCGAGGCGCCCGCCGGTGCCGATTGGGTCGGGGCCGTTCGCGCCCGGCTGGAGAGCATGCAGGCCGATGCCGGCCGAAAGACGATCGCGGCGCTACCGGAAGCCGAGCGCCAGCAGGCGATCAAGGCAATGGTCGATGGGCTCGCCGAGCGTTTGAGTGCCGGCGGCGGCAGCCTGCCCGAATGGAGCCGTTTGATCCGTGCCCGCGTTGTTCTCGGCGACAAGCCCGCCGCTCTGCAGGCTGTGAAGACCGCGCGCGAGCGGCTGGCTGCCGACAAGGATGCGCTTGCGGCCATCGATGGCCTCGCCGATGAATTGGCCTTGAAGGAGGCCGCGCCATGACGATTGCCCAGCCGACGCGGCCGCTCCCGGCGAAACGCCGCTTCACCCGCAAGCAGCGCAGGCTGACCCTGATCGCCGGCGCAGGCGCCGTGCTGTGCCTGGCGGCCGGCCTCGTCCTCTTCGCGATGCGCGACACGATCGTCTTCTTCTATGGGCCGACCGAGATCGCGGAAAAGGGCGTGCAGCCTGGCACGCGCATGCGCCTCGGCGGGCTGGTCGAGACCGGCTCGGTCCAGCGTGGCGGCGGCCAGCGCGTCAGCTTCGCCGTCACCGATGGCAAGAGCTCTATCAAGGTCGGCTATGATGGCTTGTTGCCTGATCTGTTCCGGGAAGGGCAGGGCGTCGTGACCGAAGGCGTCTTCGAGGGCGCCGGCCGCTTCAAGGCGGATTCGGTGCTGGCCAAGCATGACGAGACCTATATGCCGCGCGAGGTCGCCGATACCTTGAAGAAGCAGGGGCATTGGCAGCCGGGCGGCGCTGGCGCCCCCGCAACCACCCCGGCCAAGCCGTGAGCCTGATATGATCGTCGAGATCGGTCACTATGCGCTTGCGCTCGCGCTCGGCGTCTCCGTGATCCAGGCGGTGGTGCCGTTCTGGGGCGTGTTCCGGCAGGACCGTACGCTGGCTTCTGTCGGCAGCAGCGCGGCGCTGGTCTCGTTCGGGCTGGTGGCGCTGTCTTTCGCGGCCCTGGTCACATCCTATGTCCGTTCCGATTTTTCGGTCGCGAACGTTGTGGCCAATTCCCATTCGGCGCAGCCGCTGATCTACAAATTCACCTCCGTCTGGGGCAACCATGAAGGCTCGATGCTGCTCTGGGTGCTGATCCTGACGCTGTTCGGGGCGCTGGTGGCCTTGTCGCGCCGCTCGTTGCCGCCGCGCCTGCGAGCCGGGGCGCTCGCAGCGCAGGGGCTCGTCGCGGTCGCCTTCCTCGCTTTCACCTTGCTGACCTCTAACCCTTTCCAGCGCCTGTCGCCGGTGCCGGCCGAGGGGCAGGATCTAAACCCGATCCTGCAGGACCTCGGCCTCGCGATCCATCCGCCGCTGCTCTATGTCGGCTATGTAGGCTTTTCGATCACCTACGCCTTCGCGGTCGCGGCCCTGATCGACGGACGCATCGACGCGATGTGGGCGCGCGCCGTCCGGCCCTGGACGCTGCTGGCCTGGACCTTCCTGACGCTCGGCATCGCGATGGGCTCCTACTGGGCCTATTATGAGCTCGGCTGGGGCGGCTGGTGGTTCTGGGACCCGGTCGAGAACGCCTCCTTCATGCCCTGGCTCGCCGGAACGGCCCTGATCCACTCGACAGTGGTGATGGAGAAGCGCGATGCGCTCAAGGTCTGGACGATCCTGCTGGCGATCCTGACTTTCTCGCTCTCGCTGCTGGGCACCTTCATCGTCCGCTCGGGCGTGCTGACCTCAGTGCATTCCTTCGCGACCGATCCGGCGCGCGGGCTCTTTATCCTCTTCATCCTGATCTTCTTCGTCGGCGGCTCGCTCGCGCTCTTCGCCTGGCGTGCGCCGCTGCTGCGGCAGGGCGGGCTGTTCGCGCCGGTCTCGCGAGAGAGCGCGCTCGTCGTCAACAACGTCTTCCTGGCGACGGCTTGCGCCACGGTCTTCGTGGGGACGCTCTATCCGCTGCTGCTCGAGATGGTGACCGGCGACAAGATCTCCGTCGGCGCGCCCTTCTACAACGCGACCTTCGTGCCGGTTATGGTGCCGCTTCTGCTCCTGCTGCCGATCGGCCAGTCGTTGGCCTGGAAGCGCGGCGATCTGCTCGGCGCGGCGCAGCGCAATGCCTTTGCGTTCGGGTTCGCGGTGCTGGCCGCTCTGGCATTGCTGTTTTTCATGCGCGGCGGGCCGGTCATGGCGCCGCTTGCCGCCGGTCTCGGCGTCTTCCTCGTCCTCGGTGCCGGCTTCGACCTCGGCGAGCGCATCGTGGCGCGTGCCAGCGGCTGGAAGGCGATGCTGTCGCGGGCGCGTGGCCTGCCGCGTTCGGCCTGGGGCACGGCCCTGGCCCATGCCGGGATCGGGCTCAGCATCATCGGCATCGCCGCCCAGGCCTGGAGCAGCGAGGCCATCGCTGTCCTGAAGCCTGGCGAGCGTCTGACCAGCGGCCGCTACGCCATCGTGCTCGAAGGCATGTCGCCGCGCACCGGACCAAATTACCGGGCCGAAATCGCCCGCTTCCAGCTCTTCGCCGGAGACCGCGAGCTCGCGCCGGTCGAGGCCTCCAAGCGCGTGTACACGGCCCGCGCCATGCCAACGACCGAGGCCGGCATCCGCACGGACGGGCTGAGCCAGGCCTATGTCAGCCTCGGCGAGGCGCAGGAGGGCGGTGTCGCGGTCCGTCTCTACGACAAGCCGCTGATCCTGTTGATCTGGATCGGGTCGCTGGTCATGGCGCTCGGCGGCGGGCTCTCGCTGACCGATCGGCGCTTCCGGCTGGCCGCGCCGAAGCGCGCCGCGCCGGCCGCCGCTGCGCAGCCGGCAGAGTAGGCCGGTGCGGCGGATCGCCCTCATCATCGGCCTGCTGCTGCTGGCTATGCCCCAGGCCTATGCGGTGCAGCCTGACGAGATCCTGCCCAACCCGGCGCTGGAGCAGCGGGCACGCGCGATCTCAGGCGGCCTGCGCTGTCTCGTCTGCCAGAACCAGTCGATCGACGATTCCGACGCGCCGCTCGCCCGCGACCTGCGCATCCTCGTCCGGGAGCGCCTCGTCGCCGGCGACGATGACAAGGCCGTGGTCGCTTTCGTCGTCGCGCGCTACGGCGATTTCGTGCTGCTGCGCCCGCCCTTCAACGCGCATACGCTGCTGCTCTGGGGCGCGCCTTTTGCGATCCTGCTCTTCGCAATGGTTTTCCTCTGGCGGCGTGCGCGGCAGCGCGCGGTCGAGACGAGTCCACCGAGTGGGCTGTCGCCCGAGGAGCAGGCGCGGCTCGCGGCCCTCGTCGAGCCGGATGACAAGCCCTAGCGGCTGATCCCACAGCGCTGGTGTAGTTCCTGCGTATAAGCGTGCAGCGATCTTTCGGAGATCGCATATTTCACCGTGCCGCGCGAGGCTGGCTGTGGCGAGGCATACACGGCATAAACCCGGGCAAAGCAATTGGCCTCGCTGCCCCCGTAGCCCCGCTGGGCTGCCACTCTCATGCCCGCGCCATGCATGCCCCCTCGTATACGGGGCGCGCCCGGCGCGGCGAAGCGCTCGGCTTCGCGCCGGGCCGCGATATCCTGCAGCCGATCAATGCCGCAGCGGGAGCGCTGTTCCGCATTGTATGCGGGAGTCGAGACAGCATACCAGCCGCGCCGGCCGCTCGCCTTTTCCACGACGACCGCGTGTTTCGCGAAGACGCGCGCATAGCAATCGGCGTTGGCATAACCGCGGCCCTGCGCCACGCGAAGCCCGGCGCTGTAGGCCGAACCCTGCTGCGCGAGTGCCGGTCCGGCCAGGCAGGCCACGGCAAACGAAATCCCCCAGACGATACGCATCGGCATAGCCCCCAGCTCCAATGCAAAGTGGCCCTGAGGTGCGGCCCGCCGTCAAGGCGATCACGATTGGCCTTAGGTCGAACCTTACGAAACCGTCATCTTCAGGCCAAAGCCGCGTAAGGCGGCGGGGGGCATGGTCCTCGTCACGAGCAGGGAAAAGAACCCTGTCGCTCCAAGAGGTTCCCGCCATGACGACACAGAACGAAAATCGCAAATCCATCCTGAAGCGCGGCGCTCTTCTCGCCGGCACCGCCATTCTCGGCATCGGCCTGGCCGCCGGCATCGCCGACAGCGCCCTGATGCAGAACCACAGCGCGTTTGCTCAGCCGATCCAGCTCTCGGGCGCCCAGACCTCGCTGCCTTCCTTCGCCGACCTCGTCGACAAGGTGAAGCCGGCCGTTGTCTCGGTCCGCGTCAAGACGCAGGTCGCCGCCGACAAGGACGGCCAGAGCCTGGACGATCTGCCGCCTGAGCTTCGCCGCTTCTTCCGTGATTTCGGTGGCGAGGACGGTGGCCGCCAGAGCAAGCCGAAGCCGCAGATCGGCATGGCCCAGGGCTCCGGCTTCTTCGTCAGCCAGGACGGCTATGTCGTGACCAACAACCACGTCGTCGAGAACGCGGTCGAGGTCCAGCTGGTCACCGATGCCGGCAAGACGCTCGACGCCAAGGTTGTCGGCACGGATCCGCGCACCGATCTCGCCCTGCTCAAGGTCAAGGACGGCGGCAACTATCCGTATGTCCAGCTCGCCGACGCCAAGGCGCGAATCGGTGACTGGGTGCTGGCGATCGGCAATCCCTTCGGCCTCGGCGGCACGGTCACGGCCGGCATCGTCTCGGCGCAGGGTCGCGATATCGGCTCCGGCCCCTATGACGACTTCATCCAGATCGATGCGCCGATCAACCGCGGCAATTCGGGTGGCCCGACCTTCAACCAGAATGGCGAGGTCGTTGGCGTCAACACCGCGATCTACTCGCCGTCGGGCGGCAATGTCGGCATCGCCTTCGCCATCCCCGCCTCCACTGTCAAGCAGGTGGTCGAGTCGCTGAAGAAGGACGGCACGGTGGCGCGCGGCTTCATCGGCGTGCAGATCCAGCCCGTCACCACCGAGATGGCCGACGCCATCGGCCTGAAGGACGCCAAGGGCGCGCTGGTCGCCGAGGCGCAGGGCAACGGCCCGGCCGCCAAGGCCGGTATCCGCCGCGGCGACACCATCACCGCCGTCAACGGCGAGGCGATCAAGGACGCCCGCGATCTCTCGCGCAAGATCGCGACCTTCGCGCCGGGCACCAAGACTACGATCACCCTCTTCCGCGAAGGCAAGTCGCGGGACGTGACCTTCGAGGTCGGCCGCCAGCCGGCGGCCTGATCAGGATTGCATCGGGCTTCCCCGGAAAGCGGTTTCCGCTTTCCGGACCGATGCTGAAGCAGGGTCCCTCGGTTTCCTGTCGCCCCAGCCCAGGGATCTTGCCGTCGCGGCGGCAGGCCGGATGCGTATCCTCCGGCCTGCCGTTTTTGCGTTTCTTGGGATAGGGTTGGCCTATGCGACTCCTGATCGTCGAAGATGATGCCGAGGCTGCGGCCTATCTGACCAAGGCTTTCCGCGAAGTCGGCCATGTCGCCGACCATGCCGCGGATGGCCTGGAAGGCTATGCCATGGCCGAGGGCGGCGGCTATGACGTGCTGGTCATCGACCGCATGCTGCCGCGCCTCGACGGCTTGTCGTTGATCCGCTCCTTGCGCGAGCAGAAGGACGATACCCCCGCGCTGATCCTCTCGGCGCTCGCCCAGGTCGACGACCGGGTGAAGGGCCTGCGCGCCGGCGGCGACGACTACCTGCCCAAGCCCTACGCCTTCTCGGAGTTGCTGGCCCGCGTCGAGGTGCTGGCCCGACGCCGCGGCGCGCCTGCCTCCGAGCCCACGACCTATCGCGTCGGCGAGCTGGTGCTCGACCGGCTGGCCCACCGTGTCACCCGCGAGGGGCAGGAGGTTGTCCTGCAGCCGCGCGAATTCCGCCTGCTCGAATATCTGATGAAGCATGCCGGCCAGGTCGTGACCCGCACCATGCTGCTGGAGAACGTCTGGGACTATCATTTCGACCCCCAGACCAATGTCATCGACGTGCATGTCAGCCGCCTGCGCGCCAAGGTCGACAAGGGGTTCGAGCTGCCGATGATCCATACCATCCGCGGCGCGGGATACATGGTCCGTGACGCTGCCCGCTGATTTGGCTCCCGCGAAGCGCCAGAAGTTCCTGCCGACGCTGTTCCGCACGACCGCCTTCAAGCTGACGGCGGCCTATCTCGTCATCTTCGCGCTCTTCGCCGCCTTCGTGCTCGGCTATGTCGCGTGGAACGCGCAGCGCCTGCTGACCGACCAGATCCGCTCGACGATCGATGCCGAGATCCAGGGCCTCGCCGAGCAGGCGCGCCAGGGCGGCATCCGCCGTCTCGTCAACATCGTCGAACGCCGCTCGCGCGGGCCGGGTGCATCGCTCTATCTGGTGACGACGCCGGTCGGCGAGCGCGTCGCCGGCAATGTCGAGGCGATTCCGCCCGGTACGCTCGACAAGACCGGCGAGAGCGAGATCGAATATTCCCGCACCGCCGAAGGCATCGATACGCCGAGCCGCGCCATCGTCCGCGTTTTCGTGCTGCCGGCCGGCTTCCGTCTGCTGGTCGGGCGCGATCTGGAGGAGCGCGACCGGCTCGGCGCCGTGATCCGCCGGGCGATCGGCTGGTCGCTGGCCCTGATCTTCCTCCTCGGCTGCTTCGCCAGCTGGTTCGTGGCGCGGCGCGTGCTGAAGCGCATCGACGGCATGAGCGAGACCGCGCACGGCATCATGGAGGGCGATCTCAAGGGTCGGATCGCGATCACCGGCACGGGCGACGAGCTCGATCGGCTGGCGCTCAACCTCAACGCGATGCTCGACCGCATCGGTGAATTGATGGCTGGCATGCAGCAGGTCACCGACAACATCGCCCATGATCTCAAGACGCCATTGACGCGCCTGCGCAACCGCGCCGAAGAGGCGCTGCGCACGGCGCAATCGCCGGACGAATTGCGGGCGGCGCTCGACGGCTCGATCGAGGAGGCGGACAACCTGATCCGCGTCTTCAATGCGCTCCTGATGATCGCGCGGCTGGAGGCCGGCCGCACCAGCGAGAACATGAGCGAGCTCGACATTTCCGAGATCGTTTCCGGCCTGGCAGAACTCTACGAACCGCTGGCGGAGGAAGCCGGGCTTTCGCTGACCTGCGACGTCGCTCCGGGCCTGAAGATCCCGGGCAATCGCGAATTGATCGGGCAGGCGCTCAACAACCTGATCGACAATGCCCTGAAATACGGCACGCCGGAGCAGGGCAGCGACGGCACGGTCGCGGTCTCGGCGCGCCAAATGGGCGATCAGGTCGAACTCTCCGTCGCCGATCACGGCCCCGGCATCCCGGAGACCGATCGCGGTCGAGTGCTGGATCGGTTCGTACGGCTCGATGCCAGCCGCAGCAAGCCGGGCTTCGGGCTCGGCCTGTCGCTGGTGGCCGGTGTGGTGCGCCTGCATGGCGGCCAGCTCCGGTTGGAGGACAATGCGCCGGGCCTGCGCGTCGTCATCCTCCTGCCCGCCGGCAGCTCCAAGCCTGTGGACACGCCGGCCCTCGCTGAGCCTGCCGCCTCGACAGCGGCGCCAAACCCTGCTGGCCTGCCCAGCCACTGAGGCAGGATAATGCATGATGGCGGAACGGCTCTGTGACAGGCTCTCGGCGGCGCCGGTCCTGCCGGCGAAGGCCAAGGCCGAGGCGCTGCTGAAGCGCGAACTGATCGAGCGAATCCATGACGAGGAGGCCGCCGCGGCGCTGAGCGCGCATCTGGCGGATCATCCGGCCAGCGCCGCGCTCGTCGCCGGCATCCTCGCCCATTCGCCCTTCCTGACGCAGATCATGCGCTTTGATCCCACCGGTTTTTTCGCTGCCCTAACGGAAGCGCCGGAGACGCGCCGCGACACGCTGCTCGCCGGCATCGCAGCCTTTGCCGGAGCGGGCTGCGAAACCGCCGACCTGATGCGCGAATTGCGTCGCTTCCGCCGCTCCATGGCGCTTCTGATCGCGCTCGCCGATATCGGCGGCGCCTGGGACGTCGAAACCGTGACGGGCGCGCTCACCGCGACCGCCGATATCGCGACGCGCCTCGCCACCAACTATGTCCTGCGCCAGGCGGCCGATCTCGGCCGCATCAATCTCGCAAACCTCAACGATCCGGGCCCGGGCTCCGGTCTCGTCGTGCTGGCGCTCGGCAAGCACGGCGCCGGCGAGCTGAACTATTCCTCCGATATCGACATCGTCGTCTTCTTCGATCCCGAGGCGGCTGAAGCCGCCGGCGTCGGCGAGCCCACGAGCTTCTTCGTCAAGCTCACCCAGCAGATCGCCCGCATCATCCAGGAGCGTACGCCGGACGGCTATGTCTTCCGCGTCGATCTGCGGCTGCGGCCGGACCCCGCCTCGACCCATGTCGCGGTCTCGCTACCGTCGGCCTATTCCTATTACGAGACGGTGGGGCAGAATTGGGAACGCGCCGCCATGATCAAGGCGCGGCCGATCGCGGGCGACATCGAGCTCGGCCGTCGCTTCCTGAAAGACCTCGCCCCCTTCATCTGGCGCAAGTATTTCGACTTCGCGACCATCGCCGACATTCACGCGATGAAGCGCCAGATCCAGACCGTGAAGGGCCATGAGACCATTGCGGTCGCCGGCCATAACGTGAAGCTCGGGCGCGGCGGCATCCGCGAGATCGAGTTCTTCGTCCAGACCCAGCAGCTCGTCTTCGGCGGCCGCCGCCCGGCCCTGCGCGGCCCGCGCACGCTGGAGATGCTCGGCGAATTGACGACCGAGGGCTGGATCACCCCGCAGGCCCGCGACGAACTCTCGGAATCCTATCGTTGGCTGCGTACGATCGAGCATCGCCTGCAGATGCAGGCCGACGAGCAGACGCAGACACTGCCCAAGGCGGCCGGCGAGCTCGAAGCTTTCGCCCGCTTCTGCGGCTATCCCTCGACGGCCGCTTTCGGGAAGGCGCTGACCGCTCACGCGAAACGCATTGAGGGCCATTACGCCCTGCTGTTCGAGGAGGGGCCGAGCCTCGCGTCCGAAGCCGGGACGCTGAGCTTCACCGGCTCCGAGGCCGATCCCGAGACGATCGAGACGCTCGGCAAGCTCGGTTTCCGCGACGGTGCGACGGCGGCGGAGACCGTGCGCGGCTGGCATTTCGGGCGCCGCGCCGCCGTCACCAGCGCGCGGGCCCGCGAAGTGTTGACGGAGCTGACGCCGGCTCTCCTCGTGGCGCTCGGCCGCACGGCCGATCCCGATGGCGCGCTCGCCCATCTCGACAATGCCTTCGTGAGGATGCCGGCAGCGATTGAATTGCTGACGCTGCTGCGCTCGCACGATTCCCTGCTGACGCTCTTCGCCGAAATCCTCGGCAGCGCGCCGCGTCTCGCCAAGGTCGCGGCCTTGCACCCGCATGTACTGGACGGCGTCATCGATCCGGCCTTCGGGCAGGCAGTGCTCGATGTCGCGGCGCTGGAGCGCCGCATCCGCAACTATGTCGGCTCCCCGCCGCCCAGCGTCGAAGACGGGCTCGATCGCCTGCGCGACGCGGCCCGGCAGGAGAATTTTCTGGTCGGCGCCCGTCTTCTCTCCGGGGTCTATCCGGCGCAAGGGGCAGGGCACGCCTATTGCGCGGTGGCGGAAGCCTGCCTGCGCGTCGCTTTCGCCGATACGCGCCAATCCTTCACGGAAGACCATGGCGTGATCGAGGGAGCGGAGACCGTCGTGCTCGGCCTCGGCCGGCTCGGCGCGGGCGAACTGACGCCCTCATCCGATCTCGACCTGATCCTGCTCTATGACCGGCCGGAGGAGGCTGGCCCGAGCGACGGCGCCAAGAGCCTCGATCCCGTCACCTGGCATGTCCGCTTCACCCAGCGCCTGGTCGCGGCGCTGACGGTGCCGACGCGGCGTGGCACGCTCTATCAGGTCGACATGCGTCTGCGCCCGACCGGCAACAAGAGCCCGGCTGCGACCCAGTTCGCCGGCTTTGAGGCCTATCATGCCGGCGAGGCCGAGATCTGGGAGGAGATGGCGCTGACCCGCGCCCGTGTCGTCGCGGGCGATACCAGTCTGGCGAAGCGGGCGGAAGCCTCGATCCGCGCGATCCTGTCGCGCAAGCGCGAGCCGGCCAAGGTCGCGACAGCGGTTGCCGAGATGCGCGCGCTGATCGCCAAGGAGAAGGGCGAGAAGGACCCCTGGGACCTGAAGCTCGCTGCTGGCGGCATCACCGATCTCGACTTCCTCGCTCAGTTCCTGCTGCTGGCCTATGCCAGCGAGCATCCCAGCCTGATCGTCAACGATACGGCCTCGGTCTTCGCCGCGGCCAAGGCGGCTGGCCTGCTCTCGGACGGGGATGCCTCGGCCCTGCTGGAGGCGCATCGCCTGATCGGGGACGTTCAGCTCTGGCAGCGCTTCACGGTTGAAGAGGCCTTCGACCCCAAGGCCGTGCCGCCCCGGGTGCTGCGCCGCATCGCGACGGCCGTCGGCCGTCCGGATGCGAAGGTGCTGAAGGCGGAGCTGGATGAGGTCCGTGGCGCTGTGCGGGCGATCTTCACGCGCGTGCTGTCGAAGGCGAAGGCTGGCTAGAAACGGGCTGAGATGCCTGCCTGTGCTAGGGACCGCCACAACGATTTCAGGACTGTTCGGTCTGGTCCTCGTCGCGAGAGGCGGTTACCCGGATTTGAGTGGCGCCCGCATCTGCAAGCAACTGTAGCATGTCCCAGAAAGCGTCTGGCTCTGCCGTGCCGAGGTCAGCGCTGATAGACTTGGTGCTAATGGTCAGGGAGTGAACGATTTTACTGAACTCGGCCGCCTCGTCGTAGCGCTCCTCGGCAGGGTCAAACCAACGCCGGAACCAACCAGATAGCCCTTCCGCCGGAAGTTGTTCAGCGTCGTGATGAAGGAGCACATCGTCCCAACGTAGATGATCAATTGTTGGTGCAGTTTGTCCGAAACTGCACCGGATGCGCGTGAACGACAGGACCTGTTCCGGTATGAGTTCGATCACCTGCGCTTGACCTTCGTTTCGGACGAAGTCTGCGCAGTACATGTTCTCGAACAGACTGCTTCCGTCTTCGAGTTGAAATTTCACCTCGGCCGCGCCTCGCGCGCCATCCTCGCGCTGCTGAGCTATAAAAGCCTGGAACTGCTCGACATAGTGATCGCGAACACGAGATATCAGATTGGCAACGTCCACGGTGTCGAGACCCTCGTACGAGCTGGGCTGAGAACGCTGAACCTCACGCCGCTTGCGCTGTCACTCGGTCGGCGCCGCCGTCGAGCGGCAGGTGGACCATGACGATGGTGCCGGCGCCCATCGCCGAGCGCAGCCGGAGCGAGCCGCCATGCATCTCGGTGAGCGAGCGGGCGATGGCGAGGCCGAGCCCCGAGCCCTTGTAGCTGCGGACGAGATCGCCCTCGACCTGCTCGAACGGCCGGCCGACGCGGTCGAGCTTCTCCTTGGGGATGCCGATGCCGGTATCCTCGATGAAGATGTTGAGCGCGCCGGGAACGTGGCGGGTGCGCACCGCGATCCGCCCGCCTTCCGGCGTGAACTTGGCGGCGTTGTCGAGGAGGTTGCCGAGGATCTGGTAGAGCGCGTGTGGGTCGGCCTCGATATGGGTGTCGAGCGGGCCTTCGATGGCGAGCACGAGCTGCTTGCGCTCCACCTCCGGCTGGACCTTCTGCAGCGCCTGGTCGAGCACCGGGCCAAGCGCGATCTCGGCCTTCTCCAGCCGCATCCGGCCGGACTCGATGCGGGACATGTCGAGGATGTCGTCGATGATCCCGAGCAGGTAGCCGCCGCTGGAGCGGATGTCGCGGACATAGTCGGTGTACTTTTCGCCGAGTGGGCCGAACATGCCGTTCTCCATGATCTCGGAGAAGCCGATGATGGCATTGAGCGGCGTGCGCAGCTCATGGCTCATATTGGCGAGGAATTCCGACTTGGCGCGGTTGGCGCCCTCGGCGACGGCCTTCTGCTCGAGATAGCGTTCGGCGAGTTCCGCGAGCTGCTGGGCCTGGGCTTCGAGCTTCTGGCGCGAGGCCTTGAGATCGGTGACGTGCATCAGGAGCTGGTGCTCGGACTGGGTCAGCCGCTCTTCCTGCTGCTTGAGCTTGGTGATGTCGGTGCCGACCGAGACCGAGCCGCCATCCTTGGTGCGGCGGCCGTTGATCTGCAGCCAGCGGCCATCCGACAGGCGGGCTTCATAGGAGGCGCCGGAGGCGCCGCGCTGGACCCGCATCGGCTCGCGGTCGATCTGCGGCTGGGCGGAAAGCTCCATGATCTCGTCATAGGCCGCGCCGGATTGCAGGGCCTCTGCCGGGAGCTGGTGGAGCTGCTGGTACTTGGCGTTGCAGAGCACGAGGCGGTTGTCGGCGTCCCAGAGCACGAAGGCTTCCGAGATCGCCTCGACGGCGTCGCGCAGGCGGGCGTCGGAGGTCGCGGTGCGTTCGGCCATGCGGCGCTGCTCGGAGATGTCGACGACGATGCCCACGAGATGGCGCGAGCGGGTGCGGCGGTCGATGACGAGCTCGGCGCGGGCCTTCAGCCAGACCCATTCACCGGCGGCGGTGCGAACGCGGAATTCGCGATCGAGATGGTCGGCCTCGCCGCGGCTGATCGCATCGGCCAGCGCATAGAGGTCGACATCCTCCTGGTTGATGAAGCTCGAGACCTCGCCGAAGGACATGTACTCGCCGGTGCGGTCGTAGCCGAGCAGGGCATACATCGAATCCGACCAGTAGATCCGGCCGCGCGCGAGGTCCCAGTCCCAGAGGCCGCAATGGCCGCGGTTGAGAGCGGTGTCGATGCGCTCGCGCACGCAGTCGCAATCCTGGTCGGCGGCGCTCGCCCGCTTCGACTGGAGCATGAAGGCGAGCGTCGTGACGCCGAGCACGAGCCCGGCGGCGCCGAACAGCAGGATCAGGCCGGAGCGGCGAAGCTGCCAGGTGGAGAGTGCCTGCGAAACCGGCTGCAACACCGCCACCTGCCCGAGCGGCGCGGCGAGGTTGCGCACGCTGGCGAAGACGTCGGCGCCATTGGGCAGGGTGATGCGCATCACGCCGGCGCGGTCGCCGAACACGGTGAGCGGCTGGGTTGAACCCAGGAAGTCGACCAGCGTGCGTTGGGTCTGGCCGATCGCCGGCTCGCTTGCGATCACGCGGCCGTCGGCACCGCTGACATGGGCGAAGCGGCCGTGGGCGGCCAGATGACGAGTGGTCAGCGCAGCGAGAACGGCGGCCGGCTCCTTGCCGGTCAGCGTGGCGGCGTCGAGCTCGCGGGCGACCAGTGCCGAGACCAGATCCATGTCGCTGGCGGCGTCGGCGAGGGCGTCTTCGCGCATCGCGGAGGTCTGGATCAGCGCGCCGGCGCCGAGGATGATGAGGAAAAACCCGACCAGCGCCGGGATGGCGGTACGGAAGGTGGGCTCGAAGCTTTCGAAGCGGTGATACAGCGGATGGGTCAGCGACCGCGCCACACCCAGAATCGTATCGGCGCGCACAGGTGCGCAGCCCGCGTTGGCACGCGACATGCCCGGTCCCCCTTCGGAAACTTTACCGTCAGTAAGATCGGGAGACGTGCCGCATCCCCGCGAATCACTGTCAGTTGAATCCGAGCGACTCGGTTTGTCTAGCCCTGAGTTGAGTCAACTGGTGCGAATTCTCCTTTAGGTTGTGGTGCTTATGCCGATGAATCCTGCGCGGGTAATGAAACGTTAATCTTTTGGACAGGTCGACGTTAACCCTTTTTAGGAGCGCCTCAGGCCAGGGCCCTTTCGGCGATATCGGCGACGTCCCGCGACAGGTTCGGCAGGCGCGCGACGGTGCTCAGCGCCTCCTGGGCGAGGCGCTTGCGGCCGGGCTCCAGCATGCGCCAGCTCTTGAACGAGCCGAGCAGGCGCGAGGCGACCTGCGGGTTGGTCTTGTCGAGCGCGACGACGATATCGGCGACGAACTCGTAGCCCGCGCCATCGGCCCGGTTGAACTGGGTCAGGTTCGCCGCGAAGCCGCCGATCAGCGCCCGCACCCGGTTTGGATTGCCGAGCGAGAAGGCAGGGTGGTGCATCAACGTCTTGACGCGCTCCAGCGTGCCGGGCTCGGCGATCAGCGCCTGCGCCATCAGCCACTTGTCGAGCACCAGCGGCTCGCTCGCATAGGTCTCCGCGAAGCGCGCGATCAGCGCCTCGCGCCGCTCGCCCGAGATCAGTGTCATCGCTGCGAGCGCTGCGAGGCGATCGGTCAGATTGTCACCGATCGCGAACTGCTTCTCGCAAAGGTCGGCGGCATCGGCCGGCGCAGCCAGAGCGGCCAGCCCGAGTAATTCGTTGCGCAGCGCCCGCCTTCCGGCCGAGGCCGCGTCGGGACGATAGGCGCCGCTCGCCGCGAGAGCCCCGCGCAGCCCCGGCAGGTCGCCGAGCAGGGCCTTGCCGACCGCAGTCGACAGCTTGCGATGGGCGGCAAAGATCGCGTCGGGATCGACATCCCCACCGATCTCGCGGGCGATGTCGGCAGGCGCGGGCAGGCGCAGCACCTGCGCCGCGTAAGCCGGATCGGAGAGCCCGTCCGCCTTGAGGAAGCCCTGTAGCGCCTCGCCGAGCTTGCCGGCGGTCGCTGCCAGGATGTCCGCATCGGCGCCCCGCTTGCCGGCGGCCACCAGCACGCGCGTGGCGACGCTCTGGAGCGACTGCCAGCGATTGAAGGAATCGCTGTCGGCCGAGAACAGCCGCAGCAGGTCGCTGTCACTCAGATCGAGGTCGAGCCGCGCCGGGGCCGAGAAGCCGCGCATCAGCGAGGGGATCGGCGCCTCCTGGACATCCTCGAAGGTGACGGACAGGGACGGCTGGTCGAGCACGACGAGTCCGTCGCCGGCATAGGCGTTCGAGGCCGTCTTCAGTGGCAGGTCGCCCTTCGCGCCGACGAGGCCGAGCTTGATCGGCAGGACGACCGGCTGCTTCTCAGACTGGCCGGGTGTCGGCGGCGTGCTCTGCGCCAGGTCGAGCGTGTAGCGCTTCGCCACGGCATCATAGCGGCCGGAGGCGACGATGGTCGGCGTGCCCGCCTGCTCGTACCAGCGGGCGAAATGGTCGAGATTCTGGCCGGAGGCCTCGGCGAAGCAGGCGAGGAATTCCTCGATCGTCGCGGCCGTGCCGTCGCAGCGCTCGAAATAGAGGTCCATGCCGCGCTTGAAGGCGTCGTCGCCGATCAGCACCTTGAGCATGCGGATGACTTCCGCGCCCTTCTCGTAGACCGTCGGCGTGTAGAAGTTGTTGATTTCCTTATAGGCGCGCGGCCGCACCGGATGGGCGAGGGGGCCGGCATCCTCCGAGAACTGGGTCGAGCGCAGCGTGCGGACATCGGCGATGCGCTTCACCGGGCGCGAGCGCTCATCGGCAGAGAATTCCTGGTCGCGGAAGACGGTGAGGCCTTCCTTCAGACAGAGCTGGAACCAGTCGCGGCAGGTGATGCGGTTGCCGGTCCAGTTGTGGAAATACTCATGCGCGATGATCGCCTCGATCGAGGCATAGTCGCCGTCGGTCGCGGTCTGTGGATCGGCGAGCACGTATTTGTCGTTGAAGATGTTGAGGCCCTTGTTCTCCATCGCCCCCATGTTGAAGTCGGACACGGCGACGACGTTGAACACGTCGAGATCGTAGTTGCGGCCGAAGACCTGCTCGTCCCAGCGCATGCAGCGCACCAGCGAATCCAGCGCCCAGCCGGCACGGTCGCCTTTGCCGGGCTCGACATAGACGGCGAGTTCGACCTTGTTGCCGTCTGCGGTGACATAGCTCTGCCGGACATGGTCGAGCGCTCCGCCGACCAGCGCGAAGAGATAGGCCGGCTTGGGGTGCGGGTCGTGCCAGACGGCGAAATGCCGGTCGCCGCCGGGCAGTTCGGCCGCCGCGACGAGATTGCCGTTGGAGAGCAGCACCGGCGCCTCGGCCTTCGCCGCTTCCAGCCTGACGGTGTAGACGCTCATCACGTCCGGCCGGTCGAGGAAATAGGTGATGCGGCGGAAGCCGTCCGCCTCGCACTGCGTGCAATAGACTTTCGATGAGCGATAGAGCCCCATCAGCTTGGTATTGGCGGACGGGTCGATCTCGGTCTCGATCGTCAGCGTGAAATCATGCGGCGGCGGATTCGGGATCGTCAGCGCCTGGGGCGTCACCGTATAGGCAGACGCGTCGAGCGGCTTGCCGTCGATGGCGAGCGATTTCAGCACGAGCTCGTCGCCGTCGAGCTTCAGCGGCGCGCCGATTTGCCCTTCCGGATTGGGCCTCAGCGCCAGCAGGGCCCGCACTCGTGTCTTCTGCGGATGCAGCGAGACGTCGAGATCGACCGTGTCGATCAGCCAGTCGCTGGGGCGATAATCCTCAAGGCGGATCAGTGGGGCGTCTTCGGTACGCATGGAATCCCTGATGGCGAAGGTCAGGTTTGTATCTAGGGCGTTTCGTCTGGTGAGGGAAACACTCCGTCATTCCGGGCTTGACCCGGAATCCATCGTAGAGCGTTGTGCTTTATGATGGATTCCGGATCGGCGCCGCTACGCGGCTTGCCCGGAATGACGGCTGGACGCTTCAGGAGCCCGCCGGAACCGCCGGCTCCGCGTGGCTCACCAGCCGGCAGACCTGAGGGCGGGCGAGCCGGACGGCGCGCTCGATCGCATCGACCGCGTGATGCACGGCTGCGACGTTCAGCGTGGGGTCGACACGGCAATGGTAGTTGACCACCAGCCCCTTGGCGGTCTGGCGTACGCGCACGCTGTGGATGTCGTGGATCGGCCCTGCGACTTTCGCAGCCTCGCCCGCAAGCGCCTTCCCGATATCCTCGACCGTTTCCCAGGCGGCATTGTGGCCGTGCGGCTGGCCGGTCTCCATCGGCTCGATATGGGTCTCGACCTCGGTCTCGCCGCCGAATTCGGCCCGGATCGCGCTTTCGAGCCGGGTCGCGATCTCATGCGCCTCTCCGAGCGGCAGGCTCTGGTCGACCTCCATGTCCAAGCTGACCGAGAGCTTCTCGCCGATGCTGTAGACGGTGACGTGATGTACCGGGATCTTCAGCTTGAGCGCGATCAGCAGCACCCGCTCGAGCGCCGTCTCGTCATCGACCTGCACGGGATCGGCCGTGATCGTGATCTCGGCGCCGGGCTCGGCGGTCAGCAGGGCATTGGCGAGCTGGGTCTTGATCGCCACCACGCGGTCGAGCGGCAGGGTGCGCGAGACGCTGATGCCGATCTCGCCATGGACGCGCCCGCCCGCCGGGCGCACGCGCAGCCAGTTGACGCCGACCACACCCGGCACGCCCCGCGCCGCCTCGCGCAGCTTCTCGCTGACGCCTTCGGGCGCCGTATCCATCAACGTATCCAGCACGCGCCGCGCGAGGCGATAGGCCGAGAAGGCGGTATAGGCTGCGATCGCGAAGGCAGCGGCGGTGTCGGCCCGCTCGATGCCGTACCAGACACCGATAAGCCCGGCGAGCACCAGCGCCGAACCGACGAAATCTGCCGAGAAATGCGTGGCTTCCCCGGCGAGCGCCTCGCTGCCGGTCTCCTTCGCGACCTTGGTCAGGGAGCGCCAGCGGATGGCGTCGACGATCATCGAAAGCACGAGCACGCCGATGACCAGCGGCGTCACCTCGACATGCGCGATGACGTTGGTCCAGAGCCGGTTGCCGGCCTCCCACAGGATCGCGCCGGCGAGCGTAAACAGGATCGCGGTCTCGACCAGCGCGGCGAGTGCCTCGACCTTGCCATGGCCATAATGATGCTCATCGTCGGCCGGCTTGTCGGAAGCCCGCACGGCGAACCAAGTGAACAGCGTCGAGCCGACATCGACCAGCCCCTGCAGGGCGTCGGTGAGCAGGGCGAGCGAGCCTGAGATGATCGCACCGACGATCTTCGCCGCGGTGAGCAGGATCGTCGCCATCACCGATAGGATCGCGGCGCGCTGCTTGATCTGCGCGATCTGGGCGGGCGTGGCGCGCACGGCCGGTGCCGTCGCCGGCCCGTCTTGCGTTGTCGTCATGGCGCGTCCTGTTCAGATGGCTTGGCGAGGTGGTCCAGAGTGCCGATGCTCTTGCCTGATTTAGGAAACGGATCAACCCTGCCGCCCCTCAACGAGGAACGACGATGCGATATCTCCACACCATGGTGCGCGTGACCGATCTGGATCAGGCGCTGGATTTCTACGTCAACAAGTTCGGGCTGGTCGAAACCCGCCGTATCGAGAATGAGAAGGGCCGCTTCACGCTGGTCTTCCTCGCGGCTTCCGACGATCTGGCCGAAGCGAAGGCCGGCGCCTCGCGCGGCCGCCCGACGCTGGAACTGACCTATAACTGGGACCCCGAAAACTACACTGGCGGCCGCAATTTCGGCCATCTCGCCTATGAGGTCGACGACATCTACGCCACTTGCGACAAGCTGATGAAGGCCGGCGTCACCATCAACCGCCCGCCGCGCGACGGCAACATGGCCTTCATCCGCTCGCCCGACAACATCTCGATCGAGTTGCTGCAGAAGGGCGATCCGAAGCCGCCGGCCGAACCGTGGCTGAGCATGCCGAACACCGGGAGTTGGTGAAGTCTTGGCCGGCGTCTTCTGCCTGGGCATCGCGACGCTGGATTATGTCTACAGCGTCGAGACCATGCCGACCCGCGGCGAAAAGTACCGCTCGCGCGGGCTCGCCGTGGTCGGCGGCGGTTGCGCCGGCAATGCCTCGGTCGCGATCGCGCGCCTCGGCGGCGCCTGCTGGCTGGCGACACGCCTTGCCGATGATCTGACCGGAGACCAGATCGTCGCCGATCTCCAATCGGAGGGCGTCGATACGGCCTTCGCGCGCCGCGTCGCGGGCCTGACCTCGCCGGTGTCGGCCATCCTCGTCGATGCCGAAGGCGAGCGCATGGTCATCTCTCACTCCGACCCGGCGATGCCAGAGGAAGCCGATTGGCTTCCCCGCAGCCTTCCGAAGGGCGCAGGCGCCGTGCTCGCCGATACCCGTTGGGGGGAGGGGGCGTTCGCCGCGCTGAAGCTTGCCCGCGCTGCCAGCGTGCCCGGCGTGCTCGACGGAGACCGCAAGCCGCCGCATCCCGATCTGGTGGGCACGGCGAGCCATGTCGCCTTCAGCCAGCAGGCCTTGCGCGAGGTCTCGGGCGAGGAGGACCCCCGCGCTGGCCTCGCCAAGGTCGCGGCCGGTGTCCCGACCTGGCTTGCGGTCACGCTCGGCAAGGAGGGCGTGCTCTTCATCGAGGGTGGCGAGGTCAGGCACAGCCCGGCCTTCGTCGTCGAGACGGTGGATACGCTCGGTGCCGGCGATGTCTGGCACGGCGCCTTCGCGCTGGCGCTGGCCGAGGGGCAGGCCGAGCCGGCGGCGATCCGCTTCGCCTCGGCGGCGGCCGCGATCAAATGCACCCGCTTTGGCGGGCGCGGCGGCGCCCCGCGCCGCAACGAGGTCCAGCGTTTCCTGGCGCAGGCCGGCTCCTAGCCCGTTCAAAAGCTCTTCTCTCTCCAGCGTCGCGCAGTCGTCACGCGCGTCGGGCATCTGACCCGGCGCGCGCTGCCGCGCATCGGTCGAGCTCAGGAGAGAGCATCATGCTGGCGATCCAGGGTCTGAAATGCATCTATGACACCACGGGGAAGGGCTGGTCGATCGAACTCGTCCTGCGGGCCGATGGTGAGGAGGCCGTGCGCCGCTTCGATGTCGAGGGGGCCGAGGATGCCGAACTGCTGATCGAGGCCTTCGAGGATGCTTCAGCCAGCGCCTTCGATCCGGAGACCGGCGAGATCGTCTTCGGTTACGAATATCTCGACCTCGACGAAGAGGACGAGGAAGATGAGGGCGACGAGGACGCGGAAGAGGAAGACGACGAATCCGAACGGGATGACGAGGATTCGGACGAGGCCGGCAAGGACGAGAAGCCGAAAGGCTGAAGCCTGACCTGAACGGGCCGCGTGCGGCCCGGTGAAGATCATGAGCCCGGAGAGGCAGCCGCCTCGCCGGGCGATCTCGTTTCGGGGGCTGCCATCGGCCGGGCTTTTTGGGGTGCTGGTATCGGCGCCGGGATCAGGTGCAATCTGTGGAAGGCATGAGACGCTATGACGGGTAGGGAATGACACAGGAACAGGATGACGATCGGGTCGCGGAGGCGCCGTCAGCCGCTCTCGCGACCTTGGTTGATCCGGCGGGTCTCGCCGGGGCGGCCAGCAAGAAGCGCGGTGTCTGCGCCATCAGCGGGCAGGAGATGGCGCGTCGGAACCTGATCGAGGTCGGCACGCTGCGCCCCGCGCTCGCCGACCATATCCGCAACGATTTCCCGGATATGCCCGATCACGCGCTGATCAGCCTGAAGGAACTGGCGCGCTATCGCACCCGCTACGTCGAGGAAATCCTGCGCGAGGAGCACGGCGAGTACTCCGACCTCGACCGCGAGGTCGCGGAGAGCATCGCCCGGCAGGAGACCATCGCCGAGAATACCGAGGATGATTTCGAGGAGCACCGCACGCTGGGTGAGCGCTTCTCGGATAATCTTGCGAGCTTCGGCGGCTCCTGGGCCTTCCTGATCAGCTTCGGCTTCGTGTTGGTCATCTGGATGGCGACCAACGGCCTGATGGGTGATGCCAAGGCCTTCGATCCCTATCCCTTCATCCTGCTCAACCTCGTGCTGTCCTGCATCGCGGCGGTGCAGGCACCGATCATCATGATGAGCCAGAAGCGGCAGGAATCGAAGGATCGCTTGCGCTCGCTCAACGATTATCAGGTCAACCTCAAGGCCGAGCTCGAAATCCGCCACCTGCACGAGAAGATGGACCATCTCGTCACCCGGCAATGGCAGCGCCTCGCCGAGATCCAGCAGGTCCAGCTCGAAATGCTGCAGGAGGCGCAGTTGCCGAAGGCGCGGACGAAGCGGCGCAAGAAGCCTGTCGCCAAGAAGAAGCGGGCGAAGCCTGTCGAAGCGCTGACGACACCGGTTGCCACATCCTCACCCGAGAAGCCGGAAAGCGAGGCCTAGCAGGCAAGCGCTGCGCTTGCCTTGACACCCCATCAGCGCGCCGGTCATTTCGTCGGCAAATGAATCCGCTCGGGAGGATGATGATGGTTACTTCGCGTTTTGCGCCGGTTGGCGCGCTGTTTGCCGGTTTGGCGCTGACGGCTCCGGCCTTCGCCCAGGGGCAGGTGACCGTCTATTGCTCGATCCTGGAGGAGCAGTGTCGCGAGGGCGCGGCGATGTTCGAGAAGGCGACGGGTATAAAGGTCGCGATGGTCAGAAAGAGCACCGGCGAGGTCTATGCGCAGGTCAAGGCCGAGGCGGCCAATCCGCGCGGCGACGTCTGGTGGGGCGGGCCGGGCGAGCCGCATCTCCAGGCGGCCGACGAAGGCCTGCTCGACGAGTACAAGTCGCCGAAGCTGCCCGAACTGCATGACTGGGCGCAGCGCCATGCCGAGCAGTCCAAGTTCCGCACCAACGGCATTTATCTCGGTGCGCTCGGCGTCGGCTACAACACCGAAGTCCTGAAGAAGAAGGGCATCGCCGCGCCGAAATGCTGGGCCGACCTGCTCGATCCCAAGCTGCGCGACGAAGTCCAGATCGCCGATCCCAGCTCGTCCGGCACGGCCTATGTCTTCCTGGCGACCACGGTGCAGCGCCTCGGCGAGGAGAAGGGCTTCGAGTACCTCAAGAGCCTGCACAAGAACATCAGCCAGTACACCAAATCCGGCATCGCGCCGGTCAAGGCTGCCGCGCTCGGGGAGACTGCGGTCGGCATCGCCTTCATCCACGACATGCTGACGCAAAAGCTGCAGGGCGCGCCGATCGAGACGGTCGCTCCCTGCGAGGGCACGGGCTACGAGACCGGCTCGGTCTCGATCATCAAGGGCGGCAAGAACCCCGAGGCCGCGCGCAAATTCGTCGATTTCACGCTCTCGCCGGATGCCCAGAACATCAACGCGAAGCTGAAGATCAACTCGATCCCGTCGAACAAGAATTCACTGCTCTCGCCGGATGCGCCGAAATTCGCCGAGATGAAGCTGATCGACTACGACACCCCGCGCTGGGGCTCGCCGGCCGAGCGCTCGCGCCTGCTCAAGAAGTTCGACACCGAGGTCAAGGCGCTGCCGCGCTGAGGCCCCTGTGACATCCAAGCTTGGTAGCGCGGCCGTCGGTTTGTGCTACTAAGCCTCGATCCGGGCTCGGGCGCGTGGCGCCTTCGCCTCAAGCCATGGGATCGCCAACGATGCTCCGCGCAACCTCCGTCCTTCGCAAGGCCGCCGTCAAGGCTGAGCGCGTCGTCGATACGCTGGCCCTCGGCCACCGCGACCGCACAATCAATGGCGTGAGCGTTCGCGCGACGGGCGGGCTGGAACTCGCGATCGCGCTCGACAAGGCGACGGTGCTGAACGACGGCGACGCGCTGAAGCTGGAAGACGGCACGCTGGTCCAGATCAAGGCCGCGCCGGAAAGCCTGCTGGAGATCCGCGCCGAGAACCCGCTGCGGCTGGTGCGCCTCGCCTGGCATCTCGGCGGGCACCATGTCCCGGCCGAGATGACGGCTGATGCTCTCTATGTCCCGAACGATGCGGCGCTCGGCGAGTTGGTGCGCGGGCAGGGCTGCTCGATGACGGTGGTCGAGCGTCCGTTCCAGCCGGAGGCGGAGGTGCATCACCACGCCCATGGCGACGATTGCGGCTGCGGGCACGACCATCATCATGGTCACGACCACAGCCATGGGCACGACCACGCGCACCATGGCCATGATCACGCACATGATCACAAGCACGAGCATGGTCACAAGGAGCAGCATGCACATGGCGAGGGCTGTGGTTGCGGTCATGACCACGACCATCACGCCCACGGTCATCACGATCATGGTCACGGCCACGGCGCCGCGCATGGCCACAAGGGCCATTCCCACGATCATTGAGGCAGGCGCTTCGACAATGTTGCAAAGGCGGGCTTAAGGCCCGCCTTTCACGTTTCAGGCCGCGTAACCCTTGACCTGCGCGAGCGCGGTCATCACGCCACGCAGCTCCGCGAGACCGCGCAGGCGCCCGACGGCTGGGTAGCCCGGGAAGCTGCCCTTGCCGACATCGTCGAGCAGTTCGTGGCCGTGGTCCGGCCGCATCGGAATCTGCCAAGCGGTAAGGCCGGCGGCCTTGCGGCGTTGCTCCTCGGCCATCAGCGCATCGATCAGCGCGACCATGTCGGTGTCGCCGCCGAGATGCTCGGCCTCCATGAAGGAGCCGTCCGGATCCTTGGCGACGTTGCGCAGATGCGCGAACCAAATCTTGTCGGCGAAGCGGCGGGCGATGCCGGGCACGTCGTTCTTGGGATTGGCGCCGAGCGAGCCCGAGCACAGCGTCAGGCCGTTTGCGGGCGAGTCGACAGAGCCGAGGATGTAGGCGATGTCGTCCTCGGTCGAGCAGATCCGCGGCAGGCCGAAGAGCGAGCGCGGCGGGTCGTCCGGATGGATGCACATGCGGATGCCGACTTCCTCGGCGGTCGGGATGATCGCTTCGAGGAAGCGCTTCAGGTTGGCGCGCAGCTTGTCATGGGTCATGCCGGCATAGCGCTCGAGGATGCGGGCGAGGCCGGGCAGGTCGTAGCGGTCGAAGGCGCCGGGCAGGCCGGCCATGACGCTGGAGAGCAAGCGGTCGCGATCGGCCTGCGAGGAGTTGTCGAACCAAGCCTTGGCCTTGTCCATCACCTCGGTGGAATGGCCCTCGTCGGCACCCTTGCGCTTCAGCATGAAATGATCGAGCGCGACATACTCATGCAGGTTGAAGCGCAAAGCCGTGCCGCCGCCCGGCAGCTTGTGGGCAAGCTCGGTCCGGGTCCAGTCCAGCACCGGCATGAAATTGTAGCAGATCACCTCAAGGCCGCAGGCGGCGAGGTTGCGCATCGACTGGCGATAGTTCTCGAAGATGGATTCGAGGTCGCCTTCGCCGATCTTGACGCTCTCATGGATCGGCAGGCTCTCGACCACCTTCCATTCCAGGCCAAGGCTCTTGTCGGAGCGGACGATCGCCTGGCGCTTCTCGATCTCCTCGATGCTCCAGACCACGCCATAGGGAATCTGGTGCAGCGCGTTGACGATGCCGGTCGCGCCCGCCTGCCGGGCCTGAGCCAGCGTCACGACATCGTCCGGCCCGAACCAGCGCCAGCATTGTTCCATGATGTGCTATCCTTGTCAGAAATGTCGCTGTGCCGAGGTCTGGCGTCAGGGGTCTTCGTGGGCGAGGCGGGAATCGTCGAAGGCGTCCGCATGGTCCTTCGCGATCGTATCGATCGTCGCGAAGACGGTGCGCAGATGCGCGCGCATGGCGGCTTCCGCGCCTTTCGCATCGTGCTTCATGACGCAAGCCGCGATGATCTTGTGCTCGTTCAGGATCACTTCGGACCAGGACGGCGTCTCCAGCGAGAGGCAGCGGACCCGGTCCATCTGGGCCTTCATCCCCTCGATCATGCTCCAGACGGCACGATGGCCGGCGATACGGGAGATCTCGGCATGAAACACTTCATCGAGGCGGAAGATTTCGGAGCGGTTCCCGCTTCGCACCGCCTCGGCCTGCTCCTCGACCTGGGCCGCGAGGCGCCGGCAGTCTGCCTCGCCGATGCGCTGCGCGGCCAGCACCACGGTGCGGCATTCCAGCGTCTCGCGCACGAACTGGCTGTCATGGACGGCGCCGAGGTCGATCGGCGAGACAAAGGTTCCGACCTGCGGCACGGCGACGAGGAAGCCTTCGTCGACCAGGCGCTTGAACGCCTCGCGCACCGGCGTGCGGCTGACGCCGAAGCGCAAGGCCATCCGCGCTTCCGACATCGATTCGCGCGGTTTCAACGCACCGCTGATCACGTCGCTGCGCAGGACGCTGTAGATCTGGTCGGTGCTGTGACGGGTTGCGGGGTGGGCCATTGCCAAGCTCTCGACGACTAGTATACTAGGATACTGATCAACCGGGGGCTGCGTCAACTTGGCAGGTTTCCGGTGCGAAGGGCAGGGGCCGATCGAGGCGGTCGGGCCAGCGCAACATAATAATAAAGCTCGTAAGCGGGCATCCACATCTGGAGGAGAAATCATGGCTCACGACAGCATCAATCGGCGTCATTTCATCGGCGGCGTCGCCGGCCTCGGGGTCGCGGCGCATGCGCCGGGCGTCTTCGCGCAGCAGCTCAAGCTGCCCGCTTCCCCGTTAACCATCAGCATCATCGACGTCGGCGGAGCGCTCGCCCTCGTCCAGACGCCGCTGGAGAATTACCCGAAGGCCAATCCCAAGGCCGTCTCGCGCATGGTCTTCACCAAGGCCCCGGCGCCGGAGCTGCCGGCCAAGATCAAGGCCCAGCAGAATGCCGGCCGCCTCGATATCGACATGGTCATCGGCGGCCTGGACGTGCTCTCGGCCGGCATCGACCAGAAGCTCTGGGTCGACCTGCTGCCGCGCCTGCAGGCCGAACTGCCGAAGCCGGAGGAGATCTATCTCAAGCCGGCGCTCGCCATGCACAATCTCGGCCAGGGCCAGGCCATGGCGATGGTCTATTACCCCTCCGGCCCGCTGCTCGAATACATGCCGGACCGCGTCAAGCAGGTGCCGACCACGGCGGAAGAGCTGCTGGCCTGGACCAAGCAGAACAAGAACCGCTTCTTCTACGGCCGCCCGGCCAATTCCGGCCCGGGCCGCACCTGGATCATGGGCCTGCCCTATCTGTTGGGCGACAAGGACCCGAAGGACCCCGAGAAGGGCTGGGACAAGACCTGGGCCTATCTCAAGGAGCTCGGCGAGAACGTCGAGTACTATCCGGGCGGCACCGGCCAGACCATGAAGGAGCTCGGCGACGGCTCACGCGACATCATCGTCTCGACCACTGGCTGGGACATCAACCCGCGCGTCCTCGGCATCGTGCCGAAGGAAGCCAAGGTCCAGGCGCTCAAGGGTTTCCACTGGGTCACCGACGCCCAGTACATGATGATCCCGAAGGGCATCTCCGACGAGAAGCTCAACGTGCTGCTCGACGTGATCCGCCATATGCTGACGCCGAAGCAGCAGGCCTATACCTATGACGAGGGCTATTTCTATCCGGGCCCGGCCGTGAAGGACGTGCCGCTCTCGATGGCGCCGGAATCGAGCCAGAAGGCTATCGCCGAGTTCGGCCGGCCCGAATACGAGAAGCTGATCGCCGACAACCCGATGGAAACCCCGCTCAACCCGGACAAGATGGTCATCGCCTTCCGCATCTGGGACGAGACGGTCGGCGGCGCCAAGAAGAAGTAAATCCGGTTGCGGCTGCGGGTCCCGGCATCGCGCCGAGGCCCGCCGCTCGCCCTTTTGATCCCGTTCTCAGATCCATCCGGAAGCCATGACCATCAACGCAGCCTCGTTCCGCGAGCTCAAGCTCGATCGTCTGAGCCGTGACTTCGGCACTCATAACGCGCTCAAGGACGTCTCGCTGACGATCGGCAAGGGCGAGTTCATCGCGCTGCTCGGCCCGTCCGGCTGCGGCAAGTCGACGACGCTGAACCTGATCGCGGGCCTGCTGCCGGCGACAGGCGGCGGCATCTGGCTCGACGACAAGCGCATCGACCCGCTGCGCCCGGAAGAGCGCGGCTTCGGCATGGTCTTCCAGAACTACGCCCTGTTCCCGCATATGAGCGTGAACAGGAATATCGGCTTCGGCCTGAAGATGCGCGGCATGCCCAAGGCCGAGATCGACAAGCGCGTCGCCGAGGCCGCGGCGCTGGTGCGCCTGCAGGGCCAGACCGAGAAACTGCCCGGACAGCTTTCCGGCGGCCAGCAGCAGCGCGTTGCCATCGCGCGCGCCATCGTCGTCGAGCCGCCTCTCGTGCTGATGGACGAGCCGCTCTCCAACCTCGACGCCAAGCTGCGTCTGGAGATGCGCGCCGAAATCCGCCGCATCCACAACACGCTCGGCGCCACCACGATCTACGTCACCCACGACCAGGAGGAGGCGCTCTCGCTTGCCGACCGCATCGTCGTACTGCGCGACGGCCAGGTCCGTCAGGTCGGCACGCCGGAAGACCTGTTCATGCGGCCTGACCATCTCGACGTCGCCGAGTTCATGGGCTTCCGCAACAAAGTGAAGGGCAAGATCGCCGCGGCCGGAGACGGCAAAGCGGCGGTCACCGTCGGCGATGCGCAGATCTCCGGCCGTGCGCGTCATGCGGTCTCCGCCGGTGCCGAGGGCTATCTCGCGATCCGCCCCGAGGACCTGCATCCCGTGGCAGCCGGCCAGCCCGGCCTCAAGGCGCAGGTCGTCTCGACCGAGTTCCGCGGCCGCGAATTCGTGGGCTTTGCCCGCATGGCGGATGGCACGGACCTGTCCTTCCTCGCCCATGACAAGCTCGCGCCCGGCGAGGCGGTGACGCTCGCCGCCGATCCCGACCGCGTCCTCGTCTATGGAGGGGCGGCGTGAGCACGGACATCTTCTCCATCCCGCTGAAGCAGCGGCTGGCGGCACGCGGGCTCGACGGGCTGACGCTGCTCGTCTTGCCTGCGGTCCTGTTCCTGCTGGCGCTGTTCATCTACCCGTTCTTCTATGGGCTCTTCCTGTCGTTCGAGCCGAAGCAGGGCGGCATGTTCGCCAATTACCAGCGCTTCTTCTCGGATCGCTTCCTCTACGGGACGATCGCGACGACGCTCTGGCTCGCCTTGCCGGTGACGGTCGCGACGCTGCTGCTGGCGATCCCGATCGCCTTCCGCGTGCGCCTGATGCAGAACCAGCGCCTGCTGACCACGATCCTGGTGATCCCGATCACGCTCGGCACGGTGCTCGTCGCCGAGGGCTTGCTGAACTATCTGGGGCCGCAGGGATGGTTCAATCGCGTGCTGATGACCTTCGGCATCATCTCCTCGCCGGTGAAGCTGCTGCACAATTACTGGGGCGTGATGCTCTCGCTGGTTATCACCGGCTTCCCCTTCACCTTCCTGCTGACGCTGTCTTATCTCTCCGGCATCGATCCCGCGCTGGAGAATGCCGGTGCGACGCTGGGCGCCGGCCCCTGGGAGCGCTTCAAGCACATCCTGTTCCCGCTGCTGCTGCCGGGGCTCGCGATCACCTTCTGCCTGAGCTTCGTGCAGGCCTTCTCGGTCTTCCCCTCGGCCGTTCTGCTCGGCGCGCCCTCGGGGCCGACTCGCGTCATCTCGATCGCGGCCTATCAGGCGGCCTTCGAGGAATACGACTACTCCATGGCTTCGGCCGTCGCGATGATCATGGGCGTGGTTCAGCTCAGCATCGTCGTCCTGGTCCTGGCCGCGCGTGGGCTTCTGTATCGCGGCCCTGCCGGCGGTGGAAAGGGCTGACCGATGGTCAAGGATACCCGTCTCTCGACGAAGCTCTGGGCGGCCGCCAACTGGACGCTGATCGGCTTCTTCGTCGTCAACCTCTTCGCGATGATCGCGACGGTGGTGACCTCGTCCTTCTCGACGCGCTGGCTCGGCACCTGGCTGCCGGCCGGCTGGACGACGCGCTGGTATTCGGCCGCCTGGTCGGAATTCCAGCTCTATGACGTGCTGCTCGTCACCTTCCAGATCGTCTTCCTGGTGGTGGCGCTCTCCGGCCTGATCGGAGTGCCCGCCGCCTATGCACTGGCGCGGCGCGATTTCCCGGGCAAGAAGCTCGTCATGCTGCTCTTCCTGCTGCCATTGCTGGTGCCGCCGATTACCTTCGGCATCCCGCTGGCGACCGTGCTCTACCAGACTGGATTCGCCGGCCAGATGTCGGGCGTTGTGCTGGCGAACCTCGTGCCAACCGTGCCCTTCGTCATCCTGGTGATGATCCCGTTCATCGAGCAGATCGACACCAAGATCGAGTCGGCCGCGCGCGTCTTCGGCGCCAACACCTTCAAGCTCTTCGTGCATGTGCTGCTGCCTCTGCTCATGCCCGGCATTCTCGCTGCCTTGCTCTTGGTGCTGGTCAGGACGCTCGCGATGTTCGAACTGACCTTCCTGACGGCCGGACCGACCAGCCAGACGCTCGTCGTCGCGCTCTATTATGCGGTCTTCGCCGCGGGTGTCCGCGCCGTGCAGTCGATCGACGCCATGGCGGTGATCTACATGGTCACCACCCTGATCTGGCTGATCATCGCACTGCGCTTCGTCAACCCGACCCAGATCGTCGCCCGCGCCAAGAAGTGATGATTGCGGCGGCGCTCCTCGCGGGCGCCGCCGTCACACTCTCTCGATGTCCTGCCGCTCGTCCTCATTGTCGGCGCTGCGGCTCTTGAAGAGCCTCCAGAGCGATTTCCGCATGCGCCTCGACGTCATGTGTGCGCCGGCCGGCCGGCGCTCCAGCGTGATCTTCTGGTCGTGATAATCCTCGAGGCCCGGACGGTGGCCGACGCTGATCAGCGTCGCCGCGGCGAGTTCCTCGTCGAACAGGCCCAGCAATGAAGCCTGGCTTCCCTCGTCGAGCGCCGAGGTCGCCTCGTCCATCACGATGATATCGGGTTTTTGCAGCAGGAGGCGCACGAAGGCGACGCGTTGGCGCTCGCCACCGGACAGGGCGCGATCCCAATCGTCCTCCTCCGCGTCGAGCTTCTTGGCGAGATAGCCCAGGCCGCAGCGCTGCAGGGCCGCGAGGATCGCCTCGTCCGCCACCGCACGGTCGGAATCCGGATAGAGCAGGATCGTGCGCAAGGTTCCCTTCGGAAGATAGGGTTTCTGCGGCACGAAGGCGATGGTCTGGCCGGAGGGCACGCGGATCGAGCCGGAACCCCAGGGCCAGATGCCGGCGAGCGCCCGGATCAGTGTGCTCTTGCCGGAGCCGCTCTCGCCCGCGATCAGCGCCTTTGCACCTTGCGCTATGGTGACGGTGGCATCGGCGACCACCACGCGCCCGTTGCTATGGGCGATCGACAGGTTTTCGAGATGGATCGCGTCGTCCTCGCTTTCGCCGAGCACGATCCGCTCGTCCTTCTCCATGATCGTGCCGATATCCAGCGCTTCCAGCTCCTCCACCAGCTCGTCGACGCGCGTGACCGAGGCGAACCATTCGGCCAGCCGCACGAAATTGTCGACGAACCAGATCAAGGCGGCCTGGACGGCGCTGAAAGCCGCGACGACCTGCACGACGGCGCCGAGCGTGATCGCGCCGGCCAGGAATTTCGGCGCGATCAGCAGGAGCGGGACGATCGGGAAAAGCGCGCCGTTGGTATTGAGCACCAGGGCGATGATGCCTTGCTGGCGCACGATCCCGAGCCAGGCGGCGACGACGCGCCCATAGCCTTCCCCCGCGGAGCTGCGCTCGTCGGCATCGCCCTTGATCAGCGCAATGCTCTCCGCATTCTCGCGCAACCGGGTCATCTCGGCCCGGAACTGCGCCTCCATCTCGTTCTTGTGGGCGACACGCGCGACGAGCGGGCGGCCTGCGAGATAGGCTGCGAGCGAGGCGATCGTGGCATAGACCACCGCCGCCACCGCCATGTAGCTGGGGATCACGATCACGGTTCCGCCCAGCATGAACTCCGCCGAGCCCGCGACTTGCCAGAGGATCGCGGCGAAGGTCGCGGCCGTGACGAAGGCGGTGATCAGGCCGATGGCGAGCTCGACCAGCGGCTCGATGGCAAGGCGGACATCCTCGGCAATCCGGTATTCCGGCGCCGTCATCTTCTTCGACAGGAAGCCCAAGCGATAATAGCGTTGGTCCGCGATCCACCAGCCCGAGAGGCGGCGCGTCAGGTTCTCGCGCCAGCGCACCTGCAGCAGCATGCGACTGACGACGAGGCCGGAGACCGAGAGGGCCGAGGCCACCAGCAGGAACGGCAGCCAGCCTGTCGTCGCCCAGACGGCGGCGACATCGCGCTTCTCGAGCGCATCGAAGAACCAGCGATTCCAGCGATTGATGCCGACGGCGGCGGCGGTCTGCGCCGCGATGAAGACGAGGACTGTGACCGTGAGCGCCCAGGCGCGCCAGCGCGCCCTCCCGCGCCAATAGCGCGACGCGATGCGAAAGAACTGGCGCATGCGGGAACGCCGCGAGACGGGCGGAGTGTCGACCAATGTTGTATCCGCCATTTCGGGATCGTTACAATTTGGGAGGCCCGCAACGCACGACCTTCTGGTTCTTTTCAACCGCGGGCCGGCGGCTCGGTTCCATGGCCTTTTCGCCGGGTGTCGGGGTCGGTGCAGGCCCACCGGAATCGGAATTCTCGGGGCCCCTCTCGCCTATCCTGGGGATTTGCGCCATATACGCCGCAGTTTCGTCGTTTCGGTTTCGGTCGACGGCACGATCGCCTGGAGCGACGACAAGACAACACCGACCAAGGTACCGGCGGGCCACCCACGTTGAGCATGGCTATCCACATAACTGCAGATCGCAGCGAGGCGAGCTTCTGGCGCTTCTCCGTGGCGCCGATGATGGATTGGACGGACCGGCATTGCCGCGTCATCCACCGCCTGATGTCCCGCCACGCGCTGCTCTATACCGAGATGGTGACGGCGCAGGCCGTGATCCGTGGCGACCGCGATCGCCTGATCGGTTTCGATGCCGTGGAGCATCCCGTTGCCCTCCAGCTCGGCGGCAACGACCCGAAGCTCCTGGCGGAGGCTGCGAAGATCGGTGCCGATTTCGGCTATGACGAGATCAACCTGAACTGCGGCTGCCCCTCGGATCGTGTGCAGGGCGGGGCCTTCGGCGCCTGCCTGATGCGCGAGCCGGCGCTGGTCGGCGATTGCGTCGCGGCGATGAAGGCAGCGGTCTCGATCCCGGTCACGGTGAAGTGCCGGATCGGCGTCGACGACCAGGACCCGGAAGCGGCGCTCGATGCACTGACCGGCGCGGTGCGCGCGGCCGGTGTCGATGCGCTGATCGTCCATGCCCGCAAGGCCTGGCTGCAGGGCCTATCCCCCAAGGAGAATCGCGAGATCCCGCCGCTCGACTACGAGCGCGCCTATCGCCTGAAGGCCGCTAACCCCGATTTGCCGATCGCCATCAATGGCGGCATCAAGGCTCCCGCCGAATGGCCGGCGCATCTGGAAAAGCTCGACGGCGTGATGATCGGCCGCGAGGCCTATCAGAACCCGGAGATCCTGCTCCAGGTCGACCCTCTGCTCTTCGGCCGGGGGGCGCCTGTGGCCGATGCCTTCGCCATGCTGGAGGCGCTGGAGCCATACATCGCCGCCCATCTCGCGAGGGGCGGGCGCGTCCATGCCTTCACCCGCCATCTCGTCGGCCTGTTTCCGGGCCGGCCCGGCGCGCGGATGTTCCGCCGCCATCTCGCCGAGCGCTGCGTCGGCGCGGATGCGACGCTGGATGATCTGCGCGCGGCGATCGGCCATGTCTCGCGCCACGAGGCTGCGGCGGCGGCCTGATCGCGCCGGTTTGTTGCGAGGCAAGCGATTTGCTGCCAAGCCGTTGCTGCCCCTGCACGGGGGCATGAAATTGCGGCTTTGACGGACAGGGCACGGCTATGGCGCGAGACGGGATCAGGCTGGTCAATGTGTTCACGCATCAGGGCCAGGGCGGCAATCCCTGTCCGATCGTGATCGATGCGGCTGCGTTGCAGGATGAGGATATGCGGGCGATTGCGGCCCGCTATGGCCATGAATCCGGCTTCGTCCGGCCGCCCTCCGGCACCGATTCCGATTTCACATTCCGCTTCTGGGTACCGCGCCACGAGATGGAGATGTGCGGCCATGCCACGATCGGCGCGCTCTGGTGTCTGGCGACGGCCGGTCGCCTTGATGCCGAGCAGATGCGGATCGAGACGCGCAGCGGCCCGGTCACCGGCTATGTCGAGAACCGCGCGTCAGAGAACCCGTCGGTCGAGATCAGCCAGCCGGTCGGCAAGGTCGTCGACCTGACGCGCACACAGGAGGAGGACGTGCTCGCGACGCTCCGGATTTCGCGCAGCGACCTGCTCGACCTGCCGATCCAGAATGCTGTGACCTCGCGCGTCAAGACGCTGATCCCGATGAAGAGCGTCGCGCATCTTCAGGCGCTGGCGACCGACATGGCGCTCACGGAGAAATGCTGCGAGCGTATCGCTTCGACCGGGCTCTATCCCTATGCCGTCGCCGATCAGGCCGAGCGGCGCTTCGAGGCGCGGCAGTTCCCGAAATCCTCGGGCTATCCCGAAGATGCCGCGACCGGCATCGCCGCGGCGGCGCTGGCTTTCGGCCTGCTCCGGAACGATCTCGTTCCTCGCGACAGCGGCCGCATCACCATCCTGCAGGGCCGGGCGATGAACGCGCTGTCGGAAATCCGGGTCAGGATCGGCTTCGCCGACGGCCGCCCTGTCGGCTGTCTCCTCGGCGGCGAGGTCATCCCCGCGGACGATCACGCGGCCTGATGGCAATTTCCAGATTGTCGCTGAGCGGGGTCGCAATCGCCCCTGCTTGACACGCGCGGTCGCTGCCGCTTACACTTAACTTGATGGTTAAGTTTCAGGATGCGCAGCTCGATCGGACCTTCTCCGCGCTGGCGGACCCGACGCGGAGGGCCTTGCTGGCGCGCCTGGAGCGAGAGGACGGGCTCTCGGTCAGCGAATTGGCGAAGCCCTTCCCGGTCTCGCTTCCGGCCATCATGAAGCATCTCGACGTCCTCTCGGATGCCGGTTTGCTCAAGCGGACCAAGGTGGGGCGCACCGTGTCCTGCCACCTGAATGCGGAGCCGATGGAGGAGGCGATGGGCTGGCTGGCGCGCTATCAGCGGTTCTGGACCGGGCGGCTCGATGCGCTGGAGGCGCTGCTCGAAGCGCGGCGCAAGGGCCAGGACTAGACGGTCAAAAGCCCAGAGGGCGGGAGAGGGAAGCGAGCGCATGCATCAACCGGTGACACCCAGCCTCACGATGAAGCGCCGTCTCAATGCCTCGCCGGCCGAGGTCTATGAGGCCTGGACCAACCCGGACCTGCTCGTCCGCTGGTTCGGCCCGGAGAACGTCGTGGCGCAGGAAGCGGAGATCGATCCGCGTGTCGATGGTGCCTACCGTGTCGTGATGATCGAGGACACCGGCGAGCGCCACGAGGTTCTCGGCCGCTACCTGGAGGTCGTCGAGAACGAGCGCCTCGTCTTCAGCTGGTCCTGGATCACCACGCCGGAGCGCGTCTCGCGCGTCACCGTCACGCTGAAGCCGGACGGCGACGGCACGATCCTGACGCTTCTGCACGAGAAGCTCGCCGACGATGCCGCCGTCCGTGGCCACACCCATGGCTGGACGGGGACCATGGTCAAGCTCGAGGCCTATTTCGCCTGAGCGATTGCGTGCTTGGGCACGCCGAAGCAGCCGCCGGCACGCCGGTGGATATTGGAGGAGAGGAGACGATGGAACACAGGATCGTATCCCGTGAGGAGTGGCTTGCCGCGCGCAAGGTCCACCTCGCCAACGAGAAGGAGCTGACCCGCCGGCGTGACGCGCTCTCGGCCGAGCGGCGTGCGCTGCCTTGGGTCAAGGTCGAGAAGGCCTATACCTTCGAGGGTTGGGATGGCGGCTTGTCGCTGGGCGATCTCTTCGCCGGCAACAGCCAGTTGATCATCTACCACTTCATGTTCGGGCCGGGTGCCCGAGAGGGCTGCCCGAGCTGCTCCTTCCTCGCCGATCACTTCGACGGCGCCAACCGGCACCTCAAGCACCACGACGTCAGCCTGGTCGTGGTCTCGCGGGCGCCCTATGCCGAGTTCCAGAATTTCCGGCACCGCATGGGCTGGGATTTCCCCTGGGTGTCCTCGGCGAACAGCGACTTCAACTACGATTTCCACGTCTCGCCGAGCCCGGAGGAAAAGGCGGCCGGCCACTACGAATACAACTACGCGATGCATGACGGGCAGGGCGGCGAGATGCCGGGCTTCAGCGTCTTCTATCGCAACGAGGCCGGCGAGATCTTCCATACCTACTCGACCTATGCCCGCGGCGGCGACCTTCTGATCGGCACGCACAACTTCCTCGACATGACTCCGAAGGGGCGCAACGAGGTCGGGACGATGGACTGGGTCCGCCATCACGACCGCTACCCCGCCAAGCCGCTGGGCGCGGCAAGCTTCCAGCCGGAACTCGCGGTGAGCTCCTGCTGCGGCTGATCCCCCCTTGCGAATCCGCTGCGGCTCTATCGAGTTGATATCAACATTTCAGATGCGGCCGCCGCTTGCGGTCGCGAACAAGGAGAAGCGCAATGGCCTATGTCGATGGTTTTGTCCTCGCGGTCCCCGCCGCAAACAAGGAGGCATATCGCAAGCAGGCGGCCGATGCGGCTCCGCTGTTCCAGGAGTTCGGTGTCCGGCGCCATGTCGAGGCCTGGGGCGACGATGTTCCCGACGGCAAGGTGACGGACTTCAAGGGTGCGGTGAAGGCGACGCCGGAGGAGGTCGTGGTCTTCTCCTGGTTCGAATATCCCGACCGGGCGACGCGCGACGCCGCCAACGAGAAGATCATGAGCGATCCGCGCATGAAGGCGATGGGCGAGGCCATGTCCTTCGACGGCAAGCGCATGATCTATGGCGGCTTCGCCCCGATCCTCGACGAGGGCGAGGGCGGCGCGATGGGCTATCTCGATGGCGTCCTCGTCGCCGTGCCCGACGATTGCAAGGCCGATTACCGCAGCTTCTCGGCCGAGCACGCCGCCCTGTTCAAGGAATACGGCGCCCGCCGTGTCGTCGATGCCTGGGGCGATGACGTGCCGGACGGCAAACTCACGGATTTCAAGGGCGCGGTGAAGGCGCAAGCCGGCGAGACCGTGGTCTTCAGCTGGGTCGAATGGCCGTCCAAGGAGGCGCGCGCCGCCGCCTGGGGCAAGATCATGGCGGACCCGCGCATGGCCCAGCTCAAGATGCCGTTCGACGGCAAGCGCGTCGTCTATGGCGGCTTCGCGCCGATCTTTGACACCGGGAACGGCTGAGGCCGCAGACAAGCGCCGATTCACGTAGCGGCCAAGCGGGCGGCATCTTGCCCCCGCTGGCCAAATAGCCGAGAGATCGGGCGGCTTCACCGGATCCCTCATCATGTTTGCTGGCATTCCCATCGGCGATCTCGCCTTCCTCGCCGTCTCGCTCGTGCTGGCCGGCGCGGTGACCGGGCTCCTGGCCGGCGTCTTCGGCGTCGGCGGCGGCGCGGTCATCGTGCCGGTGCTCTACGAGATCTTCCGCGTCATCGGCGTGGCGGAGGAGGTGCGCATGCCGCTCAGCGTCGGCACCTCGCTCGCGATCATCATCCCGACCTCGATCCGCTCCTTCAATGCGCACCGGGCCAAGGGGCTGGTCGATCTCTCCATTCTCAAGGTCTGGGCCGTGCCGGTGATCGTCGGCGTGCTCGTCGGCAGCTGGATCGCCCGCTTTGCGCCCGCCGACCTCTTCAAGATCGTCTTCGTGGCCGTGGCCACGATCTCGGCTTTGCGCCTGCTCTTCGCCGCCGATCGCTGGAAATTCGGCGAGGATATGCCCGGCAAGCCATTGATGGTTGCCTATGGCGGTCTCATCGGCGTGCTCTCGGCACTGATGGGCATCGGCGGCGGCCAGCTCTCCAGCCTGTTCATGACTTTCTACGGCCGGCCGATCCACCAGGCGGTCGCGACCTCCTCGGGGCTCGGCGTGCTGATCTCGATTCCCGGGGCGATCGGCTTCATCTATGCCGGTTGGCCGCAGATGGCCCTGGGGACGCTGCCGCCGCTCTCGCTCGGCTATGTCTCGCTGATCGGCATGATCCTGTTCATCCCGACCTCGATCTGGACGGCCCCGATCGGCGCCAGTCTCGCCCATCGGCTCTCCAAGCGCCGCCTCGAGATCGCCTTCGGCCTGTTCTTGTTGGTCGTCGCCGGCCGCTTCGTCTGGTCGCTGATCCATTGAGGCAGAAGGCCATGAGCGCGACCACGATCCGGCTCCTCCGGCCCGACGACCACAAGGCGCTGGCCGCGCTGATGGTCGAAATGCAGCGCCATTACAGCGTGCCTTGCCCGCCGCCCGAGGACATCCTCGCCGGGTTGGCGGCCTTGCCCGCTGGCGTCGACATCCTCGTCGCGGTGAAGGGCGAGACGGTTCTCGGCTTCGCCTCGGCCTGCAATCTCTATCCGGGACCGGGCCTGAAGACCGGCTTCTTCCTCAAGGAGATCTATGTCGCCGACGCGGCGCGTGGCGCAGGGCTTGGCCGGAAGCTCATGGCGGCGCTGGCAGAGCTCGCGTTGGAGCGCGGCCATCGCCGGGTCGACTGGACGGCCGATGCCGATGACGCGGCGCTGCTGCGCTTTTACGAAAGCCTAGGCGCTGCTGCCTATCCGAAGAAGGTGTTCTACCGCCTGACCGGCGATGCGCTGGTCGGCCTGGCGAAGACCTGACCGTCATTCTCGGGCGAAGCGCAGCTTCGACCCGGGAATCTCATGACAAGAAGTCACTGGTTTCCGAGATGCTCGGGTCAAGCCCGAGCATGACGCGGAGGTGGCTCGGGCGGCTTTCCGGCGAGCCTATCCGGCAACAGCGCCATGATCGCCAGCCGCTCGGCTTCGCTCAACCGGCCCCATTGCGCGATCTCGGCGAGGGTCCGTCCGCACCCCTCGCAGAGCTTGCTCACCGGATCGATCACGCAGACCTTGATACAGGGCGTCGAGGTGGCGCTCACCGTCCCATCCATCCGAGAGCGAGCGCCAGGCCGAGATAGATCGAGATCTCGGCAAGCTGCTGGGCCGCGCCGAGGATGTCCCCGGTCTGGCCGCCGATCAAACGCCGCGCCATGCGAGACAGCACTGCCGCCGCACCGTGCGCTAGCGCGAAGCCGATCAGCAGGCCGGTGATTGGCAGTTCCGCCGCCAATCCGATTCCGGTCGCGAGGAAGAGGCTCAAGCCCAGTGCGATCCGCGCGGTCAGCACCGTCGGCTTGCCCACTGCCGCCGCCGCGCCACTGCTGCGCGCGGCCGGCTGGGTCGCCAGCATGAAAAGCCCCTCAGTGCGGGACCACGGCGCCGCGACGAGTACAGCGGCCGCCACCGCCCAGGCGCCGGAGCGGTCGAGGATCATGGCAAGCAGGCTCGCCCGCAGCAGCAGTGATAGCACCAGCGCCAGCGCGCCATAGGAGCCGATGCGGCTGTCCTTCATGATCTCCAGCCGGCGCTCGACCGTATGCCCGCCGAACAGTCCGTCTGCGGTATCTGCAAGCCCATCCTCGTGGAAGGCGCCTGTGGTCAGTGCCAGCGCGGTCAGGGCCAGTGCCGCGACGACCAAGCCGCTCAGGCCCGCCAGCCCCGCGCTCAGCGCGACGAGTGCCGCCGGCGCGGCGATGACCAGCGCGGCGAAGGGCAGGGCGCGCGGCACCTCCCGGAAATCCGGAATGCCATGCCCGTTGCTCTCGCCCGGCAGCAGTGGCACCGGCAGCCGCGACCAGAAGCGCAGGCAGATCGCGGTCGCGATTCCCCAGCCCGGCCAGTCCGGCGGGGGCGTCTCGCTCGTGGTTTCGGCCTCTGCCATGCCTGCCGTGTCGTCTCGCTCGATTGTCTTCACGCTCCCGACCCTATAGCAGCAGCGTCAATCCTGCCGCCATGCCGATGCGCTGATGCGGCGCCCTCGCGTGATGGATTTGACCATGGCCGCCTCCGGATTGCCCTTCGACGATATCCGCGACCTCATCGCCGCGATGCCAGGTCCCGACATGGAAGCCGCAAACGCGGTGCGCGCCCGCGATGCCAACCTCACCAAGCCGGCCGGTAGCCTCGGCCGCCTGGAAGAGATCGCCGAATGGCTTGCCGCCTGGCAGGGCAAGGCTCCGCCCGAGGTGCGCCGCCCGCTGGTCTGCGTCTTCGCCGGCAATCATGGCGTGGTCGCGCAGGGCGTCTCGGCCTATCCGCAGGCGGTGACGCGGCAGATGCTGGAGAATTTCGCTGCCGGCGGCGCGGCGATCAACCAGATCTGCGCGGCCTATGATCTCGGCTTCAAGGTCTTCGACCTCGCGCTCGACCTGCCGACCGGCGATTTCACGCAAACCGATGCGCTCGACGAGCGCGCCTGCGTCGCGACGATGGCCTTCGGCATGGAGGCGCTTGTCGGCGGCACGGACCTGCTCTGCCTGGGTGAGATGGGTATCGGCAACACCACCTCGGCGGCCGCGATCTACGCCGCGCTCTATGGCGGCGACGCCGCGCACTGGTGCGGACGCGGCACTGGCGTCGACGACGAGGGTCTGAAGCGCAAGGTCGCGGCGGTGGAAGCGGGGCTTAGCCTGCATCGCGCCCATCTCAAGGACCCGCTCGAAGTGCTGCGCCGTCTTGGCGGGCGCGAGGTCGCGGCGATCTGCGGAGCGATCATTGCCGCCCGCTCGCAGCGCATCCCGGTGATCCTCGACGGCTATGTCGTGACCGCCGCCGCCGCGATCCTGCACGCGATCGACCCCTCGACCATCGACCATTGCATCGCCGGCCATCTCTCGGCCGAGGGCGCCCATGCCGATGTGCTCGCCCGTCTCGGCAAGGTGCCATTGCTGGCGCTCGATATGCGCCTCGGCGAGGGCTCGGGCGCGGCGCTCGCCGCCGGCCTGGTCAAGGCGGCGGCTTCGGTCCATGCGGGCATGGCGACCTTCGAACAGGCGCAGGTCGCGCGGAAGGACTAGCCTTCGTAATCCGTCTTCAAGCCCGCCCGCTCGGCATGGCGCTCCTGCGCCAGCTCGATCAGGCGGGTGATCAGCGCCGGATAGGGCAGGCCGGAGGCCTCCATCATCTTCGGATACATGCTGATCGCGGTGAAACCCGGTAGTGTGTTGATCTCGTTGAAGTAGAAGGCGCCGCTCTGGCGGTCGAGGAAGAAGTCGACACGCGCGAGCCCGCTGCATTCCAGCGCGAGGAAGGCGTCGATCGCGAGCTGCCGCACGCGCGCCATCTGCTCGGCGTCGAGCTTGGCCGGTAGGTCGACGCTGGCGCCGTCCTGGTCGATATATTTGGCCTCGTAGGAATAGAACTCGTGTTGTGGGCCGGCATTGAGCTCACTGGCGACGCTTGCCACCGGCGGATCGCCGTCGAGCACCGCGACCTCGATCTCGCGGGCGTCGATGCCCTGCTCGATCAGCACCTTGGTGTCGTACTGGAAGGCGTCGTCGAGCGCGGAGTCGAGGTCCTCCCAACGCTTGACCTTATGGACGCCGACGCTGGAGCCCATGTTGCAGGGCTTGACGAAGATGGGGAGCGTCAGCCGCCCCTCGGCCCCCTTCGTCGATCCCCGCGGATCGCGCCGCCAATCGTGCCGCGACACGGCGAGATAGGGCGCGACCGGCAGGCCGGCGAGCGCCGCGAGACGCTTGGCGATGTCCTTGTGCATGCCGACCGCCGAAGCCAGTACGCCCGAGCCGACATAAGCCGCTCCCGCCAGCTCCAGCAGGCCCTGCACGGCGCCGTCCTCGCAGAGCGGGCCATGGATGACCGGGAAGACCACATCGACCGGCGCGATTGCCGGCGCAGCATTGTCGGCGGGCAGGATGGCCGTGCGCTCGCCCTGCGGCTCCAAACGGATCATCGGCGAATCCGCCGGGATCGGCAGGCTGTCGCCGTTCGTGCCTTCGATGAGGCGCAGGTCGTGGCACTGCCAGCGCCCCTGCTTGTCGATGCTGACCGGCACGGGCTCGAAACGGTCGCGATCGATATAGCGCAGGACGGAGGCCGCCGATTTCAGCGAAACCTCGTGCTCACCCGACTTGCCCCCATAGAGCACGGCGACGCGCGTTTTCCGGTTCATGATCCAATAGTCCGAGAGGCTGGAGGAGCTGCCTGAACGAGGCGGTGAAATGATGTCGCCGACCGATGGGGCGAGATTCGGGCGAGGGGATCAGGCGGCCCGCGGCTTCGCCTTGGGCTCGGGCAGGGCAGCGAGCGTGTCCATCACGCGCTCCGCCGGCAGCGTGATCGTGACCTCCGTGCCGGCGCGCGGCCTGGACTTCAGGTGGAACCCACCGCCATGCAGGTCGATCAGTCCCTTGACGATCGGCAGGCCGAGACCGGAGCCCTGCTCGGCCGTCTTGATCGCGAGGGAACCACGTCCGAAGCTCTGCATCACGATCGGGATCTCGTTCTCGGGGATGCCGGGACCGGTATCGGTGACCGAGACATATTGCCCGCCGGTCGCGGTCCAGCCGACTTTGATCGTGATCTCGCCTCCCTGGGGCGTGAACTTGATCGCGTTCGAGAGCACGTTGAGCACGGCCTGTCGGATGGCGCGTTCGTCGGCCCAGACGCGCGGCAGATCCGGCTCTGCCAGCGCGCGGACGCTCTGGCCCTTGGCCTTGGCGCGCAAGGCGAGCATGTGCTGGCAATCCTCGACGATGCTGGAGAGCGAAAGCGCCTCCTCGTTCAATTCGTATTTGCCGGCCTCGATGCGCGAGAGATCGAGGATTTCGTTGATCAGGTTGAGCAGGTGCTGGCCCGAGCCGTGGATATCGGCCGAGTACTCCTTGTAGGCGGCATTGGCATGTACGCCGAAGATCTCGTTCTTCATCACTTCGGAGAAGCCGAGGATGGCGTTGAGCGGCGTGCGCAATTCATGGCTCATCGTCGCGAGGAAGCGCGACTTGGCGAGATTGGCTTCTTCCGCCTTGCGACGGGCCTCGTCCGAATTGGCGTTCGCAGTTTCCAGCTCCGCGATCAGGGCGTCTTTCTCGGCGCGGAAGGTGATCGAGGCGACCGAGCTCCCATAGAGTCGGTTGGCGAGGAAGATGAAGAAGAGCTGGGCCGAGGCCGCCATCAGCGCCATGGTGACGCTGTCCATGTCGCGCCGGTCCCAGAAGAAGACCATGATCCCGACGATGATCGGCGTCAGCCCGGCATAGACCGCCATCGGAATCGTCGCCGAGAGCATGACGGTGAGCGCACTGACGATCAGCAGCGCGGTGGTGACGAAAACCTTGGCGCCGGGCGCATCGACCGGAACGAACAGCAGCAGCAAGAGCGACCAGGCGAGGCCGTGGATGCCCTCGGCGGCGGCGAAGAGCCGGCGCCAGAGCTTCAGCCGGACCTCGTCGGGAGCTTTTGCGAGGAAGCGCCGTGCCGTCAGCACGATGATCATCGCCGTGAGCAGCACGGAGCCGCTCCAGACCGCGACGAGCGGGGTCGGCAGCCAGAGGCAGGCACCGGCGGCGATGCTGAGCACGAGAACCAGCGTGCCGGCCGAACCGGCGATGCGATATTGCGCGAAGACGCGCAGCAATTCGTTGTCGAAGGCGCGTTCGAGCCCCGTGGAGGAGGTCAGCCGCTCGCGCGCGGATTTGACCTCGCGCGTGACCAGCTTGCGGCGGGCCACGGCCGAGGGGTCCGGTCCGCGCCCGCGCTGCACCTGTTCGGCCGTCACTTCCGCCATGATCGAGAGCGTGTATCCTCGTTCGGCCCCTGCGGCATGCAGGGACCGGCTCGCCATCATGGACACCAAATCGTTAAGCTCTTCCTGATGGCACCCTTCGGATTCGGTCGCTCCCGCTATGGACCTTTCGGCTGGCGCCGCGTCGGCCGGCCGGTCGACTTCGTCGTGGCGCTCGGCCTGCTCGGCTTCCTCGCGCTGGCCGGCGCGATCCTGCAATACCGTCTCGGGCCGGCGCGGGAGCTCGCGGGTGCGGCTCAGGCGATCGATGGCGATTCGGTGCGGCTGCTCGGCGAGGAACTCCGGCTGGAAGGTATCGATGCGCCCGAATACAGACAGAGCTGCACCGAGCGCGACGGCAGGCCGATCGCCTGCGGGCGCGAGGCGCGCCGCGCCTTGCAGGCGATGCTGGCGCGCGGCGTCACGCAGTGCGAGATCGGCAGGGCCGATCGCTACGGCCGCGGGCTCGCCCGCTGCCGGCAGGGCGACACCGACATCAACGCGACGCTGGTGCGCGAGGGCCATGCGGTGTCCTACGGCGCCTATCGTGCCGAGGAGGACGAGGCGCGCGCCGCCGGCCGCGGCATCTGGGCGACGCAGTTCGAGCGTCCGGAAGCTTGGCGCCGCAGCCATCCGCGCTGAGGTTTTCCGCCATGTTCGCGTCATGAAGCGCCGGCAATCCGGTTGACCTTCCGGCGTGGGCCGTGATCGGGTACGGCGGAAGACGGAGAGGATCTGATGAAGCTCTATGACGGCGGTCGGGCGCCGAATCCACGGCGGGTCCGCATCTTCTTCGCGGAGAAGGGAGTGGCGCTGCCGGAGCTCGTGCCGGTGGACATCGCCAAAAAGGAACACAAGACCGAGGCGTTCACCCGGATCAACCCCGCCCAGCGCCTGCCCGTTCTCGAACTCGACGACGGCACGGCGCTCGCCGAGACGATCGCTATCTGCCGCTATATCGAAGCCCTGCACCCGCAGCCGGCGATGTTCGGTCGTGATGCGAAGGAGCAGGCGACCATCGAGATGTGGAACCGGCGGGTTGAGCTCGGGCTCTTCGCCAGCGTCGCCGCCGTCTTCCGCCACAGCCACCCGTCGATGGCGGAGCTGGAGGAGCAGGTTCCCGAATGGGCCGAGGCCAACCGCGACCAGATGGACGACCATCTCTGGCTGCTCGAATTGCAGCTCGCTGCCAACCCCTTCGTCTGCGGTGATGCTTTGACCGTCGCCGACATCACCGCCGGCATTGCCATCGATTTCATGAAGCCGTCGCGCATCCCGTTGCCAGAGGATTTCGTCCATATCCGCCGTTGGCATGGCGAGTTGTCCGGCCGCCCGAGCTGGAAGGTCTGATGCGCCGGTTCGCCCTGGCCCTGCTTGCGGTTCTTGCCTTGCCAGCGCTCGCGCCGGCGGCCGAACGCCTGAGCGGCGAGGCGATCGAGCGCGCTTTCCGGGGCAACACGGTCTCCGGCCGCTACACCAATGGCGGCTTCTTCACGGAGTACCACGATCCCAACGGCCAGGCTCTCGGCCATAATGGCTGGCAGGCCAATACCGATGCCTGCTGGATCACGAAGCCGGATCGCATCTGCTATTACTACGGCCCGCCGAGCGACCGGACGGTGCATTGCTTCTCGGTCGAGGTGAGCGGCGATCTCTATGTCCTGCGCAACAGCGGTAACGGCATGGTCAACGCGTTGGCCAAGGTCGAGCTCGGCAACCCCCGCAACCACACCGATAACGGCACGCCCTGGTATTGCGACGGGCTGATCTCGCGGGCGCCCGGGCCGCCGATGAGCCGGAAGCTGGCGCAGCGCTGATGGTCCGGCTGGCGCGCATCGTGGCTGCTGCTCTCGGCCTGCTGGCCGCCGGCCAGGCCATGGCCGTGGAGCGATTGACCGGCGAACAGATCAAGCAGCTCTTCGAGGGCAACACCGTCTCGGGCCGCTATTCCGGCAGCAACCTGCCGTTCAGCGAATATCATCACGCTGATGGCCGGGCGAGCGGGCATAATCGCCACGTGACGAACACCGATGCCTGCTGGATCACGACGCCCGACGCCGTCTGCTACTATTACGGACCTCAGGAGAAACGCCGCACCTATTGCTTCACCATCGAGACCAGCGGCGACCTCATCGTCATCCGCAACCGCCCGAGCGGGCGCATCAACGGCCTCGCGCGTATCGAGAAGGGCGATCCCTACAATTACACCGCGAAGAAGTCCGACTGGGTTTGCGATGGCCTGATTTCCCAGGTCCCGGGGCGGTCCCAGCTGGCGCGTCGATGAGCGCTGGCGAGACGCTCGACGAGGTTCTGGCGGAGCTGCGTGCCTGCCGCATCTGCCGCGACGCGCCGCTTTACCTGCCGCCGCTGCCGCATCAGCCCCGCCCGGTCATCCAGGCTTCCGCGACGGCGCGCATTTGCATCGCCGGTCAGGCACCGGGCACGCGTGTCCATGCCAGCGGCAGGCCCTTTACCGATCCCTCCGGCGTACGCTTGCGTAGTTGGCTCGGCATCGACGAGACGGCCTTCTACGATGCGGCGAAGGTCGCGGTCGTGCCGATGGGGCATTGCTTTCCGGGGCTCGATGCCAAGGGCGGCGACAAGCCGCCGCGGCGGGAATGTGCTCCGACCTGGCGGGGGCGCGTCTTCGCGGCGCTGCCTCGGATCGAGCTCGTCCTGGCGATTGGGCGCTACGCCCAGGGCTGGCATCTCGGTCCGAATGAGGCCGCCAATCTCTCCGCCACCGTCGCCAACTGGCGCGAAATCCTCGCCCGGCCGGTCTTTCCGCGCGTCCTGCCGCTGCCGCACCCGTCCTGGCGCAACAATGCCTGGCTCAAGCGCAATCCGTGGTTCGACGAGGAGCTTGTACCGGTCTTGCGGCAGGAAGTGGCGCGATTGCTGCGCTGAGCCGGGTGGGCTCAGTATCGGAACGGGCTGGAATCGACGCCGCGATTGACCTGGCCGCGAACGCTGACCACAGAGCGAACTTCTCCGAGCCCGGTCTGGCCGCGGCTTTCGAGATAGAGCATGCCGTCGGTCCGGCTGCCGGTTCCGGAGCGCGAGCTCTTGCTGAACTCGGCGCGAACCGCCCCACCGGCCTTGACGCAGAACTGGGAGCCCTCCACCCGAACGAAGCCCGCGCCATATTCAGGGCAGGGGCGGGCGGCGGAACTGGCTTTCGGGCCGGGCCTGGCAGGGGCTTCATGCGGCGCAGGCTTCCGCGGCAGCGGCTCGCCGATCGACTGCGCCGAGGCTGCCGTTGCGAGGCCGGCGACGAGCAAGGCAAGAGCGGTGCGGAGCATGGGTGGAATTCCGTGACGACGGTCACCGCTACAGAGCCAGCAAGGCGCAGTTATGGCAAGATCGAACGGTATGATCGTCATATGGAAAAACCCCGGCTTGCGCCGGGGTGAGTATCCCTCGCGCTACGGCTCCGCTGAATCAGAGCTGGTTCGAAACGCGCGAGCGGATCAGGAAATTGTCGTAGGTGTATTCCGCGATCTGGAACCAGAGATATTCGTCGCCGCGGAAGGCTGACATCGCATCGTAGATCTTCTTGAAATCGGGATTCTTGGCGGATGTCTCCGCATAGACCTCCTTCGAGGCCTTCAGGCAGGCTTCCAGGATCTCCTGCGAGAAGGGCCTGAGCTGGGCGCCCGCGGCGACCAGGCGCTTCAGCGCGGCCGGATTGCGCGCGTCGTATTTCGCCTGCATGTCGATATTGGCTTGGGCCGCCGCCGTGGTGAGAAGCGATTTGTAGACCTTCGGCAGCTCCTCCCATTTCTTCGTGTTGATGAAGAAATGCAGCGACGCGCCACCCTCCCACCAGCCGGGATAGTAGTAATAGGGCGCGACCTTGTTGAAGCCGAGCTTCTCGTCATCGGCCGGGCCGACCCATTCGGCGGCGTCGATCGTGCCCTTTTCGAGCGCCGGATAGATGTCACCGCCGCCGATCTGCTGCGGCACGACGCCGAGTTTGCTCATCACCTGCCCGGCGAAGCCGCCGATGCGCATCTTGACGCCCTGCAGGTCTGCGACCGTTTTCAGCTCCTTGCGGAACCAGCCGCCCATCTGGCAGCCGGTATTGCCGCCGGGCAGGGCGTAGATGTTGGCCTTCTTGTAGAACTCGTTCAGCAGCTCATTCCCGCCGCCATGGTAGAACCAGGCGTTCTGCTGGCGTGCGTTCAGCCCGAACGGCACGGCGGTGCCGAAGGCGTAGGTCGGATCCTTGCCGACATAGTAATAGGACGCGGTGTGGCACATCTCGACGGTGCCGTTGGTGACGGCGTCCGCCGCCTGCAGGGCAGGCACGATCTCGCCGGCCGCGAAGACCTGGATCTGGAAATTGCCGTCGGTCGCTTCCGAGACAGCCTTGGCCAGAACTTCCGAAGCGCCATAGATCGTATCGAGCGATTTCGGGAAGGACGAGGTGACGCGCCACCTGATCTCCGGCATCGACTGCGCAATGGCCGGGCTGGCGATCGCGCCCGCAGCTGCCCCAGCCGCTGCGGTCTTCAAGAATAGGCGTCGCTTCATCTCCGATTTCCTCCCTCCGAGACATGCGCGCCGGTGTTCCGGTCGCGCGATGCTCCAGCAAAGCAGGTCTGACGATCGGAGCAAGAGGAAATTGCATGGCGTACATGCAATTTCGTCATGAATTGTGAGGCTGCGTCGAGATTTCGCGATGGGTCGCCAGTCTCGCATGCAGGCAAGAAAAAAGGCCCGGCGGATGCCGGGCCTCGATGGGGTGGTCTGACGGTCGCGATCAGCGCGCGCGCGTGCGGACCTGGAAGACGTCGAAGCTGAGCTCGGCAACCTGCCACCAGAGATACTGATCGGAGCGGAAGGCGGCCATGGTCTCGATCGCCTTCTTGAAGTCGGGGTTCTTGGCCGAGATCTCGGCATAGAGCTCGTTCGAGGCCTTCAGGCTCGCTTCCATCACGTCCTGCGGGAACGGGCGCAGCTGCGTGCCGGCGGCGACGAGGCGCTTCAGCGCGGCCGGGTTCACCACGTCGTACTTGGCCGCCATCTGCGTGTTGGCATAGGTGCAGGCGGCGGTCAGAGCAGCCTGGTAGGCCTTGGGCAGGGCGTTCCACTTCTCCAGGTTGACGAAGGCGTGGACGGTCGGCCCACCCTCCCAGAAGCCCGGATAGTAGTAGTACGGCGCGACCTTGGCGAAGCCGAGCTTTTCGTCGTCATAGGGGCCGACCCACTCGGCGCCGTCGATCGTGCCCTTTTCGAGCGCCGGATAGATGTCGCCGCCGCCGAGCTGCTGCGGCACGAGTCCGAGCTTCTGCAGCACCGAGCCGGCGATGCCGCCGATGCGCATCTTCAGGCCCTGGATATCGGCGACCGACTTGATTTCCTTGCGGAACCAGCCGCCCATCTGCGCGCCGGTATTGCCGCAGGGCAGGCCGTAGATGTTGAACTTCTTGTAGAACTCGTTGAACAGCTCGTTGCCGCCGTTCTGATACAGCCAGGCGTTCTGCTGGCGGGCATTGAGCCCGAAGGGCACGGAGGCCGCGATCGCGAAGGTCGGGTCCTTGCCGACATAGTAGTACGAGACGGTGTGGCACATCTCAACGGTGTTGTTCGTGACCGCGTCGGCTGCCTGCAGCGCCGGGACGATTTCGCCGGCCGCGAACACCTGGATCTGGAACTTCCCGTCGGTCAGGTCGGAGACCATCTTCGCCATGACCTCGGCGCCGCCATAGATCGTGTCGAGGGATTTCGGGAAGCTCGAAGCCAGGCGCCACTTGATCTCCGGATTCGACTGGGCGACGGCCGGCATGGCGACGGCGGTCGCGGCGGCACCGGCCGCGGCGGTCTGGATAAACTGACGGCGCTTCATCTAGGCACTCTCCTCGGATGTCTGGCGGGTGCGGGCGTTTCGAAACAGCTTCTGCCGCCCGGCGTTCGGAATCGGGTTGTAGCGAATGGATTTTCGAAGCGCGAGGGATTTCATCGTCGATTCTTGCGACTTTCGGCTAGTTTTGGTTGCTGTCTTGGCGTGCCTCTGCGCGGGTGGTTAAAGCAGACATGATCGAGACCGAGAATCTCAGCCTGCGCCGCCCCGAGACCGGCGATCTCGATGCCATCCACGCGATGCGCAGCGACCTTGCGGTGGTCCGTTTCCTCGGCGGGCGGGCGCTCAACCGCGAGGAGGCCTGGCACCGGCTGACCCGCATCGTCGGCCACTGGGCCTTGCGCGGCTACGGCATGTTCGCAGTCGTCGAGAAGCGGAGCGGCGCCTTGGTCGGCGAGGTCGGGTTGTTCGACGGCTGCAGGGGGCTGTCCCCGGATTTCGACAATGCGCCTGAGGCCGGCTGGATTCTGGCGAGCGCGGCGCATGGCAAGGGCTATGCGGGGGAGGCCGCCGCCGCCGCCCATCGCTGGTTCGCCGCGACCCATGGCGACAGGCGCAGCGTCTGCATCATCGCGCCTGAAAATCTGGCCTCCTTCCGCGTGGCGCAAAAGCTCGGCTACAAGAGCTTCGGTCAGGTCGAGTATCAGAACGGGCCGGTGGTGATGCTCGAACGCATCCCCGGCTGAAGGCGTGAGGCGGAGGCCCGGATGGATCAGGACAGGCTCGCGAAGCTGCGGCAGCGTTATGTCGGCGCCGGAGGCGGCGATATCAACGATCCGCATTTCGCCAAGGTGGCCGCTGCGCAATTCACCGGCGACAAGCGCAAATGGCCCTTCGCCGATGTCGCGACCTTCCTCGGTGCCCCCTATTCCCCGGACGCCCTGACGGCCCCCGGCCTCGGAGGCCTCGATGTCGCGATCATCGGCGTGCCGATGGATCTCGGCGTCACCAATCGCGCCGGCGCGCGCCTCGGGCCCCGCGCCGTCCGCGCCATTGAGCGCATGGGGCCGATGGATCATGCGCTGGGCACCGCGCCCTTCACGATGCTCAAGGCGGCCGACATCGGTGACGTGCCGTTCCGCTCGCGCTACTCGCTGGAGAGCTGCCACGAGGATATCGAGGCGACCTTCAGGACGATCGTCGAAGCTGGCGTCTCGCCGCTCGCCGTTGGCGGCGACCATTCGATCACCTATTCGATCCTGAAGGCAGTCGGCGCGAAGCGTCCTGTCGGCATGGTCCATATCGACGCCCATTGCGATACGTCTGGCCCCTATGAGGGCTCGAAATTCCATCATGGCGGGCCGTTCAGACAGGCGGTGCTCGACGGCGTGCTCGATCCCGAGCGCGTGATCCAGATCGGCATCCGCGGCGGCGCCGAATATCTCTGGGAGTTCTCCTACGAGTCCGGCATGACCGTGATCCATGCCAACGAGGTCGACGATCTCGGCCTCGACGCCGTCATCGCCAAGGCGCTGGCCGTGATCGGCGATGGGCCGACCTATGTCTCCTTCGATGTCGATTCGCTCGATCCGGGCTTCGCACCGGGCACGGGGACGCCGGAAGTCGGAGGCTTGAGCCCGCGTGAGGCCCTGGCGATCCTGCGGGCGCTGAAGGGACGCGACATCGTGGCGGCTGATGTCGTAGAAGTCGCCCCGCAATACGACGCGACCAGCAATACGGCGCAATGTGCGGCGCAGGTGCTCTTCACCGAGCTTTGCCTGCTGGCCGAAGCGCGCGCCTTGGGAAAAGGAAGACCATGATTCGGATTCGATCGATCGCGCGGATCGCCGCGATAAGCGGGGTCTGCCTGCTGGCCGTGGCAGCCCGCGCCGAGATGCCGGCCAAGGGAAAGGCCTATCACGACGCCGCTTTCGCCTCCGTCGAGTCGCTGCTCAGGCTCTACAACGGCAAGCCGACCCCGCCGCGCCTGTCGGATCCGGTCGACGGCAAGGTCATGGCCGATGTCTGGAACGCGCCGGCCATCCTCGGCAAGTCGCCCTATCCCGCGGAGAATCTCTCGGCGCTGCTCGACATCATCGAAAAGCAGGCGCGAGTCCTGCAGGCCTATGCGCTGTTCTCGCCGCAGCCGGGCCGGAAGCCGCCTGAGCAGGCCGCGAATGCCGTGGAGTTCCAGGACGAACTGACCCGCGGGCGTGTCTTCCTGCTCCAGGCCGTCGGCGGCGCTTCGTCGGCGCTCAACGATTTTGCGTCCAATCTGAAGGAAGCGGACAAGACGGAGGCCCGGGTGAAGGGCTTGCGCCAGATGCGGCTCGGCCTTCAGGAGATCGTCGTCGGCTCCGCCTTGGCGCTCCGCGGCACAGGGTTGCGCGATGCGAATCGCCTGCTGATCGCGCAGGCCTTCGCGGAGAATGCCGCGGGCATCGCCGCTTCGCTGACGCCGCCGGACCGCAATGCGCTGGTCAGCGCGCTCCAGGCGGTGAGCCCGTCGCTCAAGCCGGAGGCGCAGAAGGCGATCTCGGATTTCGCCGCCACGATAGCCGCCACCCCCTGCGAGGGGTTCTGCACGGTCAACTGACCTGCACCGGATCGTTGCCTCCGATCGGGCGCGGCGATCCGGAGTCTTTATGGCTTAGTCGCCAGCCAGATCACATGCCGTGCTCCACCGCCCGTACGGCGGGCGCGGGCCGTGACCTCCTCGGTGGCGAAGCCGGCCTGGCGCAGGCGCCGGGTAAAGCCGTGGTCCGGCCCCGACGACCAGACCGCGAGAATGCCGCCGGGCCGCAGCGCGGCCTTGGCGGCGTGCAGTCCTGCCGCTCCGTAGAGCTGGTCGTTGCCGGCGACGGTCAACCCTTCAGGGCCGTTGTCGACATCGAGCAGGATGGCATCGAGTCGCCCCTTGCCGGCTGCAATGGCCTTCGCGACATCCGTGACGTTCACTTGCACGCGGGAATCGTCGAGGCTGCCGGCGAAGACGACGGCCATCGGCCCTCTCGCCCAGGCGACCACGGCGGGAATCAGCTCGGCCACCTCCACGCGCGCATCCGGCGGGAGATGGTCGAGCGCCGCCCGCAAGGTGAAGCCCATGCCTAAGCCACCGATCAGGATGCTCGGCTGCCGGCATTGTCCGAGCCTGTCGCAGACCAGCGTCGCCAGCGCCTCTTCCGAGCCGCTGAGGCGACTGTTCATCAGCTCGTTGCTGCCGAGCATGATCGAGAATTCGCTGCCGCGCTGTTTCAGGCGAAGGTCGCCCCTGCCATCCGGCAAGGCCGCGGTATCGAGATGGATCCAGGGTATCACGTTGGTCTCGCCTGTCTGGGAAACCGCCTTATAGCGCATTCCCGCCGATCGCTCGGAAGCCAAAGCGATATGCGCTGATTGCATGAAATGTCGCCATGTGCGTCGTTGATGGTTTCACGGCGCATGGCTATGTCATGTTGCGGCGCAACATTGCGCCTGTTGCTCCGTGAAAGCCCGAAATGACGCTCGCCGCGAATGATCGCAGCCTGGATGCTCCGGCGTCCGCCTTCCGGCCCGCATCGGCGGGGCTCGTGCTGTTCGCGCTCGCCATGGGCGGCTTCGCCATCGGCACCACCGAATTCGCGTCGATGAGCCTGCTGCCCTATTTCTCGGCCGGGCTCGGCGTCGACGAGCCGACGGCCGGGCATGTCATTAGCATCTATGCACTCGGCGTGGTGGTCGGCGCGCCGTTGATCGCCGTGCTCGCGGCGCGGATTCCGCGCCGCACGCTGCTGATCGGGCTTATGGGCGTTTTCGCGTTCGGCAATGCTCTGAGCGCGCTGGCCCCGAACTATCACTGGATGCTGGCCTTCCGCTTCCTGAGCGGCCTGCCGCACGGAGCCTATTTCGGTGTCGCCGCGCTGGTCGCGGCCTCACTCTCGGCGCCGAATCGTCGGGCGCAGTCGGTGGCGCGCGTCATGCTCGGCCTGACTGTGGCGACGATCCTCGGCGTGCCCGTGGCGAGCTGGACGGGACAGGTGCTGGGCTGGCGCTCGGGCTTCGCGATCGTCGCCGGCCTCGCCTTGCTGACGGCTCTCCTGATCGCGCTGTTCGCGCCGCGCGACACGGTACAGCCCGGCGCGAGCCCGCTGCGGGAGCTCGGCGCGCTGAAGCGCCGGCAGGTCTGGCTGACGCTGGCGACCGGCGCGATCGGCTTCGGCGGCCTCTTCGCCGTCTATACCTATGTCGCTTCCACGCTGATGGCGGTCACCCAGGTTTCGCCCGCGCTCGTGCCGGTCGTGCTCGCGATCTTCGGCCTGGGCCTGACGGCCGGCACGCTCGTCGCCGGCTGGGCCGCCGACAGGGCGCTCGTTCCGGCAACGGCTGGGCTGCTGCTCTGGAGCGCTTTCTGGCTCGCGGCCTTCCCGTTTGCGGCCGGCAATATCTGGGCGGTCTCGCTGGTCATCTTCATGATCGGCAGCGGCGGCGGGCTCGGCGCCATGCTGCAGACCCGGCTGATGGATGTGGCCGAGGACGCGCAGACGCTGGCCGCCGCGCTCAACCACAGCGCCTTCAATACCGCCAATGCGCTTGGCCCATGGCTTGGCGGCATGGCGATCGCCGCCGGCTACGGCTGGACCTCGACCGGCTGGGTCGGCGCGGCGCTGGCGCTAGGCGGCCTCGCGATCTGGATCGTCGCGGTTCTCGACGCTCGGCGCTGAGCTGGCGCCGGCGGACTTGCCGTCCGAAAACCTCGCTATCTTTTTGGCTATATCCCGGTCGGAGCCGCTCGTTTGGGCGTGCAAGCCGCGAAAAGCTGCGCCGCTCCCTCTTGCGAGCGCGGCGAAACTGCGCCCAACTGTCGCGACAGAACCGGACCGGGACAACAGCAAGACCGGCCGGACTGCATCGCGGAGGTTCCATGAAGAGTTTCGTTCGTTTCATCGCGGCGGCGGCGTTGACGGTTGCCGGCGCGTCAGGGGCGCTTGCCCAGGCCAAGGAGTGGAAGGAAATCCGGATCGGCACCGAAGGCGCCTATCCGCCCTACAACAACCTGAATGCCAAGAAGGAGCTCGAGGGCTTCGAGATTGATTACGGCAATCTGCTCTGCGAGAAGATGAAGGTGAAGTGCACCTGGGTCGTGCAGGACTGGGACGGCATCATCCCGGCGCTGCAGGCCAACAAGTACGACGTCATCTTCGCCGGCATGAACGCCACCGATGAGCGCAAGAAGCAGGTCGATTTCACCTCGGTCTACAGCAAGACCCCGATCTGGATGATCGGCCCGAAGAGCACGAAGTCCGACGACATCTCGCCGGCCGCGCTCAAGGGCAAGTCGATCGGCGCGCAGGGCTCGACGATCCACGCCAACTATGTCGAGAAATTCTACAAGGACTCGACCGCGCGCCTCTACCCGACCCAGGAAGAGGCCAATCTCGACCTGCTCAACGGCCGTCTCGACTACATCGTCGCCGACGCGCTCGCGCTCGCCGACTTCCTCAAGGGGAAGGGCAAGGATTGCTGTAAGAAGATCGCCGAGGTGAAGCGCGACGACGCCATCCATGGCCCCGGCGTCGCCGGTGCGGTCCGCAAGTCCGACACGGCGCTGCGGGACATGATCAGCAAGGCCATCGCCGAGACCATGGCCGACGGTTCGCACAAGAAGCTCGAAGACAAGTGGTTCAAGTACGAGTGATCTGACGCCGCCTGCCGGCCCGGCTCGGGCCGGCAGGTTTTATCTCCTCGCGCGCCGGCCATCCCATGTTCGACAAATTCGCTCTGCTTGGCTTCGGGGCCGGCGGCTGGGGCTTGGCCCTGCTGCAAGGTGCTGCCAACACCATCTCGGTCGCCCTTGCGACCCTGCCGTTCGGCCTCGCGCTCGGCCTCGTCATCGCGCTATGGAAGCGCTCCGACTATGTGATCCTGCGCGCGCTGGCGACGATCTACACCACCGTCTTCCGTGGCGTACCGGAGCTTCTCACGCTCTACATCATCTATTTCGGCATTCAGGTGCTTGTGCAGAAGGTCTGGACCGGCTTCTCGATCCCGCCATTCGTCGCGGGCATGGTTGCGCTCGGCCTCGTGCTCGCCGCCTTCTCCAGCGAGGTCTGGGTCGGTGCGCTGAATTCGATCCAGAAGGGCCAGCGCGAGGCCGCTTCGGCGCTCGGCCTCTCGAAGGCGCAGGCGTTCCGGCTTGTCGTATTCCCGCAGCTGATTCGGGTCGCGCTGCCCGGCCTCGGCAATAACTGGATGGTGCTGCTGAAGGAGACTTCGCTGATCTCCGTGATCACGCTGCAGGACATCATGTTCATCGCGACACGCGCGAATGTCGTGACCAAGGAGCCGTTCCTGTTCTTCGGCACGGCGATGCTGCTCTATTTCTTCTTCTCGCTGATCTCCGCCTGGGGCATCGAGAGGCTCGAGCAGCGCACCAATCGCGGCCAGGCCGCCTTCGGCGGAGCGACGCGATGAACTGGTGCGAATATCCCGGCGCCTGGCTCGGCAGCGAGGTCCTGCAGAACTACGGCTGCCGCATGGCGAGCGGCCTCTGGGTCACCTTCGAGCTGGTCGCGATCTCGGTCGCCATCGGCTTCGCGCTGGCGCTCGGCCTCGCCATTGTCAGGCTTTACGGGCCGCGCTGGGCGCGGCTGGCGGTCAGCGGCTACACCACCTTCCTGCGTGGCACCCCGCTGCTGTGCCAGCTTTTCCTCGTCTATTACGGGCTCGGCCAGTTCCGCGAATTCTGGCAAGACGTCGGCTTGTGGTGGTTCTTCCGCGAGCCGTTCTTTTGCGCGCTCTTCACCTTCACCATCAACACCGCCGCCTATCAGGCCGAGATCCTGCGCGGCGCCATCCAGTCGGTTCCGCGCGGGCAGTTCGAGGGCGCGCTTTCGCTCGGCCTGCATCGCTGGGCGACACTGCGACTCGTCGTGCTGCCGCAGGCGATGATTTTGGCGCTGCGTCCGCTCGGCAACGAATTGATCGTGATGATCAAGTCCAGCGCCATCGTCTCGTTGGTGACGCTGTTCGACCTGATGGGCGCGACACGGCTCGCCTTCGCCCGCTCCTTCGATCTTGCGATCTATCTCTATGCGGCGCTGATCTATCTCGTTCTCGTCGAGATCATCCGCCGCGTCTGGGACAGACTCGAAATCAGGCTGAGCCGCCACATGGCCTTGCGCTGATCTCGACTCAGCCGGGCAAGGTCAGCACCACCGCTCCGCGCGGCGTGGCGACGACCGTGTGCTCGTACTGGACCGTGGGGGCGCTAGGGTCGCTGTAGAGCGTCCAGCGATCATCCCCGGCATTCTCCGCCCAGTCCGCGCCCAGCGAGAGGAACGGCTCGACGGTGAAGACGAGACCGTTCGTCATTGTCCGGCGCTCGCTGCGATCGGGCCATGTCGCGATCTCCGTCGGCTCCTCGTGGAGCGAACGGCCGACGCCATGGCTCGCGAGATTGCGCACCAGCGTATAGCCGTTCTTCTCGGCGAAGCGCCCGACCGCCCGGCCGATCCCGGCCAGCGGCTTGCCGGCGCCGACCTGTCCGATGCCGGCCCAGAGTGCCCGCCGGCCGTCGCGACAGAGCCGGTCCAGCTTCGGCCTGACCGGCGGCACGGCGAAGGACGCGCCGGTATCGCCGAAGAAGCCGTTCTTCTCGGCAGAGACATCGATATTGACGAGATCGCCTGCGAGGATGCGCCGCGCGCCGGGAATGCCGTGGGCGATTTCCTCGTTGACGCTGATGCAGGTCGCGCCGGGGAACTCGTAGGCGAGTTCCGGGGCAGGGCGCGCGCCATGGTGCTCGAGATAGTCGCGGCCGATCGCGTCGAGTTCGGCCGTCGTCATGCCGGGCTCGATCGCCTTGCCCATGGCCGCGAGCGCGCGGGCCACGATGCCGCCGATCTCCCTCAGCGCCTGCAATTCGTCGTCGTTCGATATCGTCATGGGGCGGAGCTAAGCCGCAGACCTTCCGCCCGCAAGAGAAAAGCCGCATGGGCGGATGGCGCGCAATCGCCTTCCCCGCATGGCGCTTGCACGCTAAAGCGTGACCATCTTCGGAGAAAAGCGGGAGTTCGGGATGGCCAAAGTCGCATTCATCGGTCTCGGCGTGATGGGGTTCCCCATGGCCGGCCATCTCAAGGCCAAGGGGCATGAGGTCACCGTCTACAACCGCAACCCGACGAAAGCGCAGGAATGGGTCTCCCGCCATGGCGGCGTCTCGGCGCCGACCCCGGCGGATGCGGCGAAGGGCCAGGAGATCGTCTTCTGCTGCGTCGGCAACGATGACGACCTGCGCTCGGTGACGACCGGGGAGAACGGCGCCTTCGCCGGCATGGAAAAGGGCGCGGTCTTCGTCGACCACACCACGGCCTCCGCCAATGTCGCGCGCGAGCTTTACGAAGCGGCCAAGCAGGGCGGCTTCGGCTTTATCGACGCGCCGGTCTCAGGCGGGCAGGCCGGCGCCGAGAACGGCGTGCTGACCGTGATGTGCGGCGGCGAGCCCGAGACCTATGCCAGGGTCGAGCCGGTGATCGCGAGCTTCGCGCGCATGTGCAAGCTGATGGGCCCTGCCGGCTCCGGCCAGCTCACCAAGATGGTCAACCAGATCTGCATCGCCGGCCTTGTGCAGGGCCTGTCCGAGGGCATCCATTTCGCCAAGCGCGCCGGGCTCGATGTCGAGGCCATGCTGGAGGTCATCTCCAAAGGAGCCGCCGGCTCCTGGCAGATGGAGAACCGCGGCAAGACGATGAACCAGAACAAGTTCGATTTCGGCTTCGCCGTCGACTGGATGCGCAAGGATCTCGGCATCGTCCTCGACGAGGCCCGCCGCAACGGTGCGCAATTGCCGGTCACCGCGCTGGTCGACCAGTTCTATGCCGAGGTCCAGAAGATGGGCGGCAAACGCTGGGATACGTCGAGCCTGATCGCCCGCCTCGAAGGCTGAGGTCGCGCCGGCCCGGCTCGATTGACCGCTAGGCAGTCGGGCTGGGACGCTTCTTCACGAAATAGACGGCGGCGAGGCCCGCCGTCGTCAGAAGCCAGATGAACAGGTTCATCGATTGCGGCCAGAGCGTCACGAGCCAGCTGATCAGCACGGTGAGCGCCGCGCTGAAGCCGAGCTGGACCGCACCCAATAGCCCGGCCGCCGAGCCCGCCAGTTCCGGGCGGGCCGAGAGCGCCTCGGCCGTCGCACCGGGGATCGTCATGCCGTTGCCGATGGCGTTCACCGCCAGCGGCAGGAAGAGTGCGAGCGGCGACCACCAGGGAGAGAAGGACAGCGCGAGCGCAGCCGCAGTCCCGAAGAACGAGATCACCAGGCCGCGGCGCACCATCGTCTGCGTGCCGACGCGCACGGCCAGCCGCGACATCGCGAAGTTGCCGATCATGTAGCCCAGCGCATTCAGGATGAAATAGGCGCCGTAGACATCCGAGCCGCGCCCCATAGTCTCGACGACGATATAGGGCGTAGCGGCGATGAAGACGAAGAACGCCGAGGAGGCGGACGAGCTCGCCGCGACGTTCAGCACGAATTCGCGGTTGCGCACCAGTTCCGGAAAGACCCGGAAGACGCCGAGGAGCGAGCTTTGCCGGCCGAGATTGGGCGCGGTCTCGGGCAGGCGCGCGAGGGTGAAGATCAGCACGGCGCCGCCGAACAGCGTCATGAACCAGAAGATCGCGCGCCAGCCGAAAGCGGTCTCGATCTGTCCGCCGAGCCAGGGCGCGAGCATCGGCGCCACCACCATGACCATGGTGACGGTGGCGATCTGGCTCGCGGCATGGTCGCGATCCGCCGTGTCGCGGATGATCGCACGTGACAGCGCGAAGACGGCGCCGCCACCGGCGCCTTCCAGCACCCGCGCGATCAGCAGGACATGGGTCGTGGGCGCAAACGCGCCCAGGATGGAGCCCAGCGCGAACAGCGCGACGCCTGCATTGACGCAGGGGCGGCGGCCGAACCGGTCCGAGAGCGGCCCGATGATGAGCTGCGTCACGGCGACCGCGACCAGGAACAGCGTCAGCGTGAGCTGGATCGTCGCGTAGTTCGAGGCGAAATGCCGGGCGAGCGCCGGTGTCGCCGGGGCAAGCAGGTTGAGCGCGATCGGCTGCAATGCCGAGATCGCGACGAGGATGGCAAGCGTGGGCTTGGCCGTGGCCGGGGTCACATCGCGGTCTTTCGGGTGAGCTTCAGGTTGGAATCGGGCCGCACGCGCTGGCGATGCATGGTGTAGAGCCCGCTGCCGACGATCAGCCCGACGCCCAGGAAGGCGAAGAGGTCGGGCACGTCGCCCCAGACGACGTAGCCGAGCACGGTCGCGAAGACGATGATCGCGTAGCGGTATTGCGAGATGACGCCGACATCGGTGCGTCGGAAGGCGCTGATGATGAAGAAGGTGCCGATTGTGACCAGCACGGCGGCAACCGCGATATAGACCGTTTCGATCCGCCAGATCGGCAGCCAGGTCTCGGTGAAGCCGTAGGCGAGGGCGACGAGACCGACGAGGACCGTCGTGGTCAGCGACACGACCGTGGAGGGAACCTCGGCGCCGATAGTGCGGGTCGTGAGGTCTCGGCCGGCGACGAGGATGGCGCTGATCACGGCGACGATCGCTGCGGCGTTGAAGGATTCGGCGCCTGGCCGCACCACGAACAGCACGCCGATGAAACCCACGGTCAGCGCCGCCGCGCGCCGCCAGCCGACCTGCTCGATCCGCAGCACCGCCGCCAGCGCAACGATGAGCAGGGGAGAGGCCATGTTGATCGCGGTGAGGTTAGCGAGCGGCATCAGGCCGAGCGACCAGCCGAAGGTCAATGCGCTGAAGGCCTCGAGGATGCCTCGCTGCAGAACGCGGGGGCGCAAGGCCAGGTGCAGCCGGTCGCCTTCTCGCGCGGCGAAGACGAGTGCCAGGCCGACGATCACGGCGAACGCTGCCCGGATGGTGATCGCCTGCCCGGCCGGATAGACCTCGCGGGAAAGCTTCATGAACACGTCGTTGACGACGAAAAGCGACATCGCCACGAGCATGAAGATGATGCCGCGGCGATTTTCGGCTGCGCTGGCCAAGGGCTGGTTCCTGTCCGGAAGGCTCCAGGCCTGCAGCCTGTCCGTACGGTGTCTAAAAAATAGCCATACAGGGCCACAACCCGCGGGTCCAATGCGTCTCCGGCAGGGGCGTCGTGCGGCGGCGTGGAAGCTTTTGTTAACGGCGCGGGACCATAACCGGACACGAGCTTGACCTATGGTGAGACTGGGTAGGGGATGCAGGGCAGGATTCGACGCTGGCTGGGTGCCCGAGATGCGGTGGAGGGCATCCCCGCAGCGCCGGTGCCGGTACTGGAAGCCGTGTCTCTGCCGGCCGCGATCCCGCCCTATGATCCCTCCGCCCATGACGCGGTGGACGATATCGAGCGTGATATCCTGCTCGCGATGCAGCGGCTGACCAAGGAACTGGGCGAGGTCGAGCAGCGCTCGGCCGAGTCCGAGAGCGGTTCGCGCAGCATCCTCGAGAATGCCGGCAGCATGCGCATGGCCGTGGGCGCCGCCAGCGAGAACGCCTCTGCGCTCGCCGCCGCGACCCATCAGGTCTCGCAGGCGGCGGAAGAGGTCGATGGCGCGATGATGAGCGTCCGCGACAGGCTCGACGCCGCAGTGCTGCGTGCCGGCGAAGCGGCGCTGATGCTGGACGGTCTCGCCGTGGCGACGGGGGAGATCCGGGGCATCGTCGATTCGATTGCCGAGATCGCGCGCCAGACCAATCTTCTCGCGCTCAACGCGGCGATCGAGGCCGCCCGCGCCGGTGAAGCCGGGCGCGGCTTCGGCGTCGTCGCGCATGAGGTGAAATCCCTGTCCGTCGAGGTTAGCGAGGCCGTTGGCCATATACGCGAGCGCGTCGACCGCCTGACCCGCGCCGCGCAGGGCTCGACCGGCATCGTCAACGACACCTTGCAGATCGTCCGCGACGTCAACCCGATCATGGCGACGATCGGGCGCGCTTCGCAGGAACAGGCGAGCTCGACAGCCGAACTCTCCCGGAATGCGCGGGAAACGGCCCTCTTCGTCGAGGGCGTGGCGCGCCGCGCTGAAGAGATCGACCGCATCGCGCATGAGACGGTCGCGGAGAACGAGCGCGCCCGCCGGGCCATGCAGAAGGGCAGTCGCCTGGTCGGCAACATGCTCAGGCGCTTCAAGCCCGTGCTGCGCCATTCGGCCTTCGCGGACCGGCGTCGCTTCGATCGCTTTCCGACGGCCCGCAAGGCGCATCTCGTCGTCGGCGGCGTCGATATTACCAGCCGGCTCGTCGATCTCGGTCGTGGCGGCGCCTTGCTTGCCGGCCCATCGCAATCCCGATTGCCGATCGGCGGCGTCGGCATGGTCACGATCGAGGGCCTGCCGGCGCTGCCATGTCGCATGACCGGAGTCAGCGAGCACGGCCTGCATATCGCCTTCGCAGGGGACGCTGCCACCGGCTGCGGCGCACTTGCCGTCATGATCGAGGAGATCGAGCGCTCCTATCGCCCGTTGATCGAACGAGCCCAGGATTTCGCACGCGAGATCGCGGTCGCGATGGAGGGGGCGATCGATCGCCGCCTCGTCTCGGAAGACGATCTCTTCGACCTCAGCTATGTCCCGGTTTCGGAGAGCGAGCCTCGGCAGTATCTGAGCCCGAGCCTGTCCGCGCTCGAAACCGTCTTGCCACCGCTGCTCGCCGCCGCGCTCGGCTCCGATCCGCGGCTGGTCTTCGCCTTGCCGAGCGATCGCAACGGCTATCTGCCGGTCCATCATGCCGGCTGGTCCCAGCCGCAACGCCCCGGCGATGTCGCGTGGAATACCGCTCGCGCCCGCAACCGGCGCATCATCGACAGCCGCGCAGGCTTGAGCGCCGGGCGCTCGATCCGCCCGTTCCTGATCCAGCTCAGCCGCCACGACAACGAAGATGGCCGCAGCGAATTGCTGAGCGAGATCAACGCACCGCTGCGCGTCCGCGGCCGCCATTGGGGCGGGGTCAGGATGGGTTATCGCCTTTGAAGCGTGTCATCGGCGCGCTCGAAGCCCCGAGGCCCCGTCATCCCGCACGCGCTGCGGCCAGAAATGCTGCTGCGCAGATGCGGGATCGTCCTCAGGAAGAGGCGCCTACTCGTCGCGCGGTCCCGTGTCTGCGGCGGACCGCTTACGCGCTGCACCGCGCACGGGCTGACAGCGCACTTCATCGCCCGGCCTTTTAAAGTCGGTCCCAACTCACGTTGATGACGAGCTTCTGGAAAGCGCCCTTCCACAACGTCGCGGCCTGCTCGAGGCGGGTGGCATCATAAACGCCCTGGACCTGATGCACGCTCAGATCCCAGCTCGATGCCCCCGAATCCTGCCAGACCTTGCCTAGCAGCCGCCGCAAACGCTCCGGATCGCGCGCACCGGCTCCGTTGCCGAAGACGGTGAACTGGCTCGAGTTCTGCAGCATGTCGGAGACGAGCAGCAGCTTGCGGTCGCCGGTCGGGACGCGGTTCTCGCGGCGCGAGACGACATCCCCGATGGCCTCGACGATCGGCGACTGGTTGCCCTTGGCCGGAAGGGTCAGCACAGTCAGCGCCTCGTCGAGCGGCCGGCCGAATTTTTCGACCCATTTGACGTATTCGCGCCGTGGGTTGCCGATCAGCTCGCTCGCGGTTTTGCCGGGGTTGCAGAGCGAGACGAGCGAAGGGAAGCCGGGCTCGAAAACGTCGTTGAACACATAGATCGACAGCATCCGGTCGGCCGGCAACTCGTCGCCGACTTGCTTGACCAGCGCCTTCAGGCGCTTCGCCTGCACATCGCTCCACGGATCGCTCTTGTCGACGAGGATGAGGGTGTGCCCGACAGGCCCGGTCTTCGGGCACAACGTCTCCTGGTCGCGCGGCGGGCCGCGCAGCAGGGAAGGCGCCGCGAAGAAGCCGACAAGGCCAAGCCCGGCGAGCACGGAGGCGACGATCGCCCAGTTCTCGGTCTTCATGATCCGCTCTTTAGCGCTTCATTGCGGCGAAATCCTCTGCCGCCTGCTTCTGGGCCGCCTCGTCCTGCTCGAAGGCCTCGCGCCCGGCCTGCGCCGCGCGGAGCTTCACCTGCTCGATCTCGCCGGCGAGATCGACTCCGCGCAGCAGCACCAGCCGGTCCTTGAGCTTGGCCTCGATCAGCGCCGGCATGCTGGTGAGCTGCTGCTCGAAATCCTCGATCTGGCGGCGCGCTGCTACATATTCCGGCAACTCCGCCGGCTGGTCGATCTCGGCGAGGTTGAGCGACTGCGCGAAATAGGCCGGGGCTAGGTCGGTGCGCACCCGGAGATTGGCCTCGCGATACTGCATCATCGCCGCGTCCTTGGCGGCACGTAGCTGGCCGAGGCGCGAGAGATAGAGGTCGCGCGCCTTCTCGGCGGCCGCCTTCACGCCCTGCAGCTTGCCGAGCTCGTCGCGGCAATCCTCGCGGAAGCCGTCGACCTGGGTGCGGATCGCCTCCAGCTCCGGTAGCAATTCGGCATCGAGCCGGCGCCGCTCCTCCTCGACCGCGCTCCAGCGCTGGCGCCAGCGCTTATAGGCGGTGGCATGGCCGGGATAGGTGCCGAAGGCGGTATAGCCCTTGGTCGCCGAGACGAAGGCGACGAGACAGCCGATGATGACGAGCGCCACCGACTTGATGTCGTAGATCGCGAAGGGGTTCTCCGTCATGCGCGGCATGACCTGGAAGGAGCGCGCGTCCGGATTGGCGATCAGCATCTCGCGATAGTGCCCGACGGCGAGATTGAACAGCACGATCAGCCCGATCATCCCGGCATAGGCCGGCAAGGCCCAAAACAGGTGCGAGCTCTTCACATGCTGGCAATAGCGGGCAGGTCCGACCCCCATGAAGAAGCCGAGCGCGATGTTGAGTGCCGAGATGATGACCGCCGTGGCGGCGCCACCGACCAGGCCGAAATCGCTCGCTTCGGCGAAGAAATTGCCGTTGAGCAAGCTCTCGATGACAAGCGGTACGACCAGAAAGAACAGGATGAACTGCCACTTGTCGAGCTTGGGATCGGCCCGGCGCTTGTTCTCGTAATTGAAGAAGGCGTATTCGCGCTTGGCCCTGAGCGCGTCGTAGACGCGCTGCTCCAGCTCGCCGCCATGCTTGCTCAGCATCGCACGCATCGTTGCCTCGACGCCGCGCACGCGGCCCTCGAAGCGCTGCTGGGTGAACAATTCGCGCCGGCTCGTGACCTCTGCCTGGATCGCGTTGAGACTTGTCGCCGCCTCCTGCCGCAGCGTGGCGAAATGCTCGCGCGCCCGGGCGATCAGCGTCTGCTCGGTCTGCGAGAGCATCGTCGCATGGGCCGGCGGCTGGTTCTCGACGGCATCGCTCGCGCCGTGATGCCCGGCCTTGACCGACTCGGCGAGATGATGGGCTGTCGGAGCGGGCGTCATGCGCACGACCCGCGAGGCCGCACTGTCGTCATTCGCCATGGGCGGCTCGCATCAGGACATGGCGGGCTTCGACGATATCCACCCAGAAATCGCGGAAACCCGGATAGGCCGGGCGCAGATAGGCGCGCTTGAACCAGAGCGTCAGCGCGACGAGGCCGCAGAGACCAAGTGTCGGCAGGATCGCGCCCGCAAAAGCCGGCATTCCCGCCACAGCCAGATGCGAGGCCATCAATGCCAGCCCGAGGGCGCTCGCAATCGCCAGCAAGGCCAGAACGCAGTGCCGCCCGGTGTCGTAAGCGAGCTGCAGGGCCGCGGTCATGATGATGATGGCGAAAGCCGCGCAGAGTTCGAGCACCGCAACCCCCACGACGACAGCCGCAATGCCGGCCATGATCCCAGTCGGAGAGGCCGGCGAGAGCACGGTGAAAACGCTGCGCGCCGAGGACCAGGCCAGGAACAGGCAGAACAGCACTGTCGCAAGAAGCAGCATGGCGATGAGGGGAAGGGCGCGCCGCAGATTCGCTGCCATGATGGCGAGCCGCGCCGCATGGGTCTGCCGGATGGCGCTATTGATCGCGCTCGCGGCGGCCTTGATCCGGCCTGCCATCGCCCTGAACTGTGACCGCATGCAACTCCACCCGTCGCCAGGACGGTGACCGCATTCCGTCGAAGGGTCAAGCGAGCGCCGCCCGCCTACCCGCCGGCTCAGCCGCCGGTCACGCTCATGTGCCGGCCGACGGCGGGGCCGTTATGGCGGCGGTCGATGATGAAATCGTGCCCCTTAGGCTTGCGCGCGATCGCCTCGTCCATGGCGCGGAAGAGCAGGGCGTCGTCCTGCGAGGCGCGGACCGGAGCGCGCAGATCGGCCGCGTCCTCCTGGCCGAGGCACATGTAGAGCGTCCCGGTGCAGGTCAGGCGCACGCGGTTGCAGCTCTCGCAGAAGTTATGGGTGAGGGGCGTGATGAAGCCGACGAGCCCGCCAGTCTCCTTGACGCGGACATAGCGCGCCGGCCCCCCTGTGCGGTAGGGATCGTCGACCAGCGTGTACTTGTCCATCAGCCGCCCGCGCACCACCGAGAGCGGCAGATACTGGTCGACGCGGCCGGCCTCGATCTCGCCCATCGGCATGACCTCTATGAGGGTCAGGTCCATGCCGAGCCCGTGCGACCACAGCATCAGTTGCTCGATCTCGTCATCGTTGACGCCCTTCAGCGCCACCGCGTTGATCTTGACCCGCATGCCGGCCTTGCGCGCCGCCTCGACGCCGTCGAGCACGACCTTGAGATCGCCCCGGCGGGTGATCTCGCGGAACTTGTCGGGGTCGAGCGTGTCGATCGAGACATTGATCCGGCGCACGCCGTAGCCGGCCAGCTCGGCGGCATAGCGATGCAGCAGCGAACCGTTGGTGGTCAGCGTCAACTCGTCCAGCGCGCCCGAGGTGAGGTGGCGCGAGAGCGAACGGAACAGACTCATGATGTCGCGGCGCACCAGCGGCTCGCCGCCGGTCAGGCGCAATTTCCGGGTGCCGCGCGCGACGAAAACGCTGGCGATCCGGTCCAGTTCCTCAAGCGTCAGCAACTCCTTGCGCGGCAGAAACTTCATGTCCTCGGACATGCAATAGACGCAGCGGAAATCGCAGCGATCCGTCACCGAGATGCGCAGATAGGAAATCTTGCGGCCGAACGGGTCGACCAGGGGCGACCGCGTCAGCGGCTTCATGTCGTCGAGCAGCACGTCTGCCTCACGTTCCCGCAATAGGAGCGGCCGGTCCGCGCAGGATGCGGGCGCGCCTTCGCATTGCTATAGCATGACATTGGCACTGCGCCCGCTAAGGTCAAGGACCTCTCGAAGGCAGCCTGCGAAGGACGAATACCGCCCATGTCATCCTGGCCGACCGAACTGCGCCTCTCCAAGGACCGCCGGACGCTGCACGTCACCTTCGACGATGGTGCGAGCTTCGCGCTGCCGGCCGAGCTTTTGCGCGTCGAAAGCCCCTCGGCCGAGGTCCAGGGCCATCATCCCAGCCAGAAGACGATCGTGCCCGGCAAGGCCGAGGTCGAGATCCTCCGGGTCGAGCCGGTCGGCCATTACGCGGTCAGGCTCGGTTTCGACGACATGCACGAGATCGGCATTTACGCCTGGGACTATCTGCGCGAGCTCGGCGAGCAGGGCGAGGAGAAGATGCGCGCCTATGTTGCGGCGCTGGCCGAGAAGGGTCTGTCGCGCGAACGGCCACGTTGAGCCCAAACAAAAAAGGCCGGCGTTTCGCCGGCCTCTTCATCGAAAGCTCTCAGCGGCTCAGCGCGCCACGACGACGCGGGTGCCGACCTTGGCGCGGTCGTAAAGGTCGATCACGTCCTCGTTGAGCATGCGGATGCAGCCCGAGGAGACCGCCTGGCCGATCGTCTCCGGCTCGTTCGAGCCGTGGATGCGGTAGAGGGTCGAGCCGAGATACATGGCGCGCGCGCCGAGCGGGTTGTCCGGGCCGCCGGCCATGTGGCGGGGCAGGTCGGGGCGACGCTTCAGCATCTGCGCCGGCGGGGTCCAGCCCGGCCACTCGGCCTTGCGGGTGATGCTCTGGCTGCCGGCCCAGTCGAAGCCGGGGCGGCCGACGCCGACGCCGTAGCGCATCGCCTTGCCGTCGGACATCACGTAATAGAGGCGGCGCTCGGTCGAGTTGATCACGATCGTGCCCGGCCTGTGCTTCGTCGGATAGTCGACGATCTCACGCGGAATGGCGGTGGCCTGCGCCTTGGCGGGGTCCACATATTGGACCAGCGGCTGGCGGGTCAGCGGGTCGATTTCGGCTCGGGCGGCGGAGCCCAGAGCGAGCAGGCCTAGGCCAGCGAGCAAGGCCAGGCGTATGGAGCGGATCATCGGAAGAACCTCGGGCGGATCGGGACGGCTGGGTCGCGAAAATGACGCAGAAAAGTCAACGTCTCCTCAACGTCCTGTCAGCTTCCCCAGGGTCCTGCAATGCAGCCGTAATCACATCGCCGGGAGCGATCGAGCTTTGCCGTGCCGCGTTGCGCGCATGCAACATCGCTGCTTGGCCGTCAGCTCCGCAGCACGACGCAGGCGCCGCGATCGGCCTGGATCCGCCGGCACAAGGCGATGGCCTCGGCGCGCGTAGCGGCAGGCAGCCGCACCCGGTAGAAGGCGCGGGTGCCGCGGCTGCGCAGGCGCGTCCCGATCACCATCGGGGGCAGGGCGCCGATGATCGCGCGATGGCGGGTGCCCGCTCGCTGGAAGCTGGCAAGGGCGCGTGCCTTCGAGAAATTGCCCGCGAGCTGCACGCCCCAGGGTGCGAAGGGCGCTTCGGCGATCGCAGGCAGGGCAGGGCGGGACTGCCGGATGGCGACGAGCGTCGGCGCGCAAGCTGCTTGCGCATCGCGGTCGCGGGTGGCCGGCGGCATCGGCGGCGAGCGCCCGTCGCCATTGGCCCGGTCGATCGCCTCGTCCGCCCAGTCCTCCGCGGTCCGGCCGGTAATGGCGAAGACATAGTTCTCGGTTTCGCTCGGCAGGAAGCGCGCCTGACCGGCCTTGCGTGCGGCAAGCCAGCCCGCGACGCGATTGGGCCCGCCATTATAGGCGGCTGCCGCGAGGCCCCAGTTGCCGAATCGGTCATGCAGTTCGGCCAGGAAACGCGCCGCCTTGGGCACGGCCTGCTCAGGATCGAAGGGGTCGATCAAGCCGCGCTCGCGCGCCGTGCCGGGCATGAACTGGGCGAGGCCCTGCGCGCCGGCGGGGCTGGTGACGCCGGGCCTGAAGCTCGATTCCTGGAAGATCAGGCGGGTCAGGAAGGCGGCAGGCACCGATTGCGCCCTGGCTGAGTCGTCGATCAGGCGGCAGAGCGCGTCCTGGATGCCCGATGACGCCGGTAACGGCTCCTCGGCCGCTTGTGCCGGGTAGCAGAGCATCCCGAAGGCCAGCAGCGATGCGGAAAGTCCTTGCAGTCGGCGGATGAGAGCGTGGGCACGGCCTGATATCATCGGCCTTCTCTGCCATGTTCGGCCGCTTGCGACCATGCGGCGCGCCTTTCGCGTTGTGACGAGGCGCCGGCCTGTGCGATGAGGACGCCGCGCGCTACCGGCTCGTCGGGAGGCCGCGCTTGGTTCTGTGAAGTTTCGGAGAGAACGCCGGAATGGCGAAGGCCTGGCTCCAGTGGTCGCGATGGTTCCTCGGTGCGGCGGCAGTTGGCGCCGGCCTGCTCTTCGCCTTCGTCGCGGTGCTCGATCCCTTCGGCATGCGCGTCCATGCCGGGCAGGCGCCGCAGCCGATCATGGATATCAATCAGCGCTTCATGTACCCGCAGCTCGTCCGGTCCGGGCGCTTCGACGCGGCAGTGATCGGCACCTCGACGATGCGCCTGCTCGACCCGCAGGTTCTCTCGCGCGGTCTCGACGCCCGCTTCGTCAATCTTGCGATGAATGCGGCGACGCCCTGGGAGCAGACGCAAATGGCGCAGCTCTTCCGGGAGCATGTCCGCGCGCCGAAGCGGCTGATCTGGGGCATCGACACGACCTGGTGCGAGGCCGACGCGACGGACGAGGCCAAGCGCCTGACACCGCGGCCGGTCCCGGCCTGGCTCTCCCGTGAGGTCGGCTGGAGCGACTGGCTGAAGCTCCTCAACCTGACCAATCTGGAGATCGCCGGCCGGCTCATGGCCTATCGGCTCGGCTGGTCGCGCGAGCGCATCCGTGGCGACGGCTACGAGGTCTTCACGCCCCCAGAGATGACGTATGATCTCGCCCGGGCGCGAGGCCATATCTATGCCGGCCATGGCGGCGCGGTCGCGGATTTGGCGCCGCTGTCGCCGCCGGTCGCCGTTGCGCCGGGCGAAAGCGCGGCCTGGCGCTTCCCGGCCCTGTCATGGCTCGAGGAGAGCATTGCTGCCTTCCCGAAGACGACGCAGGTGATGCTGGTGCTGCCGCCCGCTCATCTCGCGGCCTATCCGCGCGAGGGCTCAGCCGGCTGGCAGCGTTATGCCCGCTGCAAGGCGGAGATCGCGGCGCTGGGCCGCCACCAGGGCGCGATGGTCGTCGATTACGCCCACGCCTCGCCGATCACGTCGCAAGACGCCAATTACTGGGATCCGCTGCATTTTCGCTTGGCGATCGCGGCCCGCTTTGGCGAGGAACTCGCCCGGATCGGCAAGGGCGGTGCGCCGCAGGCCGACGGCGCGGCGGCGGTGATGCGCTGACCGAGACGGTCGGCTAGGCCTGAACGGTCTGACAAGCGGTCGCCAGACGCTTGTGAAGACCACGCTGCATGCGAAAAGCCGCAGCTCCCCCTGTGTAAATCTCGGATAGCCTCTGCGCGCCGATTGCGCGCCTCCCGTTGTGCCGGTCCAATGAATGCAGGTGGGGAGGCAGCCGAATGGATTTGCCGCAGCTCTCGAATGCCGCTGTTGCAGCCGGCATTTCCACGGATCCGGCGCTGATAGACCATGCTCGTCAGGATGCGAGCAGGACAACCATACCGCGAACGGAGCATTCCGGGGCGCGGATGCCGGAAGGCCGCCGACATGGATGGCGACCGTTCCTGGCGGCCCAGGCGCCGATGGCGCTCCAGGTGGCCGCTTGGATCGGGGCGATCGGGATCGTGCTGGCCATCAAGAAATTCGGCTAGGCCGACTGCTCCAGCCGACGCCAAGCCCTCGCGGCGAAGACGCTGGCGCGGATCAGTGAGCGAGTGGCGACCGCCGGCAGAACTGGAGGACGTTGGACGGCTTGACGGTGTTCTGCGTTTTCGACAGCTCGGTGAGCACGTTTTCGATGCTTTTTCGCAGCCTGTCGTCATCCGCTGTTGTGCCGGAGAGACAGAAAAACGCACTCAACAGATGGACGCTGCACTCGTCGAAATTCGAGGCCGAGCGCCCTTGCTTACCTTTCGAAGACATAATGACCCCACGCGATACAAGTTGTTTCAATTCGGGTCGGCATCGGCATAGGAACTGTTGGATCAGCAATTTCGTGGCCAGCCGGTTACACGCGCTGCGGTGATGGATGCAGACTCCGGGCGTCCGAATCGGGACCGCTGCTCAGGTCGTGGTCCGACCGCTGGGCTTTTGAACCGACGGATGCGCTGCAACGACCACCTGATGGACGCACAATCCAGGCTTCGATCTTGCCCGTCGGCTCGCGCCGGCGGGCCTTTTGCGTTCGGAGTACGCGGCCGGTATGGGAGCGTTACGGGTGGTGCATGCCGAGTTCTGCCGCGCTGCCTCCGACGAGATGCCTCCAGTACAGGACCGCAGCCGATCATGCCGAAGCTCTGCAAGTTCACCTCGCCTGCCGATGGCAAGCCCCTTTACGTCAATCCCGAGCAGGTGGCGGTGGTCTACCAGTTCAAGGGCGAGCCGTCGGATACGATCATCGCCTTCCGGAAGGACTTTCTCCTCGGCGTGAAGGAAAGCGTCGACGAGGTCGTGGCGGCCCTGGAGCGCGCATCCTCGGACAAAGCCGGCTGACGCGAAGACAGATCGCGCCTCGGCGCGGCGCGCAGTTAGGACGGACGCCAGGCGGGACGGGCGACGCCGGCTGGCGGCTCTTGACCGGCTCTCAAGTTGGGCCTCAAACCTTAGGGAAGGCGACCGGCGGAGTCGGAGGCATCATGAGAAACCTGATCGCGGTTCTGGTCTGCGCGATGGCGCCGAGCGCCGTTTCTGTCGAAGCGGCACAAGTCACGAGGCAAGGCACCACGGTCACCGTGCGCGGCCTGATCGGGTCCGGCGATGATCTTGCCTTCGAACAGGCGGCCCCGCAGGGCAGCTACCGAACGGTGGTCCTGTCGAGCCCCGGCGCTGGGGAGGGCGGGCTTCCCGCCGCGATCGCGATGGCCCGGAGCATCAGGGCAGCCGGCGCGTCGACAGTGGTGAACGCCTCGGGCAGCCTGTGCGGCAGCGCCTGCACCTTGCTCTTCGCCGCTGGCGCACAGCGCTACTATGTTGGTGGCGAGCGGATCGTGGAAGGTGTCCGCGCCAAAGGGCAATCCGGCCTTGGCTTTCATCAGGCGCGCTCGCCTCGCGGGACCGCACAGATGGCTTCCGTCTATTCGGAGATGGGGGCATCGGCTGGCGCTGACCTGTCCAGCCGCTCGCCTTTCGAGACGCTCTATTACGTATCCGGGGCCACGGCGCTTTCGACCGGGATCGCAACGAGCCTGAAGCGCCCCTGAGCGGGTGGAGGGCAGCAAACGTCGAATTCGCGCCCGGTTTATCCTGTCATCATCTTCGGCAGGATGGTGACGATCTGCGGGAACACCGTGATCAGGACCAGCAGCAGCATCAGCACGCAGAAATAGGGGATCGCCGCCTTCGTCACGGCGAGGATGTCCTTGCCGGTGATGCTTTGCAGCACGAACAGGTTGAACCCGACCGGCGGCGTGATCTGCGCGGCCTCGATCAGGATCACCACGAAGATGCCGAACCAGAGCAGGTCGATGCCCGCCGCCTGCACCATCGGCAGCATCACCGACGAGGTCAGCACGATGATCGAGATGCCCTCGAGGAAGCAGCCGAGGATCAGCATGAACACGGCGAGCACGGCCAGCAGCGCATAGGGCGAGAGATGCATCGCATCGACCCAGCTCGCCAGCGAACGGGGAATGTCGACGAAGGCCACCGCGATGGTCAGGCATGCTGCGCAGGCGATGATGAAGGAGATCATGCAGGAGGTCCGCATGGCCGCCATCAGCCCGTCCATGAAGCTCGCACGCGTCAGCCCGCCGCCGACCGCCGCCAGGATCAGCGCCCCGATCACGCCGATCGTCGCGGCCTCGGTCGGGGTGGCGATGCCGCCATAGATCGAGCCGACCACCGAGCCGATCAGCAGGGCGACCGGAATCAATCGGCGCGAACGGTAGATCTTCTCCAGGAAGGGCACCGGCGGCTCGGCCGGCGGCATCTTGTCGGGGTTGAGTAGGCTCCAGATCGCCGTATAGCCCATGAACAGCGCCATCAGCAGGATGCCGGGCAGCACGCCGGCGATGAACAGCCGGGCGATCGAGACCTCGGCCGTCACGCCATAGACGATCATGATGATCGAGGGCGGGATCAGCAGCCCGAGCGTGCCGGAGCCGGCGAGCGTGCCGATGGTCATGTTGAGCGGATAGCCACGCTTCTCCAGCTCCGGCACGCTGATCCGCCCGATCGTGGCGCAGGTCACGGCCGAGGAGCCGGCGACCGCCGCCATGATGCCGCAGCCCAGCACGTTGACGTGAAGCAATCGGCCCGGCAGCCGCGACACCCAGGGCGCGAGGCCCTGGAACATGTCCGACGACAGCTTCGAACGGAACAGGATCTCGCCCATCCAGATGAAGAGAGGCAGCGAGGTCAGCGCCCAGCCCCAGCTCGAATCCCACAGCGTCGAGGCGATCAGCGAGCCCATCGGCGCCGTGGTGAAGAGCCCCATCATCACCATGCCGACGGTGAGCAGCGAGAGCGCGACCCAAACGCCGCCGGCGAGGAGCAGGAGGAGCGAGCCGGCAAGGACCAGCGAGGCGAGAACGGTCGTGTCCATCATCGGTCCCTATGCCACCGGCCTGTCGAGCTCGATCTCGTCGGGCGCCTCGTAGCGCGGCTTGCCGCCGGTCAGGAGCCAGATGAGTTCGTCGATGAAGGCGATCGCCAGGGCGGCGATGCCTATGGCGGCGCCGGCCTGTGGAATCCAGAACGGCATGGCCAGCAGGCCGGGGCTGACATCGTTGAATTCGCGCGATTGCAGCGCGAGCGACGCCACATGCCAGGCGAGAAACGAAACGACCACAGAGCCGAGCAGGCAGTTGAAGATCTCGACCCCGCGCCGCCAACCTTTCGGCAGGCGGTCGATGAGCAGGTTGATCCGGACATGCCCGCCGCGCCGGAAGGTATGGGCGAGGCCGAAGAAGGTCGAGGCCGCCAAGCATAGGCCCGCCGCCTCGGTCGCGTCGATCGTGACGCCGCGCATCCGCCCGACGATCTGGGCGACGATGGCCAGCCCGATGCCGACCATGAAGGCTGCGGCGACATAGCCGCACGCCTCATAGAACCTGTCGAGAACGCCTCGTATCACCGGTCACTCCGCTGGCCATTGGTCTTGGAAACGTGGCAGGCGGAGGCCGGTTACTTCAGGCTCTTCTGATAGGTGTCGTAGACGGCTTTTTCCTCGGGCGTGGCGCTGGCCAGCCAGTCGGCGACCATGCCCTTGCCGGCAACCTCGATCGCGTCGAGGATGTCCTTCGGCGACTGCGCGATCGCCACGCCATGGGTCTTGAGCACACCCTCGCGCTCTTCGGCCGCCTTCTTGGACAATTCCCAGCCACGCTTGGTCGCGGCCTCGCCGGCCTCGGTCACGACCTTCTGCGTCGCCGCGTCGAGCTGGCGGAAGGCGCGCTCGTTGACGAGGATCGCGTTCTTGTTGTGCATCGTGCCGGTATAGGTGAAGTGCTTGACGTAATCCCAGATCTGGACGTCCGTGCCGGTCTGGGCGCTGGTCCAGAGCGACTGGATCATGCCGGTCGAGAAGGCCTGCGGCACCTCGGCGAAGGGCAGGATCAGCGCTTCCATGCCGAGCTTCTCGCCCATGATCTGGGTCTGCTTGGAATAGATGCGCAGCTTCTGGCCCTTGAGGTCGGCGAGGCCCTTCAGTGGCGCCTTGGTGTAGAAGCCCTGGCCCGGCCAGGCGACATAGGTGATGGCGCGCATGCCGTTCTTCTTGAACAGCCCGTCGAAGAACGGCGCCTGCGCTTCGGTCAGCTTGGTCGCCTGGTCATAGGTCGTGGCGACGCCGGGGATGTTGTCGAGATTGTACATCGCGCCTTCGTTGCCGTAGACGCCGAGGCGGATCTCGCCGATCTGGATCTGGCCGGACTGGACGGCGCGCTTGACGGCGTCGAGCTTGATCAGGCTGTCGTTCGAGCGCAGGTCGATCTTGAGCTTGCCGCCGCTCTTCTCCTCGATCTCCTTGATCATCTGCCGGATGTTCTGGGTGAAGAAGCTGCTTTCCGGATAGCCGGAAGCCATGGTCCAGCTCGTCTGCGCGACGGCAGGAGCGGCCAGCCCGATGCTCAGGGCAAGGGCGGCGGAGGCGATCAAAGCTCTGCGGTTCATGGTTCCCCTCGTTTTTGTCCCGCCGCGAAGAGAACCGCGCAGGTTTCAGGAGCCGAGCCGTGCCGAAGCCCGATCGACGGCCAAGGGTCAGTCCATCGCGTTATCGCGATAGCATCCAATTGAATTTATCTGTTGTTGCGATAGATTTTGTTTATCGGCCCGCAAAGCGGCCCAAAAATTGCTTGTCTGAGGGTGTAGGGGCCGATGCCGAACTGGACGCTGAAGCAGCTCGAAAGCTTCGTCTGGGTCGCAAAGCTCGGCAGCTTCCGGGCGACGGCGGAGCGCCTGAATACGACGCAGCCGAATATCTCGGTGCGCATCTCCCAGCTCGAATCCGTCCTGGGCGTGCGGTTGTTCCACCGTGATTCCGGCTCGGTCGCGCTGACGCCGATCGGGCATTCGCTGCTGGGGCAGGCCGAGCGGGTGCTGCAAGCGTCCGAGGAATTCTCGCAGCAATCGATCCGCTCCGACCAGCAGGCCGGCGTCCTCAGGCTCGGCGTCGCCGAGCTCATCGCCCAGACCTGGCTGCGCGACTATCTGCTCGACCTGCGACAGGTCTTCCCCAATGTCGATGTCGAACTCAGGGTCGATCTGACGATCAACCTGCGCGAGGAGCTGGTTTCGCGGTCGCTCGACCTATGCCTGCTGAACGGCCCGATCTCCAACTTCAACATCAGCAATGTCGATCTCGGTTCCGTGCCCTATCTCTGGGTGGCCTCGCCTCGGCTTGGGCTCACCGGTTCCGATCTTGCGACGATGGCCTCGCATACGATCCTGACCCATGCGCGCAATACGCGCCATTTCGTCGAGCTCTCGGCGCATTTCCGCGACAACTGGGAGAGGCCGGTTCGGATCGTGCCGTCGAGCAGCCTCGCCGCCAGCCTGCAGATGACTCTCGACGGGCTGGGCATCGCACCGATGTCGCGGACGCTGGTGGAAAAGTACCTGGACGCCGGAGAGCTCGTTGAATTCCCCTATGAATGGAAGCCCAGCCCTCTGATTTTCACGGCATCATATGCCCACACGCCAGCCAGCTTCCTGCTCAAGCGGGCGGCCGAACTGGCGGGGGAGCGGGCCGCGCAACAGCATCGCGGCAACATCGTCGAGCCGATGACACAATAGCCCGGCGGCAGCGTGCAGAAGCGTTGTGTCGATAAACATTCTCTATCGAATAGTATTGAAAATAATAATTCGACGGCATCGACAGCCCGTTCCATCTTCCGCCTCTCAGACAACGGAGGCGCGTAAGCCATGTCCATTCTCGGGGCCCGCCTGGGTGTCGATATCGGGGGAACCTTCACCGACGTTGTGCTGGAGCAGGACGGAGAGCGGTTCTCGACCAAGGTGCTGACCACCTATGCCGCGCCCGAGGATGCGATCATCGAGGGCATGCACCGCGTCTGCGACAAGGCCGGCATCGCGGCCTCCGCCATCGGGCAGATCATCCATGGCACGACACTGGCGACCAATGCGCTGATCGAGCGGCGAGGCGCGAAGACCGCGCTCATCACCACCGAGGGCTTCCGCGACGTCATCGAGATGCGGACAGAGAGCCGCTTCGAGCAATACGACCTCAACCTGACGCTGCCTGAGCCGCTCCTGCCGCGCAACCGCCGCTACACGGTCAGGGAGCGCATGGATGCGCGCGGCAAGGTCCTGATCCCGCTCGATCGCGCCGCCGTCGAGAGCCTCGTCGATGAATTGCGCGAAGCCGGCTATGAGAGCGTCGCGGTCGGCCTGCTGCATTCCTATGTCAACGACGCGCATGAGCGCCTGATCCAGGAGGTGCTGGCCGAGCGCCTGCCGGGTGCGATGGTCTCGCTCTCCTCGGAAGTCTCGCCGCAGATGCGCGAATACGAGCGCTTCAACACGACGATCGCCAACGCCTATATCAAGCCGCTGATGAAGAGCTATCTCGTCCGGCTGAAGGGGCGGCTGGCAGCCGAGGGCGCCTCCTGCCCGATCTTCCTGATGCATTCCGGCGGCGGCATCATCTCGCTGGAAAGCGCCTCGGAATTCCCGGTACGCCTCGTCGAATCCGGCCCGGCCGGCGGCGCGGTCTTCGCCGCCGACATTGCTGCGCGGCATGGCCTGAAGAAGGTGCTCTCCTTCGACATGGGCGGCACCACCGCCAAGATCTGCCTGATCAAGAACTACACGCCGAAGACGGCGCGCGTCTTTGAAGTCGCCCGGACCTATCGCTTCAAGAAGGGCTCCGGCATGCCGATTTCGATCCCGGTGATCGACATGGTGGAGATCGGCGCCGGCGGCGGCAGCCTCGCTCGTGTCGACTCGATGAACCAGATCCGCGTCGGGCCGGAAAGCGCGGGCTCCGAGCCCGGCCCGGCCTGCTACGGCGGCGACGGCAAGCGCCCGGCCGTGACCGATGCCGACGTCATCCTCGGCAAGATCGACCCGGACAATTTCGCGGCCGGCACGATCCCGCTCTTCGCTGACCAGTCGGCCAAGGCGCTGGAAGCCGAGATCGGCGGTAGGCTCGGCATGGACGCCCTGGAAAGCGCCTGGGGCGTGGCCGAGGTGGTCGACGAGAACATGGCCAATGCCGCCCGCGTCCATGCCGTCGAGAACGGCGAGGATCTGTCTGAATATACGATGATAGCCTTTGGCGGCGCGGCTCCGCTCCATGCCGGCCGGCTCTGCGAAAAGCTCGGAATCGCCCGCTGCCTCGTGCCTCCCGGCGCTGGGGTCGGCTCGGCCATCGGCTTCCTGCGGGCACCATTCAGCTTCGAGGCCAACCGCACGCTGTTCATGCGGCTCGCCCAGTTCGACACGGGATGCGTCACGAAACTCTTCGATGAAATGGAGCAGGAAGCAACGCGGGTGGTGCGCTCCTGCGGCTGGTCCGGCGCGATCGAGGCCGAGTACAAGATCTATATGCGCTATGCCGGCCAAGGCTGGGAAATCCCGGTGGTTCTGACACCGGGAGAGGCGCGCGCCGCCGATCCCGCCACCATCCTCGAGCGCTTCGAGCACGAATACGCCGTTCTGTTCGGCCGAACGGTGAAAGGGCTCGCTGCCGAAATCACGGTCTGGTCGGTCAATGCTCACACGCCGCAAGAGGTCGTCGCTCCGGTCGCTCCGGTCTCGGAGATGCACGAAGCAGCCGCGCACAGAAGCCGTTCCGTCTTCGATGCCGGGCTCGGCCGCCGCGTCGAGGCTGAAGCCCATGACCGCGCCGACCTGCCCGCCGGCAGCCGGATCAACGGTCCCGGCATCGTCACCGAGGACGAGACCACCATCATCCTGCCGTCGAGCCGCTTCGCCGTGACGCTGAACGACGGCTGCATCGATATCCGCCTTTCAGAAGCCGCGCCCGCCGCCGCTGTCGCCGCTGTCGCCGCGCGGAAGGAGCCCGCCCATGTCTGAGATCTCCAAGGTCGCCTATCAGGTCATGTGGAACCGTCTGATCTCGGTCGTCGAGGAACAGGCGCAGGCGCTGATCCGCACCTCCTTCTCGACCTCGGTACGCGAGGCCGGCGATCTCTCAGCCGGCGTCTACAACGAGAAGGGCGAGATGCTGGCGCAGGCGGTGACCGGCACGCCCGGCCACGTCAACGCCATGGCCGATGCTGTCGCCCATTTCATCCGCCGGATCGGGCGCGAGAACATCGCCGAGGGCGATGTCTACATCACCAACAATCCCTGGGAAGGCACCGGCCACCTGCACGACATCACCGTCGTCAGCCCCTCCTTCCACCAGGGACGGCATGTCGGCTTCTTCGCCTGCACGGCCCATATCGTCGATATCGGCGGGCGCGGCTTCGGCGCCGATGCCAACTCGGTCTACGAGGAAGGCCTGCATATCCCGATCATGAAATTCGCCGACCGCGGCACGGTCAACGAGACGCTGGTCATGATCATCCGCGGCAATGTCCGCGAGCCCGACCAACTCGTCGGCGACGTCTATGCGCTCGCGACCTGCAACGAGATCGGCCATCGCCGGCTGATCGAGATGATGGTCGAGTTCAAACTCGCGGACCTCGCCGGCATCTCCGATTTCATCCTGACCAATTCGCGCCAGGCGACGCTCGACAAGATCGCGGCGCTTCCCCGCGGCGAAGCCGAGGGCCATATGCGGATCGACGGCTACAGCCGGCCGATCGACCTCTGCGTCAAGATCACGATCGAGCCGGACGGCGTGCTCTGCGACTGGGCAGGCACTTCGGGCGTCGACAAGAACGGCATCAACGTGCCGCTGGTCTATACGAAAGCCTATACCTGCTACGCACTGAAATGCGCGATCGCGCCGGAAATTCCGAACAATGCGGCCTCGCTGGAGCCGTTCCGCATCACCGCGCCCGAGCACACCATCGTCAACGCGGTCTGGCCGGCCCCGGTCGCGCTGCGTCACATCATCGGCCACATGGTGCCGGACACGATCTATGACGCGCTCGACAAGCTGCTGCCCGGTCTCGTCCCGGCCGAGGGCGCCGGCAGCCTGTGCAATTTCCAGGTCTCTCTGCGTCCACGCAGCGACGCCCCCTGGCCGGCCGATGCCGTGCGCGCCGAGGTGCTGACCTTCAATTCAGGGGGCTCGGGCGCCAGGCCGGCGCTCGACGGCATGAACGCGACCGCCTTCCCCTCCGGCGTGATGACGATGCCGGTCGAGGCGACCGAGCAGGTCGGCCCGGTCATCGTCTGGCGCAAGGAACTCCGGCCCGATTCCGGCGGCAAGGGCCAGCATCGCGGCGGCCTCGGCCAGCACATGGAGGTCGGCGCCTGGGAGGGCTACGAATTCGACATCCAGGCGATGTTCGACCGCGTCCATCACCCCGCCCGCGGCCGGCGCGGCGGCGGCGGCGGCGCGCCGACGACGATCGCGCTCGATGACGGCACGGCGATGAAGGGCAAGGGCAAGCAGTTCGTCCCGCATGGCCGCAAGGTGGTCATGGCTTTCCCGGGTGGCGCCGGCTATGGCGCACCGTCCGAAAGGGCCGCGAGCAGCGTGGAGCGCGATCTCGCGCTGGGCTATGTCTCGGCCGAGGCGGCCCGCGCCGAATACGGGCTCTCAGAGGAGCGCATGGCCAATGTGCTGGCCACCTCCCGGCGTGGCGAGTTGCCTCGCTAACGGGAGGCCGCTTGTTGCCTGTGCAGCGCTGCCCCGCCGCGTCATGGCTTGTCAGCACTCGCCGCTCAATGTCTCAGTGCCTCCTTGAATGGATGGACTAGGCGCGGGCGCATTGCCGCGCTGCGGCCGTCAGACGCGAGGTTCGCATGCCGCACTACAACCGCATTCTGATCACCGGCGCAGCCGGGCGTCTGGGCTCGCAGCTTCGCGCAGGCCTTGCTCCGCTCGCGAAGGTGATACGCCTCGCCGATCGCGAGCCGCTCGGCCCGCTCGCCGCCCATGAGGAGGAGGCGGTCTTCGACCTCGCCGACATGGAGGCGACGATCGCCGCGACCGAGGGCTGCGATGCCATCGTTCATTTTGGCGGTGCGCCGACCGAACGCGAATGGCAGATTATCCTCGATTCCAGTATCCGCGGCTCCTATCACATCTACGAGGGTGCGCGGAAACACGGGGTCAAGCGGATCGTCTATGCCTCGTCCGTCCACGCGATCGGCTTCCATGAGATCGGCGCGCATATCCCGGTCGATGCGCCCGTCCGCCCGGATTGCCTCTATGGCGTCGGCAAGACCTTCGTGGAGAGTCTCAGTCGGCTCTACTGGGACAAATACGGCATCGAGACGGCGTGCCTGCGCATCTTCTCGTCCTTCCCGGAGCCGGCTGATCGCCGGATGCTCTGGTCCTACCTGTCCTTCGCCGACTGCGTGCGCCTCGTCACGGCGTCGCTGAACGCGCCCTTCGTCGGGCACACGATCGCCTTCGGCACCTCCGACAATACGGTGAAGGCGGTGGACAATAGCGGCGCCGGTCATCTCGGCTATCGCCCGCAGGACAGCTCGGAGCCTTTCCGGGCCAAGGTCGAAGCCAGCTCTCCAGCTCTCGATCCGCTATTACCTGCAGGGCGCTATCTCGGTGGCAAGTTCTGCGAAATGCCGCATCCGGATGACGAAGCGAAAACCTGAAGGCCATCCAGCATCAAGCCGCTCGCCCGATCTGACGATGCGGAGCTGTTTCCATCCTCTGGGATAAGCGCTCGCATGGCCTGGAGAAGCTTGCTCGCAAAGGCTGGGGAAGACAGCAGCGCGGGGCGAAGTCCGCCAGCGCGCTTGTTCTTCGTAGAAGACTCGCAGAGTCCTCTACGTCCAAATCGTCTTAACGGGGTAAAATCCGGTGGTGGGCGATACAGGGATCGAACCTGTGACCCCTCCCGTGTGAAGGGAGTGCTCTACCGCTGAGCTAATCGCCCGGACCGGCCTCTCCTAGTCGGCGCGCCTCATGCCGTCAAGGATGTGCGGGGAGGAGATTTGAACACGCGGTCGACCGCGCCGACGAGCTCGTCGAAATGCTGGATGACCAGATCCGGCTCCAGCGTCTCGATCGGCACGTCGGTATAGCCGAAGGGCACGCAGATCGACGGGATGCCAGCGGCCCGCGCCGTCGCGATGTCCGTGCGGGAATCGCCAATCATCACCGCGCGCGCCGGATCGGCCTTGGCGGCGGCGATCGTCAGGGTGAGGTGGCGCGGATCCGGCTTGAAATAGGGAAAGCTGTCGCGCCCGGCCACCGCCGCGAAGCGGCCGGAGATGCCGAAATGGTCGAGCATCAGCTTCGTGTGCCGGACCGGCTTGTTGGTGCAGACGGCGAGCGCGTAGCCCTGGCTCGCCAGCGCGTCGAGCGCGCCGAGCACCCCGTCGAAGAGATGGCTGCTCCCGGCCGTGTCCTGCGCGTAGATCTCCATGAATTCCTCGAAGAGACGCTCCAGCGTTGCCGGATCGAGCGGCTGGCCGGAGACCTTGAAACCGCGCTCGATCAGGACGCGCACGCCTGCGCCGACGAGTTCGCGTGCCCGCTCCAGTGGGAGTGCCGCCAGACCCTCGCGCACCAGGATCAGGTTGAGGACCCGCATGATGTCCGGCGCTGTCTCGGCGAGCGTTCCGTCGAGATCGAAGACGACGATGGGGGGCAGACTCATGGTCGGAACCTTCGAGGTGATTCGGTCGGGCGAGATTCGGTTAGAAGTCTTCATCGCAGGGCTGGCAAGCCCCGCCGGGGCATCTCCCCAAATTTGCCGCGCGGAATGGTATCGTAGTGCCGATTCGTCGCGCGGCCGGCGGCAGGGAAGATTGTCATGCGGAAAACAATGGAAAAGCGGGCTGGAATCGTGGGGGCCCTGCTGGGGGCGGGATGTGTGCTGCTCGGTGCGGCGCCGGCCTTGGCCGGGCCGTTCGAGTTCGCGCCCGCGCCGCAGAATGATCTCAATCGCGTGTACCGCATCGACAAGGCCACGGGCGAGGTCGGCGCCTGCCAGTTCCAGCTCAAGGAGGGCGGTGTCGGCCTGACGGTCTGCTTTCCCTCGGGCGAAGGGGCTGGTCCCCAGGCGCCCAGCGATTACGGCCTGATGCCTTCCCGTCACGAGAAGGAAGGCGGCATCTTCCGCGTCAATATCCGCACCGGGGAAATGAGTATCTGCTACGTCTTCGACGACAAGACGGTGTGCACGCCCCAGACGAAATGACGTTGGCAGGCGTCCGCGCGCTGGACTCGACCGCTCGGCCGGGGCAGGAGAGCGCCGTTGTCGTCCGGCCTGGACGGCGGGCGTTTTCCACAACCTGAGCCGGACGAGAGCCATGAATGCCGACGACCTGAAGAAGCAGGCTGCCGCCCGCGCGCTGGAGCTCGTGCGGCCCGGCATGCGGCTCGGCCTCGGCACCGGCTCGACGGCGAAGCATTTCGTCGACCTGCTCGGCGTGAAGGTTGCCGCCGGTTTCGAGGTTCTCTGCGTCTCGACATCCGAGGCGACGCAGGCTCAGGCCGTTTCGCTGCGCATCCCGATGTCGACGCTCGACGAGACACCGGAACTCGATCTCACCGTCGATGGCGCCGACGAGGTCGATCCGCAACTGCGCCTGATCAAGGGCGGCGGCGCCGCGCTGCTGCGTGAGAAGATCGTCGCGGCGGCCTCCGCCCGCATGATCGTGATCGCCGATGACGGAAAGCTGGTGCAGACACTGGGTCGCTTCCCGCTGCCGATCGAGGTCGTGCCCTTCGGGCTCGAGGCGACGCGCCGGGCCGTGGCCGCGGCGATCGCCGCCTCCGGCGCTGCCGGCAAGCTCGTGCTGCGCCAGGGGGCGGATGGCACGACGCTCGTCACCGATGGCGGACATTACATCCTCGACGCCCATCTCGGCACGATCGAGCGGCCCGAATTGCTGGCGCAGGCGCTGAACATCGTGCCCGGCGTCGTCGAGCACGGCCTGTTCATCGGGTTGGCTTCCGGCGCCATCCTCGCCGGTGCCGACGGCCTCAAGCTGCTCGGCAGGATCGAATGATTCCATTCCGGCGCAATCCACGCTAAGGAACGCGCCACAATGACCGATCCGTCGTGGTCGCGGGCGCAATCGCGCGCTCCGGCGACGGGTCGCTGATGAAGGGGTTTCAACGCATGATCCGTCGTTCTCTCGTTCGGGCCGCTGTCGGTCTCGCGCTCCTCTGCGCAGCTCCGGCCTTCGCCCAGGCGCCGGCACTGGCACCGAGCCATGTCCAGGCCGCGCGCGAGGTTCTGGAGCTGAGCGGCGTCACGCAGGGCTTCTCGAACATCTACAACGAGTTCGAACGCAACGTGCAGGGCATGCTGGCGACGCGGCCGGAGATGAAGAAGGACGCCGATGCCGTCATCGCGGCCCTGAAGCCGGAAGTCGACAAGCGCGCCGACGAGATGGCCAAGACCGCGTCCGAGGTCTTCGCCCGCAAGATGACCGAGGCGGACCTCAAGGAGGTCGCCGCATTCTTCAAGTCGCCCGTTGGCCAGCGCTACAGCACGCTGCGGCGCGAGGCGATGGATGACATCGTGAACCTCCTGGCGCCCTGGACCGTCCAGACCAGCCAGTACATGTTCGACCGCTTCTCGCAGGAAATGAGCAAGCGCGGCCACACGCTCTGAGGCCGGGTGCCGTCTGCGCGATCTCGATATCGAAGGCCGGCGAGCATTCGCCGGCCTTTTTGTTGCGGTACCTCGGCTGGCCTCGGATCGAAGCGCGCTTTATGGCGCTGATGGTTGAACCACGAAGCCCGGAGCCGGCAGCATGACCCGCGATCTCGTCCTTGTGACTGGAGGCTCCGGCTTCCTGGCGGGGCATTGCATCCTTGCCCTGCTTCAGGCGGGCTACGATGTCCGCACCACGCTGCGGTCACCGGCGCGCGAGGCGGCGCTTCGCGAAGCACTGCGGGCAGCGGAAATGGATGCCGGCGATCGATTGCAGGTCGCGATCGCCGACCTGATGCGCGACGAGGGCTGGGACGAGGCGGCCTCCGGCTGCAGCTATGCCATGCATGTCGCATCGCCGCTCGCTGCGGCGGCGCCCAAAGATGAGGACGAACTGATCCGGCCGGCGCGCGAAGGCACGCTGCGGGTGCTGCGCGCCGCGCATCGGGCCGGGGTGAAGCGCGTCGTCCTGACCTCCTCCTTCGCCGCGATCGGCTATGGCCGGACGGTGAAACGCCCCTATGACGAGCGCGACTGGACGAACGCATCAGCGCAGAGTCTCGCCGCCTATCCGAAGTCGAAGACGCTGGCCGAGCGGGCCGCCTGGGATTTCGTCGATGGCGAAGGGCAGGGGCTGGAGCTGGCGGTCGTCAATCCCGTCGGCATCTTCGGGCCATTGCTGGGGCCGGACCTCTCGGCCTCGATCCTGCTCGTCAAGACCATGCTGGACGGCCGGCTCTGGGCGGTGCCGCGCCTGATGTTCGGTGTCGTCGATGTCCGTGATGTCGCCGATTTGCATCTGCGTGCGATGATCGATGACGCTGCTGCCGGCGAGCGCTTCCTGGCGACGGCCGGCGATTTCATGACGATGCAGGCGATCGCCCAGGCGCTGAAGGACGGTCTCGGTGCGAATGCGGAGCGGGTCTCGACGCGCGTGCTGCCGGATTGGCTGGTGCGCTTCGCCGCGCGCTTCAGCGCCGCGGCCCGTCAGGCGGCGACGCCGGAACTCGGCCGCAGCAAGACCGCGACGAGCGCCAAGGCGCAGGCCATGCTCGGCTGGCAGCCGCGCCCGGCGAAGGAGGCTCTCGTCGCGACGGGCGAGAGCCTCATCCGGCTCGGTCTGGTCAGTCCTCGGCAGCCTTGAACTGGTTCAGCCCCTTCATCACGAAGGGCGCCACCAGCGCAATGAAGGCGATGCCGAGCAGCGTCGCCGAGATCGGGTTCTCCAGCAGGATCATCGGATCGCCCAGGCTGATCTGCAGCGCGCGGCGCAATTGCTGTTCCGCCATCGGCCCGAGGATCAGGCCGACCACCATCGGCGCGACCGGATAGTCGTAGCGGCGCATCAGGTAGCCGAGGAAGCCGAAGGCGAAGAGCATGGCGAGCTCGGCCGGAGAGCCGTTGACCGCGAGCGTGCCCATCGTCGCGAAGACGAGGATGCCGGCATAGAGCCAGGGCTGCGGGATCGCCAGCAGGCGGACCCAGAGCCCGATCAGCGGCAGGTTCAGGATCACCAGCATGACGTTGGCGATGAACAGCGAGGCGATCAGGCCCCAGACCAGGTCCGGCTTCTCGGCGAAGAGCAGCGGGCCGGGATTGAGCCCGTATTGCTGGAAGCCGGCGAGCATGATCGCGGCCGTCGCCGAGGTCGGCAGGCCGAGCGTCAGCAGCGGCACCAGCGTGCCGGCGGCCGAGGCGTTGTTGGCGGCCTCAGGCCCGGCGACGCCCTCGATCGCGCCCTTGCCGAACTCGTCCGGATATTTGCAGAGCTTGCGCTCGGTCGAATAGCTCAGGAAGGTCGGAACCTCGGCGCCGCCGGCCGGCAGGGCGCCGATCGGGAAGCCGAAGGCGGTGCCGCGCAGCCAGGGCGCCCAGGAACGCTTCCAGTCCTCCTTGGTCATCCAGAGCGAGCCCTTGATGGGAATGATCTCCTCGGGATCGCGGAAGCGCTTGGAGGCGACGTAGAAAGCCTCGCCGACGGCGAAGAGGCCGACCGCGAGCGTCGTGACCTCGACGCCGTTGAGAAGCTCCGGCACGCCGAAGGTCAGGCGGGCCTGGCCGGTCAGCTTGTCGATGCCCACCAGGCCGAGCGCGATGCCGAGGAACAGGCTGGTCAGGCCGCGCAGGGGCGAATCGCCGAAGGTCGCGGAGACCGTGACGAAGGCGACGATCATCAGCGCGAAATAATCCCAGGGGCCGAACCTCACGGCGATCTCGACCAGCAGCGGCGCGAGGAAGGCAAGCCCGATCGTCGCGATCAGGCCGGCGACGAAGGAGCCGATCGCCGAGGTGGCGAGCGCCGGGCCGCCGCGGCCGGCCTTGGCCATCTTCGAGCCTTCGAGCGCTGTGGCGAGTGAGGCGCTTTCGCCGGGCGCATTGAGCAGGATCGCCGTGGTCGAGCCGCCATACATGCCGCCATAGTAGATGCCGGCGAACATGATCAGCGATCCCGCCGGATCGAGCTTGAAGGTCACCGGCAGCAGAAGCGCCACGGTGAGCGCCGGGCCGATGCCGGGCAGCACGCCGACGGCGGTTCCGAGGAACACGCCGATCAGGCAGAAGACCATCTTGGAGGGTTCGAGCGCGACGCTGAAACCGTGAAGCAGGGAGAGCAGGGTATCCATGATCGGGCTCTCCTTCAGAGGAACAGGCGCTCGAGCGGACCCGACGGCAGGATCAGCGTCAGGACCTTGGCGAAGACGAGAAAGATGATGAGGCCGAGCACGAAGCCGATCGCGGCATCGACCGCAAGGCTCTGCCGGCCCATGCCGCGCGCGGTGCAGGCGAAGACCACCGTGATGGCGATGATGAAGCCGCCGCCGAGCCCGATGCAGGCGATCAGGAAGATCAGCCCCCCGGCGATCCAGAGCAGAGCCTTGTTGTCGGCCTCCTCCGGTTGCGGCAGACCTTCGCGGAAGGCGACCAGGAAATGCGCCAGGCCGAGGATGACGAGACCGGCCGCCACGACGTAAGGCATCGCGGTCGGGCCGACGCCATAGGTCGAGGTGATCGTCTGCTGCGAGGCGTCATAGCCGATAAGGGCGGCGACGATCAGCAGCAGCACCCCGACGAGCAGGGCCGGCTTGTTGGCACCTTGCGTGCGCGTATCGTTGGTCATGGGCGTTCCCGCAGTCCTGGCCGGCGTCTTGTGGGCGCCTCTGGCGGTTGGAAAAGGGGCCGGTTTCCCGGCCCCTGCTATTCTGGCGTCGTGACCGGCTTACTTCACCAGACCGACTTCGGTCATGACCTTGGAGACGCGCTCGATCTCGCCCTTCAGGAAGGTGTCGAAAGCGGCGCCGGCCAGGAAGGAATCATCCCAGCCGCGGGCCTTGAGGATCTCCTGCCATTCCTTCGACTTGACCATCTTCTCGACCGTTTCGGTCAGAGCCTTGACCTGGTCGGCGGAGAGGCCGGGAGGGGCGACGACCGAGCGCCAGTTCAGCAGCTCGAGATCGATGCCCTGCTCCTTCAGCGTCGGAGCGTCCGGGGCATTCTCGAGGCGCTTCGACGAGGAGACGGCGAGCACGCGCAGCTTGCCGGCCTTGATCTGGCCTTCGAACTCGCCATAGCCGGAGACGCCGGCCGTGACGCGGCCACCGAGCATCGCCGCGAGAGCCTCACCGCCACCCGAGAACGGGATGTAGTTGATCTTCTTGGCGTCGGCACCGACGGCCTGCGCGAACAGCGCGGCGAGGATATGGTCCGTGCCGCCGGCCGAGCCGCCAGCCCAGGTCACCTTGGCAGGGTCGGCCTTGAGGCGCTCGGCCAGGTCCTTGGCGGTCTTCAGCGGCGATTCCGTCGGCACGACGATGACCTCGGCCTCGGCGGTGAGGCGCGCGATCGGCGTGATCTGGGTCAGGTTGACCGGCGACTTGTTGAGCAGGATCGCGCCGACCATGACGAAGCCGTTGACCATCAGCTGGTCGCCGGCGCCCTTGGCGCCGATCAACTGCGCGAGGCCGATCGTGCCGCCCGCGCCGGTCACGTTGTTGACCTGCACGCTCTTGGTGATCCCGGCCGCGGTCAGCGCCTGCTGCATCGAGCGGGCCGTGCCGTCCCAGCCGCCGCCGGGCGCGGCGGGAGCCATGATCTTGAGTTCATTGACCTGGGCGAAGGCCGCCGTGGAAAGAGCAGCAAGCGCCACCGCCGTCAGGGCCGTGCGCTTCAGAATGGATGTCAGCATGAATTCCTCCGCTTGCGGGCTTTGCCCGCGGGTTTCTTGAGGCGGCTCCGCCTGTGGCACCTTGCCGCGCCGGTCGTCAATTGCGCCTGATTGCATAATCGTAAGTCAAGAATTTTCGACGACAGGCCGCTTTCTCCGCATCTTATACGCCTTTGGTTCTACGCCTTGGCGGAATGTTCCTGAGGGGCTTTCGGCCTTGCTTGGCAGGGTGCCGAGGCTGCGAGTGGCGAACTTCAAGGTCCCCCGGTCTCCGTGCGAGCCGATTCCGCAAGCACGACAGCCGGGCTTCGGCATGCCGGGCATGCCGATGCGGCATCTCATGACACTTGAAGTTTCGCTGACGCACGGCCAATTGCTCGCGCTCGGCCTTCCGTACGGCGCCGGTCCAGCTCTGCTGAGGCTTGTCCGGCCCGCGCGCTTGTGGAGTCTGAATGCCTACCGGTGCGCGACCTTGCTCGCGTCCGACAGGGAATGGTGGATCGCGGCGCCCGCGCAGGTGATCATACGGTTGTTCCGCGCTTGCCGTCCTCCGACACGGGCGGCTTGAGGCAGGTAGGGGGTATCATGGCTGAGTTCGACGTCGATCTCTTCGTTATCGGGGCAGGTTCGGGCGGCACCCGCGCGGCGCGCATAGCCGCCGGCCACGGCGCCCGGGTCATGATCGCGGAGGAGGACCGCATCGGCGGCACCTGCGTCATCCGCGGCTGCGTGCCCAAGAAGCTCTTCGTCTATGCCAGCCGCTTCGCCGAGGATTTCGAGGATGCAGCCGGCTTCGGCTGGACCTTGCCGCAGGCTCCGGTCTTCGATTGGCCGACGCTGCGCGATGCCGTCGCGAACGAGGTCACCCGCCTCTCCGGCCTTTACCGCAAGGGGCTGGAAGGGGCGAAGGTTCAGATCCGCGAGGAACGCGCCGTCGTCGAAGGGCCGCATCAGGTCCGGCTGGTGAAGAGCGGGGAGGTGATCCGCGCCCGCCATATCCTCGTCGCGACCGGTGGCTGGCCGTCCTTCGATCCGCCGATCCCCGGCGGCGAATTCGGTATCTCTTCCAACGAGATCTTCACCCTGCCGGCGCTGCCGAAGCGCCTGCTCGTCGTCGGTGGCGGCTATATCGCGCTCGAATTCGCCAGCCTCTTCGCCCGGCTCGGCGTCGCGGTGACCTTGCTGCACCGCGGCGACAACATCCTGCGCGGCTTCGATGAGGATATCCGCACCCGGCTGCGCGACGCTCTTCTCCATGCCGGCATCACCCTGCGGTTGGGCTGCACGATCGATCGTATCGAGGAACTGGCTGACGGGACCCGCCGCGCCCATTGCGCCAAGGGCGAGCCGATCGATGCCGATGTCATCCTCGTCGCCACTGGCCGCCGGCCGAACACCAGGGGGCTCGGCCTCGAACAGGCCGGTGTCGAGATGGGCCCGCTCGGCGAGATCAAGGTCGACGCCGCCTCGACGAGCAGCGTGCCCTCGATCCATGCCGTCGGCGACGTCACCAACCGCGTGAATCTGACGCCGGTCGCCATCCGCGAGGGCCATGCCTTCGCCGACTCGACCTTCGGCAGCCGCAGTTGGACGGTCGACCACGCGACCATCGCCTCGGCCGTCTTCACGACGCCTGAGGTCGGCACCGTCGGCTTGACGGAGGCGCAGGCTGTCGCCGCCGGCCACGAGGTCAAGGTCTTTGAATCCGGCTTCCGCCCGATGAAGGCGACGATCTCCGGCCGCCAGGAGCGCATCTACATGAAGCTCGTGGTCGATGCGCGATCGGACAAGGTGCTCGGCGTCCACATCCTCGGCCACGATGCCGGCGAGATCATCCAGGCGGTCGGGATCGCCGTGACGATGGGCGCGACCAAGGCCGATTTCGACCGCACGGTCGCACTGCACCCGAGCGCGGCCGAGGAACTTGTGACGATGCGCACGCCGCGGGCGGGGTGACCGCGCCGGCGTTGAATCGCCTTGTGAAGCGCTTGAATCGGCATGACAGGTCGTTACTGCGATGGGGCAACGATCTCCGCCATCCCGTTGCAGAGAATCGGCTTTTCGATCGCGCTTGACGAGGTGTGGAGAGGGCTTCGGCGGCGACCTCTCTGCGATGGTGGCCATTCCGCCACCATCGGTGTATAGCCGCCCCTTCGCGCTACCAAGAGGTTAACGATGCGCGATCTCACAATCAGGAGCACGTAAGTCCCATGTCCGAGCGGTGGACGCCAGAGAGTTGGAGGGCCAAGCCCGCCCAGCAGATTCCGGATTATCCGGACCAGGCAGCCTTGAAGGCGGTTGAGCAGCAGCTCGCCGGCTTTCCGCCGCTCGTTTTTGCGGGCGAGGCGCGCAAGCTCAAACGGGCGTTGAGCAAGGTCGCCGCCGGTGAGGCCTTCCTGCTGCAGGGGGGCGATTGCGCCGAGAGCTTCGCCGAGCATTCGGCCGACAATATCCGCGATTTCTTCCGGCTGTTCCTGCAGATGGCGGTGGTGCTGACCTTCGCCGGCGGCTCGCCGGTGGTGAAGGTCGGCCGCATCGCCGGCCAGTTCGCCAAGCCACGCTCGGCCCCCACCGAGAAGATTGGCGATCTCGAGCTGCCGAGCTACAAGGGCGATATCGTCAACGATATCGACGCCACGCCCGAGGCCCGCATCCCGGACCCGCGCCGCCAGCTCGAGGCCTATCGCCAGTCGGCGGCGACGCTAAACCTGATCCGCGCCTTCGCGACCGGCGGCTACGCCAATCTCGACAACGCGCATCGCTGGATGCTCGGCTTCGTCAAGGATAGCCCGCAGTCGCATCGCTACCAGGAAGTGGCCGAGCGCATCACCGACGCGCTGGAGTTCATGCGCGCCATCGGCATCGATCCGGAGACCCATCCGGAGATGCGCACGACCGACTTCTACACCAGCCACGAGGCGCTGCTGCTCGGCTACGAGCAGGCGATGACCCGGACGGATTCGACGACCGGCGAATGGTACGACACCTCCGGCCACATGGTCTGGATCGGTGATCGCACGCGCCAGCTCGATCACGCCCATGTCGAGTTCTTCCGCGGCATCCGCAACCCGATCGGCCTGAAATGTGGGCCCTCGACTACGGTCGATGGCCTGCTCAAGCTGATCGAAGTGCTCGATCCGCAGAACCAGGCCGGGCGTCTCACGCTGATCGCGCGCTTCGGCGCCGACAAGGTCTTCGACCACCTGCCGGCGCTGGTACGGGCAACGAAGCGCGAAGGCCGCAACGTCGTCTGGTCCTGCGACCCGATGCACGGCAACACGGTCAAGGCCGCCAGCGGCTACAAGACCCGGCCCTTCGACCTGATCCTGGGCGAGGTGAAGAACTTCTTCGCCGTCCATCAGGCCGAGGGCACCCATGCCGGCGGCCTGCATCTGGAGATGACCGGCAAGAACGTCACCGAATGCACCGGCGGCGCGCGCGGCATGACCGATGCGGACCTCAACGACCGCTACCACACGGTCTGCGATCCCCGCCTCAATGCCGAGCAGGCGCTGGAGCTGGCCTTCATCGTGGCCGAGCTGGTCAAGCGCCAGCGCGCCGGGCGGGCGCGGCCCGAGGTCGAAGCGGCCGAGTAGGGCGCCTCACAAGGTCCATGAACAGGAAAGGCCGGGGCTTGCGCCCCGGCCTTTTCGTTTCAGGCAGGATGTCGGTGCGTCAGAACTTGACGCCCAGCGCGGCGCGCGCGGTGTTGACCGTCGTCGTCGTGCCCTCGACATCGGCGAAGCGAATGAGCTGGTATTCGCCGCGCAGGAACATATTGTCGGTCAGGGCCCAGTCGACGCCGCCACCGACGGCAAGGCCGAAGCCGTAGACGTTCTTCTTGCTGGCGCCGACGGTGAGGGGATAGCCGTTGGCATCGAAATCCTCGATACCGCCGGTGACGGGATTCGTTCGCGTGACATGCCAAGTCGCGGTGACCGTCGAGTTCGTATTGAAGCGCCCGACCGCACCGCCAATGGTCGCGTAAGGCATGAAGTTACCGAAGGCCCAACCCATGCGCAGCCGGGCCGTGGCGTAGTCCTGCAGCTTTGCGCCCTGATTTGTGGTCATGGACCAGTCATTAAGGGCGCCATCCGCCGTCGTCGAACGACGCGCGATGAAGTCGGTGATGGCGTAGCTGTGACCGGAACGGGTGTAGTCAGCCTCAAAGCCGAGCACCGCGTCTCCGAAAGCCCAATTGTAGCCCGCGAAGCCGAAATACGTCGCTCCGCTGTCGCGCTTCTCGGGGAGGTCGTTGACAAACGATCCCATGTCCATCTGAGCGCCGAGATTGGTGTTGCGGAATGCGAAGCGGGCGATGTCCTGAAGCCCGGTGCCGGGCTTGAACTTGGTGTCGGATACGCCGGCGCCGCCGCCGAAATAGAAGCCTTCCCAGCTGAAGCTGCTCGGCGCCGGCGGCGCGTCCTCGATCTGCGAGCCGCGCAGGACAGGGTAGTCCGCGGCGACAACCGGCGCGGCAAGAAGGCTGGTCGCGAGGGTGGTGGACCCAAGCATGAGCGCGATGGAACGGATGCGCATCCTGATCTCCCCGAGCAGCGGTTCGGTTCCACCCGTTTCACCCTGCTCTCGAGCCAATTCATGCCTTGGTAACCCTAATGCCGGGTTAACGATGCGGAATTCCGCTGAAACGCCGGATTGTCGCCTGCCGGCAAACGCGCCATAAGCCGGCCATGACCTCGCCGCTCGTCCGCTTCGCCCCGTCGCCCACCGGCTATCTCCATATCGGCAATGCCCGGCCGGCGCTGTTCAACTGGCTGTTCGCCCGCCGGCACAGCGGCCGCTTCCTGCTGCGCTACGACGATACCGACATCGCCCGCTCCAAGGCGGAATATGCCGACGCGATCGCCGAGGACCTGGGCTGGCTCGGCATCGTGCCCGATCAGGTGATCCGGCAGTCCGAGCGGCTGGCGATCTACGACGCCGCTGCCGATCGTTTGCGCGGGGCAGGGCGGCTCTATCCCTGCTACGAAACGGCCGATGAGCTCGACCGTCGCCGCAAGCGCCAGCTCGCCCGCGGCCTGCCGCCGATCTATGACCGCACCGCGCTGAAGCTCACGGCGGAGCAGAAGGCTGCCTTCGAGGCGGAGGGGCGTAAAGCCCATTGGCGCTTCCTGCTGGAGGCCCGCGAGGTCGCCTGGGACGACCTGGTACGCGGCGCCTCCCATGTCGATTGCGCCTCGCTCTCGGACCCGGTTCTGGTGCGCGAGGACGGCAGCTATCTCTACACGCTGCCCTCCGTGGTCGACGATATCGAGACCGGCGTGAGCCATGTCATCCGCGGCGAGGACCATGTCACCAACACCGCGGTTCAGGCTCAGATCTTCGAGGCGCTGGGCGCGAGCCTGCCCACCTTCGGCCACCACAACCTGCTGACCACCGCGAGCGGCGAGGGGCTCTCCAAGCGCCTCGGCCATCTCTCGCTGCGCGGCCTGCGCGAGACCGGCGTCGAGGCGCTGGCCGTGGCGGCGCTGGCGACGCTGGTCGGCACCTCCGATGCGGTGCGCCCGGTCGCAAGTCTCGAAGAGCTCGCCGGGCTGGTCGAGCTCGCCCATGTCTCACGCGCACCGGCCAAGTTCGACGAGCACGAGTTGGAGACGCTGAGCGCCCGCACGCTGCACCAGTTGCCGTTGGCGGCAGTGGCCGATCGGTTGGCGGCGCTCGGTGTGGTGGCCGACGAGGCGTTCTGGCAGGCGGTGCGCGGCAATCTCGCGAAGCTGGACGAGGCGGCTCAGTGGTGGCGGGTGGTGCAGGGGCCGATCGCGCCCGCGATCGGCGATGCCGGCTTTGCCGAGGCCGCGGCCAGACTGCTGCCGGCGGAGCCCTTTGAAGCGACGACCTGGAAGAGCTGGACGCAAGCCGTTTCGGCCGCGACGGGTGCCAAGGGCAAGGCGCTGTTCATGCCGCTGCGCCAGGCGCTGACGGGGCTCGACCATGGGCCGGAGCTGGCAGCCTTGCTGCCGTTGATCGGCAGGGACAAGGCGCTGAAGCGACTGGCGGGCGAGAGCGCTTGATCACCTGACGATTGTCATTCCGGGGCGAGCGCGCAGCGCTCGAACCTGGAACCCACGACTGGAAGAACCACTTCAAGGCGCTGTCATCGAGGGGCGCATCCGGTCGTGGTTTCCGGGTTCAGGCCTTACGGCCTGCCCCGGAATGACAATAGGAGACGCAGGCGCTCACTCATGGCGGTTCATCGCCGAAGCGTGCTTGGTGTCGCGCATGGTCGTGTAGACCAGCAGCGAAAGGAAGATCACCGCGGAGAGGTAGTAGTAGAACCATTGCTCGTGGCCCTGCTGCTTGAAGAACAGGGCGATGGCCGGCGCCGTGCCGCCGAAGATCGACACCGTCAGCGCATAGGGCACCGCGACGCCGGTCGCGCGAATGGAGGTCGGGAAAAGCTCGGCCTTCACCACCGCGTTGATCGAGGTGTAGCCGGCGACGAAGACCCAGGCGCCCGAGATCAACAGGAACGCGACCCAGGGGGACTTTGTGCTAGCCAGCGTGGTCAGGATCGGCACGGTGAGCAACGTGCCGGCGACACCGAAGAAGACCAGCATCGGCTTGCGGCCGATCCTGTCGGAGATCAGCCCGTAGATCGGCTGCAGAATCGAAGCGAAGATCAGCGAGCCGGCGATGACATAGGTCGTCACGATGTCGGACAGGCCGACCGTCTGCTTCACGAAGGTCTGCATATAGGTCGTGAAGGTGTAGAAGGCGGCGGTGCCGCCGGCGGTGAGGCCGACCACGATCGCGACCTCGCGCGGATATTTCAGCAGGCCCTTGAGCGAGCTCTCGCGCTTCAGGCCGCTCTTCTTCGCGGCCTCGAAGGATTCCGTTTCGTGCATATGTCGGCGCATGATCATGGCGGTGATCGCCAGCCCCGCACCGATGACGAAGGGAATGCGCCAGCCCCAGGCGACGAGCTGCTCGTGGGTCAGGAAGACGTTCTGGAGCAGCAGCAGCACCAGGATCGCGGTCAATTGCCCGCCGATCAGCGTCACGTATTGGAAGCTGGAATAGAAACCGCGATGCTCGGGGTCGGCGACCTCTGTGAGGTAGGTGGCGCTTGCCCCGTATTCGCCGCCGAGGCTCAGGCCCTCGATGATGCGCGCCACTGCCAGCAGGGCCGGCGCGGCGAAACCGATCGAGGCATAGGTCGGCGTCACCGCGATGATCAGCGAGCCGAAGCACATCATCACCACGGAGATGGTCAGCGAGAGCCGCCGCCCGTAGCGATCTGCCAGATGGCCGAAGAGCCAGCCACCGAGCGGGCGCACGATAAAGCCGGCCGCGAACAGCGTCGCGGCATTGAGCTGCTGCACCACAGGGTCGTTCGACGGAAAGAAATGTGGCGCGAAATAGAGCGCGAAGGCGGTGTAGGCGTAGAAATCGTACCACTCGACGAGATTGCCGACCGAGCCCATGAAGATCGCCTTCAGGCGGCGCTTGGCATCGTCGAATTCGATCGGATGGGCGGGAGATGTCGCAGTCGTCTCGGACATGGCGGCCTTCTGAGCTGGGGAGCGTCAGAAGCGGGCGCGCGGCACAAACGAGCCGTGGGACGGGTCTGGCGGCCTCCCGGAGGCGGCTTGGAAAGGTTTCTTTATGCTGCGCTTCCGGTAATGCGTCCAGCAGTGATCCTGCCCTTGCCGAAAAGTCTTCCATGCACCGTCGGCATGGAACTTTCCGTGCTCAGGGCCTGACGAGCTGCGGGCTCAGATTCGGCGCGAGATTGGGCGCGACGATCCGCACGGTCCGGCGTTCGCCGGTGGTGCTGCGCGATTCGCTCTTCAGTCCGTCCTTCTTGTCGAGCACCTTCTCGCCGACGATGTCCGGCCCGACACCGGCCGACTCGGTGCCAGCGGTCGGCGAATCCTCCGACGGCATCGGCTTCTCGTCAGGCACGGCCGGAACGGGCGTCGCGGCCGCCGGCTGCGGCGTCGCGCCCTTCCGCTTCGGATCGACCTTGGGGCGCGACAATTCGGCCGCGCGTTGCTCGCTGATGATGACGTCGCCCTTGCGCTTGTCGAGCAGGTACTCGGCATCCTTGAGGGCGGCCGACCAGCTCTGCCCTTGGCCGCGGCAGGTGCAGGCGGCATCGAAGCTGCGAGTGTATTTCCCGGCATTGGCCAGGGAGGAATAGGGCTGTCCGGTCGCGCGGGAGGCGGCGTTCTGGATGTCGCCGCCGGTGCTCATGCCATAGGCCAGCGTCTCGGTGCCCGGGCAGAGCGCCTGGCACATCTCGTCGCCGTTGCCGGTATTGTTCCCAAGCGGGAAGAAGAAGCCGTCGCAGGTCCGCACACAGACGGTCTGCGGCCCGCCGAGCCTGGGCTTCGCCGGTTCCGTCGGCTGCTCGGGATCGAGCTCGGGCAGCGTCGAATCGATTTCGCCGGGGCCGGGATCGCGCCCGAAGATCGTGTCGAAGAAGCCGCGCGGCTGCGCCCGGCAATTGTTGTTGATCGCGGCGGCGAGCTGGGCGCGGCGCTGCTCGATGCCGCCGCCTTCGGCCTGGCGCTGGAGCTGGCCATACTGGTTCTGCAACTGACCGAGCTGCTGGCGGATGAAATTGCACTGCGGCGGCGGCGAGTCGAAGAAGCTGAAGCCGCGGTCGCAGCCCATCGAGCGATACTGGTTGCTCAACTGCGCGAGCTGGGCGCCGACGCGTTGCGCGGCCTGTGCCGCGCGCGGATCGCTGCCGCTGCGGCCCTGCAGGCTCTCCAGCTCGGCCCGCCAGGCATTGCAGGATGCCGACTGCGCCACGGCGGTACCACCGAGGGCGGCCAGCATCAGAAGGGCCATGCCGAAGCGTCTGGAAAGTCGCAGCATCATCGCAGGTCGGGTCACGTCATCCATAGTCGAGCCGGCAAACCGGCTCCGTCCGGGAGCAGTGGTCTAGAACACCCGCCAAACACGACGGAACTATGGAGCGGAGCCTCGCCTGATAGGCCGCGGGGACGCTCCATCGCGAGGGCTCCGCATGCCATATTCGCGAGGGCGCAGCAATCCGGGGAAGCGCACGCTGTCGCTGTGGTGGAAAACTCCTGCTTTCGCTGGAGCCGGGTCCGATCAGGTTGATTCAACCTGATCGGTGAATCCGCCTCCAAACTTGAGTGAGAGAACGCGTTATCCGATCCGACTGCGTTGCAGTTGGATCGGCGCGTGCTCTAGAAGACCTGCGGCTGCGGCCTGTCCGCGCCGGCCTTCCGTGCAGCGCCAATGAGGCAAGCCCCGCCCATGTCCGACTATCTGCCTCTTCACGAAGCCGTCATCCCGGAGCTGCCGAACTACTATCGCGGCAAGGTCCGCGAGAATTACGACCTGCCAGACAATCGCCGCATCCTGATCTCGACCGACCGGCTCTCGGCCTTCGACCGGGCGATCGCCTCGATCCCGCTGAAGGGCCAGGTGCTGACGCAGACGGCGCGCTACTGGTTCGAGCAGACCGCCGATATCTGCCCCAACCATGTCCTGGAATATCCCGACCCGAACGTCGTCGTTGGCAAGCGGCTGGAGATCCTGCCCGTCGAGATGGTGGTGCGCGGCTATCTCGCCGGCACGACCGGCACCTCGATCCTGACCATGTACAAGCAGGGCCGGCGCGAAATGTACGGCATGACCGTGCCGGATGGCCTGCGCGACAACGAAGCGCTGCCGCAGGCGATCATCACCCCGACCAGCAAGGCCTTCGACGGTGGCCATGACGAGCCGCTCTCGGCCGCGCAGATCGTGGGCGAGGGGCTGTTGACGCAGAAGCAATGGGACGAGGTCTCGGCCCATGCGCTGGCGCTCTTCGCCCGCGGCCAGAAGCTCGCCCGCGAGCGCGGCCTGATCCTCGCCGATACCAAATACGAGTTCGGCACCGATGCCGAGGGCCGCATCTTGCTTGCCGACGAGATTCATACGCCGGATTCGAGCCGCTACTGGTTCGCTGAAAGCTATCCCGAGCGCTTCGCCTCCGGTGGCAAGCCCGAATCCTTCGACAAGGATTTCGTGCGCAATTGGGTCGTGGCGCGCTGCGATCCTTATACGCAGGACCTGCCGCCGATCCCGCAGGAGCTGATCGACCAGACTTCCTCGGTCTATGTCCGGGCCTATGAAGCGATAACTGGAACTGCCTTTGCCTACCCGCCGAAGGGCGAGGACCCGGCTGAGCGGATCAGGCGCAATCTCGCGAAGTACTTCTGAAAGGCAGGGCGGTCAGGCCCCGTCTTCCTCGCGATAGTTGCCGGCGAGGTGGCGGCCGCGCTCGGTCAGGGTCGAGAGCACGCGCTCGAACACCTTGAGTTCGTCCGGCGCGATGCCCTCGATCCAGCGTGCCTCGAAGCCGAGTGCCAGCGGCACGATCTGGTCGTAGATGCGCTTGCCGGCCGGCGTCAGGGTCACGAAGGATTCGCGCCGGTCCTGCCGGTTCTCGGCGCGTGAGACGAGGCCGCGCTTCTCCAGCTCGTTGACGGCACGCGAGACCTTGGTCTTGTGCATCTGCGCGAGCTCGCCGATATCGCGCGAGGTCAGCTTGCCGAACTCGCCGAGCTGCGCCACCACGCGCCATTCCGGGATGCCGATGCCGAAATGCTCGCCGTAGATCCGGCCGAGTGCGCGGCCGCCGAGCGTGCCGACGACATTGAGGCGATAGGGCAGGAAGCGCTCCAGATGGAGGAGCTGGTCCTGGGGAGAGGGCGTCGTTTTTGTTGACATTGCGGGTCTTTAACGGTTCCGGAGAGCCTGGTGGGTTCGCGGCTACCATCCGCATCCGAGGGCCGCAAGCTTATAGCTGAAAAGGCGATGCTGTCGCGCGGCCCGCACCGGATTTGGACTACTTCGGACACCCGGTGGAATCCCGGTCGGTCGTTAGGGTAAGCTGCCGGTCCGCAATGGCGCGCAACGGGGTGGAGTGCCACATGGCGACAAGGCCGAGCACCGGCCTGGAGGCGAGGGCTGCGATGATGCGGCGATGGTCGCGGCATTGGCTGCGCTCCTGCCGCGAAATGCCCGGTCGTGCTCTGGTCGTGCTCGATCGCCATGACGACGATCCGGGGCGGCAGATTCACGAGTTCCGCCGCCTCATGAAGGCTTGGCGGTCCCTGCTGAAACTCGCTCCCCCCGGATTGGCCGACGAGGGGAAGGCGATCCGGGCCGGCGTCGGGCGCTTGCGGCGCGGTTTTGGCACGGCGCGCGATTCGGCCGTGATCGCCAAGGTTCTAGGCAAGCTATGTCCGGATCGGGCTCCGAAGGGCGACGCAGAAGCCGCAACCGCGGCCGCGGCCGCGCTATTGCGCGATCAAGGCGATGCTGTCCGGACCGAACTCCGGACATTGTCCGTCGCGATGACGGGCTGGTCCTTGCCGAATGAGACAGGCGAGTTCCTGGCGCAGGGTTTCAGGCGAAGCTATCGACGTGCCCGCCGCCAGGCGCGCGAGAATCCGCGGCGGATGAGCGTCGAGCATTTGCATGACTGGAGGACCATGATCGTCGATCTGAGCTACCAGCTCAGCTTTTTTGCCCCGGCCGATTCTGCGCGGCTTCGGCGGCAGGCCGGGATGGCGGAGCGCCTGCGCGCCCGGATTGGCAACGCGATCGACCTGGACATGGCCCGGGCCTATCTCGCCAGGGAGGCGCCGCCGACCAGCGGCGAGCGGCTTGCGCATGAGATCGAGCGCAAGCTGGCCAGGCAACGCCGCAGGGCGGCAAAGCTCGCTGGCCGCCTTCTGGCGCGTCGCCCCCGGCGGGAGCGCGCCGACCTCGCCACGGCGCTGGGGCGCCGTCCGCCGCGGCGGGTCAGCTTGGTCTGATCCGCTCCCCGCTTTCGGCAAGGAGCGTGGTCGTAGGCCTCAGCGCGCCTTCAGCCGATTCATGAACGAGTCGTAGGACAGTTCGGCGATCTGCCACCAGAGCAGGTTCTCGCCGCGGAAGGCGACCATCGAATCGTAGCCCTTCTTGAAGTCCGGGCTCTTCGCGCTGGTCTCGGCGTAGTATTCCTCGGCCGCCTTGAGCGCCGCTTCCATCACCGGCAGTGGGAAGCCGCGCAACTGCGCGCCCTGCGCAACCAGCCGGCGCAGGCCGCCGGGATTGACGAAATCGTACTTGGCCAGCATCCAGTTATTGGCCGCCTCGCAGGCGTTCTGCACGATCGCCTGATAGTGCTTCGGCAGCTTGGCCCAGGCGTCCTTGCCGATGATCAGGTGTAGCATCGCGCCGCCCTCCCACCAGCCCGGATAGTAGTAGTACTTGGCGACGCGGATGAAGCCGAGCTTCTCGTCGTCATAGGGGCCGACGAACTCGGCCGCGTCGATCGAGCCGCGCTCCAGCGCCGGATAGACATCACCCGGCGCGATCTGCGTCGGCACCACGCCGAGCTTGGCGAGCACGGAGCCGCCCATGCCGCCGATGCGGAACTTCAGCCCCTTGAGGTCTTCGACGCTCTTGAGCTCGTTGCGGAAGAAGCCGCCCATCTGGCAGCCGGAATTGCCGCAGGGGATCGAATAGGCGTTGAAGCGGTCGAGCACGCCGTTGACGATCTGCTCGCCGCCGCCGAAATACCACCAGCTATGCTGCTGGCGGGCGTTGAGGCCGAAGGGGATGCCGGTGCCGAGCCCCAGCGTCGGATCCTTGCCGATGTAGAAATAGGTCGGCGAATGCGCGCATTCGACCGTGCCGGACGAAACCGCGTCGAGCGCCTGCAGGCCGGGTACGATTTCGCCGGGCGCGAAGACCTGGATCTCGAACTTGCCGTCGGTCGCCTCGGAGACGTATTTCGAGAATTGCTGGGCCGTGCCGAAGATCGTGTCGAGCGACTTCGGGAAGCTCGACGTCAGCCGCCATTTCACCTCGGGCTGGGACTGCGCGACCGCCGGCATCGCGACCGTCGTCGCGGCGGCGGCCAGAGCGCCGGATTTCAAAAAGCTGCGACGTTCCATATGGTTTCCTCCCGAGGGCTTGTTATGCCCTTATTGGCGCGTCCGGGAAGGAATGAAAAGACATGAAGCTCGCCTCGCTCGCGCATGGCCGTGACGGCCGTCTCGTTGTCGTCTCGCGCGACCTCACCCGTGCCACAGATGCCTTTCCGGTCGTGCCGACCTTGCAGGCGGCGCTCGACGACTGGGGACGTCATGCCCCGCGCCTCGCCGATCTCGCGGAGGGGTTAGAGCATGGTTCGGTGCCGTCCTTCCGTTTCCACGAGCATGATTGCGCCGCGCCGCTGCCGCGCGCTTATCAATGGCTCGACGGCTCGGCCTATGTGAATCATGTCGATCTCGTCCGGAAGGCGCGTGGCGCCACCATGCCGCAGAGCTTCTGGACCGACCCGCTGATGTATCAGGGCGGCAGCGACGCCTCGCTCGGCCCGCGCCAGGCCGTGCAGGCCCGCAGCGAGGAGGACGGCATCGATTTCGAGGCCGAGATCGCGGTCGTCACCGGCGACGTGCCGATGGGGGCGAGCCGCGAGGAGGCGCTGGGCTCGATCCGCCTCGTCATGCTCGTGAACGACGTGAGCCTGCGGAATCGGATTCCCGCCGAATTGGCGAAAGGCTTTGGATTCGTTCAGTCCAAGCCCTCCTCGGCTTATTCGCCGGTGGCGGTGACGCCGGACGAACTGGGCGGCGCCTGGCGCGACGGCCGTCTGCACCTGCCGCTGCTGGCGCTGGTCAACGGCACGCTCTTTGGCAAACCCGATGCCGGCACCGACATGACCTTCGATTTCGGCACGCTGATCGCCCATGCCGCCGCGACCCGCCGCCTCTCCGCGGGCACCGTCGTCGGGGCCGGCACGGTCTCGAATCGCGATGCCGATGGCGGGCCGGGACGGCCGGTGGCGGAGGGAGGGCAGGGCTATGCCTGCATCGCCGAGCAGCGCATGGTCGAGACGATTCGGAGTGGCGAGCCGAAGACGCCCTTCCTGCGCTTCGGCGACACGGTCCGCATCGAGATGAAGGATGCCGCCGGCCATTCGATCTTCGGCGCAATCGAGCAGGACATCCTGCCGCACGGTTGATCGATCTCCCGGCTGCTGCGGGTTGGCGGCAGCCGGGTGGCCGGATAATCTCCACGCCTGCAGCGCCCCAGCGAGACGCGAGAGCCGAGACGCCATGACCGAGACCGTGCTGTTCTATTCGACCGCTATCCCGCTCGCCTTCTTCGTCTGGGGGCCGGTTCTGGTAGTAGTGCTATTCTGGGCGGTCGGCCTCTGGTCGAACCGGCAGGGCGTGCCGCGCATGCTGGAAGGCGATTGGGACGGCTACAGCGTCGCCGATGTCGAGAAGCTGTTCACGATCTATGGCGAGGACAAGCGCGCGCGCTATCGCAACCGCGTGCTGCCGGCCGATGTCGCCTGCGCCTTCACCTACGCTATCGTCGGCGCGCTGATCATCGCCGGCCTCGCGATGCGCGGGCAGCCGTGGTGGGTGGCGGCGCTCTGCGGTGGCGGCTGGCTGCTCGGCGGGCTCTGCGATGTCGCCGAGAATTTCGCACTGGCGCGGATGCTCGATCGCTATCCGCAGGTCGATGGCGGCAACGTCGCCTTCGCCAGCACCATGACGCGGTTGAAGCTCGTCCTGTTCGCGCTTGGAGTCGTCGGCGCGCTCGTCGCGGCCTATCTCGTCTTCAAGCCGCTGGCGGGCTGAGGCCGCGTTTCAAGCTCTGGTGGGCCAGCGTCCGGCATCCCATATCGTGCCGGGCGCCAAGTTGGAACGCGTCGGGAGAATAGGAATGCTGCTTCGTCGTTGGGTTCTGGCCGCCTTGGCGCTCACCCTCTCGGGAATAACGCTGTCGCCGGCCGTGGCGCAGGAAGACCTGATCTTCCGCAAATCCACCGTCTGGAAGATGCTGACGCCGAATGACAAGCTTGCCGTCTATGGCGTCGACGATCCCATCGTCGAAGGCGTTGCTTGCCACTACACCGTGCCCGAGAAGGGCGGCGTTTCCGGCATGTTCGGCGTGGCCGAGGAGGTCTCGGAGGTCTCGCTCGCCTGCCGCCAGATCGGCCCGATCAAGTTCAAGGAGAAGGCGGAGCAGGGCGATGTCGTCTTCCGCGAGCGCCGGTCGCTGGTCTGGAAGAAGATGCAGATCGTGCGCGGCTGCGACGCCAAGCGCAACGTGCTGGTCTACCTCGTCTATACCGACAAGCTGATCGACGGCTCGCCGCAGAACTCGACCTCGACCGTGCCGATCATGCCCTGGGGCACGTCAGGCGAGCCGCCGAAATGCTCTGAATGGATTCGCTGAGGCCGAGAATTACTCGCTGCAGGTGATGCTCAGCGGCTGCTCGGCCGCCTGCGCTGGGCTCGGCTTGGTGACCGAGCCGGTGAAGTCCTCGCGGGCGGCGACGCCGAAGGCGACAGCCTTGCCGAAGCCTTGCGACTCGCACCAGGCATTGGCGACGATCTTGCCGCATTCGGCCTTGGAGGAGATGCAGTCGGCGACGCCGTAGCCGTCGCTGGCCGGGATCAGGAAGGTGCGGGGTTCGTTCGCGGCGGCGGCCGTATGGCTGGTCGGCATGATCGAGAGCGAGATGCCGGCGACGACGATCCCGAGCAGTCCGACGAAAGCCACGGCGCGGCGCATGAATTTGGGTTCCTGATGGGCAGCGGGCGCAGAACCCGCGAATCGGGAGAATGGTTCCGGGCGGTTAAATTTGAATGAACCGCGCAACCTTCGGGCAATGCTGCATCGCAGCAATCGGGCGCCCTCTTGACGGAAAGCCCGCGGAAAGGCAATCAGTTCGCACCATGACGCGAGCCGCCATCAACAGCCCTTGCATTATTTGCCGCTAGCTTTCGCTGGCCGGCTGCTCACGTCCTCGTCCTGAAAAACGAACCGACAAAAGCGCCCCCGGCCAGCGGCCAGGTCGCTCTTTCGTATTTCATCGTTCGTTTCGTTCCAGGATTTAGCCCCGATGTCGCCGACCCTGAGGCTCTACAACACGCTGACGCGGACGAAGCAGGACTTCGCGCCGATCGATCCGTCGAACGTGCGCATGTATGTCTGCGGCCCGACGGTCTACGACTACGCCCATATCGGCAATGCCCGCCCGGTCATCGTCTTCGACGTGCTCTACCGCCTGCTGCGTCACATCTACGGCTCTGAGCACGTCGCCTATGCCCGCAACCTCACGGACGTGGACGACAAGATCAACGCCCGCGCGGCGCGCGACTATCCCGGCCTGCCGCTGAACGAGGCGATCGCGAAGGTCACGCAGACGACGACGGCGCAGTTCCATGCCGATATCGATGCGCTCGGCACGCTCAGGCCGACGACGGAGCCGCGCGCCACCGAGCATATCGAGGAGATGAAGGCGATCATCGAGCGCCTGATCGCGCGCGGTGTGGCCTATGTCGCCGAGGAGCATGTGCTCTTCCACGTTCCGGCGGTCGCGCATCTCGTCAAGGCGCCGAGATACGGCACGCTCGCCCGCCGCTCGCTCGACGAGATGCTGGCCGGCGCCCGCGTCGATGTCGCGCCCTATAAGCGCGACGCGATGGATTTCGTGCTGTGGAAGCCGAGCCGCGACGGCATCGATCCGGGCTGGCCGTCGCCGGCCGGCATCGCCACGCCCGGCCGCCCCGGCTGGCATATCGAGTGCTCGGCGATGTCGATGGCCAAGCTGCTGACGCCCTTCGGCGGCGGTCTCGCCTGCGACGATCCCATGAAGAACGTCTTCGACATCCATGGCGGCGGCATCGATCTCGTCTTCCCGCACCACGAGAACGAGATCACGCAGTCCTGCTGCGCCTTTGGCGGGGCGGAAGGGCAGCCGCTCATGGCCAATATTTGGATGCATAACGGCTTCCTGCAGGTCGAAGGCGAGAAGATGTCGAAGAGCCTCGGCAACTTCGTCACCATCAACGAGCTGCTGGAGACGGATGTGTTCGGCGGCCGCAAATGGCCGGGCGAAGTGTTGCGCCTCGCGATGCTCAAGACGCATTACCGCCAGCCGATCGACTGGACGGTGAAGGCGCTGGAAGAGGCGGAGAAGATGTTGCAGGACTGGGCAGAAGCATCGCAAGGCGCGGCGACCTCCAAGCCTTCGGCCGAACTGCTCGACGCACTGGCGGACGATCTCAACACCGCCCGCGTGCTGGCCGAGCTGCATGCCCTACGCAAGGCGGGCGATCTGCCGGCACTGCTGGCTGGCCTCGACCTGCTGGGCATCGCCCTGCCGGACGTGGCGGCGCCTGCCGTTGTCGCGCCCGAGGTAGAACGCCTGATCGCCGCCCGCCTCGACGCCCGCCGTGCGAAGAACTTCGCGGAGTCCGATCGCCTCCGCGACGAGCTCGCCGCGATGGGCATCGCGCTCAAGGACGGCAAGGACCCCGCCACCGGAGAGCCGACGACCACCTGGGAGGTGAAGCGATGAGCCCGAAGATCCGCCCGGCGGGCTCGCTCTCCTTCGCCATCAAGCTGGTCATGCTGGCCATGGTCGTGCCGCGCGTCGTTCGCTTCAAGCTGAGGCGGGAGCGATGAGCGCGGCACGCGTCCATCTCTTCGATACGACGCTGCGCGACGGCGCCCAGACAACCGGCGTCGATTTCTCGCTGGACGACAAGCGCGCGGTCGCAGGCCTGCTCGATCGTCTCGGCGTCGACTATGTCGAGGGCGGATATCCCGGCGCCAACCCGCTGGATACCGCCTTCTTCGCGGAGAAGCCGACCAGGCAGGCGAAATTCGCGGCCTTCGGCATGACGAAGCGGGCAGGGCGCTCGGCCGCCAACGATCCCGGCATCGCCGCGCTGCTGGAGGCGAAGGCCGATGCCATCGTCTTCGTCGCCAAGAGCTGGGACTACCATGTCCATGTCGCGCTCGAGATCTCGCTGGAGGAGAACCTCGCCGGCATCCGCGAGAGCGTCGAGGCGGCCAAGGCCGCCGGCCGCGAGGTGATGCTCGATTGCGAGCATTTCTTCGATGGCTACAAGGCCAATCCGGACTATGCGCTCGCCTGCGCCCGCACGGCCTATGAGGCGGGCGCGCGCTGGGTCGTGCTCTGCGACACCAATGGCGGCACGCTGCCCGACGAGGTCGGCGCGATCGTGCGCGAGGTCACAAAGATCGTTCCGGGCGACCATCTCGGCATCCATGCCCATGACGATTGCGGCTGCGCCGTCGCCAATTCGCTGGCGGCGGTCGAGGCCGGCGTGCGCCAGATCCAGGGCACGCTCAACGGTCTGGGCGAGCGCTGCGGCAATGCCAATCTCGTCACGCTGATCGGCGCGCTGAAGCTCAAGGAGCGCTATCGCAGCCGCTTCGAAATCGGCGTCGGCGATGCCCAGCTTGCCGAGCTCAGCCATGTCTCGCGCGCGCTCGACGAGATGCTGAACCGCGCGCCGAACCGGCATGCTCCCTTCGTCGGCGCCTCGGCCTTCGCGACCAAGGCCGGCATCCACGCCTCCGCCGTGCTGAAGGATCCGCGCACCTACGAGCATGTCGCGCCGGAAGCGACGGGCAACACACGCAAGGTCCTGATCTCCGACCAGGGCGGCAAGTCGAACCTCGTCGCCGAGCTGGAGCGCATCGGCGTCACGCTCGGGCGCGACGATCCGCGGCTCAACCGCGTGCTGCAGGAGGTGAAGGACAAGGAGGCGCAGGGCTATGCCTTCGAGGGCGCCGACGCCTCGTTCTTCCTGCTGGTGAAGCGTATTCTCGGCGAACTCCCGGCCTATTTCGAGATCGAGCGCTTCACCGCCAATGTCGAGCGCCGGTACAATGCGCTCGGCGAACTCGTCACCTTCTCCGAGGCGATCGTGAAGGTGAAGGTCGGCGACGACGTGCTGATCTCGGTCGCCGAAAGTGTGCTCGGGCCGGTCAACGCGCTCGACCTCGCGCTGCGCAAGGACCTGGGCCGCTACCAGTCGCTCATCGGCGGCCTCAGGCTGGTCGATTACAAGGTCCGCGTCTTCCAGGGTGGCACGGATGCCGTCACCCGTGTGCTGATCGAGTCCGGCGACGAGACCGGTGAGCGCTGGACCACGGTCGGCGTCAGCGCCAACATCATCGATGCGTCGTTCCAGGCGCTGGTCGACTCGATCACCTACAAGCTGGTGAAGGCCGGCGCGACGGCGTGAAGCCCTGCGCCGTCATGCTCGGGCTTGCCGAGTATCTCTTGCAAGAGGGGGCATCAGCGCCTCCATCGCTCCAATATCTTCGGGGCCGCGCTTCGCTTCGGCCGAGAATGACGGCTCTGGATATTACTCCGTCAGGCGGATCACCCGGTCCTTGCACAGGTCCATGTCGGCGTCGCTCTCGGCTTCGTCCTCGAATTTCGCCTGCACGGTATAGGTGCAGCCCTGCGGCTTGTTGAGCTTTAGCGCGACGCTCTTGCCCGGCGCCAGCGGCTTGGCGAGCTTGGCGACGAGGCGCGGCTGGTCGCCGGGTGTCGCGATCGCGAAATTGCTCAAGGGCACGGTGCGCTGGTTGGTGATCGTGATCTGAGGATGGGGCCGGGAGCCCTGCGCCATGGCCGGCAGTGCGAGGATGATGGCAGCGGCAATGCCGATCCCGGAGGCGACAAGCTGTTGAGCCTTCATGGTATTTCCTTCCCCTTCTCGAGCGTCGCGCGCTCTGGATGGGATCAGATACCTGCGATGGGGCGATGGCAAGGCAGCTTTCGGGCAGTCCGAGCCATGTTCCCCACGCAACGACATTCCCCTGCAACGGCGCACGATTGCGTCTATATGAACGCGCCAACTGGAATCGTTTGAAAATGTCCGCGCCGTCCGCGCCGCCCCCGACGTCGAGCTTTCAACGCTCTGCCGTGATCCAGCCCGGGTCCGGCTTCTTCGCCACCTTCCGGGCGCTCTGGCCCTATCTCTGGCCGGCCGAGCGTGCCGATCTGCGTGGCCGCGTCGTCGCGGCCTTCGCGCTGATGCTGTGCGGACGACTGGTACTGATGGGCGTCCCCTTCACCTTCAAATGGGTGACGGATGCGCTGGCCGGCACCTATTCGAACCTGGAGAAATGGCTGCCCTGGCTGGTCGGCGCGCCGCTGGCGCTGACGGTGCTCTACGGCCTCGCCCGCGTCGGCGCGGCCGCCTTCGTCCAGATGCGCGACGCCATCTTCGCCCCGGTCTTCATGCATGCGGTGCGCACGCTCGCGCTCCAGACCTTCGGCCATCTCCACCATCTCTCGCTGCGCTTCCATCTGGAGCGCAAGACGGGCGGGCTCACCCGTGTGCTGGAACGCGGCCGCAACGGCATCGAGGAAATGGTGCGCCTCGGCCTCAACCAGCTCGTGCCGGTGATCATCGAGGTCATCATGATCATCACGGTGCTGCTGTACCTGTTCGACTGGCGCTATGTCGTGGTGCTGGTGGCGATGGTCACGGCCTACATGACCTACACCATCAAGGCGACGGAGTGGCGTATCGCCATCCGCTCGGCGATGAATGAGTCCGATACCGACGCCAATGCCAAGGCGATCGACTCGCTGCTCAACTACGAGACGGTGAAGTATTTTGGCGCCGAGGCCCGCGAGACCGCGCGCTACGACCTGTCGATGGCGCGCTACGAGCGCAACTCGATCAAATCCTACAGCTCGCTGGCCTGGCTCAATTTCGGCCAGGCCGCGATCTTCGCGGTGGGGCTGACGCTGTCGATGGTGATGGCGGTGCGCGGCTTCCAGGCCGGCACGAACACGGTCGGCGACCTCATCCTGATCAACGCGATGCTGATCCAGCTCTATATACCCCTCAATTTCATGGGCACGGTCTATCGCGAGATCAAGCAGGCGACGCTCGACATCGCCCAGATGTTCTCACTGATCGGCCGCGATCCCGAGATCCAGGACAAGCCCGGCGCGAAGCCGCTGGCGGTTTCCGCCGGCGAGGTCGCCTTCGAGGACGTGCATTTCGCCTATGTGCCGGAGCGGCCGATCCTGCGCGGGGTCTCGTTCAAGGTCCTGCCGGGGCAGACGGTCGCCATCGTCGGCCCGTCCGGCGCCGGCAAATCGACGATCTCGCGCCTGCTCTTCCGCTTCTATGAGCCGCAGAAGGGACGCATCCTGATCGACGGCCAGCCGATCGCCGATGTCCAGCAGGTCTCGCTCAGGGCCGCGATCGGCATGGTCCCGCAGGACACCGTGCTGTTCAACGATACCATCGAGTACAACATCCTCTACGGCCGCCCCGAGGCGACGCAGGCCGAGGTCGAGGAGGCCGCGCGCCTCGCCCAGATCGACCGTTTCATTCGCCTGCTGCCGGAAGGCTATGCCACCTCCGTCGGCGAGCGCGGCCTGAAGCTCTCCGGCGGCGAGAAGCAGCGCGTGGCCATCGCCCGCACCATCCTGAAGGGCCCGCCGGTGCTGGTTCTCGACGAGGCCACCTCGGCGCTCGATTCCTTCACCGAGAAGGAGATCCAGGACGCGCTCGACCGGGTCAGCGAAGGCCGCACCACGCTGGTCATCGCGCACCGGCTCTCGACCGTGGTCAATGCCGACGAGATCATCGTGCTCGACAAGGGCGTCATCGTCGAACGCGGCCACCATCGCGACCTGCTCGCGGCCGATGGCGTCTACGCCGCGATGTGGAACCGCCAGCGCGAGGTCGACGAAGCCAAGGCGACGCTCCAGCGCGCGACCGAGGCCGAGGGCGAGAGCGTTCGGGTGACGCTGACGTAGGGCATCGGCCGCGCGACTCCGTCATGCTCGCCCTTGTGGCGAGCATCCACGTCTTGAACGCCACGCTCGACATGGGAAGACGTGGATGGTCGGGACAGGCCCGACCATGACGGCTAGGCGGTCGTCGCCTCCCTTTCAGTCAGTTTAAAACCCCTCGCAACTCCGGTCCGTTTCCTGCATGCTCTCTCGGCAAGGCTGAGCTTTGGGGGGCTGCCATGTTCGATCCGACCACATTCGTTGGTTTTCACACCTGGCTGAGCCTTGTGGCCATCGTCGCCGGGTTTCCCGTGACGATGGGACTGCTCCATGGGCATACGCGGCCGGGCTGGACCGGCGTGTTCCTCTCGACCGCCTTCGCCACGAGCGCGACCGGCTTCGGCTTTCCGTTCAACGGCGTGCTGCCGTCCCATATCGTCGGGGCGATCCATATCGTGCTGGTCGTGATCGCGGCCTACGCGCTCTACGGGCAGCGGCTGGAAGGGGGCTGGCGTCGCCTCTATGCGATCATGGCGGTCCTGTCCTTCTACCTTTTGGTCTTCGTGCTGGTCGCCCAGCTCTTCGGAAAGGTGCCGGCCCTGCGGGCGCTCGCCCCGACCCAGTCCGAACCGCCCTTCGCGATCGCGCAGGGCATCGTCCTCGTCGTCTTCGCCCTCCTGACCTGGAAGGCGGCGGTGCGCTTCGTCCAGGTTCAGCATCGGGCGGCCTGATCGGACCGTCCGCGACATCGCGCGCCGCCTGCCGGCCCGCGGCGGGGCTTTCCCTTGGCGTCGGAACCCCCTAAATCAGCGCAACGCTCGCCGCCGGCTTCCGGCGGCGACATGTCATTCCCGTGCGCCCGGCGCCGATAGCTCAACGGAACCCGCCTCATGTCCCTCGTCGATTCCGTCCGCAAGGTGATCGTACCCATCCATAAGGAGGGTTACGTCTTCATCGCGATCGGCCTCGTGGCGACGATCATCCTCGCCAATCTCTGGTCGCCCTTCGGCTGGATCGGCGCGATCATCACGATCTGGATCTGCTACTTCTTCCGCGACCCCGTCCGCGTCACGCCGCAACGCGAGGGGCTGGTGATCTCGCCCGCCGATGGCCGCATCAGCCAGATCGCGCAGTCGCTGCCGCCGCCGGAGCTGGAGCTGCCGGCCGAGCCGATGACGCGCATCTCGATCTTCATGAACGTCTTCGATTGCCATGTGAACCGCGCGCCCGTGCCCGGCCGCATCGCCAAGATCGCCTACACGCCCGGCCTCTTCCTCAATGCCGAGCTCGACAAGGCGAGCGACGACAACGAGCGCAACGCGCTGGCGATCGAGACCAAGTCCGGCATCGTCGGCGTCGTCCAGATCGCCGGCCTGATCGCACGCCGCATCGTGCCCTTCGTCAAGGAAGGCGACGTGCTCGGCACCGGCGAGCGCTTCGGCCTGATCCGCTTCGGCTCGCGCGTCGATGTCTATCTGCCTTCGCATGTCGTGCCGCTGGTCGGCGAGGGCCAGACCGCGATCGCCGGCGAGACGGTGCTCGCCGACCTGACCGGCAACGAGCCGGTCGCCCGCAGCTTCCGCGACATCTGAGGGTAGCTTGGGCGAAGTCTCCGAGACTGCCGCATCACTACGTTTCAGCGGAGATGAGCTCGATCCCGCTGAAATCTCTCGGTTGCTCGGTGCGGCTCCAACAAAGTCCTATCTCATGGGAGACCCCTGGATACTGCCGAACGGGCAGCAGAACTCTCACGGGCGGAAGACGGGGTTCTGGAGTTTGAGTGTCGCTCGAATCCGGCCCGGCAACCTCGACAAGCAAATCTTCGAGCTGTTTAATTCACTTACCCAAGATTTGAGCATCTGGCGGGATTTATCGCGACGCTTCAATGGGGATATCTTCGCCGGCCTTTTCATGAAGAGCTGGAATGAAGGTCTCCAACTGCAACCCGAAACGATAGTGGCGCTGGCTTCACGCGGCCTGCGTCTCGACCTGGATATCTATGGGGCAGCCGACGAGAAGGAATGAGTGGAGACAGGTTTGCATTGAGGTGTTCTGCTAGCTTCGGTGCGGAAAACCGCGTATCTCCGCTCGCATGAGCGACCTGTTTCCTCCCTTCGAGCCCGAGCGCGCCGAATCGAAGCGCGCCCGCTTCAAGCCGATCCCCTTTCGGCTGCTGGCGCCGAACGTCATCACGCTGCTGGCGCTGTGTCTCGGCCTCACCGCGATGCGCCTTATCGTCGAGGGCAAGCTCGAGACGGCGACGATCTGCATCCTGATCGCGGCGGCGCTCGACGGCGTCGACGGCCGTCTGGCGCGCCTGCTCAAAGGTACCTCGCGCTTCGGGGCGGAGCTCGATTCGCTCTCTGATTTCGTCAATTTCGGCGTCGCCACCGGCTATGTCCTGTGGATCTTCGTCCTGCACGACCTGAAATCGGTCGGCTGGATCATCGTGCTGACGCTGGCCTGCGCCATGGCGCTCCGGCTCGCGCGCTTCAACGTGATGATCGACGATCCCGACCGGCCGGACTGGCAGAAGAACTTCTTCGTGGGCATGCCGGCCCCGGCCGGGGCGATCACCGCGATGCTGCCGGTCTATCTCCACATCATCGGCGTGCCCGTGCAGGAATACGGCGCGCTTCCCGTCGGCATCTACATCCTGTTCATCGCCTTCCTGACGATCTCGCGCATCCCCTGCTATGCCGGCAAGACGCTCGGCACGCGCATTCCGCGCACGCAGGTGCTGCCGATCTTCGTCGCGGTTGTGATCGTCGCGGGCCTGCTCTTCGCCTACACCTTCGAGGTGCTGACGGTCGTCGTGCTCGCCTATCTCGCGCTGATTCCGGTCAGCGTCGCGCGCTACCGCAAGCTGGAGCGCGCGCATGCGCTGGCGGTACCGGTTCCCGCGGCGGAAACCGTCTCCGACAGCCAGGTCTGATCGTGGATTGAAGCCTTAGCGGCGATAACCGCTGAGGCGCGCCGCATTGGCGCGGGTGCGCCGCGCGAAGGGTTCAAGCGTGCTGTCGGCGGCTTTGACGGCCGCTGTCGCAAGATCAAGCTGGCCAAGCGGGTTGAAGGCGAGCCCCCACCAGAAGGCCGTCGTTGCCTGCGTGGCGGCAAAGCTGCTCTCGAGCATGGCCGAGACTTTCTCCGTCACGGCCTTGGTTGCCTCGCGCTGGCCGCGACTGTCGCCGAAGGCGCCCTTCATCAGGAGCGGCATCCGCATGGCGATGGTCAGGCCGGCATCCGCATGCATCGACATCAGGCGAGCCGCAAGAACCTGCGCCTCCGCCCCGGTCGCGAGGGCGGAGCCCGTCGATTTGCGCGGTCGGGCCATGAGGGAAACTCCAGTAGGTCGACGGCAACAAGGGGCGGAGCGCCGAGGGGGTAGGACTGTGCGGCCAACCGCGGCGCTTGGCAATGCCTGGTATACCAGAGCCACAGGCTCGGCATGCATGGAACCGAAGCGTGTTCCGTGAATGAGGCTCCGACCGATACCGATGCGGATGGATTTATCGTCCTGCCGAAATGCTCTAAGGCTTGAGCCGCACCGCGATCCGCCGGCGCCTAATCCTGTCGAGCAGCCTGTTGAGCCTTTTCTCCACTCCCAAACATCCCGGCTGGCGGCCGATGCTCGTCCTTGCATCGGCCTCGCCCCGCCGCCTCGCGCTGCTGGAGCAGGCGGGCCTCAAGCCGGACGCGCTGCTGCCCGCCGATCTCGACGAGACCCCGCAGAAAAGCGAGCGTCCGCGCGATCTCGCCCGGCGCCTCGCACGCGAGAAGGCGCAGGCCGCGCGCGAGGGTGCCAAAGCCCGGGCCGATCTCGAAGGCTGCTATATCCTCGCCGCCGACACGGTCGTCGCCGTCGGCCGGCGCATCCTGCCCAAGGCCGAGATCGTCGACGAGGCGGCGGCCTGCCTGCGCCTGCTCTCGGGCCGGGCGCACCGCGTCTATACCGGTGTTGCGCTGGTGACGCCGTCGGGCGCGATTCGCGACCGCATCGTCGAGACGCGCCTGCGCTTCAAGCGCCTCTCCACCGAGGATATCGAAACCTATCTCGCCTCGGGCGAATGGCGCGGCAAGGCCGGCGGCTATGCCGTGCAGGGCATAGCCGGCTCCTTCGTCGTCAAGCTTGTCGGCTCCTATACCGGCGTCGTCGGCCTGCCGCTCTACGAGACGGTCAACCTCCTCGGCGGCGAGGGCTTTCCGATCCGCTTCGGCTGGATGAACGCAGCCTGATACGGCGTCCTTGCGGGATCGCGCCTCGCGGCTGATCTTGCGGCCGGGAAACGCGCCAATGAGGGGAAAGCGAAGATGACGGGACGTCTGAGCGGCAAGGTCGCGATCGTGGCCGGGGCGGGGTCGATCGGGCCGGGTTGGGGCAACGGCAAGGCGACGGCGACGGTCTTCGCGCGCGAGGGCGCCAGAGTCGTCTGCGCCGATATCAATCGCGACGCCGCCGAGGAAACGGTCGGGATCATCCGCAACGAGGGCGGCGAGGCCTTCGCCATGCAGGCAGACGTCACCAAGGCGGCGCAGGTCGCCGATCTCGTCGGCCATGCGCTCGGCCGCTATGGCCGCATCGACATCCTCGACAACAATGTCGGCATCGCCGAGGTCGGCAGCGTCGTCGATCTCTCGGAGGAGGTCTGGGAGCGCGTCTTCCGGGTCAACCTCACCGGCGCCTTTCTGGCGATGAAGCACGTGATCCCGGTGATGCAGCGCCAGTTCGAGGAGACGGGCGAGGGCGGCTCGATCATCAACATCTCGTCGATCGCCTCGATCCGCCACACCGGCGTGCCCTATGCCAGCTATTCCGCGACCAAGGCGGCGTTGAACCAGCTCACCCGAACGACGGCAGTGCAGTTCGCGCCGCAGAAGATTCGCGTCAACGCGATCCTGCCCGGCCTGATGAAGACGCCGATGGTCGAGCATTCCGCCGGCCTCGCCGCCGTCTACGGCAAGGGCGATGTCGATGCAATGTGGGCCGCGCGCGCCGCGCAGGTCCCGATGGGGCATATGGGCGAGGCCTGGGACGTGGCCAATGCCGCGCTCTTCCTCGCCAGCGACGAGGCGCGCTACATCACCGGCATCGAACTCGTCGTCGATGGAGGCATCACGCTCAAATATGACTGACACTGACAACGCACCGCCGGCCGCAAAACCCTGTCCGATCTGCGGCAAGCCGGCGGTGGCACGCTTCAAACCGTTCTGCTCGGCGCGCTGCGCCGATATCGACCTCGGCCGCTGGCTCAAGGGCAGCTATGTCATCCCCGGCGAGCCTGTCGACGAGGCGGAGGAGGGCGCGCCGCAGCAGCGCGAGCGCGAGGACTGAACCTCCGCGGAGATGGATTGAGTTCTGGCCTCGCATCGGTGCAAGCTGAGGCGCCGAGGCTATCGAACGGTCATCCATGGACAGAGGTCTCCCCAGTGTGATGTCGCAGCCTGTTTTTGCGCGGCTGACGCGTTCGGCGATCTTCCTGGTCGTGACGATCGACCCGGGTCGCGGGCCGGAGGGTGCGGTCAGAGGCCTGTGCGCCGACCTGTCGGGGCTGCTCAGGGCGGTCGGCTTCCGCGATCTCGAGGGCAACCTGTCCTGCGTGATGGGGATCGGCTCTGGAGCCTGGGACCGGCTCTTCGACGGGCCGCGGCCTCGGGAGCTGCATCCGTTCCGCGAGATCCGCG
>Ga0209564_1000075_pt1 | contig 285760 bp, 270 predicted proteins | sample AraplaCol_mMF_r2_FD_184272 | JGI IMG/M metagenome (GOLD analysis project Ga0209564, IMG submission 184272) | Arabidopsis root microbial communities from North Carolina, USA - plate scrape MF_Col_mMF_r2 (SPAdes) (version 3) | ecosystem: Host-associated > Plants > Roots > Endosphere | place... | reverse complement strand
CGGGCGAGGCGGCGAAGGACATCTCCAGCCTGATCTCGTCCTCGAACAACGAGGTCACCGAAGGTGTGAAGCTGGTCCGTCAGGCCGGTGAATCGCTGACCCGCATCCTGGAGGCCTCGCAGAAGGTCTCGACCACCATCGCCGACATCTCGGCGGCGTCGGGCGAGCAGGCCAACGGCATCGACGAGATGAGCCAGGCCGTCGCCCATCTCGACGAAATGACCCAGCAGAACGCGGCGCTTGCCGAACAGAGCGCGGCCTCGGCCGGTTCGCTCTCGGGCCGCATCGGTCAGCTCAACGACCTCGTCGCGACCTTCCGCATACGCCGCGAGGCCACGAGCGGACGGAGCGTCGCCGCGCCGATGGCAGCCTATGCCGCCCCGGCTCCGCGCGCGCCGGTCGCTCCGGCGCCCGCCCCGGCCAAGCCGCGCGCAAGCTGGCCGGCCGCAGGCAAGGCTGCGGCACCCGCAGGTGCCTCCGAGCCCGAGCGCCTGCGCCAACTGGCCGAGGCTGCCTTCGTCCAGTCGAAGGCCGCTCCGGCGCCGCGCAAGGTCGCCAACGCCCGCGCCCATGACGCAGGCTGGGAAGAGTTCTGAGGCTCTCAGGCCTGCGCGATGCGCAGGCCTTGCAGCAGCCCCAGCCGCTCGCGCGCCCACCAGCGCTGGAGCATCAGCACGGCGACGACGCCGAGGCCGATGACGAGGCCGATCCAGATGCCGCGCCCCGCGAGCGGCGTCAGGAAGCCGAGCGCGGCCGATAGCGGCAGGCCGACGCCCCAATAGCCGAACAAGGCGAGGAACATCGGTCGCCGCGCGTCGCCGAGCCCGCGCAGGATCAGGGCGCCGGTGATCTGCGCCCCGTCCGCAATCTGGAACAGCGCCGCATAGAACAGGAAGACGGCGGCGAGTTCGGCCACGGCCTCCGCGCCCGGCCGCGAACTGTCGAGAAAGGGGGCGACCAGCCATTGCGGCACGAAGGCCATGGCGAGCGCCGTCATGGCCATGAAGCTCAGGGCCAGCACCAATGCCGTTGTCCCGGCGCGCGTCACGCCCGTGCGATCGCCGGCGCCGAAGGCGCGCCCGACGCGCACCGTCCCGGCTTGCCCGATGCCGTAAGGCACCATGAAGGTCAGTGATGCGATCTGGATCGCGATCGCATGGGCTGCGAGCGAGGTCGCGTCGATCACCCCCATCATGAAGGCGGCGCCGTTGAAGATCACGACCTCGAAGGTGGATGTCAGGCCGATCGGGAAGCCGAGGCGCCAGAAGGAGCGAAAGCGCGGCCAATCCGCAACCCAGATCCGGCCGAACAGCCGGTAGCGTCGGAAGCGCCGGTCGAGCACGACCACGAGCGCGAGCCCGACGAACATCAGCGCCGAGGAGATGGCGGTCGCCAGCCCCGAGCCCGGCAGGCCGAGCGCCGGGAAGCCGAGCCGCCCGAAGATCAGGCACCAGTTGGCGAAGGCGTTAAACGCCACTGCGAACAGCACGACGACGAAGGCCCATCCCGGCCGTTGCAGCGCCGCGACGAAGCCGCGCAGGCACAGATAAAGGAAGAAAGGCAGCAGGCCCCATTGCAGCGTCTGCATATAAGAGGCGGCAGCCTTCGAGAGATCGGGTTGTTGTCCCAGCAGGCGCAGGATCGCCTCGGCCTGCCAGAGGCAGAGCCACATCGGCCCAACCATGACGATGGCGGCCCAGAAACCCTGCCGCACCGTGCGGCGTACCTCGCGCACCGCATGCCGGTTCCGGCCGAGCTCGATGGCGATCATCGGGGAGACGGCGCTCATCACGCCGATCCCGAAGATCATCGCGGCGTGATAGAGATTGGTGCCGAGCGCGCCAGCTGCTAGTGCCCCAGGCCCAAGCTGACCCATCATCACCACATCGGTCGCCGTCATCGCCGTCTGGCCGACATTCGTCAGCACCATCGGCCAGCTCAGCATGAGCATGGCGCGCGCTTCCGCGAGCCAGGAAAGCGATGGCTGGTGCAGCGGCTGTTCGGCATCGAAATTCGACATGGGGCGCCGCTTCTAGCGCCTATCACGCCTGCGCGACAGCCATCCGCTGCCTGGTCCCTGCGGGAGCGGATGCGCCGGGCGCGGGTCGACAAGCGCCGCCATGGTCTGCATCTTGCCTGCCGAATGACCGGAGGGCCTGACCTGTGAGCACCAATCTGAGGATCGACGGCGGGAGGCTGAACTCGCGCCTGACAGAGCTGGCCCGGATCGGTGCGACGCCCGAGGGCGGCTGCCGCCGCCTCGCCCTGACAGATGAGGACCGGCAGGGCCGCGACTGGCTCGTCGGCCAGATGCAGGAGCTCGGCCTCGACGTGCGTGTCGACGCCATCGGCAACATCGTCGGCATCCTCAAGGGGCAGACGGACGGCCCGGCCGTCATCATGGGCTCTCACATCGACACCGTCGGCACCGGCGGGCGCTTCGACGGCGCGCTCGGAGTCGTCGCCGGCGTCGAGGTGCTGGCTGCGCTGCGCGATGCCGGGCTCACGCCCAAGCGGGACATGGCCGTCATTGCCTTCACGAACGAAGAGGGCGCGCGCTTTCACCCCGACATGTTCGGCTCCTATGTCTGGGCCGGCGGCATGAGCGTCGAGGACGCAAGGCGCGAGGTCGATCACGAGGGCATCAGCGTCGGCGCGGAATTGCAGCGCATCGGCTATGAGGGGGCGGAGCAGCCAGGCTTCCTCAAGGCGCACAGCTATCTGGAGCTGCACATCGAGCAAGGTCCGATCCTGGAGAGCGAGGGCGGTGGGCTCGGTGCCGTCACCGGCATCCAGGGCATCTGCTGGCTCGAACTCACGCTGAAGGGCCGCCCGAGCCATGCCGGCACGACGCCGATGGCCTATCGCAAGGACCCTGGCCTCGCCGCCGCGCGCATCAACATCTTCGCCAATGAGCTGACCAAGACGATCCCGTATCAGCTCGCCAATTCAGGCGTCATCCGCGTGCAACCGGGCAACGTCAATGTCGTGCCCGAAACGGTGGTGATGACGCTCGACCTGCGCAATCCCCATGATCAGCCGCTGGCCGAGGCCGAGGAGGCGGTGCGCCGCTTCTGCGCCGAGTTGTCGGCGCGCGATGGCATCGAGATCAGCTTCCGCGATCTCGCGCGCTTCCCGGCCACGCCCTTCGCCGAGCCGCTGATCGCCGAGATCGAGAGGAGCGCCGGCGAGTTCGGTCTGCCGATCCGACGCATGATCTCCGGCGCCGGCCACGACGCCCAGATGATGTCGCGTCTCTGCCCGGTGGCGATGGTGTTCATCCCCTCCATCGGCGGGCTCTCGCACAATCCGGCCGAGTTCAGCACGGACGAGGACATCGAGGCCGGCGCCAACATTCTGCTCAGCACGGCCTGGCGCGTCGCGAACGCCTGAGAGGATCGAGAGACCCCACCATGACGACGATGTCCTTCCTCTCCGCCGCCGAGCTCGGCCCGCTCTATGCTGCCAAGAAGCTTTCCCCCGTCGAGGTCGCCAAGGATGCAATGGCGCGCATCGAGCGCTTCGAGCCGGCCGTCAACGCCTTCACGGTGCGCGACGAGGCCATTACCCTGGCGATGGCGGAAGCTTCGCAGGCGCGCTGGCTGAAGGGCGAGGCCATCGGCCCGCTCGATGGCGTGCCCGTCACGATCAAGGACAATATCGGCGTCGCCGGCTGGTCGATGCGCCGTGGCTCGGCCGTCGCCTCCGACGCACCCTTCGCGTCCGATTCCCCTGCGACGGCGCGGTTGCGCGAGGCCGGCGCGGTCTTCCTCGGCAAGACCACCATGCCGGAATATGGCTGGAAGGGCGTCGGCGATTCCCCCGCGACTGGCATCACGCGCAATCCCTGGAACACCGGCACCGGCCCCGGCGGCTCTTCCTCGGGTGCGGCTGTCTGCGCCGCGCTCAACATCGGCTGCATCCATATCGGCACGGACGGGGCGGGCTCCGTCCGTATCCCGGCCGCCTTCAGCGGAGTCGTCGGGCTGAAGCCGAGCTATGGCCGCGTGCCGGCCTGGCCGATCTCGACCATGGGCTTCCTCGCCCATCTCGGCCCGCTGACCCGCACCGTCACCGACACCGCGCTGGCGATGAAGGTGATCGGCCAGCCCGATGCCCGCGACATGACGGCGATGAACGATCGCCCGCCGGATTTCGTCGATGGCCTGAAGGGCGGCGTGAGGGGCTTGCGCATCGCTTGGTCTCCCCGCCTCGGCCAGGATGTCCGGGTCGATCCGGAGATTGCGGCACTGACGGCTGCCGCCGCGCAGGTCTTCACCGAGCTCGGTGCTACGGTCGAGGAGGTCGATCCGGGCTTCGCCGATCCGATCGAGATCCTGATGACGCTTTGGGCATCGGGCGCGGCGCTGGCTCTGCGCAGCATCGGTCCGGCGGATCGGGCGAAGATGGACCCCGGCCTCGTCGCCGTCGCCGAACGGGGTGAGGGCATTCCGGCCTCGGCCTACGTCGATGCGCTGCTCAACCAGCGCAACGTGCTGGCGCTGAAGATGGCGGAGTTCCACCAGCGCTTCGACCTGCTGCTGACGCCGACGTTGCCGCTGCCGGCCTTCGAGGTCGGGCGCGATACGCCGGAGCACGGCGGCTATGGCGAAGATTGGACGCGCTGGACGCCCTTCACCTACCCCTTCAACATCACCGAGCAGCCGGCCGTCTCCGTGCCCTGCGGTCTGACTAAGGCGGGGCTGCCGGCCGGGCTCCAGATCGTCGGCGCCTTCGGCAAGGATGCGCTCGTGCTCAGGGCGGCGGCGGCCTTCGAGCAGGCTCGGCCCTTCGCCCGGGTCGACGAACCGCGCCGGTAAAGTCCGTCCGCCTCAGCGCGAGGGCTCGACCAGCTTGAGCAGGTTCTGGCTCGCCACCTTGTCCCGGGTGGCGGGGCTCAGCTGCCGCAGGAAGGACTGGACGCTCGCGAACTTCATCGCGTCGCTGCCCATGGAGCGCTGGCTGGCATCGGTGCCGATCAGGAAGCGTTCGGGCTTCGCCTCGATGAGTTCGAGCCATTCGGGCCAGACGGATTGGCCGTCACGCAGGATCGTGTAGTCCGGTGCCCGCGGATGCCGGGGCCATGTCCGGGCGCTGAGCTCGTAATGCAGGTTGGCGTGGCGCTCGAGCATGCGCCGGGCCAGGAAGAGCGGCGTGTAGCCGCCATGTGCCCAAATGACAGGCACATCCGGATAGGCCTCCAGCAGAAGCGAGAGCTCCCGCATCCGGGTAATCTCGACATGCACCATCACGGGCACGGCGTGCTTGCGGGCGAGATCGAGAATGCCGCGCATCAGCGGCCCTGACGGATCGTAGTCCGCCTCGGGCAGGCCGGGGGAGGGAAAATGAACGGCGGAGATCTCGCCGATCCCCTTGAAGCGGCCCGTCGACAGGAGCTGGTCCAGCGTCGTCAGGACATTCGAGTCCTGTCCCTCCCAGCTTCTCCGATAGGCTCTGCGCTCCGGGGAAACCGAAACGAACGGGATGAAACGGCCGGGATTGCGCTGCGCCGCCGCCGCGATCGCCTCATTGTCGCTGTTCCGGCCCCAGAAGACGACGGCGCGCGTCACGCCGAAGCGTTCCATCAGGGCGGTCTGCATCGCCTCGTCGTTCAGATGCACATGAGCGTCGATGAACGGCACGGGCTCACTGATTGCTTGCGGCGGGGTGACGGCTTCTGCGGGCGGGGGCGAGCCGGTCGCGGGCGATTGGCCCTGGGCGAGGGCGCTGCAGAGTTGCGCGAACAAGCAGAACGTAGAGGCAGCGGGGACGAAGGACGAATAACGCATGGCTTCATCGCGATCATGGACGCTGCGGCGATATGAGTGCCCCGAACGCTGAAGATCAACTCGCGCCTTCGCCAAAAAATCGAGGGATCGGGCAAAGGAATTTTCGTGCTCAGCCAGCTGAGCCGAGGCTGGGAATTCGACGCGCGGGACAAGTTTAATTTGGTTTCGTGCTGATGGGTGCAATTATCTGGCGCGCGATCGCCGGACGCTGCTGCTCTTTTGTGATCGCCCGCTCGCAGAGAGAATCAAGTTCCGTTTGGCACGGACCCTGCAGGCGACTGGACCGGCCTCCGCAGGCTGCTGTTGCATGTTGTCAGGCAGGGTTTTTTCTGCCCAACTTTGCAGCAAGGCAGCCCGACGAGAGGCGCCGCTTCAGGGGAGAGCATTGATGGATCGCAGGACATTTTTGAAATCGGCGACGGGTGCTGGTCTGGCCGCGGCTTCGGGCGGGCTCGCAATGCCGGCGCTGGCACAGGGGGCACCGAAGACCCTGCGCTTTGTGCCGCAGGCCAACCTCGCCAATTTCGATCCGATCTGGGGCACGCAATACGTCGTCCGCAACGCAGCTCTTCTCGTCTGGGACACCCTTTACGGCGTCGATTCGAAGTTCGTGCCGAAGCGCCAGATGGTCGAGTCCGAAGAAGTCTCCGCTGACGGCCTGACCTGGACCTTCAAGCTCCGCTCCGGCCTCAAGTTCCATGACGGTGCGCCCGTTACGTCGAAGGACGTGGTCGCGAGCCTCGTGCGCTGGTCGGCGCGCGATCCGATGGGCCTGATGCTTCGCGCCATCCAGGTCGAGCTGACGCCGGTCGACGACCTCACCTGGAAATGGGTGCTCAAGGCGCCGTTCCCGAAAATGCTTCTGGCGCTCGGCAAGAACAACGCGCCCTGCACCTTCGTGATGCCCGAGCGCATCGCAAAGACCGACCCGTTCCAGCAGATCACCGAATATATCGGCTCCGGCCCGATGAAGTTCGTGCGCAGCGAATGGGTGCCCGGCGCCAAGGCCGTCTTCGAGAAGTTCGCGGACTACAAGCCGCGCGACGAGCCGGCGGACTGGATGGCCGGCGGCAAGAAGATGCTCGTCGACCGCATCGAATGGGTCATCATGCCGGATGCCGCGACGGCCGCCGCCGCGCTGCAGAGCGGCGAGGTCGATTGGTGGGAGACCCCGCTCGCCGATCTCGTGCCCGTGCTCAAGGGCAACAAGGACATCAGCGTCGATATCGGCGATCCGCTCGGCAATATCGGCGCCTTCCGCATGAACCACCTGCACCCGCCCTTCAACAATCTGAAGGTGCGTCAGGCCGTCGCCACGGCCCTGAACCAGGAAGACTACATGCGCGCCCTCGTCGGCGACGACGATAAGCTCTGGAAGTCCCTGCCGGGCTTCTTCACCCCCGACACGCCCCTCTACACCGAGGAGGGCGGCGAGATGTTCAAGAAGAAGAGCGTGGCCGAGGCCAAGAAGCTGCTCGCTGAATCCGGCTACAAGGGCGAGCCGGTGACCTGCGTTGTCGCGCAGGACATGGCTGCCACCAAGTCGATGGGCGATGTCACGGCCGAGCTGCTCAAGAGCATCGGCATGAATGTCGACTTCGTCGCGACCGACTGGGGCACCGTCGGCTCCCGCCGCGCGCAGAAGACAGCTCCGGGCCAGGGTGGCTGGAGCATGTTCCACACTTGGCATGCCGGCGCCGACTGCGTGAACCCGGCTTCCTACACGGCGATCCGCGCCAATGGAGAGAAGGCCTGGTTTGGCTGGCCGGACGTCCCGACGGTCGAGGAGCAGGTCACGGCCTGGTTCAACGCCAAGGATATCGCTGGCGAGAAGCAGGCGATGGGCAAGCTCAACAAGGCCGCAGTCGAGAACGTCGTCTATCTGCCGACAGGCTTCTATCTCGGCTACCAGGCCTGGCGGAAGAACGTCTCCGGCGTCACCAGCGGTCCGTTCCCGGTCGTCTGGGGCGTCTCCAAGGCCTGAGGGCCGCTCTCACGGGGCCGGCAAGCGTCGGCTCCGCCACTTCGCCTCGCTGCGACCCGGGCGGTTTTCCGGGCCGCAGCTTTCGCATTGCTTTGATCGAGGTCCGACGACTCAATGTTTGCTTTCGTCGTCAGGCGCATCATCACGACCATCCCGGTGATGGCCTTCGTTGCGCTGTTCGTTTTTTCGCTGCTCTACATCGCGCCGGGTGACCCGGCGGCCATCATCGCGGGTGACCAGGCTTCGCCCGCCGATGTCGAGCGAATCCGCGCCAGCTTGGGGCTGGACCGGCCTTATCTCATCCGTTTCGGCGAATGGTCTTGGCGGGTGCTGCAGGGTGACCTCGGCACCTCGATCTTCACCTCGCTGCCGGTGACGCAGCTGATCGCCCAGCGCATCGAGCCCACCGTCTCCCTGATGATCCTGACGCTGATATTCGCGGTGATTGTCGCCGTGCCGATGGGCGTCATCGCCGCCTGGAAGGCCGGAAGCTGGATCGACAAGGGCGCCATGGCCTTCGCCGTCCTCGGCTTCTCCGTGCCCGTCTTCGTCGTCGGCTATCTCCTGGCCTATCTCTTCGCGCTGAAGCTCGATTGGCTGCCCGTGCAGGGCTACACGCCCATCGCGCAGGGCTTCTGGCCTTGGCTGAAGAATCTCATCCTGCCGTCGATCACGCTCGGCCTCGTCTACATCGCGCTGATCGCCCGCATCACCCGCGCGACCATGCTCGAGGTGCTGCAGCAGGACTATGTCCGCACCGCCCAGGCCAAGGGCGTGGCGCAGAAGGACGTGCTCTTCCTGCACTCGCTCAAGAATGCAGCCGTGCCGATCGTCACCATCGTCGGCATCGGCATTGCGCTGCTGATCGGCGGCGCCGTCGTCACCGAGAGCGTCTTCGCCATCCCCGGCCTCGGCCGGCTCACCGTCGATGCCATTCTGCGGCGGGACTACCCTGTCATCCAGGGCGTCGTGCTCATGTTCAGCCTGGTCTACGTGCTGGTGAACCTGCTGATCGACCTGACCTACACCCTCGTCGACCCGAGGATCCGCTATTGACCACTCCATCCTCAATCTCCGCTCCGGCTGAAGCCGTGGCTTCCGCCGAGACGGTCAAGCCTGCCGGCCCTGGCCGGGGCGCGCGTTTCCTGCGTTACCTGCGCCGGCATCCCTCCGTCGCCTTCGGCGGCGGGCTGCTCGTCCTGATGGCGTTGATAGGCATCCTGGCGCCGCTGCTCTGGACCGTCGATCCGACCGCGATCTCGCCGGCGCGACGCACGCGCATGCCCTCCGAGCTCTACTGGTTCGGCACCGACATGCTCGGCCGCGACATCTATTCCCGCGTGATTTACGGCGCGCGCGTTTCGCTGCTCGTCGGCTTCAGCGTCGCGATCCTGTCTTCGATCATCGGCCTCACCATCGGCCTCTTCGCCGGGTTCGTACGCTGGGCCGATGGCATCATCATGCGCATCATCGACGGCATGATGTCGATCCCGCCGATCCTGCTCGCCATCGCCCTGATGGCACTGACGCGCGGTTCGGTCGGCAACGTCATCGTCGCCATCACCATCGCGGAGATTCCGCGCGTGGCGCGCCTCGTGCGCGGCGTCGTGCTGTCCCTGCGCGAGCAGCCCTATGTCGAGGCCGCGGTCGCCAATGGCGCGCGGGTGCCGCGCATCATTTTCCGCCACATCCTGCCCAACACCTTCGCGCCGATGAGCGTGCAGGCCACCTACATCTGCGCCAGCGCGATGATCGTCGAGGCGATCCTCTCCTTCATCGGCGCGGGCGTGCCGCCGGCGACGCCGTCCTGGGGCAACATCATGGCCGAGGGCAGGGCGCTCTGGCAGGTCCGGCCGCACATCATCCTGTTCCCGGCCATGTTCCTCTCCCTGACCGTCCTCGCCGTGAACCTGCTTGGCGATGGCCTGCGCGACTCGCTCGACCCCCGTCTCGCCAAGAGCATCTGACGAGCAAGCGGCATTAGAGAGCGGGCTGATCTCGGAGCCTGCCGGACCATGGTCCGGCAGGCGGCCCCGCTGCCGGAGCAACCCCGGCCATCCATCGCTGGCGCTTGACGTGCCGGCTCCATTCTCGAAGCCTCCCGCCTGCAGGATGGTCTTCTTCCGGAGTCCCAAGACGTGACCCGCATTCTCACAGTCGCCGCCGCGCAGCTCGGCCCCATCCAGCGCGACGAAAGCCGCTCCTCGGCCGTCGCCCGCATGATCGAGTTGATGCGTCAGGCCAAGGGCCACGGCGCCGATCTCGTCGTCTTCCCGGAAGCGGCGCTCACCGCCTTCTTCCCGCATTGGTGGATGGAGGACGACAACGAGATCGACAGCTATTTCGAAACGGCGATGCCCTCCAACGAGACGGCGCCGCTCTTCGAGGAGGCCAAACGCCTCGGCATCGGCTTCCACCTCGGCTATTGCGAGCTCGCCCAGGAGGAGGGCCGCAAGCGCCGCTTCAACACCGCGATCCTCGTCGACAAGTCGGGCTCGATCGTCGGCAAGTACCGCAAGATCCATCTGCCGGGCCATTTCGAGCACCGGCCGGCACAACCCTACCAGAACCTCGAGAAGCACTATTTCGAGACCGGAAATCTGGGCTGGCCGGTCTGGCGGACCATGGACGCGAATGTCGGCATGATGATCTGCAACGATCGTCGCTGGCCCGAGAGCTTCCGCACCATGGGCTTGCAGGATGTCGAGCTCGTCGTGCTCGGCTACAACACGCCCAAGCACAATCCCTGGGCCGCGGAGCATGATCGGCTCGGCAATTTCCACAACCAGCTCGTGATGCAGGCCGGCGCCTACCAGAACGCGACCTGGGTCGTCGGCGTCGCCAAGGCCGGGCTCGAGGCTGGCGTGGACCAGATCGGCGGCTCCTGCATCATCGCGCCCTCAGGCGAGGTGGTGGCGCAGGCCGTCACCGAGGGCGACGAACTCATCGTCGCCCGCTGCGACCTGGACATGGGCAAGAGCTACAAATCCTCCGTCTTCAACTTCGCCATGCATCGCGAGCCGCAGGCCTATGGCCTGATCGTCGAGCGCAAGGGCGCCGTCTCCCCGGTCTGACCGGATTTTCCAAGGCAACCGGATTTTTCAAGGCAAGAGCCATGACCCACGATCTCATCCTCAAGGGCGGACGCGTCATCGACCCGTCCCAGAAGCAGGACGGCATCCTCGATGTCGCCTTCACCGACGGCAAGGTCTCCGGCTTCGGCAAGGACCTGAAGGGCGCGAAGGAAATCCGGGACGTCTCCGGCTACATCGTCACCCCGGGCCTGATCGACCTGCACACCCATGTCTATTGGGGCGGCACCTCGCTGGGCATCGATGCCGACGAGTTCTGCCGCCTGTCAGGCGTCACCACCTCGGTCGACACCGGCTCGGCCGGTCCCGGCAACTGGGCCGGCTTCCGCAAGCACGTCATCGAGCAGAGCCAGGCGCGCATCCTCGCCTATCTCCACGTCTCCCATGCCGGCATCTACGGCTTCGACCATCGCGTGATGGTCGGCGAGAGCGGCGATCTGCGCTTGATGAACCCGATCGACGCCGTGAAGGTCGCGGACGAGAACCGCGACCTGATCGTAGGCATCAAGGTCCGCGTCGGCCTGCATGCCTCGGGCACCTCGGGCACCGTGCCGCTCAACATCGCGCTGCAGGTCGCCAACGAGGTCGGCATGCCGCTGATGTGCCATATCGACCATCCGCCGCCGTCCTATGAGGAGGTGGTCAACATGCTGCGGCCGGGCGACGTGCTCACCCACGCCTTCCGCCCCTTCCCGAACGCGCCCTGCACCGCCCAGGGCACGGTGAAGCCGGAAGTGCTCGCCGCCCGCAAGCGCGGCGTTATCTTCGATATCGGCCACGGCAAGGGCTCGTTCTCATTCAAGACGACGCGCGCCATGCTCGCCAACGGCTTCCAGCCGGATGTGATCTCGTCGGACGTCCACAAGCTCTGCATCGACGGCCCGGCCTATGACCAGGTCACCACCATGTCGAAGTTCCTGCTGATGGGGATGAGCCTGAACGAGGTCGTCGCGGCCTCCACGGTGAACGCGGCGATGGCCCTCAAGCGTCCGGAATACGGTTCGCTCAAGGTCGGCTCGCTCGGCGACGCGACGATCCTGACCGTCAAGGAAGGCAAGTTCGATTATGTCGACGTCGTCGGCGAGCACATGACCGGCGACAGGAAGATCGTCTCCGAAGGCGTCGTGCTCAAGGGCAAGTGGTGGCACCCGAAGCGGACGAACAAGTTCAAGAAGGTGGCTTGAGCCGCCATGCCGTCGGGAGCGCGCTGGCGTCCGATGGCGTCGGCCGACCTGCCGGCCGTGATGCAGGTCGCAGGTCTCGTCCACCCGGCTTATCCGGAGGACGAGGCCGTCTTCGCCGAGCGGCTGCGCCTGGCGCCCGGGGGGTGCCATGTGCTGGCTGATGGCGATCGCGAACTGTTCGGCTATCTCGTCAGCCATCCGTGGCCACAGCGGGCCGTGCCGAAGCTGAACGCGCTGCTGGGCGAAATTCCGCCCGGCACGACCAACTGGTACCTGCACGACCTCGCTTTGCTGCCGGCCGCACGTGGCGGCGGCGCGGCAGGCGCGATCGTGTCCGCAATCGTCGACCATGCGGTGAGCGCGGGCTGCAACAGCCTGGCGCTGGTCGCGGTCAACGACTCCGCCGGCTTCTGGCGCCACAAGGGTTTTCGCGAGGTGCATGACCCCGCCCTTGCCGCAACGCTGGCGAGCTATGACGATGCGGCGCGCTACATGGAACGAGTGGCAGGCTGACGCCGGGCCGGATCGAAACGTGACAAATCTGACTAAGGGAGAACACCAATGAGCGCCGAACAGAAGCTGAAGGATCTTGGACTGACGCTGCCCACGCTCGCCGCGCCGATGGCGAATTACGTCCGCTTCAAGAAGGTGGGCGAGCTCGTCTTCCTGTCGGGGCAGGGGCCGCGCAATGCGGATGGCTCGATCCCGAACGGCAAGGTCGGCAAGGAGTTCACCACCGAGCAGGCCTATGAGTTCGCGAAGAACACAGGGCTCGGCCTGCTGGCGGCGATGAAGGAGGCGGCGGGCTCGCTCGACAAGGTCGAGGTGCTGAAGCTGCTGGGCATGGTCAATGCCGTGCCGGAATACGGTGACCAGCCCAAGGTCATCAACGGTTGCTCGGATCTGCTCGTGGCGGTGCTTGGCGATAACGGTCGCCATGCCCGTTCCGCGGTCGGCATGGGCTCGCTGCCGGGCAACATGCCGGTCGAGATCGAGGCGATCATCCGGGTGCTGCCGTGAGCGTTACCGCAACCACCTCGCCCGCCGTCGACCAGCCGGCGGCCACCCCGCTCGCCGCCGAGATCGCCCGCCGCTACGGCACGCCCGCCGTGGTGATCGACCTCGACAAGGTCGATGCCAACATCGCCCGGCTGCAGGCTGCCTGCGACGCAGCCGGCGTCGCCAACCGCCCGCACATCAAGACGCACAAGTCGCCGGAGCTGGCGCGTCTTCAGGTCGAAGCCGGCGCGCGCGGCATTACCTGCCAGAAGCTCGGCGAGGCCGAGGTCATGGCCGATGGCGGCCTCGACGACATCATGATCAGCTACAACATCCTCGGCGAGGAGAAGCTGGGCCGGCTGGGCGCGCTCCAGCGGCGCGTGCGCATGATCGTAGCCGCCGACAACCCGGTGACCATCTCCGGCCTGCCGCGCGCCGCCGAGATCGCCGGGCGCGACCTCGAGGTCGTGGTCGAGTGCGACACCGGCCGCAAGCGCGCCGGCGTCGAGACGCCGGGCGAGGCGGTGGAACTCGCGCGGATGATCGAGGCCTCGCCCGGCCTGCGCTTCGCGGGCTTCCTGATGTATCCGCCCGAGGATGGCTGGGAGCGGACGCAGGTCTTCCTCGACACCGCCAATGCCGGCCTCGCCGATGCGGGCCTCAAGGCGGACATCATCTCGACCGGTGGCTCGCCGAACATCCCCAACATGGGCAAGCTCAGGGGCTCGACCGAGCATCGCTCGGGCACCTCGATCTTCAATGACCGCATGCAGATGGCGGCCGGCGTCGCCACGCTCGATGACTGCGCGTTGACGGTCTACGCCTCGGTGGTGAGCCGGGCGGGGCCCGAGCGCGGCATCCTCGATTCAGGCTCCAAGACGCTGACCAACGACAAGGGCAACCTCGACGGCCACGGCTACATCCTCGAATACCCGGCGGCGCGGATCGCCCAATTCGCGGAGGAGCACGGCTTCCTCGACCTTTCGGCCTCGAACAAGCGGCCGGTGGTGGGCGAGGTGGTGCGCGTCGTGCCGAACCACGTCTGCGTCGTCGTCAACATGGTCGACCGGCTCATCACCGTGCGTGGCGACAGGCTGATCGGCGAGCTGCCCGTCGCGGCGCGCGGCAGGCTGAGCTGACCAGAAAACAGTCCTGCAGACGCTAGTTCTGAAGGATCTTGGAGCCCTTCACCGTCACGGCGCCGGACGCCTTGGCGGTGAAGCCTCCGCTGGCCTGAATGGCGATGTCACGGCCCTTCAGACTGACCGTGCCGTCCTTCTTCAGATCGAGATCGGCGCCGCCGCTTTTCAGCTCGGCTGAATCCGCTGCGTTCAGGGACAGAGTCTTGTCGGCGCGGACGGTCATATCCTTGCTGGCCTTGATCGACAGCGTTTGCCCGCTGGCGATGTCGACGCCGACGGTGGCGATGAGATTGCAGTAGCGCGTTTCCAGGGCGATCTCCTGCGCGGCGCTGAGCCTGATCTTGTTCCCGGCGGCGATTGTCATCTGCCCGCCGATCGAGACGGCCATGGCAGACCCGACGCTGACTGTCGTCGCGCCGCCGCTGGCGATCGACAGGTTGCCCGGCGCAGTGATCGCGACATTGCCTCCCCGGTCGACCTTGATCGCCTGGGTGAGGAGCGCGATCTGGGCCTCGAGCTCCTTGATCCGGTGCAGGAGACTGTCGGTGTTCGGATCGGCCATGGTGCTCTCCCTATCGTCCGTTCGGAACGTGACGAAAGGTCAGGCTAACACGCTCTATCCGTTGCGAGAATGCCGACTGACAGGTCGCGGGAGATCACGCCTCGGGGTGCCGGGCGTTCCAGGCGGATGCGTAATCCGCGCAGAGCCGGTCGAGCTCCGTCCGGTCGGTGACGCCCGCCGGCCGCGAGCGCGATGGCGAAGCCTGCTGGAAGGGCACATAGCGCTGATGCGCCACCCGCCAGAGCCGGCGCAGCTCCACCAGCGGCTCGGCATGGTCGTCGACGCGGATGTCGAAGCTCGCCACCGGCTCGCCGCTCCAGATGCGGATGGCGGCCGATTGCTTGCCGCGCTTGTCCCCGCCGGCCTTCTCACCGGCCTCCAGCGCCACCAGCAGCCGCTCGTCGAAGTCCAGCGCCGAGGCCGCGATATAGGCCTTCAGCGTCTCCTGCACGACCTGCGGCCCGGCCAGCATGTTGCCCGCGACCGAGACCTGTGGGCCGTCCACCGCCCCGCACCAGTCGATGCAGGCTGCGCCCGTATAGGCCGCGATCTTGCCGTCACGGTCGATGACATGAAGCTGGCGGTGGGCGCGGCCCTCGTCGGCGGCCGTCAGCGTGGCGACGATCTCAAGGGCAGAGCGGCCCTCCTGGAGCAGCTTGAGGCCGTCAACGCCGTAGAGCGGATTGACGAAGGCCTGCGTGGCGATGGCGCCGATCCGCCCGCCGCCATAGGGCACGCGCGAGCCCACGGCGAAGGCGCAGGTCGAGACCGCGACGCCGAAGGCGCCGGTCGCGGCATCGCGGGCGACGATGGACCAGGTCATGCGCTCGCTCCCTCAGCGGCCGGCGGCATAGGCCTGCATCAGACGCGGCGTCGCCGCGGCGCGCAAGAGACCGTCCGCGCCGTTCTCGGCCGCGGTGAGGCGCCCCACGGTCCAGGCTGGCGCCTTCTCGACCTTGTGGCCGCGGCGCTCCAGCTCGGCGAGCGCGGGCGCCCCGATGCTCTCCTCGATCATGAGATGGCCCGGCCGCGAGGAGCGCGGATAGAAGGAGGAGGGGAAGTGCTGCGTGTGGAAAAGCGGCAGGTCGATCGCCTCCTGCAGGTTGAGGCCGTGATGGACCCGGCGCAGGAAGAGCCCGAGCTGCCACTGCTCCTGCTGGTCGCCGCCCGGCGTGCCGAAGGCGAGCCGCGGCTGCCCCTTCTCGAAGGCGATGGTGGGGGTCAGCGTGGTGCGCGGGCGCTTGCCCGGCGCCAGCGAGGAGGGCAGCCCTTCTTCCAGCCAGAACATCTGCGCCCGCGAGTTCAGCGGGAAGCCGAGCTCCGGGATGACGGGGGAGGATTGCAGCCAGCCGCCGGACGGCGTCGCTGCGATCATGTTGCCCCATTTATCGATGACGTCGATATGGACCGTATCGCCCTTGCGGCCGGCCGCCACCATCGAGGCCATCGTGGGCTCGCCCACGGCCGCGCTGGTCTGGGTGGGCTGGGCGATGGCGCCGAGCGCCTTCAGCGCATGCGCCACCTGCGCCTCGTAGCCCGGCACGATGCCGGGGGTGAGTTCCAGCGAGGCGTGCTCGCCGATCAGGGCGCGCCGCCCGGCCGCATAGTCCGCCGAAAGCAGGGTTTCCAGCGGAACCTTCACGAAATCGGGGTCGCCGTAATAGGCCTCGCGGTCGGCGAAGGCGAGCTTCATCGCCTCAACGACATGGTGGACGAACTCGGGGCTGGCCGGGCCCATCCCGGCCAGGTCGACGCCCTCCAGGATCTTGAGGGTCTGCAGGAAGGCCGGGCCTTGGCCCCAGGGACCGATCTTGAAGACCTCCCAGTCGTGATAGCGGACCGAGGTCGGCGTCTCGTAGGTCGGCGTCCACCGCGCCATGTCGTCGGCGGTCAGCAGGCCCTTGTGGCGCCGGCCCGAGGAATCCATCACCTCGTTGGTGCGGCAGAAGCGGTCCATCGCCTCGGCGACGAAGCCCTTGTACCAGGCGTCATAGGCGCCTTGGATCTGCTCCTGCCGGTCGCTGCCCTTGGCCTCGGCCTCGCTCAGGATGCGCTTGTAGGTCTCGGCCGCGGCCTTGTTGGCGAAGAGCTTGCGCGCCTCCGGCACATTGCCGCCGGGCAGGTAGACAGCACCCGAGGTCGGCCATTCGCCGGTGAAGAGGTCGGTCAGTTCGCGGATCGAATCCGAGACGCGCGGCAGCATTGGGTGCCCGTTCTCGAAATAGCCGATCGCGGGTTCGAGCACGTCGCGCAGCTTGAGCCGGCCATGGTCGCGCAGCAGCGTCATCCAGCCGCCGAAGGCACCGGGGATGACGGTGGCGAGCAGGCCCGAGCCGGGGATCAGGTCGAGGCCGAGCGCCTTGTAGGCGGCGATGGTCGCAGCCTGCGGCGCCGGCCCCTGCGCGCAGAGCGTCTCGACCTTCTTGGTTTCGGCGGAATAGAACACGGCCGGCATGTCGCCGGCCGGGCCGACGAGATGCGGCTCCACGACCTGCAGCACGAAGGCCGCCGCGGCGCAGGCGTCGAAGGCGTTGCCGCCCTTCTCCAGCATCGCCATGCCGGAGGCGGTGGCGAGCCAGTGCGTCGAGGTCACGACACCGAAGGTGCCGAGGATTTCGGGGCGGGTGGTGAACATGGGCGTATTCCTGAAAGCCTAGTTTTCTTTTGGATCGAGCGCGTCGCGCAGGCCGTCGCCGAGCAGATTGAAGCCGAGCACGGCGAGGAAGATACAGATGCCGGGCGCGACCGACATCCAGGGTGCCTGCTCCATGAAGTTCTTGGCGACGTTGAGCATCTGACCCCAGGAGGGGGAGGGCGGTTGCTGTCCGAGCCCGAGGAAGGAGAGAGCGGCTTCGAGGATGATGGCCTGCGCCATGAACAATGTCGACTGGACCACGATGGGTGACAGGGTGTTGGGCAGGACATGGCGGAACATCAGCCTGAGATCCCGCGCCCCGACCGCCCGCGCGCCTTCGACGAAGTCCTCTGCCTTGACGCTCATCACCTGGCCGCGCACCAGCCGGATGAAGATCGGCACGGCCGAGAGGCCGATCGCGATCATCGCATTGGTCAGCGATGGTCCGAGCACGGCCGCAAACGCAATGGCGAGGATCAGGAAGGGACAGGCGAGCAGAGCCTCGGTCACGCGCGAGATCACGATGTCGATCCAGCCGCCATACCAGCCGGCCAGCAGGCCGAAGGGCAGGCCGATTGCGACCGCGATCAGCACCGAGACGATGCCCGCGAGCAGTGAGGCCTGCGCGCCGAAGAACAGTCGCGTGACCTGGTCTCGCCCCAGCTCGTCCGTTCCGAACCAGTAGAGTTCGGAGGGCGGCTTGCGGATGGCGAGGAAGTTCGACTTGAACGGATCGGCCAGCGGCAGGATGGGGGCCAGCAGCGCCATCAGCACGAAGACCAGCACGAGCCCGCCGCCGATCAGCGCCGACTTGTTGCGGATGAGCCGGGAGAGAACGCCGGGGCGCCCGGTGACGCCGGCCGATGCGCCTGCGGAGGCGATGGAATCGAGTGAAGCCATCAGCCGCTCCTCAGCCGCGGGTTGACGAGGATGTAGAGCACGTCGGCCAGCAGGTTCATCAGGATGAAGCCGATGGCCGTGCACAGCACCACGCCCTGCACGACGCCATAATCGCGGTTGAACACCGCATCGACGATCAGCTTGCCGAAGCCGGGGATCGTGAAGACCTGTTCGGTCAGGACCGCGCCCGCCAGCAATTCGCCGAAGAGCAGCGTCGTCAGCGTGATGATCGGTACCAGCGCGTTGCGCAGCGCATGGCGATGGACGACCGTGTCCTCCTCCAGTCCCTTGGCGCGCGCGGTGCGGACATAGTCCGAGCGCAGCACTTCCAGCATGGCCGAGCGCGTATGCCGCATCAGGAATGCGGCAAGGCCGTTGCCGAGCACGAAGGCCGGCATGATCAGCCGCTGGATCGCCTCCCAGGGATGGACGAAGATCGATTCGTAGCCGGAGGCCGGCAGCCATCTGAGATGCACCGAGACGACCAGGATCAGCATGATCCCGAACCAGAAATTCGGGATCGACAGCCCTGACAGCGCGACCGCGCTGGCGGAATAGTCGACGATCGTCCCTTTGCGCCGCGCCGCGAGGATGCCGATCGGAATGCCGATTGCGATCGCGACGAGGATCGAGGCCGTGGCGAGCTGGATCGTCACCGGCAGCTTCTGCAGGATGAGCCCGAGCACCGGCTCGCCCGTACGCAGGGAACGGCCGAAATCGCCCTGCACCACCTGCCCGAGCCAGGCGAAGAACTGGACGATGACGGGATCGTCCATCCGGTAGATCTGGCGCAGCCGCGCGATCACCTCCGGGTCGCGCTCCTCGCCCGCGATGACGAGGAAGGGGTCGCCCGGCAGCGCGCGCTGCAGGGCGAAGACGAAGAGCGACACGAGGAACAGCGTCGGTATCGCGATCAGGATGCGGCGCAGGATCAGGGTGAACATCGCGTGCTCCCGCTGTCATTGCGAGCCCCCGGGTCTTGCCTCCGGCAAGCCCGACGACAGGCTGCGCGAAGCAATCCAGGGGGACGCAGAGCGCGGCCGTCCCCGGATTGCTTCGTCGCTACGCTCCTCGCAATGACGGCCATGGCGGCATGTGCGCCACGGCCAGCCAATTCGCGGGTTCTCACGAACGCTTCAGCCCGGCCAGCCGGATCATGCCGTCCGGGTTGATCACGAAGCCCTCGATATTGGAGCGCAGCGCGAAGAACACCGTCTGGTTGTAGAGATAGATCAGCGGCAGTTCGTCCTGCAGCATCTTCTGCGCGGCGTCGTAGCGCTTCTTGCGCTCGGCCGGCTCGTAGATCGTCCTGGCCTCGTCGAGCAGCTTGTCGACCTCGGCGTTGGAGTACTTGCCGTCGTTCTGGTTGCCCTTCGAGGTGACGAACTGGTGGATGTTGCCGTCCGGGTCGATGCGGCCGGACCAGCCGATGCGGCTCATCTGGAATTTGCCTTGCTGCTGGTCGCGCAGCTGGCTGGCGAATTCGGTCGAGCGGATCTGGATGTCGATGCCGGCTTCCTGCGCCATCGCCTGGATCACCTGGCCGAGCTGGGCGTCGACCGGGTTGTTGGTGACGAAAAGCTCGACGCTGACCTTGGAGAGCCCCGCCTCCTTGAGCAGCGCCTTGGCCTTGGCGACGTCACGCTCGGGCACGGGCAGCTCGGCGTTGAGGTAAAAGTTGCCGGGGTTGAAGGGCTGGTTCATCGGCGCGTAGAGCCCCTCGAACACCACCTGGCTCAGCACCTTGCGGTCGATGGAGAGCGAGAGCGCCTGACGCACGCGCTTGTCCTTGCCCATCGGCTGGTTGGCGGCCTCGCCGTTGTTGGTGTTGATGGTGATGCCCTGGTAGCCGAGATTGGGCATGCTCGCGACCTTGAGCGACTTGTCGCCCTGCGCCGATTTCACGTCTGTCGGCGCCAGCCGCTCCAGCATGTCGAGCTCGCCCGAGCGCAGATTGGCGAGGCGCACCGTGGTGTCGGGAATCGCGCGATAGATGATGCGGTCGAAGCCGTATTGCGCGGCGTTCCAGTGCTCCTTGAATTTCTCGAGCACGATGCGGTCGTTCTGGACGCGCTCGACGAATTTGTAGGGGCCGGAGCAGACCGGCTTGGCGGCCACGTCACTGGCGAGGCTCTTCGGCGCGAGCATCATGCCGGCGCGGTCTGTGAGCTGGGCGAGCAGCGTCGCATCGGGCCGCTTCAGCTTCAGCACCAGCGTCGTCGCGTCGGGCGCCTCGACGCTGGCGACCGAGGCGAGCTCGGACTTGCGCAGCGAATCCGGCATCGTCATCGCGCGCTCGAGATTGACCTTGGCGGCCTCGGCATTGAAGGGCTCGCCGTCATGGAACTTGGCGTCGCTGCGCAGCTTCATCGTCAGCGTCAGCCCGTCCTGCGAAAAGCCCCACTCGGTCGCGAGCTGCGGCACCAGCTTCAGGCTGGGATCGATGTCGAGCAGCTTGTCGCAGAGCCCCATGAAGACGATGCGGCCGACGAAGGTGCGCGCCTTGTGCGGATCGAGCATGTCCGGGTCTTCCTGCAGGCCTATCCGCAGGGTGGAGGGTGCCTGCGCCAGCGCGGGAAGCGTGGCGAATGCGAGCACGGCGGCCGAGACTGCAACCTTCAACAGCTTCATGATTCTCCCCTGTGGCGAGTGGTCTTGCCGATTGGTCTTGCTTGAGTGACCCGAATGAGCCGGCTGAGCCGACGCTCCGGATTTTGTTCCCCGTGGCACTAAACTGACTCAAAGCAGCGCTGCCGTCGATCCGGGGGGCGCGTGAATTCTCAGGCAATGATGCCTTCCGGAAAGGCAGCCCCGGAGCCGGGCTCCGCTTCTACGCATGCCGTCAGCAGAACCGCCCGATGCGACGATGGCTGTCGCCTCTGCCGCGCCGGGCGGCTAGAACCATCCTTGCAGAACAAGACGATGGTCGAGGGAGAGTTTGGATGCTGCTGGGCGTGATCGCCGACGACATGACGGGCGCGACGGATGTCGCCCTGATGCTGAACCGCGCCGGCATGCGCACCGTCCAGGTCATCGGCGTTCCGCCGGCCGGCAGCGCCCTGCCGGAGGCCGATGCGGTCGTCGTCGCGCTGAAATCGCGGACCAACCCGGTGGCGGAAGCCGTGGCGGATTCTCTGGCGGCCTGCGAGGCGCTTCTCAAGGCCGGAGCGCGCCAGATCCTGTTTAAATACTGCTCCACCTTCGATTCGACGGCCGAAGGCAATATCGGCCCGGTGGCGAATGCGCTCGCCGAACGCCTCGGCGCCAAGCAGGCCATCGTCTGCCCGGCCTTCCCGGCGAATGGCCGCTCAATCTACCAGGGCTATCTCTTCGTCGGTGCGGTGCCGCTCCACGAAAGCTCGATGAAGGACCACCCGCTGACGCCGATGCGGGATTCCAACCTCATGCGGCTGATGTCGACGCAGGCGAAGACCGATGTCGGCCTGGTCGATTATGCCACCGTGCTCGCCGGCCCGTCGGCGGTGAAGGCGCGTCTCGCCAAGCTGGAGGCCGAGGGCGTCCGCTATGTGGTCACCGATGCCCTCACCAACGAGGATCTGATGACGCTCGGCCATGCGGTGTCCGAGCATGTGCTGCTGACGGGCGGCTCCGGCATCGCGATGGGCCTGCCGCAGAACTTCCGCCGGGCCGGCCTCCTGCCGGAGCGACCGGGTCCGCAGGACCTCAAGGCGCCCGAGGGGCGCGCCGGCATCATCTCGGGAAGCTGCTCCACGGCGACGCGCGGTCAGATCAAGGCCGCGCTGGAGGCGGGCTATCCGGCGCTGAAGGTCGATCCGATGGCGCTGGCCGGCGGCAGCCAGGATGCCGCAGGTCTCGCCGCCTGGGCGCTGGCTCAGCCGGCGGACAAACCCTTCCTGCTCTATTCCAGCGATGATCCGGCGGAGGTCGCCGCAGTGCAGGAGAAACTCGGCCGCGAAAAGGCCGGCGCCATCGTCGAGGATGCCTTCGCCGAGGTGGCGCGGCGTCTCTCTGAGGGCGGCGTGACGCGGCTTCTGGTCGCAGGCGGCGAGACCTCGGGCGCGACCGTGCTCGGGCTCGGCATTCGCACGCTGGAGATCGGCCCCGAGATCGACCCCGGCGTGCCCTGGACCCGCGTGGTCGGCGGCCCGGAGATGGTCGTGGCGCTGAAATCCGGCAATTTCGGCGCGCCCGATTTCTTCCTGAAGGCCTGGAAGCTGCTGCGTTGACCGAACCTCGCCGTCATTGCGAGCGCAGCGAAGCAATCCAGGGGCGGCCGCGCTCTACGCCGTCTGGATTGCTTCGCCGCTCTGCTCCTCGCAATGACGCGCTACTGCCGGCGCTTCCGCACGGGCGCGGGCCGCTCTAGGATCGCCTGGTCACCAGAAGGAGCCGGCATGGACATGGCGTTTCTCGGCGAATTGCTCACCAGCGTGGCCGATCGCGGGCGCGCGCTGATCGGTTTCGAGCGCTTCATCGGCAATCGCGCCCGACCGATCGACCGGCTCTGCGAGGATCTGCTCTCCGGCCGTGGCGAGGCCTCGGGCATGGCGCTGGCGCAGGGCGTTCTGGACGCCTGGGAGCGGCTCGACAAGCCCGGCCGGCTCGCCTTCTTCAACGTGCTGAAGGAACGCTTCGGTCCGGATCAGGCCGGGCTCGACGCGGCCATCGAGGCCTATCGCGAGAAGCCGAGCGCAGCGGCGATCTCGGCGCTGCATCTGGCGGCCGAGCCGCGTCGGCAGGAACTGCTGCGCCGCCTCAACCTCGCGCCCGAAGGCACGCATGTGCTGGTCAGGATGCGCGAGGCCCTGTTCGAGGCGATCGCGACCGAGCCGGAGCTCAGGGCCGTCGACGACGACTTCCGGCACTTGTTCGGCTCCTGGTTCAATCGCGGTTTCCTGGTCATGCGCCGCATCGACTGGCGCAGCCCCGCCAATGTGCTGGAGAAGATCATCCGCTACGAGGCGGTGCACGAGATTCAGGGCTGGGACGATCTGAGGCGCCGTCTGGAGCCCGCGGACCGGCGCTGCTTCGCGTTTTTCCATCCCCAGCTCGTCGACGAGCCGCTGATCTTCGTCGAGGTCGCCCTGACCACCGAGATCCCGCGCTCGATCGGCGAATTGCTGCAGCCTGAGCGCGCGGTCCTGCCGGCGCCGGCGGCGACGACGGCGGTGTTCTATTCGATCTCGAACTGCCAGGAGGGCCTGCGCGGCATCTCCTTCGGCAACTTCCTGATCAAGCAGGTCGCCGAGGATCTGAAGCGCGAATTGCCTGGGCTCGACACCTTCGTCACGCTTTCTCCGGTGCCGGGCTTCGCCCGCTGGCTCTCCGGGGCCGTCGCGGAGGAGGGCGAGGTTGCGCTGACCAACGAAGAGCGCTCCGAGCTTGCCCGCCCGGCCGTGGAGGCGATCTCGCTCGACGATGCGGCGAAGGTGCGTCGCGACAAGCTGCTCGGCCAGATGACGGCGGAGTACATGCTGCGGGCCCGCACCAACTCGGGCCGCGTCATCGACCCCGTCGCGCGCTTCCACCTCGGCAATGGCGCGCGGCTGGAGCGCATCAATGTCGGCGGCAACCTGTCGGCGCGGGGCCTGCGCGAGTCCCATGGCGTGATGGTCAACTACCGCTACGACCTCGACGACATCGAGACCAATCACGAAGCCTTCGCCACCCGAAACACGGTCGTGGCCTCCTCCGGCGTGCGCAAGCTACTGCGGCCGGCGGCGAACTAAAGCATTTTCGAGCGAAGTGGGCACCGGTTCGCGTGAAGAAAATGCGACAAAACAAATAGCTCTGGACACGATACGGAAACGCCTGAAAGGACCCGAAATCATGGGCAATCATCTCTTCGACCTGATCCGGTCGCGCATGCCGGGGCCGGAAGCGCCCTTCGCGCTGATCGATGACGGCCGCCGCTACACCTATCAGCACGTGCTCGATGTTTCGGCCCGCTTCGCTAACACGCTGGTCTCGCTCGGCGTGAAGCCCGGCGATCGCGTCGCGGTGCAGGTCGAGAAGTCGATCGAGGCGCTGATGCTCTATCTCGGCACGGTCCGCGCCGGGGCGATCTTCCTGCCGCTCAATACGGCCTACACCCCGGCCGAGATTGAGTACTTCCTCGGCGATGCAGAGCCCGCCGTCTTCGTCTGCGACCCCGCCAAGGCCGAGGCGCTGAAGCCCTACGCCGAAAAGGCCGGTGCGAAGCTGGAGACGCTCGGCGTCTGGCGCTCGCCGGACGTCTCGGCCGGCACGCTCTCCGACAAGGCGCTCAGCGCCTCGACGAGCTTCACGGACATCGATCGCGGGCCGGATGATCTCGCCGCCATCCTCTACACCTCCGGCACCACCGGCCGCTCCAAGGGCGCGATGCTGAGCCATGATAACCTGGCTTCCAACGCGCTTTCGCTGGTCGACTACTGGCGCTTCACCAACGACGACGTGCTGCTGCACGCGCTGCCGATCTTCCACACGCACGGCCTCTTCGTGGCGACCAACACGATCCTGCTCGCTGGCGCTTCGATGATCCTGCTGCCGAAATTCGATCCGGACCAGGTCTTCAAGCACCTGCCGCAGGCGACGAGCATGATGGGCGTGCCGACCTTCTATGTCCGGCTGCTGCAGGACGACCGACTGACGCCGGCCGCGACCAGCCATATGCGGCTCTTCGTCTCCGGTTCGGCGCCGCTTTTGGCCGATACGCATCGCGAATGGCGGGAGCGCACCGGGCACGCCATCCTCGAGCGCTACGGCATGACCGAGACCAACATGAACACCTCGAACCCCTATGACGGGGATCGCGTCGCCGGCACGGTCGGCTTCCCGCTGCCCGGCGTCTCGGCTCGCGTCGTCGACCCCGAGACGGGCAAGGGGCTGGGCGCCGACGAGATCGGCATGATCGAGGTCAAGGGCCCGAACGTCTTCAAGGGCTATTGGCGCAATCCCGAGAAGACCGCCGCTGAGTTCAAGCCGGACGGCTTCTTCATCACCGGCGATCTCGGCAAGATCGACCCTGCCGGCTACGTCCATATCGTCGGGCGTGGCAAGGACCTCATCATCACCGGCGGCTACAACGTCTATCCCAAGGAGGTCGAGACCGAGATCGACGAGATGCCGGGCGTCATCGAGAGCGCCGTCATCGGTGTGGCGCATCCCGATTTCGGCGAGGGCGTCACGGCTGTCGTCGTGGTCAAGCCCGGCGCGACGATCACCGCCAAGTCGATCGCGGCCGCGCTCGAGCAGCGCCTCGCCAAGTTCAAGCAGCCCAAGCAGGTCTTTGTCGTGGCCGATCTGCCGCGCAACACCATGGGCAAGGTCCAGAAGAACCTGCTGCGCGAGCAGTACAAGGACATCTACGCCAAGGCGCTGAAGGCGGGGGAGTAGGCAGGCTCTGCGTCGCTGCCGTCCGCGGGCGAATGAGAACCAGACGCGGGGAACCCCTCTCCTGTAAGGAGAGGGGCAGGGGTGAGGTGTAGGCCCCTGGACCAGTTCGTGCTGCCCTCACCACGCGGTCAGGTCACGGTCACGGCGTCCAACGGCCTACCCCTCACCCTGCCCTCTCCCTCCGGGAGAGGGTTCCCCGCGCTGTCCGAGCGTACTGCCGCGATCCCGTCCATGACGGCGTGCTGTCCGCGCCCGCTCAAACCAGCGCCGGCGCCTTGATCTCGATCGTCTCGCCATCGGCCGGGATGCGCAGGCGCTGCGGGCCGATGCCGCGCTTCTCCGCCGCCTCCCTGAGCGCCGCGCGGCTGATCGTGGCGTGGTCCAGCGCTTCCATATGCGTCGCGATCACGGTGGCGCCGGGGTGCTTCTCCGCCAGCTCCAGCGTCTGCGCGTCGTCCATGACGATCAGCGTATCGTCCCAGCGCGCGCCGCAGGAATGGGTGACGATCACGTCGGGATCGGTCGCCGCTACGGCATCGCTCAGCGGCTCGTAGAGCACGCTGTCGCCGCACCAGTAGAGCGAGGGCTCGCCCGGCGCCTCGAAGCCGAGCCCCATGACCGGCCCCATCTTGTCGACGACGGCGCCGGTTCCATGCTGCGCAGGGTGCCGCGTCACGACAATGGAGCCCAGCCGCACGAAGCATTCGATGGGCGTGATTGCGGTGAAGCCGGCTTCCGCGATGGCCTGCTCGTCGCCGGGCCGGCAGATCAGCGGCAGCCCCTTCGGCAGCCTCTCTTTGGCGACCTCGTCGAAATGATCGGCATGGAGATGGGAGACGATCACGGTGTCGACGCCGGCGATGATGTCCTCGATCGGCTCGGGCAGCTCGACCATCGGATTCTCCGAGCGGCCCGTGAAGGAGCGGCGGCTATGGCGCGGGCCGAAATCAGGGTCGATCAGGAAGGTCCTGCCGCCATAATCCAGTTTCAGCGTCGCGTTGCGGAGAAGTTTGAGCTTCATGTCCGTCAGGTCCTCGTCTTCGAGGCGGACATTGTTCCGCCGGCGTCCCGGCGAGACCAGTTCGGATTTGTGAAGGGCCCGCCACGTTCGCGTGACGTGTCGTCGAGCGGTCTCGCGCTTCGGGAAACCGCTGTGCTAGACGAAGAAGGCCAGCTTGCGATCGGCCGGAAGAGAATCGATCTCGCGCAGCCCGGCCTCTGAAGTAGCGCTGGCCTTGGCTATTTCGGGCGCCTCGATCGCATCGAAGACGATGTCGTCATCGAGCAAATGGACGCTCGCGATGCGGTGCTCGCGGGCCATGTCGTTGATCTGCAGCGGGCTGCTGTCATCCGCCCGCGGGGCACGGAGGCGTTCGGGCTCCACGGCGAGATAGCCCGCTGTCGAGCTGAGCGCGTAGATGCTGTCTTTCTCCGCCGATGCCTCGCCCGCCATGTGGTCCGGGCTGGCCTCGCGCGAGATCTCGCTGAAGGCGCGCAGGCTGGTATCGAGCATGGCGATGGTGTCGGCGATCTTGTCGATGCGCTGGACGAGCCCGTCGACGGTGCCGGCCGCGGTCGAGATTTCGGCGGCGCGCCGGTCGAGCCGGTCGCAGAGGGCCTCCGGGGCGCCGGCCTCGCGCAGCTCCCAGGCGGCCTCCTGGATGGTCTCGGTCGCGGTGACGATGGTGTCGGCCGCGTTTGCGATCTGGACAGCGAGGCCCGAGCCCTGCGGATAGGACTTGCCGCTGACGCGCTCGAGATCGGCGCGAAGATCTCCGATGAGCTCCGCCGCCTCGGTCAGGTTGTCCTCGCGGCCGGTCTCCTGCGCGCCGAGCCCGACGACCCGCTCGATCCGCTGGATCGATTCCAGAAGCTGCAGAGTATCGGCCTGGCGGTTGCGCTTGGCATATTCCGCCATGAACCAGCGACCGCGCGACGTCTCCATCACCGCGGCTTCGATCGCCTCGTAATCGGCCTGGCTCAGCGGTGTCAGCGAGCGCGCGTCGCCCATGACGGTTCTGCCCTTGATAGACCGGCCGAATCAGTCATGGCGGTCGAGAGGTTCCGTCTTCGATCGTGCGCCACCATTGCTTAAGGAATTGCTGCCGGGATCGCTCGACATGACGGCTTCGACGCCATGGCGCGCAGACCATGGCATCGCGGCAACGGTGCCGGACGGAAGTGTCCGTTCCCGCGCCGCGCGCTTGCAAAGCGTCCGCATGGCGGCAATACAGGATTATGGGGGCAATTCGGGACGATGAGCCGGAGCCACGAGGCTTTTCGGGCGGCGAGGGACGTCGTAGCGACATGGCGAACGTCGATACCGCCGACCCGCAGGCGATCTTCCGCGACGATGACGGAGCCCTCGCAGTGGCGCTCGCCGGCTCCTGGAGCGCGGACCGCGCGCCGCGCATCGAAGCGGTGGTCGCGGAGATCAGCAGCCGCCTGCCGAGCCGGGCACGGGTCGATCTCTCGGCTGTCACGCGGCTGGACACTCTTGGCGCCTATGTTCTCAATCGGCTGAAGGCGCATCGCGAACGCGAGGGCGGCGAGATCGAGTTCGTCAGCAACCGGCCCGAACACGGCATCCTTCTCGCCGAGGTCAAGGTTCACGAGGGCGAGAAGGCCGCGCCGCATCGCCAGATCCGCATCATCGACGTTCTCGTGAACATCGGCGAGAGCGTGGTCGGCTTCGGGCGTGACATGGTCGGCGGCGCCATGTTCCTGGGTGAGGTCGTCGTGGGCTCTGCCAGCGTCGTGCTCGGGCCCCGCAAGTTCCGCGGCCCCTCGCTCGTCAACCAGATCGAGATGATCGCCTTCGATGGTGCGCCGATCATCATGCTGATCTCGTTCCTGGTCGGCTGCATCGTCGCGCAGCAAGGCATCTTCCAGCTCGAGCAGTTCGGCGCCACGGTCTTCGTCGTCAACCTGACGGGCATCCTGATCCTGCGCGAGCTCGCCGTGCTGCTGACCTCGATCATGATCGCGGGTCGTTCGGGCTCCGCCTTCACCGCCGAGATCGGCTCGATGAAGATGCGCGAGGAAATCGATGCCTTGCGCGTGATGGGGCTCGATCCCATCGAGGTGCTGATCGTGCCGCGCATCCTGGCGCTGGTGATCTCGCTGCCGATCCTCACCTTCATCTCGGCGATGGCGGGCCTCGTCGGGGCAGGGCTGGTGGCCTGGCTTTACGGCAATATCGGCGTCGACACGTTCCTCGCCCGGCTGCAATCGGTCATCACCTGGAAGCACTTCGCCGTCGGGCTGATCAAGGCGCCGTTCATGGCCTTCGTCATCGGCCTGATCGCCTCGATCGAGGGGCTAGCGGTCAAGGGCTCGGCGGAATCGCTCGGCCGGCAGGTCACGGCCTCGGTGGTGAAGGCGATCTTCATGGTGATCGTCGTCGACGGCCTCTTCGCCATGTTCTTCGCCTCGATCGAGATGTGACGATGGCGGCACAGGACACTCTTGCTCACGAGCGCACGCCGAGCGGCGCCCCGGCTGAAAAGCCCGAGGCTGTGATCCGGGTGCGCGACCTCAAGGTGGCCTTCGGTGAAAAGGTCATCATGGACGGGCTGGATCTCGACGTGATGCGCGGCGAGATCCTGGGCTTCGTCGGTGGTTCGGGACAGGGCAAGTCGGTGCTGACGCGCACCATCCTTGGCCTCGCGCGCAAGTCGCGGGGCACGATCGAGGTCTTCGGCGAGAACGTCGATCGGCTGACGCTGCCGCAGCGACGTGCGCTGGAGCGACGTTTCGGCGTGATGTTCCAGCAGGGCGCGCTGTTCTCGGCGCTGACGGTGAAGCAGAATATCCAGGTGCCGATGCGCGAATACCTGCATCTGTCGCCGGATCTGCTCGACGAGCTGGCGATGGTGAAGCTCGATCTCGTCGGCCTGCCGCCGGATGCGGCGGACAAGGTGCCCTCAGAACTCTCCGGCGGCATGATCAAGCGCGCTGCGCTGGCTCGCGCGCTGGCGCTCGATCCGGATATCGTCTTCCTCGACGAGCCGACATCGGGACTGGACCCGATCGGCGCCGCCGAGTTCGACGACCTCATCATGACGTTGAAGCAGACGCTGGGCTTGACCGTCTTCATGGTGACCCATGATCTCGACAGCCTGTATCATGCCTGCGACCGAATCGCTGCGCTGGCTGACAGGAAGGTCATCGCTGCCGGTCCGCTGGCGACGATGCTTGCTTCGGACCATCCGTGGCTGAAGGCGTATTTCGGCGGGGAGCGTGCCATGGCCCGGTTGCCGGCCGGGGAGCAGGGATCACAGACCTAAACCATGGAATCCCGCGCTAACTATGCTCTGGTCGGTCTGTTCACGCTTGCGGTGCTCGCGGCAGCTTTCGGCTTCGTCTACTGGTTCAACAGCGGCGGGGCAGGGCGCAAGGAGAGCGTGCGCGTCATCTTCACCGGCTCCGTGACCGGGCTAGGTCGCGGCTCCAGCGTGCTGTTCAACGGCCTGCGCGTTGGCGAAGTCACGAATATCGAGCTGCAGCCGGACGATCCGCGCCGCATCTATGCCGTCATCCAGGTCACCAACACGACGCCCCTGCGCGAGGACACCCGCGCCCGCATCGAGGCACAGGGCCTGGCGGGCGTGGTCGCGCTGCAGCTCATCGGCGGCGCTTCCGACTCCGCGGTTCTGAAGGCCAAGCCGGGCGAGCCGCTGCCGACCATCATCGCCGAGCGCTCCGAACTGCAGGACATCCTGGAGACCGTGCGCAACGTCGCCCAGAAGGCGGATACGGCGCTGACCTCGCTCGATGGGCTGATCAAGCAGAACACCCAGCCGATCAACAACACCGTCCGCAATGTCGAGAAGTTCTCGCAGGCGCTCGGCAACAATGCCGACGGGCTCGACAAGCTGCTCGCCAGCTTCGGCACCATCGCCGACACGCTCCAGCCACTGGCCAAGGAATTGACCGATGTGGTGCGCTCGGTCGACCGGCAGAAGGTCGCCAGCATCGTCGACAATGTCGACAAGTTCACCGGCGCGCTCGGCAGCTCCAGCGAGGATGTCGGCAAGGCGGTCAAGGATGTCGCTTCGATCACCGACAAGCTCAACCGGGCGGCCGACCAGGTCGAGGGCGTGCTGAAATCGGCGCAGGCCTTCCTCAACACGGCCGCGGGCACGGAAGGGCGCAGCGCCTTCCAGGAGGTGTCGGACGCCGCCAAGTCGATCCGGGTGTTGGCGGACAATCTCGACAAGCGCACCGCCGAGATCACCACGGGCATCAACCGCTTTACAGGCCCGGGGTTGCGTGATGTCGAGACCCTGGCTGCGGACGGCAAGCGCACCTTGACGGAACTCAACAGGACGCTGCGGAATTTCGAGCGCAACCCGCAGCAGTTCATCTTCGGCGGCAGGCCGCCCCTCCCGCAATATAACGGATCCCGCTAGCCCATGATGTCCGATGCCAAGACGATTGGGGCCAAGGGGCCGGAGGCCGTGACGATGGCAATGCCGGTCTCGGCTCCGCGCCTCTCTTTCCGCCTCCTAGCGCTGGCCGGGGGGCTGCTTCTGGCAGGCTGCGGCGGCCCGACGCCGACCACCTTCGATCTCTCCGCGCCCAGCGGTTTCGGCCGGGTCGGCGGCTCGCGCGCCGTCATGGTCGTGGCTCAGCCGACGGCGGTGCAGGCGCTCGATTCCGACAGGCTGATCGTGAAGGATTCGAGCGGCGCGCTCTCCTTCATCGGCAGTGCGCAATGGGCAGACCGTATCCCTGCGCTCGTGCAGGCGCGGCTGATCCAGACCTTCGAGAATGCCAGCCGCATCGGCTCTGTCTCGGGTCCGGGGCAGCGCATCGTCCCCGATGTGCAACTCAACACCGATATCCGCAGCTTCAACATCGACGCGGCGAGCGGCACCGCCGTGGTCGAGATCACCGCCAAGGTCGTCGGCGACCGGACCGGGCAGATCCAGCGGGCGCGCCTGTTCTCGGCCCGCGTGCCGGCGAGCTCTGTTGACGGCCCCGGCGCAGCCCAGGCGCTCGACCGGGCGCTGTCGCAGGTGCTGATCGAGATCGTGCGCTGGGCGCGGTAGGCGCCCGCTGCCCGCAAGGTCGGCCGTCGCGCCGGATTTGCGCTGCCCGCGAATCCGGCTAGCTTCGGTTCCGGCTTGGCCCGAGCCGCCCCCCTCCATCGGGGAAGCATCTGCATGCGGGGCTCCTGGCCGCCTAAACCAACTATTCGGGCATCACGCATGAGGAGGGATTGCGCCGTCTGCCCGCGATAGGAGGTTTACGTGAAGCTTTCGGCGCCGATCCATCAATTGAAGCGCAGGGCGAGGCTCCTGCACCGTCGGGAACAGATCCCGCTCCATGCTGCGCTTGATCGCGTGGCGGCGGCTGAGGGCTTCCGGAGCTGGAGCCTGCTCTCCGCCCGGCAACCCGTCGCCAGCGTCGCGACCGCGCTCTACCGGCAGCTCGAACCCGGCGATCTCGCTTTGGTCGCGGGGCGTCCCGGCCAGGGCAAGACCCTGGTCAGTCTCGCGCTTGCGGCCGAGGCCGCCCGGGCAGGGTGCCGGAGCGCCTTCTTCTCCCTCGAATACACGCCCAAGGACGTGGTCGAGCGCCTGCGGGCCCTCGGCTTCGACAAGAGCGAGCTCGAGGGCTTCTTCGACGTCGATTGTTCCGATGCGATCAGCGCCGACTACGTCATCGCGGCGCTGGCGACGGCGCCGGCCGGCGCGCTCGCGGTCATCGACTACCTTCAGCTCCTCGATCAGCGTCGCGATACGCCGGAACTGAGCCGGCAGGTGAGGGACCTCAAGGCCTTTGCCCGCGAGCGCGGACTGATCGTCGTTCTCATCTCGCAGGTCGACCGGGCCTATGACCCCGCTGCCAAGCCCTTCCCCGAAATCACCGATATCAGGCTGCCGAACCCGGTCGATCTGGCGCTCTTCGACGGGATGTGCTTCCTCCACGGAGGCGAAATCCGCTTCCAGCGCGCGGCCTGACCTACGCCGGGCTCCCGAAAAGAAAAGGCCGCCCGAGAGGGCGGCCGTGGTGTTTGCGCGGAGCGCCTTCGCCTTACTCGAAGCGCCCGCTGGCATGGGCCAGCATGGTGTAGACCTTGCCGGTCTCCGAGGTCAGGTAGGTCTTGGCGACCATGGAGTCGCGATCATCCTTGGCGGCTTCGCCGAGCAGGCGCTCGAACTCGTCGATGTAACGGTCGACCGTCTCCTTGAACTCCGCATCGCGCCGGTATTTGCGGCGCATCTCGTCGAAGGTCTGCTGGCCCTGCAGCGTGTATAGCCGGCGGGTGAAGACGTTGCGCTCGCCGCGCTTGTAGCGATCCCAGAGCTCGACGGCGGCGTCGTGGTCGATCATCCGCGCGATATCGACCGACAGCGAGTCGAGCTTCTCGATCGCATGCGTCGTCGGCTTGCTCAGCTCGGGCTTGCCGTCTTCCCGCGAGGCGCGGGTCAGCAGGTCCGAGAGCCAGCCGGACTTGGCGGGCGGCGGCGGAACGGGTTCGGGCTGACGGCGCCCGGCCTCGCGCGGCTTCTCCGGGGTCGGAGCAGGCCGTGCCGGGGCCGGCGGCGTCGGCTCCTGCCTGGCCTCGGGCCGAGGCGCGGGAGCGCGCGGTGCGGGCTCGCCGGCGTCGATCGAAGGCCGCAGCGCGGGCTCCTCGGTCGTTGCCTTGGAGCGCGGCAACGGCAGCGGCGGGATGTAGGCCGGCTGCTGCGGCGGGGCAGGGGGCGCAACGGCCGCGGCGACGGAAGCCGTCGTGTTCCGGCGGCTCGTGGTTGTCGTCGTGGTCGCCATCTGGTCGAGCGGCATCGAGACGTCGCCGCGCCGGCCAGCCCGCGTCACGATCTCGGTGAGGTCGTTCAGGGCCTTGATCTGCTCGGCCACGACCCGGCGCATCTGCGAGGTCGACTCCTGGGCCTCCTGCGGCAGCTCGATGACGCCGCGCTTGAGCTCGGAGCGGGTCGCTTCCAGCTCGCGCTGGATCTCGGAGGTCACGCCGCGCATGTCCTGCGCCGCCTTCTGGAAGCGCTCGGTCACCTTGGCGAGCTCGCCGCCGATCTCGGTCGAGACCTGCGAATAGGCCGCGCGCAGCGCCTCGGCGGTGCGATCCCGCTCCTTGCCCGAGGCGGTCTTGATCGTCTCGTACTGCTGGGCGATGGCGCGCGTCGTCTGGTCGGCGGACTCGGAGAGCACGGCGCTGATCTGGCGCGCCCTTTCCTCGGCGCCGCCGAGCGACTCGTCGACGATGGCCGAGAAGGACCGGGTGATAGCTTCCACGTCCTCGGTGCGATGAGCGATCAGGCCATGCAGCTGCTCGAGCGAGTCGCGGCGTTCGGCCAGGGCCCTGCCGACGCGGCCTTCGATCTGCTCCAGCCGGCCGACGACGGCCGAAAGAGCGGCGGCGCTGGCTTCGGTGGCCTCGTGCAGCGAACCGCCGCGGTCGTCGAGCCGGCCGATCAGAGCGGCCGTCTCGCTCAGCGTGCCTTCCGAGAAGTCCTTGAGCTCGGCGATCTGCGAGGTGACGTGGCGCGAGGCGTTGGCGGCCTCGGTCATCACACCGCGCAGCACATTCTGCAACTCGCCGACGCGCAGCGAGAGGCTGTTCTCGACGGAGTGAAGGCTCTTGTTCGTGCCGCTGACGACCTGCTGCATCATGGCATTGGCCTCGTCGAGGCGGCCGAGCATGCCGCCCAGCTCGTCACGAAGCTGCTCATTGGTGCCGACCAGCGCGTCGATGGACTGCCGCGAGCCGTTTTCGAGCGTCTGGCGCAGCGAGTTGGTCGAGGCCTCGACGGCGTTGGCGATCGCGGTGCCGCGGTCGCGCAGGCCGAGGATGATGGCGTCGCCGCGGTTCTGCAGCGCCTTGACCACCGTATCGCCGACCGTGGCGAACTCGCTCGCCAGCGCTTCACCGCGCTGGTTCAGCGCGGTGATGAGGCCGCCGCCCTTGTCGTCGAACAGGCTGCGCAGCTCCTGCGTGCGCTCGCTCAAGGACGCGGAGATCGTGTCGGAACGGCCCTGCAGGGCGGCGGCGATCTCGTTGCCGCGCGAGTCGAGCGTGTTCGAGACGGTGTCGAGCCGGTTGACCACGCGCTCCTCGAAGCGCGCCACGCTCTGGTCGAGCGTGTCGGCGATCTGGAGGGCACGGCCGCCGAGCGTGGCGTTGATCGTGTCGGCCTTGTCGCTGAGCGTGCGGGTGAGGGACTCGCTCTTGGAGGTGACGGCGGCGCCGATCTCGTCGGCCTTCGCCGCAAGCGCGCGGGTGACCTCGCGGCCGCCCTCGGCGAGCACGCGGGCGATATCGACCGTGCGCTCGACCAGCGCCTCGTTCAGCGCCGTGGCGCGCGAGCCGAGGCTGCCGTCGATGCGCGCGATCAGGCTGTCGAGCGTGCCGGCGATCTCGGCGCTCTTGGCGCCCGAGCGGTCCTCGAACAGCGTGATCTGCGCTTCCATCGCGTCGGCGGCCTCGCGGGTGCGGTCGGCCAGAAGCTGGGCGGCTTCCAGCGCGCGGGCACCGGCCTTGCTGGCGAGCGTGGCGCCGTCCTCGGCGATCAGCTTCTCGACCTGCGCCATCGACGCGTTCAGCGCCTGCGTCAGCAGCGACGCGTCGCGGGCGATCTTGGTCGTCAGCGCGCCACCCTGCTGGAGGATGAGGCCTTCGAAGCTGCGCAGACGCTCGCTGAGCGCCGCCTCGACCTCGTGGCCGCGCTCGTCGAAGAGCTTGGTCAGCGCGTCGTGATGGCCGGCGAGCGACTCGTTCAGAGCCTGGGCGCGGCCTTCGACCGAACGGAGCATCGACTCCGCATTGGCCGACAGAGCCTCGTTGACGCGGCCACCCTGCTGGGTCAGCGCCTTGACGATGTCGCGGCCGGTATCGGCGAGCTGTCCGCGCGCCTCGTCGGCATGGACCGTGAAGGTCTCGCGCAGTTCCTTCGTCGCGGCGATGACGCGGTCGGCCACATCGCGGCCGTCGACATTGATCGTCTCAGTGAGGCTGCGGCTGGCGTCGCCGAGGCGGCGGGCCAGTTCCTCGCTCTGGTCGCTGACGGTGGACAGGAAGCCGGCCTGCTGCTTCTCCAGCGCGCCCTGCGCCGCCTCGAGGCTGCCGGTGATGCGGGCGGCGAGAGCCAGGCCGCGTTCGTCGAGCTTCTGGTCGATGCTTTCGCCGGTCTCGGCGAGGCGGGAGATGAGCGCGTTGCTGCGCTCGGACAGGATGCCGTGCACCGAGCGGCCGACATCGGCGACGCGGCTCGCCAGGGCCTGGCTCTCATTGCCGAGCAGATCCTTGATCTCGAGCCCAGCCTGCGAAACCTTGACGGTCATCGCGCCGGCCTGCTCCTCCAGCAGGGCGCTGACCCGCATGCCGGTCTCCGAGAGACCGGAGGTCAGGCGCTCGCCTTCGCCGCGCAGGCGGGCTTCGACCGTGTCGACGGCGCCCGCCACGCTGGAAACGAGGGCTTCGCTCTGGTCGCCGACGAGAGCGGCGAGTTCGCGGCCGCTGTCCGCGACGCGGCCGATCAGGCGCTCCGTCTGCTGGTCGAGCAGGGCATGGACCGTCTCGCCGGTCTCGCCGAGTCGGTCGACCAGCTGGCCGCCCTGCTCGGTGAACAGGCCATGCACCTGACCGGCGACCTCGGTGATGCGGCTCACCAGCGTGTCGCCATGGCTGCCCATCAGGTTCTGGACGCTCTCGCCGACCTCGGTGATCCGGCCGACGAGCGTCTCGCCATGGCTGCCGATGACGTGCTGGATGTTCGCGCCGGCATCGTTCAGGCGGCCGACCAGCGTCTCGCCCTGGTTGCCGATGACGTGCTGGATGGTGGAACCGGCGTCGCTGAGGCGGCCGACAAGCGCATCGCCCTGGCTGCCGATGACGTTCTGGAGGCTCGAGCCGGCGTCGCTGAGGCGGCCGACGAGCGCATCGCCCTGGCTGCCGATGACGTCCTGAATGGTCGTGCCGGCGTCGCTGAGGCGGCCGACGAGCGCGTCGCCCTGGCTGCCGATGACGTCCTGGATGTTCGTGCCGGCCTCGCTGAGGCGGCCGACCAGAGCATCACCCTGGCTGCCGATGAGGTTCTGGATGGTCGTGCCGGCCTCGCTGAGGCGGCCGACCAGCGCATCGCCATGGCCCGCGATGAGGGAGTGGACGTTCTCGCCCACCTCGGTGAGGCGGGTTGCGATCGCCTCGTTCTGGCGGCTCAGCAGCCCGTTGACGCCGCGGCCGACCTCGGCCAGCCGGGTGGTAACGCTCTCGCCCTCGTCGGCGAGCGTGCTGCGCAGGGCCTCGCCGGATTCCGACAGGCGCTTCTGCAGGTCGGCGCCCTGGGTCTCGATCAGCGAGATCATGCTGCGGCCGCTCGTCTCGAAGCGTTCCGCCGCTTCCGAACCGCGTGCAGAGATATCCTGGGACAGGGACTCGCCGGTAGCCTTCAGGGTCTCGTTGACGCTCTCGATGCGCGAGGTCAGCGACTGGGCGACCTGCATGCCGGTCTCGTTGATGACGCGCGTGGCCTCCTGCGCGCCGTTGGCGAGGTTCTCGCTCAGCGTGTTGCCGGTGCGCTCCAGCGATCCGGCGATGTCCTGGGCGCGGCCGTCCAGCATCGTCGACAGGTTGTCGCTCGCTCCGGCGAGGCGCTGGGACAGTTCGCCCGACGAGATCTGCAGACGCTCGACGAGTTCATGGCTGCGGCCGCCGATCTCCTCGATCATGCGCTCGCCGGCGCGACCGAGCGCCAGGGTGATCTGGTCGCCCTTGGCGCCGAGCGAGCCGGTGACGCGGTCGCCGGCCTGCGCGACGGCCTCGGCAATCGCGCGGCTGGCCCCGTCGAGATCCTTGGAGAGGCCTTCATGCGCGCCGCTGATGGCGAGCTTCACGCGCTCGGCATTGCCGATCACGGCCTCGCGCTGGGTGACGAGTTCGTCGATCAGCGAGCGCAGCCGGATCTCGTTGTCGGCATATGCGCGCTCCAGCGTCGAAATCTCGCCGCGGACGATGGTCTCGAGCTCGCCGGCGCGCGCCACGGCGCGCTCGATGCCGTCGCCCATGGCGGCGACTTCGCGGCGGATGGTCTGGCTCAGCGACAACACGGTGTCGGCGCCGGCCACCTCCGGCTCGGCCAGCCGGAGCGCGACCTCGGTCATGGCGCGCGAGATCAGGCGCATCTCCTGCGTGCGTCGATAGAGCGCGGCCAGGACGAAGAAGAAGACGATCGGCGCACCGATCGCCAGCGCCAGCAGCGCCCATTCGCCGGCGCCGAAATTGGCCACGGGTTCAGGCAGGCCGTTGGCGAAGGAGCCGAAGCGGCCGAACAGGACGAAGGCAGCCCCGGCGAGCCAGACGAGCGAGGCGAGCCCGGAGAAGACGTAGGGCCTGCGCGAGGGGCGGGCGGAAAAGGCGTGGACCAGCGAGCTGGAATCCCGGCGGTCGTCATTGGCGACGCGGCTGGCGTCGGGCGCGAGCGCAGCGCTCGCGCGTGGCGCGGACGGCTGCGCCTGCTGCGGGGGCGGGGCGGCGGGCACGACCGGCGGCGCGATCACGGGTGCGGCGGGCTCGACGCGCGGCAGCTCGAGCTTCAGGTCGTTTTCGCTGGTGGAGGGCATGCGAGGCTCGGCGTTGACGGGCGTTTCCGCTTCGTCCGCGGCGCGCTCCGACTGAGGCTGGTCGAGCCGCAGAGCCTCCTCGATCGCCGACATTGCAGCTTCAGTGGGATCCTGGAGCTTCTTGGGTCGATTCATGGTTGCCGCCTCGCCACGCTACTGATGATGGGCACGACGCAAACGCCCGGTCTTCCCCGCCGCCTCTGGCCGGGTTGAACGGAAACACTGCACCCATCATTTACCAAATGGAAGGGTAGTGGAGCCCCCGACCCTTGGAAACCCATTTGAGTGAGGGATTCACAAACGTCGTTAACGCCTCGTTCACCATGGAAGCGCTTGTTAGGAATCAGGAATGGCCTTGCGGCCGCCCCTGTTTCCGGCCTTCAGCGCCCACGACAGGGCAGGCCGACGGGGCTCACCAGACGCTCCACCCAAGAGTTCGATTCACGAGTTCTCGCATGACCCAGCAGGCTATCGATACCGCGCATCTTGCCCGCCAGACCGGCGGCGACCACGAGCTCGAGCGCGAGTTGCTGACGCTCTTCGTCCAGCAATGCGCCGCGCATCTGCGCACGATCCATGGCAGCGCCGACCGGCAGGCACGCCTGGACGCCGCCCATACGCTCAAGGGCGCTGCCCTGGCCGTCGGCGCCTGGCAGGTCGCAGAAGCGGCGGATCGGATCGAGCTGACCCTGGCCGAGCCCGGCCAGCCTGTGGCGGACAGCGCCATGGACGCGCTGGCGTTGGCGGCGGCCGAGGCGCGAGCTGTCATCACGCGCCACGACTGCGCGGCCTGACCCTCGGATGCTGACGGGCACTATGGCGCCAAATGCCGTTCCGCCCCGCTTTGAAATCCTCTAAGCGGGACCTCTGAACGCCCCGCCGGAGCTTTCCATGCCGAATATCACCTATATCGACGCCCACGGCGAGAGCCGCACCGTTGCGGCGGACAATGGTTCCACCGTGATGGAGGTGGCGATCCGCAACGGCGTGCCCGGCATCGAGGCTGAGTGCGGCGGGGCCTGCGCCTGCGCCACCTGCCACGTCTATGTCGATGATGCCTGGGCGGAAGCCGTCGGCAGGCCGGAGCCGATGGAGGAGGACATGCTGGACTTCGCCTTCGACGTCCGGCCGACCTCGCGCCTCTCCTGCCAGATCAGGGTTCGGGACGATCTCGACGGCCTCGTCGTCCGCACCCCGGCGCGCCAGGGCTAGCCTACGGCCGCGGATCTGCGCGCGTCGCAGCGCCGCATCTTCATTTTGCGCTGGATCATGGCGCAGGTGCTGGCAAACTCCAGAATGGTTTCATAACCAGCCCAGGAGCTTGCGATGTACAAGTCAATCATGGTTCCCGTCGATCTCGCGGAACCCGAACTGGCGCAGCCGGCCATCGCCGCCGCCGTGTCCTTCGCCAAGATCTCGGGCGGCACCGTGCGGCTCGTCTATGTCCGCTCGCTGATCCCGGTCACCTACATGGAATTCGTGCCGGCTGACTTCGACGCCGAGCAGCAGCAGGATGCCGAGACGAAGCTCGCCGAGATCGCAGCCAAGGTCGATCTGCCGCCGGAGCAGGTTTCCGCCAAGGTGCTGATCGGCTCGGTGCATGGCGAGGTTCTGGCCGAGGCCGATGCCAGCGGCGCCGACCTCGTGGTCATGGCCTCGCACGAGCCCGGCATGCTCGCCTTCGTGCTCGGCTCGAACGCCTCGGCCATCGTGCGCCGTGCGCATTGCTCGGTGCTGGTGGTGCGCTGAGGCTTCTTACTCCGTCATGCTCGGGCTTGACCCGAGCGTGGCGGCACGCGTCAGCGCGCCCGCCCGGGCACCAGCTCGTCGGGAACCTCGCCTGTCTTCAGTTCGCGGGGCTTGTTGAGGCTGACGAGCGGCCAGACCTGCCAGAACGAGACGGCGATCAGCAGGACGCCGAGCAGGGCGGCATTGGTCATGCCCTGCTGGAAGGCGCGCAGTGTGAAGGCCGTCAGCATTGCGAAGCTGAGCCCGCCGACCAGCGCGGTGAGAATCCAGATCACCCGCGGGCGGCCCGCAACGAAGCGCGCGCGCGGATTGGCACGCACGATCGCGGCCGAAAGCGCCGAGACGAAGCGGTGATAGCGGGCGTCGTCGCGGTCGAGATCGGTCAGCGAACGCCATGAGAGATTGCCGAAGGTCACGGTCTTGCCGTCGCTCAGCCTGAGCTGCGTCCGGAACCCCTTCGACGAGACGTTGCTCGGCGCATAGAGGAAGCGCACCTGCTCGACCGCGCGCAGGTCGACGCTGTCCACCCGCCGTGTGCGATCGACTTCCAGCTTGTCGCCGTCGAGCCTGTAGCCGATCTCCATGCCGACCGGCCGCGGCCTCTGGCGCCAGCTCGGGGCGGGGCCGTCTTCGTCGTTATCGATCTCTGCCATGGTCAGCGTGCCAGAACCTTCATCGCGCCGTCGAGCCCGTCCAGGGTCAGCGGAAACATGCGCCCGCCCATCAGCCCGCCGATCTGCCGGATCGACTGGGTATAGCTCCAGAGGTGCTGCTGGACAGGGTTGAGCCAGACCGATTTCGGGAATTTCCCGGTCAGCCGCTCCATCCAGACCTGCCCGGCCTCCTCGTTCCAGTGCTCTACCGAGCCGCCGGGCATGGCGATCTCGTAGGGGCTCATCGAGGCGTCGCCGACGAAGACCAGCCGGTAGTCCCCCGGATAGGTCCGCAGCACGTCCCAGGTCGGGATCTGCTGCTCGTGGCGGCGCCGGTTCTCCTTCCAGACCCGTTCATAGGGGCAGTTGTGGAAGTAGAAATGCTCGAAATGCTTGAACTCGGCCCGTGCCGCCGAGAACAGCTCTTCCGCCAGCTCGATATGCCAGTCCATCGAGCCGCCGACATCGAGGAAGAGGAGCACCTTCACGGCGTTGCGCCGCTCGGGCCGCAGCTTCACGTCGAGATAGCCGTGCCGGGCCGTCTCCGAGATGGTGTTGTCGAGATCGAGTTCCTCGGCCGCTCCGGTGCGGGCGAAGCGGCGCAGGCGCCGGAGCGCGATGCGCAAGTTGCGCACGCCGAGTTCGCGCGTGTCGTCGAAATCCTTGAAGTCGCGCTTGTCCCAGACCTTCACCGCCCTGAAGTTGCGGTTCTTGTCCTGGCCGATGCGGACGCCCTCGGGATTGTAGCCATAGGCGCCGTAGGGCGAGGTGCCGGCGGTGCCGATCCATTTGTTGCCGCCCTGGTGGCGGCCCTTCTGCTCTTCGAGGCGCTGCTTCAGCGTCTCCCAGAGCTTGTCCCAGCCGAGCGCGTCGATCTGGGCCTTTTCCTCGTCGGTCAGGAATTTCTCGGCGAGCTTGCGCAGCCATTCCTCGGGAATGCCGGCTTCCTCGATCGCCTGTCCGAGCGTCTCCAGCCCCTTGAACACCTGGGCGAAGACCTGGTCGAACTTGTCGAGATGGCGCTCGTCCTTCACCAGCGTGGTGCGGGCGAGATAGTAGAACTCGTCGACCCGGTGTTCGGCGAGATCGGCCTCCACCCCTTCGAGCAGCGTCAGATATTCCCGCAAGGTCACGGGGACCTTGGCAGCACGCAGATCGGTGAAGAGGCGAAGGAACATGCCGCTAATGTGCGGTCATGGAGAGCGGGGTCAAGCAGCGTCCGCCTTATATGCGAACGCTGCTGATCCCGATCGCAGGCTTACGCCACCGCGTCGGCGAGGTCCTTGGTGACCTTGAACTTCACGACGGTCTTCGCCGGGACCTTGATGGTGGCGCCGGTCGAGGGGTTGCGGGCCTCGCGAGCCTCGCGCTTGGCAGCGGAGAGCTTGCCGATGCCGCCGAGCGTGACGTCGTCGCCGCTCTTCAGGGTCTTGGCGACGGTGGTGCCGAGGGAAGCCAGGATGGCGGAGACGTCCGCCTTGGTCTTGCCGGTCTCTTCCGCGATGGCGGCAATCAGTTCGTTCTTCGTCATTGGTGCCTCCTTGAGAAGGTGCTTTTTTCAGGCGTCGCGCAACACAACGACCGTCATCCCTTGCGGGAAAGGCGGCCGTGGCGCTCCAAAATCGCGGCGCGCAGGCTCGCAGTTGCCATGGTTACCGCGGAAAGACGATGCCCGCGGCGGTAGATACGCACAGAAAACGGCTTCGTTCCGGCGGTTTTGATGGAATGAGCGCCTTATTGGCGGCGAGAAGCCGGCATTTTGGAGAATGGCGGCTTAATCGCAGCGCGATGATTCGCGCTTCCGGGCGGCGGCGCAAGACCTGCCGCCGCCACGGATCTTAAGCGCGATCAGGCCTGAACGCCGTCGACATACCAGTCCATCTTGGAGAGGATCTCGTCGGAGGCCTTCTCGCCGGCCTTGACCCGGACTTCGCCCTTCTGGTCCTTGAGCTCGCCGGTGAAGGGGTGGAGCGTGCCGGCCACGATGCCCTTCTGGACCTCTTCGGCGGCAGCGCGCGCAGCCGGCGTCACCGCGTCGTTGAAAGGCGCGAGCTTGACGAAGCCGTCCTTGATCCCGCCCCAGACGTCGCCGGACTTCCAGCTGCCGTCCATCACTTCCTTGACGCGCTTGATGTAGTAGCCGGACCAGTCGTCGACGATGGCCGAGAGATGGGCCTTGGGCGCGAAGGCCTTCATGTCGGACGCCTGGCCGAAGGCGAAGACGCCGCGCTGCTCGGCCGCCTGGAGCGGTGCCGCGGAGTCGGTGTGCTGGGTGATCATGTCGGCGCCCTGGTCGATCAGCGCCTTGGCGGCGTCGGCTTCCTTGGCCGGATCGTACCAGGTCGAGGCCCAGACGACCTTGGTCTTGAAGTTCGGATTCACCTTCCGCGCAGCGAGATGGAAGGCGTTGATGCCCATCACCACCTCGGGGATCGGGAAGGAGGCGACATAGCCCGCCTGGCCCGACTTCGACATATGGCCGGCGATGGTGCCGATCACGGCGCGGCCTTCATAGAACCGGGCATTGTAGGTCGCGACGTTCTCGGCGCGCTGGTAGCCGGTGGCGTGCTCGAACTTCACTTTCGGGAACTGCTTCGCGACCTGGATGGTCGGGTTCATGAAGCCGAAGGAGGTGGTGAAGATCAGCTGGTTGCCGGCCTGGGCGAGCTGGCGGATGGCGCGCGCGGCGTCCGGCCCCTCGGCGACGTTCTCGAGGAAGCTGGTCTTGATCTTGCTGCCGAATTCCTTCTCGAGCGCGAGACGGCCCTGGTCATGCGTCCAGCTCCAGCCATGGTCGCCGATCGGCCCTACATAGATGAAGCCGACGCCGAGCGGGGCCTGCGCCTGCGCGCCACGGCCGACGAGCGGCAGTGTCGAGGCGGCGGCCGCACCGAAGGTCAGCCGGCGGCGGGTGATGATGCTGGTCATGATCAACTCCTGTTGTTCGGTTCGGCCGTTACGTCGCCGAGAAGGGCTTGCCGAGGCAGGCCGGTGCGTCGAGCCGGCCGGTCCTTCGTCCTATCGACATCATGGTCAGAACCGCAATCGTCGCAAGGTAGGGGGTCATCGCCAGCACCTCCGGCGCCAGCCAGTTCACACCCGCCGCCTTGGCCTGCAGCTCCAGCGTCATCACCGCACCGAAGAGATAGGCGCCGATCAGCAGCCGGCCCGGCTTCCAGGCCGAGAAGACCACGAGCGCCAGGGCGATCCAGCCCCGGCCGGCGGTGAGCCTGTCCGCCCACATCGGTGTCAGCGCCAGCGAGAAATAAGCTCCTCCGAGCCCCGCCAGCGCTCCGCCGAAGGCGACGGCCGCATAGCGGATGGCGATGACCGGATAGCCGATGGCATGCGCGGACGCATCGTTTTCGCCGACCGCTCGCAGGATCAGCCCAGCCCGCGTCCGCCGCAGGAACCAGCCGACGCCGATGACGAGCGCGAGCGAGAGATAGACGAGGATGTCGTGCCCGAAGATGACGCGCAGCCAAGGGTGTTCTGACAGGGCAGCCGGGAAAACGGGCCCGAGCCGCGGAACGGTGCGCCCGACGAAGCCCGCGCCGATGAGCGAGGAGGCGCCGATGCCGAAGATCGTCAGCGCGAGCCCCGTCGCCACCTGGTTGGCGTTCAGCGAAAGCGCCAGCACGGCGAAGATCATCGCGGCCGCGACACCGGCCAGAAGGGCGGCTGCGAGGCCGAGCGTCGTGCTGCCGCTGGAGAAGGCGACCGCGAAGCCCGCGACCGCGCCGCAGAGCATCATGCCCTCGACGCCGAGATTGAGGACGCCGGCCTTCTCGGCGACAAGCTCGCCCAGCGCCGCGAGCAGGATCGGCGTCGACGCCGCGACCAGCGTCATCAGGATCGAGACGAGGATGGCGGTGGTCATGCGGCCCTCCGCTTCCAGCCGATCTTCCAGCGCACCAGCACGTCGGTCGCCAGCAGCATGAACAGCAGCAGCGCCTGAAACAGGCCGGTCGCCGCCTGCGGCAGCCTCACCGTCGATTGCGCGATCTCGCCGCCGACATAGGTGGCCGCCAGCACGATGCCGCCGAAGACGATGCCGAGCGGGTGCAGCCGCCCGAGGAAGGCGACGATGATCGCGGTGAAGCCGTAGCCGACCGGGAATTGCGGCGTGAGCTGTCCGAAGGGGCCGGCGGCCTCGAACAGCCCGGCAAGCCCGGCGAGCGCTCCGCTGAGCAGAAGCGTCGCCCAGGTGGTGCGCCCGGCGCTGAAGCCGCCATGGCGCGCGGCGGCCGGCGCGAGCCCGACGACCTTCACGGCAAAGCCCGCCGTGGTCTTCTCCATCGTGAACCAGGCGACGACCGCGAGCAGCAGCGCGACCGGAATACCGAGATGGACGAGCGAACCCTCAAGCACGGTCGGCAGCGTCTGGTCGGCCGTGAACATGCGGGTCTGCGGGAAGTTGAAGCCGTCCGGATCCTTCCAGGGGCCGCGCACGAGGTAATAGAGGCACTGCACGGCGACATAGGTCAGCATAAGGCTGGTCAGGATCTCGCTGACCTGCAGCTTCACGCGCAGGAAGGCGGGGATCGCCGCCCAGGCCATGCCGCCGAGAACACCGGCCAGCGCCATGGCTGGCAGGATCCACCAGCCGGTCATCTCGTAGGTCAGCAGCGCGACGCCGGTGCCGGCGACCGCGCCCATGATGTACTGCCCCTCGGCGCCGATATTCCAGACATTGGCTCGGAAGCCGATGGCGAGACCGAGCGCGATCATGACCAGCGGCGCAGCCTTCACGCCGATATCGGCCCAGCGCTGCGGCTCGAGGAAGGGCGTCAGGAAGATGCTCTCGACCGCGTGAAAGCCGTCATAGCCCATGGCCGTGAAGACGATCATGCCGAGCAGCATGGTCAGAGCGATCGCGATCAGCGGGCTCACCCAGAGCATGGCGGTGCTCGGCTCGCGACGGCGGCGCCATTCAAGCATGGGTCGCCGCCTCCGCGCCGTGGATGCCGCCCATCATCAGGCCGATCTCGTCGATGCCGAGGCTTGCGACGGGGCGCGGCTCGGATAGCCGCCCCTCATTGATGACGCTGAGCCGGTCGGCGAGTTCCAGCAACTCGTCGAGATCCTGCGAGATCACCACGACAGCCGAGCCCTTGGCGGCGAGGTCGACGAGCTCCTGCCGGATCGCGGCGGCGGCTCCTGCGTCGACGCCCCAGGTCGGCTGCGAGACGACGAGCACGGCCGGCTGCTGGCCGATCTCGCGGCCCATGATGAATTTCTGCAGGTTTCCGCCGGAAAGCGAGCGGGCGAGCGCGCCGTTGCCGGTGGTACGCACGTCAAAGAGCTTGATGACGCTGTCGGCGAAGCGCTTGACGCTGCCACGGCTGATCCAGCCATGCGGCGCGAGCGGCACGCGATGGCGCGCGGTCAGCAGGCCGTTGTCGGCCAGCGAGAAGTCCGGCACGGCGGCATGGCCGTTGCGTTCCTCGGGCACGCAGGCGAGCCCCGCAGCCCGGCGCGTCCCCGCGCCTTCCAGGCCGATCGGCTTCCCGTCGAGCCGGATCGTTTCGGCCTGCATTGCCAGCCGCTCGCCGGAAAGCGCTGTCAGAAGTTCCGCCTGCCCGTTGCCGGCGACGCCGGCGATGCCGAGAATTTCGCCCGCCCGGGCCTCGAAGGAGACATCCTCCAGATCGACGCCGAAGGGCGGCTCGCCCGCCAGCGAAAGCCCGCTCACGCCGAGCCGAACATCGCCGGCGCTGCCGGATTTGCCATGCTCGACCTTGCGCAGCTCCGCGCCGATCATCAGCTCGGCCATGCGCTTGGTCGTCTCGGCCTTGGGATCGCAGGTCGCGACGACGTGGCCGCCGCGCAGGATCGTGGCGCTGTCGCAGAGCGCTTTGATCTCGTGCAGCTTGTGCGAAATGTAGAGGATCGAGCAGCCCTCAGCCGCGATCTGGCGCAGCGTCGCGAACAGCCGCTCGACCTCCTGCGGGGTCAGCACCGAGGTCGGCTCGTCCATGATGAGGAGCTTCGGCTTCTGCAGCAGACACCGCACGATCTCGATGCGCTGGCGCTCGCCGACGGAGAGGGTGTGCACCTCGCGCTCCGGATCGAGCGGCAGCGAATAGGATTCGAGGATCGCCGCGACCTTGGCCTTCAGCGCCTCGCGGTCCACCGCCTCGTCGAGTCCGAGCGCGATGTTCTCGATCACCGTCATCGCGTCGAACAGCGAGAAATGCTGGAAGACCATCCCGATGCCGAGCTTGCGCGCAGCCTTTGGCGACGGGATCGCGACGGGTGCGCCGTTCCACGAGATCGTGCCCTCGTCGGCCTGCTGCACGCCGTAGATAATCTTTACGAGGGTGGATTTGCCGGCGCCGTTCTCGCCGAGCAGCGCGTGAATTTCGCCCGGCGCGACGCTGAGGCTGATGTCCTCATTCGCCTTCACGCCCGGGAAGCTCTTGGAGATATGGTCAAGTGCCAGCCGCGGCGGCACGGTCTGCTCACGCGGCTGATTCATGTCTTGCCCGTCTGCCTTTCGCTGTCTGTCGCTTGCCAAGCAAGCAACGCACCAGCTCGGCTGCCGTCAAGGCCGCGATCACCTCCGGCCGCTTGTCGTCCACATCCTCGGCCCCGATCGGGCAGGTGAGGCGGGCGAGCGTCTCGCGCCGTCCGCCTGCGCGCAGGAAGCTCGCCTCGAAGCGGGCGCGTTTGGTGGCAGAGCCGATCATCCCGACATAGGCCGCATCGCCCCGGCTCAGCGCGGCCTCTGTCAGCCTGTAATCCAGCGCATGGCTGTGCGAGAGCACGACGAAGGCGGCGGCCTCAGGCGCGTTGGAGACCGCATCCACGGGATCGGCCATGCGGATGCAGGTGACGGCGGCCGGCAGCCCGCTCATCACGTCGTCGCGGTCGTCGATCAGCGAGACGGCGAAGGGCAGGGGCGCCAGCGCCTTCGCCAGCGCCCGGCCGGTATGGCCCGCGCCGAAGATCAGCACCGGCGGCCGCGCCATCGTCTCCGCCTTTTCGCGGGCCGCGATCAGCGCGATCTCGGCTGCGGTCGCGTGGCTCAGCGAGACCCGCACCCGCCCGCCGCAGCACTGGCCCATCTGCGGCCCCAGCGGAATGTCGAGGCGCTGGTCGGCGGCGCCGGTTGCGAGCATCTGCCGGGCAAAGTCGATGCAATGGAATTCGAGCTGCCCGCCGCCGATAGTGCCGGCGATGGCATGGGCGCCGACGGCCATCGTCGCGCCGGCTTCGCGCGGCGTCGAACCCTCGGCGGATTCGATCCGCACCAGCACGATGTCTTCGCGGCGATGCACGGCGAGGAAGGTGGAGAGGCTCATGATGCGACCTCTGCCCTAACGCGCTCCACCGCGTCCAGCACCCGCTCGGGCGTGGCCGGCGCATCGAGGCGTGGGCAGACCCGGTAATCCCCCACGCTTGCCACGGCATCCGACAGCGCGTGCAGCACTGAGATCGCCAGCATCAGCGGCGGTTCGCCCACCGCCTTGGAGCGGTGGATCGTCGGCTCGCGGTTGGGGGCGTTCTCCAGCAACGCGACATTGAAGATGCGCGGCCGATCCGAGGCGACGGGGATCTTGTAGGTCGAGGGCGCATGGGTCCAGAGCCGCCCCTTCCTGTCCCAGACCAGTTCCTCCGTCGTCAGCCAGCCCATGCCCTGCACGAAGCCACCCTCGATCTGCCCCTTGTCGATGGCCGGATTCAGCGACTGGCCGCAATCGTGGAGGATGTCGACGCGCTCGACCTTGTATTCGCCGGTCAGCGTGTCGATGGCCACCTCGGCAGCCGCCGCGCCATAGGCGAAATAGTAGAACGGATGGCCCCGCCCGGCCTTGCGGTCCCAATGGATCTTCGGCGTCGCGTAGAAGCCCGTCGCCGAAAGCTGGATGCGCGCCATATAGGCCGCCTGAACCAGCTCGCGGAACGCTATCTCGCGCGCCCCGATCCGGACCCGGCCGGGCAGGAAGGCGATGTCCTCCGGCCGTTCCTGCCAGTGCTTCGCGGCGAACTCCGTCAGCCGTTTCTTGATCGTCTCGCAGGCGTCGAGCGCGGCCATGCCGTTGAGATCGGAGCCCGAGGAGGCGGCGGTAGCGGAGGTGTTCGGCACCTTGCCGGTGGTCGTCGCGGTGATCTTGACCTGTTCGAGCCCGATGCCGAAGGCCTGCGCCACCACCTGCGCCACCTTGATGTAGAGCCCCTGGCCCATCTCGGTGCCGCCATGGTTCAGCGCGACCGTTCCGTCCGTGTAGACATGGACGAGCGCGCCCGCTTGGTTGAACCAGGTCGCGGTGAAGGAGATGCCGAACTTCACCGGCGTCAGAGCGATCCCGCGCTTGACGATGGCAGTCTTCGCATTCGCCGCGCGGATGGCTGCCCGCCGTGCCTGATAGTCGCAACGTCGCTCAAGCTCGGCGATGACGTCGCCAGCGATATTGTCCTCGACTGTCTGGTGATAGGGCGTGACGTCGCGACCGGCCTCGCCATAGAGGTTGCGCTTGCGCACCTCCAGCGGATCGAGCCCGATGGCGTAGGCGACTTCCTCGATGAAGCGTTCCGCGCCGACCATGCCCTGCGGCCCGCCGAAGCCACGGAAGGCGGTGTTCGAGCAGGTGTTGGTGAAGAGCGGTTCGGAACGGGCGCGCACCGCCGGGTAGAAATAGCAATTGTCCATGTGGAACAGCGCGCGATCGGTCACCGGGCCGGAGAGATCGGCGTTCCAGCCGCAGCGCGCCGCATAGGTGGCATCGACCGCATGGATGCGGCCGTTAGCATCGAAGCCGATCTCGTAGTCGCAGACGAAATCGTGGCGCTTTCCCGTGATCGCCATGTCGTCGTCGCGATCGGGCCGGAGCTTCACTGGCCGCTTCAGCTTGCGGGCCGCGATGGCGGCGACGCAGGCGAAGAGATTGGCCTGCGTCTCCTTGCCGCCGAAGCCGCCGCCCATGCGCCGGACCTCGATCGTCACCGCATGGGAGCCGACGCCGAGCACGGCGGAGACCATGTGCTGCACCTCGCTCGGATGCTGGGTCGAGACGAAGACATGCATGTCCTCGTCCTCTCCCGGCACGGCGAGCGCAATCTGGCTTTCGAGGTAGAAATGCTCCTGCCCGCCGATCGCCATTGAGCCCTTGAGCCGGCGCGGGCTCGCCGCCAACGCTCCGGCGACATCACCCCGTTCCAGCTTCAGCGGGTCGGTAACGAGCGCGCCGCCCGCTGCCCGCGCCGCCACGATGTCGATCACCGGCGCGTCCTCGGCATAGTCCGCCCTGGCGAGCGCCGCGGCATGGCGCGCCTGCTCGCGCGTCTCGGCGATCACTGCGAAGAGCGGCTGGCCGTGGAACAGGATGCGGTCCGTGGCGAAAAGCGGCTCGTCATGCCGATGCGTCGAGGAGATGTCGTTGACGCCGGGAATGTCCTCCGCCGTCAGCACCGCGACGACGCCGGGCGCGGCGCGGACAGGGGCGAGATCGAGCGAGAGCAGACGGCCATGCGCGATGGTGCTCAGGCCCAGATAGGCGTCGAGCAGCCCTTCGGGCGCGGCGATGTCGTCGATATAGACCGCTTCGCCGGCGACATGCTTGGCCGCGGAATCATGCGCAAGCGAGCCGCCGACCGGGCCGGTTTCCGTGATGATGTCGAGCTTGCGGCGCGCGTCAGCCATGAGTGGCCTCCGCCAGCAATCCGGCAACGCGGGTTTGCGTTTGCGGCTCACTCGTCTCGATCAGGAAACGGTGCAGCAGGTTGCCGGCGATCCTCAGACGATACTGCGCCGAGGCGCGCATGTCGTCGAGCGGCGTGAAGTCGCGGGGCAGGGCGGCGATGGCAGCTGCGACCGCCGCCTCGCCCCAGGGCTGGCCGACGAGGGCGGCTTCCGCGGCCATGGCCCGCTTCGGGATGCCCGCCATGCCGCCATAGGCGAGCCGCGCCTCGCTGACGATCCCGTCGGCGAGCCGCAGCCGGAAGGCGCCGCAGACGGCGGAGATATCCTCGTCGAAGCGCTTCGACACCTTCGAGACATGGAACAGGGCGCCGTCAGGCAGCTTCGGCACCAGCACAGCCTCGACGAACTCGCCCGGCCGTCGATCCTGCTTGCGATATTCGATAAAGAAGCTTTCGAGCGGGATGGCGCGGCGGATCAGTTTTTCCGAGCCCTCATCCTGAGGAGCGGGCGACGCCCGCGTCTCGAAGGATGCTCCAGAGTTCGCTGGAACATCCTTCGAGACGCCGCTGCGCGGCTCCTCAGGATGAGGGCTGGAGACAAGCACCAGCGTCGCATCGAGCGCGATCAGGGCCGGCGGCAGGTCCCCGATCGGCGAGCCGTTGGCGATGTTGCCGCCGATCGTGCCGGCATTGCGCACCTGCTCGCCGCCGAAGCGGCGCATCAGCTCATCGAGCTGCGGAGAAAGCCCGGCCAGCGCTGAACGGACATCCGCATGCGTTGCCATGGCGCCGAAGCGGAGGTGGTCGCCCTCGTCGCTGATCGTGCGCAGCGCCTCGATCCGCCCGAGATAGATGACCGGGTCGAGCCGCTTCATCGCCTTGGTGACCCAGAGCCCGACATCGGTCGCGCCAGCGACCAGTGTCGCCTGCGGATGGGCAGCGTTCAGCTCGGCCAGCGCGGAGCGTGTCGCGGGGGCGTAGAAGCGGCGGCCCTGGCCTTCGAGAGCCAATGTCTCGCGATCCCGCAAGGCGGCGAGCTTTGCTGCCGTCGCCTCGCGCCGCTGCATGATCGGGTCAGCCTCGCGCGGCGCGATCTCGTCCATGCGCTGGCCTGCGGCGATGATCGGCTCGTAGCCGGTGCAGCGGCAGAGATTGCCCGCGAGCGCGTCCTCGATCCGCCCGATGGAGGGCTCGGCCTCGTTCAATCGCAGCGCGAGAAGCGACATCACGAAGCCCGGCGTGCAGAACCCGCATTGCGAGCCGTGGCAATCCACCATCGCCTGCTGGACCGGATGCAGGCCGCCATCTTCGCTCTTCAGATGCTCGACGGTGAGAAGCTGGCAGCCGTCCAGCGTCGGCAGGAAGCGGATGCAGGCGTTGATCGACTCGTAGCGCAGCCGGCCCTGGTCGAGTCGGCCGACAACCACGGTGCAGGCGCCGCAATCGCCCTCGGCGCAGCCTTCCTTGCTGCCCGTCATCCGCCGTTCAAGGCGCAGCCAGTCGAGCACTGTCAGTGTCGGATCACAGGCGTCGATCTCGACCGGCTCGTCGCCGAGGAGGAAGCGCAGCGTCTTACGCATCCCGCTCGCTCCACTCGCGTCGTCTTCTCATGCTCTCAGATTAGGCACGATCTACGCTTGGCCGGAAGCTTTGATTTGGTGCAGATGTGATCGGGAATTGGGCCGGAGCCGCCGATCGTGACAGCATCCACCGCCATTCGCGCCCTGCGCGGCCGCCTGCTCTGGTTCACGGCCGATCCGCATGATGCGGGCGAGGGCGCGCATCGCTTCGTCGAGGATGGTCTGCTCGTCATCGAAGGCGGGTTGGTGAAGGCGGCGGGCGAAGCGAAAACCCTGCTGCCGACGCTGCCGGCCGATGCCGAGATCCTCGACCATCGCCCGCATCTGATCATGCCGGGCTTCATCGACGCCCATATCCACATGCCGCAAACCCAGGTGGTCGCCTCCTATGGGGCGCAGCTCATCGAGTGGCTGAACAAATACACCTTCGTCGAGGAGCAGAAGCTCGGCCAGCAGGGCCATGCCGAGAAGCTCTCGCGCTTCTTCCTCGACGAGCTTCTGGCGAGCGGCACCACGACGGCCGCCGTCTATTGCTCGGTCCATCCGCAATCGGCGGAAGCCTTCTTCGCGGAGTCCGAGCGCCGCAACACCCGCATGATCGCGGGCAAGGTGATGATGGACCGCAACGCGCCCGAGGCGCTGACCGACACGGCTGAAAGCAGCTATCGCGACTCGAAGGAGCTGATTGCCCGCTGGCACGGCAAGGGCCGGCAGCTCTACGCCATCACCCCGCGCTTCGCCCTGACCTCGACGCCGGAGCAGCTCGCGGCCGCCGGCCGCCTCGCCGCCGAGCACCCGGACTGCCACGTCCAGACCCATATCAACGAGAACCGCGCCGAGATCGCCTTCGCCCGCGAGCTTTATCCTGAGGCTGCGGATTACGCCCACATCTACGCGCGTTACGGGCTCCTGGGGCCCAAGAGCCTGATGGGCCACAGCATCCACATGCTCCACAACGAGTGGCGCGCCTTCGCCGAGGCCGGCGCGGTCGCCGTGTTCTGTCCGACCTCGAACCTCTTCCTCGGTTCAGGCCTGTTTGACTGGGCTCATGCGCGGCAGCGGGGCGTCAAGGTCGCCGTCGCCACCGATATCGGCGGCGGCACCTCCTATTCGATGCTGCGGACCATGGCCGAGGCCTACAAGGTGCTGCAACTCCAGGGGCAATCGCTCCCGGCCTTTTCAGCGCTGCATGCGATCACGCTCGGCAATGCGGTGGCGCTCGGCCTCGACCACCTGATCGGCTCCTTCGAGCCAGGCCGCGAGGCGGATGCGGTGGTGCTCGACACGGGCGCGACGCGAGCGATGGCGCACCGGCTGGAGACGGCGCGCGATCTGGCGGAGGAGCTTTTCGTTCTCGTCACACTCGGCGACGAGCGCAATGTCGTTGCGACCTATGTGATGGGACAATTGGCTGGGGGCTCGTAATTCTCGGGCGGCGCATAGCGCTGACCCGAGAATCTCTGGACGAGAAAGCTCGTTTCCGAGATGGCCAGGTCGAGCCCGGCCATGACGGCAGCTTTCCCAGCTTAGCCCAGCACGCCGCCCTTGCGGGCGTAGTCAATGTAGATCTCGCGCAGGCGCAGCGCCGTTGGGCCGGGCGCGCCGTTGTGGATCGTGTGGCCGTCGATCGTCGTCACGGGCATGACGAGGCTCGTCGCGGAGGTGATGAAGGCTTCCTCGGCCTCGAGCGCCTCCTCCAGCGTGAATTCCCGCTCCTCGAAGCCGAAGCCGGATTCCGAGAGATAGGCCAGCACCGCCTTGCGGGTGATGCCAGGCAGCACCTTGTTAGAGAGCGGGCGCGAGATCAGCGTCTTGTTCTTGACGATCCAGGCCGTCGAGGACGCGCCTTCGGTCACCACGCCGTCCTCGGTCAGCCAGGCTTCCTGTGCGCCGCTTTCCAGCGCGAACTGCTTGGCGAGGACGGGGGCGAGCAGGTTGACGCTCTTGATGTCGCGGCGGGCCCAGCGCAGGTCCGGCGTCGAGACGACCTTGATCCCGGTCTTCGCGGCAGGCGCATTCACGAAGTTGCGGGCCTGGGTGAACATCACCAGCGTGGGCGCGACATCCTTCGGGAAGGGGAAGTCGCGATCGGCTGCGCCGCGCGAGACCTGCAGGTAGATGCCGCCTTCATCGAGGCTGTTGCGCTTGATCAGCTCCTCGTGGATCGCGACCAGATCGGCCTTGGACCAGGGGAGGGCAAGGCGGATTTCGCCGCAGGAGCGTTCGAGGCGGGCCAGATGCGCCTCGCAATCGACCAGCTTGCCGCCGATTACGGCCGAGACCTCGTAGATGCCGTCACCGAAGATGAAGCCGCGGTCGAACACGGAAATCTTCGCCTCCTCCTCGGGGAGATAGGCGCCATTGACATAGACGATACGGCTCATCGCGGGACTCGGGCTCTCGTGAGAAGGAAGCAGTCCTTCCTAGCGAAGCTTGGCCGCGGTTGCGAGTGCCGGGGCGGGAAAACGGCCCGGCGTCAGGCGCAGGACCGGTCTTAGGGCTTCAGGCTCAGGAACCGCGTCGGGATGGCGCCGCGCAGGTTCTGCTCGAAGCCGGCGAGCTTCGGCGAGACGAGGTTCTTGGTCGAGTAGTGCAGCACTGGGATCCAGGGTTCTTCGGTGATGACGATGCTGTCGGCCTCGCGCAGGATCGCGGCACGCTTGGCGATGTCGAGCTCATCGGCCGCGAGCTTCATCAGCGCGTCGAACTGGGGGTTCGCGTACTTGCCGATGTTGAAGCCGGCATTGTCGCTCTCGAACAGGAAGAGAAAGTTCTGCGGGTCGGAATAATCGCCGATCCAGCCATAGCGGGCGACGTCGAAATCCCCGCCCTCCCGCAGATAGGCGAAATGCGTGCGGAAGTCGGTCTCGACGAAGCGGGTCTCGATGCCGATGCCGCGCCACTGCTCGGCGATGGCTTGCGCCGTGTTGCGGTTGTTGTCGGTCGTGTTGAAGCGGAACTCGATCTGCAGCGGAATGCCGTTGCCGAAGCCGGCCGCGGCCAGCAGGCGCCGGGCCTCCTCCTCGCGCTCCAGCAGGGAGCGGTGGCGGAAGTCGAGTTCGGCGCGCTCGCCGTAATTGCCGATATGGGGCGGGATCACACCATAGGCCGGCAGCATCGTGCCGCCCCAGACCCGGTCCGCGATGAACTCGCGGTCGATCTGCAGCGACAGCGCCCGGCGCACGCGCGGATCGTCGAAGGGCGCCTTGGCCGAGTTGATGATCAGGAAATAGGTCGCGAGATAGGGCCCGATCCGCACCTGCTCGCCGAGCTTCGCGCGCAGCTGCTTGAACTGGTCGGCCGGGATGTCGGTGGTGAGATGGAGTTCCCCCGCCTGGAAGCGCCGCGCGGCCGCGACGAGGTCGGCGGCCGGGTAGAACACCACGGTGTCGATCTTCACATGGGCCGCGTCGTGGAAATGCGGGTTCCGGTCGAGCCGGATATGCGAGTTCGGCGCGAACTCCTTCAGCATGTAGGCGCCGTTGGTGATCCAGTTCTCAGGGCGCCCCGGCTCCTGCGACGCGCGGGCGATGCTGGCGGGGTGGACCGGCAGCGCGCTCTGATGGGTCAGCAGTTCGAGCAGATAGGGCGTCGGCCGCTCCAGCGCGATCTCCAGCGTCTGCTCGTCGGGCGCGCTGACGCCGAGCTCTTCGAGCGACGAGCCCGACACCGCCTTGTGGATCGCCTCCGCATTGCGGATCGGGAAGAGCAGGTTGGCGTATTTCGCACCGGTCTCCGGATTGACGATCCGCCGGAAGGAATAGACAAAATCCGAGGCCTTGAACGGCTCGCCATTGGACCATTTGGCATTGGCGCGCAGCTTGAATTGCCAGAGCTTGCCGTCCGGACTCATCGTCCAGCTTTCGGCGACGCCGGGGACGACCTCACCCCTCATGTTGTGGATCACGAGGCCTTCGCGCAGGTCGCGCAGCAGATGGGCTTCGGCGACGGTCGAGGTGCGATGCGGATCGAGCGTGTCCGGGTCGCCGTCATTGCCGCGGTGGAAGATGATCTTGCCCTGCGCAGAGGCGGAGCGAACGGCGGCCAGCATGGCCGCGAGGGTTGCGGGCAAATGGCGGCGCGTGACGTCGAACATGACGGCTTCCCCCTTCGGGCCGGGCCGTCGCGAGCGATGCCCGACTGGAAGGGAGTAGAAACCTTCCGCTTGAGTCTGCCAAGCGGGAAAACGACCTGCGCCTAGGGCGCGCCGGCGCGATCGTTGTCGAAAGCGATGATGCAGTCCTTGGCCTTCTTGCCGCATTCGGTCAGCGCGTTCTTGCGGGCCGTTTCGAGATCCTTCGCGCCGAAGCGATAGGTGAAGCTCTTGCCCGTCCGGCTCACCGCCATGGCCTTTTCGCCGGGCGCGCTGAAATAGCCCTCGAAGACGTTTGAACGGCCGGAGAGGCCGAGGCGCTCGAATTCAGATTGCGGCCGCCCGACCGGAAGTGTCGGCAGCTTCAGGGCCCGCAGCGAGGCGTCCATCTCGCGCAGCCAGACGAAGCGCGCCCGGTTGTTCTGCATGACCGCATGGCCGCGCGGCTCGACCTTCGGCAGCGCGATGAGGCGGACATCACCACCGCGGTCGAGCGCCGCGGCTCGCATGCGGTCGACAAGGGCCGGCGGGAACAGCTCGTCATTCTCGGCGTAGACCCAGAGCTGCGGCAACGTATCCTTCCAGGGCCAATGGCGGACGGTCGCCACCAGCGCGTCCTGGCCTTTCTCGACGCAATCGCCGAGATCAAGGCCCCCGGCCAGGTTGACGACGGCCTTCAGGCCGGCCGGCTTGCGCTGGGCGAGCGCCATGAGCGCAGCGCCGCCTGCGGATTCGCCGAGAGCGATGATGCGATTGCCATCGACATCGGGCCGCTCCGTGAGCGTCTTGAGCGCGGCCTCGAGTTCCGTCGCATCCCTCTCGAAGCGCTGGACCATGTCGGGCCGGCTGCAGCTGGCGCCCTCCGACGAGAACGGGCCGTCCGATTGCCCGAAGCCGCGCCGGACAACGACCGCGGCGATCCAGCCGCGGCGGGCGAGATCGCGCGCGATGCCGGCATAGCTGGCGCTGCGCAGGTCGCTCATCCGCGTATTGCTGGGGGCCTTGCCATGCGTGATCAGCGCAAGCGGCAGGCGGCCGGCAGCGTTCTCGGGCCGGACGATCAGCGCTTCGAGACGCACCGGACGCCCGTCGATCTGGACGCGCAGAAAGCCCGGTTCCTCGCGGAGCGGTTCCTGCGCACGCGCTCCCGCCGTGGCCAGGCTGAGCCCGACGATGAGAGCAGCCAGGGCGCGCAGCAGGATCGTCATGGCGTCAACCCGCGGCCGCGGCGCTTTCCTGCGCCTCGACCACCGCCACCGCCGTCATATTGACGACGCCGCGCGCCGTCACCGAGCCGGTGAGGATATGGGCGGGCTTCGCCGCGCCGATCAGGATCGGCCCGACGGGCAGGGCATCGGCAAGCACCTTAGCGAACTGGTAGGCGATGTTGGCGGCGTCGAGATTGGGGAAGATCAGGACATTCGCCACGTCCTTCAGGGTGGAGGAGGGCAGGACGCGCTCGCGGGTCAGCGGCAGCATCGCCGTATCGGCCTCCATCTCGCCGTCGCATTCGAGCTGCGGCGCGCGTTCGCGGATCAGCGACAGCGCCTTGCGCATCTTCAGCGAGGTCGGGGTGTCCGCCGCGCCGAAATCCGAATGCGAGAGCAGGGCGACCTTGGGCGTCAGGCCGAAGCGCTCGACATGGTTCGCTGTCAGCAGCGTCATGTCGGCGATCTCCTCCGCCGTGGGATCGTGCTTCACATGCGTGTCGGAGAGGAAGAATGCGCCCTTGTTGGTGATGATGAGCGTCATCGCCGCGAGGTCGCAGACGCCCGGCGCCAGCCCGATGATGTCCCGGATGAGCCTGAGCTTCGACATGAAGCGCCCTTCGAGGCCCGCGATCATCGCATCGGCCTCGCCGCGCGCCACGGCCAGCGCCGCGATCACGGTGTTGTTGGTGCGCACGAGTGCGCGCGCCGCCTCGGGCGTGATGCCGCGACGGCCGGCGATGTCGAGATAGGTCTGGACATAGTCGCGATAGCGCGGATCGTCCTCGGGATTGACCACCTGGAAGTCGATGCCGGGCTTCAGCGACAGGCCGAAGCGCTCGATGCGGGTCTCGATCACGCTCGGGCGGCCGATCAGAATCGGGATAGCGAGCCCTTCCTCCAGCGCGACCTGCGCCGCGCGCAGCACGCGCTCATCCTCGCCCTCGGCATAGATCACGCGCTTGGGGTTGGCCTTGGCCTTCTGGAACAGCGGCTTCATCAGGAAGCCGGAACGGAAGACGAAGCGCGAGAGCTGCTCGCGATAGGCCTCGACGTCGATCAGGGGCTTCCTGGCCACGCCGGTCGCCATGGCCGCCTCGGCGACCGCCGGCGCGATGCGCATGATCAGGCGCGGGTCGAACGGGTTGGGGATCAGCGAGTTCGCGCCGAAGGTCGAGGCCTCGCCGCCATAGGCGCGCGCCGCGACATCGGAGGTGGCCTCGCGGGCGAGCGAGGCGATGGCGCGCACGGCCGCGAGCTTCATTGCCTCGTTGATCGTCGTCGCCTGCACGTCGAGCGCGCCGCGGAAGATGTAGGGGAAGCAGAGGACGTTGTTGACCTGGTTCGGATAGTCCGAGCGGCCGGTGCAGATCATCGCGTCCGGCCGCGCCGCCAGCGCATCCTCGGGCGTGATCTCGGGGTTGGGGTTGGCCAGCGCCAGGATCAACGGCTTCGGGCCCATGCGCTTGGCCATCTCTGGCTTCAGCACGCCAGAGGCCGAGAGGCCGAGGAAGACGTCGGCATCGCCGATGACGTCGGACAGCGTGCGGGCGTCCGTCTCCTGCGCATAGACCTCCTTCCAGCGGTCCATCAGCGTGTTGCGGCCCTTGTAGACCACGCCGTCGATGTCGCTGACGAAGATGTTCTTGCGCTGCGCGCCGAGCTCGACCAGCAGGTTGAGGCAGGCCAGCGCCGCCGCGCCCGCGCCGGAGACCACGATCTTGACGTCGGCGATCTTCTTGCCCGCGAGGTCGAGCCCGTTGAGGATCGCAGCGCCGACGATGATCGCCGTACCGTGCTGGTCGTCATGGAAGACCGGGATCTTCATCCGGGCCTTGAGCTGCTCCTCGATCTCGAAGCATTCCGGGCCCTTGATGTCTTCGAGGTTGATGCCGCCGAAGGTCGGCTCCAGCGCGGCGACCACATCGACGAACTTCTCGATGTTCTTCTGCTCGACCTCGATATCGAAGCAGTCGATGCCGGCGAATTTCTTGAAGAGGACGGCCTTGCCCTCCATCACCGGCTTGGAGGCCAGAGGGCCGATGTCGCCGAGGCCGAGCACCGCCGTGCCGTTGGTGACGACGGCGACGAGGTTCTGGCGGGAGGTGAGCTCGGCCGCTTCCGCGGGGTCGTCGACGATCGCCTCGCAGGCGGCGGCGACGCCGGGCGAATAGGCGAGCGCGAGGTCGCGCTGGTTGCCGAGCGGCTTGGTCGCCTGGATCTCGAGCTTACCGGGCCGGGGCTGGCGATGATAGACGAGTGCGCCCGAGCGCAGATCGTTCGAGAGAGTGCTTTTCATCTATGGCGACCCCAGCATCTGGAGCAGGGGAGGTCGCGCGGAAACGCGGCGGCGTCAAGCCTTGGAATGTCCCTAATCAGCCAGCCGTCCTGTGTACGGGTGGCTGCGATTGGATTGAAACGATTGAAATTGAATCGATCTCTGAAGCGCTTGAATCGACGTCTCAGCTGACGCCGCCAAGCGATTCATTCGATTCGGGATTTCCTCACGTAGGCGGCCTGACGCGTTCAGAACGCCTTGAAGGTGATGATCGTATGGGTGTCGGCGATCTCGGGGATCGACTGCACCTTCTGGGCGACGAAATGGCCGATATCGACATCGGCCGCGACGTGGAATTTCGCCAGGATGTCGTAATTGCCGGCGGTCGAGTAGATCTCGGAGGCGATCTCGCGATCGGCCAGTTCGCTGGCGACCTCGTAGGTCTTGCCGAGCTTGCATTTGATCTCGACGAAGAAGGTCTGCATCGCGCGCTCCGAAACTCTGATGCGGTCTGGATAGAATCTCCTGCGCCGTCAGATCAAGCTCCGGCTAGCGCGGCAATGCGCTTCGTCATCGCATTCTCGGGATCGGTCAGCCCGGAGATGACGGTGAAATGGTTCGCGTCCGGGATCTCTTCATAGCGCGTCGTCACGCCTTCGAGGCCCCAGACATCCACGAGACGGCGGCTCTGCTTGAGATATTCCGCGCTCTCGGCTCCGCCGACGACCGCGTCCATCGTCAGATGCGCGGGGGCCGGCCAGAACAGCGGGCTCTCCCGCTCCGCCGCCTCCATCGAGAGGCCGAGCGCGTTGTTGATGCTGGTCTCGGTCAACGGCTTGAGGTTGTAGAGCCCCGAGATGCCATAGGCCGCCGGCACGAGCTGTTCCGGCAGATCCGGGTCGACATTGCCCCAGTTCGTCGCCAGCACGCAGGCGCTGAGCTGCCCGCCGGCGGAGTGGCCCGCCGCGACCACCGGCAGGTTGAAGCGTCGCCAGAGAGCGGCCGCCGCCTGCTGCGCCTCCCAGACGATATGGCCGAGCGAAACCTGTGGGCAGAGATCGTAGCCGATCACGGCGACCGGCAGGCCGAGCCGGTTCAGCCCCCGCGCCATATGCGAGAAGAAGCTGCGGTCGAGCGCCTGCCAGTACCCGCCATGGATGAACATGACGAGCGCATTGCCGTGCTGCGTCTCCGGCTTGAACAGGTCGTAGAACTGCCGCTCGCCCTCGCCATAGGAGACGCCGAGCTCGCAGAGCGCCGTGGAGCGGTAGGCTGCGGCGTCCGCCTGCCAGCCGGCGATGATGCCGGGATGCTCCGGCACGCGGGCGCGGTTGTTGTACTCGGTCTCGTAGTCGGTGGACATCGGCATCCTGCTCGCCAAGGCGATCCTCGATCATCGCGCGTCCTGACGGACGCGGTCACGATGATCGAGCTCATGATTATCGGGCTCAACGTGGCAGCCGCGGCGCCGTTCCGCCAGCGCTTTTGCCGCCAAGGCTTTTGACAGGACACGCGCCTGCGGCCAAAACGCGCCGACCCGCCGGAGCGCGGGGCAGGGAGGCTGCCATGGAAAACCCCGTTCTCGCCGAAGTCACGCGCGGCAACACCGTCGAGTCGCGCCATCGCGGTTCCGCCATCGTCGTCGATGCCGATGGCGCGGTCGTCTTTGCGGCCGGCGATCTCGAGCGCCCGGTCTTCCCGCGTTCGGCGGTGAAGGCGATCCAGGCCCTGCCGCTGCTGGAGAGCGGCGCGGCTGATCATTACGGGCTGACCGACGCCGAGATCGCGCTCGCCGTCTCCTCGCATTCGGGCGAGCCGCTCCATGCCGAGACCTCGCTCGGCATGTTGAGGAAGGCGGGCCGCGAGGCTGGCTGCCTCGAATGCGGCGCGCATTGGCCGATGAACGAGAAGGCCGCTCGCGCACTGGCCAAGTCCGGCGCCGAGCCGAGCGCGCTCAACAACAACTGCTCCGGCAAGCATGCCGGCTTCGTCTGCCTTTCATGCGGGCTCGACGAAGACCCGGCCGGCTATGTGAAGGCCGCCCACCCGGTCCAGCAGGCCGTGCGCGGCGCGCTGGAGGCGGTGACGGGCGCCGAGCATTCCTCCGAGCGCATGGGCATCGATGGCTGCTCGATCCCTTCTTATGCCGTGCCGCTCAAGGCGCTTGCGCTAGGCTTCGCTCGCCTCGGCACCGGTCGCGGCTTCGGCCCTGAGCGCGCCAAGGCGGCGGCGCGCATCCGGGCTGCTGCGGCGGCGCATCCCTTCATGGTCGCGGGCACCGACCGCTACGACACGAGGCTGATGACCCTGCTCGGCGCGCGCGCCTTCACCAAGACCGGGGCCGAGGGCGTCTATTGCGCGGCCCTTCCTGAGCTTGGCTTTGGCATCGCGCTCAAATGCGACGATGGCGCCGGCCGCGCGGCCGAGGTCGCGCTCGGCGCGCTCATCGCGCGTTTCCTGACGATGGACGACGTGACGGCGGCCGGTTTCGCGCCGCTGCGCGAGGCCGTGCTGAAGAACTGGAACGGTACCGAGGTCGGCCGCGTGCGCGCGCCGACGGCCTGATAGCGCTCAGCGCCCCGCGACCGCGAGGCTCAAGCCGATCGCCGCCAGCGCCCGCGCCAGGCGATCCACTCCCGGCCGGAAGGCTTTCACCCGCGTGGCGGGTTTCGAGCCGGCGGCCGGCCTGAGCCACGGCACATGGACGAACAGCACGGGCTTGCCGGCCATCGCAGGGTGTCCGAGCGCCGTCGCATAGCTCGCATCGCAGAGATAGCGCCCGGCGGAGGGAGAGAGGCGGCTCACGATGCCGAGCCGGCGCAGATGCGCCAGCGCAGCCAGCGGCCGGCCGGTGCTCAGCTTCGGCAGGCCGTTCCCACGGTTCGTGCTCTTGGGTGTGCGCCCGGTCGCATCGGGATGCAGCGGGTTCGATCGACCGCGGGCATAGAGTTCGACCCGCACATTGCGGGCGCGCGCCGCGACGCCGAGCAGCAGGATAGCCTTGGGGGCAGTGTCGTCGATCTGCTGCCGCAGGGCGGGCAGCCCGGCCGCATAGCTGGTTTCGAGAATGGCGGAGCCGATGCGCAGCCCCGAATGCCGCAGGCGCGCTTCGACGAGCTTCGCCAGTCGCGTCGTCGGGTTGACCCTGACTCCGGGGAAAGGGCCGAAGCCCGTGACGAGAAGATCGAGCGTCCGGTTGCTGCTCATAGACCCAATGCCCTCGCAATTTCCTCGGCGGCGAGCGTCGGCGCCAGCTCGCCCGATGCGACGGAGGCCTCCAGCTCCGGCGTGCGGGCCTTGAGCGCCGGATCATGCCGGAGCCTCGCCTGCAGTCGGTCCTGAACCATCGCCCACATCCACTTCACATCCTGCCGGCGGCGCTTCTCGGCAATCAGGCCCTTGGCCTCGAAGCGGTCGCGATGCTCCTCGACCTTGGCCCAGAGCGTATCGAGCCCTTCGCCGGTCAGGCCCGAGATCGTGACGACCGGCGTGCTCCAGAGCGGGGAGGTCGGAGCGAGGATATGCAGCGCCGCCTTGTACTGCGCGGCGGCCGCGCGGGCCGGCGTCGCGCCGGCCCCGTCGGCCTTGTTGACCGCGATCATGTCGGCCAGCTCGATGATGCCCTTCTTGATGCCCTGCAACTCGTCGCCGGCGTTGGGCAGCATCAGCACGAGGAAGAAGTCGGTGAGGTCGGCGACGGCGGTCTCCGACTGCCCGACGCCCACCGTCTCGACCAGGATGACGTCGAAAGCGGCCGCCTCGCAGAGCAGCATCGTCTCGCGGGTCTTGGCCGCGACGCCGCCCAGCGTGCCGGAGGAGGGCGAGGGACGGATATAGGCGTTCGGATCGACGGCGAGCCGCGCCATGCGGGTCTTGTCGCCGAGGATCGAGCCGCCGGTCCGCGTCGAGGACGGATCGACCGCGAGCACCGCGACCTTGTGGCCCTGGCCCGTCAGATAGGTTCCCAGCGCATCGATCGTCGTCGACTTGCCGACGCCCGGCACGCCGGTGATGCCGACGCGGATCGCCTTGCCCGTATGCGGCAGCAGCCGCTGGATCAGCTTCTGCGCCTGCGCGCGATGGTCGGCCCGGCGCGATTCGGCCAGCGTGATGGCGCGTGCCAGCGCCGCCCGCTCGCCGGCGAGGATCGCGTCACCGAGCGAGTCGGCAGGGGTGGTCGGGTCGGCCATCTCGCCAGTTAGCAAGGCGATCTCGCGGGCGACAAGGAGTCGATTGCTTCATCGCTGTGTCATCCAGAGGCTGTGCAAGGTTCCCGGCAGCCTCTAGGCATCTTGGGGATGGCTGCGGCGATGGATCGAGTTTGCCGATGACGGGCGTGGTTGAGCGGTTGCGGATTTTTGTGCTCGTGCTGTTGGCGCCGCTGGTGCTCGCCGCCTGCGCCACGCCCCGGGTTCTGGAACTGAGCCAGGCGCCGGCCGTCGATGTCGCAGGCACGGTCCAGATCTATGTCGCGACCACGCGCGTGCCCACGGCGGAGCCCGTCTATTTCAGCGGCGAGCGCCAGACGCGGCTCTCCTTCGCCCGGCTCGACATCACCGTGCCGCGCAGCCACAAGGCCGGCGAGCTGGAACTGCCCGACAGAGGCCCCGGCGACCCGTCGAAGCACTTTACCGCGACCCATCTCCAGCGGCTCGATCTGGCGCCGGTCATCGCCGATGTCCGCCGGGAGATCATGAAGCGGCCGGCCAACCAGCGCGACGTGCTGGTCTTCGTCCACGGCTACAACACCAATTTCGCCGATGCGGCTTATCGATTCGCGCAGATCGTTTATGATTCGGGCTTCAAGGGCGTGCCCGTGCTGTTCAGCTGGCCCTCGCGCGGCGAACTGCTCGCCTACCCCTATGACCGCGAGAGCGCCTATTTCTCACGAGATTTCCTCGAGGCGAACCTGCGCGGCATTGCGCGGGACCTCGGCCCGGGCCGCATGGACATTCTCGCCCACTCCATGGGGACGATCCTGACGCTCGAGACGCTGCGCCAGGCGAAGATCCGCGGTGACGGAGACTTCTCGGGCAAGCTGCGCGACGTGATGCTGGCCGCGCCCGATGTCGATCTCGATGTGTTCAAGACGCTGATGTACGTGATCCGCCGGCCGGTGACGATCTTCGTTTCGGCCGATGACCGAGCCCTCGATTTCTCGCGCCGCTTCGCCGGCGACAAGAAGCGGCTCGGAGCGGTCTCGGCCAAGGACACGGAGGAGGTCGCGGAACTGGAGAAGCAGGGGGCGCGGCTCATCGACCTCTCCGAGATTTCGACCAGCGACAGTCTCAACCACGCCAAGTTCGCATCCTCGCCGCGCGTCGTGCAGCTCATCGGCGAGCGGTTGCGGCAGGACAAGGGCGTCGGCTTCGACGGCCCGCGCTTCGGCGACAAGCTCGGCGACGTCGCGGGCGGCGTGGTCGGCACCGTCGGCTCCACCGTCGGGCTCGTCGTCACGGCGCCGATCACGATCCTCTCCGGCCAGCGCTGATGTCGCCTCGATGCAACGCTCCGTCCTTTCCATGAAGCGGCCGTCCGGATTGCCGCATTATGGCCGCGTTAGCCTGTCCTTAAGGTGGCGCTGGCCAATTCCGGCCTCTCTCGATTCATCGGATCTCTGACCTCATGCCTGTTACGAGGCGCGATTTCTCCTGCCGTTCGCTGGTCCTGGCTGCTCTCCTGCCGCTCGGGCTCGCCGCCTGCGCGCAGAGCGAGGCGAGCGTCTCGCCGTTCTCCGAGCCGGAGCGCGCTGATGCTTCGGCGCTCGGCAAGGAGCCACGGCTGCTCGTGATGACCACGCGCAATGCCACGGGCAACAAGCCGCCTTATTTCGGCACGGATCGCGGCCCGTTGACCTTCGCAGAGATCCGCCTCGATCCGCCGGGCCGTGGCATTTCCGGGCGCGTATCCTCGGCCGTCAGCGGTGACTGGGCGGTGCTGGGCGCTGACCGCGAGACCAGCCGCGACGCCACGCAGGCCTTTGCCCAGGCTGCGAACGGCCGCGACGTGCTGCTTTACGTCCACGGCTTCAACGAGAGCTTCGAATCGGCGGCGCGCAGCGCCGGCCAGCTTTCGCACGCGCTCGAATTCCAGGGGCGCACCGCGCTCTTCACCTGGCCCTCGGGCGGCAAGCTCTTCGACTACGCTTACGACCGGGAGAGCGCGCTCTGGTCCCGCGACGGCTTCGTGCAGGCCCTGCAGGCGCTCGTCGCCAACCCGACCGTCGGGCGCATCCATATCGTCGCCCATTCGATGGGGACCTTCCTGACGCTCGAAGGCCTGCGTGAGCTCCGCGATTCGCAGGACGTCTACGCGCGGATCGGCTCCGTCGTGCTGGCTTCGCCCGATGTCGACATCGATGCCTTCGAGCAGACGGTGAAGAAGCTCGGGCCGCTCGCCCGCCGCATGACCGTCATCATCGATCCGGGCGACAGGGCACTGGCCCTCTCCGCCCGCATCGCCGGCGGCGTGGCGCGCGCCGGCGCCGCGGACCGCTCGCGGCTGGATGCGCTGGGCGTGCGCGTGGCCGACACCTCCGGCCGCGGCTGGAGTATGCTGCGCCACGACCTCTTCCTGTCCAACAGCGAGGTCACCCAGGTGGTGCGCCGCGCGATGGATCGCGGCATCTAATCAGATCGGCGGCAGGCCGGAACGCTTCTTGATGGTCGCCAACGCGAAGTTGGATTCGACCGACTGGATGCATTTCAGCTTCGTCACCTTCTGTTTTAGAAAGCGCTCATAGCCTTCGATGCCGTCGGTGACGATGCGCAGCAGATAGTCCTGTGTGCCGGTCATCAGGTAGCATTCGGCCACCTCGCTCCAGCTTTCGACCGCCTTCTCGAACTCGGTGATATGGTCCTGGTTCTGTTGGATCAGACGAACCGAGACGAAGACGCTGAAGGGCAGGCCATAGGCCTTGGGATCGACGACCGCGGTATAACCCTGGATGACGCCGCTTTCCTCCAGCCGCTTCAGGCGGCGCAGGCAGGGGGTCGGTGAGAGGCCGACGCGCTGCGACAGGTCCTGGTTGGTGATCCGTCCGTCCTCGCGCAGCACGGCGAGGATCCGGCGGTCGATCGTGTCGAGCATGATATGCTCCATATAGGTTTGCAATGAGCAGGAAACTGCATCGAGGATGTTAGAGCGAGCCTGATCGACCAAGCAATGGCGTTCCTGCGAGATTATTCTGACCGACAGAGGCCGCCGCGCCCGTCGCGGCACAGGAGGAAAAGTCCATGAGCGAAGACAGCTATCACAAGGACCGGATCGCCAATCGCAAGCTCCATCCCGAGACGCTGATGATGGGCTTCGGCTATTCGCCGGCGATGTCGGAGGGCTCGCTCAAGCCGCCGGTCTTCCTGACCTCGACCTTCGTTTTCGAGAACGCCCAGCAAGGCAAGGACTTCTTCGATTTCACCTCGGGCCGGCGCCAGCCGAAGCCCGGCGAGAAGCCCGGTCTCGTCTATTCGCGCTTCAACCATCCCAACATGGAGATCCTCGAGGATCGCCTGGCGATCTGGGACGAGGCCGAGAAATGCGCGGTCTTCGCCTCCGGAATGGCTGCGGTCGCTACGACCTGCTTCGCCTTCCTGCGCCCCGGCGACACCATTCTTCATTCCCGCCCGCTCTATGGCGGTACCGAGACCCTGCTCAAGAACCAGATGGGCGCCTTTGGCGTCACGCCCTTCGGCTTCACCGACGGGCTCGACATCGAGCAGATGCGCAAGGTCGCCAGGGAAGCCGCCGCCAAGGGGCGTGTCGGCATGATCCTGGTGGAGACGCCCGCCAACCCGACCAACGGCCTCGTCGACCTCGCCGCCTGCAAGGCCATCGCCGACGAGCTTGAGAAGACGCAGGGCCATCGCCCGCCCGTCGTCGTCGACAACACGTTGCTCGGCCCGAAATACCAGAAGCCGCTCAACCTCGGCGCGGATCTGACCCTGCTCTCGCTGACCAAATATGTCGGCGGCCATTCCGACCTCGTCGGCGGCTCGATCAGCGGCTCGGAGAAGCTGGTGCGGCAAGTGAAGGGCTGGCGCGGCTCGCTGGGCACGCAGCTCGATCCGAATTCCTGCTGGATGCTGATGCGCTCGCTGGAGACGCTCGACATCCGCATGAGCCGCGCCAACGAGAATGCGAAGCTCGTGGCCGACTATCTGGAAAGCCACCCGAAGGTGGCGAAGGTGCATTATCTCGGCAATCTGAAGGCCGGCGATCCACGCAAGGCCGTCTTCGACCGCCAATGCGTCGAACCCGGCTCGACCTTCGCCTTCGACGTCAAGGGCGGCGAGAAGGAGGCTTTCGCGCTTCTGGACAACCTGCAGATCATGAAGCTCGCGGTCAGCCTCGGCGGCACGGAGACGCTGGTCTCGCACCCGGCTGCGATGACACATTCCGGCGTCGCGAAGGAGCTGCGCGAGGAGATCGGCCTCACCGACGCGCTGATCCGCATCTCGGTCGGCATCGAGAACATCGAGGATCTGATCTCGGATCTGGCGCAGGCCTTCGAGGCGGTTTGAGCGAGGCTCCCTAAACCCCGACCCTTCCCCAGCCCGGCAGCTTCAGCGCCGGGCTGCGCAGGTCGAGCCCCGCGACGAGGCCGAGAAGGTTGATCTCGATGCCCTCGACCCAGCCGACGCTGATTCCGGCGAGACCGAAGAGCGAGGCCTGGATGCCGGTGCGGCTCGCGGTCAACCCCGCGAAGACGCCGTCTGCGCGCCAGTCCTTGCCGATGGCGGTCGGCGGCAGGGCCTGGTGGAGTCCCGGCACTTCGGCCAGCACATGCTGGACGAAGCTGTTCGAGTTCGGTCCCGGCCAGGCGAGATAGCTGCCGGGATTGGAATAGGCATAGCTCGCCACCGCCGCGCGGATCTGCGGGATCAGCCGCTCCGCCGCCTCGCCGCGAATCTCCGCTACCGGTTCCGGCAAATTGCCGTACCAGCGACCGTCCGCCTCGCGGTGGTTGACGCGCACGGGCGTGCCCCAGCCGACGACGTCGAAGCGCGTATAGGCGCTGGCGCCGCGCTCCTTCACCACCACCCAGGAATGATGCGCGAAGATGCCGCGCCAGCGCCCGACCCTGGCAGCGAAGACATGGACCGTCGCCTCGGGCTCGATCGTAGCCGCCGGCAGCAGCTTGGCGCTCGACCAGTCGGCGCGGCGCCAGTCCGGCGCATGCGTCTGCCAATACCACCAGCCCGCATGGCTTGCGACCGGCAGCAGGAAGGCGAGGGCGAAGAACAGGAAGAAGCGACGCAGGAAACGCATGCCTCACGATATCGGCTGGCGTTTCGGGGCGGCAAGAACCTCGGCGATCACGCTCCTGTCAGCACGCGGAGGCTCATAGCGACCCGCGCTGGCGCATTTTTCCGCAGCGTTGCCCAGCCGCAGAGTTGCGCTGCGCCGGCGGCCGGTTGATGCCGGGGGGAAAGCTGGTAGCGTGCGCGCGCCTGAGCTTGATGGAGGGACAGATTGGGTAAGACGACGACGCGACTGGCCGGGGCCCTTGCGGCCTGTGCAATCGGACTTGGACTGCTGGCCGCGCCGGCATCCGCACAGGACAAGCAACTGCGCATCTTCAACTGGTCTGATTATGTCGACCCCGAGGTGCTCGATGCCTTCAAAAAGGAAACCGGCATCACGGTCGTCTACGACACCTTCGACCAGATGGAGACGGTCGAGACCAAGCTGCTCGCCGGCAAGACCGGCTACGACCTGATCGTCGTGACCGCCTCTTTCCTGCCGCGCCATATCCCGCTCGGCCTCTACCAGCAGGTCGATGCGGCCAAGGCGCCTAACCTCAAGAACCTCTGGCCCGAGATCCAGAAGCGCCTCGACAAATATGATCCCGGCAACAAATACGCCGTGAACTACATGTGGGGCACGACCGGGATCGGCTACAACACGGCCAAGATCAAGGAACGGCTCGGCCCCGATGCGGTGATCGATTCCTGGAAGATCGTCTTCGAGCCCGATCAGCTCAAGAAGCTCTCCAACTGCGGCGTGCATGTGCTCGATGCGGTCGAGGAGATGTTCCCGGCAGCGCTGCGCTATCTCGGTCTCAACCCTGATTCCAAGAACGAGGCCGATCTCAACAAGGCCGGCGAGCTGCTGCGCAAGATCCGCCCGCACATCCAGAAATTCCACTCATCGGAATACATCAACGCGCTGGCGAATGGCGATATCTGCCTGGCCGTCGGCTATTCCGGCGACATCCTCCAGGCCAAGAAGCGCGCCGAAGAGGCCAAGAACAACGTCCAGATCGCCTATTCCATCCCGAAGGAAGGCGCGCTGATGTGGTTTGATTCCTTCGTGATCCCGAAGGATGCCGGCAATGTCGACGCGGCGCTGAAGTTCATCGACTTCGTCAACCGCCCGCCCATGGCGGCGAAGAACTCGGACTTCATCCAGTACGCCAACGGCAACATTGCCTCGAAGCCGCTGCTCTCACCGGCCGTGCGCGACAATCCGGGCATCTATCCCTCGGACGAGGTGATGGGCCGGCTCTACACGATCACGCCCTACGACCAGAAGGCCCAGCGGGTGGTCAACCGCCTCTGGACGCGCGTCAAGACCGGCAAGTGAGCTCTTCCGACAAAGGCGCTGCCGTCATGAAGAAAAGTTCGCCCGGCAGCGTGCGCCGGGCGTTCCAGCCCTGGAACGACCCGGCGGCGAAGCCGCTGGTCGAGTTCCGGGGCGTGACGCGGCGCTTCGGCGAGGTCACGGCCGTCCGCGACCTCTCGCTCTCGCTCTATCCGCGCGAGTTCTTCGCGCTGCTCGGACCTTCCGGCTGCGGCAAGACCACGCTGATGCGCATGCTCGCCGGCTTCGAGACGCCGGACGAGGGCACGATCCTGCTTGACGGGCAGGATATCACCGGCGTTCCGCCGCATCTGCGGCCCGTCAACATGATGTTCCAGTCCTATGCGCTGTTCCCGCATCTGAGCGTCGCGGGCAACATCGCCTATGGCCTCAAGCGCGAGGGGCTGGCGCGCGCCGAGGTCGACCGGCGCGTCGGTGAGATGCTCGATCTCGTCAAGCTCGCCGGTCTCGGCGGGCGCAAGCCGCACCAGCTTTCCGGCGGCCAGCGCCAGCGTGTCGCGCTCGCCCGCTCGCTCGCCAAGCGGCCGAAGCTGCTGCTGCTCGACGAGCCGATGGCGGCGCTCGACAAGAAGCTGCGTGAGCAGACCCAGTTCGAGCTGATGGACCTGCAGAGCGAGCTGGGCCTCACCTTCATGGTCGTCACCCACGATCAGGACGAGGCCATGACGATGGCCGACCGCATGGCGGTGATGGACCATGGCAAGCTCGTCCAGATCGGCCCGCCGGATGTGATCTACGAGGCGCCGGCGAGCCGGCATGTCGCGGAATTCGTCGGGGACATCAACATCTTCGAGGGACAGGCAGAGACCATCGATGGCGAGCTCGTCCGGGCTCAGGTGCCGCTCCTCGGCTCGGTTGAGCTCGACGAGGAGGCGCCGAGCCTCAAGCCGGGCGATGCGCTGCTCATCGGTATCAGACCCGAGAAGATCGAAATCGCCCATGACGAGCCGGGCCAGACTGCCAACAAGGTCGCCGGCGAGATCTGGGACATCGGCTATCTCGGCGATTTCACCATGATCCAGGTGATGATCGGCCAAGGAGACGACGGAGAGGGCGGCAAGCTCGTCAAGGTCGCGCTCGCCAACCGTACCCGCCGGCTGGCGCGGCCTTTCGCCTGGGACGACAAGGTCTGGCTCTCCTGGGACGTCGAGGCCGGGCTGGTGCTGCCACCATGAGCGTGGCCAGCCCTGCCAAGCGCCTCGGGCGGCTCGTCGTGGCCGTGCCCTATCTCTGGCTTGCCCTGTTCTTCCTCGTGCCGTTCGTCATCGTCCTGCGCATGGCCTTCTCGCAGGCTGCGACGGCGCTGCCGCCTTATGCGCCGCATTGGGAAGGATTTGCGCAGCTCGGCGAGTTCGTCTCGCAGCTCGATTTCGCAAACTTCCGGCTGCTGGGTGACGATGCGCTTTATTGGGAGAGCTATCTCTATTCGCTGCGGATCGCGGCGCTGACCACGGTCTTCGCCCTCGCGATCGGCTATCCGCTGGCCTATGCGATGGCGTCCGCCCCGCCGCACTGGCGCGGTCTGCTGCTCGTCTTCGTCATCCTGCCGTTCTGGACCTCCTTCCTGATCCGCGTCTACGCCTGGATCGGCATCCTCAGGCCGGAGGGGCTGCTCGATGCGGGCCTGAGCCTCCTCGGCTTCGAGGGCGAGCCGCTTCGCCTGCTCAATACCGAAACGGCCGTGCTGCTCGGCATGGTCTATTCCTACCTGCCCTTCATGGTGCTGCCGCTCTTCGCCACGCTGGAGAAGCTCGATCGCGGCCTGCTCGAGGCGGCCGCCGATCTCGGAGCGACGCCGTTCAAAGCCTTCCTGACGGTGACCTTGCCGCTCTCGCTGCCCGGCATCCTCGCCGGCTCCGCGTTGGTGTTCATCCCGGCCGTCGGCGAGTTCGTCATCCCGGACCTGCTCGGCGGTCCCGACACGGTGATGATCGGCAAGGTGCTCTGGAACGAGTTCTTCTCCAACCGCGACTGGCCGCTCGCCTCGGCCGTGGCGGTGGTGCTGCTCGTCGTGCTGGTGCTGCCGCTCGTGCTGCTCCAGCGGGCGCGGCTGCGGCGGGAGATGGCGGCATGAAGCGCCTCGGCCCCTGCCTCATCCTGGCGCTGATCCTCGGCTTCGCCTTCCTCTACCTGCCGATCCTCACGCTGATCGCCTACTCCTTCAACGCCTCGCGGCTGGTCACGGTGTGGGGTGGCTTCTCGACGCATTGGTATGGCGCGCTGCTTCGCAACGAGCCGCTACTCGACGCCGCCTGGCTGTCGATCCGCCTTGGCTTCGTCTCGGCGACGCTGGCGACCATCCTCGGCACGCTGGCTGCGCTGGCGCTTGCCCGTCATGGCCGCTTCCTGGGCCGGACCCTGTTCTCCGGCATGGTGCTGGCGCCGCTGGTCATGCCGGAGGTGGTGACGGGGCTTTCGCTGCTGCTGCTCTTCGTGGCCGCGGATGTCGAGCGCGGCTTCTGGACCGTGACGATCGCCCACGCCACCTTCAGCCTCGGCTTCGCCTGCATCGTCGTGCAGTCCCGGCTCGCGGGCTTCGACCGCTCGCTTGAGGAGGCGGCGCAGGACCTGGGCGCCACGCCCTTCGTGACCTTCTGGACGGTGACGCTGCCGCTGATCTGGCCGGCGGTGGCGGCGGCCTGGATGCTCGCCTTCACGCTCTCGCTCGACGATCTCGTCATCGCGAGCTTCACGACGGGGCCGGGCGCGACCACCTTGCCGATGCGACTCTACTCGGCGGTCAAGCTCGGCGTCTCGCCCGAGATCAACGCCGCCTGCACGATCATGATCGCGGCGGTGGCGGTCGTCGTGATGGCAGCATCTCTGTTGCTAAAGCGCGAACAGCTAAACGCCGGCTGAACGGCGCCCTCAAAAGCCGTTCAGCCGCGATCTGCGAATGTCCGATCCATGGCGGGGATGACCTCGCCGGAAAAGGATACGGACCATGTCTGGCCATCGCGCCCGCACCGGCCTCGCCGCCTTCGTCATTGGCGGCGTGGCCCTCGCAGCCTTCACCTTCGCCGCCTCCGGCGACGCCCAGGCCTTCGGCGATCGCTATGAACGCTATACGGGCTATCAGTCCGAGGGCTGGCGTCCGCCGCCGCCGGCCTTCCACGGCTACTGGGGCCAGCGCCGCTGGCACCGCTACTACAACGATGGCTATGGCATGCGGCCGCCCCCGCCGCGCTACGGCTATGGTTACGGCTGGCGTTAAGTGTCGCCACGTCGGTCGTGATCAGGGGAGCGGGCGCAGCAGAGATGCCGCGCCCGCTTCTGATTTCTACTCCGCCGCCGTCCGCTGGGCATAGCCGAGGCGGCGGTTGAGCTCTTCCAGCAGCTTCTCGGCGGCGTCGGCGATGACGGTGCCAGGCGGGAAGATGGCCGAGGCGCCGGCCTCGATCAGCGCGTCGAAATCCTGCGGTGGGATGACGCCGCCCACGACGATCATGATGTCAGGCCGGCCGGCCTTCGCCAGCGCGGCCTTGAGCTCCGGCACCAGCGTCAGGTGGCCTGCCGCGAGCGACGAGACGCCGACGATGTGGACGTCGTTCTCGACGGCCTGCCGCGCCGCCTCGTCCGGCGTCGCGAAGAGGGGGCCGATATCGACGTCGAAGCCGAGATCGGCGAAGGCCGAGGCGATCACCTTCTGGCCGCGGTCGTGCCCGTCCTGGCCCATCTTGGCGACGAGGATGCGCGGGCGGCGCCCATCAGCCTCTTCGAAGGCCTGGCACATCAGCTGCACGCGCGTCACCGCCGGGTTCATATCGCCGACCTCCCGCTTGTAGACCCCCGAAATCGCCTTGATCTCGGCCCTGTGGCGCCCGAAGACCTTCTCCATCGCCATCGAGATCTCGCCGACCGTGGCCTTGGCCCGCGCCGCCTTGACCGCGAGATCCAGCAGGTTGCCGCCGCCGGCCGCGCCGTTGGTGAGCGCCGTCAGCGCGCTCTCGACCTCCGCCTCGCTGCGCTCTGCCTTGAGCCGCTTCAGCTTGTCGAGCTGCTGCGCACGCACCGAGGCGTTGTCGACCTTGAGCACCTCGATGGCGGCCTCGTTGTCGGGCTTGTAGCGGTTGACGCCGATGATCGCCTGCTGGCCGGCGTCGATCCGCGCCTGCGTCTTGGCCGCGGCCTCCTCGATCCGGAGCTTCGGGATGCCGGCCTCGATGGCCTTGGCCATGCCGCCGAGCTTCTCGACCTCCTGGATATGTTCCCAGGCCTTGGCGGCGAGCTCGGCCGTGAGCCGTTCGACATAATAGGAGCCGCCCCAGGGATCGATGATCCGGGTGGTGCCGCTCTCCTGTTGCAGCAGGATCTGGGTGTTGCGGGCGATGCGGGCGGAGAAGTCCGTCGGCAGCGCCAGCGCCTCGTCCAGCGCATTGGTGTGCAGCGACTGGGTGTGCCCCTGCGTCGCCGCCATCGCCTCGATCATGGTGCGCGGCACGTTGTTGAACACGTCCTGCGCGGTCAGCGACCAGCCGGAGGTCTGGCTATGCGTGCGCAAAGGCAGCGATTTCTCGTTCTGGGCGCCGAAGTCCTTGACGAGCTTGGCCCAGATCAGTCGGGCCGCGCGCATCTTGGCGACTTCCATGAAGAAGTTCATGCCGATGGCCCAGAAGAAGGAGAGCCGCGGCGCGAAGACGTCGACGGAGAGCCCTGCCTGCTGGCCGGCGCGGATGTACTCGACGCCGTCGGCGAGCGTGTAGCCGAGCTCGAGGTCCTGCGTCGCCCCGGCCTCCTGCATGTGATAGCCGGAGATCGAGATCGAGTTGAACTTCGGCATGTTCGCCGAGGTGAAGGCGAAGATGTCGCCGATGATCCGCATCGAGGGCGAAGGCGGATAGATATACGTATTCCGGACCATGAACTCCTTGAGGATGTCGTTCTGGATGGTCCCGGAAAGCTTGGCCTGCGGCACGCCCTGTTCTTCGGCCGCGACGATGTAGAGCGCGAGAACCGGCAGAACGGCACCGTTCATCGTCATCGACACGCTCATCTGGTCGAGCGGGATGCCGGAGAACAGCGTGCGCATGTCGTAGATCGAGTCGATCGCGACGCCGGCCATGCCGACATCCCCTCCGACGCGCGGATGGTCGGAATCGTAGCCGCGATGGGTAGCGAGATCGAAGGCGACCGACAGGCCCTTCTGCCCGGCGGCGAGGTTGCGCCGGTAGAAGGCGTTCGAATCCTCGGCGGTGGAGAAGCCGGCATATTGCCGGATCGTCCAGGGCTGGTTGACATACATGGTCGGGTAGGGGCCGCGCAGATAGGGCGCGATGCCCGGAAGCGTCTCGACGAAGGGCAGTCCCTCGCGGTCCGCCGCCGTATAGACCGGTTTGACCGGGATACCCTCCGGCGTGGTCCAGGCTTCGCCGGACGGCAACGTCGCGCTGCTGGCTGCATCGCCCGCGAAGGCGAGCTTCGTGAAATCCGGGATCGCGGTCATGAACGTCCCTCCAGTTTCGCCAGGGTCCGGCGCCGTTTCGCCAAGGCCGCTTCGACCTTGCGGCGCCGATCCGGCTTGCTCCGGCTCTTGCTATCGTTGCTGCCGCCGAAATCGAGCCCGCCGACATCGCCCTCGAACAGGATCGCCAGCAGCAACGCGACCAGGATCACCGGGATCCAGAGCGTATAGCGGCCGAGCCACCAGGCAAGTGCCGCGATGCCGAGACAGGCCGCCGTCACGGCGAGCGGATGATACATGAAATACTGCAGCTTCACCGCGACGGCGACCAGCAGCAGCGCGATCAGGCCTACGGCCACCACCGTATCGAAGACGGCCCGGCGCCAGAGCCCGCCATCCATATGCTCTAGCAGCGCGATCTCGCGCCGCAGTCTTTCCGCACGGCGCTGGCGAAGCGGCGATGGAGAGCGGGATGAGGACGCCATCGCGCTCAAATCTTGTCCCACCAGTGGTGGAAATGATGCACCGGCCCGTGGCCCTGCCCGACCTGAACCTGATCGGCGGCGGCTATCGCTGCCGAGATGTAGGTCTTGGCGTGGCCAACGGCCTCCGGCAGTTCCAGTCCTTTGGCGAGGTTGGCGGCGATGGCCGAGGAGAGGGTACAGCCCGTGCCATGGGTATTACGGGTTTCGACGCGCGGCGCATTGAAGCGCTGGCGCGAGCCACCCGAAAGCCGCAGCAGGTCGCTGCTGACATCGCCGCCGCCATGTCCGCCCTTGATCAGGACATTGGCTGCGCCGAGCGCCGCCAGCTGGTCGGCCTGCTCGTCCACGGCCTTGTCAGTCTCGGCGATGCTGGAATCGAGCAGCGCTGCGGCCTCCGGCAGGTTCGGCGTAATCAGCGTCGCCAGCGGGAAGAGATGCTCGCGGATTGCGGCGACGGCCTCGGATTCCAGCAGCCTCGCGCCGGACGCGGCGATCATCACCGGGTCGAGCACAATGTTCTTCGCGCCGTGGCGTTTGAGGCCGGCCGCCACCGTCTGGATCAGCTCGGCGGTCGCCAGCATGCCGATCTTGACCGCGCCAACATCGAGATCCTCGAAGACGGCATTCATCTGCTGCGTCACGAAAGCCGCCGGCACGGCATGGATGCCGCTGACGCTCTTCGTGTTCTGCGCGGTCAGCGCGACGATGACGCTGGCGCCATAGACCTGATGCGCCGCAAAGGTCTTCAGATCGGCTTGAATGCCGGCGCCGCCGCTCGAATCCGAGCCGGCGATGGTGAGCGCAATGGCGGTCAAGGCTTTGTCTCCGGTCAGGCGGTGGCGAGGGCCTGCGCGCGTTCGAGGGTCTCGACCACATCGCAGCCCATGAAGATGAACGAGGTCACGCCCGCCTGGTTCAGGGCCGCTTCGCTTTCTCCCGGACGCCCGGCGAGCCAGACGGTCGCTCCTGCCTTCACGAGCGCTTCGGCTGCGGCTGCACCTTCGTTGGCGTAGGCGTCGTCCGTGCCGCAGAGGCAGGCGAGCTTCGCGCCCGAGGAGCGGAAGGCGCCGGTCAGCGCGTCGAGATCCGTCGCGCCGTCCTTGGCGAAGCCATCGCCGCTCGGCGCGGAGAAGCCACCAGCTTCGAACAAATTGCGCGCGAAACCGGCCCGCGCCGTGAAATCGGCGATGGAGCCGAGCGTTGCCAGGAAGACGACGGGGCGCTGAGGCAAGGCATCCGCGTTGTCGCGCAGAGCCTCAAAGGGCTCGGCCAGCCTGAAGGATGGCAGGGGCTCGGCCTGTAGTGCTGCGCCAGTGGCGAGCGAGCTGGCGAGCGCCATCGGCGCCACGTTTAGAACCGCGACATCACTCTCGCGGACGTTCGGAAACTCGCTCGTGCCGGTGATCGGCTCGCGGCGCGTGGCGACGGCCTTGATCCGGGCGGCGCGCTGGTCGGCTAGCGCCTTCTGGAGATTGCCGCCGGTGAGCGCGGCGAGCATGCCGCCCTGCTGCTCGATCTGCTGGAAGGCCTGCCAACCCTGCTCGCAGAGCGCCTGTGTCAGTGCTTCGAAGCCGCCTGCCCCGGCGGCCGGATCCGCGACGCGCCAGAGATTGGCCTCTTCGAGAAGGATGAGCTGGGTGTTGCGGGCGACGCGGCGCGCGAAACCATCCGGCAGCCCGAGCGCGGCCGTGAAGGGCAGTACGGTGAGCGAATCCGCCCCGCCGACACCGGCCGAGAAGGCGGCGACCGTGCCGCGCAGCAGGTTGACGTGAGGATCGCGCTTCGTCAGCGCACGCCAAGCCGTTTCCGCATGGATCGCGGCCGGCTTCGGTTCGAGGCTGCAGGCCTGCTGCACGCGGTTCCACAGCAGCCTTGCGGCGCGGAATTTCGCCACCGTCACGAACTCGTCGGTATCGGCGACCAGGGTGAAGGCGAGGGCGTCGCGCGCCTCGGTGAGCGCCATGCCCTGCGCTTCGAGCGCGCGCAGATAGGCCACCGCCGTGGCGAGCGCAGCACCGAGTTCCTGAGCTTCGCTGGCGCCGGCCTCATGATAGGGACGGGTGTCGGCGGCGACGAACGGGCCCTTGTAGCCGCGTTCTTTCAGTGTGCCGATCGTTTCGGCGAGGCGTAGGCCGATCTCCGGCCAGGACGCCGCGAGCGAGCCATGGCTGGCGAGGACGCCGATCGGGTCGAGCCCAAACTCGACCGAGAGATCGGCCGGAGCATGGCCGCGCTGCTCCACCAGCGCTGCCAGCAGCAGCGCGTTCACCCGGCCCTGGGGCGCGGGGTCGAGCCGCAACCTGATGAGATCGAGCATCACGCCATCGAGCGCGGTGTCGAGCGTAGCGACATCTTCCGCGACGAGGCCGTAGCCTCGCGCCGCCCGCGCACCGGCGAAGCTGACGGTTAGCGTGTCGGCACCGCCTTCGAGATCGGCCAGGGTCAGTGCCCTGGCTTCGGCTGCGTCAGGATGATCGAGCCGGGCGGCGACATGCCAGCGGCCAGTCTCGCCGCGCAGGGCTCGCATGTGCGGCGAGGCGGCCGGATACAGCGGCGCGATGCGGATGCCATCGGCGGTGCGGCCGGTCAGTCGCTTTTCGAAATCGGCGCCCTTCAGGACCTTGTCGACCGCTGCGCGCCACGCGGACTCGGCCGGCGCGGGAAAGGCGTCGAGATAGGGCAGGTCGGTTGGGGCAGCCGAGTTCATGCGCGCCTATGCTCCTTTCCGCACAATGTGCAGCCGTGGAGCGCTGATTGCCATGGGCGCGAGCGCACCGCCAGTCCCGTTTCGTCGTAGGGCGGGGTGCGCGAATGCAGTCGCGGCACCGCAGCAGGGTCTGCAGGGACCCGGTCGCGATGCCGCCAGATCAACCCAATCGGGTATCAGACGAACTGGCCGAGGCCCGGGATAGCGCCGACGATGGCGCCCATCGCATCTTCGCCCGCCTTCTCGCGGCCGACCGCGAACATCTCCTTGGAGACGCTCTGGATCTGGCCCATCGAGAGGCCTGCGCCCATGAGCTGGCCGCCGAGTGCCATCACGCCGCCGCCACCGCCCATCAGCCCGCCAATGGCGCCGAGCATGCCGCCCTTCGCGCCGCCCTCGGAGTCGGCGAGCTCCTGCGCGCCCGGCAGCGCCGCCATCAGCTGGCCGATTTCGGCCGCGGGACCTTCCTTCTGGAGGAAGGCGAGGATGATGCCGACGGCCTTGCGGGCCAGCTCTTCATTCAGGCCGGCAGCCGCCGCGACCCGCGTGATCAGTTCTTCCATGGACCCGAATCCCTCGACACGGCCTCCTCGCGAGGCCTTCTGAAAAATAGTTTACATATTTACGATCTGATTCCAATCGGGCCGGGCTTCCGCCTGCCGCGTCCTTTGGTTACACCCTGACGGAACGGGATGTCGGATTCTGATGGGCGAGAACGATGGCGAATGACGGCGCGATTCTGATCGGCAAGAGCGGCAAGCCCGAGAACCTTCTGCTCAAGCTCGCCAATCGCCATGGGCTGGTGACCGGCGCGACCGGCACCGGCAAGACCGTGACCCTGCAGGTGATGGCCGAGGGCTTCGCCCGCAACGGCGTGCCGGTCTTTGCCGCCGACATCAAGGGCGATCTCTCCGGCATCGTCGCGCCGGGCAATTCCAAGCCCGCCTTCGTCAACCGGGCCAAGGAAATCGGCGTCGAATACCAGCCCGACCAGTTCACCACCGTCTTCTGGGACGTGTTCGGCGAGCAGGGCCACCCGGTCCGCGCCACGATCTCGGAGATGGGGCCGCTGCTGCTGGCGCGCCTGCTCGATCTGAACGACGTTCAGGAAGGCGTGCTCAACATCGCCTTCCGCATCGCCGACGAGCAGAAGCTCCTCCTGCTCGATCTCAAGGACCTGCGCGCGATCCTCGCCTTCATCGCCGAGAATGCGAAGGATCTGACGACGAAATACGGCAATGTCAGCTCGACGACGGTCGGCACCATCCAGCGCGCGCTGCTGGTGCTGGAGAACCAGAAGGGCGATCTCTTCTTCGGCGAGCCGGCGCTCGACATCAACGACCTGATGCGGACGGACCGCGACGGGCGCGGCATCGTCAACATGCTCGCCGCCGACAAGCTGATGAACAACCCGCGGCTCTACGCCACCTTCCTGCTTTGGCTGCTCTCCGAGCTGTTCGAGCAGCTTCCGGAGGTCGGCGATCTGGAGAAGCCCAAGCTCGTCTTCTTCTTCGACGAGGCGCATCTGCTGTTCAACGACGCGCCCAAGGCGCTGCTGACCGCGGTGGAACAGGTGGTGCGCCTGATCCGCTCCAAGGGCGTCGGCGTCTATTTCGTCACGCAGAACCCGCTCGACATTCCCGACACGGTGCTGGCCCAGCTCGGCAACCGCGTCCAGCACGCGCTGCGCGCCTTCACCCCGCGCGATCAGAAGGCGGTGCGCGCCGCCGCCGAGACCTTCCGCCAGAACCCGAAGATCAACACCGAGCAGGCGATCAGCCAGCTCGCCGTCGGCGAGGCGCTGGTATCGATGCTGGAGGGCAAGGGCTCGCCGGAGATGGTCGAGCGCGCGCTCATCGCGCCGCCCATGGCGCAGGTTGGGCCTTGCACTCCGCAGGAGCGCCAGCAGGCGATCAACGCCTCGGCGATGAAGGGCCGCTACGAGACCATGGTCGACCGCGAGTCGGCCTATGAAGTGCTGATGGCGCGTAAGAACCTGAGCGCTGACGGCTCGCCTGTCGAGGCGTCGACGGGCGGAGAAGGCGGCATCCTCGATACGATCGGCGGCTGGCTCGGTGGCCCGAAGGAACGGCCCAAGACCGGCCCCGGCAGCCGCGGCGGCCCGCTGCCGCAGAGCATGGCCGAGAAGATCATCACCTCGGCCGCGCGCTCGGCCGCGACCTCGATCGGCCGGCAGGTCGGCACCGCCATCCTGCGCGGCATTCTGGGCTCGATGAGCGGCGGGAAGCGCTGAGGCCGCCGATCCAGGGACGTCATTCTCGGGCGGAGCGAAGCTCAGACCCGAGGATCTCGATCAGGAGAAGGCGCTGGAGCGTCTTTCGGCATGAGATGCTCGGGGCAAGCCCGAGCATGACGCCGTTCGCTCAAGCCCCCGTTGCGACGTCGTAGAGCAGCTTCAGGTTCAGCGCGATGATGATCGCGGCGATGACGGCTGCGGTCAGGCTTAGCCAGCGCGGCGCGACCATCTCACCCATCTTCGCCTTCGAGGCTGTGAACATCACGAGCGGCACCACCGCGAAGGGCAGCTGCAGGCTGAGCACGACCTGGCTGAGGATGAGGAGCTTGGCCGTCTGCCCCTCGCCATAGATCAGCGTCACCACGATCGCCGGGACGATGGCGACGAGGCGGGTGACCAGCCGGCGCATCCAGGCCGGCAGACGGATGCGCAGGAAGCCTTCCATCACGATCTGCCCGGCCATGGTCGCGGTCACGGTCGAGTTCAGGCCGCAGCAGAGCAGGGCGATCGCAAAGAGCGTGGGGGCGATCGAGGCGCCCAGCAGCGGCCGAAGCAGCTCCTGCGCCCGGCCGAGTTCCGCGACGTCGTGGTGCCCGGCCTTATAGAAGGTGGCGGCGGCGAGGATCAGGATCGAGGCATTGATCAGCAGCGCGAAGCAGAGCGCGACGGTGGAGTCGATCGTCGCGAACTTCAGCGCCTCGCGCTTTTCGGGCAGCGTATGGCCATAAGCGCGCGTCTGCACGATGCCGGAATGCAGGTAGAGGTTATGCGGCATCACCGTCGCGCCGATGATGCCGAGCGCGATGTAGAGCATGTCCGGATTGGTCACGATGTCGGTGGTTGGCGCGAAGCCGCGGATCACCGCCCCCCAATCGGGATCTGCCATGGCGATCTGGACGCCGAAGCACACGGCGATGACGCCGAGCAGGGTGATGATGAAGGCCTCGATCCAGCGGAAGCCCTGCGTCTGCAGCCAGAGAATGAGGAAGACGTCGAGGGCGGTGATCATCACGCCAATTTCGAGCGGGATGCCGAAAAGCAGGTTGAGCCCGATGGCGGTGCCGATCACCTCGGCGAGGTCGGTCGCGCAGATGGCGAGCTCGGCGAGCAGCCAGAGCGGCCAGGCCATATAGGGCGGATAGGCGTCCCGGCAGGCCTGCGCGAGGTCCCGCCCTGTGGCGATCGCGAGCCGCGCGCAGAGCGACTGCAGGATGATCGCCATGATGTTCGAGACGAGCGCGACGGTCAGCAGCGTGTAGCCGAACTGGGCGCCGCCCGCGAGCGACGTCGCCCAGTTGCCGGGGTCCATATAGCCGACGGCCACGAGATAGCCCGGCCCGAAGAAGGCGAGGAACTTGCGCCATGTCGATGAGCTCGGCCCGATCTTGACCGTGCGAAACACCTCCGTCAGCGAAGGCTCGCCGCGCGCACGCAGCCAGATGGAGGAGGATTCCGACGAGCCGTTGGACATATGGGAGCCTTGCTGCAACTTGTTTGCAATAAGCACTATACGGGCGCTGCGCAGGCTGTCAATGCAGTTGCGAAGCGTTGTCAATTAAGGGGTATGTCATGTCCGATCTGCCCGAAAATTCCGGGTTGGAAGAGCATTTTCAGGGTTCTTTGCGTGCTTGGGCGGAGTTTCGCTCCCTTGGAGCGGATGGTGAGGTCGCTAGCAAAACCGGCGCCGGCCGGCCGTGACGCAGCCCCGATGCGCGAAGAGGGGCTGACGCTCGCACCGGCGCTTGCCATGATGGCGTCACCTGAATCGGATTCTGTATCGTCATGTCCAAGCTTCCCGCTGTTCTCGCCCGTCTCGATGCCGGGCTCGACGACTCGCTCGCGCGCCTCTCCTCCTGGCTCGAAATTCCCTCCGTTGGCACGGACCCGGCCTTCAATGCTCAAACGCGCCAGGCGGCCGAATGGCTCCGTGCGGATCTGGAAGGGCTGGGTTTCAAGGCCGAGCTGCGCGAGACCGGAGGCCACCCCGTGGTCCTCGCCCACCGGCCGAAGCCCGGCGCGCCGCATGCGCTGTTCTATGGGCATTACGACGTGCAGCCGGTCGATCCACTCAACCTTTGGGATACGGACCCCTTCAAGCCGGTGGTCCGCGAGCTGGAACCCGGCCGGAAGGTGATCTCGGCCCGTGGCGCCTGCGACGACAAGGGCCAGGTGATGACCTTCATCGAGGCCGTGCGCGCGACGCTCGCCGAGACCGGCGACCTGCCGATTGGCCTGACCATTCTCGTCGAGGGCGAGGAGGAATCCGGCTCGGTCAATCTGCCGGGCTACATCAAGGCCAATGCAGCCGAGCTGAAGGCCGATTACGCCCTGGTCTGCGACACCGGCATGTGGGATCGCGAGACGCCGCTGATCACCTCGACCCTGCGCGGCATGGTCTATCAGGAGGTCACGCTGACCGCGGCCAACCGCGATCTGCATTCCGGCCTCTTCGGTGGGGCGGCTGCGAACCCCATCCACATCCTCTCCAGGATCGTGGGCGAGCTTCATGACGAGAACGGCCGCATCACCGTTCCCGGCTTCTATGAGGGCGTGCGCGAGCCCACCAATGCGCAGAAGGCGGAATGGGCCGATCTCGGGCTGACGGAGGAGGATTTCCTCGGCCAGATCGGCCTGAAGCACTCCATCGGCGAGCGTGGCCGCATGCTGATCGAGCAGATCCAGTCGCGCCCGACCTGCGACGTCAACGGCATCTGGGGTGGCTATACCGGTGAGGGCAGCAAGACGGTCATTCCCGGCCAGGCCTCGGCCAAGGTCTCCTTCCGCCTTGTCGGCGAGCAGGATCCGGTCAAGATCGCCGCCGCCTTCCAGCAATTCGTCCGTGACCGGCTGCCTGCGGATGTGACGGCGGAGTTTATCAGCCATTCCGGCTCACCGGCTCTCGCGGTGCCGGTGGATTCGCCGGTGCTCCAGAAGGCGCGTGTCGCACTCGCCGAGGAATGGGGCGGGCGGGTCGTCTCGATCGGCAGCGGCGGCTCGATACCCGTGGGCGGCGATTTCAAGCGCACGCTGGGCATCGATACGCTGTTCGTCGGCTTCGGCCTCGACGACGACCGGGTGCATTCGCCCAACGAGAAATACGACCTGTCGTCCTTCCACAAGGGCCAACGTTCCTGGGCCCGCATCTTGCAGGCTCTGGGATCATGAGATCGGTCTGTGTCTTCTGCGGCTCGAATCCGGGCCATGATCCTGTCTACGCCGCAGGCGCGCGCGCCATGGGGGCGGAGATCGCCAAGCGCGGCCTGACGCTCGTCTATGGCGGCGGCGCGGTGGGGCTGATGGGCATCGTCGCCAATGCGGCGCTCGATGCCGGCGGCGAGGTGCACGGCGTCATCCCCAAGGCGCTGCGCGACAAGGAGATCGGCCATATCGGCCTGACCCGGCTCGAGATCGTCGATACCATGCACACGCGCAAGGCGCGGATGGCCGAGCTGTCGGACGGCTTCATCGCGATGCCCGGCGGGATCGGCACCTTCGAGGAACTGTTCGAGATCTGGACCTGGGGCCAGCTTGGCATCCACGCCAAGCCGCTCGCCCTGCTCAATGTCGCGGGCTTCTACGATCCGCTGGCGGTCTTCCTCGACCGGACGACCGAGGAGGGCTTCCTGAAGCCCAACCACCGCGCCATGGTGATGACAGACACCGAACCGGCGACGCTGCTCGACCGCATGCAGGCCTATGTCCCGGCTGCGACCTACAAATGGATCGAGAAGGAGCAGGCCTGAGCGATCTTCGGCATGCGTCTTCAGGTTGTAGGAATATTGTCTTGACATCGTGACGCTGATCCTGTAGAGATCAGGAACGCTCACGAAATGTGCCCGAACGAAGCCGCCGCGCTCTCCAGCCGGCGGCTTTTTCGTGCCTGCCATCCGGAGGCGAAGATGGCCGAAGACGACAGCGAGATACCGCAGGCCGAAGCGGCCGAAGTGCCTGCCGTATCGAAGCCGAGGCGGCCGACCCGCAAGGCGGTGGTGGGCCAGCTCTGGCGCGCTGCCAAGCGCCAGCTCGACACACATGAGGAACATCTGGCCGACCTGCCCAAGGGGGCTGCGGCGAGCGAGGCCGACGCCAAGGCGCTGGCGACGCTGGCCCGCACCGTGCGCGAGCTGGTCGCGATCGAGGAACCGCACGTTGGAAGGAGGGAGAAGCAGACCGATGAGCTTTCCCCCGCCGACGGACTCCGCCATGTCGCACAGCTCCGTCAGGAGCTTGCTCGACGTCTTGAGGCGCTTGCCGCCGAAGACGCAGGTGAAATACCTCAAGGTGATCCTGGAGACGGCGGAGCCTGAACTCGTCGAGCTCATCGACAAGGAATGGACTATCTGGCCCCGGCCCGACCAGAAGCCGCCGGAGCCGCCGAAGCCGATCTGGCTCGTGCTCGGCGGACGCGGTGCCGGCAAGACGCGCACCGGCGCCGAATGGGTCAAGGGCATGGCGCTGGGCCATCCGCCCTTCACCGAGACGCCGACGGGGCGGATTGCGCTGGTCGGCGAGACGCAGGCGCAGGTGCGCGACGTGATGATCGAGGGCGTCTCGGGGCTGCTGGCGATCCATATGCGCTGGGAGCGGCCGAGCTGGCATCCCTCGCTGCGCCGCCTGGAATGGCCGAATGGCGCGATTGCGCAGGTCTTCTCGGCGGAGGACCCGGAAAGCCTGCGCGGCCCGCAATTCGGCGCCGCCTGGTCGGACGAGCTGGCGAAATGGCCGAACCTCCAGGAGTGCTGGGACATGCTGCAATTCGGCCTGCGCCTGGGCGACAGCCCGCGCCAGATCGTCACCACGACGCCGCGCCCGCTGCCGCTGCTCAAACGGCTGCTGACCGAGCCCACCGTCGCGGTCAGCCGGGCCAAGACGAGCGACAACCGCTTCAACCTCGCGGCCGCCTTCATCCGCGCTGTGACGGAAACCTATGGCGGCACGCGGCTCGGCCGGCAGGAGCTCGACGGCGAGATCGTCGAGGACAGCCCGGACGCGCTCTGGACCCGCGCGATGGTGGAAGCCGCCCGGGAGCGGGAAGCGCCGCCGCTGGCGCGCGTGGTCGTCGCGGTGGATCCGCCGGCCTCGTCCTCGCAGCGCGCGGACCGCTGCGGCCTCGTCGTCGCCGGCATCGATCGCGACGGCCTCGGCCATGTGCTGGAGGATGGCACACTGGCCGGCGCCCGGCCGCAGGAATGGGCCGAGAAGGCGGTGGCGCTCTATCGCCGCCATGAGGCCGATGCGCTGGTCGTCGAGGTCAACCAGGGCGGCGAGATGGTCGGCAGCATCATCCGCGAGGTCGATGCCGGCGTGCCGGTGACCTCCGTTCGGGCGACGCGCGGCAAATATCTCAGGGCGGAGCCGGTCGCGGCGCTCTATGCGCAGGGCCGCGTGCGCCATGCCGGCGCCTTCCCGGAGCTGGAGGACGAAATGTGTTCCTTCGGCCCCGGAGGGCTGCCTTCCGGCCGCTCGCCGGATCGGTTGGACGCGCTGGTCTGGGCTCTGACCCATCTAATGCTCGTGCCGAAGGGCCGGCCGCGGGTGAGGGGGATGTAAGCCTCCACCGTCCTCCGGCGGTCGTTTCACGCTCCAACAGCGAGACATCCATGTTCGATTTCCTTCGCAACCTGCGCGGCCTCGCCGCGCCGGACCAGAAGCGCTCGCGCGTCGGGCCGCTGATCGCCCTCCACGAGGCGGGGCGCGCGGTTTGGACGCCTCGGGACTATGTCGCGCTCTCCCGCGAGGGCTATGAGCGCAATCCGGTGGTGCATCGCTGTGTCCGGTTGATCGCGGAGGCGGCGGCGCAGACGCCGCTGATCGCCAAGGTCGGCAGCCGCGAGACGCCGGAGCATCCTGTACTCGCGCTGATCGACCGGCCCAATCCGCGCCAGGGCGGCATCGCCTTCCGCGAGATGCTGTTCGGCCACCTGCTCGTTGCCGGCAATGCCTATGTCGAGGCCGTCAGCACCGGCCGCGAGCCGCGCGAACTCTACGCGCTGCGGCCCGACCGGATGCGCGTCGTGCCCGGCCGCGATGGCTGGCCGGAGGCCTATGACTACACGGTCGGGGGCGACACGGTGCGTTTCCGGCAGGACGAGGCCGATCCCGCGCCGATCCTGCACCTGACGCTGTTTCATCCGGTCGACGACCATTACGGCCTGTCCCCCATCGAGGCGGCGGCCGCTTCGCTCGACATCCACAACGCGGCCAGCAACTGGCACAAGGCGCTGCTCGACAACGCCGCGCGGCCGTCCGGGGCCCTGGTCTTTGACGGGCCGGAAGGCGCGACCCTGACCGAAGCCCAATTCGAGCGGCTGAAGCAGGAACTGGAGGATTCGTTCCAGGGCGCCCGCAACGCGGGCCGTCCGCTCCTGCTCGAAGGCGGGCTCGACTGGAACCAGTTGTGTTCAAAAGACACCGAAGCTACGACGGCTTCGGCGAGGACATCATGCACGACACCACTACCACGAAGCCCAAGGCATACAGCTACCTGCGCTTCTCGACGGCCGAACAGAGCAAGGGCGACAGTCACCGTCGCCAACTCGCGCTGGCCGAGGACTACTGCCGCCAGAAGGGCCTAGAACTCGACCGTACGACAACCTTCGAGGACCTTGGCGTTTCGGCCTTCTCGGGCAAGAACCGGCGCAAGGGCGCCTTGAGGGCTTTCCTCGACGCAGTCGAAGAGGAAATCATCCCGTCCGGCAGCTACCTGCTTGTCGAAAGTCTGGACCGAGTTTCCCGCGAGGCCATCCTCGACGCGCAAGCCACCTTCCTTCAGATCGTCAACGCCGGCATCACCCTCGTGACGCTGAAGGGCACGCCGAAGGAATACTCCAGGGCGACCGTGAACGCGAACCCCGTGGACCTTCTGGTCTCCCTGCTGGAGATGATCAGGGCGAACGAGGAGAGCGAGACCAAGTCCCAGCGGATCAAGGCAGATTGGTCCCGGAAGCGAACTCGTGCGGCTGCGGGGGAGGCCATCACGTCGCTAGTCCCTGCGTGGCTCCAGCGGATCGGTAAGGGGTTTGTGGTCATCGAGGAGCGGGCCGCCATCGTGCGCCGCATCTACGACCTCACACTCGAAGGTCATGGACAACACGCGATCACCGCGATTTTCAACAAGGCGGGCCTCAAGCCGTTCGGGAGGGCCAAGTGGTGGCATCGGTCCTATGTCCGGCTCGTCCTCAATCATCCGGCAGTCGTCGGGACCTTCGTTCCCCATCGGATGGTGGGCGGGCGTAGGGAGCCGCTGGAGCCGATCCTCAACTACTACCCTGCCGTCATCACCCAAGAGACCTTCGAGGCCGTCAGGGCGCTCGACAAGGGCATAGCGGGTCCTGCGACGAGGGCTATCGCCTCGATGTTCTCCGGGCTGGTGAAGTGCGAGGAGTGCGGCGGCCCCATGGTGCGGACGCGGAAGGGGCAGGCTCCGAAGCCCTTCTACCATGTCTTCGTCTGCCACAACGCCAAGCTCGGCCAGTCCTGCGAGTGCCGCACGGTGAGGCAAGAGACCTTGGAGGACATGCTTCGGGACCAGATGTCCAAGTTCATCGAGGATGCGCCGACCCATGACGAAGACCTGACGGAAGAACTCAATCGGGTCGAAGACCACATCAGCATCACGCAGGAGCAGGCAGCGAGCTTGGTCGAGGCCATCGCCCTGCGACCACTACCTCAACTTGTGGATCGGCTGGCGCTGCTGGACGAGGCGCTCGTCGAAATGAAGGCGCGGAAGGTGGAGCTTGAAGCCGCATTTCGTGACACCGCTCGGCCCGTGGTGATGAAGCGCCTGACCGACCTCGACAACCTACTGGAGCACGGCGAGGGCGACATCCGGCCGAGGGCCCAAGTCCTGCTGCGGCAGGTTCTGGACCACATCGTCATCCACTTCGACCGTGAGGCATCCCGGAGGAAGCCGCGAGGGCACCTTGAGTTCGTCTGGAAGAGCGGTGGGCACTCGTATCTCGACTGGGGGCCGATGTTCTACCCGATCAAGCCGACGAGGCGCAGCAGCAGGAGCGTCGATGATGAAGAACCCAAGCAGGCATGAGATTGAAGTCCGCTGGAAGGGCGCCCAACTCATCGCGCGAGGCTGGCCAGCGACCCTCTGCGTGATCGGCGCGATGCTGCTGCTGATCGTGTGGGTTCTGGCCGACGGGCAGGGCCGGCTCTGGTGAAGTCGGGGAGGGGGTCCCATGCCCTTACGGGTCCCTATATACGGGAAGTCGAGGTGGCACATAGGTAGATGGAGGTCAGCCACCCAGGCTCATCACTCGGCCAGAGTGACTATGGCCCCGACACCGACCCTCTTCTCGAAGACCGTCATCATCACTTCCTTGACCCGGTCCCTCTTGGACCATGGAGCCAGCACCGCATCGTGGATGGGGAGAGTAACGATGCTCTCGTCCATCAACTGGAGCAGCACCCCCATCATCACCTCGCTCTCGATGAACTGGAGATGATGCCCGACCTCGGTCCCGAAGTGATGGGCCACTGGAGCGTGGAACTCGCTGATCCTACGGATCAAGTCCCCGGCAGACGCCTTCGGTGGCAGGGTGGTCTTGGTGCCCTGTGGCTTCTTCGTCCGCTTCCCCTCGCTGAAGAGGAGAGCGTTGACCAGCGTCTTGGTCCCGTCTCTCCATCCCTCCAGCCCCGGAATGGCGTACAGGTCTCCATGGGGCACGGGCTTCCCCTCCAAGCCGTAGAGTGTCCGAAGAGCCATCTGTCCGTAGTCGAGCTCAACCACCGCCTCATCGCCGATGGTCAATGCGGCGAGCCGGTGCTTCTTGGGAAGCGGCTGCCAGAAGCCACCGAACAGGCGCCCGCCCGAGTTGAAGCGGCCATTGTTGAAGATGCGCTTCAGCTGTCGGTTGGTCAGGTCTAGCGGTCGGGTGAGTTCGACTATGCCTTCGTCGAAGTTCAGGTCAGCACCGCGCAGGAAGGTGTTGATGCGGCGAACTTCAGCCCGCAGCTTCGACGTGTCCGCCGTCTCGGGGTACTCGACCAGCTTCCCGGTATCCCAGTGCCCTTGCTTCTCCGCCTTGAGGATCAGGACCTCCGCACGATCCTCATGGAAATCCTCGAACTGCAAGGGCACGCGGCCAAGCCGCTCAAGGAGCCCCGCACCGGGCAAGAGACGAGTGCGCTGGCCGGGCTTCTGGAACCGCTGGAACCCAAGGTCTTGTCGCACAATGCCGAGCCCCGGCGCCCCCAGCACATCCAGCAGCCCCGGGAAGGTCTTGTTCAGAGCGGGAGCGCGATACCGAGATCGTCGACCTAACTCCTGAAAGGAGCGGCTGACCACAAAACCGGCCTCTGCCTCGCTAATCACCGCGTGCACGAGGTCGCAGACCACCGCAGAGACGGTCGCCTCGAAGGTCTCTTGATCGGCGGGTCTACGCCTCCGTAGCCGCAGCTTTTGATCGCGCTCGTGGGCCTCTACGTCCCGGACGATAGCCGCGACAAACTCCCTCGCGCTGGTCGTCACCGGAACCCGCCACGGGTTGAAGAAACGGTCGAGCGGAATGTCGACGAGTTCGGCGGCATCTACCGCCCCAGTCATGTCGTTCATGCGAGGTCCGTCAGCGCCTTGTGGAACTCGGCCCTCTGCTGCTGGCTCTTCTCGACGTCCGCGCGGTGGAGCTTCGCGAGATGGAACCCGACCGATCCTAACGTCTCCACCAGCCACCCGGCGATGATATCGGACGAGCCCGGTGTGAAGTCGCGATAGGCCCGCTTCATCCGCCCCGTCTGGTGGTCGTACCACTCACCCACGTTGACCTCGCTGAGGCGCATCACGCGGCGGACCAGCTGCCTCCTGAACGCTCCGTCAGAGCGGAACCTGCGAGGCTCTAGGTCCCACAGCATGTACATGGCGAGCACCGTCTCCACGACCACGCGGGGCTCGACGTCGGCCCCGAGCTTGACGACAGCATTGGCAGCTATCCGCTCGTTGCGGCTCCCTGCGACGCCCCTGTCGGCGTCCCCTATGATGCCCCTCGCGTGGGCCACCACAGCCAGCCAGCGGTCATCGCAGGTGGTCCATGTGGGGTTGCCTACGTTCTTCTCGATCCGGGCCCTGACGAGGTCCGCGTAGGGCTTCAGGACTTCCTTGGTGATGCCCACCTGCCCGGCGTCGCCATGACGTCTCCAGCGGCTTTTGTGGGTCGTGCAGAAGTGCCCGTAGCGGGTGGCGGGCTTGCCGCACCCCGGAGCACGGCATAGGCCGGCCATTCGATGTCCTGATTAGTTGCGTCCGTCCCCTGACAGACAGAAGCGGGAATAAATTCGGAGACCGGGCCCCGCAAGCGCCGATGGTGCGGCCGATGGTCTCCGTCCGCGACAAGTGCAGTGACTGCACCTTGTGCAGGTAGGTCTACGGCGTGGGCGAGACGACCTGAGGTGGGGCAATCTCCACGAGCATCCGCATGATCGCGACGCCGGCAAGCTCGAAAAGGGCCTTGGCGCTGAGCATGTCGAGGGTTGCCTCGGGATGGGCCAGCGGGTTCCGGTCGAGGTCCTTAATCTCCCGGAGTGTCCGCAGTGTCTTCGGCTCTGGAAGCGGGGAAGCGCCCTTCTTCGCGAGGGCATCAAGCTGGTCCAGCAGGGTCCCCATCGTTCCTCGTGGAGGGGTCTTGCCGAGGAAATGCTGGAAGTAGCGGTGGAGCACGCCTTCAACGGCTCGCGCTGAGTGGAAGCCGCTCGCGGTTGGCATGTGAAACGCTAGGCACTTGCCGGCCTCCCGGAGGTCCGTCCGAGCTGTTCCTTGAAAATCGGCACGATTGGTGAGTTCGGAACAGACGGTCGCGTCGGCGATCAGCGTGGGGGTGTGGTAGCCCCAGCGTTGGGGGACGCAGAACGTGGCCGAGTTAGAGAACTCCGCAATCAGCACGTTCTGAAAGACGTCGAGGGGCAGAAGCGTGAACTCCCACGCGGGCACGGTGTTGGCGCCCCAGTCCTTATCGAAATCAAGGTCTCCGTTCGCGTTGTTGAAGTGCCGTTGGCGAAGATAGAAGAGCGTCTGCCGAAGGTTGCTCGCCGGGCCGTTGCTGACCTCCAAGAAGACCGGATCGCCGGAAAGCATCCTCGACAGCTTGTCGTCAAGGTCGTGGACTGGAGGCCACGCGTCGAGCATGGGTATCGCGGTTTCGCTCTTTGCGAAGAACCTCAGTTGGGCCAGCGAACTGCCGAGTTCGAGGAAGAATGTGAGGTTGATGTGCCGCAATCGGGGCCTTCCGACGCTTTCAAATACGCGCCGAAGGTGTGGGCTTGGTCGACGAGTTGTCTAGTTCCGCTGCGGCGCCCCACGTCACTTGTCCACCGGAACCGGCCCCGCCGGGAGCCTCGACCATCGAACGGCCGCATGGAGCATGCCCACAGAGGGCTGGAGGTGCCGCTGGCATCCGCACCGCCAGACAGGTTGCGGGGCGCCCCTAGCCGGGATGGGCAGGGCTGGTGCCGCTCTCCGTGGCGCTTCCTTCATACCACCCACGAGACGCCTTCACGATGCGCACAACCGACAGCATGACGGGTACCTCGACCAGCACGCCCACGACCGTCGCCAGCGCGGCTCCCGAGTTCAAGCCGAAGAGGCTGATGGCCGCCGCCACGGACAACTCGAAGAAGTTGCTTGCGCCGATCAGCGCGGCTGGAGCAGCCACGCACCACGCGACCCCGAGTTTCCGGCTCAGCCAGTAGGCCAGCCCCGCATTGAGATAGACCTGAATGATGATTGGAACCGCGAGGAGGCCGATGACCACCGGCTGGGCCAGGATTTGTTCTCCCTGAAACCCGAACAGGAGCACGAGGGTGGCCAGCAGAGCCACGAGGGAGGCCGGCTGTAGGATGCCTAGCATCCGTTGAAGAGCGCCGTTGCCGGTGGCCGTCAGGGCGTTCCTCCAGACCTGAGCGACCACGACCGGGACGACGATGTAGAGCGCCACAGACAGCAGCAAGGTCGACCACGGGACCGTGATGGAGGCGACCCCGAGCAGCAAACCGACTAGGGGCGCGAACAGGACGACCATCAAGAGGTCATTCAAGGCGACTTGGCTGAGTGTGAAGTTGGGCTCCCCATCGCACAGGTTCGACCAGACGAAGACCATGGCCGTGCAGGGCGCAGCCGCGAGCAGGATCAACCCCGCGATGTAGCTCTGGATTTGGTCGGAGGGCAGCATTGGCGCGAAGAGGTGGCCGATGAAGAATGCCCCGAGCAGCGCCATGGAGAACGGCTTCACGGCCCAGTTGACGAAGAGGGTGACCCCCACGCCTCGCCAATGCTTCCGAACCGCGCCAAGGGCGCCGAAGTCGATCTTGAGCAGCATCGGGACGATCATCAGCCAGATCAGTGCCGCGACCAGCAGGTTGACGTTGGCGACTTCGAGAGCCGCCACGGCCGCGAAGGCGGAGGGGAATGCGTGGCCGAGACCGACACCGACGACGATGCACAGGGCGACCCAGACCGAGAGATACCGCTCGAAGGTGCTCACGCGACGTCCTCGTGCTTGCCCGTCGCGCCCTCGATCAGCCCGATGGCCCGCAAGCGGTTCGTCACCGCCATCTCATCGAGGGAGGCGAGGGGTAGGCTCGTGAACAGCGTGACGCGGTTCTTGAGGTATCGGAGGGCGGCGACGAAGGCACGTTCCTTGTCGAGGTCCGTGCCCTCCACCGCAGCGGGGTCTTCGATGCCCCAGTGGGCCGTTGCCGGCTTGCCGGGCCAGAATGGGCAGGCTTCCCCGGCTGCGTTGTCGCAGACGGTGATGATGAAATCCATGACCGGGGCGTTTCCGCCAGCGAACTCGTCCCAGCTCTTGGAGCGCAGTCCCTCCGTCGGGTAGTCGGCGGCCCTCAGCACCTTCAGAGCGAACGGGTTGACCACGCCCTTGGGCTGGCTCCCGGCCGAGTGGACGTTGAACCGACCAGCACCCTCCGCCCGGAGGACGGCTTCGGCGAGGATCGAGCGGGCGGTGTTCCCAGTGCAGAGGAACAAGACGTTGTAAGGGCGATCAGTCACAGGTGCGCTCCGGCGGGCAGCAGGGGGTGAGTTCGGCGATGAGGGGGGCGCAGATGTCAGGTCGACCACCGCAGCAGTCCTTCATCAGGAATACCGTGACAGCCCGAAGGGCATCTAGATCGGCCCGGTAGTAGATGGAGCGGCTTTCCCGCTTGGCGTGGATCAACCCGGCCCGCGACAGCACCGCGAGGTGCGTCGACATGGTGTTCTGCTTGACCGCCAGCTGGTCGGCGATGTCGCCGGCTGGGAGACCATCGGGCTCGTGCTTGACCAGAAGCCGAAACACTTCCAGCCGGGTCGACTGCGCGAGCGCCGCAAGGGCGAGGATGACGTTCTCGGTTTCCATAATTCGAGATACGCCGATATGTCGAAGAGCGTCAATCCCCCGAGGACGCGACGTGGACGAGCAGGAGGCAGACCAGCGCCCCCAAGCTCATCGCGGCGGAGACCATGAGCGCCCCCGCGCCGAAGCGGTCAATCAAGGCCCCGAAGAGGATCGGGGCGACGCCCTGAGCAAGTCGTGCAGGGGCGCCGATGAGGCCAAGCCGGTAGCCGTAGTTGGCGGGCCCGAACACCGCGAGCGGGACCGTCCCCCGCGCAATCGTCATCACGCCGTTGCCCGCCCCATGGAGCACCGCGAAGAGACCGGCTACTGCGCCGCTTGCGCCTCCCAGAAGCGCAAGTAGGGCCACGCCTATGGGGTGCAGGGCGGCCGCAAGGCGGGCCGAGAGAAGGGGGTGGAAGCGGCTCAGAAAGCCGACCTCGGCCAGCCGGGCGGCGACCTGAGCGGGGCCGATGAGCGTGCCCGCAAGGACTGCGGCGGCTGGCGAAGAACCGGATGCTTCGAGGATGCGGGGGAGGTGGGCGGCCATCGCCCCGGAGACCATCCACGCGAGTGCGAAAACTACCGACAGCAGCACCATCCGTCGGTCGATGGGCATGCTCGGCTTGGCGGTGTGTGCTGCTTCAGGGGACCTGCGCTCGGTCCTTGGGATGAACAGGAGGTTCACTGGCAGGGCCACGCAGAGGTGCGCCAACGCCCAGCCGAGGCATGTCCAGCGCCACCCATACTCGGCCAGCCCCCAAGCCGTCAGGGGCCATCCTACGGTGCTGGCGAAGCCGGCGATCAAGGTGATGCCGGTGATGGCCGGCCGGGCGCTGGTCCCGTAGATGCGGCCGAGAGCGGCGAAGGCGGTATCGTATAGGCCCAGCGACATGCCCAGGCCGATCACCAGCCACGCAAGCCACATGACGGCCTGCGAGTGGGCGAGGCCCAAGGCGGCCAACCCGAAGGCCAGCACGACATTCGAGACCACGAGAACGCCGCGCCCGCCGAAGACGTCAATGGTCCTGCCAATGCGCGGGCCGAGGAGCGCGGACGCGATCAGCGAAATCGAGAATGCGGCGAAGACTTCGGTGCTGCTGACGCCAACGTCGCGGGCGATTGGATCGGCAAGGATGGCGGGGAGGTAGTAGCTCGACGCCCACGCAATGGTTTGGGTCGATCCTAGCGCCAGAACGACCCGAAGCTGATCCCGACCCATGTTAGCCGCAGCATGCCCGAGTGGTGGCCTCTGGTGAGGCTGTGGTGGCCGTCGTGGTCGTCGCTGGGGTACAACAGGCCGCCTCGGTCACGTCAGGTTCTTGGGCCCCGCAGCAGCCGCTCGACGTAGCCCCTCTTGAGATGTTGCAGACCCCAGTCTCGGGGAGCACCAACTCGACACGGCGGGCCGCCTCGTGGTCACCAGCAAGCTCCGCCGCAATCGACCTGACTTGCTCATAGCCGGTCATCATCAGGAACGTCGGCGCCCGCCCGTAGGACTTCATGCCGGCGATGTAGAGCCCCCGTTCCGGCTGGGACAACTCGGCCGCTCCATGCGGGCGCACGGTGCCGCAGCTGTGCTCGTTGGGGTCGATCAAGGGGGCCAGAGCCGGCGGGCATTCAAGGGCCGGGTCCAGCGATGTCCGCAGTTCAGAGAGGAGGCCGAGGTCGGGCCGGAAGCCCGTGCTGACCACCAACTCGTCGACGAGAACGTGCCTCCCGCAGCAACCCGACCCGGCGCCGACACGGAGCTTACCGTCGACCTCGCTCAGGTGGCTAACGCTGAACCCAATCTCGACCTGAACTCGGCCCTCAGTCACGATCCGCGCGAAGGTCGCTCCGAGTTCGCCACGGGCTGACAAGGCGTCGTTGGCGCCCCCGCCGAATGACTTCGATGGGTCCGTACCCCTCACCAGCCAGACGACACGGGTATCGGGTGCGTGCTGAGCAAGGCGGGACAGGTCGAGCAAGGTCCCGATGGCGGAATGGCCCGTACCAAGAACGGCGATTGTCTTGCCCTCGTATCGAGCTCTGTCCCGGCCGAGGACATCCGGCATGCCATAGCGAACGCGCTGAGAGACGGTGTCTTCACCGATGGCGGGGAGGCCATTGCTGCCCGCCGGGTTGGGTGATGACCATGTCCCGCTGGTGTCGATGACTGCGTCCGCCTTCAGCGTCCTAGCCCCTTCGCCATCCTGAAAGCGAACCTCGAAGGGGGCGCCCTCGCGTCCCTTGGTCTTCACCTTGTCGAAGCCGACACGGCCGATGCTGATGACCTTGGAGTTTGTCCGAAGGTGCTCGCGGAGGGGCGTCAGGGCGCTGAGGGGCTTCAGGTACAAATCCCGAAGCTCGCCCCCTGTCGGGTAGACGTCGGGCTCCGGGGCGTTCCATCCCGCCGCCGCGAGGAGGCGCTCAGACGCCTTGTCGACGTTGAAGCTCCATGGCGAGAACAACTGGACGTGAGACCACTGGGCCACCGCATGCCCGACCTCGGGGCCGGCCTCTAGGACGATAGGCTGAAGGCCGCGCTCCAAGACGTGCGCCGCTGCCGCAAGACCCACCGGCCCAGCGCCGATGATGGCCACCGACTTCACCTTGTTTTCCATCGTCTCGATCCTTCCAGAGATACCGAAATAGGAGACCCGATTTCACGCCGCATGGTCGTTGTCGGCCACGCTCCCGCAGCGGTCGCCAGCGCAGCATTCCTCAACAAGGAAGCCCACCAACTGGCCCATGACCTCGTAGTTGGCCCGGCAGACCAGCGTGGTCGCCTGCCGCTCCTGCGTCACCAACCCGACCGCTAGGAGGGCCTTCAGATGGTGCGACAGGGTCGACGAGGGGATGCCCAAGTCGGACTGCAACTTGCCCACGGGCGAGCCGTTGGAGCCCGCGCGAACAAGGCTCCGGTAGATGCGAAGCCGGGTCGGGTTGCCGAGGGCTTCGAGGCGGCTGGCGGCTTGGTCCAAGATCATGCGGGGATCGTGCTCCGGTCGAAAAGTGAAGTCAATCCATGTTTCCAGAGATACCGAAATAAGGGGCGTGTGAAGGAGTGGGCGGTGGGAATTCACGGCTCGGCGGTCTGTTGGCCCTTGAGGATGCGATGGACGCTGGCCTTCCCGATGCCGAGTTGTCGGGCAATCTCCGACAGGCTGATGCCCGTGGCCGCCATCGAAACAACCTGCCCCTCCTTGGCCCGAGCCGTGGGCGCCCGGCCCTTGTATTTTCCGGCGGCCTTGGCCTTGGCTATCCCTTCCCGCTGGCGTTCAAGCATGATCTCGCGCTCGAATTGAGCCACACTACCGAGCACATTCAGCATCAGCCGTCCCGTAGGCGTCCCCGTGTCGAGGTTCATCGTGAGGATGCGGAGGGTGGCTCCCTTGGCCTCGACGAGGCGCAGCAACTCCATGAGGTGCGCCATCGACCGGGCGAGGCGGTCGAGCTTGGTCACGACGAGAACGTCGCCTGCCCTAAGGTTGTCGAGGGCGCGGGCCAACTCTAGCCGGTCCCCCACGTCCACAGATGAGACCTGCTCGACATAGGTCCGCTCGCAGCCGGCGCCCGTTAGGTCGCGCTGCTGGGCCTCTAGGCCGGCTGTCTGGTCGAGGGTTGAAGTGCGGGCGTATCCGATGAGCATGGCGGTCTCCAAGCGAGGTCGTTCCACTAGGGTCTTAGAACTGCCCGTGAATGTCAATGGACCATTCTTGTGGAACGATCTGCCTCGATCTTGGAACGGCCCACTAGGGCAAGCCTTGTGGAACGACGCTGATCTGTTTGGGGAGCCGTAGGCGGCCGTCCGCGTCCAATTGAGGAAGATCCACCATGCGACCGCAGCCGGGCTATGTAAGCTCTGGAGAGGCGGCGCTGGGCCGTCCACGAGGGTGGGGGAGGCACGGGGGGAAATTGACACCCGCCGCTACCTAGATGCTCGCTCAGATTTTTCCGATGAAATAGCCGACACCTCAGCGTAACCTTACCGCGCCGTGGCCGCAGCAGAGCCTACCTGATACCGGCTGAAAACGAACTGCCAGACGGCATCGACCTTCTCGTTCCAGACCTCCTCCGGATAGGGCTCTTCGGGGAGGTCGTTCAGCGCGAAGCGGATTGTCGACTGCACCACCGCCCGGGGTTGAGGCCGCAACTGCCACTGGTTCACGCGCAGCAACTCCTGGAGCTTCTCCAGAAGCTCTCTGGCCACCTTCTTGACCTCGACCTCCTGCGCCTTGGTGAGCCTCGGTTCGGGCTTGCTGAGGAGGTCGAAGATCGCGAGTTCATCCTCACTCAGTCCTTCGCGAGCCGCCCGGCGGTCCTCATCGTCCATCTCGGCGATCAGCTTCTTCAGCGCGGCGAAGAAGGTCTCGGCGTCGAGCGTGCCAAGATTGTACTCGTCAACCAGCTTCTCGAACTTCTCGACGAGGTGAACCCGGGTCGGGTTCTTCGCGGCCATGTCATAAGCCTTCCTCTCGGCCGCCGTCTTGAGTTGCTCGGCCGCCGTCTTGGGCTGGCTGGCGAACAGTGTCGCGAGCTTCTCAAAGTCGATGCTGGACAGGTCGACACGGCCCCCAGCCTCGTCGCCCTCGACGATGGGCGCGGTGATCGCGACGCCCTGAACCCTCTCGTCCAAAAGTGCTTCGATCTTCGCCGAGATGGCGGCAATGTCTACTGGACCGAGCTTGCCCCGGACGGCCTCTGCAAGCACGTGGATGGCGGCCACAGGCTTGAGGTAAGGGGCAGCCCTCTCGTCCGGTAGGAGAGCCTTGTAGGCTCGCGTGGTGGCCCCAGCGAGGCGGAAGAATTCTCGCCGTCGCTGATCGGGAGCGATGAGGGTCTCGACCCCCTTTCCGATCAGCGCCAGCCGCGCCAGCTTGTCCACTGCAAGTATGGCATCGATGTCGACACCCATACCCGTGCAGAAGGTTCGCGCACGCGCCAGCGCCTCGTCCAACACGGCGACCAGTTCGTCTTTGTTCCTGATCGGAGCACCACCGCCCTGCTGCCCTGCATAGATCGCCAGCGCCTTCTGCAAGTTCAGGAAGACGCCGACGTAGTCGACGATTACGCCAGCGCTCTTGCCGGGCGCCCGCCTGTTTGCTCGGGCGATGGTCTGCATCAGCGTGTGGTTCTTCATCGGCTTGTCGAGATAGACCGTGCTGCAGGTCGGCACATCGAAGCCGGTGATCCACATCGCGCAGACGAAGACGAGCCGGAGGGGATCGTCCGGGTCCTTGAACTTGCGCTCTAGGTCCTCCTTCTGCATCCGCTCGCGATGGGGAAGGATGTCGAGCCCCTTCGCCTTGAGGTCGGCGATCTCGTTCTGCGACTGGCTTACCACCACTGCCATGTCGACCGAACGCATCCACTGCAGACGCTCCTCAAGCGCTCCGCGGGCATCTTCTGGGGTTGCCGCCAGACGCGCCTCTTCGGCCACCAGCAGCGCCTGCCAGTTGGTCTTCACCTTGTCGTGCATGCGGACGGCGGTGGCCTTGTCGATGGCGACGAACATCGCCTTGCCGAGGTAGCCACGGGCCGCGAAGTGGCGAACGAGATCGGCAGCGACCTGGTCCAGTCTGTCCTCGCGGGTGATCAGATGGTACTGCCGGGCGAACTCCCGCTGCAGGCGCTTCTCCTGATCTTCGTCGAGGGCGGCTTCATCGAGGAGGTCATCAAGGTCGTCCCGAAGCTCCTCGGTGTCGAGCTGCAACTCCGGCTTCCGCGCCTCATAGTAGAGGGGTACGGTGGCGCCGTCCGCGATGGACTGCGCGAAGTTGTAGACGGAGACGTAGTCGCCAAAGACCTCGCGTGTGCGCTCCTCCTGGCCCGCGATCAGTGGCGTCCCAGTGAAGCCGATGAAGGCCGCGTTGGGCAGTGCCCGGCGCATGTTGGCGGCGAGCTGGTCATACTGGCTTCGGTGAGCCTCGTCGGTGATGACGATAATGTCGCTCCGGTCCGACAGCACCGGCATCGCCTCGCCCCGCTCGACCGAGAACTTATGGATCAGCGTGAACACGTAGCGTTCCTGGCCGGCGAGCAATTCGCGGAGATGAGCCCGGCTCTGGGCCTGGCAGTCGTCAACATTCTTGGAGAGCGCCCCGACGGACGCGAAGGTGCCGGCGATCTGCTCGTCCAGCTCCAGCCGGTCGGTGATCACAACGAAGGTCCAGTTGCCGCCGAGACGTCGCAGAACCTTCTCGGCGAACATCACCATGGAGAGGCTTTTGCCGCTGCCCTGGGTGTGCCAGAAGACGCCGAGGCGGCCGCGGTTCTCGCCGATCTGCTCGACTGCCTCAATGGCGCGGTTCACGCCGAGCACCTGATGGTACTTGGCGACCACCTTCCGCAGCCCACCACGGGCATCATCGAAGAGCAGGAAGTTCTCGACAAGATCGAGAAAGCGGGGCGGCTCGCAGGTCGCCCGCAACAGGGTCTCCATCGCCACGCTCTCGGGGTCATCCTCCTCCAGCTTCTTCCACGGCGCGAAGCTTTCGAATGGCGCATGGCCCGCCCCCATCAGCGCTTCCAGGCCGTTAGAGAGGATCGTGAAGCCGTTGAAGTCGAAGAGCCGCGGGATGGTGTCGCGGTAATCCCGCAGATTGGCCTCGTACGCTTCCTGAACGGGCTGCATCGGTGCCTTCCACTCGACGAGCAGGAGGGGGATGCCGTTGACGAAGCCGACCGTATCCGGCCGGCGCTTGTACAGGTCGCTCTCGATCCAGAGTTGAGACGCGAGGAAGAAGTCGTTGTTGGCCGGGCTCGTCCAGTCGATCAGGGCCACGCGCTCGGGCTTCAGCGAGCCGTCCGATTGCCGCACTTCAACAGGTACGCCGTCGCGCAGGAGCCCGTACACCTCGCGGTTGGCCGCCACCGGGAGCATCGCTGAGCGGTCGGCCGTGAGCGCGATCTCGGCCTCGCGAAGAGCCTCCTCTGGCAGCGCCGGGTTCACACGGTGAAGGGAGGTGCGGAGGCGGGCGGGGAGTATCACTTCGCGGAATGAGAGACGCCCGGTGAGGTTCTTCGGTCCGGGCTCTTCCTGCATCAAGTCGCCATGCTGCCAGCCGAGCGACTGCAGCAGTTCGATTGCCGGCACCTCCACCACCGCCTTCTCGCTGGCGATGGAGCCGGAGAGCGAAGGCGAGGCACCAGCAGGGCGCATCAGGCGGCGGCCTCCAACTCGCATTCGGGAGCGGCGACGGACAACTCTCCAGACATCAGGCGGGGAAGGAGGAGGTCGCGAGACCTAGCGAGCGCGTGGTTGGAACGGCCCAGCGCATGTAACTGCTCGAAGATGGGGGCGATAACTTTATCGAAGCGCGTCAGAATGTCGTCTGTCGGGACCACGACCGGGAACTCTGGGAAGCGCGACAATGGAATTCGGTCAACCGTCGCGCCCGAGAGCGTGTTTCTGGTTATGACCTCTCGCCATGCGGGAGTGAAGAAGTAGAGATAGAGGTATCGATTTATCCCACTCGCCGTGTCGGCGCGGATGAGGGCGAGGCGCCGTCCGAGGCAGCCGCGGAAGTCCCTTGGGATCAGCGCGTAGCGGTTCAAGGTGGCCTCGTAAGTGAAGACGATGTCGCCTTCCCGAGGGGTCACGCGCTTCGTCCACCGTGGGAAGTCCGCTTCGGAGATGTGACGCACCGATGAGAGGTCCAACCGCCCTGTCTCGGTGAGGTTGCCGATGCCGAGGAAGACCGGCCCGTTGTCGGAAGGCGGGGGCGTCGCGTGTGGCCCGTCAAACAGCCCCTCATATGCGTGCCTAATCGCAACACGGCGCCAGCCAATAGGGAGTCCGTTCTCTTGCGAGCCTGCATCATGCCCTGGGAAGCGGAAGTGGACGAACCACTCATCGAATAAGCGCCGCGCCATCCCCTCCAGCAGCGCGATCCGTCGCCGGTTCACCTCTATCAGGTCGTCGTAAGCGCCCAGAATGGAGGAGATGCGGCGTTGTACCGGCATCTCAGGCACGGGGGCGAGGAAGCGTTCCAGTCCACCCTTCGTAAGCGCTTCTCGAGTGCCGCCAGCGCGAGCCAGGCTGAGAAGGTGGGCTTTTGTGCCGGGAGCCACTAGCCAGTAGGACAGGAAGCGGCCATCGAGCACCTCGGGACATGTCCTGACTATCGCAACGTGTTGATTTACGCGGGCCCCGGCCAGCTCGGCAGGCGCGAGGCAACACCTGGCTACCGACGCACCGGTGATATTGATGAGCACATCACCCGCGGCCACCGTGACATGATCAAGTGATGCCGCCTGCTCATCGTCGATAAAGGCAAGCCCCTCACGCTCAATGCAGAGATCGTACACGTTCATGCTGCGGATCAGCGGGGTGCCGGTCTCCGAATAGGCACGCTCGCCACCACGGGGCGTTGCACCACTTCCGATTTTCGATGTGACTTTCGCCAACGGAGCGAGCGGGAAAATGGTTGGGGTCATGCCTCTAGCAGCTCCGCTACGCTTTGGGAGATGCGAGCCTGAAGATGCGCTGCCTCTGCGTTCAGCTCCTCCAGTTCCTCCTGCAGCGCTTCCAGTTCCGCGCGGAACTCACCATCCTCCATCATCTGTCCGGGCGCTACGCCGACATAACGACCCGGATTGAGGCTCCAGTCCTGCGCGACGATCTCTTTACGGGTTGCCACTCGACAGAGGCCCGGCACGTCGCGATATCGGCCTTCGGGGAACGCCTCGGCCATAGGTTTCGTGCTGCCCGCCTCCGTCTCCAAGACCTCTCCACGCCAGAGGCGAACAATGTTTCCGAGGAACTCAATATGGTAGGGGTCAAAGACACGATGTGCCCGCGTCACCTGACGATAGAGATGCCGTGCATCCACGAACAGCACCTGATCGCCTCGCGGTCCATTTGCCTTGCCCTTGTCGAGGAACCAGAGGGTCACCGGCAGTGTGACCGTGAAGAACATGTTCGGGCCGACCGCAACGATGCAGTCCACGGCGCCGGTTTCGATTAGCTTCCGCCGCAATTCCCGCTCGGTGCCACCCGCATCGCTGGCGCTGTTAGCCATAACGAAGCCCGCCCGGCCAGTGGGGTTCAGCGCCGCGTAGAACAGGTTGATCCAAAGGTAGTTGGCGTTGTTGACCATAGGGAGGCCAAGCGGGAACCGCGCATCGATGGTTCCGGCGTCGTTGACCAGCTTAGCCCGGTCCACCTCGGACTGGTTGAAGGGTGGATTGGCCATAACGAAGTCGAACCGACCGATGAGCTTGTGCGGGTCGTCGTAGTAGCTGCTGGCTTCACGCAGATCGCCGGAGAGCCCGTGGATTGCGAGGTTGAGACGGCAGAGACGCAACGTGTCAGCCATCTTCTCGACGCCGAAGACGCTGATCTCGCTCTCAGGGGCCTTGTGATGGCGGCGAACGAACTCGGCGGAGTGAACGAACATCCCGCCCGAACCGCAAGCCGGGTCGAGGATCGCTCCATGGTAAGGCTCGATCACCTCGACGATGAGCTTCACGATGGAAGCGGGGGTGAAGTACTCGCCGCCCTTCTGCATAAAGGAGGAGGCGAACTGGCCCATGAAGTACTCGAAGATGAGCCCATAGGCGTCGCCCTCGATCTTCAATGGCGCCAAAAGGCGCAGCAGCTCCTGTAGGACGGCGCTAGGGAGCCCCTGGTAGCCCTGGGGCATGGCGCCAGCGAGGTCCGGGTTCGCGTCGGCGATCCCCTTCATCGCAGCGTTCAGCTCGGCCCCGAGGTCCGCTGTACCGGGCAGGGCCAGCAGACGCGAGAAGCGGGCCATCTCCGGGAGGTAGACCGCACCGCGGGCCTGATAGTCGGCTGGCGTGGGCTTCAGGCGGCCTTTGAAGTGGGGCTCCAGTTCCTTGTGGACCGTTTCGAACTTGGCCTCCATCTGGCGGAGGGCGATCAGCGCCAGCACCGGCTGCGCGTACTGGTCGGGGCGCAGGTTGCTGTTGGTCCATAGTTGATCGGCCGCAGCGAATAGGCGCCGCGAGATGTCTTGAAGGTCTGTGGTCACTTGGCCCCCGAAGTCGGTCGTTGATGACGACCCTACTGCAACCGCTGCTTGTCGCAAGCGTGTTGCGGAGACTGTCCTTGCAGCCAGTGCCGCCAGCGTCCGCGTGGTTGACGTCCGACCTTGCTCGTCAGCAGCGTCAACTGCCGACGTGTTTCGGTGTCGCTAGTTGATAATAGGAAGCCGCTCTCGCTGACACCGGCCGAGCTCGATTTCGTCGCGGCCAAGGGCGTCGCGGCGCGCGAGATTGCGCTCGCCTTCGGCGTGCCGCCGCTGCTGCTCGGCCTGCCGGGGGACAACACCCACGCCAATTTCGCCGAGGCCAACCGCGCGCTCTGGCGCCAGACGGTGCTCCCGCTCGTGAAGCGTACGGCGCAGTCCCTGGCGCAATGGCTCGGGCCCGCTTTCGGGGATGATCTCACGCTCGACCCCGATCTCGATGCGGTCGAGGCGCTGGCCGACGAGCGGGAATCGCTCTGGCGGCGGCTCGGAGCTGCCGCCTTCCTCACGGACGACGAGAAGCGTGAAGCGGTCGGATACGGCCGCCGCGCCTCAAGGGAGGGATCTGCATGACCATGATCGAACAGGTCGTGGCGGCCTTCGTCGGCCGCGCCGATGTCGGCCATCTCGGCCTTCTTCTCTGGGCCGCGAGCGCGTCCGGCCTCGCCTGGCTCGTCCTGCGGGACCTCACGGCCGCGAACCGCCGCTTCGACGATTTCGTCCGCGAGCTCAACCGCTTCAACGCACGCCATGAGGGGGATCGATGAAAGCAGGCAAGAATGCGAGCAAGGGCGCTTCCAGGCCGGCGCCGAAGATCCAGGCCAAGCCCGCCCGCCCGGCAAGAGGCGCCACCACCGAGACCTTCAGCAGCTTCGTCCGCAACCTCGCCCGGCTCGAGGACGAGCGCAGCCGCTGTGCCGGGCGTGGCGACGGCAGGGAGGGCAGGCGATGAGAGGGCGCGTTGCGGCCTGGGGCCCGCTCGAATCGAAGCTGCTGCCGATCCAGCCCTCCCGCGTCGGCCGGGACGGCGTCTTCGAAGGCTATGCCAGCCTGTTCCGCATCCCCGATCTCGGCAAGGACGTGGTCGAACCCGGCGCCTTCCGCGAGAGCCTGGCCCGGCGCGGCCCGACCGGCGTGAAGCTGCTCTGGCAGCATGACCCCGCCGAGCCGATCGGCCGCTGGTTGAGCCTCATCGAGGATTCCCGCGGCCTTTTCGTGCGCGGCAGGCTGTCGCTCGCAGTCGCCCGCGCCCGCGAAACCCATGCGCTGATGCTGGACGGGGTGCTCGACGGCCTCTCGATAGGTTTCCGCTCCGAGAAGGCCCGCACCGAACCGCGCACCGGCCTGCGCCGTCTCGAGCGCGTCGATCTCTGGGAGGTGTCCGTCGTCACCTTCCCGATGCTGCCCCAGGCCCGGATCGCTGCCGTCAAGCGCGCGCGTCCGGCCGCCTTCGCCTGATCCTTCACCCTCAAGGAGCAACCATGACCCATCTCGACAACGCACCCGAGACCAAGGCGGCCGGTGCCGATCTCACGCTGGCCTATGAGGACCTGCGCTACACGCTGGAGAACTACCGCGCCACCAATGAGGAGCGCCTGGCCGGCATCGAGGCCCGCCAGGGCGCTGACCCGCTGACCGAGGAGAAGCTGGCGCGAATGGACGTCGCGCTCGACGACACCATGCGCCGCATCGACCGGCTGACGCTGGACCGCGCCCGCCCGGCGCTCGGCCATGAAGGCCATGCCCGCGATCCGCTCGTCGCCGAGCACAAGGCGGCCTTCGCGGCCTATATCCGCAGCGGCGAGGCCGGCGGACTGAAGCGCCTAGAAGCCAAGGCGCTCTCGGCCGGCTCCGGCCCGGATGGCGGCTATCTCGCACCCTCCACGGTAGAGGGCGAGATCCTGCGCCGCCTCGCCGCCGTTTCGCCGATCCGTTCGCTGGCGACGGTCCGCACCATCTCTTCGGGCACCTACAAGAAGGCCTTCTCGACCACCGGCCCGGCCTCGGGCTGGGTCGCCGAGGCCGCCGCCCGGCCGCAGACGGGATCGCCGACGCTGGCCGAGCTCTCCTTCCCGGCCATGGAGCTCTACGCCATGCCGGCCGCGACGCAGACGCTGCTCGACGACGCCATCGTCAACGTCGACCAGTGGATCGCCGAGGAGGTGGAGAGCGTCTTCGCCGAGCAGGAAGGCGCCGCCTTCGTCAATGGCGATGGCGTCGACAAGCCCAAGGGTTTCCTGGCCTATCCGACTGTCGCCGACGGGAGCTGGAGCTGGGGCAATATCGGCGTGCTGAACACCGGCGCTGCCGGCGCCTTCCCGGCCTCCAACCCTTCCGACACGCTGGTCGACCTCGTCTACGCGCTGAAGGCCGGTTATCGCCAGAACGCGGCGTTCGTCATGAACCGCAAGACCCAGGCCGCGATCCGGAAGTTCAAGGACTCCACCGGCAGCTATCTCTGGCAGCCCCCGGCCTCGGCCGGCGCGCCGGCGACGCTGCTCGGCTTCCCGCTGGTCGAGGCGGAGGACATGCCAAACATCGCCAACAACGCCATCTCCATCGCCTTCGGCGATTTCCGGCGCGGCTATCTCGTCGTCGACCGGGCGGGCGTGCGCATCCTGCGCGATCCCTATTCCGCCAAGCCCTATGTGCTGTTCTACACCACCAAGCGCGTAGGCGGCGGCGTCCAGGACTTCGCGGCGATCAAGGGGCTGAAGTTCGCGGTCTGAACCAAGGAGCTGAGCGTTTCCGTCATGGTCGGGCTTGTCCCGACCATCCACGTCTTCGCCGGTCGTAGGGCGGGTTCAAGACGTGGATGCTCGCCACAAGGGCGAGTATGACGGCGAGGTTCCGAGGAAACGGGGCAGGCTCAGCGAGAGAACCACCAGCTGAAGGCGGCGCGCGGCTGGGCGGGCTCCTCCGAGCGCGCCTCGGCGCCGACGTTCAGGAGCCGCGCGCTGCCTTCGGAGATCCAGCCGCGATAGTCGTTGATGGGAGTGATGGCGGTGAAGCCGCCGCAGATGCGCCGCGCCCGCGTATTCAGCGGCCCACTCGACCAGCTCACGATGCCGACGAGGTCTCGCGAGCGGGCCGAGCCGCGCAGCACCGGACCGCCGGAATCGCCACGGCAGGCACCGGCACCCGGCGTCTCGCCGCGCGCTTCGACATCGACCGCGACCTTGACCGTGTTCTGCGTCGTATAGTTGCCGGCGTTGACGAGGCGGGTCTCGCGCAGGCGCCGGGCGGTCGCCTTGTTGTTCTCGGACGAAAGCCCGTAGCCCGCCATCATGACGGCCTCGCCCTGCCAGAGCCCGCCGCCGAGCGTCAGCGGCTCGATGTCGCGCGGCAACGGCTCGGCGAGACGCAGCAGCGCGAGGTCGGTGCCGGGCTGCGTGCGCGGCGTCGTGCCGGGCACGAAGCTCGGATGCGGCAGCACGGCGACGACCATTTGGCGTCGCGCCTTGAAGCGCGGATCGAGGCTGACCACGCTGATCGAGCCGCCGCCCATCAGGCAATGTGCCGCGGTCAGCACGATCTCCGGCGCGATCACGGCGCCCGAGCAGAGTTCGCCCCGGCTGGTCTCGACCCGCACGGTCCAGGCCCGCGGGCCGAGCGCGTCACGGGAATCGACACCGCCGACCACGGCGAAAGCCGGCCCTGTGAGCAGCGCTGCGGCGAAGGACAGGGCGAGGGCGAATGATGTGCGGGAAATCATGAAACGGACCGGTTGAGGTGACATCAATCTAGGGGGTGTCGGGGAGCTTGGACAAGTACGGTCCGACGCTTCCTTCAGGGCGCTTTGCTCCAGCGCGCGGTTTCGCCCCAGCGCGACAGCGTCGCGTCGATCCAGTTTCGCTGCGGCGCGACCAGGACACCCTGGCTCAACAGCCCGCAATTCTGACCCTTTGGCCCGGTCGACCAACTCGTGACCGCGACAATGCCGTCGTCCGAGAACATAGGGCCGCCGGAATCGCCTTGGCAGGCGCTGGCACCGGGCCGCTTGCCGGCCCCGGCCGGGTCCGCGGCCCAGATCAGGATACGACCGGGGCCGTAGGGCTCCACGGCCGAAAGCTCCGCGGAGCGATAGGTGCCTGTCGTGCGGGCCTCGCCTTCGCGGGACACGCCGTAGCCGGCCAGAGTGACCGCGCTGCCGGTGCGCGGCAGAGCGCCATCCACCAGCTCGGCTGCAGCGAAGCGGCCGGGCAGGGGCTCGGCCAGTTTGACGAGCGCCAGGTCGATCGACCGGCGGCGGCTGCGGATCGCGCCGGCATCGAATTCCGGATGCAGCGCGACGGCCGTCGGCGCGATCAGCACGGGCTCGCCAGCTTCGCGCCAGTGGATACGCAGTTCCGCGCCACCCGCAGCGCAATGCGCTGCGGTCAGGATGGCGCGCGCCGACAGGACGATCCCGGTGCAGACCCCGCCGCGGGCGTTCAGCACCATCAAGGTCGAGCCGGCGGCCGGCCCGCCCTCGCGCCCGCCGACCACGGCCTGCGCGGGCAGGGCCCCCAGAGCGCAGGCGAAGCCCAGCGCGACGATCCGTTCTGCGATGCCCATCAGACCCTCCTGAAGGAGGCTGATAGCGCGTCGCGACGTCCAGATGAACCCTTGCAGTTCAATCCATGAAGGAAGCGAAGATGACGCCGCTTGCGCTCGCCCCGCCGGAAATGGAACCCGTGACCCTGGCGGAGGCCCGGCAATTCCTGCGCCTCGACCAGACCGAGGAGGACGATCTCCTCGCCACGCTGATCACTGCGGCGCGGCTGATGATCGAGGCGGCGGCCGGCCGCTGCCTGGTCGAACAGCCCTGGCGGATCGTGCTCGATCGCTGGCCGGCGAATGCCGAGATCCGCCTTCCGCTCTCGCCGTTGATGCGAATTCAGGCCGCGCGCGTCTATGACGTGCTGGGCAGTGCTCAGCCCGTGGCCGAGGCGACACTGACGCTGGACCGGGTGGCCGATCCCCCGCTGATCCGGGTGACGGGCGAGGTGCCGGAGATCGGCCGCGCACACGGTGCCATCGAGATCGACATCGTGGTCGGCTTTGGCGCCACGGCCGCCGCCGTTCCGGCCCCGCTGCGCCAAGCGGTGCTGCGGCTGGCGGCCCGCTGGTTCGAGGAGCGCGGCGACGTTGCGAGCCGCGATGCGCAGGCGCTGCCGAGGGCGATCGCCTCGCTGGTCGCCCCGTTCCGTCGCGGGAGGCTTTGAGCCATGGCGGAAGATGGCAAGGCGTCGATCGGCCGTCTGCGGCGCAGGCTCATTCTGGAGGCACCTGCCGGAACGCCCGACGGCCTCGGTGGCACGACGCAGGCCTTCGAGACGGTCGGCGCCTTCTGGGCGCAGATGGAATGGCTCTCCGGCTCCGAGACCTGGCGGCAGGGGCGCCCCGAGCAGTTCGGCACCTGGCGCGTCACGCTGCGCTGGCGCAGCGATCTCGATGCCGGCAAGCGCCTGCGCGACGGGGGCCGCATCTTCGACATCCGCACGGTGGCGGATCCCGACGGATCGCGCCGGCACCTCCTCTGCCTGGTCGAGGAGGTGACGCCATGAGCGACGCCATCCTGGCCCTGCGCGCCGCGATCCAGGCCCGGCTGGTAGCGGATGCGGCGCTCACCGCGCTGATCGGCCCCGACCGCATCTTCGACGAGGCGCCGCGCGCGATGCGCGGCCTCTACGTCACCCATGGCGAGGCCGGGGCCAACGACTGGTCGACGGGCACGGACCGTGGCTGCGAGCAGGAGTTCAACCTCTACGTCTGGGCGGCGGAAAGCGCGTCCTCCCGACAGGAGCTGGAGGCGGCGGGGCTCGTCGTCGGCGCGCTCGACGAAGCGGAACTCACTCTGGCGGGGCACTCCCTCGTCAATCTGCGCTGGCTGTCGAGCCGCCTCGCGCGGGAGGCCCGCAAGGGCGTTCCCTTCGTGATGATCCGCTTCCGCGCCGTCACCGAAACACTCTGAATATGGAAGGAGAGGCCGCATGCCGGCACAGAAGGGCAAGGATCTGCTGCTCAAGGCGGCTGATGGCGAGGCTTTCGTCACCGTGGCGGGCCTGAGGGCGCGCCAGATCGCGTTCAATGCCGAGACGGTCGACGTGACCCACGCGGAATCGGCCGGGCGCTGGCGCGAATTGCTCGCCGGCGCCGGCGTGCGCCGCGCCAGCGTCTCGGGCGCCGGCATCTTCAAGGACGAGGCTTCCGACGCGCTGGTGCGCCAGACCTTCTTCGACGGTGCCATCCGCAACTGGCAGGTCGTCGTGCCGGATTTCGGCACGGTCGAGGGACCGTTCCAGCTCACCAGCCTGGAATATCGCGGCGACCACGCTGCCGAGGTCACCTTCGACCTCTCGCTGGAATCGGCCGGCCAACTCGCCTTCACCGCGCTTTGAGGAGAATGCAGATGGTCAATCGTCATCGCTGCGAGACCGCGCTCATGGTCGCCGGCCAATCCCTGCCGATGCGGCTGACGCTCGGCGCGCTCGCCGAGCTCGAGGAGGCCTTCGCCGTCGACAGCCTGCCGGCGCTGGGCGAACGCTTCATCAGCGGCCAGCTCTCGGCCCGCGACGTCATCCGCATCATCGCCGCCGGATTACGCGGCGCGGGGCAGGCGATCCGCGACGAGGATGTCGCAGGCCTCTCCTTCGACGGCGGGCTCAACGGCGTCATCGCTGCCGCCATCACCCTGCTCGAAGCCACCTTTGGGGAGGGCGAGCCGGCCCGCCCTCCGCAGCCGCCGGAGGCATGAGCGCCCCGGCGGGCTTTCCCTGGGAAGAGGTCATGGCCTTCGGGCTCGGCCGGCTCGGCTGGCCGCCGGACCAGTTCTGGGCCGCGACGCCGCGCGAGATCGCTGCAGCCCTGCAGGCGCATCGCAGGAGAGAAGGCCGCCCGACCGATCGCGCCGGGCTCGATGCGCTGATGGCCGCTTACCCAGACGTCTGAGTCAGGCTCTTCAACCATCTTCTTAAGAGGTTCTCATGGCTGACGAAGATTTCGTCGATTCCAATCGCCTGTCCACCATCAGGACGATGGACCGGCTGACTCAATCTCTGAACCAGTCGGCGCAAACTTTTGGTAAATCGATCGTAAATGCGTTCTCGCGCGGCATTGTCGAGGGCAAGCGCTTCGAGGACGTGCTGCGCGGCGTCGGCCGCACGATGACCGACAGCCTTCTCAAGACCGCGCTGAGCCCGCTTCAGTCGACGGTCTCCAGCCTGCTCGGTTCTGCCATGAAAAGCCTAACGGGTCTCTTCGCCGGAGGCCTCGGCTTGGGCGGCTTGGGCAGGGCGAGCGCTCCCACATCCTCCGTCATGCGCTTTGCCGAAGGCGGCGTCGTCGCCGCGCCGTCCTATTTCCCGACCGGGCGCGGGCTCGGCCTGATGGGCGAGCAGGGTGCGGAAGCGATCATGCCGCTCTCGCGCGGCCCGGACGGCCGGCTCGGGGTGCGCGCCGGGGGCGGGGCGGCCCGCCCGCTCAGCGTCACCGTTCAGGTCTCGACGCCCGATGCCGAGAGCTTCCGCCGCTCCGAGGCGCAGGTCTCGGCCGCGATCGCCCGCGCCGTTGCGCGCGGCAGCCGCGCGCTCTGAAGCGGGGGAGGCCATGCCCGATTTCCACGAAGTCCGCTTCCCGCTCGACGTCGCGCGAGGCGCGCGCGGCGGTCCGGAGCGGCAGACGCAGATCGTGACGCTCGCCTCGGGTCGCGAGGTCCGCAACAGCCGCTGGGCCCATTCTCGTCGCCGCTACGATGCCGGGATCGGCGTGCGCGGCCTCGATGCGCTGGCGGCGGTGGTGAGCTTCTTCGAGGAGCGCCGCGGCCGACTCTACGGCTTCCGCTGGCGTGACCGGCTCGACTGGAAGAGCTGCCCGCCCTCGCAGGAGCCGGCGGCGACCGACCAGGTTATCGGCGTGGGCGATGGCGTGACCGCCACCTTCCAGCTCTGCAAGGCCTATGGCTCGGGCCTCACCGCCTATAGTCGCACCATCGCCAAGCCTTGCGACGGCACCGTGCTGGTCGCGCTGGATGGCGTGGCGCAGGCGGTCGAGAGCTTCACCTGCGACTCCGCGACCGGACGTGTCACCTTCGCGCCGGGTTTTATCCCGCCCCAAGCGGCGGTCATCAGTACCGGCTTCGCCTTCGACGTGCCCGTCCGCTTCGACACCGATGCGATCGAGGTCGATCTCAGCGCCTTCGAGGCCGGCGAGATCCCGCGCATCCCCGTCGTCGAGATCATCCCCTGAGGCTCCCCATGCGCGATATCCCTGCGGGCCTGACCGCCCACCTTGAGAGCAGCGCGACGACGCTCTGCCGTTGCTGGAGCCTGACGCGCCGCGACGGCCTCGTCATCGGCTTCACCGACCACGACCGGCCGATCTCCTTCGACGGTGTCGCCTACCAGGCCACGGCCGGGCTGGAGGCGGCCGAGACCACGGCCGAACTCGGCTTCGCTATCGGCGGCGGCGATGTCGCGGGTGCTTTCGCTGCCTCTGGCCTGAACGAGGCCGATCTGGCGCGCGGACTTTATGACGACGCTCGTGTCCGTATCTGGCTGGTCAATTGGGCTGAGGTCGAGCAGCGGCTGCTGCTGGAAGAGGGCTTCGTCGGCGAGGTCAGGCGCGGCGAGCTCGGCTTCACTGCCGAGGTCCGCAGCTTCGCCAAGGCCTTCGACGAGGAGAGGGGGCGTCTCTATCTGCGCTCCTGCTCCGCCGATCTCGGCGATGCCCGCTGCGGCGTCACGCTGGCTCCCGCGACCGGAACCGTCGATGCCAGCGATGGGCGGCTCGGGCTCGTGGCCTTCGGGCTCGCTTCCTACCCGGATGGGCTTTTCACCGGCGGGCGGCTCTCCTTCACCGCCGGCGCCAATGCCGGCTTCGCCACGGAAGTGAAGCGGCACGGCGTCGAGGGCGATGCAGCCGTGTTCCAGCTCTGGCAGACGCCGCCCTCGGCGATCGAACCGGGAGACGCCTTCCGTGTCACGCCGGGTTGCGACAAGAGCTTCGCGACCTGCCGGGCCAAATTCGGCAACGGAGCCAATTTCCGCGGCTTCCCGCATATGCCGACGACGGATTTCATCATCGGCGGCGTTCGCCCCGGTGACGGCTCTCTCGATGGCGGGAGCCTGTTCCGATGAGGCGCGACGAGATCGTCGAGGCGGCGCGCGCATGGCTCGGCACGCCCTATCATCATCAGGCCTCGCTGCGCGGCGTCGGCTGCGATTGCCTCGGCCTCGTCCGCGGTGTCTGGCGGAATCTCGTCGGAGACGAGCCCGAGCCGCCGCCGCCCTATTCGCCCCATTGGGCCGAGAGCCTGCGGCAGGAGACCCTGGCCGGCGCCGCGATGCGTCATCTCGTGCCCGTTCCGCGCGGCGAGGAGAGGCCGGGCGATGTGCTGCTGTTCCGGTGGCGCGAACATCTGCCGGCCAAGCATTGCGCCATCCTGAGCGCGCCCGACCGGATAGTTCACGCCCATGACGGCGCGGCCGTCGCCGAGGTCGCCCTCACGCCCTGGTGGCGGCGCCATCTCAGCCACGCCTTTTCCTTTCCCGGAGTGACCGACTGATGGCGACGCTTCTTCTCCAGGTCGCGGGGGCCGCGCTGGGCTCCGCCGTCGGCGGGCCGCTGGGTGGCGCGATAGGGCAGGCGCTCGGTGGGTTGGCTGGCGCGAGCATCGACCAGGCCTGGCTCGGTGGTTCGGGCGGTAACAAGGCAGTCCAAGGGCCGCGCCTCAAGGAGGTCAATGGGCTTGCCGCTACGGAGGGCGCGGCGATCCCGCGTGTCTATGGCCGGGCGCGGCTCGGTGGCCAGCTCATCTGGGCGACGCGCTTCGAGGAGGAGGTTTCCGTCTCAATCACGCGAACCAAAAGCGGCGGCAAGGGCGGTCGCTCGCAGAAGAGTTACGAGACGACCTATAGCTACTACGCCAACCTCGCCATCGGTCTCTGCGAGGGGCCGATTTCCTTCGTCCGGCGCATCTGGGTCGATGGCCGCGAACTCGATATCGCCACCGTCGGGATGCGCGTGCACCATGGCCATCAGGCGCAGGAGCCCGACCCGCTGATCGCTGCCAAGGAGGCCGGCGAGGCGCCGGCCTATCGCGGCATCGCCTATGTGGTGTTCGAGCGCTTCCCGCTCGCCGATTACGGCAACCGCGTGCCGCAGTTCGATTTCGAGGTGGTGCGGGCCGTCGAGGGCCTGAACGAGATGATCCGTGCCGTCTCGCTGATCCCCGGCGCCGGCGAGTTCGTCTACGACCGTCGACCCGTCAGCCATGAGCCCGAGCCCGGCGTCAGCGAGAGCCTGACGCGTCATCAGCTCTATGGCGGGACGGATGTCGATACCGCGGTCAGCCAGCTTCTCTCGCTCTGCCCGAACCTGCGAAGCGTCTCGCTGGTGGTGTCCTGGTTCGGCGACGATCTGCGCGCTGGCTCCTGCACCATTGCGCCGCGCGTCGAGCTTCCCTGGAAGCCGACCGTCGGAGCCGAATGGTCCGTCGCGGGCCTGACGCGCGCCTCCGCCCGGCCGGTCAGCCAGATCGACGGCCGCCCGGCGTTTGGCGGCACGCCCTCGGACGAGAGCGTCATCGCGCTGATCCGGCGCCTGCGCTCCGATTACGGGCTGGAGGTCGTACTCTATCCCTTCCTGATGATGGACATCCCGGCGGACAATGCGCTGCCGGACCCATGGTCGGGCGGCACGGGCCAGCCGCGCTATCCCTGGCGTGGCCGCATCACCTGCGATCCTGCGCCCGGCCTGCCCGGAAGCCCGGAGGGCACTGAAACCGCCTCATCCCAGATCGCCGCCTTCGTCGGCACGGTTGACTCTGCCGACATGGCGGCCGCTGGCGATGTCGTGACCTGCGCCAAGCCGGACGAGTGGTCCTATCGCCGCCTCGTCATGCATTGCGCGATGCTGGCTGAGATCGCCGGCGGCGTCGAAGGCTTCGTGATCGGCTCGGAGCTGGTCGGGCTGACGCATCTGCGCGGCGTGGCCGGATATCCGATGGCGGATCACCTGACCGGCATCGCGGCGGATGTGAAGGCGATCCTGCCCTCGGCCACGGTGACCTATGCCGCCGACTGGACCGAATACGGCGCCGATGTCCGCGATGACGGGCAGGACATCGATTTCCCGCTCGATGCGCTCTGGGCCTCGCCCGCGATCGGCGCGATCGGTATCGACTTCTACCCGCCGCTCTCCGACTGGCGCGATTCCAGCGGCCATGCCGATGAGGAACTGGCGCGCGGTCCAGCCGACCTCGCCTACCTGCGCAGCCGGCTGACCTCCGGCGAGGCCTATGACTGGTTTTACACCGACGACGAGGGCCGCGCCCTTCAGGCGCGCTTGCCGATCGAGGACGGCGCCTATGGCAAGCCCTGGCTCTACCGCCCGAAGGATCTCCGGGGTTGGTGGAGCCATCCCCATATTCGCCGTGCGGGTGGTGTCGAGACGACCGCGACCGCCTTCATGCCGGGTGCCAAGCCGATCTGGCTGACCGAGATCGGCGTGCCGGCCGTGGACAAGGGCGCCAATGCGCCGAACGTCTTTCCCGACACGCGGTCGGCTGAGGGCGGCTTTCCGTTCTTTTCCAGTGGCGCCCGCGACGATCTGGTCCAGGCACGCGGGCTGGAGGCGATCATCTCCGGCTTCGACCCGGCGCGCGCTGGTTTCGATGCCGTACGCAACCCGGTTCACCCGGTCAGCGGCATCCGGATGGTCGATCCGGCCCGCATCGCCGTCTGGAACTGGGACGCGCGGCCCTTTCCGTCCTTCCCCGATCTCGGCGGTATCTGGGCTGACGGCGACAATTTCGAGACGGGGCACTGGCTGAACGGGCGCCTCGAAGGCACGCTGGCCGACCGCCTCGTCGCCAAGCTGCTCGCCGATTTCGGCCTGCCGCCCGCAGACCGGATCAGGGTGGACGGTTTTCTGGATGGCTATGTGCTCGACCGCCCGCTCTCGGCGCGCCAGGCGCTGGAACCACTGGCCCAGACTTTCGGCTTCGATGCGGTGATGAGCTCCGGCCGGCTGCGCTTCGAGGGCAGGGGCGGCAAGGTCTCGCGTGTGCTCGGCCCCGACGATCTCGTGCCGGATCGCGATGGCGAGCCCTTCAGCCTGCGACGCAACCAGGAAACGGAGCTGCCGCTGGAATTGCGTCTCGGCTTCAGCGACAGCGAGAACGATTATCGCAACGCCGCCGCGCGCTCGCGTCGGCTGGCCGGGGCGGCCCGGCGCGAGGTCGCCGTCGAGACGGCCATCGTGACCCGCGCGGCCGAAGGCCAGCGGCTGGCCGATCAGCGCCTGCAGGAAGCCTGGGCCGGGCGAGAGACCCTCGAATGCGCCGTGTCGCCGCATTGTCTCGATCTGGAGCCCGGCGATGTCGTTTCGCTGCCGGTCGTCGGCGATCCGCGGCTTTTCCGCATTACGCGCATCGTCGACGGCCCGACCCGGCAGCTCAGCGCGCGCGCCGTCGAGCCGGCGATCTATGCGAGCGCCGGCGCCAAGGGCGGGCCGCGTCCGCCCCGCACGCCGCCGGCCCTTCCGGGCCGGCCACTGGCCGTTCCAATGGCCCTGCCCATCGTCACCGCCCAGCCGCCGGCCTTGCTCTCGCTCGCGGCCTTCGCCTCACCCTGGCCGGGGGCGCTGGCGATCTGGAGCGCCGGCGAGGTCGGGCAGCTCGAGCCGGCTGGCTTCGTCGAGGCGCCATCCATCGTCGGTGAGACGCTGACCGATCTGCCTCCGGGGCCGCTCTGGCGCACGGACAGGCGCGCGGCATTGGAAGTCAGGCTGCGTGGCGGCGTGCTCGCTTCGATTACAGCCGAGGCAGCACTGGGCGGCGCCAATGCGTTGGCGTTGATCGACAACACGGGCGAGATCGAGCTCGTGACGGTATCGCAGGTCGAGCTGATCGGCCCGCAGCGCTTCCGCCTCTCGGGATTCCTGCGCGGCCTCGGCGGCTCGGAAGCCGCGGCTTCCCGCCTTCTGCCGGCGGGCAGCCGGATCGTCGTCCTCGATGGCGCGGCTGTGACGCTGACACGGGAAGTATCTGATATCGGCAGGTCGTTGCGCTATCGCATCGGCCCTGCGCGCCACGATATCGGCGATCCGACGATGGTGGAGGTCGAGGCCGCGGTGACCGTTCCTGCGCTTCTTCCCTTCTCGCCCGTCAGGGTGAGGGCGCGGCGGCGCGCGGACGGCATCGCTCTGAGTTGGCTGCGGCGCACGCGGATAGACGGCGATTCGTGGGATCTGGCCGAGGTGCCGCTCGGCGAGGAGATGGAGCGCTACGAAGTCCGGATCCTCGACGACGCGACGATTCTCCATACCGAAATCGTGAACGAACCGGGTTGGCTCTATCCTGCCGCCCAGGAACTTGCAGATTTTGGTGAAATGCAGCCGGAGATTGTGGTCTCGATCGCGCAGACCAGCGTGGCTGTCGGGCGCGGCCGGGCATGGAGCGGCACCGTGTCTGTGATCTGATCGACTCTCCACAGTGGAAACGGCGTTGTATTCATGGCGCATTCAGGCCGTTGGGGTTAGCCCTTTGTGGTGATGCCGGTGGAACCCATCCTTGCCTTTGCGCTTCTTGCCTCGCCGCCGATGCCGATCGTGCGCGTCGATGATGCGACTCCGATTTCGTGCCTGTCCTCGGACGAGATGCGCGATGCCGTCTCCGATGGGCGGGTCATGAACCCCGCGGAAGCCTCCCGCCACGCTCGTCATGCGGCGCCGGGCGAGGTCGTCCGCATCCGGCTTTGTCGGCAAGGCGAGGAGTTCGTCTATGTCGTGACCACGCTGAAGCGCGACGGCCGCGTCGCGCGGGTGACCCTAGAAGGGCAATCCGGCAAGATTTCCACCATTCGCTGAGCGCGAATCAGGCCATTCTCGGGCGAGGCGAGTATCGTTTTGCCTTAAGGGAATGCGATAAGCCAAAATCCGCACCGCCCGCCGCAAACTGGAGCCAACCGAACGTGAGACTGCTCGTCGTCGAGGACGACAAGGACCTCAACCGCCAGATCGTGACCGCGCTGGAGAATGCCGGCTACGCCGTCGACAAGGCTTTCGACGGCGAGGAGGGGCTCTACCTGGGCGAAACCGAGCCCTATGACGCCGTGATCCTGGATCTCGGTCTGCCGAAGGTCGACGGCGTCGCCGTGCTGCAGGGCTGGCGCCGCGCGGGGAAGGTCATGCCGGTGCTGATTCTCACCGCGCGCGACCGCTGGAGCGACAAGGTCGGCGGCTTCGACGCCGGCGCCGACGACTATGTCGTGAAACCCTTCCATATCGAGGAGCTGCTAGCGCGCGTGCGTGCACTGCTGCGCCGCGCCGCCGGACATGCGACTTCGGAGCTGGTCTGCGGTCCTGTCCGCCTCGACACGCGCGCCAGCCGCGTCGTGGTCGACGGCAACCCGGTCAAGCTGACCTCGCATGAATATCGGCTGCTCTCCTATCTGATGCATCACCAGGGCCGGGTCGTCTCCCGCACGGAGCTGGTCGAGCATCTCTACGATCAGGACTTCGATCGCGATTCCAACACGATCGAGGTGTTCGTCGGCCGCCTGCGCAAGAAGCTCGGCGTCGAGATCATCGAGACCGTCCGGGGCCTCGGCTATATCGCCGCGGCGCCGGAAAAGGTCTGATCGCGGGCGATGCCGCTGAAGTCCCATCGTTATTCGCTGGCGTCGCGCCTCTTCCTCTCGGCCGCCTTCTGTTGCGTGCTGATCCTCGTGCTGGCCGGCGTCGGTCTCACCACCTTCTACCGCCGTTCGGCCGAGCGCGGCTTCGACGAGCGGCTTTCGGTCTATATCAAGCAGTTGGTCGCGGACCTCGCGGCGCCGCCCGAGACCGAGCGCCAGACCGTGGGCGATCTCGGAGAGCCGCGCTTCGATCTGCCGCTGACAGGCTGGTACTGGCAGATCGTCCGCCTCGACGGCGAGCGGCCGAATGTCCGCTCGTCGCGCTCGCTGGTTGGCGGCCAGCTCCCTAAGCTCGTCGACCAGGGCATCGCGCCAACCAATCGCGGCCTGCGCGAGAGTTACGTCTCGGGGCCGGATGACCGGCTGCTGCGCATTCTGGAGCGGGAGATCGATGTCGGAGAGGACGGGCGCTTCACCGTTGCGGTCGCGGCACCGGCCGACGAGATCGAGGGCGATATCCAGGATTTCCGCTTCGCGCTGGCAATGACCTTCCTCGCGCTTGCGCTTGCCCTCGTCGCGTCCACGCTTGTGCAGGTGCGCTTCGGCCTGCGCCCGCTGGTCAGGCTGCGTCGCGCAGTGGGGGCGGTGCGGACCGGCGAGAGCCCGCGCATTGCAGGCGAGTATCCGCCCGACCTCGCGCCGCTGGCGAGCGAGCTCAACCAGCTCATCGATGCCAACCACGAAATCCTGGACCGCGCCCGCACGCAGGTCGGCAACCTCGCCCATGCGCTGAAGACACCGCTCAGCGTGATGATGAACGAGACTGGGACAGGGCAGGGCCAGCTCCCGCAGACCGTGCGGACGCAGACGGCGATCATGCGCGATCAGGTCCAGTATTATCTCGACCGGGCGCGGGCGGCGGCGCTGTCCGGCGCGCTGGGTGGTGTCACCGAGGTCACCCCCTCGCTCGACGCGCTGCTGCGCACCTTCACCAAGATCTCGCAGGGGCGGGACATCACCGGCTCGCACGACGTGCCGGAGCAGTTGCGCTTCCGCGGCGAGAAGCAGGATCTCGAGGAGATGCTCGGCAATCTCCTGGATAATGCCTTCAAATGGGCTGCTTCCACGGTCCGGGTCACGCTGGACGAGGAAGCCGGGGCGTTGGAGCGGATGGCGCTTCTGATCGACGATGACGGCCCCGGCCTGCCCGAGGAGGCTGCGGCCGAGGTCATGAAGCGCGGGCGCAGGCTCGACGAGGCGACGCCGGGATCCGGCCTGGGCCTCTCCATCGTGGTCGACCTCGCGAAGCTCTATGGCGGCGGCCTGACCCTGCAGCGTTCGCCGCTCGGCGGCCTGCGGGCACGGCTCGTCCTGCCCACGATCTAGCGGTCAGACCCTAAACCTGTTGCAGGTTCGACTTGGATCAAAGAAGAACGCGTGACCCTTTGTCACCATGAACCGAACGGGCTGATTGGTTAAGTAGGCCGCATGATGCTCTGGGCGATCCTTGCAGCGATGACGGGAGCGGCGATTTTCGCCTTGCTCTGGCCGCTGAGTCATGGCCGGGCGCGAGATTTCGCCGATGTCGCCGATGCTCGCAGCCTCTATCGAGCTCAGCTCAAGGAGATCGACCGCGATCTCGCCCGCAAGCTGATCGGCGTTAGCGAGGCGGAAGCCGCTCGCGCCGAGGCCGCCCGCCGCCTGCTGCGTGCCGCAAGCGAAGAGGAGAGCCCGGCCGGCGAGACCGAACCTTCGCTGCGCCGCCGCCGTGCCAGCTCCGCCCTGATGTTCTCGGTCGTGCCGCTGCTCGCCCTGCTGATCTACGGGATCTACGGCTCGCCGAGCCTGCCGGACCAGCCGCTGGCCGAACGCCTGGCAAAGGCCGGGCCGCAGCAGGATTTCGCGGTCGTGCTCGCCCGCATGGAGGCACATCTCGCGTCCAATCCGACTGATGCGCGCGGCTGGTCGCTGCTGGCGCCGATCTATCTGCGGCAGGGGCGCTACGACGAGGCCGCCAAGGCCTTCTCCGCGGCTGCCCGCCACGGCAAGCCGGATACCGACCTGCTCGCGGGGCTGGGCGAGGCGCGGATCCTCGAAGCCGGCGGCGTGGTGACGGCCGATGCGCGCGAGGCCTTCGCCGAGGCCGTGAAGCTCGACCCCAAGAATGCCCGTGCGCGCTATTACCTCTCCATGGCGAAGGAGCAGGACGGTGATGCTGACGGGGCCCTCTCGGCCCTGCAACAGCTCCTCGCCGATGCGCCGCCTGATGCGGAATGGGCCGGACTCGTGCGTGCGCGGATCGAAAAGATGCAGGCCGATGCCGGCCGCAGGGCCGTCGCGGCCCTGCCGGAAGCCGAGCGGCAGCAGGCGATCAAGGGCATGGTCGAGGGGCTGGCCGCGCGTTTGGCCGAGGGCGGCGGCACGCTGCCTGAGTGGAGCCGCCTGATCCGAGCCCGCGTCGTGATGGGTGACAAGAGCGCCGCGCTCCAGGCCGTCAAGACGGCGCGCGAGAGACTGGCGCAGGACGCCGCGGCGCTTGCCGCCATCGACGCCTTGGCCGATGAATTGGCGTTGAAGGAGGCCCCATGAGCGTCGCCCAGCCAGTGCGGCCCGTGCCCGCCAATCCCTTGCCCACCAAGCGCCGCATGACGCGCAAGCAGCGCCGGCTCGCCCTGATCGCGGCCGCGGGCGTCGTGCTATGCTTCGCTGCTGGGCTCGTGCTCTTCGCGATGCGGGATTCGATCGTCTTCTTCTATGGCCCGACCGAGATCGCCGAGAAGGGCGTGGCGCCCGGCACGCGCATGCGCCTCGGGGGACTTGTCGAAGTGGGCTCCGTTCAGCGCGGCGCGGACCAGCGCATCGGCTTTACGGTCACCGACGGCAACAACGCGATCAAGGTCAGCTACAAGGGGCTCCTGCCGGATCTCTTCCGGGAAGGGCAGGGCGTCGTCACCGAGGGGGTCTTCGAGGGCGTCGGCATGTTCCGGGCGGATTCCGTGCTGGCGAAGCATGACGAGACCTATATGCCGCGCGAAGTGGCCGATGCGCTGAAGAAGCAGGGGCACTGGCAGCCCGGCGGCGACGCGCCGACCCCCGCGAAACCATGAGCCTCGCATGATCGTCGAGATTGGACATTATGCGCTGGCGCTGGCGCTCGGCGTCTCGATCATCCAGGCGCTGGTGCCGTTCTGGGGCATCGTGCGGCAGGATCGCGCGCTCGCCTCGGTAGGCAGCAGCGCCGCGCTGATAGCCTTCGCGCTCGTCGCGCTCTCGTTCGCGGCGCTGGTGACCTCCTACGTCCGCTCGGATTTCTCCGTCGGCAACGTCGTCGCCAACTCCCATTCCGCGCAGCCGCTGATCTACCGATTCACTTCGGTGTGGGGCAACCATGAAGGCTCTATGCTGCTGTGGGTGCTGATCCTGACGCTGTTCGGCGCGCTGGTGGCGCTCTCGCGCAATTCGGTGCCGCCGCGGCTTCGGGCCGGTGCGCTGGCGGCGCAGGGGCTGGTGGCGGTGGCGTTCCTCGCCTTCACCCTGTTCACCTCGAACCCGTTCGAGCGGCTTTCTCCGGCGCCAGCCGAAGGGCAGGATCTCAACCCAATCCTGCAGGACCTCGGCCTCGCGATCCATCCGCCGCTGCTCTATATCGGCTATGTCGGCTTCTCGATCACCTATGCCTTCGCGGTCGCGGCGCTGATCGACGGCCGCATCGACGCGATGTGGGCGCGCGCCGTCAGGCCCTGGACGCTGCTGGCCTGGACCTTCCTGACGCTCGGCATCGCGATGGGCTCCTACTGGGCCTATTACGAGCTCGGCTGGGGCGGCTGGTGGTTCTGGGACCCGGTCGAGAACGCCTCGTTCATGCCCTGGATCGCCGGCACGGCGCTGATCCACTCCACGGTCGTGATGGAGAAGCGCGACGCGCTCAAGGTCTGGACGATCCTGCTCGCGATCCTGACCTTCTCGCTCTCGCTGCTGGGCACCTTCATCGTCCGCTCCGGCGTGCTGACTTCGGTGCATTCCTTCGCCACCGACCCGGCGCGCGGCGTCTTCATCCTGCTGATCCTGGTCTTCTTCGTCGGCGGTTCGCTCGCGCTCTTCGCCTGGCGCGCGCCCCTGCTAAGGCAGGGCGGGCTCTTCGCGCCGGTCTCGCGGGAGAGCGCGCTCGTCGTCAACAACATCTTCCTGGCGACGGCCTGCGCCACCGTCTTCATCGGCACGCTCTATCCGCTGGTGCTGGAGTTGCTGACCGGCGCCAAGATCTCGGTTGGTGCGCCCTTCTACAACGCCACCTTCATACCCGTGATGGTGCCGCTGCTGCTCATCCTCCCGCTCGGCCAGTCCCTCGCCTGGAAGCGTGGCGATCTGCTCGGCGCCGCGCAGCGCAATGCCGCGGCCTTCGGCCTCGCGGTTCTGGCGGCTCTGGCACTGATCGCCTTCACGCGGGGCGGGCCGGTCCTGGCCCCGCTCGGCATTGCGCTCGGAGTCTTCCTCGTCCTGGCCGCGGGCTTCGATCTGGCCGAGCGCATCATTGCGCGGGCGAGCGGCTGGCATGCGATGTTCTCGCGGGCGAAGGGGCTGCCGCGCTCCGCCTGGGGCACGGCGCTCGCCCATGCCGGCATCGGCCTCAGCATCATCGGCATCGCCGCGCAGGCCTGGAGCACGGAGGCCATCTCTGTGCTCAAGCCCGGCGAGCGCCTGACCAGTGGGCGCTATACGATCGTGCTTGAAGGCGTCACGCCGCGCACCGGCCCGAATTTCCGGGCGGAGGTCGCCCGCTTCCAGCTTTTCTCCGGTGATCGCGAAATGGCGCCGCTCGAGGGATCCAAGCGGATCTACACCGCCCGCAACATGCCCACGACCGAGGCTGGTATCCGCACGGACGGCCTGAGCCAGGCCTATGTCAGCCTCGGCGAGGCGCAGGACGGCGGCGTCGCGGTTCGCCTCTACGACAAGCCTCTCATCCTGCTGATCTGGATTGGTTCGCTCGTCATGGCCGCCGGTGGCGTGCTTTCGCTGACGGACCGACGCTTCCGGCTGGCTGCGCCGAAGCGCGCCGCGCCGGCAGCCGCCGCGCCTCAGCCGGCGGAGTAGGGGCCATGCGGCGGCTTTTCCTCGCATTCGGCCTCATGCTGCTTGCAGCGGGCGGCGCGCAGGCCGTGCAGCCCGACGAGGTGCTGCCGAACACCGCGCTGGAGCAGCGGGCGCGCGCGATCTCCGGTGAACTGCGCTGCCTTGTCTGTCAGAACCAGTCGATCGACGATTCCGATGCGCCGCTGGCGCGGGACCTGCGAATCCTCGTGCGCGAGAGGCTCGTCGCAGGCGACAACGACAAGGCGGTCGTCGATTTCGTCGTCGCCCGCTATGGCGACTTCGTGCTGCTGCGCCCGCCCTTCAACGCGCAGACGCTGCTGCTCTGGCTTGCGCCTTTCCTTGTCCTGTTGCTGGCGCTGTTCTTCGTATGGACGCGTGCGCGCGGCCGCTCGGCTTCCAATGCCGGGCCGCAGCCGCTGTCTCCGGAAGAACGTGAAAGACTGGCGACCCTGCTCGGGCCCGACGAAAAGAGCTAGCGGCTGAGCCTGCAGCTCCGGAACAGCTCTTGCGAGTATGAATGCATGCTCGCGCCCGGGATGGCGTAGGTGACTCGGCCCTCGACCGTCTGAAGCGAGGCGAAGGTCGCATAGTTCCTCGCGAAGCAGCTTGCATCCTGGCCCGAATAGCCGCGCTGGGCGGCGACGCCCAATCCAGCTCGGTAGAGCGTGCCTTTCGATGGTGCAGCGCCGGAGCTTGCTGAACCGCGCCGTGCTGCGAGGTCCTGCAGCCTGTCGACGCCGCAGCGTGAACGCTGCTCGGCGTTGTAGGCCGGGGTGGACGCTGCGAACCATCTTCGCCGGCCATCAGGCCTTTCGACCACGGTGGCATGCTTCGCGAAGACGCGTGCGTAGCATTCGGGATTGTCGTATCCCCGCGATGTCGCGAGGCGCAGCCCTGATTGATAGGCTGAAATATCCTGGGCAAAGGCAGCGCCGCCAAGGCACGATGCGAGCAGGAAGCTCGCCCAGACAACTCGCATTTCAGCCCCCGCCGATGATCTCCGGCATGGGACTGCGATCGCGCGGCCTCCGTCAAGTCCGCCCGCCCGGATCCTTCCTGCGAACCTTACGAAATCGTCATCTTCAGGCCAAAGCCGCGTAAGGCTGCGGGCCTCATGGTCCACCTCACGAGCAGGGCGAAACCCTGACGCTCACGAGGTTCTCCACCATGACGACACAGAACGAAAATCGTAACTCCATCCTGAAGCGCGGCGCGCTTCTCGCCGGCACCGCCATCCTGGGTATCGGCCTCGCCGCCGGCATCGCCGACAGCGCGCTGATGCAGAACCACAACGCCATCGCCCAGCCGATCCAGCTTTCGGGCACGCAGGCGATGGTTCCCTCCTTCGCCGACCTCGTCGACAAGGCGAAGCCCGCCGTCGTCTCCGTCCGTGTGAAGACCGGCGTCGCGAATGCCGCCGATGAGCGCAACCTTGACGACCTGCCGCCGGAGCTGCGCCGCTTCTTCCGCGAGCCCGGCGAGAACGCCCGTCCGAGCCGGCCGCAGCCGCAGCCTCGCCAGGGCATGTCGCAGGGCTCCGGCTTCTTCGTCAGCCAGGACGGCTATGTCGTGACCAACAACCACGTCGTCGAGAACGCCGCGGAAGTTCAGATCGTCACCGATTCCGGCAAGACGCTGGATGCCAAGGTCGTCGGCACCGATCCGCGCACCGATCTGGCCCTGCTGAAGGTCACGGAAGCCGGCAACTACGCCTATGTCGAGCTTGCCGACGCCAAGCCGCGCATCGGCGACTGGGTCCTGGCCATCGGCAACCCCTTCGGGCTCGGCGGCACGGTGACGGCCGGCATCGTCTCGGCGCAGGGACGTGACATCGGCTCCGGCCCCTATGACGACTTCATCCAGATCGATGCGCCGATCAACCGGGGCAACTCGGGCGGCCCGACCTTCAACCAGAAGGGTGAGGTCGTCGGCGTCAACACCGCGATCTACTCGCCTTCCGGCGGCAATGTCGGCATCGCCTTCGCGATCCCGGCCTCCACCGTCAAGCAGGTCGTCGACTCGCTGAAGAAGGACGGTTCGGTGGCGCGCGGCTTCATCGGCGTGCAGATCCAGCCGGTCACCAGCGAGATGGCCGAGGCGATCGGCCTGAAGGACGCCAAGGGCGCGCTCGTCGCCGAGGCGCAGGGCAACGGCCCGGCCGCCAAAGCGGGCATCCGCCGCGGCGACACCATCACCGCCGTCAACGGCGAGCAGATCAAGGATGCGCGCGAGCTTTCGCGCAAGATCGCGACCTTCGCGCCGGGCAGCAAGGCCACGATCACCGTCTTCCGCGAGGGCAAGTCGCGTGACGTGACCTTCGAGGTCGGCCGCCTGCCGGCGGCCTAACGAGGCAGGGGCGGGTCCCTCGGTTTCATGTCGCCCCAGCCCGGGGACCTTGCCGACGCGCGGCAGGCCGGATGCGTATCCTCCGGCCTGCCGTTTTTTGTTTCGATGAGCTAGGCTTCCGCCCATGCGACTCCTGATCGTTGAAGATGATGCCGAGGCTGCGGCCTACCTCACCAAGGCCTTCCGCGAGGTCGGCCACGTCGCCGACCATGCCGCCGATGGGCTCGAGGGCTATTCCATGGCGGAGGGCGGCGGCTACGACGTTCTGGTCGTGGACCGCATGCTGCCGCGGCTCGATGGCCTTTCCCTCATCCGTTCGCTGCGCGAGCAGAAGGACGATACGCCGGCCCTGATTCTTTCGGCGCTGGCGCAGGTCGACGACCGGGTGAAGGGCCTGCGCGCCGGCGGCGACGACTATCTCCCCAAGCCCTATGCCTTTTCCGAGCTGCTCGCCCGCGTCGAGGTGCTGTCGCGCCGCCGCGGCGCTCCCGCTTCCGAGCCTACCGTCTATCGCGTCGGCGAGCTGGTGCTCGACCGGCTGGCCCATCGCGTCACGCGAGAGGGCCAGGAGATCGCCCTGCAGCCGCGCGAGTTCCGCCTGCTCGAATATCTCATGAAGCATGCCGGCCAGGTCGTGACCCGCACCATGCTGCTGGAGAACGTCTGGGATTATCATTTCGACCCCCAGACCAACGTCATCGACGTGCATGTCAGCCGCCTGCGCTCGAAGGTCGACAAGGGCTTCGAGCATGCGATGATCCACACCATCCGTGGCGCGGGATATATGGTCCGTGACAGCTCCCGCTGAGATTCCTACGCGCAGACGCCAGAGATTCCTGCCTACGCTGTTCCGCACGACGGCCTTCAAGCTGGCGGCGGCCTATCTCGTCATCTTCGCGATCTTTGCCGGGCTGGTGCTCGGTTATGTCGCCTGGAACGCCCAGCGCCTGCTGACCGACCAGATCCGCTCGACCATCGACGCCGAGATCCAGGGCTTGGCGGAGCAGCAGCGGCTCGGCGGCATACGGCGGTTGGTGGGCATCATCGAGCGCCGCTCGCGCGCGCCGGGTGCCTCGCTCTACCTCGTCACCACGCCCGTAGGCGAGCGCATCGCCGGCAATGTCGAGGCGCTTCCCCCCGGAACGCTCGACAGGACGGGCGAGAGCGAAATCGAATATGCCCGCTCCAGTGAGGGGTTGGATACGCCGAGCCGGGCGATCGTGCGCGTCTTCGCGCTGCCGGCGGGTTTCCGCCTGCTGGTCGGCCGCGATGTCGAGGAGCGCGAACGACTCGGCATCGTCATCCGCCGCGCGGCCGGCTGGTCGCTGGCGCTGATCTTCATCCTCGGCTGCTTCGCGAGCTGGTTCGTGGCGCGGCGCGTGCTCAAGCGTATCGACGGCATGAGTGAGACCGCCTCCGGCATCATGGAGGGCGATCTCAAGGGCCGCCTTGCCGTCACCGGCACGGGCGACGAGCTCGACCGGCTGGCGCTCAACCTCAATGCGATGCTCGACCGGATCGGCGAGCTGATGGCCGGCATGCAGCAGGTCACCGACAACATCGCCCATGACCTCAAGACACCGCTCACGCGCCTGCGCAACAAGGCCGAGGAGGCCCTGCGCAGCGCGAAGACGCCGGACGAGCTGCGCGCCGCGCTCGACGGGGCCATCGAGGAGGCGGATAATCTGATCCGCGTCTTCAACGCCCTGTTGATGATCGCGCGGCTGGAGGCAGGCCGCATCAGCGACAACATGGGCGAGCTCGATCTGTCCGAGATCGTCTCCGGCCTTGCGGAGCTCTATGAGCCGCTGGCCGAGGAGGCGGGGCTTTCGCTGGCCAGCGAGGTCGCGCCCGGCCTGAAGGTCCGCGGCAATCGCGAGCTGATCGGGCAGGCGCTCAACAACCTCATCGACAACGCGCTGAAATACGGCGCGCCGGACCAGGGCGGCGACGGCACGGTGATCGTCGCGGCGCGCCAGGTCGGCGACGAGGTCGAGCTGTCCATCGCCGATCACGGCCCCGGCATCCCCGAGGCGGACCGCGGCCGCGTGCTGGATCGCTTCGTCCGGCTCGATGCGAGCCGCAGCAAGCCGGGCTTCGGCCTTGGCCTTTCGCTTGCTGCCGGCGTCGTGCGCCTGCATGGCGGCCAGCTGCGGCTGGAAGACAACGCGCCCGGCCTGCGCGTCGTCATTGCGCTGCCCGCTGCTCCCAAGCCTGTGGAAACGCAGGTCCCTTCCGGCCCTGCCGCCTCGACAGAGACATCAAACCCTGCTGGCCTGCCCACCCTCTGAGGGGAGTGGTGTGTCATGGCGGAACGGCTTTGTGACAGGGTGCATGCGGCGCCGGTCCTGCCCGCGCGCGCCAAGGCCGAGGCGCTGCTGACGCGGGAGCTGATCGAGCGGCTGCGTGACGAAGGTGAGGCCGGCCGGCTCAAGGCGCATTTCGCGGAGCATCCGCCAAGTGCGGCGCTGGTCGCCGGCATACTCGCGCATTCGCCCTTCCTCACCCAGATCATGCGCTTCGATCCGGAAGGGTTGCTCGCCTGCCTGACCGAGCCGCCCGAGACGCGCCGCGACGCGCTGCTCGCCGGGATTGAGGCCTTCGGAGCTTCCGGTTGCGAGACCGCGGACCTGATGCGGGAACTGCGTCGCTTCCGCCGGGCCATGGCGCTGTTGATCGCGCTTGCCGATATTGGCGGCGCCTGGGACGTCGAGACGGTCACCGAGGCGCTCACCGCGACGGCCGACACGGCCGTGCGCCTCGCCACCAACCACGTCCTGCGGCAGGCCGCCGATCTCGGCAAGATCGAGCTCAAGGACCCCGCGAATCCCGGCCCGGGCTCCGGCCTCGTCGTCCTGGCGCTCGGCAAGCATGGCGCGGGCGAGCTGAACTACTCCTCGGACATCGACATCGTCGTCTTCTTCGATCCTGAAGCGGCGGAGGCAGCGGGCGTCGGCGAACCCTCGAGTTTCTTCGTCAGGATCACCCAGCAGATCGCCCGCATCATCCAGGAGCGCACGCCGGACGGCTATGTCTTCCGCGTCGATCTGCGCCTGCGGCCGGACCCCGCCTCGACCCATGTCGCGGTCTCCCTGCCGAGCGCCTATTCCTACTACGAGACGGTCGGCCAGAACTGGGAACGCGCCGCCATGATCAAGGCGCGGCCCATCGCGGGCGACACCGCGCTCGGCCAGCGTTTCATCAAGGATCTTTCGCCCTTCATCTGGCGCAAGTATTTCGACTTCGCCACCATCGCCGACATTCACGCGATGAAGCGCCAGATCCAGACGGTGAAGGGCCATGAGACCATCGCGGTCGCCGGCCACAACGTGAAGCTCGGCCGCGGCGGCATCCGCGAGATCGAGTTCTTCGTCCAGACGCAGCAGCTCGTCTTCGGCGGCCGCCGGCCCGCTCTGCGCGGGCCGCGCACGCTCGACATGCTCAAGGAGCTGACGAACGAGGGCTGGATCACGGCGCCGGCGCGCGACGAACTCTCGGAATCTTATCGCTGGCTGCGCACGATCGAGCATCGCCTGCAGATGCGCGATGACGAGCAGACCCAGACCCTGCCCAAGCCCGCCGGCGATCTCGAAGCCTTCGCCCGCTTCTGCGGCTATCCCTCCGCTGCGGCCTTCGGCAAGGCGCTGACGGCCCATGCGAAGCGGGTCGAGGGGCATTATGCGCTGCTCTTTGAGGAGGGCCCGAGCCTCGCCTCGGAAGCCGGTACGCTGAGCTTCACCGGCTCCGAGCCCGATCCAGAGACGCTGGAGACGCTGGGCAAGCTCGGCTTCCGCGACGCGACGACTGCGGCAGAAACGGTTCGCGGGTGGCATTTCGGCCGCCGCGCCGCTGTCACCAGCGCCCGCGCGCGGGAGGTGCTCACCGAGCTGACGCCGGCGCTGCTCGTCGCACTCGGCCGCACGGCCGATCCCGACGGCGCGCTCGCCCATCTCGACAATGCCTTCGTCAGGATGCCGGCGGCGGTCGAGTTGCTGACCCTGCTGCGCTCGCATGATTCTCTACTGACGCTCTTCGCCGAGATCCTCGGCAGCGCCCCGCGCCTGGCCAAGGTCGCAGCGCTGCATCCGCATGTGCTCGACGGCGTGATCGATCCCGCCTTCGGCCAGGCAACGCTGGATGTCGCGGCGCTGGAAAAGCGCATCGGCACTTTCGTCGGGTCTCCGCCGCCCAGCGTCGAGGACGGGCTCGACCGGCTGCGCGATGCTGCGCGGCAGGAGAATTTCCTGGTCGGCGCGCGGCTTCTCTCCGGCGTCTACCCGGCGCAGGGAGCAGGTCAGGCCTATTGCGCGGTGGCCGAGGCCTGCCTGCGCGTCGCCTTCGCGAATACCCGCGCGGCCTTTGTTGAGGATCACGGCGTCATTGCGGGGGCCGAGACAGTTGTTCTCGGGCTCGGCCGGCTGGGAGCGGGCGAGCTCACGCCCTCATCCGACCTCGATCTCATCATGCTCTACGACCGGCCGGAGGATGCGGCCTCAAGCGATGGCGCCAAGAGCCTCGACCCCGTCACCTGGCATATCCGCTTCACCCAGCGGCTCGTCGCGGCGCTGACGGTGCCGACGCGGCGCGGTACGCTCTATCAGGTCGACATGCGGCTGCGCCCCACCGGCAACAAGAGCCCGGCGGCGACGCAATTCGCTGGCTTCGAGGCCTATCACGACGGGGAGGCCGAGATCTGGGAGGAGATGGCGCTGACCCGCGCCCGTGTCGTCGCAGGCGATGCCGGGCTGGCCAAGCGGGCCGAGGCTTCCATCCGCGCGATCCTCTCCCGCAAGCGCGACCCGGCGAAGGTGGCGGCCGCCGTCTCCGAGATGCGCGCCCTCATCGCCAAGGAGAAGGGCGAGAAGGACCCCTGGGATTTGAAGCTCGCCGCCGGCGGCATCACCGATCTCGATTTCCTCGCGCAGTTCTTGCTGCTGGCTTATGCGAACGAGCATCCGGCCTTGATCGTCAACGACACGGCCTCGGTCTTCGTGGCAGCGCGGGCGGCTGGGCTCTTGTCGGAAGGCGACGCCTCGGCGCTGGGCGAGGCTCATCGGCTGATCGGCGACGTCCAGCTCTGGCAGCGCTTCACCGTCGAGGAGGCCTTCGACCCCAAGGCCGTGCCGCCCCGCGTGCTGCGTCGCATCGCGACGGCGGTGGGCAGGCCGGACGCCAAGGTGCTCAAGGCGGAGCTGGACGAGGTTCGCGCGGGCGTGCGGGCGATCTTCACGCGTGCGCTGGGCGAGGCCCGCAAGGGTTAGGCGTCATTCTCGGGCTTGACCCGAGAATCTCTGGAGGAGAGGGCGCGGGAGCCTCTTCCGGCAGGAGATGCTCGGGTCAAGCCCGAGCATGACGAGCCAGTTGGACTGGCTGATCCTTAGGCCGCCTGCGCCGTAACCCGCCCCGCGCCGCCGTCGAGCGGCAGGTGGACCATCACGATGGTGCCGGCACCCATCGCCGAGCGCAGCCTCAGCGAGCCACCATGCAGCTCGGTGAGCGAGCGGGCGATGGCGAGCCCGAGGCCGGAGCCCTTGTAGCTGCGCACCAGATCGCCTTCGACCTGCTCGAAGGGCCGGCCGACCCGCTCCAGCTTCTCCTTGGGGATGCCGATGCCGGTGTCCTCGATGAAGATGTTGAGAGCGCCCGGGACGTGGCGCGTGCGCACCGCGATCCGCCCGCCTTCCGGCGTGAACTTGGCGGCGTTGTCGAGCAGGTTGCCGAGGATCTGGAAGAGGGCGCGGGGGTCGGCTTCCATATGGGTGTCGAGCGGGCCTTCGATGCTGACCGCGAGCTGCTTGCGCTCGATCTCCGGTTGGATCCGCAGCAGCGCTTGGTCGAGCACCGGTCCGAGCGCGATCTCGCTGCGCTCCAGCCGCATCTTGCCGGCTTCGATGCGCGACATGTCGAGGATGTCGTCGATGATGCCGAGCAGATAGCCGCCGCTGGAGCGGATATCGCGGACATAGTCGGTGTATTTGTCGCCGAGCGGCCCGAACATCCCGTTCTCCATGATCTCGGAGAAGCCGATGATGGCGTTGAGCGGCGTGCGCAGCTCATGGCTCATATTGGCGAGGAATTCGGACTTGGCGCGGTTGGCGCTCTCGGCCGAGGCCTTCTGCTCCAGATAGCGCTCGGCGAGGTCGGCGAGCTGCTGGGCCTGGGTCTCGAGCTTCTGGCGCGAGGCCTTGAGGTCGGTGACGTGCTTGAGGAGCTGGTGCTCGGACTGCGTCAGCCGCTCTTCCTGCTGCTTGAGCTTGGTGATGTCGGTGCCGACCGAGACCGAGCCGCCATCCTTGGTGCGCCGGCCGTTGATCTGCAGCCAGCGCCCGTCCGAGAGCCGCGCCTCATAGGACGACGAGCCGCCCGCGCCGCGCTGGACCCGCGTGGGCTCGCGATCGATCTGCGGCTGGGCCGAGGATTCCATGATCTGGTCGTAGCCGACGCCGGACTGCAGCGCCTCGGCCGGGAGCTGGTGGAGCTGCTGGTACTTGGCGTTGCAGAGCACGAGCCGGTTGTCGGCATCCCAGAGCACGAAGGCTTCCGAGATCGCCTCGACCGCGTCGCGCAGGCGGGCATCGGCGGTGGCGGTGCGCTCGGCCATGCGGCGCTGCTCGGAGATGTCGACGACGATGCCGACGAGGTGGCGCGAGCGGGTGCGCCGGTCGATGACGAGCTCGGCGCGGGCCTTGAGCCAGAGCCATTCGCCGGAGGCGGCGCGGACGCGGAACTCCTGGTCGAGATGGTTCGCCTCGCCGCGGCTGATCGCGTCGGCCAGCTCATAGAGGTCGACATCGTCGCGATGGATGAAGCTCATCACCTCGCCGAAGGACATGTACTCGCCGACACGGTCATAACCGAGCAGGGCATACATCGAATCCGACCAGTAGATGCGGCCGCGGGCGAGATCCCAGTCCCAGAGGCCGCAATGGCCGCGGTTCAGCGCGGTGTCGATGCGCTCGCGGACGCAGTCGCAATCCTGGTCGGCGGCGATGGCGCGCTTCGACTGGAGCATGAAGGCGAGCGTCGTGAGGGCGAGCACGAAGCCGGCCGCGCTGAACAGGATGGCGAGGCCGGCGCGACGGATCTGCCAGGTCGAGAGTGCGCGCGAGACCGGCTGCAGCACCGCGACCTGACCCATTGGGGCGGCGAGGTTGCGGACGCTGGCGAGGACGTCGGCGCCGTTGGGGAGCGTGATCCGCATCACGCCGGCGCGGTCCCCGAACACGGTGAGCGGCTGCGTCTGGCCGAGGAAGTCGACGAGGGTGCGCTCGGTCCGGCCGATCACCGGCTCGCTCGCGATGACGCGCCCATCGGCGCCGCTGACATGCACGATGCGGCCATGGGCGGCGAGGTGGCGGGCGGTCAGCGCCGCGAGCACATCGGCCGGGCCCTTGCCAGCGAGCGCAGCGGTGTCGAGCTCGCGGGCGACCAGCGCCGAGACGAGGTCCATGTCGCCTGCGGCATCGACGAGAGCGTCGTCGCGCATGGCGGAGGTCTGGACGAAGGCGCCCGCGCCGAGAATGACGAGGAAGATGCCGACGAGCGCAGGGATAGCGGTGCGGAAAGTGGGCTCAAGCCCTTGAAAACGCTGATACAACGGGTGGGTCAGCGAGCGTGCTACACCCAGAATCGTATCAGCGCGCACGGATGCGCTGGTTGCGTCGGCACGCGACATGCCCGTCCCCTTCGGTCTGTTCGCCGTCAGTAAGATCGGGAGACGTGCCGCATCCCCGCGAATCATCATTACTTGAATCCGGGCGGCCCGTTTTGTCTAGCCCTGAGTTGAGTCAAGGCTGCGGAATGCCCGTATAGGTTGTATTAACAGGAGAATGAATCCTTTGCGCGTAATGAAACGTTAATGTTTTGGACAGGTGCGCGTTAACGATTCGAGGTGGGAGGTACGCGCGTCATGCTCGGGCCTGACCCGAGCCTCTCCTGCGAGGAAGGCTGCGCCCTCCCGGGAGGAGATTCTTGGGCCTTCTCTTCGCTCCGACCGAGAAGACGGCGCTGCCTCTAGGCCAGCGCCCGCTCGGCGATGTCCGCCACGTCACGCGACAGGTTCGGCATGCGCGCGACGGTGCTCAGAGCCTCCCGCGCAAAGCGCTGGCGGCGGGGCTCCAGCATCCGCCAGCTCTTGAACGAGCCCAGCAGGCGCGAGGCGACCTGCGGGTTCGTCCGGTCTAGCGCGATGACGATGTCGGAAACGAAGGCATAGCCCTCGCCATCGGGCCGGTTGAACTGCGTGAGGTTGGCCGCGAAGCCGCCGATCAGCGCGCGCACGCGGTTCGGATTCCCGAGCGAGAAGGCAGGGTGCTGCATCAGTTTCTTGACCCGGTCGAGGGTGCCGGGCTCGGCGATCAGCGCCTGAGCCATCAGCCACTTGTCGAGCACCAGCGGTTCTCCCGCATAGGCCTCCGCGAAGCGGGCAATCAGGTTTTCGCGCCGTTCGCTCGGGATCAGCGTCATCGCCGCCAGTGCGGCCAGCCGGTCGGTCAGGTTGTTGGCCGTGGCGAATTGCTCCTCGCAGAGATCGGCGCCCTTGGCCGGAGCGGCGAGCGCCGCGAGGCCCAGAAGCTCGTTGCGCAGCGCCCGGCGCCCTGCCGAGGCCGCATCGGCGCGATAAGGGCCGTTCGTCAGCAGCGCCGCGCTTAGGCCGGGCATATTGCCGATCAGCGCCTTGCCGATCGCGCCAGAAAGGCTGCGATGGGCGGCGAAGATGGCCTCGGGGTCGACATCCCTGCCGATCTCGCGGGCGATGTCGGCCGGCGCCGGCAGGCGTAACACCTGCGCGGCGAAGGCCGGATCGGCGAGACCGTCGGCTTTCAGGAACGTGTCGAGCGAATCTCCGAGCGCGGCGGCAGTGGCGGCGAGTGGCTGCTTGTCCGCGCCTGGCTTGCCGGCAGCTACGAGGGCACGCGTCGCGATGCTCTGCAGAGCCTGCCAGCGGTTGAAGGAATCGCTGTCGCTGGCGAACAGCCGCAGCAGGTCTGCGTCGGCAAGGTCGAGTTCCAGCCGCGCCGGGGCCGAGAAGCCGCGCAGCAGCGAGGGGATCGGCGGCTCCGCGACGTCGTCGAAGGTGATCGAGAGCGAGGGGCCGTCCAGCACGACGAGCCCGTCGCCGGCATAGGCGTTGGAAGCGGTCTTCAGCGGTAGATCGCCCTTCGTGCCGACGAGGCCGAGCTGGATCGGCAGCACGACAGGCTGCTTCTCCGGCTGGCCCGGCGTCGGTGGCGTGCTCTGCGCGAGATCGAGCGTGTAGCGCTTCGTGCCGGCGTTGTAGCGGCCCGACGCCACGATGGTCGGCGTGCCCGCCTGCTCGTACCAGCGGGCGAAATTCGAGAGGGCCTTGCCCGAGGACTCGGCGAAGCAGGCAAGGAATTCCTCGATCGTCGCGGCGGTGCCGTCACAGCGCTCGAAATAGAGGTCCATGCCCTGGCGGAAAGCGTCGTCTCCGATCAGGACCTTGAGCATGCGGATCACCTCCGCGCCCTTCTCATAGACCGTCGGCGTGTAGAAGTTGTTGATTTCCTTGTAGGCGCGCGGCCGGACCGGATGGGCGAGGGGGCCTGCATCCTCCGAAAACTGGGTCGAGCGCAGCGTGCGCACATCCGCGATGCGCTTCACGGGCCGCGAGCGCTCGTCGGACGAGAATTCCTGGTCGCGGAAGACGGTGAGACCTTCCTTCAGGCAGAGCTGGAACCAGTCGCGGCAGGTGATGCGGTTGCCGGTCCAGTTGTGGAAGTACTCGTGCGCAATGATCGCCTCGATTGAGGCGTAGTCGCCATCCGTCGCGGTCTGCGGATCGGCCAGCACATATTTGTCGTTGAAGATGTTGAGGCCCTTGTTCTCCATCGCGCCCATGTTGAAGTCGGAGACGGCGACGACATTGAACACGTCGAGATCGTAGTTGCGGCCGAAGACCTGCTCGTCCCAACGCATGCAGCGCACCAGCGAATCGAGCGCCCAGCCGGCGCGATCCGCCTTGCCGGGCTCTACATAGACGGCCAGCTCCACTTTGTGGCCGTCCGCCGTGACGTAAGCCTGCCGGACATGGTCGAGCGCGCCGCCCACCAGCGCGAAGAGATAGGCAGGTTTGGGGTGCGGATCGTGCCAGACGGCGAAATGCCGGTCGCTTCCGGGCACCTCGCCGGTGGCGACGAGGTTGCCGTTCGAGAGCAGAACCGGAGCTTCGGCCTTCGCCGCCTCCAGCCGGACCGTGTAGACGCTCATCACGTCCGGCCGGTCGAGGAAATAGGTGATGCGGCGGAAGCCGTCGGCCTCGCATTGGGTGCAATAGACCCTCGACGAGCGATAGAGCCCCATCAGCTTGGTGTTGGCGGAGGGGTCGATCTCTGTCTCGACAGTGAGCGTGAAATCGTGCGGCGGCGGGTTCGGGATCGTCAGCGCCTGCGGCGTCGCCGTGTAGGCTGAAGGCTCGAGCGGCTTGCCGTCGATGCTCAGCGCCTTCAGCGCCAGCTCATCGCCGTCGAGCACCAGCGGGGCGCCGGGCTTGCCGGCTGGGTTGGGCCGCAGCGTCAGCAGGGCGCGCACACGGGTCTTCTGCGGATGCAGGCTGATGTCGAGATCGACCGTGTCGATGAGCCAGTCGGAGGGGCGGTAATCCTCGAGGCGGATCAGCGGAGCATCGTCGTTGCGCATGGGGCCATCTCTAGAGCATGCCGGGCGGGGATGGAAACACGGCCGTCATGCTCGGGCTTGACCGGGGCATCTCACGACAGGGAGGTTCGGAGCCTCCCCCGGCCTGAGATTCTCGGGTCTGCGCTTCGCTTCGCCCGAGAATGACGGCGGGGACTCACGCCGCCGGCGAAACCGCCGGCTCGGCATGGCTGACCAGCCGACAGACCTGCGGCCGGGCGATGCGTACCGCCCGCTCGATCGTGTCGACCGCATCATGCACCGCCGCGACGTCGAGTGTCGGGTCGACGCGGCAGTGGTAGTTCACCACCAGCCCCTTGGCGGTCTGGCGTACGCGCACGCTGTGGATGTCGTGGATCGGGCCGTTGAGCCGGGAGGCCTCGCCCGCCAGCGCCTTGCCGATGTCCTCGACCGTCTCCCAGGCTGCGTTATGGCCATGGGGCTGGCCGGTCTCCATCGGCTCGATATGGGTCTCGACCTCGGTTTCACCGCCGAACTCGGCCCGGATCGCGCTTTCGAGCCGGGTTGCGATCTCATGCGCCTCGCCCAGCGGCAGATTGGCATCGACCTCCATGTCGAGGCTGACCGAGAGCTTCTCTCCGATCGAGTGGACCGTGACGTGATGTACAGGGATCTTGAGCTTGAGCGCGATCAGCAGCACTCGTTCCAGCGCCGTCTCGTCGTCGACCGCCACGGGGTCGGCGGTGATGGTGATATCGGCGTCGGGCTCGGCCCGGAGCAGCGCATCGGCGAGTTGTGCCTTGATCGCGGTCACGCGCTCGAGCGGCAGCGTCCGCGAGACGCTGATGCCGATCTCGCCATGAACGCGCCCGCCGGCCGGCCGGACCCGCAGCCAATTGATCCCGACCACGCCCGGCACGGATTCCGCTGACTCGCGCAGCTTCTCGCTGACCCCTCGGGGCGCGGTATCCATCAGGGTGTCCAGCACGCGCCTTGCCAGCCGATAGGCCGAGAAGGCGGTGTAGGCGGCGATGGCGAAGGCGGCGATCGTGTCGGCCCGCTCGATGCCGTACCAGACGCCGATGAGCCCGACCAGAACCAGCGCCGAGCCGACGAAATCCGCCGAGAAATGCGTCGCCTCGCCGGCCAGCGCTTCGCTGCCCGTCTCCTTCGCGACCTTGGTCAGGGAGCGCCAGCGTATGGCGTCGACGATCATCGAGAGCACGAGGACGCCGATGACGAGCGGCGTGACCGCGACGTGCTCGATGATGTTGTTCCAGAGCCGGTTGCCGGCCTCCCACAGAATCGCGCCGGCGAGCGTGAACAGGATCGCGGTCTCGACCAGCGCGGCAAGCGCCTCGACCTTGCCGTGGCCGTAGTGATGCTCGTCATCGGCCGGCTTGTCGGAGGCGCGCACCGCGAACCAGGTGAACAGAGTCGAGCCGACATCGACCAGCCCCTGCAGCGCGTCGGTCAGCAGCGCGAGCGAGCCGGAAATGATGGCGCCGACGATCTTCGCAGCCGTCAGCAGGATCGTCGCCATCACCGAGAGAATGGCGGCGCGCTGCTTGATCTGCGCGATCTGGGCCGGTGTGGCACGCACGGGCGGCGGCGTCGCAGGCCCATCTTGCGTTGCGGTCATGGCTCGTCCTGCTAGGTATCCCTTGGAGCGATGCTCTTGCCTGAATTAAGTGGCGGATCAACCCTGTCACCGCTCAACGAGGAATTGCGATGCGTTATCTCCACACCATGGTGCGCGTGACCGACCTGGATCAGGCGCTGGATTTCTATGTCACCAAGTTCGGGATGGTCGAAACCCGCCGCATCGAGAACGAGAAGGGCCGCTTCACCCTGGTCTTCCTCGCCTCGACGGACGATCTCGACGCCGCCCGCGCCGGCGGCTCGCGCGGCGCCCCGACGCTGGAACTGACCTTCAACTGGGATCCGGAAAACTACACCGGCGGGCGCAATTTCGGCCATCTCGCCTATGAGGTCGATGACATCTACGCGACCTGCGACAAGCTGATGAAGGCCGGCATCACCATCAACCGCCCGCCGCGGGACGGCAACATGGCCTTCATCCGCTCGCCCGACAACATCTCGATCGAGCTGCTCCAGAAGGGCGACCCGAAGCCCCCGGCCGAGCCTTGGGCGAGCATGCCGAATACGGGCTCGTGGTGAGCGAAGCCCGCCCCGGCGTCTTCTGCCTCGGCATCGCGACGCTCGACTATGTCTACAGTGTCGAGACCATGCCGACTCGCGGCGAGAAATATCGCTCGCGCGATCTCGCCGTGGTCGGCGGCGGCTGCGCCGGCAACGCCTCGGTCGCGATTGCGCGGCTCGGTGGCGCCTGCTGGCTGGCGACGCGGCTCGCCGATGACCTGACCGGCGACGCCATCGTCGCCGAGCTGAACGGGGAGGGCGTGGACACGCGCTTCGCCCGGCGCGTCGCCGGTCTGCGCTCGCCCGTCTCGGCGATCCTGGTCGATGCGCAGGGTGAGCGCATGGTGATCTCCTATTCCGATCCGCAGATGCCGGAGGATACGGACTGGCTGCCGCGGGAGCTGCCGGATGGGGCGGGCGCCGTGCTAGCCGATACCCGCTGGGGCGAGGGGGCGCTCGCAGCGCTCAAGCTCGCGCGGGCGGCGGGCGTTCCCGGCGTGCTCGACGGGGATCGCAGGCCGCCCCATCCCGATCTCGTGGGGACGGCGAGCCATGTCGCCTTCAGCCAGCAGGCCCTGCGCGAGATCTCCGGCGAGGAGGACCCGAGCACGGGCCTCGCCAATGTGGCGGCGGGCGTCCCGAGCTGGCTCGCGGTGACGCTCGGCAAGCAGGGCGTGCTCTATGTCGAGGGCGGCGAGGTGCGGCACATCCCGGCCTTTTCGGTCGAGCCGGTGGATACGCTCGGTGCCGGCGACGTCTGGCACGGCGCCTTCGCGCTGGCGCTGGCGGAAGGGCAGGGCGAGGTCGAGTCGATCCGCTTCGCTTCGGCCGCCGCCGCGATCAAATGCACGCGCTTCGGCGGGCGCGCCGGTGCGCCCGGTCGCGACGAGGTCGCGCGCTTCCTGTCGCAGGCCGGCTCCTGAGCGATCCTGGCCCGGCGTCGCGTCTCCGTCACGCGCGTCGGGCATCTGGTCGGGTGCGCACAGCGCATCGGATCAATCTCAGGAGAGCGTCATGCTGCCGATCCAGGGCCTGAAATGCATCTACGACACCAATGGGCGCGGCTGGGCGATCGAGCTCGTCCTCAAGGCCGAAGGCGAGGACGCGGTGCGCCGTTTCGACGTCGACGGGCCCGATGATGCCGAAATGCTGATCGAGGCCTTCGAGGATTCCTCGGCGAGCATCTTCGACCCGGAAACCGGAGAGATCATTTTCGGTTATGAGTATCTGGACCTCGATGCCGAAGAATACGAAGACGCCGAGGACGACGAAGACGAGTCCGACGAGGACGAGCAGCATGAAGAGGACGGCAAGGATTCCGACAAGGACGGGAAGATGGATTCCTGATCGGACTCCATCCTGCGGCCGCGTGCGCAGGACGGCCTGAAGACGAGACGAGCCCGGAGGAGCGCAAGCTTCGGCCGGGCGATTTCGTTCTGGGGCGGGAAGAGCTTGAAGCTGGTAACGGCACGGCCGCGGGCGCATCCTGCGGCGGCGAAGGGATGACGGGCAAGGCATGACGACGAAGGACGAGGATCCAACCCTGATCGAGCCGGCGCTGCCGACACCCGCCGAGCAGCCGCAGCTGGCCGTGGCGGTCAGCAAGAAGCGCGGCGTCTGCGCCATCAGCGGGCAGGAGATGGCGCGCAAGAACCTCATCGAGATCGGCACGCTGCGGCCGGCGTTGGCGGACCATATCCGCGCCGACTTTCCTGACTTGCCGGACCACGCGCTGATCAGCGTGAAGGAGCTGGCGCGCTATCGCACGCGTTATGTCGAGGAGATTCTGCGCGAGGAACACGGCGAATACTCCGACCTCGACCGCGAGGTGGCCGAGAGCATCGCCCGACAGGAGACCATCGCCGAGAACGTCGAGGACGATTTCGAGGAGCACCGGACGCTAGGTGAAAAGCTCTCCGACCATCTCGCGAGCTTCGGCGGCTCCTGGGCCTTCCTGATCAGCTTTTTCGTCGTCCTTATGGGCTGGATGGCGCTCAACGTCGCGATGGCGGCAAATGCCTTCGACCCCTATCCCTTCATCCTGCTGAACCTCGTGCTCTCATGTCTGGCCGCCGTGCAGGCGCCGATCATCATGATGAGCCAGAAGCGGCAGGAGTCGAAGGACCGGCTGCGCTCGCTCAACGACTATCAGGTCAATCTCAAGGCCGAGCTCGAGATCCGGCATCTGCACGAGAAGATGGACCACCTGGTCATGCGGCAATGGCAGCGCCTCGCCGAGATCCAGCAGGTCCAGCTCGAGATGCTGCAGGAAGCGCAGCTTCCCAAGGCCAGGCCGAAGCGGCGCAAGAAGCCCGCCGCAAAGAAGAAGCGCGCAGCACCGGCTGAGATCGCGGTCACGCGGAGCGCCGACGAGCCGGAGACGACGGCTTAAGACAGCCTCCCTTGACACCCTCGCAGAGGGGCAGTCATTTCGTCGGCAAACGAAATGACTGGGAGGAAACTATGTTCGCCAATCGCTTCGCGCCGGCTGGAGCGCTGTTTGCCGGCCTGCTGCTCGGCAGTGCCCTGCAGCCAGCTTTCGCCCAGGGGCAGGTCACCGTCTACTGCTCGATCCTTGAGGAACAGTGCCGCGAAGGTGCGGCCATGTTCGAGAAGGCAACCGGCATCAAGGTCTCGATGGTCCGCAAGAGCACCGGCGAGGTTTATGCGCAGGTCAAGGCCGAGGCGAGCAACCCGCGCGGAGACGTCTGGTGGGGCGGGCCGGGCGAGCCGCATCTGCAGGCTGCCGAAGAGGGGCTTCTGGACGAGTACAAGTCGCCAAAGCTGCCGGAGCTTCATGATTGGGCCCAGCGTCATGCCGAGCAGGCGAAGTTCCGCACCAACGGCATTTATCTTGGCGCGCTCGGCATCGGCTACAACACCGAGGTGCTGAAGAAGAAAGGCGTTGCGGCGCCGAAATGCTGGGCCGACCTACTCGATCCCAAGTTCCGCGACGAGGTCCAGATCGCCGACCCCAGCTCCTCGGGCACGGCCTATGTCTTCCTGGCGACGACGGTGCAGCGCCTGGGCGAGGAGAAGGGCTTCGAGTTCCTGAAGAGCCTGCACAAGAACATCAGCCAGTACACCAAGTCCGGCATCGCGCCGGTCAAGGCCACCGCGCTCGGCGAAACGGCCGTCGGCATCGCCTTCATCCACGACATGCTGACCCAGAAGCTGCAGGGCGCCCCGATCGAGACCGTCGCTCCCTGCGAGGGCACGGGCTATGAAACCGGCTCGGTCTCGGTGATCAAGGGCGGCAAGAATCCGGACGCCGCGCGGAAATTCGTGGATTTCACGCTCTCGCCCGACGCGCAGAACATCAATGCGAAGCTGAAGATCAACTCGATCCCGTCGAACAAGAATTCGCTGCTCTCACCGGATGCGCCGAAATTCGCGGAGATGAAGCTGATCGACTACGACACGCCGCGCTGGGGCTCGCCGGCCGAGCGCTCCCGGCTGCTCAAGAGGTTCGACACCGAGATCAAGTCCCTGCCGCGCTGAAAGGGCGCGGGCGCCCATGAACATGCGAGTCCGGTAGCACCGGCGCCGCATTGTGCTACTAAGCTTGGCATCGGGTTCGGGGCCACATTGCTCCGGCCCTTGCCATGGGATCATCGCACATGCTTCGCGCCACCTCCGTCGTTCGCAAGGCCGCCGTCCGTGCCGAGCGCGTCGTCGATACGCTCAGCCTCGGGCACCAGGATCGCAGCCGCAGCGCCTTGTCGGTGAAGGCGGCGGGCGGGCTGGAGTTCGCCATCGATCTCGACAAGCCCGCCGTGTTGAACGATGGCGATGCGCTGAAGCTGGAGGATGGCGGCCTGGTCCAGGTCAAGGCTGCGGCCGAGAACCTGCTGGAGATCCGCGCCGAAAACCCGCTGCGGCTGGTGCGCCTCGCCTGGCATCTCGGCGGCAACCATGTCCCGACCGAGATGACGGCCGATGCGCTCTACGTCGTTAACGTTCCTTCCGTCGCCGAGCTGGTGCGCGGGCAGGGCTGCGCCATGGTGCCGGTCGAGCGCTCTTTCCAGCCGGAGGCGGAAGTCCATCACCACGGCGATGATTGTGGCTGCGGGCATGACCATCACGGGCACGATCACCACCATGGCCACCATCACGGCCATGACCATGCCCACCACGGTCACGACCACCACGACCATCAGCATGGGCATGAGCACGCCCACGCGCATGATCATCACCACGCCCATGGCGATGGCTGCGGCTGCGGCCACGATCATGCCCATGACGACCACGGCCATGGCCATCACGACCATGCCCACGGCCACGGCACGGCCCATGGCCACAAGGGCCATTCGCACGATCATTGAGGTCGGCGCTTAGCTTCGCGACCTGTGCGTAATTCCGGGCTCAGGCCTTCGGCCTGCCCCGGAATGCCGGCGAGGTTCTTGGCTCAAACCGCCGTGTAGCCCTTGACCTGCGCCAGCGCGGTCATCACGCCGCGCAGTTCCGCGAGGCCGCGCAGACGCCCGACGGCCGGGTAGCCCGGGAAGCTGCCCTTGCCGACATCGTCGAGCAGCTCATGGCCGTGATCGGGCCGCATCGGGATCCGCCAGGCGGCAAGGCCAGCGGCCTTGCGGCGCTGCTCCTCGGCCATCAACGCATCGACGAGCGCGACCATGTCGGTATCGCCGCCGAGATGTTCGGCCTCCATGAAGGAGCCGTCCGGGTCCTTGGCGACGTTGCGCAGATGCGCGAACCAGATCTTGTCGGCGAAGCGCCGGGCGATAGCGGGCACGTCGTTCTTCGGATTGGCGCCGAGCGAGCCTGAGCACAGCGTCAGCCCGTTCGCCGGCGAGTCGACCGAGCCGAGGATGAAGGCGATGTCATCCTCGGTGGAGCAGATCCGCGGCAGGCCGAACAGCGAGCGCGGCGGGTCGTCCGGATGGATGCACATGCGGATGCCGACTTCCTCGGCCGTCGGGATGATCGCCTCGAGGAAGCGCTTCAGATTGGCGCGCAGCTTGTCATGGGTCATGCCGGCATAGCGATCGAGAATGCGGGCGAGGCCGGGCAGGTCGTAGCGGTCGAAGGCGCCGGGCAGGCCCGCCATGACGCTGGAGAGCAGCCGGTCGCGATCGGCCTGCGTCGAGTTGTCGAACCAAGCCTTGGCCTTGTCCATCACCTCGGCGGAGTGCCCCTCGTCGGCGCCCTTGCGCTTCAGCATGAAGTGGTCGAGCGCGACATATTCGTGCAGGTTGAAGCGCAGCGCGGTGCCGCCGCCCGGCAGCTTGTAGGCGAGCTGCGTGCGGGTCCAATCCAGCACCGGCATGAAATTGTAGCAGATCACCTCCAGCCCGCAGGCGGCGAGGTTGCGCATCGACTGGCGGTAGTTCTCGAAGATGGTTTCGAGGTCGCCTTCGCCGATCTTGACGCTCTCATGGATCGGCAGGCTCTCAACCACCTTCCACTCGAGGCCGAGGCTCTTGTCCGAGCGGATGATCGCTTGGCGCTTCTCAATCTCATCGACGCTCCAGACCACGCCATAGGGAATCTGGTGCAGCGAGTTGACGATGCCGGTCGCGCCGGCCTGCCGGGCCTGCGCGAGAGTCACGACATCATCCGGCCCGAACCAGCGCCAGCATTGTTCCATGGTATGCTATCCTTGTGAGAAATGTCCGCTGCGCGGAAAAACGGCGTCAGGGGTTGTCGTGGGCGAGGCGGGAATCGTCGAAGGCGTCCGCATGGTCTTTCGCGATTGTGTCGATCGTCGCGAAGACAGTGCGCAGATGCGCGCGCATCGCGGCTTCCGCGCCTTTCGCGTCATGCTTCATGACGCAGGCCGCGATGATCTTGTGCTCGTTCAGGATCACTTCGGACCAGGACGGCGTCTCCAGCGAGAGGCAGCGCACCCGGTCCATCTGGGCCTTCATGCCCTCGATCATGCTCCAGACGGCGCGATGGCCGGCGATGCGCGAGATCTCGGCATGGAACACCTCGTCGAGGCGGAAGATCTCGGGGCGGTCCTGCCGCCGCACGGCTTCCGCCTGCTCCTCGACCTGGGCGGCGAGGCGGCGGCAATCGGCTTCGCCGATGCGCTGCGCGGCCAGCACCACGGTGCGGCACTCCAGCGTCTCGCGCACGAACTGGCTGTCATGGACGGCCGCGAGGTCGATGGGGGCGACGAACGTGCCGACCTGCGGCACGGCGACGAGGAAGCCCTCGTCGACCAGCCGTTTGAACGCCTCGCGCACGGGAGTGCGGCTCACGCCGAAGCGCAGCGCCATCCGCGCCTCCGACATCGATTCGCGCGGTTTCAACGCGCCGCTGATCACGTCGCTGCGCAGCACGCTGTAGATCTGGTCGGTGCTATGTCGGGTTGCAGGGTGGGCCATTGCCAAGCTCTCGACGACTAGTATACTAGGATACTGATCAACCGGGGGCTGCGTCAACTTGGCAGGTTTCCGGTGCGAGGGGCAGGGCCGGATCGGGGCGGTCGGGCCAGCGCAACATAACAAAGCTCGTAAGCGGGCATCCGCATCTGGAGGAGAAAACATGGCTCAGGACAGCATCAACCGGCGTCACTTCATCGGCGGCGTCGCCGGCCTCGGCGTGGCCGCGCATGCGCCCGGCGCCTTCGCTCAGCAGCTCAAGCTGCCAGCATCGCCGCTCACGCTCAGCGTCATCGACGTCGGCGGGGCCCTGGCCCTCGTCCAGACGCCGCTCGAGAATTACCCGAAGAAGAATCCGAAGGCCGTGTCGCGCATGGTCTTCACCAAGGCGCCGGCTCCCGAGTTGCCCTCGAAGATCAAGGCCCAGCAGAACGCCGGGCGCCTCGACATCGACCTCGTCATCGGCGGCCTGGACGTCCTTTCGGCCGGCATCGACCAGAAGCTCTGGGTCGATCTGCTGCCGCGCCTGCAGGCCGAGCTGCCGAAGCCGGACGACATCTATCTCAAGCCGGCGCTGGCGATGCACAATCTCGGGCAGGGGCAGGCCATGGCGATGGTCTACTACCCCTCCGGCCCGCTGCTCGAATACATGCCGGACCGCGTCAAGCAGGTGCCGACCACGGCGGAGGAGCTCCTCGCCTGGACCAAGCAGAACAAGAACCGCTTCTTCTACGGCCGCCCGGCCAATTCCGGCCCCGGCCGCACCTGGATCATGGGCCTGCCCTATCTGCTGGGCGACAAGGATCCGAAGGACCCCGAGAAGGGCTGGGAGAAGACCTGGGCCTACCTCAAGGAGCTCGGCGAGAACATCGAGTACTATCCGGGCGGCACCGGCCAGACGATGAAGGAGCTCGGCGACGGCTCGCGCGACATCATCGTCAGCACCACGGGCTGGGACATCAACCCGCGCGTGCTCGGCATCGTGCCGAAGGAAGCCAAGATCCAGGCGCTGAAGGGCTTCCACTGGGTCACCGACGCCCAGTACATGATGATCCCGAAGGGCGTCTCGGACGAGAAGCTCAACGTGCTGCTCGACCTGATCCGCCACATGCTGACGCCCGAGCAGCAGGCCTACACCTACGATGAAGGCTACTTCTATCCGGGTCCGGCCGTGAAGGACGTGCCGCTTTCGATGGCGCCGGCTTCGAGCCAGAAGGCCATCGCCGAGTACGGCCGGCCCGAATACGAGAAGCTCATCGCCGAGAACCCGATGGAGACGCCGCTCAACCCGGACAAGATGGTCATCGCCTTCCGGATCTGGGACGAGACGGTCGGCGGCGCCAAGAAGAAGTAACAGCAGCTAGACGGCGGTGGGCCTGGGTGGGGTATGTACCCTCGGGCCCGCCGCCGCCATTCTTCGACAACGACCCAGAACCGGAAGCCATGACCATCAACGCAGCTTCGTTCAGCGAGCTTCGGCTCGATCGCCTGAGCCGTGACTTCGGCACCCACAATGCGCTCAAGGACGTCTCACTGACGATCAAGCAGGGCGAGTTTATCGCGTTGCTCGGCCCGTCCGGCTGCGGCAAGTCGACGACGCTGAACCTGATCGCAGGCCTGCTGCCCGCGACCGGCGGCGGCATCTGGCTCGACGACAAGCGCATCGACCCGCTGCGGCCGGAAGAGCGCGGCTTCGGCATGGTCTTCCAGAACTATGCGCTGTTCCCGCATATGTCGGTGAACAAGAACATCGGCTTCGGCCTGAAGATGCGCGGCGTCGGTAGGGCCGAGATCGACAAGCGTGTGGCGGAGGCCGCCGCTCTGGTGCGCCTGCAGGGCCAGACCGAGAAGCTCCCCGGCCAGCTCTCGGGCGGCCAGCAGCAGCGCGTCGCCATCGCCCGCGCCATCGTCGTCGAGCCGCCGCTCGTGCTGATGGACGAGCCGCTCTCCAACCTTGACGCCAAGCTGCGCCTCGAGATGCGCGCCGAAATCCGCCGCATCCACAACACGCTCGGCGCCACCACGATCTACGTCACCCACGACCAGGAGGAGGCGCTCTCGCTCGCCGACCGCATCGTCGTGCTGCGGGACGGGCAGGTGCGTCAGGTCGGCACGCCGGAAGACCTCTTCCTGCGGCCCGACCATTTCGACGTCGCCGAGTTCATGGGCTTCCGTAACAAGGTCAAGGGCAAGGTCGCTTCCGTCGCCGACGGCAAGGCGACCGTCACGGTGGCCGATGCCCAGATCGCGGGCCGGGCGCGCGAAGCGCTGACGGTCGGCGCCGACGGCTACATCGCGATCCGCCCCGAGGACCTGCATCCCGTCGCGGCCGGCCAGCCCGGCCTCAAGGCCCAGGTCGTCTCGACCGAGTTCCGCGGCCGCGAGTTCGTCGGCTTCGCCCGCATGGCGGATGGCACCGATCTCTCCTTCCTCGCCCATGACAAGCTGTCGACGGGCGAGGCGGTCACGCTCGCCGCCGATGCCGACCGCGTCCTCGTCTATGGGGCTGTGGCATGAGCAGCGCGGACCTGTCCTCCATCCCGCTGAAGCAGCGGCTGGCGGCGCGCGGCTATGACGGGCTGACGCTGCTGTGCCTGCCGGCGATCTTCTTCCTGCTGGCGCTGTTCATCTACCCGTTCCTCTACGGGCTTGTGCTTTCCTTCGAGCCGAAGCAGGGCGGCATGTTCGCCAACTACCAGCGCTTCTTCTCCGATTCCTTCCTCTACGGGACGATCGGGACGACGCTTTGGCTCGCCCTGCCGGTGACGATCGCGACGCTGCTGCTGGCGATCCCGATCGCCTTCCGCGTCCGGCTGATGAAGAATCAGCGGCTGCTCACCACGATCCTGGTGATTCCGATCACGCTCGGCACCGTGCTCGTGGCCGAGGGCCTGCTGAACTATCTCGGCCCGCAGGGCTGGTTCAACCGCGTGCTGATGACCTTCGGCATCATCTCCACGCCGGTGAAGCTGCTCCACAACTACTGGGGCGTGATGCTCTCGCTGGTCATCACCGGCTTCCCCTTCACCTTCCTGCTGACGCTGTCCTATCTCTCCGGCATCGATCCGGCGCTGGAGCAGGCGGGCGCGACGCTGGGGGCAGGGCCGTGGGAGCGCTTCAAGCACATCCTGCTGCCGCTGCTGCTGCCGGGGCTGGCGATCACCTTCTGCCTCAGCTTCGTGCAGGCCTTCTCGGTCTTCCCCTCGGCGGTGCTGCTCGGCGCGCCTTCAGGGCCGACCCGCGTCATCTCGATCGCGGCCTATCAGGCGGCCTTCGAGGAATACGACTACTCCATGGCCTCGGCCGTGGCGATGATCATGGGCCTCGTCCAGCTCACGATCGTCGTCCTCGTGCTGGGCGCGCGCGGTCTGCTCTATCGCGGCCCTGCCGGCGGCGGAAAGGGCTGATCCGATGGTCAAGGACACTCGTCTCTCGACGAAGCTCTGGGCGGCCGCCAACTGGGCGCTGATCGGCTTCTTCGTGGTCAACCTCCTCGCGATGATCGCGACGGTGGTGGTCTCCTCCTTCTCGACGCGCTGGCTCGGCACCTGGCTGCCGGCCGGCTGGACGACACGCTGGTATTCAGCCGCATGGGCGGAGTTCCAGCTCTACGACGTCCTGTTCGTCACCTTCCAGATCGCCTTTCTGGTCGTGTTTCTCTCGGGCTTGATCGGCGTGCCTGCGGCCTATGCGCTGGCGCGGCGGGATTTCCCGGGCAAGAAGCTGATCATGCTGCTCTTCCTGCTGCCGCTGCTGGTACCGCCGATCACCTTCGGCATTCCGCTGGCGACGGTGCTCTACCAGACCGGCTTCGCCGGCTCGATGTCGGGCGTGGTGCTCGCCAATCTGGTGCCGACCGTGCCCTTCGTCATCCTGGTGATGATCCCCTTCATCGAGCAGATCGACACCAAGATCGAGTCGGCGGCGCGGGTCTTCGGAGCCAACACCTTCCAGCTGTTCATCCATGTCCTGCTGCCGCTGCTGGCGCCGGGCATCCTGGCTGCGCTGCTGCTCGTGCTGGTGCGTACGCTCGCCATGTTCGAGCTGACCTTCCTGACGGCCGGCCCGACCAGCCAGACCCTCGTCGTTGCGCTCTACTACGCGGTCTTCGCCGCCGGCGTGCGCGCCGTGCAGTCGATCGACGCGATGGCGGTGATCTACATGATCACGACGCTGATCTGGCTCGTCATCGCGCTGCGCTTCGTCAACCCGACGCAGATTGTCGCGCGGGCGAAGAAGTAAGGACGAACGGCGCCCCGCGGCGGCGCCCTCGGAACGAACAGCCCCGCCATTCCGGACCACCCGGGATGGCGGGGTTTCTTTTTGGAGCGTGGCGTCCGTTCAGTGGACGGTCCGCCCGGCATAGAGCAGCGGCTGGCCGTCCCGGACATGGAGCAGGCTCGTGATCGCTTGTGCAAAGCGACGGCTGGTATCGGGCGCGTCGATCTCACCGGGCAGCTCGACATCCTCGATCGCCCGCAGCACTTCGACGCCGGCTTCCCAGAAGGCCGGGTCGCCCTTGGCCTCGCTCGCATGCGGGAAGCTGCGCTTGAAGCCGGTGACGAGATCCTTGGCGTCGCGGCCCAACTGCAGGCTGACGATCCGGCCTTGCGAGATGGCGAACAGCACGAGGCCGAAGGCGCTCGGCGCGACGGTGTAGCGGGTCTCGGGCATGCAGCGTGTGAAGGGGAAGAGCTGCAGCAGGGTCTGGCGGGCCGGCAGCGCGGCAAGAGCGTTTAGCATGATCCGGTCCTCCGGGGCTAAGGGATGGCAGCTGGCGGCGATCCCTAGCGATCGCCGCCGAGCGGGCGTTCAGGCCGCGCGAGCGTCGTCGAAATCGGTGCGGACCGCGACCTGCCGCCAGGCATCGAGCTCCTTGGCGACGAAGGCGTTCTTGGCCTCGATCGCCGCAACCGTGTCGCTGCCATAGGGCATGCGCAGCGGCGCGTTCGGATGGCCGCCCAGTTCGACCAGAGCGGCGGCGAGCTTGGCGGGGTCGCCCGGCTGGCGATGGCTGAGGCCGGCGGCATGCTCGCGGACGGCGCCGGCAGTCTGCGCATAGTCAGCGATCCGCATGTCGCTGACGCTGAGCGAGCGGGCATCGAGGAAGTCGGTCCGGAAATAGCCGGGCTCCACGATCGTGGCCTTGATGCCGAGCGGGGCGAGCTCGTCGGCCAGCGCTTCGGTCAGGCCCTCGACGGCGAACTTCGTCGAGCAGTAGACGCCGAACCCCGCCGCGCTGCGATAACCGCCGACCGATGAGACGTTCAGGATATGCCCGCTACGGGCGCGGCGCATATGCGGCAGCACGGCGCGGGTAACGTTGAGCAAGCCGAAGACGTTCGTCCGGTAGAGCGCCTCGATCTCGGTGGCCGTGGCCTCCTCGACGGCGCCGAGCAGCCCGAAGCCGGCATTGTTGAGCAGCACGTCGATCTTGCCGAAGCGCTGGATCGCGGCCTTGGCGGCGTCATGGGCCTGCGCCTCGTCGGTGACGTCGAGCCCGACGGCCAGCAGGTTCGGGTGCTCGCCCAGCGCCGCGACGACGCTCTGCGGATTGCGCGCGGTTGCGACGACCGCGTCGCCCTTGTCGAGAGCGAGCTTGGCGACAAGGGCGCCGAAGCCGCGGGAAGCGCCGGTGATGAACCAGGTCTGCATGATGTGTCCTCCTTCAAAAAATGTCTCGGCCTCGATGCCGATGAAGGGAGACTAGTCAGCGCCAATCGATGAGAGTATCCACTCAATCATCATCAACTTGATGACATTGATTCAGCAATGCAGATCGATCAGTCGTCGCTTTCGCTGTTCATGGCAGTGGCGCGCCATCGCAGCTTCCGCCGCGCGGCCGACCAGATCGGCTGCACCCCCTCGGCCGTCAGCCACGGCCTGCGGGCGCTGGAGGAACGGCTGGGCATCCGGCTGGTCAACCGCACCACGCGCAGCGTCGCCCTGACCGAGGCCGGCCAGCAGCTCTATGGCCGCATCGAGCCGGCTTTCCGGGACATTGCGGACGCGCTCGACGATCTCAACAGCTACCGCGATCGGCCGGTCGGACATCTGCGCCTGAACGCGGCCCACCTCGCGACGGCGATGGTCGTGCTGCCGCTGGCGACGCGCTTCCTGGAGCAGCATCCGCAGGCGACGCTGGAAGTCGTCTCGGACAACGCGCTGGTCGACATGGTCTCCGAGGGCTTCGACGCCGGCGTGCGCTTCGGCGAGATCGTGGCGCAGGACATGATCGCCATACCGATCGGACCACGGCAACGTTCGGCCGTGGTCGCGACGCCCGAGTTCTTTGCCCGCCATTTCACGCCGTCGGTGCCGGAGCAACTGCGGGAACTACCCTGCCTGCGGCTGCGCTTCGCCAGCGGCCGCCTTTATGACTGGGAGTTCGAGCGTGGCGGTGTCGAGTTCCAGGTCGCGGTGCAGGGGCCGCTCACCCTCAGCGATCAGGGGCATATCCTGCAGGCGGCGCTGTCCGGGGCAGGGGTCGCCTATCTCTTCGAGGCGCAGGTCGAGCAGCACATCGCCGAAGGCCGGCTCGTCCGCGTGCTCGAAGAATGGTGCCCCTATTACCCCGGCTTCCATCTCTACTACCCAAGCCGGCGACAGATGCCCTCGACGCTGCGAGCCTTCGTCGACTTCGTGCGGGGCGAGCGGGCTGTCGCGCCATAGCCGCGATCACGATCGCCCGAGCCGCCCTTGGTCGATATTGACGTGCCCGGCAGCCACGGAAATGATGCGGCGTGCTTAGCCGAACGGCTCCCGAGTTTCGGGGCGCATACCCGGCCCGTCACGGCCGGAAAGGAATGGGACCGGCGCCTTTGTTGGCGCTCGCGCTGTTGTGCGCCTCCGTCCCAGCCGCCGCCGATTCGCTCAAAGCCGACACACTACAGCCCTGGACCTCCGAGCAGGCGCCTCTACTTGCGCTCGACCGCCTCGACGGCCCGGCCGTCGATCTCGCCACGCTGAGTGGCCGGCCGGTGGTCGTCCATTTCTTCGCCACCTGGTGCGCGCCCTGCATCGAGGAGATGGCCTCGCTCAATGCCTTTTCTGCCTCGCCCGGCGCGCCGGTGGTCCTGGCAGTCAATGTCGGGGAGGTGGAGGCCCGGCTGCGCACCTTCTTCCGCACGCGGCCGGTTGTCTTTCCGATCCTGCTCGACCGCGACAGGGCCACGATGAAGGGCTGGAACGTCCTGGGCCTCCCGACGAGCTTCATCCTCGACCGCGAGCTGAAGCCTGCGCTGAAGACGGAAGAACCGCTCGACTGGGAAAGCCCGGCCGTTGCCGCTGCGCTGGCCGCGCTTTCGCCGAAAGCCGCATCACCCGTTCAACCAACAAAACCAGACAAAGGGGAGACGCCAAGATGATCAGCCGTCGCGACATGCTGAAGACCGGTGCCGCCGCTGCAGCCGCGCTGTCTGCTCCGCGGCTTGCCTTGGCGCAGGAGCCCGCCTTCGCGCCGAAGCCCGGCGCCTGGCGCGATTTCGCGGTGACGACGCGGCTCGATCTCGCCGCGAGCGGCAAGGCCCAGGCCTGGATCCCGCTGCCGTCGGTGCGGGAGGAGGAGTGGATCAAGACCGGCAGGAACGACTGGAAGACGAACGCCACTCTGGCTGAAGTCGTGCGCGATCCGAAATACGGCGCCGAGCTGCTCCATGTCGTCTTCAAGGAGGGCGAGATCGCGCCTTATGTCGAAGTCCGCAGCAGCTTCGCCCTGCGTGACCGGGCCGAGGATCTGGCGGCCAAGGGCGCCGTCCCGGCGCTCAGTGACGCAGACCGCAAGCTCTACCTGGAGGCGACCGAGCTGATGCCCACCGACGGCATCGTCAAGGAGACCGCCGAGAAGGCCGCGGCCGGCAAGGCGAGCGACATCGACAAGGCCCGCGCGATCTATGAATGGGTCGTGGCCAACACCTTCCGCGACGCCAAGACCCGCGGCTGCGGCACCGGCGATGTTGCCTCGATGCTGCGCACCGGCAATCTCAGTGGCAAATGCGCCGATCTCAACGCGCTTTATGTCGCACTGGCGCGCAGCGTCGGTATCCCGGCTCGCGATATCTACGGCCTGCGCATCGCGCCCTCCAAATTTGGCTACAAGAGCCTCGGAGCGGGCTCCGAGATCGTCACCAAAGCCCAGCACTGCCGGGCTGAAGTCTGGCTCGACGGCTATGGCTGGGTCGCGACCGACCCGGCCGACGTCCGCAAGGTCGTGCTGGAAGAGCCGCCGGGCAACAACACCGTCGACAATCCCAAGGTCGTGGCAGCGCGGCAGGTGTTGTTCGGCGCCTGGGAAGGCAACTGGCTGGGTTACAACGTCGCTCATGACGTCGTGCTGCCAGGCTCGCAGCACAAGGTCGGCTTCCTGATGTATCCGCAGGCGGAAGTGGCCGGCGCGCTGCTGGATTGCCTCGACCCCGACACGTTCAAGTACAGCATCAAATCGGCCGAGATCACGGCCTGAAGAGGTTTCCGGGATGACTGACACCATCGCGCTCGAAGCGCCGGCGCGGGCCACCGCGCCGCGCTTGACCAGTCTGGCTCATGGCGGGGGCTGCGGCTGCAAGCTCGCGCCCTCGGTGCTGCAGCAACTGCTGGCGGATCATCCGGCGGCCGGCCCCTACAAGCAGCTCCTCGTCGGCACCGAGACGGGCGACGATGCCGCCGTCTGGCAGGTCGACGAGGAGACCTGCGTGGTCGCGACCACCGACTTCTTCATGCCGATGGTCGATGATCCCCATGATTTCGGCCGCATCGCCGCGACCAATGCGATCTCCGACGTCTACGCGATGGGCGGCAAGCCGATCATGGCCCTCGCCATCCTCGGCATGCCGCTCGACAAGCTGCCGGTCGAGGTGACGCGCGAGATACTGAAGGGCGGCGCCTCGATCTGCGCCGAGGCCGGCATCCCCGTCGCCGGCGGCCATTCGATCGACGCGCCTGAGCCGATCTATGGGCTGGCGGTGATCGGCCTGCTCAAGCCGCAGAACCTTCGCCGCAACAGCGGGGCGAAACCCGGCGACACGCTGATCCTGACCAAGGCGCTGGGCGTCGGCGTCTATTCGGCCGCCTTCAAGAAGGAGCAGCTCTCCGCCGAGGCCTATGACGAGATGATCGCCTCCGTGACGCTGCTCAACCGCATCGGCGCCGATCTCGCCAGGGACGCCGACGTCCACGCGATCACGGACGTCACCGGCTTCGGCATCCTCGGTCACGGGCTGGAGATGGCGCGCGGCTCGGGCGCCACGGTGAAGCTCGATCTGGCGCGCTTGCCCTTCCTCTCGCAGGCCGAGCGGCTGGCGCGGGAAGGCCGCGTGACCGGAGCCTCGCATCGCAATTGGGCGAGCTATGGTGAGGGCGTCGCTCTGCCCGCCGGCCTGCCGGACTGGCAGCGCCACCTCCTGACCGACCCGCAGACGTCCGGCGGCCTGCTGGTGTCCTGTGCGGCGGCGAGGGCGGAGGAGCTGCTGGCCCAGATCAAGGCTGCGGGTTACCCGTCGGCGCGCATCGTCGGCTCTGTGGAGGCGGGGCCGGGAAAGGTCGTGGTGGGCTGATTCAGGCGTCATTCTCGGGCGAAGCGAAGCGCAGACCCGAGAATCTCAGGCCGAAAGGGCGCGCGGGAGCCTCTCTCGTCAAGAGATACTCGGGTCAAGCCCGAGCATGACGGCTCGTTTAAGCCTCCTGAACCTGCAAATTCCGCCCCCAGACGTCGAAGAAGGCGCCCTTGTTCAGGGTGAGCCGGTCCTCGCGCAGGGCCCCTTCCAGCTCGCGCAGTCGGGTCCGGGCCAGTTCGTCCGGGGCCAGCCCGCCTGCCTCGCGCGTGGGGAAGAACGCGGCGCCGTCCCAGTTCACGCCAGCGCTCCGCAGCATCATCACGATGTCGCCCCAGTCCATCTCGTCGCCGACGACATGCACGAAGGTCGAGCGCAGCGGCTCTACCTTCGGCTCCGCGATCCGGACCAGCACGATCAGCGCGGTGAAGGGCCCCTTGCGGAACATCTTCCCGAGCCAGCGGTCGAAATCGGTTCCCAAGCCCCTAGAAGTCGACACGCGGCGTTTCCGGAATGTGGCGCTCGAACAGCGCATAGAATTCGGTGCCGGTCTCGGCGCGATACCAGTCCTCGAAGGCGCGGAGTGCCGTGAGCGAGGCTGCGCCGGGCGAGCCCTCGCTCTCCTCCATTTCTGCCTGCATCGCCTCGAATACGGGCGTCAGCCTGTCGAGCACCAATGCCTGCCGCGGGCCGATCTCTTCCCAGCCCAGTGCTTCAGCGACCGTTGAGCGCGCGCGCAGCGGTGCCTGCTCCGGCGCTTCGGCAGCGGCGATGGCGGCGGATGCCGAGCGCACGAGGTTGAGCCGGCGGTAGGCATTGGCGCGCTCGCGAGCAAGCGCCTCAATCCGCTCAGCCGCGTCGCGGCGATAGGCCTCCTCGGCCCGCTGCGCCTCCTCGGCCGCCTGCTCGAAGCGTGCGATCAGGTCGAGGGCGGGTGCCTCGCTTTCGGTCATGGCTCGGCGCTCTCGGGAATTGGCGGAAGAGAATGGGAGTCGAACCCACCAGAGACCGTCTGACGGCCCCTCCCGGATTTGAAGTCCGGACGCCCCACCGGGGACGCTTCTCCTCCATCGGGCATCGCAGGCGGAGGCCCGAAGAGATCGAGCCGCTGCCGGTTGATGCGCCTGAGATCGCCGCGGCGGATGGTGACGCCATGGCGATCGAAGAACTCCAGGATCTGGATAGCGACCTTGCGGCCGTTGTCGAGCCTGTCGCGGAACTGCGCCGCGTTGAAGCCGGCGGCGTTGCCCGCTGCAAGCGCGGCCGCGATCCCGACCATCTCGGAAACCGTATCGCGCAGGAAGAAGTGGTCAAGCGCGACCTCATGCACCTCGCCGCGCCGGCCGACGAGCCGGAACAACCGACGGATATCCTCCTCCGGCCGGCCGAGCAGCTGCCCGATGTCGCGCACGCGCGGCGGCCGAAAGCGCTCGGCCTCGCCGATCAGCGGCGCGACACGCGCCCAGAGCGCCTCGTCCTCCGGCGTCAACCTGATTTCATGCTCCGGCCGCCTGATCCAGGAGCCGAGGACGACGAGCTCGCCCGCATCCGCGAGCACGGCCAGCGCTGCGCGGAAGAGGTTGGCGGGCAGGCGCGGCTCGAGCGCGAGCCGCAGCCGCTCCAGCCCCATGCCCTGCTGGTCGGGGTTGTCGGCATGGTAGGCTTTCAGCGTCTCGACGAGCGCGCGGGCGAAGCGTTCCCACACCTCCGGCAGTATGACGGCCGGACCGATGCGGAAGAGGCCGAGCCTCGCCGCCAGCGCCTCAGCCGCACCGGACCCAAGTGCGCGGTCGCGGGCGAAAACCTCGATCTCGGCATGATGCGGCGGGGCGCCGAGCAGCGCTGTCAGCGCGGCCTGATGATCGCTGTTCGCCAGAGCGAGCAGCTGCGCCTGGCGTTCCGGGCTGCGCCGCCGCCGCTCGGGTGCACGCAGGTCGATGAAGCGCCCGCCGCCAAGAGTGCGCGAGGCGCTGGCGTCGCGCAGGACGAAGCGATCGAGCGCCGCGGCGGCGATCGGCGCCTCCGGCACGAGCTGGACGAAGCCCGTCGCGCCGGGTGCGATCTCCTCGCCGAGCAGGACGATGCGCGCCCCGACCTCCGCCGCGCCATGGTGGAGCCGCACCGGCTGCCACATCGAGAGCGGCTTGCGTTCGGAGGCGAGCAGCGCCAGTTCGGCATCGACCCGCATCGCCGGCGCATGAAGCGCGGGCGAGACGACCATGTCGCCATGCCGGATCGCATCCTTGGATACGCCGGGCCCGGCGAGGTTCAGCGCGCAGCGATCCCCCGCTCGCCCATGCTCGGCTGCGCGGTTCTGAGCATGGATCGAACGCACGCGCGCCGCGATGCCCGAAGGCGAGACGGTAACGTGGTCGCCGACCGCAACGCTGCCCGAAAGCACCGTGCCGGTTACCACCGTGCCGGCGCCCGACAGCGTGAAGCAGCGATCGACCGCGAGGCGGAAGCCGCCATCGTCCCGGCGGGCAGCCGCAGTCTCTGTCCGTTCGCGCAGCAACGTGGCGAGCGCCTCGATGCCGGCGCCGGTCACCGTCGAGACCGGAGGGATCGGCGCCTCGGCAAAAGGTGTCCCGGCCAGCAGCGTCTCGATCTCGCCGCGTGCCTCGGCGAGGCGGGCCTTGTCGACAAGGTCGGCCTTGGTCAGGGCGACCACGGCCTGCCCGATGCCGAGCAGGCGGGCGATGTCGACATGCTCCCGGGTCTGCGGCATCACGCCGTCATCGGCCGCGACGACGAGCAGCAGCAGATCGATGCCGGAGGCGCCGGCCAGCATCGTATGGACGAGCTTTTCGTGGCCAGGCACGTCGATGAAGCCGATGATCCGCCCATCGGGCTGCGGCCAATAGGCGAAGCCGAGCGCGATGGTGATGCCGCGCTCCTTCTCCTCCTTGAGACGGTCGGTCTCGACGCCGGTCAGCCGCCGCACCAGCGAGGTCTTGCCGTGGTCGATATGGCCGGCCGTGCCGATGATCATGGCGCAACCTCTTCCGAGGCGGCGCGCGCGGCCTTGAGAAAGGGCGCGGCGAGTAGGCTGCCCTCATGCTCGGCCTCGGTCAGCAAGGCCAGCGCCCGGCCGGCATCCTTCTCGATGCCTTGCCCTAGCAGCGTGGCGGCGCCGAGCATCGCCTTGGCGTCGGCGTCGCCGGCCGCGGCGCCCCGCTGCCACCATACCGCGGCCAGCGCCGGATCGCGCTCCACGCCGAGCGCATCGTGATGGATCATGCCGAGCCGGGTCATGCTCGCCGCGATGCCGGCCTCCGCCGCCGCGCTCGCCCAGCGAAGCGCCTCGGGTCGGTCCGCTTCCTCGCCGGTTTCGAGCAGCATCCAGGAGAGCATGTCTTGCGCCGGCGCATCGCCCTGCTCGGCAGCGAGGCGATAGAGCCGCATCGCCTCGGCATCGCTCTGCTCGACGCCTTCGCCCTTGAAATGCAGCGCCGCCAGGTTCCGTTGCCCGACAGGGTCGCCCGCTTCGGCGGACAGCGTCAGCCAGCGCAGCGCGAGCGCGGCATCGCGCTCGACGCCGAGCCCTTCGGCGAAGCAGGCGCCGATATTGTTCTGTGCGCGGGCGACGCCGGCATGGGCGAGAGGTCCCCAGATCGCCAGCGCCGCCTGATGATCGCCGCGCCCGACCGCGGCAGCCGCCTCCGCCATGGCCGCATCGGCGGAGTTCTCCTTGCCGCGCAGTCGGTCAAGCCAGCCCATGGCTCGCCTCCGGCTTCAGCAGGGAGAGCTGCCCGGCGAAGGCCGCCTCGTCTTCCAGGCAGCGCAGGTCGAAGATCAGCGCGCCCTGCGCGATCCGCCCGATCACCGGCAGGGGCAGGGCGCGGAACGCCGCGGCCAGATTTTCGACCGCTGCACCGGAGGCCTTGCCCGCCGGTTTCAGCGAAAGCCCGGCGCTCGGCAGTGTCTCCAGCGGCAGCGCGCCCGAGCCGATCTGGCTGGAGCATGCGGCGATCTCCACCACCCAGCCGGAGCCGAGCGCCTTGGCGACGGCCGGGAGAAGGCGCTCGGCCAGCGCGTTGAGTTCGGCCGGCTTGCGGGTGAACAGCCGCAGCGTCGGCAGGCGCTCGGCCAGCCGGTCAGGGTCGCGATAGAGCCTCAAGGTCGCTTCGAGCGCCGCGAGCCGGAGCTTGTCCAGCCGGAGCGCCCGCTTCAGCGGGTTCTTGGCGAGCTTGGCGACGAGGTCCTTGCAGCCCGCGATGATGCCGGCCTGCGGGCCACCGAGCAGCTTGTCGCCGGAGAAGGTGACGAGGTCGGCGCCTCCCTCCAGCGCATCCTGCACGGTCTTCTCGTGCCGCAGCCCCCAGCGCGCGAGATCGATCAGCGTGCCGGAGCCGAGATCGTCGACGAAGGGCAGTTCGTGCTTACGGGCCAGCGCTGAGAGGTCGCTCGGCTCGACCTCGGCGGTGAAGCCCTGCACGACATAGTTCGAGGTGTGCACCTTCATCAGCAGCCCGGTCTGCGGGCCGATAGCCTCGGCATAATCCTTGAGATGGGTGCGGTTGGTGGTGCCGACCTCGCGCAGGGTGGCGCCGGCGCGTGTCATGATGTCCGGCATGCGGAAGGCGCCGCCAATCTCGATCAGCTCGCCGCGCGAGACGATGGCTTCCCGGTCCTTGGCGAAGGTGTTGAGCACAAGCAGGACGGCGGAGGCGTTGTTGTTGACCAGGACGGCATCCTCCGCCCCGGTCAGCTCGCGTATGAGTTCGCGCACATGGGCGTCGCGCTCGCCGCGCTTTCCGGCCTCGATCTCGTATTCGAGATTGGTCGGCGCGCGCATGGCGGTGACCACCGCCTGGATCGCCTCCTCGGCCAGCAGGGCGCGGCCGAGATTGGTGTGCAGCACCGTGCCGGTGAGGTTGATGACGGGCCGCTGCGAGGGGCGCTCCTGCGCTTCCAAAAGCGAGAGCGCCGCATGGCCGATCTCCTCGACGCTCGCCCCAGGTGCAGGACCTTGCGCGCGCAGCCTGCCCAGCACCTGTCGTATGGCTTCGGTCGCCGCGGCGCGCCCGTGGCGGGCGATGGCGAGGGCGCCATTGGCGCTGCGCAGCACGGTATCGACCGATGGCGGGCGGAAGCGTTCGGGCTTGTTCATCAGGCTCCCTCCGGGAGACGCTTGATCAGACAGATGGTCAGTAACCGAGCAGGAACGGGTTCACGCCCGCTCTTCGCCAGCCCGCCTCCGAAACCAGGATGTCGAGGCCGAGGCTCGCCACGTCATCGGCTACCGGCTCCAGCTCCATGTCTTTCCGCTGTTCGAGTATCTTCACATAGGTCCGGCATTCGTCGCAGGTCTCGGCCTTGATCGTATCGGCGATGCCTTCGATCTCCTGATAGGCGATCCCCTTGGTCGATCCGCAGGAGACGCATTTCACGCGGACATGGTTCCACTGCGCCGCGCAGAGCGAGCACTGGACGTAGCGCACGCCCTCGATATTGGCGGTGCCGACCACCGCGCTCGTCACCGGCGCGCCGCCGCAGCAGGGGCAGACGCCCTCGGCCACGGGCTGCGGCAGCAGCGGGTCGAGCTTCGCAGTGCGCAGCGCCGCCACCACCTGCAGCGCCGCCGCCGCGAAGATGTGCTCGGCCACCGACTCGACGGGGATCGCATCGCCGATCACGGCGCTGAACATTGCCTGCCGGCCTTCGCCATTCGCTGCGGCGACGCGACTGAGCGCCTGGCGGGCGAGCTCCGGCATCTCGACCGGCTCCATCAGTGCAATCAGCCGCGTCAGCGCCGCATCGGTCGCCGCATCCTCGGCCAGGTCCTCGCGGGGGACGGGCGGCATCGCATGCGCCGCGCGGCGACGCTGCTCGTCGAGTGGGGGCAGGGCGGGCGCCTCGCTCTCGCTCGAGAGCTTGTCCTGTGCCTGTGACAGCGCACTGAGGAACCGCAGATAGGGCTCGAGCTGGTGTCCGGGCGCGAGCGCGGCAAAGCGCATGGCGCGTAGGCCGAAGAGCGATCGCGGTTCGGGCAAGCGGATGAAAGGCGGCTTGTCCCGCTCGGCGATGCCGACGCCTTCGAGGGCTTCAAAGCCCGGATCGTCACTCATTCTCGTCGTCTCGAACCACACGGGTTACGGGAAGGCGAAGCGGCTTCAGCCGCTCCGCAGTCTCCTGGTTACTCGGCCGGAGCCTTGGGGCCGAGGCGGCGCGGCGGTGTCTGCCGCTCGTCGATCACGCCCTCGCGGGCTTCCCGGCGCAGCCAGAGCCGATGGTGGCGGAAGGCCCAGCCCCCGGTCACCTTGCCCTCCGTCATCGCGTTGATCGTGCCGCGCACGTAGAACGCGGCATAGATATGGACGATCACGACGAGCAGCATCGCGATCGCCGCGAGCGCATGCAGGATATGCCCGAAGCGCTGCTGCTCGATGGTGAAGGTCGTGCCGAAATACTCGTACCAGATCACGATACCCGTCGCGAAAAGGACGAGGATCAGCAACGTCATCAGCCAGAAGATGATCTTCTGCCCGCCATTGTACTTGCCGACCTCGGGGAGATTTTCCTCGTTCCCCGACATCACATCGCCGATATGGCGCATCCAGTGCGAGTCCGCCTTCGTCCAGAAATTGTAGCGGACCATCTGGACGAACAGGATCGCGAAGCTGGCCAGCAGCACGCAGCCGATCCAGGGATGCAGCATCCGCGTGTTCGAGCCGCTGCCGAACAGCGAGGCCATGAAGAACAGCGACGGGTGAAACAGGGCTGCGCCGCTGATCGCAAGCAGGATCAGCGAGATGGCGGTGACCCAGTGATTGACTCGCACACGGCCGCTGTAACGGTCGACGGTGGTGCGCTCTTCCTCACGTCTGACGGCCACGGGCGGCCTCCTCGTCGATCAGATGCTCGGCTTCACGATCCTCTGCCCGGCTGACATCGTTGCGCCGCGCGATCGTCGCGTGGACGAAGGCGAAGGCGGCAGCGAACCCCACGGCAGCCATTCCTGCATATTTGGTGAGCCCCTTCCAGAGTTCCACGACCTGGCTGATGCGTGGGTTCTCCGGCAGGTTGGCATAGAGCTGCGGCCTGTCGGCATGGTGCAGCACATACATCACATGCGTGCCGCCGACGCCCGGCGGGTCATAGATGCCGGCATTCTTGAAGCCGCGGGACTTGAGGTCCGTGAGCCGCGTCTGCGCATAATCCAGCATCGCCTGCTTGGTGCCGAACACGATAGCCCCAGTCGGGCAGGCCTTGGCGCAGGCCGGAGCTTGCCCCACGGAAACCCGGTCCGAGCAGAGCGTGCATTTGTAGGCCTTGTGGTCGGTCTGGCTGATGCGCGGGATGTTGAAGGGGCAGCCCTTCACGCAATAGCCGCAGCCGATGCAGTTCTCCGAGATGAAGTCGACGATGCCGTTGTTGTACTGCACGATGGCGCCCGGCGCTGGGCAGGCCTTCAGGCAGCCGGGATCGGCGCAGTGCATGCAGCCGTCCTTGCGGATCAGCCATTCGAGATTGCCGCTCTCCGGATTCTCCCACTCGGTGAAGCGCATCAGCGTCCAGCTGTTCGGCGTCAGGTCATGTGGGTTGTCGTAGACGCCCCTGTTGATGCCGACTTCCTCGCGCAGATTGTTCCACTCGAGGCAGGCCGCCTGGCATGCCTTGCAGCCGATGCACTTTGAAACGTCGATGAGCTTCGCCACCTCGAAATCATGGCGGACATCCGGCGGCCTGAAGGTGGTCGCCGAGATGCGGGCGAAGTCCTGACTCTGCAATCCTGCCATCGGACCCTCCCTAGCTCGTCGCCGGACCGTTGGACGGCTCGACATTCACCAGGAACGCCTTGAACTCGGGCGTCTCGATGTTGGCGTCGCCGACGAACGGGGTGAGGCTGTTGGGGCCGAAGCCCTTCCTGGCCGCACCGGTGAAGCCCCAGTGGAGCGGGATGCCGACGATATGGACGGTCTTGCCGTCGCAGATCATCGGCTTGATGCGCTTGGTCACCACCGCCTTGGCGTAGACCGCACCGCGATTGGAGGAAACCTTCACCCAGCCACCCTTCTGGATGTTCTTCTCCGCCGCCAGTTGCTCGCTGATCTCGACGAAGAACTCCGGCTGCAGCACCGCATTGGTATGCGAGTGCTTCGTCCAGTAGTGGAAATGCTCCGTCAGGCGATAGGAGGTCGCCGCATAGGGGAACTTGTCCGTCGTTCCGAGCGCGGCGAGATCCTCCTTGAAGATGCGCGCGGCGGGGTTGCCGCGGATCTTGGGCGCCATGACGTTGGCGACCGGGCTCTCGAACGGCTCGTAATGCGCCGGGAAGGGGCCGTCCTTCATCATGCCGCGCGAGAACAGCCGCGCCGTTCCCTCGGGGTTCATGATGAACGGGCCGACATCCTGCGGCTTGGCGGTGGGCGCGATGTCCGGCACGTCGTAGCCGGTCCAGGCTGTGCCGTTCCACTCGATCAGCTTGCGCTTGGGATCCCAGGGCTTGCCGTCGATGTCGGCCGAGGCGCGGTTGTAGAGGATGCGCCGGTTGGCCGGCCAGGAGAAGGCCCAGTTCGAGTAGGCGCCGGTGTTCGCGGGGTCGCTGGTGTCGCGACGGGCCATCATGTTGCCCCGTTCCGTCCAGCATCCCGCATAGATCCAGCAGCCGCAGGCCGTCGAGCCGTCGTCACGCAGCTGGCCGAAGGTGTCGACCTGCTTGCCCTTCTCCAGCACGATCTTGGTCGGATCGACCGGATCGGTCACCGTCGAGACGACATAGCCGTTCATCTCCTTGGCCATCTCGTCCGGCTGCGGGTCTTCCGGCTGGCGATAGGGCCAGTGGAGATTGAGGATCGGGTCCGGGAAGGCTCCGCCCTCCTTCTCGTAGAGGGCGCGCATGCGCTGGAAGATCTGCGCCATGATCCAGGTGTCGGTCTTGGCCTCACCCGGAGGTTCCTGACCCGGCCAGTGCCATTGCAGCCAGCGGCCGGAATTGACCAGCGAGCCCTCGTCCTCGGCGAAGCAGGTCGTCGGCAGCTCGAAGACCTCGGTCTGGATCGCCTCGGGCTTCACGTCGTTATGGACGCCCTCATCCTTCCAGAACCGCGCCGTCTCCGTCTGCAGCGGGTCCATCACCACCAGGAACTTCAGCTTCGAAAGCGATGCCGAGACCTTGCCACGGTTGGACAGGGAGAGCAGTGGGTTGAAGCCCTGGCAGAAATAGCCGTTCACCTTGCCCTGGCTCATCATGTCGAAGTACCGGAGCATGTCGTAGCCGGGTACGTCGAGCTTCGGCAGCCACTGATAGGCGAAGTCGTTTTCCGGCGTTGCAGCCTTGCCCCACATCGACTTCAGGAAGCTCACCATGAACTTCTTGTAGTTCTGCCAGTAGCTCATCTGGTTTGGCCGCAGCGGCTTGAAGCCGCGCGTCGACATGTAGGTCTGAAAATCGACCTCCTTGTCGGTCCCCAGCGTGAGATAGCCCGGGATCAGGTTCGACATCAGGCCGATATCGGTCAGACCCTGGATGTTCGAGTGCCCGCGCAGCGCATTCATGCCGCCGCCGCGCACGCCGATATTGCCGAGCAGCAACTGCAGCATCGCCATCGATCGGATGTTCTGCGAGCCCTTGGAGTGCTGCGTCCAGCCGAGCGCGTACATCGAGGTCATGACCTTGTCGCGCGCGGAGGTCTCCGAGATCATCTTGCAGATCGCCAGGAACTTGTCCTTGGGCGTGCCGCAGATGCGCTCGACCATCTCCGGCGTGTAGGCCGCGATGTGCTTCTTCAGCAGCTGGTAGACCGACCGCGGGTGCTGCAGCGTCTCGTCGACCTGGACATAGCCGTCCGGGCCGAGCTCGTACTCCCAGCTCGAGCGATCATAGTCACGCTTGGCTTCGTCATAGCCGGTGAACAGGCCGTCCTGATAGCCGAAGCCCTCCTTCACGATGTAGGGCGCATTGGTGAACATGCGCACGTAGTCGTGCTGGATCTTGTCGTTGTCGATGCAGTACTTCATCGCCCCGAGCAGGAAGGCGATGTCGGTGCCTTGCCGGATCGGCGCATAGAAGTCCGCGACCGAGGCCGAGCGCGTGAAGCGCGGATCGACGACGATCAGCTTGGCGCCACGCTGAGCTTTCGCCTCAGTGACCCATTTGAAGCCGCAAGGATGCGCTTCGGCGGCGTTGCCGCCCATGATGATGACGAGGTCGGTGTTCTTGATGTCCGTCCAGGAGTTGGTCATCGCACCGCGACCGAATGTTGGGGCCAGACTGGCCACCGTCGGTCCGTGTCAAACGCGCGCCTGGTTGTCGAACGCCAGAATTCCGGTGCTTCGCACGACCTTGTAGGTCAGGAAGGCCGTCTCGTTGGTGGTGGCCGAAGCGGCCAGGAAGCCCGTGGTCAGCCAGCGGTTGACCGTGACGCCGTCCTGGTTCTTGGCGACGAAGTTCTTGTCCCGGTCGTCCTTCATCAGCCGGGCGATGCGGTCGAGCGCCTCGCCCCAGCTGATCTGGCGAAACGCCTTTTCGCCCGGGCCGCGATATTGCGGCACCTTGGTGCGCGTCTCGGAATGGACGAAGTCGAGCAGGGCCGAACCCTTCGGGCAGAGCGTGCCGCGATTGGTCGGGTGGTCCGGGTCGCCTTCGATATGGATGATCGCCGGATGGGCGTTCTTGGACTTGTCGCCCAGGCTGTACAGGATCACGCCGCAGGCGACGGAGCAGTACGGACAGGTGTTTCGTGTTTCCGTGGTGCGGGCCAGCTTGAACGGCCGCACAGCCTGCGCGAGTGCCTCTTCGGCACCGCCAAACCCGAGCGCGGCGACGGCAGACCCGCCCAGCCCCGCTCCTGCGGCTTTCAAGAACTGGCGGCGCGAGAGCTCATGCAGCATCTCAACCTCCCAGGCGAACGACAAAGCATCATTCAATTTGGAATAGTGAAACTCTGCGAGAGGGGCGTCAAGACGCGTTGGGAGCCCGCCGCGTGGTTTTGCCCGTGCGGCCGATCACAGCGCCGCGACCGCAGTATTGTTGGGCCCTGCGTCTTGTATTGCGGCCGCGGTCGTCGCGACAGAACTCCGCTCCGGCGCGATTCCTTCGGCGATTCTTCTGCCGCGAGGTGGTCGGGCCGGTGCCAGCGGAGAATATCTCGGGTGTTGGAAACCCTTTGTGCAGTTGCGAATTGCCTCGTGACGCAAAGCATGGTCTGCATGACCGGTTCTTCCGCCCGCCTATGAGGTGTTTGTGCCGCTCGATGAGGCTCTGAGACAGCTGCGCGCCCGCGAGGCGGAACTGGCGCGCGTGCAGCGCATCGGCCAGATCGGCGGGCTCGAGGTCGATCTACGCGGCGGGCAGTTCCGCAACCGGCGCTCGCCGGAATATCTCGCAGTGCATGGGCTTCCGCCGGAATCGGCGACGGAAAGCCATGAGGACTGGGTCGCGCGCATTCACCCGCAGGATCGCGAGCGGGTCGTCAGCCATTTCGAGAAGACGGTCTTCGGCCGCGAGCGGGACTATGAGGTGGAGTACCGCATCATCCGCCCCTCCGATGGCGCGGTGCGCTGGATCCTGGCCAAGGCCGAGATCGAGCGGGACCTCGACGGCAACGCGATCAGGCTCGTCGGCGCCCATATTGACATCACCGCACGGCGCTCGGCGGAAGAGCAGCAGGAACTCGTCGCCCGCGAATTGAAGCACCGGATCGCGAACATCTTCACGGTCGTCAGCAGCCTCGTCACGATGTCGGCGCGCTCGGAGCCGGGGGCCGCCCGCTTCGCGGACGAGGTCGTCGGGCGGCTCGGCGCCCTGCATCGTGCGCACAGCCTGGTGCTGGACAAGGTCGGCTCGGAAGGGAGCGACACCCTTCGCGACCTGCTGACGCGGCTGGTCTCGCCCTATGTGGGGGACCGGGAGGACCGCATCGTCGTGGACGGAGACGATGCCGCCGTCGGCCGCTCCGCTTCGACGGCGATTGCGCTCGTCGTCCATGAGCTTGCGACGAATGCCGTCAAATACGGCGCGCTGTCAGTGCCGGAGGGTAGCGTGCGCATCGACATCGCGTCCTCTCCCGAGCAGACCAGCTTTTGCTGGGTGGAGCGGGGCGGGCCCACGGTGGCATCCTCTCCGACGCGGAGAGGTTTCGGTAGCGTGCTCGTCGAACGTGCGGCGCGGGCCCAGCTCTCCGCCACGCTGACGCAGAGCTGGAACCCCTCAGGTCTGTCATTCCTGCTGGAGATGCCGACGGCCAGGCTGGGCTCCTAGAGCATCAGCTTCTCCACTGCCGTCGCGGTCACTTCTGCCGTGCGTCGCCGATGCGGCCCGACGTCAGCTCATGCCGCTGCGAGGCCCCCATCCGCCCAAACGGCAGGAGCATCGCGACGCGTTCACGATAGCGCCTGTAGTCGTCGCCGAAGAACGCCACCAGGTCCCGTTCCTCCAGCATGATGCCGATCAGGATGTAGGCGGTCGTCACCGCTGCGAACAGCAGATGGCCCTGGCTCATCACCGGCGTCGCCCAGAAGGCGATGATGAAGCCGAGATAGATCGGATGCCGGACGAGCTTGTACAGGCCCGGCGTCTTGAACCCCATCTCCGGCAGGCTCTTCCCGGTGAAGCGAAAGAAAACCTGCTTCACACCGAACAGCTCGAAATGGCTGATCATGAAAGTCGAGAGCAGCACGATGACCCAGCCGAGGAACGACAGCGCGGTCAGCGCGGCGGCCATCGACGGGCTCGTGACGCTCCAGACAGTCTCCGGCAAGGGCCGCCACTGCCACATCAGCAGCGCCAGCGCGCTCGTCGCCAGCAGCACATAGGTCGGCCGCTCGAGCGCCGGCGAGATGAAGCGGAGCCACCAGCGCTTGAAAGCCGGCCGGGCCATGACGCTGTGCTGCATGGCGAACAGCGTCAGCAGAGCGAGATTGATCGGGATCGCCTGCGCCAGCGGAGCGGCCGCCCCGTCATCGATGCCCTTCGGCACGAGATGCCCGCCGACGAAGCCGATCGCATAGAGGAAGGTGACGAGGAAGAACGCATAGCTCAGCAGGCCATAGAGGAGGATCATGGTCTTGCGCATTGCTGTAACCTCGGTTGGAAGGACGATGGCTGGAGATCCCGGCCGTTTGCATGCGGCGCCACGTGCGGCCGCGGATGCCGGTGCCGCCGACGGCACCCTGATGAGAAAGGGGCGATCTCATGCCCGCCATCTGGTCGCAGGAGGGGCTGCTAAACTATGAGGCGGATCACGTTGGATCATCGAGTGTAGCGCTGGCTGGCGGGAAATCGCCGAAGCGATCCCCTCGCGCAGGAGGGCGATTTGCGCCATATAGGCGGCTATCCCGTCCTCTCGACGATGCTTTGCATGGCCTCCGAGCGGCGGCCAACCGGACATGAACAGCTAGCTTGGATGACCGAGGAACTCGAGAACACCGCCGTTCGGAAGGACATGAGCCCCTGGCGCTTTTCCGTGGCGCCGATGATGGACTGGACCGATAGGCATTGCCGGGTCATCCATCGGGTGATGTCGCGCCATGCGCTGCTCTATACCGAGATGGTGACGGCGCAGGCCGTGATCCGTGGCGACCGCGAGCGGCTGATCGGCTTCGACGCCATGGAACACCCGGTCGCACTCCAACTCGGCGGCAATGATCCCAAGCTCCTGGCGGAAGCCGCGAAGATCGGCGCCGATTTCGGCTATGACGAGATCAACCTGAACTGCGGCTGCCCCTCGGACCGCGTGCAGGGCGGGGCCTTCGGCGCCTGCCTGATGCGCGAGCCTGAGCTGGTCGGCGATTGCGTCGCGGCGATGAAGGCGGCGGTCTCCATTCCCGTCACCGTGAAATGCCGCATCGGCGTCGACGATCAGGACCCGGAGGTGGCGCTCGATGCGCTGACCGCGTCCGTGCGCGCAGCGGGCGTCGATGCGCTCACCGTTCATGCCCGCAAGGCCTGGCTGCAGGGTCTCTCGCCCAAGGAAAACCGCGAGATCCCGCCGCTCGACTATGAGCGCGCCTATCGCCTGAAGGCGGCCAATCCCGATCTGCCGGTCGCGATCAATGGCGGCATCAAGGCCCCGGCCGAGTGGCTCCCGCATCTGGAGAAGCTCGACGGCGTCATGCTCGGTCGCGAGGCCTATCAGAACCCGGAGGTTCTGCTGAACGTCGACCCGCTGCTGTTCGGCACGGATGCGCCGGTGCCGGACGCCTTCGCCATGCTGGAGGCGCTGGAGCCCCATGTCGCCGGCCATCTGGAGCGGGGCGGGCGGCTGCATGCCTTCACCCGCCATCTCGTCGGGCTGTTTCCCGGCCGTCCCGGCGCGCGGCTCTTCCGTCGCCATCTGGCCGAGCGCTGCGTCGGGGCCGAGGCGACGCTCGACGATCTGCGGGCGGCGGTGGCGCATGTCTCGCGCCATGAGGCGGCAGCCGCGGCGGCCTGACGCAAGGACGCCTGCGCTTGCGATTCGACCGCTGTAGCGGCCGCAAACGTGCTAGATTGGGGCGCCGGCCAATGGATGGCCTCCCAGCCGCCCGGAGCGCATGTCCAGGCTGGCGAAGTCTTTGCCAAGCATTCCCATCAGAACAGGGTGGCCTTGGGAGGACGCGATGTCGACCTACGTCATTCTCGCCAACTGGACCGATCAGGGTGCCCGCAACATCAAGGCATCGCCGACGCGGCTCGATGCTGCCCGGGACCTGCTCAAGAGCATGGGCGGCGATTTCAAGCTCTTCTTCATGACCATGGGAAAGTACGACATGGTCATCGTCTGCGACGCGCCCGATGACGCTGTGGCCGCCCGCTTCAACCTGCAGCTCGCCATGCAGGGCAATGTCCGGACGCAAACCCTGAAGGCCTTCCCGGAGGCGGCCTATCGCGAAGTGATCCGCTCCGTGAGCTGAGGCTCCGGCCCGCCGGCGCAGCATTTCCGTCGCCATCTCGTCGAGTGCCGCCTCGGGGCAGAGGCTGCGCTCGGCGATCTGCTGGCTGCGGCATGACGGCATGGTTGCGCTTGCGGCAAAACTCCGTCTGTCGCCTACTCGCGATCCTCGTCCTTTTCCGAGGGCGAGAATCGAGCGCCTTTCCTGCAGCGAGCCGAGCCGTGACGAAGACAGAGATCAAGCTGGTGAACGTGTTCACGCATCAGGGGCAGGGCGGCAATCCCTGCCCGATCGTCATCGATGCCGCAGGGTTGGAAGATACCCAGATGCGGGAGATCGCCGCGCGCTATGGGCATGAATCCGGCTTCGTCAGGCCGCCCTCCGGGCCCGATGCCGATTTCACCTTCCGCTTCTGGGTCCCGCGTCACGAGATGGAGATGTGCGGCCACGCCACGATCGGGGCGCTCTGGTGCCTGGCCACCGCCGGCCGGTTGACCGCGGAGCAGATGCGCATCGAGACGCGCAGCGGCCCGGTTACCGGCTATGTCGACCAGCGCTCTTCGGCGAACCCGGCAGTCGAGATCAGCCAGCCTGTCGGCAAGGTCGTCAGCCTGAGCCGGTCGCAGGAGGAGGACGTGCTCGAGACGCTTCGCATCTCGCGCAAGCACCTTCTCGATCTGCCGATCCAGAATGCGGTGACCTCCCGCGTCAAGACGCTCATTCCGATGAAGAGCGTCGAGCACCTGCAGGCGCTCGTGACCGACATGGCGCGTACGGAGCAGTGCTGCGAGCGCATCGCATCTACCGGGCTCTATCCCTATGCCGTGGCGAGCGAGGCCGAGCGCCGCTTCGAGGCACGCCAGTTCCCGAAATCTTCGGGCTATCCGGAAGACGCTGCGACGGGGATCGCGGCGGCTGCCTTGGCCTTCGGGCTTCTGGAAAACAAGCTCGTCGCGCGCGATAGCGGCCGGATCACCGTGCTGCAGGGCAGGGCGATGAATGCCCTGTCCGAAATTCGCGTCAGGCTCGGCTTCGCCGACGGGCGGCCCGTCGGCTGCCTGCTAGGCGGCGAGGTCATGGTGTCACCCGATCAGGCGCACTGAACCGTTCTATCGGGCGGCTCCAGCAATCTGAGGATCGCTGGAGCCGCTGGAGGTCAGCCCCGCCGCGCCGCCTCGATGGCGGCCACGTCGATCTTGGACATCGTCATCATTGCGGAGAAGGCGCGCTTGGCTTCCTCGCCGCCGGCGGCCATTGCCTCGGTCAGCACGCGCGGCGTGATCTGCCAGGAGATGCCCCATTTGTCCTTGCACCAGCCGCATTCGCTTTCCTGCCCGCCATTGCCGACGATGGCGTTCCAGTAGCGGTCGGTCTCTTCCTGGTCGTCGGTAGCGACCTGGAAGGAGAAGGCCTCGCTGTGCTTGAACGCCGGCCCGCCATTCAGGCCGAGGCAGGGGATGCCGAGCACCGTGAAGGTGACCGTCAGCACGTCGCCGGCCTTGCCCGAGGGAAAGTCGGTGGGAGAGCGAAAGACCTCGCCGAACCGGCTGTCCGGAAACGTCTGCGTGTAGAAGCGGGCCGCAGCTTCGGCGTCCTTGTCGTACCAGAGGCAGATGGTGTTCTTCGGCGTAGCCATTCCGTTTCCTTCCCTTTGCTGAAACGTCGCGTCAGCCCTGTCCACGTGAGAGGAACTGCCCGGCGGCGCCTGCGTTCCGCCTGCATCCGTCGGGGTTCGGAGGGAAAAGCGCGTTTGCCGCGCTCGTTCCTGCATCGCAGTTTGTGCAAAAATGGCCGCGGTGAAGGCAAGTCGCATCGCAGACGGGACGCTTGGCCCCCGGCTTGATGGCCCGCGGTCGCACATTCGGCGACCGGTTTTCCTTGAGCTGGTAGGTCGGAAAAAGTCTCGAAATCTCCAACCGGACATGCCACATCGCGATCCTTGATGGGACAAGCCTCGCATGGCGGGCGCCTTGCAGGGATGGATAGCTGTCGTCATGCGCGACAATGCCGGTAACGTCAGGCTCTGTGCCGTCATCCCGAGCCGAAATCACCATCAGGCGCTGGGCGGCATCGTCGACGAGCTGGTGGCGCGGGACATACCGGTCTTCATCATCGATGACGGCAGCGATGCCGTAGCCGCGCAAGCGATCGCTGCGCTGCATGATCCGGCGCGAGGGGTCGAGACCGTCCGATTGCCGCAGAACCGGGGGAAGGGCGGGGCCCTCGTCGTCGGGATGACCACTGCTGCTGCTGCGGGCTACAGCCATGCCCTGCAGGTCGATGCCGACGGCCAGCATGATCTGGCGAGCCTGGACGCCTTGCTGGCGGCGGCGCGGGCGCGGCCGGAGGCGCTGGTGTCCGGTTTCCCCGTCTATGACAGGTCCATCCCGCTCGGCCGCGCAATCGGCCGATGGATCACACATGTCTGGGTCTGGATCGAGACGCTGTCCTTCCGGATCAGGGACAGCATGTGCGGCTTCCGCGTCTATCCGCTCGCCGCTGCTCTGGCCGTGCTCGATGAGGAGCCGGTCGGCCGCTACATGGATTTCGATACCGAAATCATGGTGCGGATGGTTTGGCGCGGCGCTGCCGTAGAGCAGCTTCCGGTGCGCGTAACCTATCCCGTCGGGAACACCTCGAATTTCCGGATGCTGGCGGACAACTGGCTGATCACGCGCATGCATACGCGCCTGTTCTTCGGGATGCTGTGGCGGCTGCCTTCGCTGCTCGGCCGGCGCCTGTCTGCCGGCGCAGGCGGGCGTCATTGGGCGGCGATGGCGGAGCGAGGCACCGCTTTCGGGCTATGGTTTCTGTTGGCGGTCTACCGTCTTTGCGGCCGACGCGCCTGCCTGATCGCGATGCGCCCGATCGTCTTCTATTTCTTCCTGGCCGGCACCGAGCAGCGCCGGGCCTCGCTCGATTTCCTCGCGCGCGTCCGCGCCCTGAAGGGCGAGCCCAAGCCGAACTGGCGCGACAGCTTCCGGCACCACATGGATTTTGCCACCAAGGCGCTCGACAGCTTCATCGGCTGGGCGCGACCGGACGATGTCGGTCCGATCGAGGTCGTCGGCCAGGAGGCGGCCTCGCCCTATCTTGGCGGCCGGCGCGGCGCGTTGCTGATCGTCTCGCATCTCGGCAATGCCGAAATGGCCCGCGCGGCGCTCGCCGGCATGGTCGGCCGGCCGGTGCATGTGCTGATGCACACGACCCAGGCGCGCCGCTACAATGCGATCCTGCGCTCGGTCCGGCCCGATGCCGCAGCCAACGTCATCGAGGTCACGGATATCGGCATCGACACGGCGATAGCCCTGTCGGAGCGGGTCGAGCGGGGCGAGTGGCTCGTCATCGCCGGAGACCGCATTCCCGTCATGAGCCATGGCCGGGTCAGCGAGGCGATGTTCCTGGGGCGGCCGGCGCCGTTCTCGCAGGGCCCCTATATCCTGGCGGCGCTGCTGAACTGCCCGGTCCTGACCTTGTTCTGCCTGCGCGCAGGCCCCGGCCATCGCGCCTATTTCGAGGGCCTCACTGAAGCGGTCGTCCTGCCCCGCAAGGCGAGGAACGAGGCTTTGGCCGGCTATGTCGCGGACTATGCCCGGCGGCTCGAGCGCTACTGCCTGCAGCAGCCGCTGCAATGGTACAATTTCTACGATTTCTGGGCTGCGCCGTCTCCGGCCGCCGGGAGCGGGACGCAGGGAGGCCCGGCCGCCCGCGAGGAGCGGGCAGCCGGCTAGCCGCAAGCGGACTCGCTTATCGTCCGAGCCTGACGACGGTGCCTGTCAACCGGACCGCGGTCTTCACGTTGCCGATGCCGCACAGATATTGCGTGGTGCTCTTCATCGGTGCATCGCCATGGACGCTGTAGATGCCGATCACGGCGTCACCACCTTCCTTCTCCGCGCGCCTGATCAACTGCTCCAGCGCCTCGGAGAAGGCGTAATGGCAGCCGCCGGCGGTCTCCGGTTCCGTGCGGCCGACATTGCCCCGGCGCTGGCTGCTCCATTCGCCGATCTTCTGGGCGACGCGCGGGTGACGCTGATTGCCGAAAAAGACTTTGACCTCGCCCTTCAGCGCGGCGACCTGCGGGGAGTTGAGCGCGTCGCCCAGCGACTGCACCGAGCGATCGTTGCGCGCCATCGCGGGAACGGACGCAAGCGACAGCGCGCCGACGAGAAGAATGCCGAGATGCTTCATGTTTTCCCCCGCTCAGGCCAATCGGAATATCAACGACGTGTTGATTCCACCGAAGGCGAAATTGTTGCTCATCAGGAATTCCGTCTCAAGCCGGCGCGTGTCCTTCATGAGATAATCGAGCGGTGCGCAGCGCGGATCGACCTCGGTGAGGTTGACGGTCGGCACGAAGCTTCCCTCGCGCATCATCTCGATGCCGAGCCAGGCCTCGAGCGCGCCGCAGGCACCCAGCGTGTGGCCGAAATAGCTCTTGAGTGAGTGGATCGGCATGCCATCGCCGAAGACGGCGTGGGTCGCCTCGCTCTCCGCGATGTCGCCCGCCTCCGTCGCCGTGCCGTGGCCATTGACGAAGCCGATCGCCTCAGTCGGCAGCCCGGCATCGTCGAGCGCGAGGCGTAGCGCGGCCTCCATGGTCGAGGCCTGAGGCTGGGTGGCATGGTGGCCGTCGCAATTCGTGCCGAAGCCGACGATCTCGGCGTGGATCGTGGCACCCCGCGCCAGGGCGTGGTCGCGATCTTCCAGGATCAGGGTCGCCGCGCCTTCGCCGATCACCAGCCCGTCGCGTGCCACATCGTAGGGGCGCGGCGTGAGACCGGGATTGTCGTTGTTGGTCGATGTCGCGAACAGGGTATCGAAGACGGCGACATCTGAGATATCGAGTTCCTCGCCGCCACCTGCGATCATCACCTCGGCCTTGCCGGCCTGGATCGCTTCATAGGCGTAGCCGATCGCCATGCTGCCCGAAGTGCAGGCCGTCGAGGTCGGGATGATGCGCCCGGTCATGCCGAAGAACAGCGCGATGTTCACCGCCGCCGTGTGGCTCATCACCTGGACATAGCTCGTGGCGTTAAGCGTCCCGGAGGCCCCGTCCTTCATCAGCTCGGCGAAGCTAAGGATCGGCGCCACCGAGCCGAAGGAGGAGCCGTAGGAAACGCCGCAGCGGCCGCGCTTCAGCACCGCGTCGCCGAGCAGGCCGGCCAGGGCGAGCGCCTGTTCCGTTGCGGAGACAGCGAGGCGCGAGACCCGCCCCATGGTGCGCAGCTGCTTGCGGCTATAACGCCCCTCGACCGAGAAATCGGGGATCGGCGCCGCGAGCTTGGCGTTGATGCCGGTGTAGTGCTCCCAGTCCATCCGGCGGATGGCGGTCTCGCCGGCATGGAGCCGGGCGCGGATCGTCGACCAGTCGTCGCCGAGCGCGGTGACGCCGCCCATGCCGGTGACGACGACGCGGCGGCTCAAAACATGCCCCCGTTTACGGAGATCACCTGCCGGGTGATGTAGCTGGCCTCCTGCGAGCAGAGGAAGGACACCAGCGCCGCGACCTCGTCCGGCTGCCCGATACGGCGCATCGGCACGGTCTTCAGCGCCTCGTCGAGGATGGCCTCATCGACCATCTGCGTGTCGATCAGGCCCGGCGCGACGCAGTTCACCGTGATGTTGCGCTTGGCGAGCTCGATCGCCAGTGCCTTCGTCGCGCCGATGATGCCGGCCTTCGCCGCGCTGTAATTGACCTGCCCGCGATTGCCCATGATGCCGGAGACCGACGACAAGGTGACGATGCGCCCGCCTTTGCGCGCGCTGACCATCGGCATCACGATCGGCTTCAGCACGTTGTAGAAGCCGCCGAGATTGGTATCGAGCACGCTGTCCCAATCCGCATCGCTGAGGGCGGGAAAGGCGTTGTCGCGTGCGATTCCGGCGTTCAGCACGGCGCCGTAATACGGGCCATGCTCGGCCATGTCGGCTTCAAGCGCGGCCAGCGTCGCGTCGCGTTGCGACGTGTCGAACGAGATCAGGCGAGCCTGCCCGCCGGCAGCCGTGATCTCGGCGGCCGTTGCCTCCGCCCCGGCGCGATCCTGCGCGAAATGGACGAGCACAGTGAAGCCGTCGCGCCCCAGGCGGGTCGCGATCGCGCGGCCGATGCCTTTGCTCGCGCCGGTGACAAGCAGCGTGCGCGTCATGCGTTGCGCTCCGCTGCCTGGCTTTCGATAAGATCCAGATGGTCGTCGGGCTGGTAGACCGTGAGCTGCGCCTTCGCCAGTTCGGCCCCTCCGTCGCGACGATAGACCGTGCAGTCGAACTGGCCCATCCCGGCTTCGCGATAGACCGGTCGCGCGGTCATGCCGAGCTCTTCGCCCTCCCGGAACCAATCCGTCGATGCCGAGAAATTGCGCGTGCCGAGCAGGAAGCCGACCTTCACCGGCTGCTGCGCCTGCACTGCTTCGACACCGACGAAGGCGGCGCAGCTCTGCGCCATCCATTCCATGGCGACATGGGCGGCGATGCCCTTGCCCCCGACGAAGAACGGGCATGACGGGCGGATCGTGAGATGGGTGCGGATTTCCTGCTCGTCGAAGGTCTCGATGCCATCGATCAGGATCATCGGCGCGCGATGGGGCAGGACGGTATCGAGCGGATAGAGGCTTGGGGTCATGACGGCGTTCTTCCCAGGACGAGGGCTACATTGCTGCCGCCGAACGCGAAGGAATTGCTGAGCATCGCGACGCGCCCATCCCCAGAAAAGCGATCGCCAGGCCCGCTTAGGCGCAGCGGCGCGAGCTCCTCATCCCGCACGCCGTCCCACATCTGAGGCGGCAATAGACGCTCCGGATTATAGCGCTGTGACAGCGTCAGCCAAAGGAAGGCTGCTTCGCAGGCACCGGCCGCTCCCAGCGTGTGCCCGGTCATCGCCTTGGTCGAGCTGCAGGGAGTATCCGCGCCGAAGACCGCGTGTACGGCACGGGCCTCCATGGAATCGTTCAGCGGCGTCGCCGTGCCGTGCAGGTTCACATAGGCGATGTCTTCCGCCTCGCAGTCGGCGTCGCGCAGTGCCGCCCGCATCGCGCTTTCCGCGCCGATGCCCGACGGGTCGGGCGCGCTGATATGATGAGCGTCCGAGGTCTCGCCGATGCCCATGAAGACGATCTCGCCGTGCTCCTTCTCCAGCAGGAAGACAGCGGCAGCTTCGCCGACGGTGATCCCGGCGCGGTTACGGCTGAACGGATTGGCGGGAGCAGCGGAAACGGCGCCGAGCGCTGTGAAGCCGCTCGGCGTCATCCGGCACAGCGAATCCGTCCCGCCGACGATGGCCGCATCGACGAGCCCGGCGCGGATCAGCCGCCGGCCCGTGGCGAACACCTTCGCACTCGACGAGCAGGCCGTGGCGATGGTGTAGGCCGGGCCGGTCAGGCCGAGATAGGCCTGGGCGAATTCGCTCAGGCCCCCGATCTCCTGCTGGGCGTAATTGAACTGCGCGGGCCACTGCCCCGATCCCAGGCGCTGCGCATAGGCAGCCTCGCCCTCGGCGATGCCGGAGGTGCTGGTGCCGAGGATCACGGCGATGCGGTCGCGGCCATAGCGGGCGACGGCACGCTCGATGTCGGGCCGGATCTCCTCGAGCGCGGCCGCCGTCATGCGATTGTTGCGACAGTCCCACTTCGCCATGGCGGCCGGCAGGGGCGGGGCCTCGCCCATCGCTTCCGCCACCAGCACGCTGCGCTTGGGGACGAGGTCGTCGCGTGTCCGCATGCCCTCCCGGCTGCCCTTGAACAGATTTGCCGCGGCCTGCGTCTTGCCGCTTCCCAAGGGCGTCATCAGCCCCATGGCGGAGATCCCGAGATGGCCCGTCACCGGGTGACTTCCGCGGTCTGAATGTCGACCTCGTAGCCCCAGGCCAGATTGGAGTAGTGAACCGAGCCGTTCAGCCGCTTCGGCGATTTGAGGTCGAATTCGGCGCGCAGCACGTCCTTGCCGGCGCATTGCAGGATGCGCGAGGTCTTGCCGGCTTCGAGCGTGCAGCCGGAATCAGCCAGCGCGGCCTGCAGGGCCGCCGGCCGGCCGTAGAGCACCATCATGTCGGCAAAGATCGCGTCGGCGCGGATACCGGGCGGCAGCCAGTCGGCGAGCTGCGATTCGAGCTTGCCGTCGCGCCAGAGCAGGGTGACGGCGCGCCGGCCGAGCGAGTCGAGCAGGATCGCCCTGAACTCGTCCTTGCTCATCACGATCTGCGCTTCGAGATTGAACGACTGCTGGCCGAAGCGCAGGGTCAGGACCTGCGTGACCTGGCGCTGGAAAGCGAACTCGGCGGGCGCAATGGCGCGGATCGGCAATTGCGGGCCGATCAGCACGCCGGCATCACCCGGCGCTGCCGCATTCTGACCCGATACGCATCCCCCCAACGCCAGAAACAGGCCGCCGATCAGGCATTTGCACCATGATTGCATAAAGTGCCCTTTGATTTTGCGGCGCTTATAGCACAGCCCTCGTGGGCTTCTAGATCATCGTTATCGCGTCCGAACGGGTGCTATAACGATGATCTATCCATTTGTTGTTGCATCGGATTTCTCCGAAAAGTGGTTTCCACTTTTCGGTCCGATTCTGTCGCGCGCCGCAAGGGGCGCGAGCAGGCCGGCGACGACGACACCGACGACGACGGTGAGGCCGAAGCCGGCGACGGCCGGCGTGCTGGAAAGGCCGAGCACGCCGAAGGAGAGCATGGTCGCGAGCGCCGCCATCCAGACCGCCAGCAGGGTGACCGGCCGCGTCTCGGGCTTCGCCTCGGCGCAGAACACGGAATAGTCCATGGTGAAGGAGAGCAGCAGCACCATCGCCATCGCCGTGAAGAAGGTGAGGGGATATCCCAGCAGGGCGATCGCGCATGGAGCGACCGCGAGCGCGGCGAGTGAGGGCGCCAGCGACCGCGCCGCACCGCGCAGACCGTAACGCCACGCAGCGAGCGCGAAGATCACCACGAGCGACAGGGCGAGCAGGACGAGCGCCCGCAAGCGGTAGAGGCCGAGCAGCGAGCTGAGATCGGCGGTTGGGTCGGCGAATTTCACGCCCTCCAGCCCTGCGATCTCTCGCCTGATGCGTTCCGGATCGGTGACACCCTGCAATGTGACGACATGCAGGCCCGGCGCGAGAACGAGCTCGCCGAGGAAGGAGTTAGCGCGGCTGTCGAGCGCAGCGGCAAGCGCGAGCCCATTGTCGGGCGCAGCGTTGATCGCGTCGGCCTGCAGGCCGAGCGCCTCCAGCAGTTCCGCGAGGAACGGCTCCGTCAGCTTCTCGCGCCGGAGCTTGCCATTCTCTGACTGCCGCGCCAGCGATGGTACATAGGCCGCAGGAGACTGGGCGGCGCGGATCAGGCCCGATTGCTGCCAGGCGCTGAGCATCGGCGCGATCCGCTCCTCGGTCTGCAGGGCGCGCTCGTCGCTCTCGGCTTCGATCAGTAGGTACTGCGTCGTGAGGTTCAGGCCTGTGACGGCAGCGATCGCGGCCTGCTCCGCTGACAGCGAGGCGTCGAGCGGCTGGAGCTTCCTGAGGTCATCGTCGAAGTGGATACGCCCTAGGCCCACCGCAACGACGAGGGCGAGACCAGCGAAGAAGCCCAGCCGCAATGCGCGCCAGCGCCTCTCGCTCCAGAGCCGCGCGAGCCATGAAACGGCTTTCAGGGTCTTGGCCGCATGCGCCGGCGTCTTTCCCCTGTCGGCTACGGGCAGCCAGAGCACTGTCGTCAGATAGGCGCCGATCAGGCCGACGGCGGAAAACACGGCGATCTGGCGTAAGCCCGGGAAGGGCGCCAGCGCCAGCGCGCCATAGCCCAGCACGGCGATCAGCAGCGCCATGGAGAGGCCGGGCAGGATTTTGGCCAGCCGCTCTCGCGGCGTCTTGTTCCCGGCGGAGAAGGAGGTGGCCGTATAGTAGAAGCCATAATCGGCGGCGATGCCGACGAGGCTGACGCCGAACAGCAGCACGGCGACATGGACCTGCGCGAAGACGAGCAGGCAGGCGCTCAACCCGGCGACGACACCGGCGCCGATCACCAGGAGATTGTGCAGCAGCGGTCGCAGGCCGCGGAACACCAGCAGCACGAGCAGAACCGTGCCGGCGAGCGAGAGGCCAGCCAGCAAGCTCGACTCGTCGATCGCCTTGCGCGCGCCTGCTTCCGCGAAGAAGACCGCGCCGAGCCGGTGGAGCGCCGGGCGATCAGGACCCTTCAGCGAGGCTTCGAAGCGATTGACCGTCGAGACCAGAGCCTCCTGGACCTTGAGGTCGAACGGGTCGGCGAGAAGCTTGGCCGGCAGCAGGACATGTGTTCCGGTCTCGTCCCGCCGCACCAGCATTCCGTCTTCCAGGGTCAGCCGGGTCGCCGGAAATGGCAGGCTGAGGAGGAAGGAAGGGAAAAGAAGGAACGGATCGTTCTTCAGCAGGCGCGCATCCGCCCCCACTCCCGGACCGGCGATCTGAGCCAGCGCCCGCTCCGCAAGCTCCTGGCCTTGCCCTGCCAGCAGAGCCTCCCGGTCAGCCGGCGAGAGCAGGCCGCCGCGATGGGGGAAATAGAGCGCGCCGAGCTTCCTGATCTGGTCCGGGCTGAAATCCTCGCCGATGGGTCCGACGAGCCCTGTGCCCTCGAGCGCGGTCGAGAGCTCGGCGGCCTTGGCCCGCGCCTGCGCCCCGTCCTTGTGGCTGACGAGCACGACGAAGCGTCGGGCCAGAGCCCGCGAGATCAGCTCGTTGGCCTTCTGTCGGGCCGGGTCCTGCAACTCCAGCGGCAGCAGCGCCGTCAGGTCGGTGCGGAGCGGATTAGCGCGGTGGAAGCTGAAGACGAGAAATGCGCCCGCGGCAACCACCACGAGCAGCCAGAGCAGGCCGGCATGAGCCCGCTTCAGCGCTGCGCCCTCTTCAGGAACTCGTCTTCCTCGGCGGTCAACGTGCTGCCTTCCAGCTTCTGGTTGGAGAAGCTCAGCACGTCGCGGTCGTCATTGGGCTTCACCACCTCGACCTCGTCGAGGAGCCTCTGACCGCGCGCGTTGATCGCCTTGATCGGCAGGTTGGGGTCGTCCGGCCTCAGGCTGTCCAAGCGGATGCTCCAGGCCTGCCCCTTCTGCTGGCGCGTCAGCGCAAAGGCGCTCTGCATCGCCTCCCAGTTCCCGGTCAGGGCTGCTCCGAACATCGTGTAGAGCTTGGACATGATCGGCAGGCGGCTGGCGGCCAGCCGCACGGTCTCCTTGCCCTTCACATCCTGCACCAGCCCGGCTTCCGTCATCACCGTCGTGGTCGGGAACGGCTTGGTCGTCGTCCAGATCAGCCCACGCCCGGCGACCAGCGTGAAGGACCCGGAACTCCTGACGGGATTGGCGAGGCCGGCGAGATAGCGCTTCTGCTCGAATTGGCCACGTAGGACCTGGCCGTCCGCGAGCGTCACCGTTTGTGCGCTGGTCGGCGCAGCCGAAATGAGCAGCGTGAGCGTGAGCAGGGCGGCCGCGAGGAGCCCGGGCAGCTTAGGGCTTGTCATGGAGCGCCTTCACTTTCGCGATGAAATCGGGCGGGCAATCGAGCCGAAGCTCGCCGCTCCCGGCGTCAACGCAAAGCTGGATGGTTTGTGCCTTGGTCAGCAGTTCGCCGCTGGCCTCCTCGCGGATGCGATAGCCGATCTTGATGCGGTTCTCGTATTCGAGCAGCTCCGCCCGAATGGTGAGCATCTGGGCGAGCCGCGCCGGCTTCACATATTTGATCTGCATGTCGACGATCGGCCAGATGAAGCCCGAGGCGGCCATCTCCGGATAATTATAGCCGATCATGTCGAGCAGCGCGCCGCGCGCGAGTTCGAGGAAACGCGGATAGTTCCCGTGCCAGACGATGTTCATCGGGTCCAGATCGTAGAACTGGACCACGGTCCGGGCTTCGGCAAAGAGCGGCATCTCAGCCATCCGCCGGCTCGGTCAGACGAATGGAGCCTGACGACAGGATTTCGCCCTGGTCGGCATATTCGAAGCGCAGATAGGCGTTCTTGCTCCGCAGCGTCAAAGTGACGGCCCTCTCCGGCAGGAAGAGGCGGCGATACTTGACCTGAAAGGACGTGCCGGCCTCCAGCCCAAGATGAAGGTAGCGGGCCGCCAGGCGGATGGCCCAGTCGATCTGCGCGACGCCCGGCACGATCGGCGTCCCCGGAAAATGCCCTTCGAGATAGGCGAGGTCATGCGGGGCCGTCAGGTCGATCTCGACGCCGTCGGCGATGACGCGCGTCGCCGAAATCTCCGGCTCTGTTCTGCTCGGCGTCATCGGGCGTCATTCATCGAACAATGTCTCAATGTCGTGCTGGCTTGCCTTGCCCAATGCGCCCCGCGGCAACTGCTCGACGAAGCGCCAATCCCGAGGCAGGCCGGCCGCTTCGAGATGCAGGGCGAGCCCCGCGCGCAGGCGGCGGTTAAACCGGAAAGCCCCTTGATTGGCAAGGAAATCTGCCCCGGCCGGGCTTGGCACGACGCAGGCTGCCAGCCGCGCGGGTTCGCCGCGCGCGATCACTACGGCATCCGCTACATCATCCAATTCGCGCAGCCTCGCCTCGACCGCGTCGAGGCTGACCCGCTTGGCCTCGATCTTGACGATGCGATCCATCCGCCCGAGCAGATCGAAGCCGGTATCGGCGTCGCCGCGAAGGCGAATGCCGTCGGCGAGGCTGGCTCGGCCGTCGGGGATATGCGAGGCGCAGGCCTCCGCCTGGCCGGATGAAGCCAATGCGAGGCTCACACCCGGCAAGGGCCGCCAGGGCTCGCCGGGATGATCATGGCGGCGACAGGCGAGCGCCCCGGTCTCGGTCGAGCCGTAGATCTCCGTCACGACGCAGCCGAGCAACGCCTGCGCCTGGCTGGCCGCCTCCGCGCCGAGCGGAGCGCCGGCGCTGAGGATGCAGGCCGGATGCTTCGCCATCGGCAGCTGGGGAAGCCCGTCGAGCCGGTTGAGGTGGGCCGGGCTGGTGACGAGGACGGCGCCCGCGCCGAGCCGGGCGAGGGCCTGCTCGGGGAATTCCGCTGTCTCGTCGAGGAAGGGGATTCCGGCCAGCAGCGGCCAGATCAACCGGAAGGCCAGCCCATAGGCATGGTGATGCGGCACGGTTCCGCAGACCGAAAGAAAGCCCGCTAGCTGTCTTGCGAACAGCTTCGAGATCGCCTCCGCCTCGGCGATCAGGTGGTGCAACTGCTTGTCGATCCGCTTCGGCGTGCTGGTCGAGCCGGAGGTGAAGAAGCTGATCTGCGCCGCCGCCTCGATGCGTGGCCATTCCGGGGCCGAAGCGGGGTCTCCCGGATGCAGCCGATGCTGCGCCACTGGGACGGAGTGCTCCCGGTCGCTGACCACTAGATCGGCCAAATCGGCGAGCCCCATCAGGCTGGCGGGCAACGCGTTTCCGGCGACGATGGCGTGCTTTCGGCAGGCGGCCAGCGCCAGGAGCCCGACCGCAAACCAGTAGAGGCTGTCGGTACGGAGGATCGCGGCGTCGCCCGGTAGCTCACGGAGCCGCGAGACATTGGCGGAGAGGTCGGCCCTGAATTGCCGCCGCGACAGCGACGAGCCGTCGGCGCCGAAGGCGACGGGCTGCTCCGGCTGGTCGCGCCAGCCCTGGGGGAGGGCAAATGCGCCGGCGCTCATGCCGGCAGACGCCGGAACCGGCGCAGCAGCCATTCGCCGCCGAACAGGGCGCCGGAGATCAGATAGTTCAGCAGGCTGGTCCAGAGCAGCCAGAGCTCCATGTTCCGGCTGAGCGCCAGCGCCGCGGCGACGATGCCGTTCGCGAACAGCCAGATCGCCCATAGCCGCGTGACCTGGGCGCAATAGGCTGTCGCGGCCGCCGGCAGGTCGGGCTCGCGAAGGCGCGCGAACCGCTCGATCAGGCTGGGAGGATGCCATAACGAAAGAGCGAACGCGGCTGCGAAGGCGAAGCTGATCAGGCTCGGATAGGCCAGCGCAGCCAGCCCCTGATCGACGAGGCCGAGGAGGACGAGGGCCGCGATCGCGGCCAGGATCGTTGGGTGGCTGAGGCCGAGCGGGCCGGCCGGGGCCAGAATGAAGCGGATGCCTATCAGGACCAGCGCTGCCACAACGAAGATGCCGGGCGGGACGGAGCCGAGCCCCCAATAGACCAGCAGCGGATAGGCCAAGCCGAGTGAGATCAGGACTGCGCGCATGGCTGCGACTGCCGGTTCTTCTGGTCCTGCTTTAAGCCTGCGCCTTCGCCATCTCGTCGACCCGGTCGAGCACATCGGCGACCGTGCGCGTCGAGCGGAAGTCCTTCGGCGCGAATCTCTGTTGCGTGAGGTCCTGCAGCTTCACGATCAGGTCGACCGCATCGATCGAGTCGAGGTCGAGGTCCTCGTAGAGCCGGGCCTGAGGGCTGACCTTCTCGGCCGGAATCTCGAAGACATCGACGAGGTAGGACTTGATCTGCTCGTAGACTTCATCACGCGACATGACGTTCGATGTCTTTCTGCTGAGAGCGGACGAACTGCGCCAGGGTTTGAACGGTCCTGAAATGCAGTTTGACGTCGTCCGTTACCGTTTCGATGACCAGGCCGAATGTCTTGCGCAGCGCCACGCCGAGCTCGAGCGCGTCGATGGAATCAAGGCCCAGTCCTTCGACAAAGAGCGGCTCGTCACTGGCAATGTCGTCCGGGTTGATGTCTTCGAGCTTCAGGCTCTCGACGATCAGCCTCTTAATCCGCGCTTCCAACTCGTCCATTCGCCAGTTTGTCCTCGTAGAAATTTGTCACCATGCGCACCAGCTTGCGGGCGGCGAGCGGTCGTTCATGGTCGTCCAGCATGTGTTTGACCGATAACATTTCACCCACATCGACGCAAAACACCGGTCGGCGCGGCGGCACCGCGTACCATTTCTGGTCTTTCAGCAAGGTGGGTGGCGTGCAGGTGATGGTGACGAGCTGGATGTCGAGCCCGAGCAGCAGGGCGATATTGGCGAAGCCGCGCTGAAGCTGCATCGGCTCGTCGGGCGTCGTGCGGGTGCCCTCCGGGAAGATGATGAGACAGGCGCCTCCGTCGATGCTGTCGCGACACGCCGCCAGCAATTGCTCGGAGGGCAGGGCGTTGCTGATATAGCCCACGCCCCTCACCAGCCGGCCGAGATAGGGGCTGTCCCACAGGGATTGCTTGACGACGCACTGGGCACGCGGAACCAGAGCCATCAGCAGCACGACGTCGAGCAGAGAGGGATGGTTGGCGATCAGCATCCGGCCCGGTGCATCGCGCAGCTTCTCCAGCCCCCGGAAATCGAAGGTGGCGAGCCCCGCCCGGCGGATCCCCGCGATATAGGTCCGGAACAGCAGATGGATGAGGTATTGCCGGCGCTCGCGTCGCTGCCGGGCGTCGGGCGTCACCAGCCCGATCAGCGGAAAGGCGATGGCCGCGATGGCCGCGCCGCCACCGAACAGGGCGGCGAAGAAGAAGCCGGTTGCGAGCGTCCGGTAGAGGCGGTCGAGGCGGTCAAGCATGCCGCCAGGTCCAGTCCCAATGCTCGCCATGGGAGGTGGCCTGCCGGCTGCCCGAGAGCATGAATTTCAGGAAGTCCAATGCCGCCGAGGCCGACGGGCTGGCGGGCTGCGTGGCGGGTTGCTGCGAGAGCGCGACGTCGTCACCGTCCATGCGCGGAGCGCTCAGGCTGAGCACGGCGACGCAGGGCAGGCCGTCCTCCGGCCCGGCGAGCCCGGCGAATTCGAACGGCAATTTCTCATCGACATAGAGCAGCAGGATCGGCGTCTGCGGCTGCTCGGCCAGGCATGCGGCGGCTTCGAGCAGCCCGCATGCGAAGGATTCCGTCCCGGCGGCGAGCGCGATATGGCCTTCGCGGTTCTGCGTGTGGATCGACAGCAGCCCCGCAAGCCCATGATGGACCGACATGCTGAATTCGGCGGGCGAAAGCTCGTCCTCTTCCGCGAGCGCTCTCAAGGTCTGGTGCGAGCGGCTGAATTCGCCATGGCGGGATGCCTGGATGTAGCGCGCCTGCCCGACGATATCGCTGAAGCCGAGCGCGCCGGAAAGCAGGGTCTGCCCGATCGGCGTCGCACGCCGGCGCAGCGACAGCGGCAGCGCGACCGGGGCGACATAGGCCTCCTGCCGGCCCGGACCGCCCCAGTCCCGCCACTGCTCGGGAGAGCTGCGCTCGGGGGTCCAGGCGAACCAGTTCCGAACCGCAAATCGCAGAAGGGTCTCGCTCGGCATCGCAGAGGGGCTCGGGTCGTTCGGAAATTCGTCGGGCGATCGGACGGCGGGTGGCGGTGTCGAAGGGCTCCTCCTAGCGTGGCCCTCGCCAGGCCGCCATCATGCTTTCTGGGAAGAGCCGCTCTTCCAGCATGTTTTTGCCCTTGAGGCCGCCTTATCCATCCATCACGGCATGCGCGGCGTGCAGGCCCGAAAGCACCGCAGCCTCGACGCCGGGCCCGGTCGACGTCCCGGCGCCGACCAGGAATAGCCCGGGAACAGGGGATCTGACGCCCGGACACCACTGCCCGCGCGCGGCTCCGTAGATGTGTCCATTCTCCGAGCGAATGTAATGGCGGAAGGTCGGTGGCGCCGCGACCTCGTGGTGCACGATATGGCGATCGAGCCCGGGTACGACCTCGCAGGCGGCCTCAATCAACCGTCGTGCATAGTCTTCCTTTGCCTGCTCGTACTTGGCCGGAGGTAGCGCGAACCACGCGGCGGTCTCGTCCTCTCGCAGCAGATGCAGCAGGCAGAGCGCCGCGTGTCCCGGCGGCGCGAGGCTCGGGTCGAGGACGCTCGGATTGCTCAGGCCGAAGACCAGCTCTCCCTGCTTGACGAATACCCGCGCCGGAATGTCCGGCACCGTGTCGAGGCCGAGATTGAGCAGGATCGCGGAGGGGCCGCGCTGCAGCTGCCGCAGCCTCTGCCGGTAGCGCGGAGGCAGGTCGTAGGCGCCCAGCAAAGCGCCGTGGCTCGCGGCGACATCGGCATTGCTGATCACCATCGGCGCCTGTGCCACGGTGCCGGAACTCAGCTCGACGCCGGTGATCCGCCCCTCGCGAAGGGTGAACCGCGTCACGTCGGTCTTGAGGCGGACTTCACCGTCATGCCGCTCGACCACGCGACGGAGCAGGTCCGGCAGCTTCTGCGCGCCGCCGGCGGGATAGTACCCGCCATCGATGTAATAGCCGAACAGCGGGACCATGTCGGTGAGGCTGATCCGCTCGGGATTATCCGTGACATATTCGCCCAGCAGGCTGAAGATACCGAGCAGGGTGGGGTTGCGGAGGTGGTGCCGCAGGAACTCGCCGTAAGGGCGGCCCGCGGCGCTGGCGGCATGCGGAAACAGGCGTTGCCACCGAATCTGCTCGGCGGGCGGTAGCTGGGCGACCGGCCGGTAGTGCGCGGCCTGCATCCCCGCATAGAGATCGCGGTGAATCAGTCTGATCTCGCTGAGGAAGGCACGGATGCCCGGCTCTTCCTCAGGAAAGCGTGTGCAGAGAAGCTGCTCCAGCTCGCTCCAGTCTCGCGGCATGTCGACAGCGACGCCGTCGACGACGTGGCGGTGGTGGACCGGCAGCCAGCGCAGCGCCTCCCGCTCGCCCAGCAGGGTGAGGAGCCGGTCCAGCGGCGCGCCCGGGCCGAGCCCGCTGATGTCCTGCACCCCGGCATCGAACACGAAGCGCCGGGCGACGTGGTTTTTGTCCCGGGGCTTGCGGATCCAGGACGTCATGCAGCCGCCGGGGCGGTCATGCTGTTCGACCACCAGAACCTTGCGGCCTTCGCGCGCAAGCAAGGCGGCGGCGGAGAGCCCTCCGATGCCGGCACCGACGACGATGACGTCAAAAGACTGGCCGGTGGATTGCCCCAAGCTCGATATCACCCTGCGCCCATGCGGGCTGCCTGCCCGAAGCCGTCCCTACAGGACCGGCATCACAGGTTACAAGCCATCGCAGGCCTCAGAGCGTCCACAGAATTCACCCTTCAAAGCCGCATCCCGCCATCCACCGCGATCTCGGCGCCGTTGATGTAGCTTCCACCCGGCGAGCAGAGCAGCAGCGCCATCCCGGCGCAGTCCTCGGGACTACCGATACGGCCCAGCGGAATGCGCGCCAGAACCTGCTCTTCGCGGCCGGGTTGGGCAAGGATCGCGCGGTTACGGTCGGTCCGGATCGCGCCGGGCTGGATGACGTTGAAGGTGATGTCCTGCGCCTGCGTGGTGCGGGCCAGGTTAAGGATCATGCTCGTCTGCGCCGCCTTGGTGGCGGCGTAATACAGGCAATCGGCATTGGGCCGACGCTCCTGCACGGAACCGATCGCGATGACGCGGCCAAAGCCGCGGCTCTGCATGCCCGGCAGGAAGACCTTAAGAAGCCGCGCCGTCGCATGCAGATTGACCTCGCTCTGCAACGCCAGCGCCTCGTCGCTCAGCTCCTGCACCGTCTGGCGTATTTCGGCCGAGGCGCAGAGGACGAGGATATCCGGCTCGACGCCGAGCCGGGCCAGTTCGGCAGCCATCCGGCTGACGGCACCGGGCTCCGCCAGATCGGCCACGAGCGGCACTGCGCGGCCTGCCTCGCTGCCAAGCCGGTCAGCAGTCGCGGCAGCCGCTTCGTCGCGGTCATGGATCACGAGGCTCGCGCCTGCCTCGGCAAGCGCAGTCGCGATGGCGAGGCCGATGCCGCGCGCCGCGCCGGTGACCAGCGCGACGCGTCCCGAGAGTTCGCCCGCCATCAGCCGAGTAGTGGCTTCACGCGCGCCGTCGCATCGTCCATCGCCTGCTGCGCCGGCTTGCGCCCGAGCACGGCGGCCTGCGTTTCCTCGATGAAGATGTCGTGGGCGCGGGCCTGCTCATCGAAGGCGGGCAAATGGATGCGCGAGGCCTTGAGCGCGGCGGCTTCGTCTGCGGCGTAGGGCATCGCCGCCTTCAGCTTCTCGTCGGCATAGGTTGAAAGCCGCGTCGGGCCGTTGCCGTTCAGCGCCATCGCGGTCGTGCCGGCCTTCGAGGAGAGGGCGCGGATGAATTCCCAGCTCAGCGGCTTCTGCTTCGCATTCTTCGGGATCATCAGCGACCAGAACTCGACCGTCGGCGCGAATGAGACCTTGCCGGCGAGATCGGCTGACATCGGCGGCAGCAGCGACTTGAAGCGCCCGCCATACTTGCCTTTCGACGGGTCATTGTAGGTGACAAGCCGGGCGAAGGGGTTGATCGTCATCGCCGCCCGGCCCTGCTGCATCCAGGTGGTGATCTCTTCGTTGTTCACCGTCGCGAAATTCCGCGGCAGCACCCCGGACTTGTAGAAATCGGCGAGCAGGGTGAGCGCCTTCACCATCGGCGGCTCGGCCGCGACGATCTTGCCGTCGCTCGTCATGTAGTCGCCGCCCAGGCAGCGGGCCAGCGTCAGGAAGTTCGAGGCGAAGACGGCTGTGAAGGCGAGGCCATAGACCTGCGTGCCGTCGTCGCGCTTGAAGGTGAGCTTGCGGGCGAGCTCGATCAACTCCTCGAAGCTCGTCGGCAGCTTGGTGATGCCCCGCTCCTCGAGCAGCGCCTCATTGTAGATCAGCGCATTGGTCGCGTGGCGCACCGGGATGCCGCGCAGGGCGCCATCGGCGTTGAGCGGCGCGAGCAGGCCGGGTGCGAAATCGTCGAAGGCCTCGATCGGCGCCTGCTTCATCAGCGCGTCGAGCGGCTCAAAGAGCTGCAGGTTGCGCGGCACGGCCCGGCCGTTGACGAGATAGGCGACGTCGATCGAGGTCTCGGACAGCGAGGCCTCGCGCAGCAGCCGCTCATGCACGGCGTTGACGTCGCCGAAGGTCACCCAGTTCACATCGGCGCCGCTGGCCTTGCGAAAGCCCTCGGTCGCGTCGCCGCCCGGGCCGGTGGTGGCCGCGGTCTGGTGGACGCGGTGGCCGAGCGCGGTCAGCGTCTTCGCCTGCGCGAAGGAGGCCGCCGGAAGAAGCGCCGAGGCGGCCGTCGCGCCCGCTAGGGCGCCGAACCGGCGGCGCGAGATCTGAAACGTCATGGCTATCCTCCCGGATATGGTTCCGACGCTGTTCCCGCGCCGTGTTTTGTGTGTGCTCGTTCAGGCCGGCAGCAGCGGCTGCACGCGCTTGACCAGCGCCGCCATCGCCTCCTCCGGCGTCTTCATGCCGAGGACGGCGGCCTCCGCCTCCTCCTTGAAGAGGTCGCCCGCGCGCGCCGCCTCGTCGAAGGCCGGCAGCGGCACCCGCGCGACCTTCAGCACCTTCAGCTCCTCGGCGGCGTAGGGCACGGTGCCGGCGAAGCTCTGGTCGGCATAGGTCGACGCGCGGACCGGGCCGTTGCCGTTGAGCGCTGCCTTGAGCGTCGCCTCCTTCGAGATCATCGCCTTGATGAAGCTCCAGGACAGGTCCTTGCGCTTGGCGTTCTTGGGAATGACCATCCCCCAGAATTCGACCTTCGCCGGCGCGGCGTCGTACTTGCCCGCGAGCGTCTTCGAGGCCGGCACCGCGATGGTCTTGATCTTGCCCGAGAATTTCGACTTCTGCGGGTCGTTGTAGATGCGGTTGCGGCCCATGCTCTGCAGGCTCATCGCGGCGCGGCCCTGCTGCATCCAGACATTGACGTCCTCGGGCGAGAGCGTCGCGAAATTGCGCGGGAAAGCGTTGGCCTGGAACAGCTCGCGCAGCGTCCGGATGGCGTTCAGCATCGGCGGCTGGTCGGCGGCGCATTTGAAGTCCGGCGTGATGAATTCGCCATCCCAGGCGCGGGCGAGGTCGATCACGTTGGGATAGGTCACGCCGGGCGTGCACAGCCCGACCACCTGCGTGCCGTCGGCGCGCCGATAGCTGCAGGCCTTGGCGATCTCGATCATCTCCTCGATCGTCGCCGGGGGCTTGGAGAAGCCCTTCTCGGCCAGGATCTCCTCATTGTAGTGCAGGCCCGAGGAGGCATGGCGGAAGGGCACGGCGAGCTGCTTGCCGCCGATGTTCATGCCCTGCATCAGGCCGGGGAAGATATCGGCCGCATCCTCGATCGGATCCTTCTTCAGATACTCGTCGAGTGGTTCGAACAGCGTTGCCGCGCGCGGCACGACCTGCGTGTTGACGACGAAGCCGACATCGACGGAGGTCTCGCCGAGGCTCGCCTCGCGGAACAGGCGTTCCTGCAGTGGCCCGGTGTCGAAGGTCGTCCACTGGACGGTGGCGCCGTTCTTCTGCGCCCAGTCCTTGGTGATGTCGCCGCCCTGCGCGCCGGTCGCGACCGTCTGCATGACACGGTGGGTGAAGACGTTGAACGGCCCCGCCTGCTGCGCGCGGCCGGGCGGGGCGCCCAGCGCGGCGAAGCTCAGGCCGATGATGCCGGCGCCGAATTGCCTACGGTCTAGACCCGTCCTCTCGGTCATGGTTGCTGTCCTCCCTGTGGTTCGCGAGTTCCGCGATGGCGGCTTCTGCCGCTTCGAAATGTTGGCTCATGGCAGCCGAGGCCGCGCCGGCGTCGCCGGAGCGGATCGCCTCGACGACGCGCTGGTGGCGCTCGAAGGTGCGGCGCCAGTCCTGCGGGCCGCGCGCTTCCCGTGAATTGAAGATCTCCATCACCTCGCGGATCACGGGCCTTAAGCCGCGGATCTGGAAGTCGAGCAGGCGGTTGCCCGAAGCGGCGGCGACGGCCTCGTGGAAGTCGAGATCGGCCTCGATCCAAAGCGGAACGTTGCCGAGCGCGTCCTCCATCCGCGCGAGGATGAGGTCGAGCTTCTCGATGTCGCTGTCCGTCCGGCGATGCGCGGCATGGGCGGCGATCGGCGGTTCGAGGATGCGGCGCAGTTCCACCGCCTCGGTCAGCCCGTTTTGGCGCCCGCGCACGGCGAAGCGATAGAAGCGGTCGAGCGGTGCGGCATCGAGAGCCTGCACGCGCGTGGGTTTGCCCTGCTGGATATGCACGACGCCCATCGCCGCGAGCTGGCGGATGGCTTCTCGCGCAATCGGCTTGCTGACGCCGAAGGAAGCGGCGATGCGCGACTCCGAGGGCAGGGCGTCGCCCGGCTTCAGCCGTCCGTCATGGATAGCGGCCGTGAGGCGCTGAATGACGGCATCGCCGAGACGCATCGGCACGACATCGCCGCCCGCGAACAGGTCATCGTCATCGGAAAGGGACTGCGCAGCGTCGCTCATTCATCGTCTCCGAGCGCATCATTGACAGATGCCTCGTTCCTTGGCAACTGTTCAACCTATCAGATAAGTAGATGCCCCATGCGGCATCGACACCAATGCAATGTCCTGGGGAGGACGCGCCGCATGTCGGCAAATCGCATCACCAAGATCGAGGTGCATCCGCTTCGGGCGACCTTGCCGAAGGTCCAGCGCACCTCGCAGGGCGACTATCCCGCCATCGAGCTCGTCGTCGTCGAGGTCGAGACCGAGGGTGGCGTCTCTGGTTTCGGCGAGGGGCTGTGCCGGCGCGGCGCGGCCGGTTATGCCCGCTTCATCGAGGATGCGCTGGTGCCGCGGCTCCTGGGTCAGGATGCGGCTGACCGCCGTGCGCTCTGGAAGGCGATGCGCGCGGCGCTCTCCGGCCGTCCCGGCGGGCAGGTGGTCGAGGCCATCGCAGCAGTCGACATCGCGCTCTGGGACATCGCCGGAAAGCAGGCCGGACAGCCGGTCCACAAGTTGCTCGGCGGCATGGGGCGCACGGAAGTCGCGGCCTATGCCTCCTCGATCAACTGGCTCGATGACGCGACAGTCGAAAAGGAAGTCGCGGCGGCGCTGAAGGCGGGCTTCCGCGAGATCAAGGTCAAGCTCGGTCACCCGCTTCGGGACGCGGTGGCCCGGGCGAAGTTCATCCGCCGGCTAGCGGGCGACGATGTCGCCCTCTATGTCGATGCGAACTGGGCCTATGACGTCGATGACGCCATGATCGTTGGCCGTGCGCTGGCCGATCTCGGTTACGGCTTCTTCGAGGAGCCGATCGCCCCGCATGACCGCGAGGGCTATCGGCGTCTCGCGCAGCATCTGCCGATCCGGCTCGCTGCCGGCGAGAGCGACTTTGTCGCGGGCGAAGCGCTGACCATGCTGCAGGACCGCTCGCTCGGCCTGATCCAGCCCGACGTGACGCGCTCGGGCGGCATCACCGAGACCTGGCGCATCGCCGAGCTCGCCGCCGCCTTCAACACCGCCTATGCGCCGCATGTCGGCTGGTCGGGCGCGATCTGCGTCGCCGCGAGCCTGCAACTGGCTGCTGCGGCGGAAACCTTCCGCACCTTCGAATGTATGGTCTACGAGAACCCGCTGCGTGACGCCTTTACCCGTCCGGTCGTCGGCGAAGGCTCGCAGCTCGTCGACGGTAAGCTCGCGGTGCCGCAGGGTCCCGGGCTCGGGATCGAGGTCGACCGCGAGGCGCTGAAGCGCTTCCGGATCGCGTGATGTCAGCCCGTACGCCCCTTTCCGCGATCGCGCTGGTCACGCCGGTTCAGCTGATGATCGGCGGCATCATCTTTGTGCCGGCGCTCTACGTGTTCTGGCTGAGCCTCAACCAGTCCTCCTTCGGGCAGCAGGCCGTCTTCGTCGGGCTCGCCAACTACACCAAGGTGCTCTCCGACCCGTATTTCTGGAAGTCTCTGCTGAACACCGTCATCGTCGTCGCCATCGTAGTGCATGTCGAATTGCTGATCGGTCTCGGCATGGCGCTGTTCTTCGCCGCCGGCGTGCCGTTCCGGCCGTTGCTGCTCGCCATCGTGCTCGCGCCCTATGCCGTCAGCGAAGTCTCAGCGGTGGTGATGTGGCGCTTCCTGTTCGAGCCGGAGGTCGGCATGATGAGCCGGCTGCTGGCGTCGTTCGGCCTGCCGCCGATCGAATGGGCGGTGAACCCCAGCCACGGCCTCGCCATGGTCAGCCTGCTTTCGATCTGGCTGCACCTTCCGTTCAGCTTCGTGATCCTCTATGCCGCGCGGCTGTCGATCCCGACGGACCTCTATGAGGCGGCGGCGATCGACGGCGCCTCGCCCTGGACGGCCTTCCGGCGCGTGACGCTGCCGCTCCTGATGCCGGCGCTGCTGATCGCTGCGCTGTTCCGCTACATCTTTGCCTTCCGCCTCTTCTCCGAGGTCTGGCTGATGACCGGCGGCGGCCCGGCACGCACCACCGAGGTTCTGGCGGTCTATCTCTACCTCGAGGCCTTCCGCTACAACGCCTTCGGCCCTGCCGCCGCCACAGGCTGGCTGATGGTGCTCGCCTCCCTCGTGCTCGCGCTGTTCTACCTGCGCCGGCTCTACAGGGAGATGTTCGCCCGTGCCTAAGTTTGCGCGTTATCTCCTCAAGCTTGTCGGCGTCGTCGCGATCGTCGCCTGGTCGTTGCTGCCGATCAGCCTGATCGCGATGTCCTCCTTCAAGGCGGACCGCGACGTCTTCTCGACGGGCGGCACCTTCGCCTTCGTGCCGACGCTGGCGAATTACGAAGCGCTCTGGAGCCGCTGGGGCGATTTCTTCTTCGGGCTCTGGAACAGCTTCCTGGTGACGGTGGGGGCCACCGTGCTGGCGGTCGGCGTCTCGCTTTTGGCCGGTTTCGCCTATTCGCGCTTCGCTTCGCGGGGGCTCCAGGCCTCGGCCTTCTTCCTGATCTTCATCCGGCTGATCCCGCCGATCGTCATCACGCTGCCGCTCTTCCCGGTGGTGAACTGGCTTGGCCTCAACGACACGCATTTCGTCCTGATCGTGCTCTACGCCACCTTCTTCGTGTCGCTGGGCACGGTGGTGATGCGCACCTTCATCGACCAGATTCCCCGCGAAATGGACGAGGCGGCGATGATGGACGGCGCCTCGCGGCTGCAGATCATCACGCGCATCATCCTGCCGATGGCGGCGCAGGGCATGCTGGCCGTCTCGGTCTTCGTCATCGTCTATGCCTGGAACGAATTCCTTTTCGCCTTCATCTTCACGACCACCAAGGCCAAGACCGCCCCGCTGGTGATCTCCGAGATGATCGGCGCCGTGGAAGGCGTCGAATGGGGCGTGCTCTTCGCCGCCTCCAGCGTGCAGCTCGTGCCGGTGCTCGCCTTCGTCATCCTCATGCAGAAGCATCTCGTAGCCGGGCTGACCGCCGGCTCGGTGAAGGGGTAATCGCCATGACACAGCTCGACGACATCAGGCGTGCGCTTCGCGAGAGCGACCCGCAGCTCAGCCGCTTCGACCCGCTGCCGCGCATCATCTGCCTCGATGATTTCGACCGCGGCATGTGCGGCTGGACCCAGCTCGTCGGCAATTACGAGGATACGCTCGACGCGATGCTGCCGGGCTATGCCCAGCACAGCCACGCCATGCTCTCGACGCTGCCGAACTGGGATTTCGGCTCGCATGGCGGCGTGGACGGCTCCTACGCGCTGAAGATCGCGACGCGCCCGCGCAAGGGCGCGCAGAACGTCGCGATCAAGCGGCTGACCTTCCGCAAGCCCGGCCCGATCCGGCTCGAGGCCTATTTCACCTTCAAGCCCGAGGCGACGGATCTCGCGCTCTCCGAGACGGATATCCGCTCCTTCGGCTTCCTCTACGATCTCCAGATCGGCGACACTTCGGGGCCGGGCGACCGAGTCATGCCCCATCTGCGCTTTCTCAACGCGCAGGACGGAAAGCACATCCAGAAATGGCAGTTCAAGCGCAGGACGACGCCGATCAAGCCGATCGGAACCGCTGGCAAGACCATCACGCACTACCACCTGTCGCCCGATGATTGGGAGGACCTGCCGGGTGGCGAGCAGCGGCTCTGCTACAACGAGATCCCGACCAAGGTGAACTGGCACTATCTGCGCTTCGACTTCGATCTCAGCGTGATGCAGGCGACGCGCTTCCAGGTGAACGACCGTGTCTTCGACATGGGCGGCTATGACTGCATCCGCATCCCCGCGATGAAGAACCTGTGGTGCATGCTGAACCTCGCCTTCTTCGCCGAGACGGACACCGACAAGCGCGCCTTCGCCTATCTCGATTCCGTCTGCCTTTCGGGAGATTTCTGATGCTGCCCGAGAACCTCACCGCCATCGTAGCCCGCAACGAGAGCTGGACCGGCGAGAGCGCGACGGAACCCTACGAGGCGGGCTGGGCGAAGGAAGCCGTCGTCTTCGTCAGGGCCCTCAAGACGCCGGTGGGCCGATTGCCGAAGGCAAGGGTCGAAATCTCGGCGGACGGCATGCATTGGTGCGCCGAGGGATCGGAATTCGATCTGCCCTCGACGAAGGACGCCGTCACGTTTCAGCGCGTGAGCCATTTCGGCAATTTCCTGCGTATCTCAGCGGCCCTGCCAGCCGGTGCCGAGATCACCGTGCTCGTGACCCTTCACCTGAAAGCCTGAAGGCGTCTCGCCCGTTGCCGCGCATGATCGCGACGAGATTCGTCGCGAGGCGCCGCTCGCCAAGCTGGCGAGTTTTCCTGCGGGCGTAACCTGCGGCAGCGCCGATCCGCGTGGCTTTGATCCCATCGCCGGTCGGCGCCGACGGGCGTGCGGCCTTCGGCTCCCTTGCCGATTGATGTGGCGCGGCTGCCTTCATCGCAATTCGTGGCTTGCGTGATCGCGAAGCCGGAGGTACCGCCACTGATCGTCGAGGCGCGCCGCCGCGGCTGTCGAACCATGGCAGGCGCGGGCATCTTCGATGCGCGGGCCGAGATTCTCGGGGATTTCCTGCTGGAAGGAGTAGAACAAGCCGCCTGGCGGGAAAAACCAGTTTCGTTTCGTCTCCTGAACAACAAGTCAGAAGGGGTGGCGCTCCAACGGAGACAGCGCCAGCAAACCCCTTCGAGTCCATTGGGAGGATAAGAATGGGTCATTTCAAGCACCATCGCGGGCTGCTGCTGGCAGCCGTTTTCGCGCTGCCCGCCCTGATCGGCACCGCGCAGGCGGCCGACACCGTGAAGCTGGGCATGGTCGGCGAGCTGTCGGGCGCCGGCGCTCCTTCCGGCACGAACTGGCGCGATGGCGCCAAGCTCGCCGTCACGGAAGTGAACGCGGCCGGCGGCATCCTCGGCAAGAAGGTCGAGATGCCGGAATTCGACACGCAGACCGACCCGCAGGTCTCGCGCGCGCTCGTCCAGAAGGCCATCGACGACGGCGTCGTCGCCATCATCGGGACGGTCTATTCCGGCTCGACGCTGGTCAACATGCTCGTCGCCAAGCAGAACAGCATTCCGCAATTCGTCGGCTCGGAAGCCCCGACCATCGTCGAGCGGGGCAACCCCTTCGTCTATCGTACCTCTTCCGGCGCGCAGAAGGGTGTCCCGGCGCTGACGCCCTATTTCAAGGACACGCTCAAGGCCAAGAAGGTCGGCGTCGCCTGGGTCAACAACGAGTTCGGGCGCGGCGGTCGCAACGTCTTCATCGCGGAGATGAAGAAGGCGGGCATCGATGTCGTCATCGACGTCGCCTCCGAGCAGGCCCAGACCGACTATGCCGCCGACGTGGCCAAGCTGAAGAGCGCCAACCCCGATGCGGTGTTCGTCTACATGAACCAGGAGGAGTCGGCGCGCTTCCTGATCGAGGCCAAGAAGCAGACGCTGCCGATGCCGCTGGTCGGCGAGGTCACGCTGACCGAGGCCAAGGTGATCGAACTCGCCGGCCCTGCCGCCGAGGGCGCCATCGCCCATGTCGGCGTCACCGCGACGGCGACCGAGGTGCCGGGCATCGCCGCCTTCGCGAGGTCGTTCGAGGAGACCTTCAAGCGCAAGCCGACCCATGACGCGATCAAGGGCTATGTCGGTGTCTGGTCCACGAAATACGTGATGGACATGGTCGGCAAAACCGATGGCGAGGCCTTCTCCAAGAAGATGAAGGGCCTGTGCCTGAAGGTGGCCGATCATCCGAAGATCCTGCTCGACACCTGCTGGGATGATCGCGGCGAGATGTCCCGGCCGAGCTTCATGGTTCAGGTCAAGGGCGGTTCGCCGGTCGTGATCGGCAGCGTTCCCGCCAACTGACGGCTTTCCTCGTTGCCGCGGCGGTGCCCCGCCGCGGCAATCCAGCGGAAATACGAGCGATGTCCCAATTCCTGCAGGTCCTGCTCTCCGGTCTCGCGACCGGCGCCGTCTACGCGCTCGTCGCGATCGGCTTCACCCTCGTCTGGCAGGCCGCCCAGACCGTGAACTTCGCCCAGGGCGAGTTCGTCATGCTGCCGGCCTTCTTCGTGCTGATCGGCATGAACTGGCTGGGCCTGTCGTTCTGGATCTCGCTGCTGTTCGGGCTTGTCGTCTCGGTCGTGCTCCTCGGCCTGGTCTTCAAGAAGCTGATCGTCGAGCCGATCCTGCCGCATGGCGGCATCACGCTGATCATCGCGACGATGGCGCTCGGCATCCTCCTCAAGGAGAGCGCCAAGGAGTTTTACGGCGCCGAGGCGCAGCCTTTCCCGGCGCTCTTCCCGGGCGATCCGATCAACCTGTTCGGCGCGGCCGTCTCGCTGCGAGACCTGCTCAACCTCGCCATTTCGCTCGGCGTCGTCGTGCTGCTGACGCTCTTCCTCAACCGCACGCGCACCGGCCGCTGCATGCAGGCGACGGCCCAGAACCCCGCCGTCGCAGAGATCCTCGGCGTCGACGTCAAGCGCATGGTTCTCTACACCTTCCTGATCAACGCTGCGCTCGCGACGCTGGCCTCATTCCTCATCACCCCGGTCTACCTGGCGAAATTCTCGAACGGCGAGACGCTGGGCCTGATCGCGTTCATCGCGGCCATCGTCGGCGGCTTCAACCAGATCCGCGGCGCGCTTGTCGGCGGTCTGCTGATCGGCGTGCTCGACAACCTGACCGCGACCTATGTCACCGCGCAGTACCGCGCGGCGCTGCCGCTCGTCCTGCTCATCGCCATCATTCTCGTGCGGCCGCAGGGTCTCGTGGGCACGTCCGAAGGAAGGGCGGTCTGATGGGCGCGCGATCGCTGCACGGCGCCTGGAGGCTCCTCCTGATCGTCGCGCTGCTGGCGGCGGCGATCCTGCTCCCGCTCGGGCAGAAGAACTATTTCATCTACGTCATGACCTCCTGGCTGATCTTCGCCATCGCGGCCATGGGGCTCAATCTGACGCTCGGCTATGCTGGCCAGATCTCGCTCGCTCAGGCCTCCTTCATGGCGATCGGCGCCTATACGACCGCGCTGATGACGCTGGCAGGATGGCACTGGCTGGCGTCGCTCCCGGTCGGGCTCGCGTTCTGCTTCGTCGTCGGCCTGGTCCTGGGTTATCCCGCGCTCAGGGTGAAAGGCCATTTCCTCGCCTTCGTCACGCTGGCATTCAACACGCTCGTCTTTCTCGTCCTGCGCAACGAGGAGTGGCTGACGGGCGGCACCTATGGCCTCTCGGGCATGCCGCGGCCGGAATTCGGCTCTTTCTCCACCGACAAGCAATTGCCCTTCTACTATTTCACCCTGGGCGTCACGGTGCTCGCCGCGCTCGGGCTGTGGGCCATCGTGCGCTCGCCCTGGGGCCGCGCCTTCAAGGCGCTGCGCGAAAATCCGATACGGGCGGAGAGCCTCGGCGTCGATACGCGCCGGGTCACGCTACTCGCCTTCGCCATCGGCTCAGCCTATGGCGGGCTGGCGGGCGCGCTGATCACGCCGCTCGTCCAGTTCATCGATCCCGGCTCCTTCGGGCTCGCGCATTCGCTGCGTATTCTGCTGATGGTGGTGGTCGGCGGCGCCGGCTATTTCTTCGGCCCGTTCATCGGCGCGGCGGTCGTCATCCTGCTGCCGGAGGTGCTGCGCTTCACCGAGGGCTATTACCTGATCATCTATTCCGCGCTCGTCATCGTCATGCTGGTCTTCGTGCCGTCCGGGCTGATCGGCATCTTTGGCAGGCTGCGTGAGAAGCTCTGGCCGAAACGGCAGGTCCGCGCCGACATGGCCGAGGGAGCGCGCCTGCCATGAGCGACCTTGCCATGAGCGATCCGGTATTGTCCGTCCGCAATGTCGAGAAGAGCTTCGGCGGCATTCGCGCCGTGCGCGGCGTCTCCTTCGATGTCCGCAAGGGCGAGGTGCTGGGGCTGATCGGGCCGAACGGCTCGGGCAAGTCGACGCTGTTCAACTGCATCCTCGGCCAGCTTCCGCCCGATGCCGGCGAGGTCTCGGTCAATGGCCGCAACGTCTCGGGCATGCGCGCGTCGGAGCTCAACAAGCTCGGCGTCGGCCGCACCTTCCAGCAGCTTTCGGTGTTCCCGAAGATGACGGTGCTCGACAACATCATCCTCGCCGGACAGGAGCATCACGGCACCATGCTCTCGCGCCTGTTCGGCCCGTCCGATGCGGGGCTGACCGAGGAGGCGGAGCGGCTGATCGCCTTTTTCCGCCTGACTCATCTCCGTGACGAACTCGCCGGCTCGCTCTCCTACGGGCAACAGAAGCTGGTCGATGCGGCCATGGCGTTCATGGCGGGGCCCAGCCTCGTGCTGCTCGACGAGCCGGCGGGCGGCGTCAACCTGACGATGCTCGCCCATTTCAAGGAGCGCCTCGCCGCCTACAATGTCGAACACGGCACCACCTTCGTTGTGATCGAGCACAACATGGAGTTCGTGATGAGCCTGTGCACCCGCATCATCGTGCTCGCCGAGGGCGCGGTGATCGCCGAGGGCACGCCCGACGAGATCCGGTCGAACCAGACCGTGATCGACGCCTATCTCGGAGGCTGAGCATGCTCGAACTGCGCGGCGTCCATGGCGGCTATGGCAAGATCACCATTCTGAACGGCGTCTCCTTCGCCATTCCGAAGGCATCGATCACGACCGTGATCGGCCCCAACGGCGCCGGCAAGTCGACGGTCTTCAAGGCGATCTTCGGGCTGCTGAACATCGAGTCCGGCCAGGTGCTGCTGGAAGGCAAGGACGTGACGCGGCAGACACCGCGGCAGATGATCGGCCATGGCGTGACCTATGTCCCGCAGGGGCGCAATATCGTGCCTCAGCTCTCGGTCTATCATAACCTCGAGCTCGGCGGCATCACGGCGCCCGACCAGGCCAAGGTCAAGGCCCGCATCGAGACCGTGATGGACCAGTTCCCGATGCTGCGGGAGTTCCGTGACCGCAAGGCCGTCGAACTTTCCGGCGGCCAGCAGAAGCAGCTCGAGGTCGCTCGCGCCCTCCTGCTCGACCCCAAGCTGATCCTGATCGACGAACCGTCGATCGGCCTGTCGCCCAATCTCGTGCAGGAGGTTTTCCGGACCCTGATCCGCCTGCGCGATCAGGGCGTCTCGGTGCTGATGGTCGAGCAGAACGCGAAGGCCGCGCTGTCGATATCGGATTACGGGCTGGTGCTCGAACTCGGCCAGACGCGTATGCACGACAGCGCCGCAAAGCTCCTGGCCGATCCGCGCGTCGGGCAGCTTTTCCTCGGCGGCCATATCGAGACCGGCCCAGCCGGCCCTGCGCCCGCCCATGCAGGTTGAGAGCCTCGATGCCCCTCCGAACCGGCTGGGCGAGTGCCCGATCTGGTGCTGGCGGACGCAGCGCCTGTGGTGGGTGGACGTGCTCGCCGGCGAGCTCTGGAGCCACAACCCGCTGACCGGCGGCTGCATGCGCCATCCCGTCAGGGCGCGGCGTCTCGGCTCGATCGCGCTCCGGGAGGGCGGCGGGCTGATCCTCGCCTGCGACGACGGCCTCTACACCTACGATCCCGCGAGCGGCGACCAGCGCTTCCTGATCGATCCCGAGCCGGGCGTCGTCGGTCACCGCAAGAATGACGGCCGGGTCGATTCCGCCGGGAATTTCTGGGTCGGCACCCTGCGGGAGGCCGACTATGCTCCCGTGGGTGCGCTCTATCGCGTCTCCGCAGGGCTGAAGGTGGAGCGCAAGGCCGAGGCGCTGGCCATTCCGAACGCGCTCGCCTTCGATCCGGAGCGCGGGCGGATGTATTACGCCGACACACGCGCCTACCTGATCTGGGTCTGCGAGCTCGATCCGGCGACAGGCGAGCTCGGGGAGCGCCGGGTCTTCGCCCGGACGAAGGCACCGTCCCGCCCGGATGGAAGCTGCATCGATGCCGAGGGCTGCCTCTGGAACGCGGAATACGCCGGGGGCCGCGTCGTGCGCTACGCGCCGGACGGTAGCATCGCCGAGGCGATCACGCTGCCGGTCAGTCACCCGACCTGCTGCTGCTTTGGCGGCGAGAGGCTGGATCGGCTCTATGTCACCTCTGCGAGCGAGCCGCTCTCGGAAGCCGAGCGGCGCGACGAGCCGCTGGCGGGGCAGGTGTTGATCCTTGCGACGACCGCGGTCGGAAAGCCCGAATTCACGGCCGCCTTCTAGCGACTACGGAGCCACTGGCGGGTTGTCGTGGCTCAACGCCGCCTGCCGGACCTCTGCCGGCGTGCGGCCGTATCTCGCTCGGAACTGCCGGTAAAAGGTCGAAGGCTCGGCAAAGCCGGCCTCAAAAACGATATCCGCGATCCGTCGCAGCACCTGCCTGCGGTCGGAGAGGCAGCTATGGACGTAGGCCAGCCGCCGCTCGGCGAGATAGTCCGAAAAGCTGGTGCCATCTTCCGCGAAAAGCTGGCGGATATAGCGGTCGCTGATGCCGAAGGTCCGCGACAATTGTTCGGCCGAAAGGCCCGGATCGAGCAGATTGTGAGCAATGTGCTGCTTGAGACCGGCGAGCCGCGCAGCCCGGATACCGGGCGAGGGGGACTGGCTGCGCCCGGCCTGGAACGCCTCTGCCAGAATATCCGCGACGTGCCGTGAGGCCAGCGGCGCGAGACTTTCGGGCTTCTCCATTCTGAGCAGCGATGAGAGATAGTCGAAGAGCAGCTGATGCGCCGGCAGGGTCCGGCCGATGTGGTCGGGCGCGATATCGTCGATATCTCGGATCAGCGGCGCCAGCAGCGAGCGCTTGAACTGCAGGGCCATCGTCCACTGCGAGTCCTCGGTGTGGACAGACCAGCGCCGATCGAGCGGGAAGATCGCGGCCGTGCCGGGCTTCGTCTCGAAATCGCCCCGCCCTGGGACGCTGAGCTGATAGCCGCCGCGGTTCCACGACAGGATGATGTCGTCATTGCCGTCGGACATCAGTTCCGAGGTGCGCTGCCAGGTCATCGGCGAGACCGCCCCCAGCGTGCACATCATCTCCGGCAGGATCAGTGTCCTGGCGCTGAAGGCCAGCTCGTGGTCACGGACGGGCCGGATCTGCAGGCGCATTTGGATGCGGCCGTAGAAGTCTCGGATGAACTCGTCGCGATGGTGCTCCGGAATGTCGCTGGCTGAGAAAGAGGCCGTTTGGACGATGGTTTCGGCAGACATGCGCGGCAGCATCCCGGGATGTTCGCGAAAAGTGAGCGAATTCGCGCGCTGCCGCAAGGGGAGCGTGACGATCGACCCCTCTCAGTTCCGCCGGTGCGAGGCGCAGCTCCGCCGGCGCCATACGCGCACGCGACCGCTGTGCTAGCGGAAGGGAGCCGGCCGTGACGCTGGTCGCGGAGGCGGCTGATGACGGAGAATGTCGAGGGGGAGGCCCGGGCGAATGCGGGTCCCGCGAACCCCGTCCAATACGTCGCCATGGACACGGCCGGGCTCGGTCTCAAGGACGCGGTCGCGCTCTGGCAGGCCAGTATCGGCGTCTTCTACGACGCGCGCCCGCATGGCGAGCCGGATGGCCGCTTCCATTTCTTCGCCGATGCCTCGCATTTGGGTGAGGCCATCCTGACCCGCTACACCTGCAAGGTTCATAACCATTACGACCGGTCTCCGGCCCGGATCAGCCGCGACGGACTCGAGCACGTTACGTTGCAGCTCGTGCTCGGCGGGCGGCACGGGCGCCGCGATGCGGCATCGGGCGAGTATGCGCAGGCTGGCGATCTGATCGTCGCCGATCTCGCTCAAGCCCAGGCGACGGCGGCCTTCGACCTCGACAGTTTCAACCTGACTTTCCCGCGCCGCATGCTCGGTCCGCTCCTCAAGGCGCCCGACGAGCACAACATGCGTGTCGTCGCGGGCAAGGCACCGTTGACGGCGCTGCTGCGGAGCCATTTGGAGACGCTGCATCGGCAGGCGCCGCGCATGCGCCATGACGAGGTCGAGGCCATCATCCGCCCGACGCTGGAACTCGCGGCGGCGGCGCTCAACATGTCGGTGACCGAGGAGAACGTCGCCTCGATCAGGCTGGTGCTGACCGGCCAGATCCGGCGTCATATCGACGAGAACATTGCGGACCCCGCGCTGGCGGCCGAGACCGTCGCGGCGGCATTCGGCATCTCCCTGCGAAAGCTCTACTATCTCTTCGAGCCCTATGGCGGCGTCTCGTCCTACATCACCGTCGGCCGGCTTCGGCGCGCCCGGACGATGCTCGTGGAGCCGCGCTATCACGCGATGAGCATAGCCGACATCGCAGAGGTTAGCGGCTTCGCATATCGCACGAATTTCGTCCGCGCTTTTCGCAACCTCTTCGGCGTGACGCCGCGCGAGGCGCGTGGCCACGCAGCCGAAGGACGCAGGATCGCGAGCCAATATTGGGCCGGCTCCAACATGTGGCAGTGGATTCGCCAGCTGCGTTGAAGCACCGGTCCCGGCCGCTCTGCAGCAGCTGGTTTTGCAGGGACGGATACGAAGTCGGCAGCCTGAGATACAATTGAATCGGCGGGGCGCCATTTCCTTGCAAGCGCGCTGAATCGACCCCCAAAAGCGCTCCAGAGAGGCTGAAGGAGCGGAAACCCGACACAGCGTCGCGCCCCTGCATCAGCCGGGCGCAGAGCGCCTTGCGGGCCGCCCCTGAGCCACGAGATGGCGTTTCGAGGGGCGATACATGCCGAAGGCGAATAGGGTGACCCGGTCCGATCGGACTGTGGGGGCAGGGCGCTCTGCTGTTGCGATGCCGCTGGCCAATCTTCGGCCGAAAGGTCCATGGCAGGGGCGCCGCGCCCGCCTGAACAGCCTGCTGCTCGCGACCACGGCCTTCGTCGCGCTCGCGCCCGCTCTGCCCGCCGGGGCCGCCGATTGGACCGGCGCCAATTCCACCGACTGGTTCGACAACGGCAACTGGAACCCGTTTGCCCCGACCATCGGCACCACTGCGAATATCGAGGCGACGGCCCCCGCGCCGGTCATCGCCGGCCTGGGCGCGATCGCCGAAGAGCTGAATATCGGCTTTGTCGGGGCCGGGGCGCTCACGATCACCGGCGGCGGGTCGCTGCTCACGACCAACACCTATATCGCCCGCACGACGCAGGCCGGCACGGCTCTCGTCACCGGCAGTGGATCGAGCTGGACGAACACGGCTGATTTTTATGCTGGCTATCAGAACCAGGGCTCGCTGACGATCCAGGCCGGCGGGGCCGTCATCGTTCAAGGCAAGGGCATCATCGGCTCTTCCCTGGCCGCCGAAGGCCTGGTCAGCGTGTCCGGAGCGAACTCGAACTGGTCGGTCAGCGGGCCGCTTTCCATCGGAAACTTCGGCAAGGGCACGCTCAATATCGGCGCGGGCGGCTCGGTGAACAGCGCGGATGCCACGCTGGCCGTAGAGGCCGGCTCGCTGGGCGTGACCACGCTCACCGGTGGCACCTGGACGAGCACAGGCCAGATCGTCGTCGGCGGCGCGGGCACGGCCACGCTGGACGTGACGGCCGGGGGCGTGGTCAACAGCGTCTCGGGCGTCATCGGCAGTGCCGCGTCCGGTAGTGGCGAGGCCACGGTCTCGGGCGTCGGATCGTCTTGGACCACCAGCGGGCCCCTGCGGGTCGGCGCTCAAGGGACCGGCCAGCTCACCATCGCCAATGGCGGGGCCGTGCTGAACAACGATGACGCGATCGTCGGCGATTCCGGGAACGGTGTCGTCACGGTGACCGGAGCGAACTCGACCTGGACGGTCACGGGCACCAATGTGCTCGTCGGCAACGGCGGCAGCGGCAATGTCCGCGTCGAAGACGGCGGCGTGGTCCAGACGGCTGCCGTTTCGCTCGGCCAGCTGAATGGCGGCGGCATCGGCACCGTCGAGGTCACGGGGGCGAGCTCGCGCTGGAACAGCAGCGGCGAATTTTCCATCGGCCGCGCCGGCGTGGGCACGATGTCGGTGCTCAACGGCGCCCAGATCACGTCCGACGGACTCGAGATTGGCTACAACCAGACGGGCGCGGGGGCGCTGACCGTCTCGGGCTTCGGGTCGAGCTGGACGATCGCCAACCTGCTCAGGGTCGGCAACGAAGGCACGGGCACGTTGAACATTGCCTCCGGCGCCACTGTCACCACGCAGGGCAGCATGATCGGCCACTTCAACCAGGGCATCGTCAACATCGCCGGCAACGGCGCGAGCCTGGTCAACAACGGCAACATGCTCGTAGGTGGCGAGAACACGGGCGCGCTGTCGATCACCGGCGGCGGCCAGGCCAGCGCGCACAGCACGGTCGTGGGGCTTGAACCGGGCTCGGGCGGAAGCATCTCCGTCAGCGGCGCCGGCTCGCAGCTTATCAGCCCGATCAATCTCTTCGTCGGGATGGAAGGCACCGGCGTGATGTTCGTCCAGGCGGGCGGCACGGTCCAGTCGGGCAACTCGGCCCTCGGCACGCAGACCGGCAGCATCGGTGAGGCAACCGTCACCGGTCAGGGCTCGACCTGGTTTAGCACCGACCTCCATATCGGCGCCGACGGCACGGGCGTCCTCACCATCGCAGATGGCGGCAAGGTGCAGGTGGCCGGCGCGACGCAGATCGCCGATTCCGCCGCCTCGTCAGGCACGCTGAACATCGGCCGGCCCAAGGGCTTTGCGGCATCCGCGCCCGGAACGCTCGCCGCGAGTTCGATCGTCTTCGGATCGGGCACCGGCAAGGTCGTCTTCAACCACACCTCGGACAACTATGAGTTCGCCGCGGGGATGAGCGGGACGGGGACGATCGAGGCGATTTCCGGCACGACGATCCTGACCGGGAATTCGAGCGGGTTCAACGGAGTCACGACCATCGCCGGAGCTACGCTTGCGGTGAATGGCAGCCTCGGCGGCACGGTCGATGTCCTGGCGGGCGGACGCCTGCAGGGCAGCGGCACGATCGGTTCCATGACGGTCGGGGCCGGGGGCGTCCTGGCGCCCGGCAACTCGATCGGCACGCTGAGCATTGCCGGCAACGCGACCTTCAGCGCCGGCAGCCGCTACGAGGTCGAGGTCGATCCGGCCGGAACCGGCAGCGACCGCATCCATGCCACCGGAACGGTCACGATCAACGGCGGCGCCGTCAGGCATATCGGCCTGGGCGGGGCCTACAGCCCCTCCCGCTCCTATACGATCGTCACGGCCGATGGCGGCGTGAACGGCCAATTCGCGAGCGTGATCTCGGATTTCGCCTTCCTCGATCCGAAGCTGAGCTACGACCCCAACAACGTCTACCTCAGGTTGGATCGCAACAACGTCTCGTTCTGCGCGGTGGCGCAGACGCTGAACCAGTGCGCGACGGGTGGCGGCGCCCAGCGCCTCGGCTTCGGCAATCCGGTCCACGATGCCATACTGGGGCTTGGCGAGGCCGGTGCCCGCGCTGCGTTCGACGCTTTGTCCGGCGAGGTTCATGCCTCGGCGAAGGGCGCTCTGATCGAGGAGAGCGGAGCACTGCGCTCAGCCGCGACGGACCGCCTGCGCTCGGCCTTCGGAGCGGTCGGCGCCGCACAGATGCCGGTGCTGAGCTACGGCTTCACCGCGGACAAGGCGCTGGCGACCACAGGCCCGATGCCGCAGCCCGGCACGGCCGATCGCTTCGCCGTCTGGGGCCAGGGTTACGGCTCATGGGGGCGCAGGGACGGCGACGGCAACGCTGCCAAGCTCTCGCGTTCGACCGGCGGGCTGGTTGTCGGTGCCGATGTCGCGGCGTTCGACGCCCTGCGCTTCGGCGCCTTCGCTGGCTACAGCCGCACGCGCTTCGAGGTTCGGGATCGCATCTCCTCGGGCGACAGCGACAACTACCATCTCGGTCTCTATGGCGGCGGCCAATGGGGCGCGCTCGGCCTGCGCGCCGGCGCGAGCTATAGCTGGCACGAGGTCGAGACCTCGCGCGTCGCCGCCTTCCAGGGCTTCAGCAACGGCCTCAAGAGCGATTACAGCGCCGGCACCGCCCAGGTCTTCGGCGAGCTCGGCTACCGTATCGATGTCGGCCGTGTCGCGCTCGAGCCCTTCGCCGGGCTGGCCTATGTCAATCTGCGCAGCGACGCCTTCGGGGAGACGGGCGGTTCGGCGGCGCTCACGGCCCGCGGCTCGACCACCGCGACCAGCTTCTCGACGTTGGGCGTGCGGGCCTCGACCAGCTTCGCGCTACAGGGCATGGATCTGACCTTGCGCGGAACGCTGGCCTGGCGCCACGCGTTCGGCGACGTCACGCCGCTGGCGACCTTTGCCTTCACCGGTGGCAGCGCCTTCACGGTCGCCGGCGTCCCGATCGCCAGGAATGCAGCGCTCGTCGAGGCCGGCCTCGACCTCGCGATCACCCCCGGCGCGACCCTTGGCCTGTCCTATACCGGCCAACTCGCCACCGACGCTCAGGACCACGCCTTCAAGGGCAATCTTGCCGTGAGGTTCTGAACGCTGCGTCATGATCGCCAAGCAGAGCCGCCAGCGCCCGCGCTGGCGGCAAATCAATCAAAGGAACCCGGCCGCCTGCAGATTGAAGAGCTCGGCATAGCGCCCGCCCAGCGCCATCAGCTCGGCATGGCCACCGCTTTCGAGGATCGCGCCGTTCTCCAGCACGAGGATGCGATCGGCCATGCGCACGGTCGAAAAGCGATGCGAGATCAGCAGCGCCGTCTTGCCGGCACCGAGATGACGGAAGCGCTCGAAGATCTCGGCCTCCGAACGGGCATCGAGCGCGGCCGTCGGCTCGTCGAGGATCAGGACCTCGGCATCGCGGAAATAGGCGCGGGCGATGGCGATCTTCTGCCATTCCCCACCGGAGAGATCGAGGCCCTTCGCGAAGGAGAGCCCGAGCATCTGGTCATAGCCGCCGGGAAGATCCGCGATCACCGGATCGGCCAGGCTCTTGCGGGCCGCCTCCACGATCGCAGGGCGTTCCGCGATGCGGGCGATGCGGCCGACGCCGATATTGTCCGAGGCGATCAGGTTGTAGCGGACGAAATCCTGGAAGATCGCGCCGATATGTTCGCGCAGATCCAGCGGCGGGATCTCGCGGATATCGACGCCGTCGACCAGGATGCGCCCCTCGTCGGGCTCGTAGAGGCGGGTCAGCAGCTTGACGATGGTGGTCTTGCCGGCGCCGTTCTCGCCGACCAGCGCCAGCGTCTCGCCGGCAGGCAGCGTGAAGCTGAGGTCGCGCAGCGCCCATTCCGCCTTGCCCGGATAGCGGAAGCCGACCTTCTCGAACACGACGCCGTACCGCAGCGGCACAGGGAAGGGCTGGGGCTCCGCGGGCTCCGGCACGGCGGAGCGCATGTCGAGGAAGCCATAGAGGTCCCCGAGGTACTGCAACTGCGCGACAACCTGGCTCAGGCCGACGATCAGCCCCTCGAACAGGCCGTTGAGCCGCGTCAGCGAGCCAGCCAGGAAGGTCAGGTCACCGATGCTGATCTCTCCGCTCAGCGCGCGCCAGGCGACCGCCGCATAGGCCGCATAGTAGGCGAGCGAGCCGAGCGCCGCGACGGAACTGCTCCAGACCGCGCGGCGCACCGCGATCGCATGATTGGCGGCGACGATGTGCCCCGCGATCTCCCGCACCATCCCGGCGATGTAGCTGCCGAGCCGGAAGAGCTTCACCTCCTTCGCGGTCTGCGCACCGGCACCGACATGCTGCAGATAGTTCAGCCGGCGGCGCTCCGGCATCAGCGCCGTCGCCGCCTCATATTGCCGCGCGTTGAAGTGCTGCTCGACCAGCAGGGTGGGCAGAAGCGCGGCGAGCAGCAGCAGGATCAGCCAGGGCATGAAGAAGACGAGCCCGGCCAGCAAAGCGAGCAGCGTCACCGCATTCTGCGCCTGCGTGAGCAGCAGGATGATGAGCTGGGAGCCGATCATCGTCGCGGCATTGGCGCGCTGCAGCTTGTCCTGCGCGACATGGCCCTCGATATCCCGGAGGTCCAGCTCGGCCGCCCGCTCGACGAGCTGGGCGCCGAGAGCAAAGCCATGCCGCTCCGCCAATTGGCCCTCGACCAGCGTGCCGAGGCGGTTGAGAGCGTTGCCCCCGGCGACAAGCAGGAACTCCAGGAGAATCCAGCCCGCCAGCGCCGAGGCCCTGCCGCTTTCGATCCAGTCGGACAGGGCCGGGCCGGGAGACGGCGTCCGCGTCTGCAGCACGATCTCGTCGATGATCAGCTTGCCGACGAACAGTATGGCGGGCGCCTGCAGCGCGCGCAGCAGCCGTGCGACCGCGACCGCCACGAACAATGCCGGGCTCGTCTGCCACAGCGAGCGCAGCAGCCGAGGAACCTGGTTCCAGCGGGCGAGCTGGCTGCGGACGGCGGCAGGGGCCGGCGCCGGCGATGGGAAGGGCGTCATGGAAACCGATGGGGCGGGAGAGGCGTGGTCAGTTTACGGGCTCGGACACCGGGCCGACAACATCATGCGAGGAATGCGCCGGCGATGGCGACTTCAGATCGATCCGTTGCGCGAGGACGATGCCTTGCGGCTCGCGATGCGCGATGAGTACGAAGGCGGCGTCCGGCAGCGCCACGCGCAGCGCCGAAAGCACATGCGCCTCGGCCTCCGCATCGAGCGCACTGGTCGCTTCGTCGAGCACCAGCCAGTCCGGCTTCTGCAACAACGCTCGCGCCAAGGCGAAACGCTGGCATTCGCCGCCCGAGAGGCCGCGGCGCGCATCGGTCCAGCCCGCCTCGTCGAGCGGCCACAGGGCCTCCAGCCCGACGAGCGCCAGTGCCGACTGCAGCGCGGCATCGTCCAGCGCGCCCGGCGGCTGCGGATAGGACAGCGCGGAGCGCAGGTCGCCGAGCGGCAGATAGGGCTGCTGCGGCAGCACGAGGATGCGCCCTTCCGGTCGCTCGATACGCCCTTCGCCATGGCGCCACAGGCCGGCCAATGCCTTGGCCAGCGTGCTCTTGCCATGCCCGGAGGGCGCGGACAGCCAATAGCTGCGCCCTGCCTCCAGCATCAGCTCGGGCAGCGGATCTAGCCGGCGGCCGGCCGGGGTTTCGAGCACGATGTCCCGCAGGCGCAGCTTCGTGTCGCCGGCCGCATGGAGAGAGGGCCGCAGCGTCGGCGCCGCGGCCGCTTCGGCAGCATTCAGGAAGTGTGAAAGGCGGCTCGCCGAGGCGGCGAGCTCTGTCAGGTCGCGATAGGAGAAGACGAACCACGACAGCGTCGTCACGACATTCTGGAACGCCGAGCCGATCTGCATCAGCCCGCCGAAGGTCACGCGCCCAGCGAGATAGGCCGGCAAGGCCAGGAACAGCGGGATGCGCAGCACGGTCTGGAAATAGGGACGAATGAAGAAACCGAGGATCAGCTCACGATTGGCGAGGCTGCGCCAGTTCTGGACGATGGAGGCGAAGCGCTCCCGGAACAGCCGCCGTTCGGCCGGCTCGCCATCGGCCAGCGCCACAGCCTCGACATGCTCGCGCAGGCGCACCAGCGAGAAACGGAAATCGGCCTCGCGACGCTGCTGCTCGACCGAGAGCGCCTTCAGCGGGCGGCCGAGGCCATGCGTAACCGCCGTCGCGATCGCGACATAAAGCGGCGCGGCCCAGACCATGTAGCGCGGGATCTCGACCGAATAGCCGAACAGGTTCAGCGGAAGCGGGAATGTCGAAAGCGACCAGAGGATCGCGACATACGAGAAGAGCGCGACGATCTTGGTGACGAGTTCGAGCGCCTCGCTCGTCAGCTTGTCGACGAAGATGCGGCAATCCTCGGCGATGCGCTGGTCGGGGTTGTCGAGGCCATGATCGGTGCGTTCACGCAGATGCCAGAAGGCCTTGCCCGCAAGCCAGCGATCGAGCGCCGCCTCCGTCAGCGTGCGCCGCCAGCGGATCTGCAGCATCTTGCGCAGATAGGTGCTGCTGAGATGGAGAGCGACGGAGATCGCAATGATCACGAAGAAGATCGCGATCTGGCGGATCGCTCCGTCGACGTCGAGCTTCTGGAGCGCATTGTAGAAATCGGCAGTCCAGGAGATGAGGCGGATCACCACCTGCACCTCGGCGAGGCCGAGCCCAAAGATCATCAGGAAATAGAGCGCGCCGACCTTGCCGCCGGGCCCGACGATGCACAGGCGCGTCAGCTGTGCGATCTGGGAAAGCACGGCCCTCATGGCGTGGCTCCGGGCTTGGTCCGCCGCGGCGACGGCGGCTCGGGCGTGTCGAGCCGGAAGATCGCATCGGCGATGCCGGCAAGCGCTGCCGCATCATGAGCCTGGGCCGTGCCGGGCAGCAGCACCGCGACGTCGTCGATGCCGAGATCGCGCAGCTGATAGGGTGTGCCGTGGCCATATTCGAGATGGCCGCGCCCAATGATACCGATGACCAGATCTTCCGGGGCGCTCGCCAGATGGTTGGCGATGCCGCAGGCGAAGGCGCGGTCCCAGGTTTGCTGGGCCCGCAGGAAGCGGTCGCTGACCGGCGAGGGCGCGCCCGGCGACCGCTCGGCGCTACTGAAGCTGGTCATCAGCCCCTCGATATAGGCGCGATAGGCCTCCGTGGCAGGCGCCGATGGCGTGAGGACGTCGCGCTCCTCGACCGGGATCGCGTCCCAGCCGAGCTGGCCGACACGCGTCACCAGCGGGCGATGGCAGTTCAGCGCCAGCATCTGCACCCGCTGCTGCCGGCAGAAATGGAACAGCGGCAAATAGAGCTCGGGGTCGAAGCCCCACACCTTTGCCCATTCGCTGCGCTCGATGAAGGTCGCGGTGTCCATCGCACCATCGATCCAGGCATCGAGGACGGGCTGGACGCGGCGCGGGAACATCTCGAAACCCACCGCCATCTGCGGCCGCAGCATGTGCAGGAAGGCCGTCACATGCAGCTGCCAGCGATGGATCTCGGCGATGTCGTGGGTCTCGCCGAGCAGCACGGCGCGCTTCTGCGCGGCCTGGCGCATCACCTCGCCCTGCGACAGCAGCCGGCCCGTGCCCGGGCAGAGCCAGCTCGCGCGCGGATGGGCGAAGCGCTCGCCCGGCAGCTCAGATTTAACCGCGGCCGGCATGGCTTTCCGGAACCTCGCCGAAGGCTGCGGCGGGGCCGCGCAGAACGAGCCCGAAGCTCTTGCCCTCCGCGTCGCGGGCATGAAGCGCGACGATGCCATTCGCTTCCTGCCGCTCCCAGCCCGCGACGGCGCCGGCCTTGAGATGCAGGTGGAAGTCCGGCTGCATGATGTTGACGAATCCCATCGCCGGCTTCGGCTCCGGCAGCGCGCCCTCCCAGTGCTGGAACAGGCCGGGCCGCTCGACATCGATGGTGATGGCGGTGCCGCTGGCGAGGATCGCCGCGAAGCTGCGCGCGCCGAGATCGTCCTCGGGCACATCGGCTGCGCCGCCCATCCCCGGCGCGTCGCGCACCAGCGGCTCGAGCGTCTCTCCGGCGCCGAAGGTCTCGATCGCCTTGTCGAAGGGCTCGAGCCCGTCGAGCGCGATCAGGCTGAACAGGCTCTCGCCCGCCGCATCCTGGCATTCGAGCCGCGGCAGGATGCGGTCCCGCATCTTGGATGTGCGATCGGCGACGATGCTGACGACCGTGGCGAGGTCGATGCGGCTGTCGTGGAAGGCGCCGCCAAGGCGAACCGCATCGCCCTCGACTGTGACGGTCTCGACCGCGCCCATGCGCTCATGCGTGGCGCCGCCCGAGCGCGTGCTCAGCATGACGCGCCCCATGGCGGGCAGGCATTTCAGGATCTCAGCCGGGGCCTGCTTCAGGCGCTCGCGCGGATTGGTTTCTTTGGTCACTGTTGTCTCTCCAAAGGATTGCGACGCTCCGGGGGTCTCGCGCCGGAGCGTCGCCGATCCGCCGCGCCGATGGCGCAGCGTCTCCAAGGCGTTGTCAGAACTCGACGGAGGCGGCCAGCTTGAAGGTGCGCCCCGGCGCAGTCTGCAGTTCGAGCGGGTTCGCGGCCGCCACGGCGGTCGTCGCCGTCTTCCCGTAGTTCAGCACATCGGCGAAGTAGCGCCGGTCGAAGATGTTCTGGACCCCTCCGCGCACCGTGATGAACGAAGTCGGCTTCCAGTTCAGATAGGCATCGAACACCGAATATCCGCCGGGCTTGAAGGTGGTCGGAGCGTCGGCTCGGGTCGCGCCCGCCGCGAAGGTCGCCAGAACCTCTGCCTCCAGCCCATATTCGGGCATCAGGTACTTGAGGCCTGTCACCGCTTTGAGCGGGCTGACGTTATACGGAATTTCCACCGCGCCCGGCGTCTGCCTCTGCTTCGCATATTGGTAGCTGACCGAGACATTGGCGACCCAACGCTCGTGGAAGCGCCATTCGCCCGAGGCTTCGATGCCGGAAATCTTGACCTTCGCCAGATTGCGCGAGGTGATGTCGAGCGTGCCGGGCACCTCGTAGAGTTCCTGAATGAAGTCCTGGTAGTTCGCGTGGAAGGCCCCCACTGAGAACCAACCATCCGCAAACCGGCCGCGCACCCCGGCCTCGTAGGACTTGACCTTTTCCGGCTTGAGATCCGGGTTGGGAACCAGAGTCTGGGTACCGAATGGCAGCGAGGTGAAGAGCTGCTGCGAGGTCGGCATCTTGAAGCCCTCGGCATAGCGCGCATAGACCGAGTAGGTCTCGTCGAGCTTGAAGATCGTGCCGATCTGCGGGATCACGCGATGGGATTCGAGTTCCCGGGGCTCCTTACCGGGGACGATGACGTAGCCCGCTCCGACGCGAGGATCGATGTTGTAGTTGGCGTAGCGGACGCCGGGCGTGATCGTCCATCGCCCGCCCAGCAGTTCAATCTCGTCCTGCAGATAGATGTCTGCGCGTGTCGTCGTGGCGTTGGCGAAGTTGAAGCCGCCGGCGACCGTCGTCGTCAGCACGTTGGTGGTGAGGTTCCGCACATCATCCTGCCGCTGATAGTCGGTCTTGGTGATGTCGCCCTGGAAACCGTAGGTCAGCCGGTGGAAGCTGGAACCCAGTGCGAAGCTCGACTTGGCCTGAATATCGAGCTGCGAGAACTCCTCGGTGTAGTCCAGCAGGCCGCGTGTGAAGCGCTGCTGGCCGTTGGCCAGCGTCTGAAGCCGGTTGCTGACGAATGTCCTGCCCTGGGGTGAATAGGATGCCTGCCAGCGGATCGAATCGAGGAAGCTCGCACCGACGTCCCATTCGTGCTCGAACGCGAGCCGCTTCCGCGACTTCACCTGGTTGCGGATGTAGGCGCCGTTGCGGATGCCGGAGCTGACGACATTGTAGTCGTTGAGCTGGTTCACCGTGATGTCGCTGTCGAAATACTCGCCGATCAGCTTTAGGGTATGATCCGGCGTCGGCTTGAAGACGAGTTTGCCGAACGCATTCCAGACAGTCGTGTCTAGCGGGTTAAGCGTGTCGCAACCGAGGAAGCGTGTCGTCGGCACCGGACAGCCCCAGCGGCCGCCGTCGGCCCGCGCATTGGTGAGCTTGGCTTCCTGCGCGGTTCTCTGGCTGATGCCGAAGATGCCTTCGAGCAGCGGCGAGAAGCGGAAGGCCGCCACGCCGGTCTTCACGAAGGAGCGGTCGAAGCTGTCGTAGCTCGCATCCAGCTTCACGGCATAGGGCTTGTCCTTGCCCTTCAGCAGATCCTGCGGATCGAGCGTGCGGTAGGCGACGATGCCGCCGAGCGCATCGGCGCCCCACAGCACGGAACCCGGTCCGCGGACGATCTCGACGCTCTTGAGGAAGGGCAGATCCACGAAGTCGCGGTTGCCGTCGGTGATGCGCTCGATCACCCGAGATCCATCGACCTGCATCTGGACACGGTTGCCGCCGACGCCGCGGATCGTGAAGCCACCATAATTGCCGAACGGGTCGGTGCTGGTAGTCTGGCGATTGACGAAGACACCCGGCTGGTAGCGCACGAGGTCCTGCGTGTCGCGCGTGATGCGCTCATCGAGTTCCTGGCGCGAGATGACGGTGACCGTGCCGGGCACGTCGAGCACCTGCTTCTCGCCGCGCGTTGCCGTGACCGTGATCTGGTCCAGCGAGATCGTCGGCTCTGCAGATTGGCCGTTCGCCGGCGCCGTCTGCGCGTGTGCAATGGAAAGAGCTGTCGATGACAGCAAAGCGGCCATGAAAGCCAGTTTTGAACTATTATTCATTAGATAACCCCAGTCCCATACCGGGGCGTCTAATCGCGTACAGAAAAGATTCTCAAGTTGAATCTATATAGATTCATAACATAATATTTATTATAATTTCAAGGTAGATCGTAGTTATTCAAAATAGCGGGATAATTACTGACGCATATACGTTGAGTGTTATTTTTCTAACCTGATCGCGATCGGTCGATCGTCTAAGTGGGCGGTCTCTAAAGCGCGGTTGATTTGTCTTCGTCGAGCAATTGAGTGCTGCTGGCTGCGCGAGGCGCATAGGCGCGGTCGTCATGGAATTCGAGCCGGCCAAAGCCCGAGATGCAGCGGGCCTCATAAGAAACTGGGAGCGCTTACAGCCAGAATGCCGGCATTCCCTCGAAGAGACAGCGTCCGCTTAAGCGGGAACGGCGGCCGGAGCCCGGCCGCCGCAGTGGTCGCGATGGGTGCGCTGCTCAGGGCTTGAAGACGAAGCCCGGCCCGATCGCGACATCCGCCGGGATCGGCGGCAGGTCGCTGAACAGGCCCGGATTCTCGGCCATCACCTTGAGAATGTGCTTCGGCTCGAAGTGCTTGTTGACGTCGAAGGTCTCCTTGATGAAGCCGAGACGGTGCAGCCGCTCCTGCGCCGACCAGAGCGCCCGGTAATTGTTGGCGGAAAGGCGCCGGTCGGCCTGCTGGATGTTGAACTCCATCGAGGCCTCGGCGACATCCTGCTTCAGGCCGGGAATCCAGCGCGTCGCCACCTGGGCGGCCCGCTTCGGCTCCTTGCGCATCCACTGGTCGCCTTCGGACAGCGCCGCGAGGAACTTCTCGATGGTCGGGCCATTGGCCGACACCCAGGGGCGCAAGCCCACATTGTAGCCGATATAGGAGATGACGCCGCCGCCGCGCACGATCTCGACCGCGCCGGGAACGTCCTTGATCGCCACCACCGGCCAAGGATCCCAGCCGACGAAGGCGTCGATGCCCTTGGCCAGCAGCGCCACCGTCATGTCCGGCGGCGGCGTGTTGACGAGAGTGACGTCGTTGGGCGTCAGCCCGCCCTTCTCGATCAAGGCGAGGATGTAGAGATGGTTGATCGTGCCGAAGGAGGCGGCGATCTTCTTGCCCTTCAGGCTCGCGAGATCGCCCTTGGCGATGCCGGAATCGGAGCGGGCGATCAGGGCCATCGTCGCGTCCGAGCCGCGGGTGGTAGGGTTACCGGAGTAGTTGCCGAGCGCGACGAGGTCCATGCCGCGCAGCACGGCGCCGATCATCGGCACGCCGACCTGGACGATGTTGCTCTCGCCCGCCTGCAGTGCATTGAGAGCATCGACGCCGGTGGCGTAGGGCCGGGCGATGTCGACATCGAGGCCCCATTTCTCGAAGAAGCCGCGCTCGAGCGCGATCGGCAGGCCTATCTGATCGATGCCGGTGACCATGCCGGCCTTGAGCTTCACCAGAGTCTGCGCCCGCGCGATGTTCGGCGCGGCGAGCGCGGCGCCTGCGGCCAGGACTGTCCTGCGTGTGATCATTCTTATCCTCCCTGTTGCAAAGGCTCGACCCGCTTGACCCAGTAGTAGCGGGCGATTGCGCTGAGCTCGTTCTTGTCGACGTTGCGCAATTCGACTGTGTTGCCGTCCGTGCCGGAGACGCGGCCGTAGCGCTGGAACATCAGCACATGGAAGCGCTCTGGCTCGAAGGGCAGGGTGATCCGGGCGTTGACGCGCTGCCGCTCGGGGAAGCCCGCGGCGATCTTCGATGGCGCGACGATGAACAGCCAGGCCTGCCAGGAGATCCAGCCGACAAGGCAGACGAGCAGGATGAGCCCCCGCCGGTTGCCGAGCGCGGAGCGCAGCACGCTCATGCCGACCTCACCAGTGCGAGGATCTTGTTCGACAGCTCCTTGAAGGCATCGTCCTCGACCAGCTTGTCCCAGACGCGCGGGCGCTCGATCGGCACCGGCACATCGGCCAGCACATGGCCCTTCGAGAGCACGACGACGCGGTTCGCCAGAAAGACCGCCTCGGACACGTCATGGGTGATGAAGAGCACGGTCGGGCGCCGCTCTTCCCAGATCCGGCTCAGCTCGTCCTGCAGGGTCATGCGCGTCTGCGCGTCGACGCTGGCGAAGGGCTCGTCCATCAGCAGGACATCGGGCTTGTTGGCGAGCGCGCGAACGACGCCGACGCGCTGCTGCATGCCGCCCGAGAGCTCGTTGGGATAGCGGTCCGCAGCGTGGGACAAGCCCGCCATGGCGAGGTACTCCCGCGCGATCTCGTCCCGCTCCGCCTTCGGCACGCCACGCATCTTCGGGCCGAAGCCGACATTGTCGAGCACTGTCTTCCACGGAAACAGCGCGAAGGACTGGAAGACGACGCCGCGGTCCGGCCCCGGCCCCTTGACCGGCTCGCCGCCGACCAGGATCTCGCCGCCCGAATGCGGAATGAAGCCGGCGACCATGTTCAGGATGGTCGACTTGCCGCAGCCGGAGGGGCCGACCACCGAGACGAATTCGCCGGCGGGAATGTCGAGCGAGATGTCGTGCAGCGCCGTGTGATGGCTGCCCTCATAGAGGTCGTAATAGGTCTTGGAGAGGTTCTTCAGGCCGAGACTTTTCACTGTGTCAGTCCCCAGCGCCGGCCGGTCGCGCGCTCGATCGGCGCGAGCACCCAGGCGTCTACGATGTACCAGAGGATGCCGAGCACGATCATGCCCAGCACGATTTCGGTGACGGAACCGGCCCGGCGCGCATCGAACATCATGAAGCCGATGCCGCTGGTGCCGACGATCATCTCGGCGGCAATCAGGGCGCGCCAGCCATAGCCGAGGCCGTTGCGCAGCCCGGTGACGATGTTGGGCAGCGCACCGGGTAGCACCACCTCGGTCAGGATGCGCCAGGGCGGCGCGCCAAGGCTTTGGGCCGCGCGATGAAGCTCGATCTTGACCGAGCGCACACCCAGCACCGTGTTGAAGATGACCGGAAAGATGACGGTGTAGACGATGACGAAAGCCATCGTCGTCAGGCCGAAACCGAACCAGATGATCAGTATCGGCAGCCAGGCGATGTCGCCGATGGCCTGGAAGAACAGCACTACCGGCCAGAGCGTGTCATAGGCCCGCCGGTTGAGGCCGATGAGCAGGCCGAGCGGGATGCCGAGCGCGACACCTACGGCCACGCCGGCTGCGAGCCGCGCAACGCTGTCGCCGAGATATTCCGGCAGGATGCCCTTGTACATCAGCGTGCCGAAGCTGCGGACCACATCCATCGGCGCGGGGAAGAAGGCCGGCGGGAAGGGGCCCCAGCTGGCGACCGCCTGCCAGAGCAGAACAACGGGAACGAAGGGCGCGAGCGTCTGCAGCACGGGCCATTGGCGCGAGGTGCGGACCCAGAAGGACCAGAGCGGGAGAAGAGCGTTCATCAGCGCACCAGCCCCCAGCGCTCGATCGTCGCGCGCTCGAAGGGCGCGAGCACCAGGCGATCGATCAGCAGCCAGAGCACGCCGATGACGATCATGCCGAAGACGATAACCTCGGTCTGATAGAAGTCCCTGGCGACGAAGAGCATGTAGCCGAGGCCGACATTGGTCGCGATCATCTCGGCGGCGATCAGCCCGCGCCAGGCGAAGCCCAGCCCCGTGCGGATGCCGGTCGCGATATTGGGTAGCGCGCCCGGCAGCAGCACTTCGGTGAACAACGCCCAGCGCCCGGCGCCCAGCGAGGCTGCGGCGTTGCGCAGCGACATCGGGATGGTCGAGACGCCGAGCAGCGTGTTGTAGACGACGATGAAGAAGACGCCGTTGAAGATCACGAAGACGATGGCGCCGAAACCATAGCCGAACCAGAGCGTCGCGATCGGGATCCAGGCGATGCCGGCCAGCACCGAGAAGAAGCGCAGCAGCGGCGTCAGGAAGTCCGAGACGCCCTTGCTGATGCCCATCAGGATGCCAAGCGGCACCGCGACGAGGACGGCGAGCACCGTGCCCAGGATGACGCGGCCCATGCTCGCGCCGACATGCAAGAACAGCGTGCCGTCGATAATGCTGTTGATACCAGCCTGAACCACGGCCGGCACGCTCGGAAAGATCTGTGGGTTGACCTGGAAGACAGGGACGACGATCGCCCAGACGACGACAAGAAAGAGCAGAGGAGCGACGAAAATCGTCGCGTCCAGAAGACGTCGGGTAGCCATCTAACCTCCCAAAAGCCGTGAAGGGATCCAACCGATGAAATCGGTCGCTTCCCAAACACGCCTCTTGAAAGATCGACCCGGTCGAGCGGGCCTGCGGACGTCACGGCAATGCGACGACTATAACCAGAAATCCGCCGACGCAAAGGAAGCATGAGCCACCTTCGGACAAGCTCGTCATGCGGCCGCAGACCCTTGTGCCCCGCACCCGGTTGAGGAACTCGGGATCAGAACGCCACCTTGTCGGCGCCCTTGAGCTGCAGCACTTCGCGGGCATCGTCCGGTGTCGCCACCTCCAGGCCGAGCCCCTCGATGATCTGGCGCGCGGCGCGGACCTGGTCGGCATTGGATTTGGCGAGCTGGCCCGGTCCGAGCCAGAGCGAATCCTCCAGCCCGACGCGCAGATTGCCGCCCATCGAGACCGCCATGGCGGCGATCGGAAGCTGGTGCCGGCCGGCGCCCAGCACGGACCATTGGTAGGCGTCGCCGAACAGCCGGTCGGCGGTGCGCTTCATATGCGCCACGTCCTCGGGATGCGGGCCGATGCCGCCGAGGATGCCGAAGACCGACTGGACGAAGAAGGGCGGCTTCACCAACCCGCGATCGACGAAATGCGCCAGGGTGTAGAGATGGCCGATGTCGTAGCACTCGATCTCGAAGCGCGTGTTGTTCTCGGCGCAGGTGGTCAGGATGTTCTCGATGTCCTGGAAGGTGTTCTTGAAGATCCGGTCCTTCGAGCCTTCGAGATAGGGCCGCTCCCATTCGTGCTTGAAGTCCTTGAACCGGCCCAGCATCGGATAGAGCCCGAAGTTCATCGAGCCCATGTTGAGCGAGGCGACCTCGGGCTTGAAATAGGCGCAGGGCTGCAGCCGCTCCTCGACCCCCATGGTGGGCGCGCCGCCGGTCGTGATGTTGATGACGCAGTTCGAGCGCTGCTTGATCACCTTCAGGAAAGGTTCGAAGGCCGCCGGAGACTGGTCGGGCTGGCCGGTCTTCGGATTGCGCGCATGGACATGGACAAGCGCCGCGCCGGCTTCGGCCGCGCCGACGGCCGCGTCGATGATTTCATCTGCCGTCACCGGCAGATGCGGCGACATCGACGGCGTGTGGATCGCGCCGGTGACCGCGCAGGTGATGATGACTTTGCGGTTCTTCGCCATGGCGTCTCGTCCTTTCAGGCCTGATCTCAGAAGGGGATGACGGGCTTCAGCCCGGCTTGCGGGCGGAGCCGCGCTTGTGGGCCTGCAGCGCGGCGAGCCGCGTGTCGCGCCATTCGCTCAGATGTCTGACGCGCTCGGCCGACTGGGTGCCCGGCCACTCGCTCATGACGGTCGCGACCGTCTCGGGCCCGAATGGATCGGCTCCTCCGCCCTCGGGCTGCATCCGGGCGAGCGAGGCGCCGTAGCGCGCGCAGTAATCCGGAATGCCACCGGGTGCGTTGAGCTCGATGGTTTCGAACGGGCCCATGAACGACCAGCGCAGCCCGAGCCCGTCGCGGATCGTCTTGTCGACATCCTCCGCACTGGCGACGCCCTCGCCGACGAGGCGGAAGGCCTCCGCCAGCAGCACGGCCTGCAGCCGGTTCAGCACGAAGCCGGGCTTCTCCTTGCGCAGCATGATCGGCACCTGGCCTGCCTGCTCGTAGATCGCCTTCGCCCGCTCGACGACCGCCGGATCGGTCCAGGGCGCGGGTGCGAGCTCGACGATCGGCACGAGATGCGGCGGGTTGACGGGATGGGCGACGAGGCAGCGCGCCCGGCCCTTAAGGCTCTCGCTGAAGACGGAGGCCATGATGAAGGACGTTGAGGAAGCCAGGATGGTGGAGGAGGGCGCCAGCGCATCCATCTCCGCGAACAGCTTCTGCTTGGCTTCGACCGTCTCCGGCCCGTTCTCCTGGACGAGGTCGGCACCCTCCAACACATCGGCGAGCCCCTTGGCGACGCGGATGCGGGCGAGCGAGCCCTTCGGATCGGCCACTAGGCCGTGCCCGGCCAGTTCCTCGAGATTGGTGCCAATATGCGCGCGCGCCGCCTCGGCCGCACCGGGCGCGACGTCATGCAGAGCAACCTCGAAGCCATGGCTGGCGAAGACGGTGGCCCAGGCGCGGCCGATCAGGCCCGAGCCGACGATGGCGATCTTGGTCATGCGCTATCCTTGGTGAGACGCTTTCCGTCGGGAATCACAGCCACAGCACCTGCCGCCGGAGCGCGAGGTCCTGGCTCAGCGCACGCGACGGGCCGGTATGGACCACGCTGCCGCGCTCCAGCACGACCGTACGGTCGGAGAGGGCCAGCGCCAGATCGAGATGGTGGTCGACGATCACGATGGCGATCTCCTGCCTCAAGCGGTCGAAAGCCTCGAACAGTTCTTCGACGACAGCCGGCGCGAGCCCCTCGAAAGGTTCGTCGAGCAGCAGCACGCGGGTGTCGCCGGACAAGGCGCGGGCCACCGCCACCATCTGCTGTTCGCCGCCCGAGAGGTAATCGGCCGGTGAGTTCCAGCGCTCCTTGATGCGCGGGAAGAAGGAGAAGATCTTCTCGTCCTCCCAGTGCGTTCCGTTGCCGGTCAGGCGCCTGAGCCGGCCGAGTTCCATGTTGTCCTTCACGCTCATGCCCGCGAAGAGGCCGCGGCCCTGCGGCACATAGGCGATGCCGGCCCGCGCAATCGCGGCGGGGGGGCGACCCGCCAAGTCTTTGCCTGCCAACATGTCGTTGCCCGCAAGCGTGATGCTGCCATTGGCGGGCGGCGCGATGCCGGTGATCGTCTTCAGCAGGGTCGACTTGCCGGCGCCGTTGCGGCCGAGCAGCGCGACGATCTCGTTCTCATGCACGTCGAAGGAGACCTGCCGGAGAATGTGGCTCTTGCCGTAGAAGGTGTCGACCTTGTCGAGGCCGAGCAGGACGGCGTCGCGCGCGGCACTCTCGCGTGGCTTCTCGGCGAGCGCATGTGCGCCGGAGCCGATATAGACCTCCTGAACGCGGGGCGAGGAGCGCGCATCCTCGACCGTGCCATCGACCAGCACCGAGCCCTCGTTCATTACCGTGACATGGTCGGCGATGGCGAACACGCGGTCGATATCGTGTTCGACGAGCAGCACCGGCAGATCGGTCGAGATCGACTTGATCAGATTGCCGACCCGCTCGCGCTCGGCCGCGGCGAGGCCCGCCAGCGGCTCGTCGAGCAGAAGGACGCGCGGCTTGGTCGCGAGCGCCAGCGACATGTCGAGCAGGCGCTGGCCGCCATAGCTCAGCGAGCCCGCTTCTGCCGTCTCGATGCCGCGCAGGCCCATCGTGTCGATCACGGTCTTCGTCTGGGACGAGACCTCCGACAGCGCGCCGGCCGAACGCCAGAAGCCGAAGCGTTCCGGCGCGCGGGCCTGAACGGCCAGTCGCACGTTCTCCTCGACGGAAAGCGTCGGGAACAGGTTGGTGATCTGGAAGGCGCGGCCGATGCCAGCCTGGGTGATCGCCTCCGGCGAGAGCCCGCCGATTGGGCGCTCGCGCAGCCGAACCTCGCCACGGTCGGGCGCGAACATCCCCGAGATCAGGTTGAAGGCGGTGGTCTTGCCGGCGCCGTTGGGGCCGATCAGCGCATGCAGGCGCCGGTCTGCCATGGCGAGATCGACGCCCTCGACCGCCTTGATGCCGCCGAAGCTCTTGGCGAGCCCGGTGGCGGTCAGGATCGTTCCGTCGCCGGCATCGGCCGGTTTCATGAAGTCGGGCAGGGTCACCGCGCCGGCCTTGCGCTCGGACATGGCAGCATCGCCGACCACCTTCTTGCGGAAGGGGCGCAACAGCCTTTCGCCGACGCCGACGAGCCCGTCCGGCGAGAACACAATGAAGGCGACGAAGAGCAGCCCGAACCAGAACAGCCAGTTCGGCGTGACGCTGGAGAGGTAGTCGCGGAAAATGACGAAGAACAGCGCGCCGAGCGCAGGTCCCAAGAAGGAGCGCATGCCGCCGATCACGACCATCGCCAGCAATTCGCCGGAGAAGGCGACAGAGATCGGCTCGGCCGAGGTCATGCGGTTGTTGAACAGCAGGAGCGTGCCCGCGAGCCCCGTCAGCGCCGCGGAGAGCGTGAAGGCGATCAGCTTGTAGCGATTGGTGGCATAGCCAAGGAAGCGCGCGCGCTGCTCATTCTCGCGGATCGCGACGAGAACGGTGCCGACCGGCGAGCGATGGAAGCGCCAAAGCCCATAGACGACCGCCAACCCGAGGATGGCGACGAGGGCATAGAAGTTCGTCGCCTGCTCGAAATCGATGCCGAGGAAAAGCGGGCGCTTGATGCCCCCGAGCCCGTCCTCGCCGCCCGTCACCGCCGTCCAGCGGAAGGCGACGGAATAGGTCATGGCTGCGAGTGCCAGCGTCAGCAGCGAGAAGTAGACGCCGCGGCGGCGCAGGATCAGCGCGCCGAAGGCAAACGCGATCAGCCCGACGAAGATGACGCCGAGCACGATCGGCAAGGCGAACTGGCCGGGCAGCAGGTTGCGCTGGAGCAGGCCGGCCGCGTAAGCCGCGAGCCCGAACCAGGCGCCATGGCCGAAGGAGACCAGGCCGGTCGTGCCGACGAGGATGTTCAGCGCCATGCAGGCGATGGCGAAGACGACGACCTCGGTGGCCGAGGTCGTGCCAAGCCCGATCGCATGCATCAGGAAGGGCAGACCGACGAGGCCGGCGGCGGCGATGAGAAGGGGCGCGATCTCGCGTTGGCTTGGCGTCATCGCGGCCTCACTCGAAGCGCTGGATGCGTTCGCCGAACAGGCCGCGCGGCCGGAACAGCAGGACGAGGAGCATCATCAGGTAGATCACGGCGGTCGACCATTGCGTGTAGCCGAGGCCGATGGTGATGCCCTTGACGAGGCCGACCATCAGGGCCGCCACGACGACGCCCCAGAACGAGCCTAATCCCCCGATGACGACGACGACGAAGGCCGGCGTGATGATCTCCTGCCCCATGGCGGGATGGATCGAGTAGATCGGCGCCAGCAGCACGCCCGCCAGACCGGCAAGCCCGATGCCGATGCCGGCGACCGCAACCATGTAGGGCTGCAGGGAAATGCCGAGCGCGCCGACCATGTCGGGGTTCTGCACGCCGGCCCGCACGACCCGGCCGAAGGCCGTCCGCTGCAGCAGGAACCAGAGCCCGAGCACGCATCCGGCTGCGATCAGCAGCAGCAGCGCCCGGTAGCGCGAATAGATGAAGTCACCGATGAAGATCTGGCCGCGTAATTCCGTGGGGATCGAGAAGGAGAGCGGCGGCGCGCCGAAGATCATGCGCAGGCTCTGCTCGGCGACCATGGCGAGCCCGAAGGTCAGCAGCAGCGAGAGAATTGGATCGGATCTATAAAATCTCTGAAAGAGTCCGCGCTCGACGACGATGCCGATGAGCGCGACCAGCACGGGGGAGGCGACCATGGCGCCGCCGAAGCCGATATGGGGCGCCAGAACGATCGTGAGATAGGCGCCGATCGCATAGAAGGCGCCATGCGCCAGGTTGACGATGCCGCCCAGCGAAAAGATCAGCGACAGGCCGAGCGCAATCAGGAGGTAATAGACCCCGTCGAGCAGCCCGTTCAGCACCTGCTGGATGAAAAGGGTGAGCAAGGGTTGGCCTTTGTCCGGGTTGCGCGATGCGACGATGGGTTGGATCGGGCCGTCATGCTCGGGCTTGACCCGAGCATCTCAGGCCGAAGGAGGCTCCGGCGGCCTTCTCGTCACGAGAATCCCGGGTTGGCGCGTGGCGCCGCCCGAGAATGACGCTTGGGGCGATCAACTCATCTTGCAGACGGCTTCGTCGCCGCTGGTGGCGATGACCTCCATGTTCTCCTCCGGCCCCGGAACGGGCGGCGAGGAGGTGAACAGGTCCCACTGGTTCTTCACCTGCGCCGCGGGCAGGGCGGTGATCGTGTACATCTCGCTGATGAGCTGGTGGTCGGAGGCGCGGAAATAGCCCTGCCGGGGCTTCATCACGTCGAACTTCGCACCCTTCTCCCAGTGCTCTAGGATCTTGGGCGTGTCCGTGCCCTTCAGCTCGTTCATCGACTGGGCCATGATCTTCACGGCGATGTAGTCGCCCCAGGCCTGGTTCTCCGGCGGCTTGCCGTATTTCTTGGTGAAGGCCGCGACGAACGCTTTCGTCGAGGGCGTGTCGATCAGGTGGTGCCAGACGGAAGGCCAGGTGCCGCCGAAATTGTCCTTGCCGGCAGCCCAGGCGAGCGCCGTGTCGAAGCCGAAGCCGGCGACGGGGAAGGTCAGGCCGAACTCGGAGTACTGCTTCAGGAAGTTGGTGATCTGGTTGCCGGCGAGGTTGGAGATCACGAGGTCCGGCTTGGCCGCGCGGATCTCAAGCAGCAGAGCGGAGAAGTCCGTGGCGTCGGTCGGCACCAGCTTATCGGCGGCGAACTGGCCGCCATTGGCCTCCATGAAGCGCTTGGCGACCTTCAGCAGGTCATGGCCGAAGGCGTAGTCGGCCGTCAGCGAGAACCACTTCTTGCCCTTCACCAGCCCCTGCGCCATCAGCGAGCGGCCGCAGCTCTTCACATACATCGAGTTCTGGTGCTCGACATGGAACATGTAGCGGTTGCAGCTCTCGCCGCGCAGCGCGTCCGAATTGGCGCCCGTATTGACGAAGAGCGTCTTGGTGCGCCCGGCGACCTGCGCGATCGTCAGCGCCGATGCCGACGAGATCTCGCCGATGATGCAGGCCACCTTGTCGCGCTCGATCATGCGCTCGGCCTTGGTCGAGGCGGTCTGCGGATTGACCGAGTCCTCCTTCAGGATCTCCAGCTTGCGTCCGTTGACGCCACCGGCCGCATTGATCTCCTCGACCGCGAGATCGGCGGCCATGACGCCATATTCGCCGAGCGGGCCGAGAAAGCCGGTGCGCGGGGTCAGATGGCCGAAGCGGATCGCATCCGGCGTCTGCGCCAAGATGAGGGACGGGCTGGCGATCAGCCCGGTCGCCGCGCCGGCGCCGAGCCCGGCCAGCGCCTGCCGGCGCGAGATGGGTAGCCTCTTCAACAGGTCTGACATTGGCGTTCCTCCCAGAACGAGCGCCGCGCCATTTTTGGGCGTCGGCTGATTTTGATCAGGCGGTCTGATGCCGCTTGTTGTGATCTGTGATCACAGTTAGGTTGGCAGACATGATTGCTACTGTCCAGCCCCTCACGATGCCGCCCGAAGCCCCAGCGGCCACCCCGGATCATGACGCCTCCGCGCTCGACGAGATCGGCGCGATCCAGCGCGAAACGCTCGGCGAACGGGTGACCGAGGAGCTGCGGGCGCTGCTGGTCTCAGGCCGGCTGGCGCCGGGCGAGAAACTGTCGTTGCGGCGCGTGGCGGAAGCGCTCGGCGTCTCGATGATGCCGGTTCGTGAGGCCGTCAGCAGGCTGGCGGCGGACCGGGCGCTCGAGGTGTTGCCGGGCAGGGCGGTGCGCGTCCCCGTGCTGACGCTGGCGCAGTTCCGCGAGCTGACGCGGCTGCGCCTTGTGGTCGAGGGCTTCGCCGCCGAGGAGGCAGCGCTCAAGGCGACCAGCGCGGATATCGCGCGTGTCGCGACCTTCGATGCGGCCTTCCGCAAGGCGGCGAGCGCCGATCCGCCGGACAGTACTGCTGCGGTCGCGGCCAATCGCGACCTGCATTTCGCGCTCTACGAGGCCGCCGGCATGCCGGGGCTGATCGAGATGATCGAGCGGCTCTGGCTGAAGGCCGGGCCGATCCTCAACATCGACATGCGCGACGAGCCGCGCCGCCTCAAGGGCGGCAGCGCCATGCAGGCGCATGCCCGGCTGCTCGAAGCCTTGCGGCGGCAGGATCCGGCGGCGGCGCGCTCCGCGCTGGAAGACGACATCACGGCGGCTGCCGCGCATATCGAGGATACGGGCCAGCTCGGCGCCTGACAGAAAACAAGCACAGGGAGACCTCAGGATGGACTTGCAGATCAACGGCTTGCGCGTGCTGGTGACGGCCGGCGCCAACGGCATCGGCCGCGCGACGGCGCGCGCCTTCGCTGCAGAGGGGGCGAAGGTCCATATCTGCGACGTCGACCGCGCGGCCCTGGCCGAGATGGCTCTCAGCGACCCGGCGATGACGCGGTCTGTCTGTGACGTTTCGGACCGCGCCGCGGTCGGTCAGCTGATGGACGAGGGGGTGGCGGCCCTGGGCGGACTCGACTGCCTCGTGAATAATGCCGGCATTGCGGGCCCGACGGGGCGCGTCGACGAGATCGACCCGGCGGATTGGGATTCCTGCATCGCGGTCGACCTGACCGGGCAGTTCAACTGCACGCGGCTGGCGGTGCAGTATCTCAAGCAGTCGAAGAATGCCTCGATCGTCAACCTGTCCAGCCAGGCCGGCAAGCATGGCTTCCCGCTGCGCTCGCCCTACGGCGCGGCGAAATGGGGCGTCATCGGCTTCACCAAGGCGCTGTCGGCGGAGCTCGGCGAATTCGGGATCCGCGCCAATGCGATCTGCCCCGGCCTTGTCGAGGGGCCGCGGATCCAGAGCGTCATTGCCAACAAGGCGCGCAGCTTCAACGTCTCGCATGAAGAGATGACGCAGCGGCTGTTCGCGGGCGTCTCGATCAAGCAGTTCGTCGATCCCGCCGACATCGCCAAGCAGATCGTCTTCCTGGCCTCGCCCTTCGCAAAGACGATCTCGGGGCAGGAAATCTCGGTCTGCGGCGACACCAGGATGCTGGCCTGAACGGGCGAAAGTACCGCGCGGAGTGCCGGCGCTCGCCTCTAGGGCTAGTTGGCTTCCCCACGGCCATGGCCCTCGGCCTCGCCATGCGTGAATCGCCGAGATCGCAGGCACAGAATTCAGCCGTTGAGCCGATCCGGTTGATGTAGCCTGCGCGCCGGCCCCGCTGCCAATCCAGGCTGGCGAGGCCGCGGCATCCACAAGCTCAAAAGAGCGCGGATGTGATCGAGGAGAACATTGTGCAGAATACCGAAGCCATCTGGTCGATCGTCGATTCCAAGCAGGCGGACTATATCGAGCTCAGCGATCGGGTCTTTGAAATCCCCGAGCTCAACTACCGCGAGGTCAAGTCCGCCGCGGCCCATGCCGAGCAGCTTCAGCGCGAGGGGTTCCGCGTCGAAACCGGCATCGCCGGATTGCCGACTGCCGTCATGGGCGAAGCAGGAGAGGGCGGCCCGGTCATCGCCATCCTCGGCGAATACGACGCTCTGCCCGAGCTCTCCCAAGCCCCGGGAGTCTCCGATCATCAGCCGCTGCCGAACCAGCCGGCCGGCCATGGCTGCGGCCATAACCTGCTGGGCGCCGGAGCCATGCTGGCGGCTGCCGCCGTCAAGGATTTCCTCGCGGAGCGTGGGCTGAAGGGGCGCGTCCGGTATTACGGCTGCCCGGCCGAAGAGGGCGGCGCCGGCAAGGCCTTCATGGTCAAGGAAGGTGCCTTCAAGGACGTCGACATCGCGATCTCCTGGCATCCGGCAGCCTTTGCCTCGGTGACCGAGGCCATATCGCTCGCCAATACCACCATCGACTTCGAGTTCTCGGGGCGCGCCTCGCATGCTGCCGCCGCGCCGCATCTCGGCCGTTCGGCCCTCGACGCCGCCGAGCTGATGAATATCGGCGTCAACTATATGCGCGAGCACATGCCGTCCGACGCGCGCATTCATTATGCGTATCTGGATGCGGGCGGCATCGCGCCGAACGTCGTCCAGGCCAAGGCCAAGCTGCGATATGTGGTCCGCGCGACGATGGTCTCCCAGGTCCACGAGCTTCTCGCGCGTGTCCGGAAGATCGCCGATGGCGCAGCGCTCATGACGGAAACCACCGTCACCAGCGAAGTCGTCAGCGCCATGAGCAGCCTGCTGGGGAACACGCCGCTGGAAGACTCCATGCAGCGCAATTTCGACCGGCTGGGCCCGCCGCCCTTCGATGCGGAGGATGTCGCCTTCGCCCGGCGCATGCAGAAGACCGTGACGCCGGAGCATATCGCCAGCGCGTTTCGCCGCGCCGGCTTGCCGATGACGGATTTCCCGCTGTGCAATGTGATCGGGCCCAAGGAAGTGCCGGGCCCGACGATGATGGGCTCGACCGATGTGGGCGATGTCTCCTGGGTCGTTCCGACGGTTCAGGCGCGCGGGGCGACCTACACGATCGGCACGCCCGGCCATTCCTGGCAGCTGACCGCCCATGGCCAGTCGCCACTGGCGCATAAGGGGATGATTCACGTCGCGAAGGTGATGGCGGGCGTCGCGGTGGACGCACTCGTCGAGCCTGGACTGCTGGAGCAGGCCAAGGCGGATTACCAGGATCGTCTGGTCAAGACGCCGTACAAGCCGCTGCTGCCCGACGACGCCAAGCCGCCGTTCCACCTGTTCTGACGTAAGGAGGGTGGCCCGATCGTTCACGCGATCGGGCCACCCGCGCTCAGTAAGTCGGCGGCGTGATCGCGCTCACGATCTCGCTTGGCCCGTCGGCGGCGTTGCGGAAGCGATGCGGCTCGCGGCTGTCGAAATAATAACCATCGCCGGGCTGCAGCACCGCGGTCCGGCCCGAGACGGTGACCTCGACGGCGCCGCGGATGATGAGGCCGCCTTCCTGCGCCGAATGAGAGAAGGCGTCGCCGGTGTCGGCTCCCGGCGCGTAGGTCTCGTGCAGCATCAGCATCGAGCGGTTCGGGAAGCCGGTGCCGATGACCCGATAGGATATGGCGTCCGGCCGGCCGATCTCGGCCATATCGGCGGCTCGGGAGAATGGATCGGGCGGCAAGACAGCGTGAAAGTCGAGGAAAAAGCCTGATAGCGTGGTGCCGAGCGCATCGAGCACCGCATGCAGCGTGTCCAGTGACGGGCTGATCAGATCCCGCTCGATCAGGGATATCGAGGAATGCGACACGCCCGAGCGCAGGGCGACCGAGCGCACGCTCAGCTTGCGGCGCTGCCGCAGCTCTCTCAGCCGGTCACCGATCTTCATGGAAGGCCTCCTTCGTCCGAGGAAACCATCTGACCTCAGTTGGTGAATATCTTCAACAAGCCGGCGCGGCTTCTTGCGCGGCGGCCCTGCGATGGAGAAGCTTGCGGCTCATTCCTGCTCACCGGAGCGCGCCATGTCCAAACTCGCCCCCGCCCTGGAAGCCAGGATCGAGCGCATCAAGGCCCCCGGCCGCAGCGCCTGGAGCGACAACACCCCGGTCGAGGCCACGGTGAAGGCGGTTCTCGACGCGGTGCGGCAGGAGGGGGACGCAGCCGTCCGGCGCTATTCCCGCGAATTCGACAAGCGCGACATCGAGGCCTTCGAGGTCTCGACCGCTGAGCGCACTGCTGCTCTCGACGGGCTCGACAAGCAGACCCGCGCCGACACGGAATTCGCGATCGAGCGGGTGCGGGCCTTCGCCGAGGCGCAGCGCCAGACGCTGTTGCCGCTCGATATCGAGGCGCTGCCCGGGCTGCATCTGGGCCACCGCATCATCCCGATCGCCCGCATCGGCGCCTATGTCCCGGGCGGGCGCTATCCGCTGCTTTCGGCACCGATCATGACCATCGTGCCGGCCAAGGTCGCAGGCTGTGACGAGGTCGTCGCCTGCCTGCCGCCCGGAGCCCATCCGGCGATGATCGCGGGCTGCCATCTCTCGGGCGCCGACCGGATCTTCCGCGTCGGCGGCGCGCAGGCCATCGCCGCCATGGCCTTCGGCACGGAGAGCATTCCCGCCGTCGACAAGATCGTCGGCCCCGGCAACGCCTATGTGAACGAGGCCAAGCGGCAGGTCTTCGGGCTGGTCGGCATCGACCAGCTGGCCGGGCCGAGCGAGATCTTCGTTGTCGCCGATGAGACCGGCGACGCGGTGACGATCGCGGTCGATCTGCTGGCGCAGGCGGAGCACGATGTGCGCACCCGCGTTGGCCTGATCACCACGGACCGTGGCCTCGCCGGGAAGGTGCTCGCCGAGGTCGAGCGTCAGCTCGGCAACCTGTCGACCGCGCCCGTCGCCGCGGCGGCCTGGCGGGACTATGGCGAGATCACCGTCTGCACCGACGAGGCGGCGATGCTCGCCTATTCCGATTATATCGCCGCCGAGCATCTCGAGGTGCACACGCGCGACGCGCAGGCGACGGCCGCGAAGCTGCGAAACTACGGCTCGATCTTCATCGGTGTCGCCGCCAGCGTGGTCTATTCCGACAAGTGCTGCGGCACCAACCACACGCTGCCGACCATGGCGGCCGGGCGCTACACCGGCGGCCTCTGGGTCGGCTCCTATCTCAAGACCTGCACGCATCAATGGCTCGACGAGCGCGGTGTTGCGGCGGTCGCGCCGCCGGCCATGCGCCAGAGCGCGAGCGAGGGGCTGGAGGGACACAGGCGGGCCGCGGCGCTGCGGCTCGCACCGGCGCAACTGCTCAGCGAGATCGGAGCCTGAGCGCCGGAGATTTTCGGAAAACCCTCTATCGCACCATGAAAAAGAGGGTTCCTATGGGGCAACAACGATCGTCTCCGCGAGGGGCGGGACGGATCGCTGCAGCAGAAGCAGGGAGAAGACCCATGACGTTTCTGAAGTCCATACTCGGCAGCACGGCTCTTGCAGCCGGACTTGCCATCGCCGGCCTCGGCGCCGCCGCAGCCCGCGATCTCACCGTGGTCTCCTGGGGCGGCAATTACCAGGACGCGCAGCGCAAGATCTACTTCAAGCCCTTCGCCGAGAAGTCCGGCAAGCCGGTCCTGGACGAGTCCTGGGACGGCGGCGTCGGCGTCATCCAGGCCAAGGTCAAGGCCGGCACGCCGAACTGGGATGCGGTCCAGGTCGAGGCCGACGAACTCGCCATCGGCTGCGCAGACGGCCTCTACGAGAAGCTCGATTGGGGCAAGCTCGGCGGCAAGGACAAGTTCCTGCCGAGCGCGGTCAGCGACTGCGGCGTCGGCGCGATCGTCTGGTCGACGCTGCTGTCCTACGATTCCGACAAGCTCAAGACGGCGCCGACCTCCTGGGCCGATTTCTGGGACACCAAGAAGTTCCCGGGCAAGCGCGCTTTGCGCCGCGGCCCGAAATACGCGCTCGAATTCGCGCTGATCGCCGACGGCGTGGCGCCGAAGGACGTCTACAAGGTGCTGCGCGACAAGGGCGGCGTCGACCGCGCCTTCAAGAAGCTCGACGAGATCAAGTCCGACATCGTCTGGTGGGAATCGGGCGCGCAGCCCCTTCAGTTGCTGAAGTCCGGCCAGGTCGTGATGACCTCGGCCTATAACGGCCGCATCAGCGGCATCAACAAGACCGAGGGCACCAAGTTCAAGACCGTCTGGCCGGGCAGCATCTACGCCGTCGACAGCTGGGTGATCCTGAAGGGCAGCCCCAACAAGGACCAGGCGATGGACTTCATCGCTTTCGCCAGCCTGCCGGAGCACCAGTCGAAGCTGCCGCAGGACATCGCCTACGGCCTGCCCAACAAGGCCGCCGCCGCCGCGGTGCCGGCGGACCTCGCCGTCGACCTGCCGACCGCGCCGCAGAACCTCGAAAACGCGATCGCGATCGATGTCGACTACTGGAACGACAACATCGAGGACCTGACCAAGCGCTTCAACGCCTGGGTCGGCAAGTAAGGCAGGCGGCCTCCGCGCGCGCCGGCGGGTAACTGCCCGGCGCGCCGAGCGCCCATGTTGCGCGCTCCGGGCGGTCCGTCGCTCGGAGCGGCTGCATGGCGCGGCATCCTCATGCGGCCTGCGCCTTGCCGCGGCCTCAGCGACTAAGCCTCATCCGTTACGGGAAGATGATCCTTTGCGCGAACCGGATTCGTTCATTCACTTCGAGGCCATCAGCAAGGTCTTCGGCGCGGTCACCGTGGTCGATGCGCTCGATTTCCATGTCGCGCGGGGCGAGTTCGTCAGCCTGCTGGGCCCCTCCGGCTCCGGCAAGACGACGCTCCTGATGATGCTGGCGGGCTTCGAGACGCCTTCCGGCGGGAGCATCCATGTCGATGGCCGCCGCGTCGAGCATCTGCCCCCGCACAAGCGCGAAATGGGAGTGGTCTTCCAGAACTATGCGCTGTTCCCGCATATGACGATCGCCGAGAACGTCGGCTTCCCGCTGAAGATGCGCGGCGTCGCCAGGTCCGAGCGTGATGCGCGGGTGAAGCGCGCCCTCGATCTGGTGCGCCTCGGCCATCTCGCCGACCGCAAGCCCTCGCAGCTGTCCGGCGGGCAGCAGCAGCGCATCGCGCTGTCTCGGGCGCTGGTCTACGAGCCCAAGGTCGTGCTGATGGACGAACCGCTCAGCGCGCTCGACAAGCAGTTGCGCGAGCACATGCAGCTGGAGATCCGCGCGCTGCATCGCGATCTCGGGCTGACTGTCATCTTCGTCACCCATGACCAGGGCGAGGCGCTGACGATGTCGGACCGCGTCGCGGTGCTCAACCGTGGCAAGATCGAGCAGTTCGACACGCCGTCCGGCCTCTATGACAGGCCGCGGACGCGTTTCGTCGCCGAGTTCATCGGAGAGACCAACCTGCTCGCGGGCCGTGTCGCGCAACGCAGCGGCGAGGCGGCGACGGTCGCGCTCGCCTCGGGCGCAAGCGTGACCTGCGACAGGGGGGCGGCTTTCGACACCGCTCAGGAGGTGATGGTCTCGGTTCGCCCGGAGATGTTGCATCTCGTGCAGGACGCGAGCGCCGACAACGCCTTGCCGGTGACGATCGAGGACCATGTCTATCATGGCGATCATATCCGCCTGCACCTCGCCTGCGGAGAAAGCCGCCTCGTCGCCCGCGCCGGGCGCCGCGACGCGGCGCCGCCGATCGGCAGCAAGGCCTTCGCCAGCTTCGCGCCCGGCGATTGCTCGCTGGTGGCCCCATGAGCGCGCGCCTCAAAGCGCTGCTCCTCGTCACGCCGCTGATCGTCTTCCTCGGCCTGTTCTTCCTCTGGCCGCTGTGGATGATGATCTCGACGGCGGTGCAGGGCGGGACGGTGCGTCTCGCCTTTCCCCAGACGGCGACCGCCATCGCGAGCTGGGACGGCAGCGGCCCACCGCCGGCCGAGTTGCAGGCTGCGCTGGTTCGGGATCTGCGGGCCGACACACCGCAGGAGCGTTTCGGCGATGCCGTCCGCACGCTCAACAGCCAGCAGGCGGGCTTCCGCACGCTGCTGCCGCGCACGGCCCGCACGGTGCGGGAGGCCGCGGAGGCAGATCCGATCGACCTCGCCACGGTCGATCCGCGCTGGAGCGACCAGGCCTACTGGCTCGCGATGAAGCGCAGCATGCCGGCCTATACCGACGCCAATCTGCTCGCTGCCATCGATCTCAAGCGCAGCGACGACGCACGGATCGAGCCCGTCGAGGCCGATTTCGCCGTCAACCGGGCGATCATGCTGCGCACCTTCGTGATCGCGATCCAGGTGACGCTGCTCTGCGCGGCGATCGGCCTGCCCTTCGCCATGCTGACGGCGAGCCTCTCCGGCTGGAAGCGCAATGCGTTGCTGATCGCCGTGCTGCTGCCGCTCTGGACCTCGCTGCTGGTGCGCACGGCGGCCTGGCTGATCCTGCTGCAGGACAACGGCCTCATCAATCAGACTTTGCGCGCGATCGGCCTGATCGATTCGCCGCTCTCGCTGATCTACAACCGCACCGGCGTGCTGATCGCCATGACGCATGTCCTGCTGCCGCTGATGGTGCTGCCGATCTATGCGAGCCTGATCGCGATCCCGCGCAACCTGATGCCGGCCGCGGCGGCGCTGGGCGCAGCGCCGCTGCAGGCCTTCCGCCATGTCCTGCTGCCGCTGGCCATGCCCGGGCTTTTGTCCGGCTCACTCCTCGTCTTCATGGTGGCGCTTGGCTACTACATCACCCCGGCCCTGACCGGCGGCGCAGGCGACCAGATGATCAGCTCGGTGATCGCCTTCTACGCGACGGGAACGGCGAACTGGGGCATGGCGGGCGCTCTCGGCCTGTTCCTGCTGGTGCCGACAACGGTGCTCTACATCGTCTACAGCCGGCTTTCGCGCACACCGCTGGTGCAGACATGAGCGGCGTCTCGGTGCGTCCGGGCGGAGCGGCTTTCAGCGCGCTGCGGCTCGGCTTCGGGACGCTCGTCGTCGGCTTCCTGCTGCTGCCGCTGGTGGCGATCCTGCCGCTCGCCTTCACCGACAGCGTCTTCCTCGTCTACCCCATCAGCGGGCCTTCGATGCGCTGGTTCGGCGTGCTGGCGGAGAGCCAGGCCTGGACCCGGGCGATCGTCAATTCGCTGATCATCGGCACGGGCGCGACCGTCGTCTCGACGGTGGTCGGCACGCTGGCGGCGATGGGCCTTCGGCGCGAATTGCTGCCATTCTCCGGCCTGCTGCGCTCGATCTTCCTGTTGCCGATGGTGGTGCCCGCGGTCGTGCTCGGCGTCGGCATGCAGATCCTCTACGCACGCATGGGGCTGGCCTCCAGCTATCTCGGCGTCATCATCGCGCATGCGGTGCTGTGCGTGCCCTTCGTTCTCGTCAACGTCGCGAGCTCGCTCGCCAGCATGGATCCGGCGCTGGAACGCGCGGCGGCAAGCCTCGGTGCCTCGCCGGTCAAGGTGTTCCGCAATGTGACCCTGCCGCTGGCCATGCCGGGCATTCTCACCGGCGCGGTCTTCGCTTTCGCCACCTCGCTCGACGAGGTGGTGATCACGCTGTTCGTCGCTGGCCCCAACCAGACGACGCTCGCCCGCCAGATGTTCTCCTCCCTGCGCGAGAACATTAGCCCGGCGATCGCGGCGGCCGCCTTCATCATCATGATCCTGACCTTCCTCCTCCTGCTGGCGGTGAAGGGGGCATCGCTCGTCGGTGCCCTGCGCCGGAAGAGGGAAGTCGAGGGCAGCTAGAGCCTGCCGATTTCCTGGAACCACCGCGTCATCCCGGGCTTGCCCCGGGATGACGCGGTGGTTCCGTGCAACGTCAGTATGCGCTGACGCCGCTTTTCCCTAAGCCGCGCCGCCTTCGAATGGGGGCTTGACGCACGGCATCGCTGGCTCTTACACTTAACTCAATGGTTAAGTTTCAAGATGCTCAACTCGATCGCACTTTCTCGGCTCTGGCAGACCCTACACGCAGGGCTCTGTTGGCGCGGTTGGAACAGGAGGATGGGCTTTCGGTCAGCGAACTCGCGAAGCCGTTCCCGGTCTCGCTACCGGCGATCATGAAGCATCTTGATGTGTTGTCCGATGCGGGGCTGGTCACGCGGACGAAACAGGGGCGGACCGTGTCCTGCCGGCTGAACGCCGAGCCGATGGAGGCAGCGATGGGTTGGCTGCAGCATTATCAGCGGTTCTGGACGGCAAGGCTCGACGCCCTGGAGGCGCTGCTGGAGGCGCGGCGCAAGGAGAGGGACTGATGCACCAGCCGGTGACGCCGAGCCTGACGATGAAGCGCCGGCTGAACGCCACGCCCGCCGAGGTCTACGAGGCCTGGACCGATCCGGAGCTGCTGCTGCGCTGGTTCGGGCCCGAGAATGTCGTGGCGCAGGAGGCTGAGCTCGATGCGCGTATCGACGGCGCCTATCGCGTGGTGATGCTGGAGGACAATGGCGAACGCCACGAGGTTTCGGGTCGCTATCTGGAGGTGGTCGAGAACGAGCGGCTGGTTTTCAGCTGGTCCTGGGTGTCGACGCCGGAGCGCGTGTCACGCGTCACGGTCACATTCAAGCCGGACGGGGATGGCACCATCCTGACACTCCTTCACGAGAAGCTGTTCGATGATCAGGCCGTGCGCGGCCACACCCATGGTTGGACAGGGACCATGAACAAGCTCGAGGCCTATTTCGCCTGAGCCATAAAGCGCGGCAAAGCCCGCGCGATCGAAGACCGCCGGCTTCGCGTCGGCGGCAGCAACAGGAGAGGAGCCTATGGAACACAGGATCGTATCCCGTGAAGAATGGCTTGCGGCCCGCAAGGCCCATCTCGCCAACGAGAAGGAGTTCACCCGCCGGCGCGACGCTCTTTCGGCCGAGCGCCAGGCTCTGCCCTGGGTCAGGGTCGAGAAGGACTATGCCTTCGATGGACCGGACGGACGGCTGAGCCTCGCCGATCTCTTCGGCGGCAACAGCCAGCTCGTCATCTATCACTTCATGTTCGGGCCGGGCTCGACGGAGGGCTGCCCCGGCTGCTCCTTCCTCGCCGATCATTTCGATGGCGCGAACCTGCACCTGAAGCATCATGACGTGAGCCTCGTTGCGGTCTCACGCGCCCCCTTCACCGAGTTTCAGGCGTTCCGGCGCCGCATGGGCTGGGATTTCCCCTGGGTTTCCTCGTCCGGCAGCGATTTCAACTACGACTTCCACGTCTCGCCGAGCCCGGCCGAGAAGGCAGCCGGCCGCTACGAGTACAATTACGAGATGCATGACGGGGAGGGCGGCGAGATGCCGGGCTTCAGCGTCTTCTACCGCAACGAGGCGGGCGAGATCTTCCACACCTACTCGACCTATGGCCGCGGTGGGGATCTGCTGATCGGCGCCTACAACTTCCTCGACATGATGCCGAAGGGCCGCAACGAGGACGGCATCATGGACTGGATGCGCCATCACGACCGCTACGAGGACAAGCCGCAGGCCGGCGCCATGCTGGCAACGGCGGTCGCGTCCTGCTGCGGCTGATGAACCCGTCCGGGCCCAGAGCGTTGTCCGGACGAGCTGTCTTTACCCACCAAAACGGCGGCGGGCGTGAGCCGACCGCCAGCAAGGGAGAGTGATACAATGGCTTATGTCGATGGTTTCGTCGTCGCCGTCCCAGCCGCGAACAAGGATGTTTATCGCCAGCACGCCGAGAAGGCCTGGGATCTGTTCAAGGAGTTCGGCGCGACCCGCATGGTCGAGGCCTGGGGCGACGACGTGCCGGACGGAAAGCTCACCGATTTCAAAGGTGCGGTGAAGGCGCAACCCGACGAGGTCGTGGTCTTTTCCTGGATCGAGTATCCCGACCGGGCCACGCGGGACAGCGTCGGCCAGAAGATGATGTCCGATCCCCGCATGAAGGATATGGGCGAGATGCCCTTCGATGGAAAGCGGATGATCTATGGCGGCTTCACCAACCTCGTCGAGGAAGGCAAGGGCGGGAAGATGGGCTATGTCGATGGCATGCTGGCGGCGGTGCCCGATGACCGCAAGGCCGAGTATCAGGCCTTCTCCGCCGAGCACGCCGCGCTGTTCAGGGAACATGGCGCCACGCGCATCGTCGACACCTGGGGCGACGACGTCCCTGACGGCAAGGTGACCGACTTCAAGGGGGCGGTGAAGGCGCAGGCCGGTGAGACCGTCGCCTTCTCTTGGATCGAATGGCCCTCGAAGGCCGCGCGCGACGAGGGCTGGGGCAAGATGATGCAGGACCCGCGCATGAGCGGAAAGCCGATGCCCTTCGACGGCAAGCGCATGATCTACGGCGGCTTCGCACCGATCGTGGACGCCTGAGAAACAAACGGGTCATCCCGGACAAGCCGCGCCAGCGGCGCCGATCCGGGATCCATGCCTGAACTGTTCCGGCATGGATCCCGGGTCTACGCTTCGCTTCGCCCGGGATGACGTAGGCGGGATCGATTAAACCGCCTAGCCCGGCCCCGCCCCCTGCGTCGCGAGATAGAGCGCGTAGATCGACTGGCTGGCGGCCATGAACAGCCGGTTCCGCTTCGGCCCGCCGAAGCAGATATTGCCGCAGACCTCCGGCAGCCTGATCCGGCCGATCACTTTGCCGGCAGGGTTGAACACGGTCACGCCGTTGTAGCCGACGTTCCGGCCGGCATTGCTCGACGCCCAGAGATTGCCCTCGACATCGCAGCGCAGGCCATCGGGCCCGCAATTGATGCCGTCGATCATGCAGTCCGAGAACCGTTTCCCGTTCGATAGCTTCTTGTCGTCGCCGACGTCGAAGACATGGATGTCGCCCTTGCCGCCTGGCCCGGTATCGCCCGGTCCCTTGCCGGTCGAGGCGACATAGAGCTTCTTGAAGTCGGGCGAGAAGCACAGCCCGTTCGGATCCGGCACCTGTTCCTCGCGAATGACGAGGTCGAGCCGCCCGCCCGGATCGAGCCGATAGACATTGGTCGGCAGCTCGCGCTTGGCGAGGCCAATGCCCGGCGGCTGACCGAGGCGCGGATTGATCTTGCCGTTCGCATTGCTCGGCCCGCCCGCGGCATCGGGCGCGCCCTCGTAGAGCTGCCCGCCATACGGCGGATCGGTGAACCAGTAGCTGCCATCGGGATGGGCGACGATGTCGTTGGGCGAGTTGAGCTTCTTGCCCTCGAAGGACTCCGCCAGAACCGTCGCCGAGCCGTCCAGCTCGTAGCGCACGACGCGCCGGTTGAGATGCTCGCAGGACAGCTGCCTGCCCTGGAAATCGAAGCTGTTGCCGTTGCTGTTGCCGGACGGCGCGCGGAAGACGCTGACGCGCCCGTCATCCTCCAGCCAGCGCATCTGCCGGTTGTTGGGGATGTCGCTCCAGACGAGATAGCGGCCCTGCGCGTTCCAGGCCGGGCCTTCGACCCAGAGCCCTCCGGTCCAGAGCCGCTGGATCGCGGCATTCGGCTGGGCGAGGTTGTTGAAGGAGGGATCGGCGGCGAGGACGTCCGGGTCCCAGAAATAGGTGGTCGGCGGGCCGCTGCGGCTGAAATCGCGCGGCGGCGTGGTGATCGTGCTGGGCGGGGCCACGGCCGAGCCGGTCTGGCCTTGTGCCAGGGCGGGCGCTGCGGCTGCCACGAACGCTCCGGCGCCTGCGGCCTGGATCAGCCGGCGGCGCGAGAGAAGCTGTTGGGGTGGAACGGATTCATCATGCGTCGAACGGGTGCCCTCTGACATCGTGTCCTCCTTGGCTGTTTTTTGCTGGTTGAGACGATCTGGATTTGCAGAAAGGTCGGCGTTCTCGGGTGTCTTCTCTCCTTTCGGACGGTGGGGCAGGGCACGGCGAACCTGCCGCGACCATGGCGATCCTGCGCAACGGGCAAGGCGCAAAGGTGGCGGCCGTTTCAGCAATGAGGGGATTTCTCGCAAGCCGGCCATGCGGGCGGGGCATCTTGCCCGCGCCAGCCAAATGACCGAGAGAACGCGCTGACCTCACCTTGGACTGTGTTTTCCCATGATTGCAGGCATCCCCATCGGCGATCTCGCCTTCCTGGCCGTTTCCCTCATCGCGGCGGGGGCGATCACGGGCCTGCTGGCCGGCGTCTTCGGCGTCGGCGGCGGTGCGTTGGTGGTGCCGGTGCTCTACGAGGTCTTCCGCGTCATCGGCGTGCCGGAGGAGGTGCGCATGCCGCTCTGCGTCGGCACCTCGCTCGCGGTCATCATCCCGACCTCGATCCGCTCCTTCAACGCGCATCGCGCCAAGGGCCTGGTGGATCTCTCGATCCTGAAGATCTGGGCCGTGCCGGTCGTGCTCGGCGTCATCGCCGGCAGCTACATCGCGCGCTACGCCCCGGCCGATCTGTTCAAGATTGTCTTCGTCATCGTCGCCTTGCTCTCGGCGATCCGCCTGCTCTTCGCCGCCGATCGCTGGAAGTTCGGCGAGGACATGCCGGGTAAGCCGGTGATGGTCGCCTATGGCGGCATCATCGGTGTGCTCTCGGCGCTGATGGGCATCGGCGGCGGCCAGCTTTCCAGCCTGTTCATGACCTTCTACGGCCGCCCGATTCACCAGGCGGTGGCGACCTCGTCGGGCCTGGGCGTCATCATCTCGATCCCCGGCGCGCTCGGCTTCATCTATGCCGGTTGGCCGAAGATGGACATCCTGCCGCCGCTCTCGCTCGGTTACGTCTCGCTGATCGGCATGATCCTGTTCATCCCGACCTCGATCTGGACGGCGCCGATCGGCGCGACCCTGGCGCACAAGCTCTCGAAGCGGCGTCTTGAGGTCGCCTTCGGCATCTTCCTGCTCTTCGTCGCTGGCCGCTTCATCTGGTCGCTGATGTCCTGAAGAGTATGGGGCCGGCATCGTGAACGAGACCGCGATCCGCTTGGCTCAACCCGCTGACCATCCGGCACTCGCCGCGCTGATGGTCGAGATGCAGGGCCATTATGCAGTGCCGTGCCCGCCGCTCGCCGAGATCCTGGCGGGCCTTGCGGCCCTGCCGGTGGGCGTCGACATCCTCGTGGCAGCGAAGGGCGAGGCGATCCTCGGCTTCGCTTCGGCCTGCAACCTCTATCCGGGCCCTGGGCTGAAATCGGGCTTCTTCCTCAAGGAGCTTTACGTTGCGGACGGCGCGCGCGGCATGGGCCTCGGCCGTGCCTTGATGCGAGCTTTGGCCGAAATCGCCATCGAGCGCGGCCACAGGCGCATCGACTGGACGGCCGATGTCGATGACGGCCCGCTCCTGCGTTTCTACGAGAGCGTCGGCGCGGCTCCGCAAACCAAGAAGTTGTTCTACCGGCTGACCGGAGAGGCCTTGCTCGATCTGGCCGGGTCCGGGGAGTAACCGTTCGACGCCTTGCGCAGCCGCTCCGGCAGTTCGGCCATGATCGCGCGTCGCTCAGCCTCGCTGAACCGGCCCCATTGCGCAATCTCGCTAAGTGTCCGCCCGCAGCCTTCGCAGACCCGGCTTACCGGGTCGATGACGCAGACCTTGATGCAGGGCGTGGAGATAGCGGTCATCGCCCGGCCAAGCCCAGCGCTAATGCGATCCCGAGATAGATCGCGATCTCGGCGAGCTGCTGCGCCGCGCCGAGGATGTCCCCGGTCTGCCCGCCGATCAGCCGCCGCGCCAGCCCCGCCAATCCCAGCGCCGCGCCATGAGCCAACGCAAGACCGATCAGCAGCCCGGCGAGGGGCAACTGCGCTGCGAACGCCAAGCCCAGCGCCAGGGCGAGGCTCAGCCCCAGGGCGATCCGCGCCGTCGCAGGCGTGGGCTGTCCGACGGCGGCTGCCGCGCCGCTGCTGCGTGCCGGCGCCTGCGTCGCGAGCAGGTGAAGCGCCTCCGCCCGCGACCAGGGCGCAACCGCGAGCACGGCCGCCGCGGCAGCCCAGGCGCCCGAACGGTCGAGGATCATGGCGAGGAGGCTCGCCCGCAGCAGCAGCGAGAGGCCCAGCGCCAGCGCGCCATAGGAGCCGACGCGGCTGTCCTTCATGATCTCCAGCCGGCGCTCGACCGTATGGCCGCCGAAGAGCCCGTCGGCCGTGTCGGCGAGCCCGTCCTCGTGGAACGCGCCGGTGGTCAGCGCCAGCGCCGTCAGGGCAAGCGCCGCACCGACGAGGCCGCTGACGCCCGCCAGCCCGGCGGCGAGCATCACCAGCGCCGCCGGCAACGCGATCACCAGCGCCGCGAAGGGCAGGGCGCGCGGCACCATCCTGAAATCGGGGGCGGCATGGCTCTGGCTCTCGCCCGGCAAAGGCGGGACCGGCAGGCGCGACCAGAAGCGCAGGCAGATCGCGGTCGCGATGGCCCAGCCCGGCCAGTCCGGCTGGGCGGGCGGCAGTGTCTGCGTGCTGGTTTCGGTGTCGGCCATGCGTCCCGGCTCGATTGTCTTCGCGCGCCCAAGCCTATAGCAGCACCGCAGACCTCGCCGCCACGCCGGCACGCATCTTTACGGATTAGCCATGGCCGCCTCCGGATTGCCCTTCGACGACATTCGCGAACTCATCGCAGCGATGCCCGGTCCTGACATGGCGGCGGCGAACGCCGTACGCGCCCGCGACGCCAACCTCACCAAGCCGGCTGGCAGCCTCGGCCGTATGGAGGAGATCGCGGAATGGCTCGCGGCCTGGCAGGGCAAGGCGACACCCGCGGTGAATCGCCCGCTGGTCTGCGTCTTCGCCGGCAATCATGGCGTGGTGGCGCAGGGCGTCTCCGCCTATCCCCAGTCGGTGACGCGCCAGATGCTGGAGAATTTCGCCGCCGGCGGCGCGGCGATCAACCAGATCTGCGCGGCCTATGATCTCGGCTTCAAGGTCTTCGACCTCGCGCTCGACCTGCCGACCGGCGATTTCACGCAAGAGGATGCGCTCGACGAGCGCGCCTGCGTTGCCACCATGGCCTTTGGTATGGAGGCGCTGGCCGGCGGCGCGGACCTGCTCTGCCTCGGCGAGATGGGCATCGGCAATACCACTTCTGCGGCGGCGATCTATGCCGCGCTTTATGGCGGCGAGGCCGCCCATTGGTGCGGGCGCGGCACCGGCATCGACGATGAGGGCTTCAAGCGCAAGGTCGCGGCTGTCGAAGCCGGGATCGCGCTCCACCGTGCCCACCTGAAGGATCCGCTGGAGGTTCTGCGTCGTCTCGGCGGTCGCGAGGTCGCGGCAATCTGCGGCGCGATCATCGCCGCGCGCTCGCAGCGCATCCCGGTGATCCTCGACGGCTATGTCGTCACAGCCGCCGCTGCGATCCTGCACGCCATCGAGCCTTCCGCCATCGACCACTGCCTCGCCGGCCACCTCTCGGTCGAGGGCGCCCATGCCGATGTGCTGGCGCGGCTCGGCAAGATTCCGTTGCTGGCACTCGACATGCGGCTGGGTGAAGGCACGGGCGCCGCGCTCGCCGCCGGCCTCGTCAAGGCCGCCGCCACCGTCCATTCCGGCATGGCGACCTTCGAGCAGGCGCAGGTGGCGCGGAAGGGCTGACGCCACCCTCTGTCATTCCGGCGCGCGCACCGGGATGATCTTGCTGGGCAGTCGAGCTACCCCGCGTAATCCGTCTTCAGCCCGGCCCGCTCGGCGTGGCGCTCCTGCGCCAGCTCGATCAGGCGCGTCAGCAGTTCCGGATAGGGCAGGCCGGAAGCCTCCATCATCTTCGGGTACATGCTGATCGCGGTGAAGCCCGGCAGTGTGTTGATCTCGTTGAAGAAGAAGGCGCCGCTCTTGCGATCCAGGAAGAAATCGACCCGCGCCAGCCCGCTGCATTCGAGCGCCACGAAGGCGTCGATGGCGAGCTGCCGGACGCGCTCCATCTGCGCGGCGTCGAGCTTCGCCGGCAGATCGACCGTCGCCCCGTCCTGATCGATGTATTTCGCCTCGTAGGAGTAGAACTCGTGCTGCGGGCCGGCATTGAGCTCGCTCGCGACGCTCGCCGTCGGCGGGTCGCCGTCCAGCACCGCGACCTCGATCTCGCGGGCGTCGATGCCCTGCTCGATCAGCACTTTGGTGTCGTACAGGAAGGCGTCGGTCAGCGCCTCGTCGAGGGCCTCCCAGCTCTTGACCTTATGGACGCCGACGCTGGAGCCCATGTTGCAGGGCTTCACGAAGACCGGGAGCGTGAGCTTGTCGCGCGTGATCTTCCCCCAGCCTGCGGGATCGCGGCGCCAGTCGCGCCGGGAGAGCGCGAGATAGGGCGCGACCGGCAGGCCGGCGAGCGCAGCGAGCTTCTTGGCGATATCCTTGTGCATGCCGACGGCCGAGGCCAGTACGCCCGAGCCGACATAGGCCGCGCCAGCCAGTTCCAGCAGGCCCTGCATCGCACCGTCCTCGCAGAGCGGGCCGTGGATCACCGGAAAGACGACGTCGACCGGCGGAATCGCCGGCGCGGTGCTGTCTGCCGGCAGGATCGCGGTCAGGCCGTCAGCCTGCGGTTCCAGCCGGATCGCCGGCGAGTCTACGGGGATCGGCAGGCTCTCGGTATTGGCGCTCTCGATGCGCCGCAGGTCATGGCACTGCCAGCGGCCCTGCTTGTCGATGCTGACCGGAACGGGCTCAAAGCGCTCGCGGTCAAGATAGCGCAGCACGGAGGCGGCCGATTTCAGCGAAACCTCGTGCTCGCCCGATTTTCCACCATAGAGCACGGCGACGCGCGTTTTCCGGTTCATGATCCGATGGTCCGATGGGAGTGCGGCGGAATCGCCTGCGAGAACAGGCGATCACTGATGTCAGGGATGGTTGAGGCAGGATTCGGGCGGCGCCGCGCGATCATGCCGCGCGCGTCTTCGGCTCGGGCAGGGCGGGCAGCGCGTCCATGACGCGTTCGGCCGGCAGCGTGATCGTCACCTCGGTCCCGGCGCGCGGCTTGGACTTGAGCTGGAAGCCGCCGCCATGCAGGTCGATCAGTCCCTTGACGATCGGCAGGCCCAGCCCCGAGCCCTGCTCGGCGGTCTTGATGGCGAGAGAGCCGCGCCCGAAGCTCTGCATCACGATCGGGATCTCGTTTTCCGGAATGCCGGGGCCTGTGTCCGTGATCGAGACATACTGGCCGCCCGCCTTCGTCCAGCCGACCTTGATGGTGATCTCGCCGCCCTGAGGGGTGAACTTGATCGCGTTCGAGAGCACGTTGAGCACGACCTGCCGGATGGCGCGCTCGTCGGCCCAGACCCGGGGCAGGTCGGGTTCGGCCAGTGCCTTGACGGTCTGCCCCTTGGCCTTGGCGCGCAGCGCCAGCATGTGCTGGCAGTCGTCGGCGATACCGGCGAGCGAGAGTGCCTCCTCGTTCAGCTCGTATTTGCCAGCCTCGATGCGCGACAGGTCGAGGATCTCGTTGATGAGGTTGAGCAGGTGCTGTCCGGAGCCGTGGATGTCGGCCGAGTATTCCTTGTAGGCCGCATTCGCGTGCGTGCCGAAGATCTCGTTTTTCATCACCTCGGAGAAGCCGAGGATAGCGTTGAGCGGCGTGCGCAACTCATGGCTCATCGTGGCAAGGAAGCGAGACTTGGCGAGGTTGGCTTCCTCCGCCTTGCGCCGCGCCTCGTCTGAATTGGCGTTGGCGGTCTCGAGCTCGGCGATCAACGCGTCCTTCTCCGCCCGGAACCCGATCGAGGCCACCGAGCTCGAGTAGAGGCGGTTGGCCAGGAAGATGAAGAAGAGCTGGGCCGAAGCCGCCATCAGCGCCATGGTGACGCTGTCCATGTCGCGGCGTTCCCAGAAGAAGGCCATGATGCCGACAATGATCGGCGTCAGCCCCGCATAGACCGCGATCGGGATCGTGGCCGAGAGCATGACAGTGAGCGCGCTGACGATCAGCAGCGCCGTGGTCGCGAAGACCTTGGCACCTGTCGCATCGACAGGCGCGAAGAGCAGCAGCAACAGCGCCCAGGACAGGCCGTGCAGGCCTTCGCCGACGGCGAAGAGCCGGCGCCAGCGCTTGAGCCTGACTTCGTTCGGAGCTTTCGAGAGATAGCGGCGCGACAGCGCGACGATCAGGAGCGTGCTGGCGAGCACGGACCCGCTCCACAGCGCGACGCGCCCGCTCGGCAGCCAGAGACAGGCGGCAGCGGCAATGCCGAGCACGAGCACCAGCGTGCCCACGGCGCCGGACAGTCGATATTGCGCGAAGACGCGCAGCAGCTCGTTGTCGAAGGCGCGTTCGAGCCCTGTCGAGGAGGTCAGCCGCTCGCGCACGGACTTCACCTCCCGCGAGACGTGCTTGCGGCGCGCCAGCGTGGAAGGGTCGGGCCCGCGCCCGCGCTGCACCTGTTCGGCCGTCACTTCCGGCATGGTCGGGAGCGTGTATCCTAGAGAACTCGTCCGGCCCGCACGGCATGCGCGGTCCGCCCGCCATCATGGCCACCAAATCGTTAAGCTCTTCCTGATGGCACGCTACGGATCGAGTGTTTTGGGACTCTGGCGCCGCGTCGGGCGGCCGGTCGATTTCGTCGTGGCCCTTGGACTTCTCGGTTTCCTCGCTCTGGCCGGCGCCATCCTGCAATACCGTCTCGGTCCGGCGCGGGAGCTCACCGGCGCAGCCCAGGCGGTCGACGGTGATTCTCTTCGCCTGCTCGGCGAGGAGCTGAGGCTCGAAGGCATTGACGCGCCGGAATACCGCCAGAGCTGCACGGAGCCCGGTGGGCGCCCCGTCGCGTGCGGGCAGGCAGCGCGCCGTGCCCTGCAGGCGATGCTGGCGCGCGGCTTGACCACCTGCGAGATCGGCAAGGCGGATCGCTATGGCCGCGGCCTCGCGCATTGCCGGCAGGGGCAGACCGATATCAACGCCACCCTGGTCAGCGAAGGGCACGCCGTTTCCTATGGCGCCTATCGCGCCGAGGAGGATGCGGCGCGCGCGGCCAGGCGCGGCCTCTGGGCGCTGGAGTTCCAGCGACCCGAGGCGTGGCGGCGCGCCCATCCGCGCTGAGGTCGAGCCTCGCCGCCATCTTCGCGTCAAGAAACGCCTGCATCCGGGCGTGACGCGGTTGACCTGCCGGCGCGGGCCGTGATCCGGTGCGGCCGGAGACGAAAAGGGGATCCGATGAAGCTCTACGACGGCGGCCGCGCGCCGAATCCGCGGCGTGTCCGCATCTTCTTCGCAGAGAAGGGGGTGCCGCTGCCGGAGCTCGTCCCGGTCGACATGGCCAGCAAGGAGCACAAGACCGCGGCCTTCACGAAGCTCAACCCCGCCCAGCGTTTGCCGGTGCTAGAGCTCGACGACGGCACGGCGCTGGCCGAGACCATCGCGATCTGCCGCTACGTGGAGGCGCTGCATCCGCAGCCTTCGCTGTTCGGCGGCGATGCGAAGGAGGGCGCGCTGGTCGAGATGTGGAACCGCCGCATCGAGCTGGGCCTGTTTTCGAGCGTCTCGGCCGTCTTCCGCCACAGCCACCCCGCGATGGCGGAGCTGGAGGATCAGGTTCCTGAATGGGCGGAAGCCAACCGCGAGCAGCTCGACGATCATCTCTGGCTGCTGGAGCTGCAGCTCGCCGGCAACGACTTCGTCTGCGGCCCCACATTGACGGTGGCCGACATCACCGCCGGCATCGCCATTGATTTCATGAAGCCGGCCAAGCTGCCGCTGCCTGAGGATTTCGTGCAGATTCGCCGCTGGCATGCAGCGCTCTCGGCCCGGCCGAGCTGGAAGGCCTGATGCGCGCGATCATCCTGTTCCTGTTGGCCCTGCTGACTCTGTCGACCCTGCCCGTCCTCGCTGCCGAACGCCTGAGCGGCGAGGCGATCGAGCGCGCCTTCCGAGGCAACACCGTTTCGGGCCGTTACACCAATGGCGGCTTCTTCACGGAGTATCACGACCCGGACGGCCGCGCGCTCGGCCATAATGGCTGGCAGCCCAACACCGATGCCTGCTGGATCACCAAGCCGGACAGCATCTGCTACTATTACGGCCCGCAGACCGACAGGACGGTGCACTGCTTCAGCGTCGAGACGAGCGGCGAGCTCTACGTGCTGCGCAATGTCGGCAACGGGCTCGTCAACGCTCTGGCCAAGATCGAGCCCGGCAACCCGCGCAACCACACCGATAACGGCACGTCCTGGTACTGCGACGGGCTGATCTCCCGCGCGCCGACGCCTCCGATGAGCCGCCGGCTGGCACAGCGCTGATGAAGCGGATCGCCCGCACGGCCGTCATTCTTTTCGGTCTTTTCGGGGCCGCTGGAGCGATGGCGGCCGAGCGTCTCAACGGAGAACAGATCCGGCGCGTTTTTGAGGGAAACACCGTCTCCGGCCTCTATACCGGCACCAATCTGCCGTTCAGCGAGTATCACCACCCCGATGGCCGGGCGAGCGGTCACAACCGCAACGTGACGAACAATGACGCGTGCTGGACCACGACGGCCGATGCGGTCTGCTACCATTACGGCCCGCACCCGCAGGAGAAGCGCCGCACCTATTGCTTCACCATCGAGACCAGCGGCGATCTCTATGTCATCCGCAGCCGCCCGAGCGGCCGCATCAACGGCCTCGCCCGGGTCGAGAAGGGCGACCCGCATGGCTATGCGCAGAAGCGCTCGGACTGGGTCTGCGACGGGCTGATCTCGCAGGCTCCCGGCCGCTCCAGGCTCGCGAGGCGATGAGCGAAGGGGAAACGCTGGAGACGGTGCTAGCGGAGCTTCGCGCCTGCCGCATCTGCCGGGATGCGCCGCTCTATCTGCCGCCGCTGCCGCATCAGCCGCGCCCGGTGATCCAGGCGGCTGCGACTGCGCGGCTATGCATCGCGGGCCAGGCGCCCGGCACGCGGGTCCATGCCAGCGGCCGGCCCTTCACTGATCCCTCCGGCGTGCGCCTGCGCGGCTGGCTCGGCATCGACGAGACCGCCTTCTACGACGAGAGCAAGGTCGCCATCGTGCCGGTGGGGCATTGCTTTCCAGGGCTCGACGCCAAGGGGGGAGACAAGCCGCCCCGGCGGGAATGCGCACCAACCTGGCGTGCGCGCGTCTTCGACGCGCTGCCGCAGATCGAGCTCGTGCTGGCGATCGGTCGCTATGCACAGAACTGGCATCTCGGCGCCGAGAATGCGGCGAGCCTCTCCGGGACGATGGCGAACTGGCACGAAATCCTGGCCCGGCCGGTGCGCCCGCGTGTCCTGCCCATGCCGCACCCGTCCTGGCGCAACAACGCCTGGCTCAGGCGCAATCCCTGGTTCGAGGCGGAGCTGGTGCCGGTGCTGCGGGCCGAGGTAGCGCGGCTGCTGGCTTGAGATCAGTAGCGGAAGGGCCGCGAATCCAGCCCGCGATCCATCGTGCCCTGCACGCTCAGCACGGAGCGGACGGGGCCGAGCGCCGTCTGCCCGCGGCTTTCCATGTAGACCATCCCGTCGGCGCGGCTGCCATAGCCGTTGCGTGAGCTCTTGCCAAACTCCACACGCACCCCTCCGCCAAGGCGGACGCAGAAGGACGAGCCCTCCATCCTGACGAAACCGGCGCCGTATTCGGGGCAGGGGCGGGAGCCTTTTGGCGGCGCCGCGTTGGGCTTGCTGTAGGCCTCGCGCGGCGCGGCGCGGCCGGGGAGCGCTTCGCCGATCGACTGCGCGCCGGCCGCCGTGGCGAAGCCGATCAGGAGGAAGGCGAGGGCGATGGGGCGCATGCTGCGTTGCCTCGTGGGCTTGGCCTCGATCGCCGCGCATCCGCGAGGATGCGAACGATGACCTATCATATCCGGCTTTCTGGAATAGTCATGCAGCAAGGCGGCGATATGGCAATTCTCGCTAGCCGCGACATGGCGCCCGCCACATGAAAAGGCCCGGCTTTCGCCGGGCCTCCATAGGCATAAATCCGGCCGATGGCCGACTTAGCGGGCGCGCGTGCGCACCTGGAAGACGTCGAAGCTGAGCTCCGCTACCTGCCACCAGAGATACTGGTCGGACCGGAAGGCGGCCATGGCGTCGATCGCCTTCTTGAAGTCGGGGTTCTTGGCCGAGATCTCGGAGTAGAGTTCGTTCGAGGCCTTCAGGCAGGCTTCGAGGATCTCCTGCGAGAACGGGCGCAGCTGCGTGCCGGCCGCGACGAGGCGCTTCAGCGCCGGCGGGTTCACCACGTCGTATTTCGCGGCCATTTGCGTGTTGGCATAGGTGCAGGCGGCGGTCAGCGCAGCCTGGTAGGCCTTCGGCAGCGCGTTCCACTTTTCCAGGTTGACGAAGGCGTGCACGGTCGGGCCGCCTTCCCAGAACCCCGGGTAGTAGTAGTAGGGCGCGACCTTGGAGAAGCCGAGCTTCTCGTCGTCATAGGGGCCGACCCACTCGGCGCCGTCGATGGTGCCCTTCTCGAGCGCCGGATAGATGTCGCCGCCGCCGATCTGCTGCGGCACCACGCCGAGCTTCTGCAGCACGGAGCCGGCGATGCCGCCGATGCGCATCTTCAGGCCCTGCAGGTCGGCCGCGGTCTTGATCTCCTTGCGGAACCAGCCGCCCATCTGCGCGCCAGTGTTGCCGCAAGGCATGCCGTAGGCGTTGAACTTCTTGTAGAACTCGTTGAAGAGCTCGTTGCCGCCGTGCTGGAACAGCCAGGCATTCTGCTGGCGGGCGTTCAGGCCGAAGGGCACCGAGGCCGCGATCGCGAAGGTCGGGTCCTTGCCGACATAGTAGTACGAGACGGTGTGGCACATCTCGACGGTGTTGTTGGTCACCGCGTCGAGAGCCTGCAGGGCAGGGACGATCTCGCCGGCTGCGAAGACCTGGATCTGGAACTTTCCGTCGGTCAGGTCCGAGACCATCTTGGCCATGACTTCCGCGCCGCCATAGATCGTGTCGAGCGACTTCGGGAAGCTCGAGGCCAGACGCCACTTCACTTCGGGATTCGACTGCGCGACCGCGGGCATGGCAACGGCGCTGGCGGCGGCGCCCGCTGCGGCGGTCTGGATAAACTGACGGCGCTTCATAGACGGCATTCTCCTCGGACGTTGCGGGTTGCGGGCGTTGCGAAACTCGTTCTGTCGCCCGGCGTTCGATCTCGCGTTGTAGCGAATGGATTTTCGAATCGCGAGCGATTTCACCGTTGATTCTTGCGACTTTCGGATAGTTTTGGCGGCCGACTTGGCGGGTTCCTGTCCGGATGCTTAAAGCGGGCATGATCGAAACCGGAAACCTTCGCCTGCGTCGCCCGGAGATCGGCGATCTCGAAGCGATCCACGCGATGCGCAGCGACCCCGCCGTGGTGCGTTTCCTCGGCGGCCGGTTGCTCAATCGCGAGGAAGCCTGGCATCGATTGACCCGCATCGTCGGCCACTGGGCCTTGCGCGGTTACGGCCTGTTCGCCGTCGTCGAGAAGCACAGCGGGCGCTTTGTCGGCGAGGTCGGCCTGTTCGACGGGTATCGCGGCCTGTCGGCCGACTTCGACGACTCGCCCGAGGCGGGGTGGATCCTGGCAACCGAGGCGCATGGAAAGGGCTATGCGGCAGAAGCGGCCATCGCGGCGCATCGCTGGTTTGCCGAGACCCACGGCGACAGGCGCAGCGTCTGCATCATCGCTCCCGACAATCTTGCCTCCTTACGCGTGGCGCAGAAGCTCGGTTACAAGAGATTCGGAGAAGTCGAATATCAGAAGGCACCGGTCGTGATGCTCGAACGCATTCCCGGCCGCATGGCGTGAGGCGGAGGTCGGCATGGACCAGGACAAGCTCGCGAAGCTGCGTGCGCGCTATGCCGGCGCCAGCGGCGCCGATATCCGCGATCCGCGCTTTGCCGCGGTGGCGGCCGCGCAATTCAGCGGCGACAAGCGCAAATGGCCCTTTTCCGGCGTCGCGACCTTTGCTGGCGCTCCCTACCAGCCCGACGCACTGACCAGCCCTGGCCTCGGCGGGCTCGACGTCGCCATCATCGGCGTGCCGATGGATCTCGGCGTCACCAACCGCGCCGGCGCCCGGCTCGGCCCGCGCGCCGTCCGCGCCATCGAGCGCATGGGCCCGATGGACCATGTGATGGGCACCGCGCCCTTCGGCATGATCAAGGCCGCCGATATCGGCGACGTGCCGTTCTGCTCGCGCTACTCGCTGGAAAGCTGTCACGAGGACATCGAGGCGACCTTCCGCACCATCGTCGAGGCCGGCGTCTCGCCGCTCGCAGTCGGCGGCGACCATTCGATCACCTACTCGATCCTGAAGGCGGTGGGGGCTAAGCGTCCGGTCGGCATGGTCCATATCGACGCCCATTGCGACACCTCCGGCCCCTATGAGGGCTCGAAGTTCCACCATGGCGGGCCGTTCCGTCAGGCGGTGCTCGACGGCGTGCTCGACCCCGAGCGCGTCATCCAGATCGGCATCCGCGGCGGCGCTGAATATCTCTGGGAGTTCTCCTATGAGAGCGGCATGACCGTGATCCATGCCAATGAGGTCGACGATCTCGGGCTCGATGCCGTGATCGCCAAGGCCTTGGCCGTGATCGGCGAGGGCCCGACCTATGTGTCCTTCGACGTCGATTCGCTCGATCCGGGCTTCGCGCCCGGCACCGGCACGCCGGAAGTCGGCGGCCTGACGCCGCGCGAGGCGCTGACGATCCTGCGTGGGCTCAAGGGGCGTGACATCGTCGCAGCCGACGTCGTCGAGGTTGCGCCGCAATATGATACAACAAGTAACACCGCACACTGCGCGGCGCAGGTGCTCTTCACCGAACTCTGTCTGTTGGCGGAAGCTCGCGCTGCAGGAAAAGGAACTCCATGATTCAGATGCGATCGATCGCGCGGCTCGCCGCGATGGGCGGGCTGTGCCTGCTCGGCTTCGCTGCACGGGCGGAAGTCCCGGCTAACGGGCAGGCGTATCTGGACGCCTCCCTTGCGGCGGTAGAGTCCATGAGCAAGGTCCGCAACGGCAAGGCGACGCTGCCGCGCCTCGCCGACCCGGTCGAAGGCAAGGTGCTGGACGACGTTTGGAACGAGCAGGCCATCCTCGGCAAGCGCCCCTATGTGGCGGCCGACATTCCGGCGCTGCTCGACATCGTCCAGAAGCAGGCGCGGCTGATGCAGATCTATGCGCAGTTCTCTCCGGACGGGAAACCGGCCGACCAGGCCCGCAACAAGGTCAACTTTCAGGATGAGCTGACGCGCTCGCATGTCTTCAAGCTGAAGGCTGCGGCCGCGGCGCTGGAGGCGATCGGCAATTTCGACGCCAATCTGAAGGCGGAGGAAAAGACCGACGCCCGCCTGCAGGGACTCCGGCAAATGCGCTTCGGCCTTCTGGAGCTGGTCAGCGCCGCGGCGCTTGCCCTGCGCGAGCCGTCGCTGACGCAGCCGAACCAGCTCCTGATCGCGCGGGCCTTCGCCGAGAACGCCAGCGCCATCGTCGGTGGGCTTGCCCAGGCTGACCGGCAGGCGCTCGCCGGAGCGCTGCAGGCGGCCGACCCCGTCCTGAAGACCGAAGCGAAGAAACCGATCTCCGATTTCGTCAAGTCCGCGGCCAGCGCGCCCTGCGTCGGTCTCTGCAAGCTGAACTAGCTGCGCGTCGCCAGCCAGATCACATGCCGCGCGCCGCCTCCGGTGCGGCGCGCGCGGGCCGTCACCTCTTCGGTCTTCAAGCCGGCGCTTCGCAGCCGCTTCGTGAAGCTGTGGTCCGGTCCTGCGGACCAGACCGCGAGGATGCCGCCCGGCCGCAGCGCGGCTTTGGCAGCCTGCAAGCCCTCGGCCCCATACAAGCGGTCGTTGCCGGCGACGGTCAGCCCGTCCGGCCCGTTGTCGACGTCGAGCAGGATGGCGTCGTAGCGACCTTGGCCTTCCGTGATGACAGTCGCGACATCGGCGACCGCGATCGTCACGCGCTGATCGTCGAGGGAGCCCGCGAAGACGCCCGCCATCGGCCCGCGCGCCCAGGCGACGACGGCCGGGATCAGCTCGGCGACGATGACGGAAGCCTCCGCCGGCAGCTTCGCCAGAGCCGCCCTCAGCGTGAAGCCCATGCCGAGCCCGCCGATCAGAAGCTCCGGACGCCCACCCAGCCTTTCGCAGACGAGCGTCGCCAGCGCCTCCTCGGAGCCGCTGAGACGGCTGTTCATCAGCTCGTTTGAGCCGAGCATGATCGAGAATTCGCTGCCGCGCTGCTTCAGCCGCAGGGTGCCGCTGCCATCGGGTAGGTTCGCTGTGTCGAGGAGGGTCCAGGGAATCACGTCGTCTCGCCCAAGGTGCAGGCCCTCCTTCTAGGAAGGCAGGCCTCCTTTTAGAAAAGACAGTCCCCGCTGTCCCCTGCAACCTGTGCGCGATATGCGATTGGTGCATGCAGCTCTTTGTCTTTGGGGCTGTATCGGCGTTTGTGGAATGTCTATTTCTTGCTGCGGTGCAGCATCGCGCCCGCCCTTTTCCACGAAAGCCTGTCATGACCCTCGCCGCGAACGACCGTAGCCTTCCGTCGGAGGCATCGGGCAGAACACCTGTCCCGGTCGGTCTTGTCGTGCTCGCCCTTGCGATGGGCGGCTTCGCCATCGGCACCACCGAATTCGCGTCGATGAGCCTGCTGCCCTATTTCTCGGCGGGGCTTGGCATCGACGAGCCGACGGCCGGTCATGTCATCAGCATCTATGCGCTGGGCGTCGTCGTAGGTGCTCCGCTGATCGCGGTGCTGGCCGCCCGGATTTCGCGCCGGACCCTCCTGATGGGATTGATGGCCGTCTTCGCGCTGGGCAACGGCCTGAGCGCGCTCGCTCCGTCCTATGAGTGGATGCTGGCTTTCCGCTTCCTGAGCGGCTTGCCGCATGGCGCCTATTTCGGTGTGGCGGCGCTGGTCGCGGCCTCCCTCGCCGGGCCAGCGCGCCGGGCGCAGGCCGTGGCGCGCGTCATGCTGGGGCTGACCATCGCGACGATCTTCGGCGTGCCCGCCGCGAGCTGGATGGGGCAGGTGCTGGGCTGGCGCTCGGGCTTCGCGATCGTCGGGGGCCTTGCCCTGCTGACGGCGCTGCTGCTTGCGCTCTTCGCCCCGCGCGACAAGGTCGCGCCGGGCGCGAGCCCGCTACGGGAACTGGGCGCGCTGAAGCGCCGACAGGTCTGGCTGACGCTCGCCACGGGCGCGATCGGCTTCGGCGGGCTGTTTGCTGTCTACACCTACCTGGCCTCGACCCTGATGGCGGTGACGGGCGCCACGCCGGCACTCGTCCCGGTCGTGCTCGCCGTCTTCGGCGCTGGTCTCACGGCCGGTACGCTCTTCGCCGGCTGGGCGGCCGACAGGGCCTTGGTCCCAGCCACCATTGGCATGCTGCTCTGGAGCGCGTTCTGGCTCGCCTGCTTTCCGTTCGCGGCCGACAACATTTGGGCGGTCTCGCTGGTCGTGTTCATGGTCGGCAGCGGCGGCGGCCTTGGTGCCATGCTGCAGACCCGGCTGATGGACGTCGCGGACGATGCGCAGACGCTCGCAGCCGCGCTCAACCACAGCGCCTTCAACACCGCCAATGCGCTGGGCCCCTGGCTCGGCGGCATGGCGATCGCAGCCGGCTATGGCTGGACCTCGACCGGTTGGGTCGGTGCCGCGCTGGCGCTCGGCGGGCTGGCGATCTGGATCGTGGCGGTGCTCGACGCCCGCCGCTGAGCCGGGCGTCAGCTCTTTCCAGTTCGGACATCGGCTCCGCTTCTTCGGCCGCATCCCGCCGGTCGCTGCCGGTTTGAGCGCGCAAGCTGCGAAAAGCTGCACCAATCCCCTTGCGACCGGGACGAAACTGCGCCCAATCTGTCGCCACAGAACCGGACCGGACAACAGCAAGACCGGCCGGCTGAAGCTGCGGAGGTTCCATGAAGAGTTTCGTTCGTTTCGTCGCGGCAGCGGCGTTGACGGTGGTTGGTGCGACCGGCGCGCTGGCCCAGGCCAAGGAGTGGAAGGAGATCCGGATCGGCACCGAAGGCGCCTATCCGCCCTACAACAACCTGAACGCCAAGAAGGAGCTCGAGGGCTTCGAGATCGATTACGGCAACCTGCTCTGCGAGAAGATGAAGGTGAAATGCACCTGGGTGGTGCAGGACTGGGACGGCATCATCCCCGCGCTTCAGGCCAACAAATATGACGTCATCTTCGCCGGCATGAACGCCACCGAAGAGCGCAAGAAGCAGGTCGACTTCACCTCGGTCTACAGCAAGACCCCGATCTGGGTGATCGGCCCGAAGAGCACGAAGTCCGACGACATCTCGCCGGCCACTCTCAAGGGCAAGTCGATCGGCGCACAGGGCTCGACGATCCACGCCAACTATGTCGAGAAGTTCTACAAGGATTCCACCGCGCGCCTCTATCCGACGCAGGAGGAAGCCAATCTCGACCTGCTCAATGGGCGCCTCGACTACATCGTCGCCGACGCGCTGGCTCTCGCCGATTTCCTCAAGGGCAAGGGCAAGGATTGCTGCAGGAAGATCGCCGAGGTGACGCGTGATGACGCCATCCACGGCGCCGGTGTCGCCGGTGCCGTCCGCAAGTCGGATACGGCGCTGAAGGACATGATCAGCAAGGCCATCGCCGAGACCATGGCCGACGGCTCGCACAAGAAGCTTGAGGACAAGTGGTTCAAATACGACTGATCTGACAGCTGCCCGCCGGCCTTCTAGGGCCGGCGGGCTCGATGTGCTCGCGCGCCGGCCCTCCCATGTTCGAAAAATTCGCTCTGCTTGGCTTCGGAGCCGGCGGCTGGGGCTGGGCCCTGCTGCAAGGCGCAGCCAACACCATCTCGGTCGCGCTCGCGACCCTGCCGTTCGGCCTCGCGCTAGGCCTCGTCATCGCGCTGTGCAAGCGCTCCGACCATGTGTTTCTGCGCGCGCTGGCGACGATCTACACCACCGTGTTCCGCGGCGTGCCGGAGCTTCTCACCCTCTACATCATCTATTTCGGCATCCAGGTCCTGATGCAGCGTGTCTGGACCGGCTTCTCGATCCCGCCCTTCGTCGCCGGCATGGTCGCGCTCGGCCTTGTGCTTGCGGCCTTCTCCAGCGAGGTCTGGGTCGGCGCGCTGAACTCGATCCAGAAGGGCCAGCGCGAGGCGGCTTCCGCGCTCGGCCTGTCGAAGGCACAGGCCTTTCGCCTCGTTGTTTTCCCGCAGTTGATCCGCGTGGCGCTGCCCGGCCTCGGCAACAACTGGATGGTGCTGCTGAAGGAGACCTCGCTGATCTCCGTGATCACGCTGCAGGACATCATGTTCATCGCGACGCGGGCTAACGTCGTGACCAAGGAGCCGTTCCTGTTCTTCGGCACGGCGATGTTGCTCTACTTCTTCTTCTCGCTGGTCTCCGCCTGGGGCATCGACAAGCTGGAGCAGCGCACCAACCGCGGTCAGGCCGCCTTCGGCGGAGCGACGCGATGAACTGGTGCGAATATCCCGGTTATCTCGTCGGCAGCGAGGTCCTGCAGAACTACGGCTGCCGGATGGCGAACGGGCTATGGGTCACCTTCGAACTCGTGGCGATCTCGGTCGCCATCGGCTTCGTGCTGGCGCTCGGGCTTGCGATCACGCGACTCTACGGCCCGCGCTGGGCGCGGATGACGGTGAGCGGCTACACTACCTTCCTGCGCGGCACGCCGCTGCTCTGCCAGCTCTTCCTCGTCTATTACGGGCTCGGCCAGTTCCGCGAGTTCTGGCAGGACATCGGCTTGTGGTGGTTCTTCCGCGAGCCGTTCTACTGCGCGGCCTTCACCTTCACGATCAACACCGCCGCCTACCAGGCCGAGATTCTGCGCGGCGCCATCCAGTCGGTCCCGCGCGGGCAGTTCGAGGGCGCGCTCTCGCTCGGCCTGCATCGCTGGGCGACCCTGCGCCTCGTCGTGCTGCCGCAGGCGATGATCCTGGCGCTGCGTCCGCTCGGCAACGAGTTGATCGTGATGATCAAGTCCAGCGCGATTGTCTCGCTGGTGACGCTGTTCGACCTGATGGGCGCGACGCGGCTCGCCTTCGCTCGCTCCTTCGATCTCTCGATCTATCTCTATGCCGCGCTGATCTATCTCGTTCTCGTCGAGATCATCCGCCGCGTCTGGGACAGGCTCGAACTCAGGCTGAGCCGGCACCTGGCCTTGCGTTGAGGCGGGCTCAGCCCGGCAAGGTCAGGACCACCGCACCACGCGGCGTCGCCACCACCGTGTGCTCGTATTGGACGGTCGGCGCCCTCGGCTCGCTGTAGAGCGTCCAGCGGTCGCCCTCGGCATGGTCCGACCAGTCCGCGCCGAGCGACAGGAACGGCTCGACGGTGAAGACGAGCCCGTTCGTCATGGTCCGGCGCTCGCTGCGGTCGGGCCAGGTTGCGATCTCCGTCGGCTCCTCATGGAGCGAGCGGCCGACGCCGTGGCTGGCGAGATTGCGCACCAGCGTATAGCCGTTCTTCTCGGCGAAACGCCCGACCGCCTGGCCGATCCCGGCCAGCGGCTTGCCCGCGCCGACCTGCCCGATGCCCGCCCAGAGCGCGCGCCGGCCGTCACGGCAGAGCCGCTCCAGCTTCGGCTTGACCGGCGGCACGGCGAAGGACGCGCCCGTATCGCCGAAGAAGCCGTCCTTCTCGGCGGAGACGTCGATATTGATCAGGTCGCCCGCGAGGATGCGCCGTTCGCCGGGAATGCCGTGGGCGACCTCCTCGTTGATGCTGATGCAGGTCGCGCCGGGGAAATCATAGGCCAGTTCCGGGGCCGAGCGCGCGCCATGGCGTTCGAGATAGGCGCGGCCGATGGCATCGAGTTCAGCCGTCGTCATGCCGGGCTCGATCGCCTTGCCCATGGCGGCGAGCGTGCGCGCGACGATCCCGCCGATCTCCTTGAGCGCCTGCAATTCGTCGTCGTTTGATATCGTCATGCGCCGGAGCTAAGCCGCCGGTCTTCGCGCCGCAAGGGAAAAGCCGCATGGGCGGATGGCGCGCAATCGCCTTTCCCGCCCGGCAAGCGCGCGCTAAAGCGAGACGATCTTCGAAAGAAAGCGGGAGTTCGGCATGGCCAAAGTCGCATTCATCGGTCTGGGCGTGATGGGGTATCCCATGGCCGGCCATCTCAAGGCGAAGGGCCATGAGGTCACCGTCTACAACCGCAACCCGACGAAGGCTCAAGGATGGGTGGCGCAGCATGCCGGCGTCTCGGCCGCGACTCCGGCGGATGCCGCGAAGGGGCAGGAATTCGTCTTCTGCTGCGTCGGCAACGACGACGATCTGCGCTCGGTCACGACGGCTGAGAACGGCGCCTTCGCCGGCATGGAGAAGGGCGCGGTCTTCATCGACAACACCACCGCCTCCGCCAATGTGGCGCGCGAACTCGCCGAAGCCGCGAAGCTGGGCGGCTTTGGCTTCGTCGATGCGCCGGTCTCCGGCGGGCAGGCGGGTGCCGAGAACGGCGTGCTCACCGTGATGTGCGGCGGCGATCCGGCCGACTATGCCCGCGCCGAGCCGGTGATCGCGAGCTTCGCGCGCATGTGCAAGCTGATGGGCCCGGCCGGCTCCGGCCAGCTCACCAAGATGGTCAACCAGATCTGCATCGCCGGCCTCGTCCAGGCGCTCTCGGAGGGCGTCCATTTCGCCAAGCGCGCCGGGCTTGATGTCGAGACCATGCTGGAGGTGATCTCGAAGGGGGCCGCCGGCTCCTGGCAGATGGAGAACCGCGGCAAGACCATGAACGCCAACAAGTTCGACTTCGGCTTCGCCGTCGACTGGATGCGCAAGGACCTCGGCATCGTGCTGGAGGAGGCCCGCAGCAACGGCGCGCAGCTTCCCGTCACGGCGCTGGTCGACCAGTTCTATGCCGAGGTGCAGAAGATGGGCGGCCGGCGCTGGGACACCTCCAGCCTGATCGCGCGCCTCGAAGGCTGAGACAGGGAGGCGGCCCGGCTCAGGCGGCCGGGCCGCGCCGACGGCTCTTCAAGCTCACCGCCACCAGCCCGCAGCCGACCAGCAGCCAGATCAGCAGGGTCATGGATTGCGGCCAGACCGTCACCAGCCAGCTGATCAGCACGGTCAGCGCGGCGCTGATCCCGAGCTGCGTCGCGCCCAGCAGGCCGGCGGCGGAGCCTGCGAGGTCGGGCCGCGCCGAAAGCGCCTCGGCCGTCGCGCCCGGAATGGTCAGGCCGGCGCCCATGGCGTTGACCGCGAGCGGCAGGAACAGCGTCAGCGGCGACCACCAGGGTGACAGCGACAGCGCGAGGCCCAGGCCCGTCCCGATAAAGGAGATGACGAGCCCCACCCGCACCATCCGCGGCGTGCCGAGCCGCACCGCCAGCCGCGACATGGTGAAGTTGCCGACCATGTAGCCGAGCGCGTTCAGGATGAAGTAGCTGCCATAGGTGTCGGAGCCGCGCCCCATGGTCTCGACGACGATGTAGGGTGTCGCCGCGAGGAAGACGAAGAAGGCCGAGGTCGCGCTGGAGGCGGCCGAGACGTTGAGCAGGAATTCGCGGTTGCGCACGAGCGTCGGAAAGGCGCGGAAGATGCCGAGCAGGGAGCTGCGCATCCCGACATTCGGCGCTGTCTCGGGCAGCCGCGCGACCGTCAGCATCAGGACGACGATGCCGAAGGCGGACATGCAGAGGAAGATCGCGCGCCAGCCGAAGGCGGTGTCGATCTGGCCGCCGAGCCATGGCGAGAGCATCGGTGCGACCACCATGACCATGGTGACGCTGGCGATCTGGCTCGCTGCCTCGTCGCGATTCGCTGTGTCCCGGATGATCGCCCGCGAGAGGGCGAAGACGGCGCCAGAGCCGGCGCCTTCCAGCACACGGGCCGCCAGAAGCACGCCGGTCGACGGAGCGACGGCGCCGAGCACCGAGCCGAGCACGAACAGCGCGATTCCGGCAATGACGCAGGGGCGCCGGCCGAACCGGTCCGACAGCGGCCCGACGACGAGTTGCGTCAGCGCCACCGAAACGACGAACAGCGTCAGCGTGAGCTGGATGGTGGTGTAGCTCGACGCGAAATGCCGGGTGAGCGCAGGCGTCGCCGGCGCCAGCAGGTTGAGCGCGATCGGCTGCAGCGCGGAGATCGCGACCAGGGTCGCAAGCGTCGGTTTGGTCGCCACGGCTGTCACGCGCTGGTCTTTCGGGTGAGCTTGAGGTTCGAGTCGGGGCGCACGCGCTGCCTGTACATGGTGTAGAGCCCGCTGCCCACGATCAGCCCGATGCCGGCGAAGGCGAGGGGGTCGGGCACATCGCCCCAGACGAAATAGCCGAGCAGCGTCGCGAAGACGATCACGGTGTACCGATATTGCGAGACCACGCCGACATCGGTGCGACGGAAGGCGCTGATGATGAAGAAGGTGGCGGCCGTGACCAGTATGGACGCCAGCGCGACATAGATGGTTTCGACCCGCCAGATCGGCTGCCACTGCTCGGTCAGGCCGTAGCCGAAGGCGACGATGCCGACGAGGACCGTGGTGGTCAGCGAGACTACGGTGGAGGGCACCTCGTTGCCGATGCTGCGGGTCGTGAGATCGCGGCCGGCGGTGAGGAAGACGCTGGCCACGGCGACCAGCGCTGCGGCGTTGAAGGACTCCGCGCCGGGCCGCACCACGAGCAGCACGCCGATGAAGCCGACGGTCAGCGCCAGTGTCCGCCGCCAGCCGACCTGCTCCATGCCGAGCAGGACTGCCAAGGCCACGATGAGCAGAGGGGAGGCCATGTTGATGGCCGTGATGTTGGCGAGCGGCATCAGGCCGAGCGACCAGCTGAATGTCAGCGCGCCAACGGATTCCAGCAGCCCGCGCTGCAGGACGCGCGGCCGGAATGCCATGGCGAGACGATCGCCTTCGCGCGCGGCAAAGACGAGCGCGAAGCCGACGGCGATCGCGAAGGCCGCTCGCAGCGTGAGAGCCTGCCCGGCGGGATAGATCTCGCGGGCGAGCTTCATCAGCGCGTCGTTGACGACGAAGAGTGACATCGCCACCAGCATGAAGATGATGCCGCGGCGGTTTTCGGCTGCGCTTGCCAAGGAAGATCGGTCCTGGTGAAGGTTTGGAATGCCGGTCTCACGGACCCGCGCCGTCATCCCGGCCGTAGCGAAGCGGAGCGCCGGGATCCATCGTGGGCCTGTCCCCTCGACGATGGATCCCGGGTCTACGCGGTTTCGCCGCTTGCCCGGGATGGCGGCGCGGTTCCGTGCGAAATCGGCATCCTTAAGCGTCGAAGCGGGAAAGCGAGAAGGGCGAGAGGTCGAAGGGAGAGGCGCCCTTGGTCGTCAGGTCGGCGAGAATTTCGCCGATGGCGCTGGCGAATTTGAAGCCATGCCCTGAGCAGGCTGACGCAAAGACCGCCTGCGGCACGCCCGGCACCGTGTCGATGATGAAATCCTCATCCGGCGAGACGGTGTAGATGCAGCCCTTCAGCGTCAGGGGGGCGCCGGCGGCGTCGGGCAAATAGCGCGCCAGGCATTCGCGGATGAGCGAGACCTGATGGGCGCTTGGCGTGCGGTCCGGCTCGTGCGGGTCCATCGGCTCCCGGCCGAAATGCGGACCGCCGAGCTTGAAGCCCGGATGCTCGTAGAGTGGGAAGCCGTAGAAGGTCCCTTCCTCGACGTTGAGGATGAAGACGGGGAACGCGTCCTCGCGGAACAATTCCGGCCGGCGCGTGGTGAACCAGCCGATGGCCTGCTTCACGGTCCGCACGCGCTGCGCCAAGGCCGGCACGGCATCGGCGATCCAGCCGCCGGAGGTGATGACGAGGCGCCCGGCCGAATAGGTGCCGCGCTCGGTGCGCACGACGACGCCGCCCTGTGCGGTCGGAGTCCAGTCCAGAAGGGCCTCGTTGGTGCGGATCTCGGCGCCGCGGGACTGCGCGAGCCCGACATGGGCATAGATCGCTTTCTCGGAGGCGACGAAGCCGCCATCCGGCTGCCACAGCGCATGGTGATCGGCCGGCAGCTGGAAGCCCGGGAAACGACGCATCACCTCGTCGCCTTCCAGCACCTCATGGCTCAGCCCGTGGTCGAGGCAGGATTGCAGCGAGGATTCCACCGGCCCGCCGCGTTTCGGCGCGAGATCGAGCGAACCGGTGACGTGCAGCAGTTTCAGCCCCGCCTGCTCGCCGGTCTCGCGCCAGAGCTGATGCGCGCGCTTGACGATCGGGACGTAGTGCGAGCCCTCGAAATAGGCGAGCCGGATGATCCGTGTCAGCCCGTGCGAGGAACCCATGGTGTGGCCGAGGTCGAAGCGCTCGAGGCCCAGCACCTTTAGCCCGCGCTGGGCGAGATGCCAGCAGGCCGCCGACCCCATGGCGCCGACCCCGGCGACGATGACATCATAGCTGTGCTGGCTCATGGTCACGGCTTCTCTGCTGGCGTCCGTTGGCTATGAACTGGAATACAAGTGGGAAGCCACGCGGTCCAATGCTTCTCTGGCACAGCTGAGGAGCAAGGTTTGTTACAGCCTGTCCCAGTTCACCGTGATGTTGAGCTTCTGGAAGGCCTGTTTCCAGAGCGTTGCGGCCTGTTCCAGCCGGGCGGCATCATAGACGCCCTGCACCTGGTGGACGCTGAGCTCCCAGCCTGAAGCGCCCGAATCCTGCCAGACCTTGCCGAGCAGGCGCCGCAGCCGCTCGGGATCGCGCGCGCCGGCTGCATTGCCGAAGACGGTGAACTGGCCGGAGTTCTGCAGCATGTCCGAGACGAGCAGGATCTTGCGGTCCCCGTTCGGCACGCGGTTCTCGCGGCGCGAGACGACGTCTCCGATGGCTTCGACGATCGGGGACTGGTTGCCCTTCGCCGGTTGGGTCAGCACGGTCAGGGCTTCGTCCAGCGGGCGGCCGAATTTCTCGACCCATTTGACGTATTCGCGCCGCGGGTTGCCGATCAGCTCGCTCGCCGTCTTGCCGGGGTTGCAGAGCGAGACCAGCGAGGGGAAACCCGGCTCGAACACGTCGTTGAAGACGTAGATCGAGAGCATCCGGTCGGCGGGAAGCTCGTCGCCGACCTCCTTCACCAGCTTCTTCAGTCTCCCGGCCTGCACCTCGCTCCAGGGATCGCTCTTGTCGACGAGGATAAGGGTGTGCCCGACGGGGCCGGTCTTCGGGCAGAGCGTCTCCTGGTCGCGCGGCGGGCCGCGCAGCAGGGAAGGGGCCGCGAAGAAGCCGACAAGGGCGACGCCGGCAAGCACGGAGGCGAGGATCGCCAGATTCTCGGTCTTCATCCGGCGACCTTAGCGCGGCATTGCGGCAAATTCCTCCGCCGTCTTTTTCTGCGCCGCCTCGTCCTGCTCGAAGGCCTCGCGCCCGGCCTGGGCGGCGCGCAGCTTCACCTGCTCGATCTCGCTGGCGAGATCGACGCCGCGGAGCAGCATCAGCCGGTCACGCAACTTCGTCTCGATCAGCGACGGCATGCCGGCGAGCTGCTGCTCGAAATCCTCGATCTGCCGGCGCGTGGCGACATATTCGGGCAGCTCCGCCGGCTGGTCTATCTCGGCGAGGTTGAGCGATTGCGCGAAATAGGCCGGCGGCAGGTCGGTGCGCACCCTGAGATTGGCTTCGCGGTACTGCATCATCGCCGCGTCCTTGGCGGCGCGCAACTGGCCGAGGCGGGAGAAATAGAGGTCGCGCGCCTTCTCGGTCGCGGCTTTCATGCCCTGCAGCTTGCCGAACTCCTCGCGGCAATCCTCGCGGAAGCCGTCGATCTGGGTGCGGATCGCCTCCAGCTCCGGCAATAGCTCGACATCGAGCCGGCGCCGCTCCTCCTCCACCGCGCTCCAGCGGTGGCGCCAGCGCTTATAGGCGGCGGCATGGCCCGGCTAGGTGCCGAAGGCCGAATAGCCCTTGGTCGCGGCCACGAAGGCGACGATGCAGCCGATGATGACGAGCGCGACCGATTTGATGTCGTAGATCGCGAAGGGGCTCTCCATCACGCGCAGCATGACCTGGTAGGAGCGCGAATCCGGGTTGGCGATCAGCATCTCGCGATAGTGCCCGACCGCGAGATTGAACAGCACGATCAGCGCGATCATCCCGGCATAGGCCGGCAGCGCCCAGAACAGATGCGAGCTCTTCACATGCTGGCAGTAGCGCGCCGGGCCCACCCCCATGAAGAAGCCGAGCGCGATGTTGAGCGCCGAGATGATGACGGCCGTCGCCGCGCCGCCGATTAGGCCAAAATCACTCGCTTCCGCGAAGAAGTTGCCGTTGAGCAGGCTTTCCAGAACCAGCGGCACGACCAGGAAGAACAGGATGAACTGCCACTTGTCGAGCTTCGGATCGGCGCGGCGCTTGTTCTCGTAGTTGAAGAAGGCGTATTCGCGCTTGGCCCGGAGCGCGTCGTAGATGCGCTGCTCCAGCTCGCTGCCGTGCTTGTTCAGCATGGCGCGCATCGTGGCCTCGACGCCGCGCACGCGCCCTTCGAAGCGCTGCTGCGTGAACAGGTCGCGCCGGCTCGCCACCTGCGCCTGGATCGCGTTGAGGCTCGCCGCCGCCTCCTGCCGCAGCGCCGTGAAATGCTCGCGTGCGCGGGCGATCAGCGTCTGCTCGGTCTGCGAGAGCATGGTGGAATCGGCCGGCGGCAGGTTCTCGACCGCGTCGCTGGCGCCGTAATGGCCGGCCTTGACCGATTCCGCCAGATGATGCGCCGTCAGCGGTGGAAGGCCGCCATGGACCGGGGCCGCATGGCCGTTCTCACTCGCCATGATGTTGACTCGCCATGGTTTTCTCACGCGCCATGGGCGGACCGCGTCAGGAAGTCCCGCGCCGCGACGACATCGACCCAGAAATCGCGGAAGCCCGGATAAGCGGGGCGCAAGTAAGCGCGCTCGAACCAGATCGTCAGCGCGACGAGCCCGGCGCTGCCGAGAATGGGCAGGACGGCGCCATGAAGTGCGGCGGGCTCGAACTCCGCCAGCCGCCAGCCGAGACCGGCCAGCGCGACGCTGCTCGCTATGACGAGCAACGCCCGTACGCGATGACGGCCGGTGTCGTAGGCGAGCTGCAGCGCCGCGGTCAGCAGCGTGATCGCGAAGGCGGCGCAAAGCTCCAGCACCGCCAGTCCCGCGACGGTCGCAACGATTCCAGCGAGGATGGGCCAGGCCGGCGAGAGCACTGCGAAGACGCTACGGCCGGAGGAGAAGGCTAGCCAGGCGCAGAAGATCAGGATGCCGAAGAGAAGGATGGCGGGAAGCGGCATGTCCTTGCGCAGCCGGGCTGCCATGATGGCGAGCCGCGCCGCATGGGTCTGCATCACGGCTTCGGAAAAAGCGCTCGCGGCCGCGTGCATGCGGCTCACAACAACCTGAACTATCGAACGCAACCGAGCCGCCATGATCTGACGGTTACCGCTTTCGCCCGGCCGGTCAAGGGAAGCCGGAGTATCGCCCGCCGCGTTCTCGATCCGAACGTGGCCCAGGTTGGCTCAGCCGCCGGTGACGCTCATGTGGCGGCCCACCGCTGGCCGGGAATGGCGCCGATCGATGATGAAGTCGTGGCCCTTCGGTTTGCGGGCGATCGCCTCGTCCATCGCCCGGAAGAGCAGGGCATCGTCCGGCGAGGAGCGCACTGCGGCGCGCAGATCGGCGGCATCCTCCTGCCCCAGGCACATATAGAGCGTGCCGGTGCAGGTGAGGCGAACGCGGTTGCAGCTCTCGCAGAAATTATGCGTCAGCGGCGTGATGAAGCCGACGAGCCCGCCAGTCTCCTTGACGCGGACATACCGCGCCGGCCCGCCGGTGCGGTAGGGATCGTCGACGAGGGTGTACTTGTCCATCAGGCGCCCGCGCACCACCGAGAGTGGCAGGTACTGGTCGATGCGGCCCGCTTCGATCTCGCCCAGCGGCATGACCTCGATCAGGGTCAGATCCATGCCGAGGCCGTGGGACCACAGCATTAGCTGCTCGATCTCGTCGTCGTTGACGCCCTTCAGCGCAACGGCGTTGATCTTGACCCGCATGCCCGCCTTGCGCGCCGCCTCGATGCCGGCCAGCACGACCTTCAGGTCGCCCCGGCGGGTGATCTCGCGGAACTTATCGGGGTCGAGCGTGTCGATCGAGACATTGATGCGGCGGACGCCATAGCCCGCCAGTTCATCGGCATAGCGATGCAGCAACGAGCCGTTCGTCGTCAGCGTCAGCTCCTCGAGGGCGCCCGAGGTCAGGTGGCGCGAGAGCGAGCGGAACAGGCTCATGATGTCGCGACGCACCAGCGGCTCGCCGCCGGTGAGTCGCAGCTTCTTCGTGCCGCGTGCGACGAAGGCGCTGGCGATGCGGTCGAGCTCCTCCAGCGTCAGCAATTCGCGCTTGGGCAGGAACTCCATGTTCTCGGCCATGCAGTAGACGCAGCGAAAATCGCAGCGATCCGTCACCGAGATGCGCAGGTAGGAAATTGTGCGGCCGAACGGATCGACCAAAGCTGGCCGCGTCAGCGGCTTCATGTCGTCGAGCAGCACGTCTGCCTCAACTCCGAACTTCGTGCCCGTTTCCGCACAGGATGCGGACACCGTCTTACATTGTTATAGCGAGACATTGGCACCGATGCGGCGCGCGTCAAGCGCAGCGCGGTCGCACCGCCCCCGAGAGGTGAGCACGATCATGTCATCCTGGCCGACCGAAATCCGCCTCTCGAAGGATCGCCGCACCCTGCATGTCGCCTTCGAGGACGGGGCGAGTTTCGCCTTGCCGGCCGAGCTTTTGCGGGTCGAAAGCCCCTCTGCCGAGGTGCAGGGCCATCATCCGAGCCAGAAGACGCTGGTCGCCGGCAAGGCGGCGGTGGAGATCCTGCGTGTCGAGCCGGTCGGCAATTATGCCGTGCGGCTCGGCTTCGACGACATGCACGATACCGGCCTCTACGCCTGGGATTACCTGCGCGAGCTCGGCGAGCAACGGGACGCCAAGATGCAGGCCTATGAGGCGGCGCTGGCGGAGAAGGGGCTCTCCCGCGAGCGCCGCTAGCCGCCAGGCGCGCTCAGATCAGCGCTTTTCCCGCTGAGCCAAGCGCAGGACGAGATAGCCGCCAAGACCCGCAATCAGGGAGCCAGAGAGGATGCCGAACTTCATGCGGGCCTGCAGCTCGGGGGCGTCGAAGGCGAGCAGGCCGATGAACAGGCTCATCGTGAAGCCGATGCCGCACAGCAGGGCGACGCCGAAAACCTGAGCCCAACTTGCCGCCGCCGGCAGGTCCGCCAGGCGCAGGCGCACCATCACCAGGACCGACCCGAACACCCCGACCACCTTGCCGATAACGAGACCGCCGGCGACACCGAGCGAAAGCGGCTCGAGCAGCACCGCCGGCGACACGCCGGCGAAGGATACGCCGGCATTGGCAAAGCCGAAGATGGGCACGATGACGAAGGCGACCGGAACATGCAGCGCGCGTTCGAGCCGGTGCAGCGGCGAAACTTCCGGCGCGGCCTCGGGCGTCCCCGGCGTCCGCTTCAGCGGGATCGTCAGGGCGAGGAGAACGCCCGCAACGGTCGCGTGTACGCCCGAGCGATAGACGAAGATCCACAGGAAGACGCCGAGCAGCAGATAGGCGAATAGGTGCTTGACGCCCTCCCGGCTCATCAGGACGAGCGCAGCGAAGATCAGCGCAGCTGCGGCGAGATCGCCGATCGACAGCCCGTAGGTGTAGAACAGCGCGATGACGACGACCGCGCCGAGGTCGTCGATGATGGCGAGCGCGGCCAGGAAGACCTTGAGCGAGCTCGGCACCCGCGGCCCGAGCAGGGACAGGACGCCCAGCGCGAAGGCGATGTCGGTGGCGGTGGGGATCGCCCAGCCGCGGGCCGTTTGCGTGTCCCCACCATTGAAGGCGAGGTAGATCAGGGCGGGCGCCACCATTCCGCCCGCGGCGGCGATGCCGGGCAGGAGGCGGCGCGTCCAGCTGGACAGTTGCCCGTCCAGCATCTCGCGTTTGATCTCGAGCCCGACGAGCAGGAAGAACACCGCCATCAAGGCGTCGTTGATCCAGTGCAGCAGGTTCAGCGGGCCGATATAGCTGCGCAGGGCCTGGAAATAGACCGGCGCCAGCGGCGAGTTCGCCGTCACGATGGCGAGGAACGCCACCGCCATCAGGATGAGCCCGCCGGATGCCTCGTTATGCAGGAAGGCGCGAAGCGTCTGATAGGCCCGCCGCGACTCAGAAGGCCCGCTCATCGGCGCACATTCCGGCCGAAGGCGATCTGCCCAAGGAGCATCAGCAGGGCGGGCGCGGAATGCACAGCGAAAGCATGTGCGAAGGTGCGGCGAGACACAGGCATAAACCTCCATCGCTGGCGGCCCGACCAGCGAGGATCCTGCCCGTCCATCCCTCGGACGGAGCACCCGCAGAATTTATCGCATCAACGATGGGCCTTCGCAACGTTCGAGCCGCTCGAGCAGCACGAGACGGCGGCTGGACCCACGAAAAAAGGCCGGCGTCGCCGCCGGCCTTCTCAAATCTTCGTATCCGCTGCGATCAGCGGGCGACGACGACGCGGGTGCCGACCTTGGCGCGCTCGTAGAGGTCGATCACGTCTTCGTTGAGCATGCGGATGCAGCCCGAGGAAACCGCCTGGCCGATCGTCTCCGGCTCGTTCGAGCCGTGGATGCGGTAGAGCGTCGAGCCGAGATACATGGCGCGCGCGCCCATCGGGTTTTCCGGGCCGCCGGGCATGAAGCGCGGCAGGTCGGGGCGGCGCTTCAGCATCTGCGCCGGCGGGGTCCAGGTCGGCCACTCGGCCTTGCGGGTGATGGTCTGGGAGCCGGCCCAGTCGAAGCCCGGGCGGCCGACGCCGACGCCGTAGCGCATCGCCTTGCCGTCGGACATCACGTAGTAAAGTCGGCGCTCGGTGCTGTCGATCACGATCGTGCCCGGCCGATGCTTCGTCGGGTAGTCGACGACCTCGCGCGGAATCGCCGTAGCCTGCGCCTTGGCCGGATCGGCATAGACGACGAGCGGCTGGCGGGTCAGGGGGTCGATTTCGGCCCGGGCGGCGGAGCCGAGCGCGAGCAAACCAAGGCCGGCGAGCAGGGCCAGGCGAGCGGAGCGGATCATAGAGAAACCTCGGGCGGCAGGGACGGCACGGAACACGAAGTTGACGCGAAAAAGTCAACGTCTCCACAATGTCCTGTCAGCTTCGTCGGTTCCCTGCAATCGCGCTTCAATCACATCGATGAGAGCGGTTGAGCTTTGCCGTTTCGCGTTGCGTGCATGCAACATTTGGCCGGGGCTCGTTAACTTCTGAGCACCACGCAGGCGCCGCGATCCGCCTGGATGCGTCGGCACAGCGCCGTCGCCTCGGCGCGCGTCGGGGCCGGCAGCCGCACCCGGTAGAAGGCGCGCGTGCCGCGGCTGCGCAGCCGCGTGCCGATCACCATCGGCTGCAGCTCCCCGATGATCGCCCGATGGCGGGCTCCGGCGCGCAGGAAGGTCGCGAGCGCCCGCGCCTTCGAGAAATTGCCGGCGAGCTGCACGCCCCATGGCGCGAAGGGCGCCTCGGCGATGTCCGGCAGGGCGGGGCGCGAACGCCGGATCGCGACGAGGGTGGGCGCGCAGGCGCCTTGCGGACCCTGGGTCGCCGGGCGCGGCGGCGGGGAACGCGCGTCGCCATTGGCCAGGTTGACGGCCTCCCGTGCCCAGTCATCGACCGGCACGCCGGTGATGAGCAGGACGTAGTTCTCCGTCTCGGCCGGCAGAAAGCGGGTCTGCCCCGCCGCACGCGCGGCAAGCCAGCCGGCGAGGCGGTTCGGGCCGCCATTATAGGCTGCGGCAGCAAGTCCCCAATTGCCGAAACGGTCGCGCAGCTCGGCCAGGAAATGCGCTGCCTTCGGCACGGCCTGCTCGGGGTCGAACGGATCGAGAAGGCCACGTTCGCGCGCCGTGCCCGGCATGAACTGCGCTACGCCCTGCGCGCCGGCCGGGCTGGTGACATGCGGGCGGAAGCTCGATTCCTGGAAGATCAGCCGGGTCAGGAAGGCGGCCGGAACGGAATGGTCCCGCGCCGCATCGTCGATCAGCCGGCAGAGCGCATCCTGGATGCCGGATGAGGGCGGCAGCGGTTCCTCGGCCGCCGGCAGCGGGCCGGCCATGACGCCGCAGGCGACGAGCATCGTGGCGAGCCGCAGCACAAGGCGGGCGGGGCAGCTGGGGCGGCGCCGGATCATCCGGCTTTTTTTGCATGAGCTGGACAATGCCGCCAGCAGGCCTGCGCTTTCGCGTTGTGGCCTGGCCGCCGCCTGTGCGAAGAGGGCGCCGCATTTGTTCTGGAGGTGGAAGGCCGGAATGGCGAAGGCCTGGGTGACATGGTCGCGATGGTTCCTGCTGGCGGCGGCCGGCACGGCCTGCCTGCTCTTCGCCTTCGTGGCGGCGCTCGATCCTTTCGGCCTGCGCGTCGGCGCCGGGCAGGCGGCGCGGCCGATCATGGATATCAACCAGCGCTTCATGTATCCGCAGCTGGTGCGCTCCGGCCGCTTCGATTCGGCTGTGCTCGGCACCTCGACCATGCGGCTCGTCGACCCGCAGGTCCTGTCGCGGGGCCTAGACGCCCGCTTCGCCAATCTCGCCATGAACGCCGCCACGCCCTGGGAGCAGAGCGGCATGGCGCGGCTCTTCCGCGAGAATGTCCGCGCGCCGAAGCGGATCGTCTGGGGCCTCGACACGACCTGGTGCGAGGCGGACGCGACCGATCCGGCCAAGCGCCTGACGCCGCGGCCGGTGCCGGACTGGTTCTGGCGCCAGGTCAATCCGCTGGATTGGCCGAAGCTCCTCAACCTGACCAATCTGGAAATCGCCGGGCGGTTGATGGCCTATCGCCTCGGCTGGTCGCGCGAGCGCATCCGTGGCGATGGCTACGAGGTCTTCACCCCGCCCGAGGCGAGCTACGATCTCGCCCGCGCACGCTGGCATATCTATCCCGCCAGCGGAGGCAGCCCTGTCGATACCTCTCCCCTGTCCGCACCTCAGACCGTGCCGGAGGCCGAGCGCGCGGGCTGGCGCTTCCCGGCGCTGGCCTGGCTGGATGACGGGATCTCTGGCTTCCCTAAAGAGACGCAGGTGCTGCTGGTCCTACCACCCGCGCACCTGGCGTATTATCCGCGCGAAGGCTCGGCTGGCTGGCAGCGTTACGCCGCCTGCAAGGCCGAGATCGTGGCGCTCGCCCGCCGCCATGGCGCGACGGTCGCCGATTATGCCCATGCCTCGCCGATCACGGCCCAGGATGCGAACTACTGGGACCCGCTGCATTTCCGCCTGCCCGTGGCGGCCCGCTTCGGCGAGGAACTGGTCGCGATCATCAAGGGCGGCGAGCCTTTTGCGGATGGCGCGGCGCGCGTGACGCGCTGATTTCGCTTCAATCCCTCTCGAATCACCGATCGCTATCCACGGTGTTCGATGCACACCGTCAGGTGGCTTTCGGCCGTCGGCCTCGGCTGACGCGCCTGGAATTGCGGGTGCGACAGCATGGTCATTTGGCGCTCTCCGCGATGGTGCTAAACACGCCAACGGGGGTCGATGCCTTGAGCCGTCGCAGACCATCAAACACCAGAAGCTGGGTCGCGGTTTTCGCGGCCTATCTGCTCGTGATCCAGGCGCTCTTCGCCGGTTTTGCCGCGGGCGCCTATGCCAACGCGATCTCCTTCGACCGGACGCTCGTCCTGACGCATTGCGCGCCGAGCGGTGAGGCGCCTGCAGGCGGCGAGCATGACCAGTCTCAGGCCCATGCCGGCATGAGCTGCTGCACCGCCGGATGCCAGATTCTCGCCCTCGACGATCCCGGCGAGCCCGATTTCCAGATCCTGACCCAGCGCCCGGCCGATCTGGTTGCCTTCGTCCGCCGGCTCGACAGGCCGGTCGGCTTCCTCTCCGGCCACTCGCCGCTGAACCCGCGCGCACCACCCGCTCTGGGCTGAGCTGCCGTCCGGCGCCACGGAATCCGGCGCCTTCCCATCCCATCACCTGGCCATCTCGCGGGCTCCTTCGCCTCCGATGCGCTTGCGCTCGCGGCCGGCCGATCGCGGTCGAGCAGGCCAGTCCATTCTTGTCGGTTTTCGCCGTGGACCCTGATCGGGCCGGCGGGCGCCGATGGCTTCATCACGGTCGCCGATGCGACACCCGTTTTCGAGGAAGACCCATGAAATACGTTCTCTCTGCCGCCCTCGCGCTCATCGCCGTCCCGGCGCTTGCCCATGTCTCGCTGGAAACCCAGTCCGCGCCTGTCGGCTCGACCTACAAGGCCGTGCTGCGTGTTCCCCATGGCTGCAAGGGTGCCGCCACCATCAAGGTTCGGGTCCAGATCCCGGAAGGCGTCATTGCCGTGAAGCCGATGCCGAAGCCCGGCTGGACCCTCGAAACCGTCAAGGGCAAGTTCGAAAAGTCCTATGACTACTACGGCACGCCGACCGCCGAGGGCGTCAAGGAAGTGGCCTGGACCGGCGGCAAGCTGCTCGACGAGCACTATGACGAGTTCGTCCTGCGCGGCTATCTCACCAAGGACCTGAAGGCCGACACCACCTTGTATGTGCCGGTGGTGCAGGAATGCGAGGGCGGCGGCGTCGAGCGCTGGATCGAGATCCCGGCGGCCGGCAAATCGGCGGACGACTACAAGTACCCGGCGCCGGGCGTGAAGCTGACACCGGCAAAATAAGGCATTTGCGGTGGGGCGCCCTCGCGCCCCGCCGCGACCATCCGTGATCCGCCATGCGCAACCTGCTTCACCGGCTCCTTCTGCCGATCATCACCCTGCTGGCCTGCGCCGCCCTGCCAGGGCTGGCGCTGGCTCATGCCGCGCTGACCGGCGCTTTACCCGTCGATGGCAGCACCGTCGCGGCCGCCCCCGAGAAACTCACCCTCAGCTTCAGCGAGCCGGTCTCGCCACTGGCTCTGCGGCTGATCGGCCCCGATGGTGTGACGCGGGCGCTCGATGGCTTCGCTCTCAAGGGCAGCACCCTGGAAATCCAGGCTCCGGCGGGGCTGGCGAACGGCACGCATGTGCTGAGCTGGCGGGTCGTCTCCGAGGATGGGCACCCGGTCGGCGGTTCCGTCGTCTTTTCGGTCGGCGCGCCTAGTGCGGGCGCCCCCGCCATCGCCGAGCAGGGCGATCCGGCGGTGCGGGGCCTGGTTTGGCTCAGCCGTTTTAGCCTCTACCTTGCGCTCTTCCTCGGTTGCGGCGCCGTCGCCAGCCGGATCGGGGTCGGCGCCTTGGAGCCGCCTGCGAGGCGGGTCGCGGCCGGGCTGCTGGCGCTCGGCGTGCTCGCCCTGCCTGCTGCGCTCGTCGGGCAGGGGCTCGACGCGCTCGGCGCCGATATCGGAGCCGCCCTCCAGCCCGCCATCTGGCGCGCAGCACTCGCGACGAGCTACGCCGTGACCATCGCCATCGCGGCCCTCGCACTGCTCGCCGGCCTCATCGGTTTGAGGGCAGGGGGGCCTATCGGGGCGGCTGCGAGTGTTGCCGGCATCGCATTGGCGGGGCTGGCGCTGGTGGCGAGCGGCCATGCCAGCGCCGCCCAGCCGCAATGGCTGATGCGCCCGGCAGTGTTCCTGCATGCGACGGCGGTCGCGCTCTGGGTCGGCGCCTTGATCCCGCTGGCCTTCGCCTTGCGCGTCTCGGATGGAGCGGCCGCGCTACGCCGCTTCTCGCGCGCCATTACCGTGGTCATTGCCATCCTGCTGCTGAGCGGGCTCGCGCTCGCGGTGGTGCAGGTCGAGCGGCCTTCCGCGCTGGTCGAGACGGCTTACGGCAAGGTGCTCATTGCGAAACTCGCGCTCGTGGCCTTCATCCTGCTGCTGGCGGGTTTCAACCGCTGGCGGCTGACCGTTCGGGTCGAGGCCGGCGAGGTTCCGGCCGCGCACGCCATGACGCGCGTGATCGCGATCGAACTTGCGGCATTGATTCTCGTCTTCGGCACGGCAGCACTCTGGCGCTTCACGCCGCCGCCGCGCGCCATCGCCATCGCGCAGGCGCAGCCGGCCTCGATCCACATCCACACGCTTCAGGCGATGGCGGATGTGACGGTCACGCCAGGACGCGTCGGCCCCGTCACGGTTACCGTCACGCTGTTGAACGGCGAGTTCGGGCCGCTGCCCGCGAAGGAAACCAATCTCTCCTTCGTCAATCCCGCCGCTGGTATCGAGCCGATCGAGCGATCGGCAAAATTGGGAGAGGACGGGATCTGGCGAGTCGAGGGGGTGACGCTGCCGGTCCCTGGACTCTGGACGGTCGAGCTCGAAATCCTCGTCTCCGATTTCGAGATGCGCCGGATCAAGGGCGAGGTCGAGATCAGCCCGTAGGGCGCGTGATCTCGACTGTTCTTTGTCGTGAGGCTGCGTCGCCGGGTCCGGCGGACAGCCTCAATCGTCGAGCTGCGCGATGCGGGTGAGCGCGGAGGCGAACCCGTTGAGGGAGATGTTGAAGGTGACGGCCTCGCCCGTCGACAGGTTGAGCGCCGCCGCGGTCAGCGTCTTGCCCTTTTGCAGGGCGTCTGTAGCGACCGTCGGGAAAGAGATCGGCAGCAGGCAGCCTGCGGGCACACAGGTCGAGAAGCGCAGGCCCTGGCCGAGATCCTTGTCGTCGAGCCGCAGGACGGCGCCGTTTTCGAGCCGCAGTCCGAAGGGCATCAGGATCGTGCCCTCGGCCTTGCCGCTCTTCGGCGCTCGCAGCTCGATCGCGAAGACTCGTTGATTGGTCTGGCTGTTGCCTTGCGATTGGCTGAGCGCGCACAGTTTTCGCCCATCATTGATCCGGCAATCCACCGTCCAGTCGCCGAAAACCTCGTTGATGGCGGTGGCGCCATTGGGCAGGCGGGCGGCAGCGGCGGCGGGCTGGTTTACGGCCGGCTGCGTCGGCGCCTGTGCGACCGGCTGGGCAGGGCGGGCCGGCGCGCTGGTGGGCGCGGGCCTCGCCGCAGGCTTGGGCGGAGCCCGCCTGGCCGGCTCGGAGCGAGGCGTCGCGGCTTCCTCTTGCTCAGGAGAAGCTGCATCCTGCGCCGATGCCGGAGCGACCATCACAGGCAGACTGGTGGCCACCAGAAGCCCGGCGGCGACAAGAAAGGCGAGGCGCGAATTCTGCAGCATGGTCCGATACTCGCAAGCGATGCGTGGAGAGGTCTCACTAGGCGAGCGAAAGCAAGAGTCGCCACCCATTTCGATGGTTGCCTTCTTGCAGCTAAATTGAGCGCGAAATCCAGTACATTACGGCAGCGGGGAGAAGATTTAGACTAAAACTATTCTAGACTGACCGCGTGAGTTGGTTAGCGGATGCGTGATTCGTGCCGCTGCTGACTTCATGCCAGTCATGCGCGCCCGTCGCGCAGCCCGCTGTGGCTTCAGTTGCAAGCGCACATGGAGATGGCCACCAAAGATGTCGGCGACGCACAGCAGATCCCCGGAAGGGGGGGCGCTGAAGCTCTGATTTTTGGAGATTGGATGGTGGGCGATACAGGGATCGAACCTGTGACCCCTCCCGTGTGAAGGGAGTGCTCTACCGCTGAGCTAATCGCCCTAGGGTTCCAAAGAACCGAAGGCCCGGAAGATAACGAGATGCAGCGATTGATGTCACCCCTCAGGGAGTGCTCTACCGCTGAGCTAGCCGCCCGGGCCGGACCTCTCCTAGTCGGCGCGCTTCATGCCGTCAAGGACGTCTGATGCGCCAAGGCCCGCTCGACCGCAGCCGGCAATTCATCGAAATGCTGGATGATGAAATCCGGCTCCAGCGTCTCGATCGGCGCGTCGGTGTAGCCGAAGGGCACGCAGATCGAAGGGATGCCGGCGGCGCGCGCCGTCGCGATGTCGGTCTTCGAATCGCCGATCATCACCGCGCGCTTCGAGTCGGCCTTCGCCGCCTCGATGGTCAGGGTGAGATGGCGAGGGTCGGGCTTGAAGAAGGGAAAGCTGTCGCGCCCCGCGACCGCGGCGAACCTCTCGGTGATGCCGAAATGGGCGAGGATCAGCCGCGTGTGCAGGATCGGCTTGTTGGTGCAGACGGCGAGCGCATAGCCATCCCCGGCCAGCGTATCGAGCGCACCGAGCACGCCGTCGAAGAGGTAGCTGTTTGAGGCGACGTCCTCTGCGTAGATCAGGAGGAAGTCCTCGAAGAGCCGTTCCAGCGTCGCGGTGTCGAGCGGCCGGCCCGACACCTTGAAACCACGCTCGATCAGTGCGCGTGCCCCGGCGCCGACGAGTTCGCGCGCCCGTTCCAGCGGCAGGGCCGGCAGGCCTTCGCGCACGAGGATGACGTTCAGCACCCGCATGATGTCCGGCGCGGTCTCGGCCAGCGTTCCGTCGAGATCGAAGACGACAATAGGGGGCAGGCTCATGGCAGCGGCTTTCGGCGGGTTCGGATGCTTCGCTTAAACGGGCTCGCGGGCGCGCTGGCAAGCCCAGAGCCGGATCACGCGTTCTCTATCGCCACCGGCTCCTCACAATCGCCCCGCAGGTGATATCGTCTGGTGACGATTCGCCGCGCTTCCGGCGGCAGGGAAGATGGGCATGTCGAAGATCGTTTCAGGATGGGCTCGCGCGATGCGGGTCGGGCTTGTGCTGGGTTGCTCGGCGATCGGCCTGCCGGCCTTGGCGGGGCCTTTCGAGTTCGCGCCGGCGCCGCAGACGGACCTCAACCGCGTCTACAGGGTCGATCGGGCGACGGGTGAGGTGGGCGCCTGCCAGTTCCAGCTCAAGGAAGGCAGCATCGGTTTCACCGTCTGCTTCCCGGCTGGGGAAGGGGCGGGGCCGCAGCCCGCCAGCGACTATTCGCTGATGCCGTCGCGGCACGAGCGCGAAGGCGGAATCTACCGGGTCAACCTGCGCACCGGCGAGATGAGCATCTGCTACGTCTACGAGGACAAGACGGTGTGCACGCCGCAGGCGAAATGACGCTTTCGGGCTTTCCCGCGCTGGACTTGGGGCCGGGATCGCGTCAGGAGAGCCTCCGCTGCCCGTCAGGGTAGCGGCCGATCGCCTCACCCCGACCCAGGCAGGATCATGAACGCCGACGAGCTGAAGAAGCAGGCCGCCGCCCGTGCCCTCGAACTGGTGCAGCCGGGCATGCGCCTCGGCCTGGGCACAGGTTCCACGGCGAAGCACTTCGTCGATCTGCTGGGCGTCAAGGTCGCAGGCGGCTTCGATGTTCTCTGCGTGGCGACGTCGGAGGTCACGCAGGCACAGGCCCTCTCCTTGGGCATCCCGATGTCGACCCTGGACGAGACGCCGGAGCTCGACCTGACGGTCGATGGTGCCGACGAGGTCGATGCCGAGATGCGCCTCATCAAGGGCGGCGGCGCGGCATTGCTGCGCGAGAAGATCGTGGCCGCCGCGTCCGCACGCATGGTTGTGATCGCCGATGACGGTAAGCTGGTGCAGCGGCTCGGCCGCTTCCCGCTGCCGATCGAGGTCGTGCCCTTCGGCCTGGAGGCCACTCGCCGGGCGGTCGTCGCCGCGATTGCGGCCTCTGGCGCAGCGGGCGATCTCGTCCTGCGTCGGCGGCCGGATGGCGAGGTTCTGCTGACCGATGGCGGCCATTACATCCTCGATGCCCATCTCGGCGTGATCGCCGAGCCGGAACGGCTGGCGCAGGCGCTCAATGTCGTGCCCGGTGTCGTCGAGCACGGATTGTTCATCGGGCTGGCCTCGGGCGCGATCCTCGCCGGCGCCGGCGGCTTGACGATCCTGGGCGAGATCGCATGATCGAATGATTCCATTCGGGCGCGATCCGCGCTATGGAGCGCGCCGGTAAGGCTGTCCCGCGGGCCCGCTCGGCAGGCCGCCTCGCTTAACGATCAAGGGGTTTTCCACGCATGATCCGTCTTTCGCTTGCCAGTGCGGTCCTCGGCCTGACGCTTCTCTGCGCCGCTCCGACTTTCGCCCAGGGCACGGCGCCGACGCCGACCCACCTTCAGGCCGCCCGCGAGGTTGTCGAGCTGACGGGCGTCTCGCAGAGCATCGACGGCATCTTCCGGGAGTTCGAGGAGAACACCCGGCAGATGCTCGGCGCGACGCGGCCGGAGATGAACAAGGACATGAACGAGGTTGTCGCCGCGCTGAAGCCCGAGGCCCAGAAGCGCGCCGAGGAGATGACTGTTTCCGCGGTCAACATCTTCGCGGCGAAGATGACGGAGGCCGATCTCAAGGAGGTCGCCATCTTCTTCAGATCCCCGGTCGGCCAGCGCTACAGCAGCCTGCGCACGCAGGCGATGGACGAGATCTACACCATTCTGCAGCCCTGGGCCTCGCAGACCAGCAACTATCTCTTCGACCGCTTCTCGCAGGAAATGCGCAAGCGCGGCCACACGCTCTGAGGCACCTGTCCTGCTGACGTCGACGCCTCCCTTTCCTGACCGGAAGGGGAGGCGTTTTCGTATCTGCGATCCGGAAGGCGGCTCTAATTGACCGGGCCGTGGCCGCCGATGTCGCTCATCGACGGCTCCGTGGCCAGGGTGCCGGTCTTGCGGTTGACCAACACCGTGACGACCCAGAGCAGCACGCCGATGCCGATCAGCACGCCGGCGATCGTGTATTGCACCGAGGCGCGGCCGGTCCATGGCCCGGCGAGGAAGGCGCAGGCCAGTGCCCCGATGATCGGCAGGAAGGTCGGCGTGCGGAAATGCTCGTGCTCAACCTTGTCCTTCCGCAGGACCAGCACCGCGACGTTCACGACCGTGAAGACGCAGAGCAGCAGCAGCGCGGTGGTGCCACCTAGGGCCGGCACCTCGCCGACGAAGGTGATGAGTGCGAAGGCGAGCAGGCTGGTGAAGCCGATCGCGACATAGGGCGTGCGCCGCGTCGCATGGACCTTGCCCAGCACCGGCGGCAGCACATGCTCCCGGCTCATGCCATAGACCAGCCGGCTCGCCATCAGCATGTTGATCAGCGCGCTGTTGGCGACGGCGAACATGGTGATGAAGCCGAAGATCCAGATCGGGAAGTTCGGCGCGCCGGCCTGCACCACCTTGAGCAGAGGCGTCTCGCCCTCGCCGAGCTGTTCGGGCGGGACGAGCGTGATCGCCGAGATCGAGACCAGCACGTAGATGACGCCGGTGATGACGAGGCCGGCGAGCAGGACCTTCGGGAAATGCCGGGTTGGGTCCTTGCACTCCTCGGCCATGTTGACCGAGTCCTCGAAGCCGACCATGGCGAAGAAGGCGAGCGTCGTCGCCGCGATGACCGGCCAGATCATGCCGCCATCGGGCGTGGTCTTGAACTGCATCACCCGCGAGACATCGCCCTGGCCGGCGGAGATCGCCATGAAGCCGATGACGATGATGATCAGCAGGCCGGTCAGCTCGACACAGGTCAGGACCACATTGGCCTTCACGCTTTCGCCGACGCCGCGCAGGTTGACGGCGGCGACCAGCGCCATGAAGGCGAGCCCGATCAGGGTGATGCCGATGCCGCCCGAAAGCCCCAGCCCGAAGGCGTTGGACATGTTCGCGGCAAAGGCCCGCGACGCGGTCGAAGCCGAGGTGATGCCCGAGCACATCACCGCGAAAGCGACGATGAAGGTGACGAAATGGATGCCGAAGGCCTTGTGCGTGTAGAGCGCGGCGCCGGCGGCCTTCGGATATTTCGTGACCAGTTCCAGGTAGCTGAAGGCGGTGACCATCGCGACCGCGAAGGCGACGAGGAAGGGCAGCCAGACGACGCCGCCGACCTGATTGGCCACCTGCCCGGTCAGGGCGTAGATGCCGGTTCCGAGGATGTCCCCGACGATGAAGAGCAATAGGAGCCACGGCCCCATGACACGGTTCAGGCTGGGTTCGGCGGCTGGTGCGGTCTTGTCGGCGGCAGCGCCGAACGTGACATCGGTCATCGCATATCTCCCTCTGCCGCGGCACCGAGACGGCGCCGGCATCCGAACAACACGGTCTCGCCACATTGGTTCACCGGCAACGCGGCCGCGCCTTTCGCCGCGCGCGCCGCTGGCCGCCGGCCGCGGCTGCCTTTATCTGCGTGGTGTCGATGACTGAGCCTGGGAGCCCCGACCATGACGCGTGACCTTGTCCTCGTGACCGGCGGCTCCGGCTTTCTGGCCGGGCACTGCATCCGCGCGCTTCTGGACGCCGGCCACAACGTGCGGACGACGATGCGCTCGCCCGAGAGGGAAGCCGGCCTGCGGCAGGCGCTACGCTCGGCCGGGATCGAGGCCGGTGAGCGGCTGCAGGTGGCGCTTGCCGATCTTGAGCGCGATGAAGGCTGGGACGAAGCCGCGTCCGGTTGCGCCTATGTGCTGCATGTGGCTTCGCCGCTTCTCGTCACCGCTCCGAAAGACGAGAACGAACTGATCCGGCCCGCCCGCGAGGGCACGCTGCGCGTGCTGCGCGCCGCGCACAAAGCAGGGGTGAAGCGCGTGGTGCTGACCTCTTCCTTCGCCGCGATCGGCTACGGCAGCGTCCGGAAGCGCCCCTATGACGAGCGGGACTGGACCGATCTCGCCGCGCCCGGGCTAGCGGCCTATCCGAAGTCGAAGACGCTGGCCGAGCGTGCCGCCTGGGATTTCGTCGACGGAGAAGGGCAGGGGCTGGAGCTTTCCGTCGTCAACCCGGTTGGAATTTTCGGGCCGCTGCTGGGGCCGGATCTCTCGGCCTCGATCCTGCTGGTCAGGACGATGCTCGAAGGCCGGCTCTGGGCCTTGCCGCGGCTGATGTTCGGTGTGGTCGACGTGCGCGACGTTGCCGATCTGCATCTGCGCGCGATGGTCGATCCGGCGGCGGCCGGCGAGCGCTTCCTCGCCGTCGCCGGAGACTTCATGACGATGCAGGCCATCGCCCAGGCGCTGAAGGACGGGCTCGGTGACAGGGCGGGCAAGGTCTCGACCCGGCTATTGCCCGATTGGCTCGTGCGCCTCGTCGCGCGCTTCAGCGCCGCAGCCCGGCAGGCGGCGACGCCCGAGCTCGGCCGCGTCAAGAACGCGACGAGCGCCAAGGCGCAGGCCATGCTGGGCTGGCAGCCGCGCCCGGCCGCTGAGGCGCTCGTCGCGACGGGCGAGAGCCTCCTGCGGCTCGGACTTGTCAGTCTTCCGAAGCCTTGAACCGGTTCAGCCCCTTCATCACGAAGGGCGCGACCAGTGCGATGAAGGCGATGCCGAGCAGCGTCGCCGAGCCGGGGTTCTCGAGGAGGATCATCGGATCGCCGAGGCTGATCTGCAATGCGCGGCGCAGCTGCTGCTCCGCCATCGGCCCCAGGATGAGGCCGACCACCATCGGCGCCACCGGGTAGTCGTAGCGGCGCATCAGGTAACCGACGAAGCCGAAGGCGAAGAGCTGGGCGAGCTCGACCGGCGAACCGTTGACCGCCAGTGTGCCCATCGTCGAGAAGACGAGGATGCCCGCGTAGAGCCAGGGCTGCGGCACGGCGAGCAGCCGGACCCAGAGCCCGATCAGCGGCAGGTTCAGGATCACCAGCATCACGTTGGCGATGAACAGCGAGGCGATCAGGCCCCAGACCAGGTCCGGCTTCTCGGCGAAGAGCAGCGGGCCGGGGTTCAGCCCGTACTGCTGGAAGCCGGCGAGCATGATCGCCGCCGTCGCTGAGGTCGGCAGGCCGAGCGTCAGCAGCGGCACCAGCGTGCCGGCGGCCGAGGCGTTGTTGGCGGCTTCCGGCCCCGCGACGCCTTCGATGGCGCCCTTGCCGAACTCATCCGGATATTTGCAGAGCTTCTTCTCGGTCGAATAGCTCAGGAAGGTCGGAACCTCCGCGCCGCCCGCCGGCAGCGCGCCGATCGGGAAGCCAAAGGCGGTGCCGCGCAGCCAGGGCGCCCAGGAGCGCTTCCAGTCCTGCTTGGTCATCCAGAGCGAACCCTTGATCGGGATGATCTCCTCGGGGTCGCGGAAGCGCTTGGAAGCGACATAGAAGGCCTCGCCCACCGCGAAGAGGCCGACCGCGAGCGTGGTCACCTCGACGCCGTTGAGCAGCTCCGGCACGCCGAATGTCAGGCGCGCCTGGCCGGTCAGCTTGTCGATGCCGACGAGGCCGAGCGTAATGCCGAGGAAGAGGCTGGTCAGGCCGCGCAGCGGCGAGTCGCCGAAGGTCGCAGAAACCGTCACGAAGGCGACGATCATCAGCGCGAAATAGTCCCACGGTCCGAACTTCACCGCCACCTCGACGAGCCAGGGCGCCAGGAAGGCGAGTCCGATGGTCGCGATCAGGCCGGCGACGAAGGAGCCGATGGCCGAGGTCGCGAGCGCAGGGCCGCCGCGGCCGGCCTTGGCCATCTTCGAGCCTTCGAGCGCCGTGGCGAGCGAGGCGCTTTCACCCGGTGCATTGAGCAGGATGGCGGTGGTCGAGCCGCCATACATGCCGCCATAGTAGATACCGGCGAACATGATCAGCGAGCCGGCCGGATCGAGCTTGAAGGTGATCGGCAGCAGCAGCGCCACGGTCAGCGCCGGTCCGATGCCGGGCAGCACGCCGACGGCCGTGCCGAGGAAGACGCCGATCAGGCAGAACAGCAGCTTGGAGGGCTCGGCCGCGACGGTGAAGCCGTGGAGCAGGGAGAGCAGCGTATCCATGGTTTCGCTCTCCTTCTCAGAGGAACAGGCGTTCGAGCGGGCCCGACGGCAGGATCAGCGTCAGGACCTTGGCGAAGACGAGATAGATGATGAGGCCCAGCGCGAAGCCGATGGCGGCGTCGACGAGAAAGGCCCGCCTGCCCATCCCGCGTGCGGTGCAGGCGAAGATGGCCGCGATGGCGATGGTGAAGCCGCCGCCCACCGCGATCCAGGCGACCAGGAAGGTCAAGCCGCCGGCGATCCAGAGCAGGGCGTTGTTGTCGGCCTGCTCGGGTACCGGAAGTCCTTCGCGGAAGGCGACGACGAAATGCGAAAGGCCGAGGATCACAAGCCCGGCCGTCACCACGTAAGGCACGGCCGTGGGGCCGACGCCGTAGTTCGAGGTGATCGTCTGCTGCGAGGCGTCGTAGCCGACCAGCGCGGCGGCGATCAGCAGCAGCACGCCTACGATCAGAGCCGGCTTGTCGGCTCCTGCCTTGCGAGTTTCGTTCATCATGGCTTTCCGCGGTTTCGGCGGTGAGAAAAGGGGCCGGTTTCCCGGCCCCTGCTATGGTTTGTCTGGGCGCGTGGCTTACTTGACCAGGCCGACTTCGGTCATGACCTTGGAGACGCGTTCGATCTCAGCCTTGAGGAAGGTGTCGAAGGCGGCGCCGGCGAGGAAGGAATCGTCCCAGCCGCGGGCCTTGAGGATCTCCTGCCACTCCTTCGACTTGACCATCTTCTCGACCGTGTCGGTCAGGGCCTTGGTCTGGTCGGCCGAGAGGCCGGGAGGGGCGACGACCGAGCGCCAGTTGAGGAGCTCGAGATCGATGCCCTGCTCCTTCAGCGTCGGGGCGTCAGGGGCGTTCTCCAGGCGCTTGGCCGAGGAGACGGCGAGCACGCGCAGCTTGCCGGCCTTGATCTGGCCCTCGAACTCGCCATAGCCCGAGACGCCGGCGGTGACGCGCCCGCCGAGCATGGCCGCGAGCGCCTCGCCGCCGCCCGAGAACGGGATGTAGTTGATCCGCTTGGCGTCGGCGCCGACGGCCTGGGCGAAGAGCGCGGCGAGGATGTGGTCCGTGCCGCCGGCCGAGCCGCCGGCCCAGGTCACCTTGGCCGGATCGGCCTTGAGGCGCTCGGCCAGGTCCTTGGCGGTCTTCAGCGGCGAATCCGCCGGCACGACGATGACCTCGGCCTCGGCGGTGAGGCGGGCGATCGGCGTCACCTGGGTCAGGTTCACCGGCGACTTGTTGAGCAGGATGGCGCCGACCATGACGAAGCCGTTGACCATGAGCTGGTCGCCGGCGCCCTTGGCGCCGATGAGCTGCGCCAGGCCGATCGTCCCGCCCGCGCCGGTGACGTTCGTCACCTGCACGCTCTTGACGATGCCGGCCGTGGTCAGCGCCTGCTGCATCGAACGCGCCGTGCCGTCCCAGCCGCCGCCGGGCGCGGCGGGCGCCATGATCTTGAGCTCGGCGACCTGCGCAAA